>Ga0209794_1000022_pt1 | contig 447414 bp, 426 predicted proteins | sample EBPBio232013_DNA_FD_185869 | JGI IMG/M metagenome (GOLD analysis project Ga0209794, IMG submission 185869) | Wastewater treatment Type I Accumulibacter community from EBPR Bioreactor in Madison, WI, USA - Reactor 1_5/23/2013_ DNA (SPAdes)... | ecosystem: Engineered > Bioreactor > EBPR >...
CCGCTGCGATGCTCGGGGGTCGGTCGCGCCGCGAAACTCGCTACGCGCTTCGCGCTCCGCTCAAACAGTCGCGGCGAGCATGTCACGACGCGCGCTGCGCGCGCCGACACTCCCCCCTGTGCTTCTCGCCACCGCAGAGATCGCCCCCACCGGGCACCGCCTGCCGCGAAGCCGGGTTTGGGTATTCCGCCGTTGCGCGCCAACAGTATCTCTGCAAAGGCGGGCGCGGACACCCGGCAATGCGCCTCTAAAGCGCTGAGCAGCGCAAGGGCGAGTGTCGGCGCGCGTAGCGCGCTTCGTGCTCTGACTCACTGCGGCTGTTTGAGCGGAGCGCGCAAAGCGCGCGCAGCGAGTTCCGCAGTGCGACCGAACCCTGAGCAGCGCAAGGCAGTCGCCGCAGGCGACCGCTTTAGTGAAGCGTTGACGGGTGTCCGCGCCCGCCTTTGCCGCGCGGTACCTCAGGAGCTACTGACATGCTGAAGGTCAAAAACATCAACCAGTACTACGGTGGCTCGCACATCCTGCGCGACGTGAGCCTGGACGCGCATCTGGGCAAGGTGACGGTGCTGCTGGGCCGCAACGGCGTGGGCAAGACCACGCTGCTCAAGAGCCTGATGGGTCTGGTGCCCATCAAGACCGGCACGATTGAATTCGACGGCAAGCCTATCCAGGACGCCACGCCCTATGAGCGCGCCCGTGCGGGCATTGGCTTCGTGCCGCAGGGCCGCGAGATCTTCGCGCGGCTGACGGTGGAGGAAAACCTGCGCATGGGCCTGGCGTACAAGAGCGCGTCAACCCCCGTGCCTGCAGAACTTTACGAATTGTTTCCCGTGCTCAAGCAGATGCTCAATCGCCGGGGCGGTGACCTGTCGGGTGGCCAGCAACAGCAGCTGGCGATTGCGCGCGCGCTGGCGGCCAAACCCAAGCTGCTGATCCTGGACGAACCCACCGAGGGCATCCAGCCCAGCATCATCAAGGACATTGGCCGTGTGATCCGCATGCTGGCCGACCGGGGCGACATGGCTATCCTGCTGGTGGAGCAGTACTACGACTTTGCCCAGGAACTGGCCGACGACTACCTGGTGATGGAGCGCGGTGAATTCATCGCGCGCGGCCCCGGCAGTGAAATGCAGGCAAAAGGTATTCGTCAGCTGGTGGCCATCTGATGCTGACGGCGGGCACAATCAGGGCCTGCCCAAAACAGTCAGAGGAGACGACATGAGAAACCTGTTTGCCATCGGCGCGGCCCTGGTGCTGTTGCCCGCAGCGGCCATGGCCGCCGAGACCTGCGACGAGATGAAGGCCCGCATCGAAGCCAAGCTCAAGGGCAAGGGCGTGAAGGCCTATGCGCTGGACATCGTGGCCAAGGACGCCAAGACCGAAGGCAAGGTGGTGGCCACCTGTGGCGCGGGCAGCAAGCAGATCGTTTACAGCCGCAAATAGCCTGCAAAGGTAGGCTTCAGCCTACCCCCATGCGCGCCCCTGTCGCGCAGGCCCGCCATGCCGGGGTATTTATCTTTGGAATCATCCACTTTCAAAGGAGATTCCAAATGCCCATCATTCTCTGGCTGCTCGGCGTGCCCCTCAGCGTGATCCTGCTGCTGATGCTGTTTGGCGTTTTCTGACCTCAGCACCCCAGCACATCGGCCAGCTGGCCGATGCTGCTGCAGTGCAGGTCATTGCCCTGGCGCGGCGCCACATCCTTTGGGTGGCCCGCGCCAAATTCCAGGGGGCGCTCGATGTAGGCCGTGCGCAGGCCACAGGCACGGGCACCGGCCAGGTCGTCGTGGTGCGCGGCCACCAGCATCACCTGCGCGGGTGCCAGGTCAAACACACGGGCCACGCCCAGGTAGGTTTCAGGCGCGGGCTTGTAGGCACGGAACACTTCCGCGCTCAGCACGCAGTCCCAGGGCAGCCCGGCGCGCTTCGCCATGTGGGTCAGCAAACCGATGTTGCCGTTGGACAGGGTGCAGATCGTGTACCTGCGCTTGAGCCGCGTCAGGCCCTGCACGCTGTCGGGCCAGGCGTCCAGCCGGTGCCACACGCGGTTGAGGTGGCGCCGCTCGGCTTCGCCCAGGTGGTCCAGGCCAAAGTCCGGCAGGATCTGGTCCAGGATCATGCGGTGCAGGTCGTCAATCAGCGTCCAGCCGAGTTCGCCTGACATCACCCGCGCCATCGCGGGCTTGTAGCCCGCGCGCCAGGCGCGGGCAAAGGCGTCGCCATCCACAGCGGGGTACAGCGCCTGCACCTCGCGCTGGATGCTGCCATGCCAGTCCACCACCGTGCCAAAGATGTCGAACGCCAGCACCTGCACGCTGGCGGCCATGGGGGCGGGCGCTGTCATTCGACCTTGACGTTGGCGGCCTTGACCACGCGGCTCCACTTCGGAACCTCGGCCTCGATGAACGCCCGGAATTGCTCGGGTGACGAACCCGCGACGATGAAGCCCTGGCTGCCGAAGAATTCCTTGATGTCGGGGCTGTCCATCGCCTTGACGACCTCGGCGTTCAGCCGCGACAGCACGTCGCGCGGCATGGCCGCCGGTGCAAACAGCCCTTGCCAGGAGCTGGCCTCGAAACCGTTGAGCGCGGCAATGCCCGATTCGGCGATGGTGGGCACGTCGGGCAGCAGCGGATGGCGGCGCGCCGACGTCACGGCAATCGCGCGCACCTTGCCGGCCCTGATCTGCGGCAGCAGCACCAGGAAGTCACCGAACATCGACGCCAGCGTGCCGCCCAGCAGGTCGTTCATGGCGGGTGCACTGCCGCGGTACGGCACATGCGTGAGCTTCACGCCGGTGGCCAGGTCAAACATCTCGCCCGTCAGGTGCATGGATGTGCCGTTGCCCGGCGAGCCATACGTCATGGGCTGGGCGCGGGCCGCGGCAATGTAGTCGGCCACGGTCTTGATGGGGCTGGCGGCGTTGACGGCCAGCACCAGCGGGGCCGACACCACCTGGCTCACGGGCGCGAAGTCCTTGACCGGGTCGTAGGGCAGCTTGGGGTAAAGGCTTGCGGCAATCGCGTTGCTGCCGGTCACGCCCATGAGCAGGGTGTAGCCGTCGGCGGGTGACTTGGCCACGCCGTCGGCGCCGGTGGTGCCGCCCGCGCCGGGCTTGTTGTCCACCACCACGGGCTGGCCCAGCGCCACTGCCAGCTTTTCGCCCAGGCGGCGGGCCAGCAGGTCGGTGCTGCCGCCGGGCGGGAACGGCACCACGATCCGGATGGGTTTGGTGGGCCAGGCCTGCGCGCGGGTCAGCGGTGTGGCGCCCGCCAGCAGGCTGGCGGTCAGCAGCGCGAACTGGCGGCGGCTGGGGGCATAGGTGTGCGTCATGGGTTTCTCGCTTCGCTTGTCGGGGGGTTGAAGGGTTCAAGTCTCACGCAAATTCCGCACCGGCGGCCACGGGCTTACCCCAGCCGCCGCCGCCCGCGGTTTCAATGACCAGCACGTCGCCGGCCTGCCAGCGCACACGCGCCTTGGCCGTGAGCACTTGCGTTGTACCGTCGGCGCGTTCGATGCGCGCTGCGCCGCAGGCGCCGGGCTGGCCGCCGGCCGCGCCCTGGGGTGCGATGGTGTGGCGCTCGCCCCGGTACGAAACGAGCCCGTTGCCGTCCAGCAGCCGGTAGGCCCGCACCGCGCCGCAGCCGCCGCCGTGTGTGCCCGCGCCGCCCGAGCCGCGGCGCAGGGCGATGCGCTCCACGCGCAGCGGAGCTTGCGACTCGATCACTTCGGCCGGCGTGTTGCGTGCATTGCCCACGTCGGTGGACACGCCCGAGCCGCCCGGCCCCCAGGGCGCGCCACCGGCCGCCGATGCAATGATTTCGGTGAACACCCAGCGCCCGCTGGCGGACTCACCGCTGAGCGACAGCACCACGGCCACGCCGGCGTTGGGCGCGGGCAGCTGGGCTGGCGTGGCCTGTGCCCAGGCACCCAACAGCGCATTGGCCAGCAGCTTGACCAGGTTGGTGCGCGCATTCACGGCCGCCGGAAAGGCAGGGTCCACGATGGTGCCGGGCTGCGTCAGCAGCGTGACCGGCGCGGTGCAGCCGTGGTTGCTGTGGGCCTGCGGCGCCAGCATGCGCGCCAGGTAGCTCACGGCCGCCCATACCGCGCCGCGCGACGCATTGACAGGCCCGCGCGTTTGCGCGGCGCAGCCACGCAGGTCGATCTGCAGCGCGTCGCCGCGCTTGCGCAGCACCACGTCCAGTGGCACAGGGCCCGGCGTGATGCCGTCGCCGTCCAGCGCGTCGGCAAAGCGCCATTCGCCGTCGGGCGCGGCCCGCAAGGCGGCGCGGGTGGCGGCCTCGGACGCGGCGATGAGCGCCTGGGCCTGCGCGTCAAAGCCGGGCTGCGCCAGCAGCGGCTGCAAGGCCTGCTCGCCCAGGGCCAGCGCGGCCCACTGGGCTGCCAGGTCGCCCGCCAGGTTGTCGGGCATGCGGCTGTTGGCGCGCAGCAGGCGCATCAGGCTGGCATCGGCGTGGCCCTGGTGGTACAGCCGCACGGGTGGGATGCGCAGGCCCTCTTGATGGATGCTGGTGGCGTCGGTGGGCACCGAACCCGGCGTGATGCCACCCACGTCCTGGTGGTGCAGGATGCAGGCCACCAGCGCACGGACCGCGCCATCCGCATGCACCGGGCGCAGCAGCACGAAATCAGGCAGGTGGGTACCCCCCGCCCAGGGGTCGTTGCTGAGATAGCCGTCGCCAGGCTGCATGGTGGGAACGGGGAAGGCCTCCAGCAGCCCGGCCACGGCCGGCGACAGGCTGCCCAGCAGCAGCGGCAGCGAGCGGGCCTGCGCCAGCAGCCGGCCGTCGGGCAGGAAAACAGCAGCCGCGCAGTCCATGGCTTCGCGCACCACGGACGACACGGCCTGCGCCACCAGGCAGGCCTGCATGGCATCGGCCAACGCCACCAGCGGCCCGGCCAGGCCCGTGGTGGCCGCGCTGCCTGGCGCTGGCGCCGTGGGCAACGCCAGCCCGGTTGCCGCCAGCGTTGCCACGGTGCGTTCAAATTCGCCGGCGTGCTCGCCCGCGGCGGGCAGTTCATGCGAACAGGTCACCGGCACGCCTGGCCACGCGGCCTGCAGTGCGGCGCGCACCTGCTGCTCGTGCGCGGGGTTGCGCGTGGCGTGCAGCAGGCACACCGCGAAATGCGTGGGGGCCTGGGGCAGGGCCGTCAGGCCGGCCCGCAGCGCGGGCAGGTCCAGCGGCGCTGCTTCCTGCCCGTCGGCGCCGATGCGCCCGGGCACCTGCACGCGCCAGGCGTCGGGCAGCGCGGCCACCCAGGGTGATTCGCCCACGTGCAGGGCATAGGGGTCTGCGCGGTTTTGCCGGCCCAGCGTCAGCACATCGGCAAAGCCGTGGGTGCAGACCAGGGCGATGCGTTGCATGGCGCGCCTAGAAGCGGTCGGGCCGGAAGGGGGCCAGGTCCACCTGGGGCGTGCGCCCGGCCACCAGGTGGGCCACCTCGCGCCCGGTGGTGGCTCCGCCGCACATGCCCACATGGCCATGGCCGAATGCCAGCCAGGCGTTGTCCAGCGCCGGCGCGCGGCCGATCACCGGCAGGCTGTCGGGCAGGCAGGGGCGGTGGCCCATCCAGCGCGTGGTGCGCGATGTGTCCAGGTGCGGGAACATCTCCTGCCCCTTGGCCAGCAGCACGTCGGCGCGGCGGTAGTTGGGCGGCGGCGCCAGCCCCGCGAATTCAACGCTGCCCGCCAGCCGCAGGCCCATGGCCATGGGGTTGACCATCAGGTTGTATTCCGGCGCCATGACGGTGTGGTGCAGCGCCAGGTTGCTGCTTTGCACCGTCACGTGGTAGCCGCGTTGCGACTCCAGCGGCACGCGCAGGCCCAGCGCGCGTGCCAGCGGCGCGCACCAGGCGCCAGCCGCCACCACGACGCCGTCGCATTCGATGCGCCGGCCATCGGCCAGCCGCACGGCGCGCACCCTGCCGCCTTGCTGCTCAAACCCCGCGGCCTCGCCCTGCAGCATCTGCGCGCCATCGGCCAGGCACTGTGCGTGCAGCGCCTTGACCAGCTGTGAAGGGTCCAGCGTGGAGCCGTTGTCCGGCGCCAGGATGCCAAAGCGAAAACGCCCTTTCAGGTCAGGCTCCAGCTGTTCCAGCGTGTCGCGGTCCACGTCCTGCAGGTCCACGCCCAGGCTGCGGCGCAGGTTCATGCCCCATTGCCAGCGGGCCGCGGCCTGTTGTGAGCTGTACACATACAGGCAGCCGCCGTGGCGCACCAGGTGCTGAGCGTTGGCATGCGCCAGCAGCGGCGCGTAGCTTTCAAAAATCGGTGCCAGCAGCCCACGCAGCGCCGTGGCGATGCGCACCACCTCGTCGCGCCGCGAATGGCGCAGGAACCGCACCAGCCAGGGCAGCACCACGGGCAGGTAGGCCGCGCGGATGGTCAGCGGCCCGTCGGGGTCGCGCAGCCATCCGGGCACCTGCTTCCACATGCCCGGCAGGCCCACCGGCAGGCAGGCGCTGGGTGACAGCGAGCCGGCGTTGCCGAACGAACAGGCCTCCCCGGCCGGCAGCGGTGACACAAAGGTGATGCGGTGGCCATCGCGCTGCAACCAGGCGGCGGTGCAGGTGCCGACGATGCCGGTGCCCAGGACAGTGATGTGCATGTGCTGGCGAGCCCGTCAGCGCGACAGCGCAACGCCGCAGCCTTCCAGCATGGTGCCATCCAGCACCGCGTCGGCCGAGCCGGGCAGCGTGTTGCCTGCCTTGTCGCGGCATTGCAGGTCCGTCAGCTTGAGGCTGAGGGTGCTGTTGCCCTGCTTTGCGGAATAGACGGTGGTGTTGGTGTTGGGGTCCGACACCGAGGTGGGGCGGGCAAACACCAGCGGCGGCGCACCGGCGCGCACCAGCGTGAGCCCGGGGCCAGGGCCGACATCAATGTGCCAGTCGCCGTCCACGCCGTGGCCGCGCCAGGTGACGCCACGGATGCGTGCGTCTTCAATCTGCGACATCAGCGTGATCTCGCGGCAGCTGAGGGATGGGCCGGGTTTGCGCTGCAGCACGGCCTCGCTGCCTTTTTCATGGAACAGGGCCGCGCCGTTTTCATAGCGCACACCGGACGCCGCGGGCACGCGCGTCAGCGGCATCTGGCAGCCACGGTCCAGGATGTCGGCGTTGGCGCCCTGGGGGTACAGCGTGACGGTGCGTTTGTCAGAACACAGCCAGACGCGGGCCAGCAGCGGTGCCGGCGGCGTCGCCGCTGCGGGTACCGCCACGGCGCCAGCAGAGGGCAGGGGGGGCAGGGCGGGTGCCATGCAGGTGGCGTGGCCCTCCAGCGTTTCAGGCGGGGGCCGGCTGGCGCAGCCTGACAGCACGATCCCCAGGGCCAGTGCGCTCAACGACAGTGCATTCATGCCCCTATCGTAGTGAAATTCCGTGACGGGGTGCAAAAAAGCCGGCTTGCCCTTGCGGGAAAGCCGGCTGAAGGCCGGGGCCAGGGTGCGGCCCCGGCGTCGCTCAGTCTTCCACGAATGCGACTTCCCGCCCTTTCTTGACGGCGGGCATCAGCACGATGACCAGCAGCAGCACTGCCGCGCCCAGCAGGCCGGCCGACAGCGGCCGCGTGACGAACACGCTCCAGTCACCGCGTGACAGCAGCAGCGCGCGGCGCAGGTTCTCTTCCATCATGGGCCCCAGGATGAAGCCCAGCAACAGCGGCGCGGGTTCGCAGCCCAGCTTGACGAAGGCGTAGCCGATGAAGCCGAAGATCGCGACCATCCAGATGTCGAAGGTGTTGTTGTTGGTCGAATACACGCCAATCGCACAGAACAGCACGATGGCCGGGAACAGGAAGCGGTAGGGCACGCTGAGCAGCTTGATCCACATGCCGATCAGCGGCAGGTTCAGGATCACCAGCATCAGGTTGCCAATCCACATGGACGCGATCAGGCCCCAGAACAGCTGCGGGTTGCTGGTCATGACCTGCGGGCCCGGCTGGATGTTGTGGATGGTCATCGCGCCCACCATCAGCGCCATCACGGCGTTGGGCGGAATGCCCAGCGTCAGCAGCGGGATGAACGAGGTCTGCGCACCGGCGTTGTTGGCCGATTCCGGCGCGGCCACGCCGCGGATATTGCCCTTGCCGAACGGCATTTCGCCGGGGTTGAGCCTGGTCTTCTTTTCCACCGTGTAGGCCGCGAACGCGGCCAGCAGCGCGCCGCCGCCGGGCAGGATGCCCAGCACCGAGCCCAGCGCCGTGCCGCGCAGCACGGCAGGCGCCATGTTCAGGAAGTCTGCCTTGGTGGGCAGCAGGCCCTGCACCTTGGCGGTGAACACCTCGCGCTTGTCTTCGGGTTGCGACAGGTTGCTGATGATTTCACCGTAGCCGAACACACCCATGGCAATCACCACGAAGCCGATGCCGTCGGTCAGCTCCGGGATCTCGAAGCTGAAGCGGGCCACGCCGGAATTGACGTCGGTGCCCACCAGGCCCAGCAGCAGGCCCAGCACGATCATGGAAATGGCCTTGATCAGCGAACCCGACGCCAGCACCACGGCACCGATCAGCCCCAGGATCATCAGCGAGAAGTATTCGGCCGGGCCGAACTTGAACGCAACCTCGGTCAGCGGCGCGGCGAATGCCGCCAGGATCAGCGTGCCCACCGAGCCGGCAAAGAAAGACCCCAGACCCGCGGCCGCCAGCGCCGGCCCGGCGCGGCCCTGGCGTGCCATCTGGTAGCCGTCAATGCAGGTGACCACCGAAGACGACTCGCCCGGCAGGTTGACCAGGATGGCGGTGGTGGAGCCACCGTATTGCGCGCCGTAGTAGATGCCGGCGAGCATGATGAGCGCCGACACCGGCGGCAGCGCATAGGTGGCCGGCAGCAGCATGGCAATGGTGGCCACCGGGCCGATGCCCGGCAGCACGCCGATCAGTGTGCCCAGCACGCAGCCAATGAAGGCATAGAGCAGGTTGATGGGGGTGAAGGCGACGCCGAAGCCGGTCGCCAGATTGGCCAGCAAGTCCATGAAAAAGTCTCCTCAACCGCTGATGAAGGTGGGCCACACGGGGATCTGCAGCTTCAGCAGCAGGATGAAAGCGATGTAGCTGCCCGCTGCCAGGATGGCTGCCAGGATCAGCACCTCGCGCAGACGGAAGGTTTCACCGGCCAGGCTGGCCACGAGGGTCAGGCCGAAGATGCCGATGATCAGGCCCATGGCCGGCACGCCCACGCTGGGCAGCCCGCCCAGCAGCACGCCAAACAGCAGGTTGGCCCCCAGGATGTAGGCCAGCGGCTTCCAGGCCCAGCGGCCGATCGGCTCGCCGTCCTCGGTCTCCACCACCAGCGCCTGGAACATGATGGCGGCGCCCAGCAGCGACAGCACCACCCCCAGCATCAGCGGGAAATAGCCCGGCCCCATGCGGGCGCCTTCGCCAATGGTGTACGTGGTGGCGCCCCAGGCGAACGCCACGCCCGCGGCGCTGAACATGGCGCCCGCGGCAAAGTCTTTCTGGCTCTTGATCTTCATGTGAACGGGTCAAAGTTGGACGGAGTGCCTGTTTATCGGTCCGGGGCACTGACCTGTGGCTGACCAGGCCGCTACGTGATAACGCGTAGCGGCTTTGGCGCAGAATCGCGGGTGTCATGCGAATCCTGCTGGTTGAAGACGATCAGGTCCTGCGCGATGTCATGGTGCAAAGCCTGGGCGACGCGGGCCATCGCGTGGACGTGGCCGAAACCGTGGAGCAGGCCGAGCACCTGTGGCGCGTGCAGCCGTTTGATGCCGTGCTGCTGGACCTGAACCTGCCGCTGTCCGGCGCGGCCCATGCGGGCCTGGGCAGTGGCCTGCGGGCGCTGCGCAGCGCCCGCGCACGCGGCGACCGCACGCCGGTGCTGGTGCTCACCGCGCGCAACCGCACCGAAGAGCGCATTGCCGGGCTGGATGCCGGTGCCGACGACTACCTGGGCAAGCCGTTCGACCTGGCCGAGGTCGAGGCGCGGCTGCGCGCGCTGGTGCGCCGCACCCAGGGCACCGACGACCTGGTGCAGGTGGGCGAGCTGCAGCTGGACCGCCGCGCGCGCCGCCTGGGCCGCGCGGGCCAGCCCATGGACCTGCCCGCGCGCGAGTTCGAGGTGCTGTGGGAACTGATGACGCCGGTGGGCCGCGTGGTCAGCAAGCGGGAGCTGTCGGACAAGCTGTCCGAGCTGGACGAGGCGCTGGGCGACAACGCGCTGGAAGCCTTCATTTCGCGGCTGCGCAAGAAGCTGCAGGGCTCGGGCGCGCACATCCGCACGCTGCGCGGCCTGGGCTATGTGCTGGAGGCCGGGGTTGACCGCGCCAGCTGATCCGGCGCGCGCGCGACCGTCGCTGCTGCACCGGCTGCTGCGCGACGTGATGGTGCCCCTGGCCCTCACATGGGCCGTGGGCACCGCCGTGATGATCGGCGTGGCCAGCCATTTCACGCAGCTGGCATTTGACCGCTCGCTGCTGGATGACGCGTACCTTGTCGCGTCCAACGTGCACATGAGCGACAACCGGCTGGCGCTGGCGCTGTCGCCGCGGGAGCTGGGCTCCGTGCTGTTTGACCAGAACGAAACGGCCTACCTGGCCCTGGTGGACCCCGCGGGCGCGCACATCGAAGGCACGCAGGGCTTGCAGCCGAGCCCGCCTGTCGGTGAAGCCGTGTACCGCTTTTCCTACATCCGCCATGACGGGCGCAACCTGCGCGCCGTGACGCTGCGCCGCGAACGGCCCGCGCCCTTCATGGTGGTGATGGCGCAGACCACGCAAAGCCGCCGTGCCATGCTGCAGCGCCTGCTGGCCTGGTCGGCGGCGCCCCAGCTGGCCTTGCTGGCCGTGCTGGCGTGGTGGCTGCGCCGCGCCATCGCGCGCGACATGCAGCCGCTGGCGGCGCTGCAGCAGGCCGTGGACCGGCGCGACGCGCGCGACCTGGCGCCGGTGGATGCCGACGCCAGCACCCGCGACGTGGAGCGGCTGGCGCAGGCCATCAATTCGCTGCTCACGCGGCTGGACGACAGCGTGCGCGCGCAGCGTGAATTTGCCGGCAATGTGGCGCACGAGCTGCGCACGCCGCTGGCGGGCATCCGCGCGCTGGCGGACTATGGCCTGTCGCATGCCGACCCGGCGGTATGGCGCGGCCAGCTGCAGCGCATCGTGGGCAGCCAGGCGCGCGCCAGCCGCCTGGTGGACCAGCTGCTGGCGCTGGCGCTGGCCGACGAGGCGCGCGCCCACATCACGTTGCAGCCGGTGGCGCTGGACGTGGCGGTGCGCGACGCGGTGCTTCGGTTCCTGCCACGCGCCGACGCGCAGGGCGTGGACCTGGGCGCGCGTGGCGCGGAAGACCCGGTGTGGGTAATGGCCGAGCCCACCTTGCTGGAGGGGCTGCTGAACAACCTGCTGGACAACGCGCTGCGCTATGGCCGTCCGGCGGACGGCAGCACCCCGCGTGTGACGGTGGAGGTGGCCTGCGATGCCCGCGAGGTGGTGCTGGCCGTGGTGGACAACGGCCCCGGCCTGCCGCCCGGCACGGCCCAGCGCCTGGCGCGGCGCTGGGCCCAGGGCGAAGAGGGCATTGCGCTGCGCCAGGGCGCAGGCCTGGGGCTGGCCATCGTCACGCAATACGCCGCGCTGATGGATGCGCGCTGGTCCGTCAGCGCGCCGCCGCAGGGGCCGGGCCTGAGCGCCAGCGTGGTGCTGGCGCGGGCTGCGGTGGGGCAAGCTGGCGTCGGTTAACATGCCAGCGGGCCGGCCCCCATGGCCGGCCACGTCGCTCGGACGGTTCCGGGCGCTTACGTGAAAGTCCAACATGACCGCTTCTTCCAGCGCGAAGCGCCGCTTTGCGCGCATTGACCGCCTTCCCCCCTACGTCTTCAACATCACGGCCGAGCTCAAGCTCGCCGCCCGCCGCCGGGGCGAGGACATCATCGACATGAGCATGGGCAACCCCGATGGCGCAACGCCCGCGCACATCGTGGCCAAGCTGACCGAAGTGGCGCAGCGCCCGGACACCCATGGCTATTCGGCCAGCAAGGGCATCCCCCGGCTGCGCCGCGCCATCAGCCACTGGTACCGCGAGCGCTACGGCGTGGACATCAACCCCGACACCGAGGCCATCGTCACCATCGGCTCCAAGGAAGGCCTGGCCCACCTGATGCTCGCCACGCTGGACCGCGGCGACACCGTGCTGGTGCCCGACCCGAGCTACCCCATCCACATCTACGGCGCGGTGATCGCGGGCGCCGACATCCGCAGCGTGCCGGTGTCGCCCGACGTGGACTTCTTCGCCGAGCTTGAAAAGACCATCCGCGGCAGCTACCCCAAGCCCAAGATGATGATCTTCGGCTTCCCGTCCAACCCGACGGCGCAGTGCGTGGAGCTGGATTTCTTTGAACGCGTGATCGCGCTGGCCAAGAAGCACGACATCCTGGTGGTGCACGACCTGGCGTACGCCGACATCGTGTATGACGGCTGGAAGGCGCCGTCCATCATGCAGGTGCCCGGCGCCAAGGACGTGGCGGTGGAATTCTTCACGCTGTCCAAGAGCTACAACATGGCGGGCTGGCGCATCGGCTTCATGGTGGGCAATGCCGACCTGGTGGCCGCGCTGGCGCGCATCAAGAGCTACCACGACTACGGCACGTTCACGCCGCTGCAGGTGGCGGCCATTGCCGCGCTGGAAGGCGACCAGGCCTGCGTGAAGGAGATCGCCGCGCAGTACCAGCGCCGCCGGGACGTGCTCTACAAGGGCCTGCTGGATGCGGGCTGGGCCGTGGAATGCCCCAAGGCCAGCATGTACATCTGGGCGCGCATCCCGCAGGCGTACCGCAAGCTGGGTTCGCTGGAGTTCTCGCGCCAGCTGCTGGAAAAGGCCAGGGTGTGCGTGTCACCCGGCATCGGCTTTGGCGACCACGGCGACGAGCATGTGCGCTTTGCGCTGATCGAGAATGAGCCGCGCATCCGCCAGGCGGTGCGCGGCATCAAGGCCATGTTCAAGGCCGACGGGTTGATGCCGCCTGTCGCGTGAACGGGGTGGCCGCGGACGCTTACTTCGCGGGCTGGATCACGAGCACCGGGTCGGACGTCCTGGGCTCGACCACCACCGAGGTGGCATTGGCGGGCACCACCACGGTTTCCACCTCGCGGATCACGCCGCCCCCGGCCACGCTGCCACTGGTGCTGCCATAGCCGGCGATGCGGGCCTGGCAGGCGGCCTTGTCCTCGCCGGTCAGCACGTCGCAGCGGGCCAGGGCATTGGCGGCGTAGTTGGTGCCGCTGTCCAGCACGCCGCGGCGCTTGTCGGCGGCGGCGTTGTTGGCCTCGCGCAGGCAGGTGGCCCGGTCCTGTTGCGTCTTGCCGCTGTTGCATGCGGCGCGCTCGCTCTGGGTATTGCCGCTGTTGTCGATGCCGGTGGTGCCGGTCGCGACCTGGGCGGTGGCGGCCATGGTGGCCAGAAGCGTCGTGGCGCCAAGCAGCACCAGGCTCTTGCGGAGGTTGAATGTGTTCATGGTGGGCTCCTGAAATGGGTCGAATGAAGGTTCGATACAGCCAAGTCTAGGAACGGCACCGCCAATGACCTGAAGGGCGGCGCGCCTACGCGCCGGACGCGTATGACGCATCGGCGCGTAGGAGCCGTCCGGCATGGTGCGGCTGCCCCTGGGGAGCGGCGATGCGATGATCGCGGCATGAGCCTACCGCCCGACGCCCCGTTCATTCCCCCCTCCTGGCAATCACCGGCGCCCGACGGCACGGGGCTGGAGGTGGAACTGTTCCCCAGCGTGCTGATGCTGGCGGCCGGCACGCTGTTCCAGCGCAACATCTTCCGTCCCATCCTGGAGCCCAGCGGCATCGGGGTGGCCGAATGGCGCGTGCTGCTGTCGCTCAACCATTACGGCGAAGCCACCGCCGCGCAGATCGTGGACCGCTCATGGATGGACAAGGCGCAGGTCAGCCGGGCCGCGCTGGCGCTGGAAGAGCGCGGCCTGATCGGGCGCAGGCAGGACCCCGCGCATGCCAGGCGCGTGATCCTGAGCAGCACGCGCAAGGGGGAGGCGCTGTACGCGCGCGTGCATGCGCAAGCCCAGCGCGAGCAGGCCCGGCTGCTGGCGCTGCTCGAACCCGACGAGCGCCGTGGCCTGTACCTGGCCCTGCAGAAAATCATCCGCCACGCGCAGGGGCTGGCGGAGTAGCGCAAGGGTAAAGACCGATAGTGTTGACATGACAACACTACTTCCCATAAAGTCCGGGTCGACAACAAGGAGACATTGCCATGACACAGTGGACCCGCCGCCACGCCGCGCTCGGCCTGGCCGCCGCTGCCGCCCTGCCGGCCGCCTTCCCGGTGCGCGCGCAGGACGACGCCTGGCCCAGCCGCCCCGTGCGCCTGGTCACCTGGTCCGCCGCGGGCGGCACCATCGACATCTTCACGCGGCTGGTGGCCGACCACCTGCAGAAGGCGTGGGGCCAACCCGTGACCGTGGACAACCGCGTGGGCGCCGCCGGCATCCTGGCGACTGACCATGTGGCCAAGTCGCGCGCGGACGGCTACACGATCCTGGTGACGGCCGCCACGGCGCAGATCCACAACGTGCTGCTCAAGGCCAAGCTGCCCTACGACCCCGACAAGGACCTGGTGCCGCTGTCGCTGCTGGCGCGCGGCCGCTACGCCTTCGTTGCGCCGGCCCAGGCGCCCTACAGCACCGTGCGCGAATTCGTCGAACACGCGCGCGGCCGTCCGCAGGGCCTGAGCTTCGGTTCCTGGGGCCAGGGCTCGGCCGGCCACCTGCTGGGCGTGCAACTGGCGCAGCAGAACAGGATCACGCTCGTGCACGCGGCCTACAAGGGCGGCGACGTCGCCACCGTGACCGACATGGTCGGCGGCGTGCTGGACGCGGCCTTCGTGACGCAGGGCACGGCCAAGATCCATTCGCGCAGCGGCAAGATCAAGGTGCTGGCGGTCGCCGGCGAGGGCCGTGCGCCCAGCATGCCGAACGTGCCCACCTTCGCCGACGCGGGCTTCAAGGGCTTCGAGGTATCGGGCTGGATCGCCGCGTTCGCGCCGGCCGGCACGCCGCCGGCCGTGGTGCAGAAAATCGCCGCCACGATGCGCAGCGTCATGGCGCAGCCGGCGGTCGCGGCACGCAGTGACGAGCTGGAGTTCGAAGCCGTGGGCAGCACGGCGGCCGCGCTGATGGACACGCAGAAAACCGATTTCGCCCGCTGGGCGCAGATGGTGCAGGCTTCCGGCCTCAAACCCGAATGAGCGGCGCCGCCGCGCTGCCCACGGTCCTGCTGTGGACGCCCTTTCCCGCGCAGGGCGAGGCCGTGCGCGCCGCGCTGGCCGGCATGGACGGCGTGCGGCTGCTCTGCGCCGCAACCGAGGCCGAGGCGATCGCGCTGCTGCCGCTGGCCGACGCGGCGCTGTTCGCGGGGGCCGGCGCGGGCTATACGGCGGAGCTGGCGCAGGCCGTGCGTCTGACGCCGCGCCTGCGCTGGCTGCAGTCGCTGTCCACCGGCATCGACGGGATCGAAAAGCACGGCCTGCCGGCGCACGTGGTGCTCAGCGGCATCGGCGACGCGGGCGCTGCGGTGGTGGCCGAGCATGCGCTGGCGCTGCTGCTCGCGCTGGCGCGCGGATTGCCGCACGCCATGCGGCAGGCTGAACAAGGGCAGTGGGACCGGCAGATCGCCACGCGGCTGCGCTCGCTGGAGGACATGCGCCTGGGCGTGCTCGGCTGCGGCGGCATCGGCCAGGCCACGGCGCTGCGCGCGCGGGCCTTCGGCATGGCCTGCACCGGCGTCAACCGCGGCGGGATCAACCCGGCGCCCGAACTCTTCGACACCGTGCTCCCGATGGCGCGCCTGCACGAAGCGCTGGCCGCGTGCGACGCGCTGGTGGTGGCGCTGCCGCTGACCGCCCAGACGCGCGGCGTGCTGGACGCCGCCGCATGGCGCGCCTGCAAGAGCGGCGTGCTCGTGGTCAACGTGGGGCGCGGTGCGCTCATCGACAGCGACGCGCTGCTGGCCGCGCTGGATGCGCGCCAGGTGGGTGCGGCCGGGCTGGACGTGACCGACCCCGAGCCCCTGCCCGCGGACAGCCCGCTGTGGCGGCGCCCGGACGTGCTGATCACCCCGCACATCGCGGGCGGCGGCAGCGCCGCGGGGCTGCGCCGGCTGGCCGGCGTGGTGGCGGCCAACGTGCAGCGCTTCATGCGCGGCGAACCTGTGCAGCCCCAACTGAGGCGAGCTGCGCAACCCACCGTGGGCGGCGCCGCATGACGCGCGGCGCGCGGATTGAACGCGCCGAGCTGTTCGAGGCCGACGCCGGCTGGCAGCGGCTGTCCTTCCTCAAGCTCACCGCGGCGGACGGCACCACCGGCTGGGCCGAGTTCAGCCAGCATTTCGCGGCCGGCCTGGCGGGCGTGGTGCAGGCACTCGCCGCCGTGGCCATCGGCTGGGACGCGCGGGAGGCGCAACGCCTGGCGCTGGACCTGCAGGCACGCGGCCGTGCCGTGGGCGGCGGCCTGCATGCCCAAGCCTGCGCCGCGGTCGAGAACGCCTGCCTGGACCTGAAGGCGCGGCTGCTGGGCGTGCCGGTGTACGAACTCTTCGGCGGCAGCCACCGCAGCGAGCTCCCCGCCTACTGGTCGCACTGCGGGCTGTACCGCATCCGCCGCCCGGACCTGTTCGCGGGCGCCTGCGTGCCGCGCAGCCTGGATGACATGCGCCGCGTGGCGGCCGAAGTACCCGCACGCGGCTTTCGCGCGCTCAAGACCAACCTGCTCTCGTTCGCGCCCGGCGGCACGGCGGACGTGCACATGCCGGGCTTTGCGCGCGGGCCGGGGCACCCCGCGCTGCACGTGGACGCGGGGCTGGTGGAGCGGTCGGTGGCGCTGGTGCAGCACCTGCGCCAGGGCGCGCCCGGCACCGGCCTGATGCTGGACCTGAACTTCAACGTCAAGCCCGAAGGCGCGCGCCGCCTGGCCGACGCGCTCGGCAGCGAGCTGGAATGGCTGGAGATCGACGGCCTGGATGCGGACAGCCTGGCCTGGGTGCGCGCCCACGGCGGCGCCCGCATCGCGTCGCTGGAGGCCGCCTACGGCCGCGCGGCCATCCTGCCGTACCTGCAGGCGCGCGCGGTGGACGTGGTCATCATCGACCCCATGTGGAACGGCCTGGGCGAGTCGCTGCGCATGGCGGCGCTGGCCGACACCTTCCAGGTCAACGTGGCGTCGCACCTGTACACCGGGACGCTGGCCACCGCCATGTGCGCGCAGTTCTGCGCGGCCATCCCCAACCTGCGCATCATGGAACTGGACGTGGACCGCGCGCCGGGGCTGGACGAGCTGTTCACGGGCGAGGTCACGGTCAAGGACGGCAACGTGATCCTTCCCGCCGGCCCGGGCTGGGGCGTGGTGCCCCGCGAGGCGCGGCTCACGCGCCTGGCCTGACGGCGCCCGGCTACAGCGCCCAGGTCCGTGGCACGGTCGCGGGCAGGTCCCACAAGCCCGTGCGCCAGGCCGCGCGCACGTCACGCAGCAGCGCCATGGCCGGCTCCACCAGGGGTGCGACCGCGCGCACGGCCACGACCTGCGGCGACGGTGACGTCGCCCCGGCCAGTCCGGCGTCGCCCCCGAGGCCGGCGATGGGGTGCGCATCGATGACCTCGCGTGCCAGCTCCAGCGCCCGTTCGCGCCGCGCACGGTCCAGCGGCGTGCCGCAGGCGAGGAACAGCGTGGCCATGCAGCGGTGGCCGGCCAGGCCCAGCGGGCCGTCCAGCAGGCGCGCATCGTTGGCGGCCACGCGCCCACGCTCCAGCCAGGCGCCGGGCAGCTCGATGTGTTGCTGGAATGTGCCGCGCACGAACGGCTGGTCCGCCAGCGGCAGCCCGAGCGCCGTCACATCCCAGCCCATCAGCTCGGCCCCGGGCGCGATGTCCAGCGTGAGCCGGTTTTCGGCGATGCAGCCGCTGTAGCAGATGGCTTCCAGCGGCAGCCATTCGATGCGCGCACCGGCGCCCAGCGCGATGTGGGTGTGCTGCGCGGCCGTCTCGCCGTCGCTGCGGTAAAAGCGGCTGGCGCCCGGCGTGGTGATGACGCCATGGGCGCCTTCACCCGCGGTCACCGCGATGTCCAGCAGATCGCCGCCCACCAGGCCGCTGGGCGGGTGGACCATCACGTTGTGGCAGATGGCGTCGCCCTCGGGGTACAGGCTCTGCAGGATACGCAGCGGACCGCTGTGCGCGAAGCGGGCCACGGTGCGCCCGGCTTCCAGGGTGTAGTCAAGCGAGAGTCGGGCGTGCCAGGGCATGCGGCGAGTTTACGGGGCCGTGCTTTGCGCTATTTCCAGAAGCCGCGGTGCAGCGTGGCGATGTCTTCTTCGACCTCAGCCACCGGCCCGGTTACCTCGATGGCCTTCTGTCCCCGCGCAAACACCTCCCGGCAGGGCAGGTCCATCGTGGGGTTCTCGCCATGGTTGCCCGTCAGCTCCAGCAGGCGTGACTCGGTCATGCCGTAAACCAGCCGGCCAATATGGGCCCAGTACTGCGTGCCCGCGCACATGGCGCAGGGCTCCACCGTGGTGACCAGGGTGCATTGCCAGAGGTAATCCGCGCTGTAGTTCTGCACGGCGGTGCGGGCCAGCACCGATTCGGCATGGTTCACCGTGTCCACATTGCCCTGTTCGGCCAGCACCGTTTCGCCGTCGGGCGCCACCAGGATGGCGCCGAACGGGTGGCGGCCCAGCGACATCGCGCGCCGGGCCACCTCGTTCGCGCGGCGCAGGTGCCGCGCCGCCTGTTCGGGTGTCATGTCGTCCCGCGGCCTAGTGGTTCTGCGAGCCGCGATGCGCCCAGGCCGTGGTGTGCTTCTCGATGAAGCTGAACAGCTCATACATGACCATGGCCATTGCGCCCACCACCAGCAGGCCGGCGAAGGCCAGGCCCATCTGCATGGCCGATCCGGCAGAAATCAGCAGGTAGCCGATGCCTTCGTTGGCGGCGGTCATCTCGGACACCGTGGTACCGACAAACGCCAGCGTGATCGCGACCTTGAGCGAGCCATAGAAGTAGGGCATGGAGCGCGGCAGGCCGACCTTGACCAGCACGTCCCAGCGTTTGGCGCCCAGCACGCGCAGCACGTCCTCCAGCTCGGGCTCCAGCGTGGCCAGGCCGGTGGCGATGTTGACCATGATCGGGAAGAAGCTGATCAGGAACGCCGTCAGGATGGCCGGGCCGATGCCGATGCCGAACCACACGACCAGGATGGGCACGAACGCCGCCTTGGGCAGTGCGTTGAACGCCGTCATGAGCGGGTACACGGCGGCGTACGCGATGCGCGAACTGCCGATCACAAAACCCAGCAGCACGCCGACCACGATGGCAATGCCAAAGCCCACCATGGTGACCCAGAAGGTGCGCCAGGCGTGGCCCGCGATCACTTCCTTGAATTCCCAGAACTGCGTCCAGATGCGGATGGGGCTGGGGAAGATGAACTCGGACACGTTGAAGGCCGAGCACAGCACCTGCCACAGCACGATCACGGTGACCAGCAGGATCCAGGGCGACCAGAACTCGACCTGGCGTTTCTGTTTGAGCGACATGGTCATTGCGCCACCTCCGCGCCTTGCTTTCTCATCGCTCCAATATGCCCGCGCAGTTCATGAACGATGTCGGTGAACTCCTTGGTGTAGGTGATCTCCAGGTCGCGCGGGCGCGGCAGCTCGATCTCTTTCTTGACCACGAAGCGTCCGGGGCTCTTGCTCATGACATAGACCGTGTCGGCCAGGAAAACGCTTTCGCGCAGGTCGTGCGTGACCAGGATGACGTTGAACTTCTGCTCGGTCCACAGGTCGCGCAGGATGCACCACAGCTCCTCGCGCGTGAATGCGTCCAGCGCGCCAAAGGGCTCGTCCAGCAGCAGCATCTTGGGCTCGTGGATCAGCGCACGGCAGATGCTGGCGCGCTGCTGCATGCCGCCCGACAGCTGCCAGGGAAATTTGTCCTCGTACCCGCCCAGGCCCACCTTCTGCAGCAGCTTGCGGGCGCGTTCTTCGTATTCCTTGCGCTTTTGCTTGAAGCTGCTGCGGTAGGGCTCCACGATCTCCAGCGGCAGCAGCACGTTGTCGACCGTGGTGCGCCAGGGCAGCAGGCTGGGCGCCTGGAAGGCCATGCCGCTGATCTTCAGCGGGCCGGTCACGGGCTGGCCGTCGATCAGGATCTTGCCCATCGACGGCATCTTCAGGCCGGTGGTCAGCTTCATGAACGTGGACTTGCCGCAACCCGACGGGCCCACGATGGCGATGAATTCGCCCTGGCGGACCTTCAGGTCAATGGCCTCCACCGCAAAGTGGTTGGCAGCCAGCAGCTCCTCGTTGTAGGCGAGCCAGACGTCGCGAAAGTCAACGAAATAAGGTGTTTCCATGCATTGCCTGTCATTGCGGGCTGGACCCGCAATCCACATGAGCAGGCTCACCCGCATGGATGCTGGGTCAAGCCCGGCATGACAGTCCTGTTTTCTGTTTACTTTTTCACCGGGGGCAAGATGTTCAGCTCGGCCTTCGTCGGCAGCATGGAGCCGTTCCACACGGTGTCGGGGTTCACGCGGGTCTTGGTGTTGAACGCGTCCGACACCTGCGAGGCCATCAGCGACAGGCGGCCCGGCACGACCTGGCCAAAGCCTTCGGCGCGCGCGTCGGGGCTGGCCACCACGGAGTCAATGGCCATCTTCAGGCGGCGGGTTTCCAGCGCGGTGTTGATGATGCCGTCGCGTGCCTTCACCGTGTCGATGGCGGCCTCGGGCTTGGCGATCACGTCCTTCACGCCCTTGGTGAAGGCGCTGAGGAACGCCTTCACAGCGGCGGGGTTGTCCTTGATCATCTTGGGGCTGGCGATGATCACGTTGCCGTACAGCTTCACGCCGTTGTCGGCATACGGTAGCGTCACCACGTCTTCCAGCTTGACGCCGCGTGCTTCCAGGTTGAGCAGCGAGGTGAACGAGAAGCCGGTGATGGCGTCCACGTCACCGCGGGCCAGCATGGTCTCGCGCAGCGGCGGGTCCATGGCCGTCCATTGCACGTTGCTCACGCTGTTGGCCTTGGCAAAGATCGGGAACGCGCGGCGGCCGGCGTCAAAAACCGGGGCGCCGAGCTTCTTGCCGGAGAGGTCGGCGGGCGTCTTGATGCCCGACTTCTTGAGCGCCATCACGGCGGCCGGCGTGTTGTTGTAGACCATCATCACGGCCACCGGCTTGTTGGGCGCATCGGGGTTGTTGGCGTGGAACTCCATCAGCGCGGCCAGGTCGGCAAAGCCCATGTCATACGTGCCCGAGGCCACGCGCGTCACCGTGCCGCCCGAGCCGTTGCCGGCGTCAATCGTCACGTCCAGCTTGGCGTCCTTGAAGTACCCCTTGGCGGCTGGCACCAGGAACAGGGCGGCCGGGCCTTCAAAGCGCCAGTCCAGCTGGAACTTGACGGGTGTGGTCTGGGCCTGGGCGGAGCCAAAGGCGGCAGCGGCAGCCAGGGCTGCGGTGGTCTTGAGGAAAACGCGTTTTTTCATTTGAGGGGCTCCAGAACAGGACAGGAAATAGGACAAAAAGGAACAAAGCAAATTCGGTGCCGGGTGGGATGTTGGCGCACCAAGGAAGTGCCTATTTTCTGTGAAGGCGAGCGGAAAGCCCAACCGGACAGGCATCGGGAATACCCTGCAGTGACCCGGCCCGACGATCCGGGTTAGTACGGAGGTGGTCACGGACAGGGCTTTGTGGGCGCAGGTGCGGCCCGTCAAGGTATCGCTGGGCAAGCTGAATATCCACAGCGCGACGCGCCAAAGCGCCTGCGCAGAGGGCTCAGGCCGTAGTTGTAGTAGACCTCGCCCCGTGCCACGGCCTCGGGCGCGAAGCTCACGGCGCGGGCCAGCTGATCTTGCTGGCGGGTCAGTTCCTATTCGCGGGCGAGCAGGGCGGTGCGTTCGGCCAGCCGTTGGCCGCGCGTGGCCACGGGGTGACGTTGGGAGTTCATGGTGGGGTGCTTGATGTGGTGCTGCGTTGCCATCAGGCTTTGCGCGGCCGGCGCACGGCGCGCACCTTGCCCGCGCCACCCCCACCGCAATAGAACAGGCCGGCGCCGTCGGACTCCAGCCCGCTCACGCCCATGCCGGCCGGCATGGCCAGGCGCTGCCGCACCTCCCCGCTTCGGGGGTCGATGCGGCGCAGCTCGCTCTCGTCGCCTTCCCAGGTGCCGTGCCACAGCTCGCCGTCCACCCAGGTCACGCCGGTCACGTAACGGTTGGATTCGATGGTGCCCTGGATTGCGCCCGTGGCCGGGTCGATGCGGTGGATCTTGCGGTTCTGGTACTGGCCGACCCACAGGCTGCCCTCGGCCCAGGTCAGGCCCGAGTCGTTGCCCTGGCCCGGCGCGGGAATCGTCGCGAGTACTTTGCCCGTGGCCGGGTCGATCTTGTCGATGCGCGATTCGGTGATCTGGTACAGGTGCTTGCCGTCGAATGCCGTGCCGGCGTCGCTGGCGCAGGCAATGGTCTTGACGGTGTTGCCGTCGGCGGGGTCGAAGGCGACCAGGCCGTTGTCGGTGGCGGCCCAGACGTTGCGCCCGTCGTGGCTGACGCCGTGGATGCGGGCGGAGCCGGCAAAGGGGCCGTACTCGCGCACGACTTCGGCGGGTGAGGCTTGGACTGTCATGGTGTTTCCTTTCGTGATGAGGAAACTTTAGCCAGACGGCAGCGAAGCAGGGAGTAACAAGATCGTCGTGAATCCGGCCAAAGGGGATGTCAGCCAGCGCTGTGCCCGCGCACGGCCAATGGCGCGCACGCGGCCTGCCTGCTGCAGCGCTACCAGTGCGCGCTGCACGGTGCGCTGGCTTTCGTTGAGGGCAAGCGCCAGTGCTGACGTGGACCAGGCCGCGCCGTCGGACAGCAGCGCCAGCAACGCGGCATCGTCGCCCTCTATCGGTGGGGCCAGCACGGCGACGCGGCTGCCGTCGTGCGGCCTGAGTGCAAAGCCATCCGGCGTCGCGTCGATGCGGGCAAACGGCTTGACCAGCGCGCGCAGCCGCCCGACTTCGACGCGCAGGCGGGCGCGGTGTGTCTCGTCGGCGTGGCGCTGGCGAAAGGCCCGGGCGATCAATGCCTCGCGGCTGGCATCGCCCGGCCACGCCCGTGCGAGTGTGTCGGCCAGCATGAACAGCACAGGCCGGCGTGCCAGCGATACGCGGCGGGTGCCAAGGCTCACCGCATGGCGGCACGCGTCCACCACCAACGCCCCGCACGCCAGCAGGTCGGACACCTCGTCCAGCCGCAGCAGGCGTTCACCATGCTGTCCGATTTGCCGCGCCGCGGGTTGCACCAGGATGGCCTGCGCCTGCGCTACTTCGGCCTGCAGCGCGGGAATGCCGGCGTGCGCTGCGCTGTATTGCGCGCGGGCCAGCGCCGCTTCGGCCGCAGCCATCTGCAGCGAGCGCATGGCAAGCTCCGCCGCGCACAGCGCTGCCACGGCGGTCAGCGCGGGCGGCAGGCGCTGGGCGTCGTCAGCCATGTCGGTGGCCGCGAGCGAGGCGGCCGCCTCCTCCAGCCGGCCCAGCAGCAGCCACTGTCGTGTGGCGGTCAGGCGTGCCTGCAGCGCGTTGGCGCGGTCGCCCTGCGCGGTCAGCGTATCGGCCGCCGTGAGCAGGGCGCGCGGCGGGCCTGACAGATCGCGCAAGGCCAGTGCTACCTCGGCTTTGGCGGCGACGCAGCGCGCGTGGGCCAGAGGCTCGCCCTGGCCAAAGCCGCGCGCAGCCCGCCGCAGCAACTCGCGTGCGCGCGCCAGGTCGCCCAGCTGTGCCATGGCAATGCCGCGCAGCGCCAGCGCCGGCGCGTCGTTGCGCAGCGCCACGTGCTTGAGCGCGCCCAGGGCGTCACCCGCCGCCAGCGCGCGGGCCGATGCGTTGATCAGCGAATCCATGTCAGCAGGCTACACCACGGCGTTGTGGCAACGTGGCGATAGGGCAAACTCAAGTGTCCATGTCCCTTGCAACCGAACCTAGCGCCACCGCCATCGCCGGCATTGCCACGGTGGCCACCGTGGCCGTGCGCGCCCTGTGCGAATTCGCGGCCAAGGCGGGTGACCTAGATCTGCGTTTCACGCCTGTACCCACGGCACAGCAGGGGCGCGAAGGCCACCAGCTCGTCGCGCAGCGGCGCGGCCCCGGCCATGAATCCGAAGTCAGCCTGTCGGGCCACTGGCAGGGCCTGCACGTACGCGGCCGCGCCGACGGCTACGACGCGCAGAGGAACGAGCTGGAAGAAATCAAGACCTTCCGCGGCCGTGTGGACGCCATTGCGTGGAACCACCAGGCCCTGCATTGGGCGCAGCTCAAGGTGTACGGCTGGCTGATGTGTGAAACGCGCCACTTGGACACCATCACGCTGACGCTGGTGTACCTGGACGTGGTGACGCAGACCGAGCACCCGTTCACGCAGGTGCATTCGGCGGTAGAGCTGAAAGAGTTCTTTGAACAGATGTGCAGCCGCTACCTGGGCTGGGCTCAGCAGGAAGCCGCACACCGCGCCCGGCGCGACGCCGCGCTGGAGGCGATGGCGTTCCCGCAGATGCCGTTCCGCCCTGGCCAGCGCGACATGGCCGCCGGTGTGTACCGCGCCTGCGTGCAGTCGCGCCCGCTGCTGGTGCAGGCGCCCACGGGCATCGGCAAAACCCTGGGCACGGTGTTCCCTGCTGTCAAGGCCATGCCGGTGCGCGGCACCGACAAGCTGTTCTTCCTGACGGCCAAGACGCCGGGGCGCCAGGTGGCGCTGGATGCGCTGGCCAAGGTGCGCCGCACGGCACCGGAAGGGCAACCGGTGTTCCCCCTGCGCGTGCTGGAGCTGGTGGCCAAAGATAAATCCTGCGAGCACAAGGACAAGGCCTGCCACGGCCAGTCGTGCCCGCTGGCCAACGGCTTTTATGACCGCCTGCCGGCCGCGCGCGGAGCCGCCGCGCAAATGCAATGGCTGGACCAGTCCGCGCTGCGTGACGTGGCGCGCGAGCATGCTGTCTGCCCTTACTACCTGGGCCACGACATGGTGCGCTGGGCCGACGTGGTGGTGGGCGATTACAACTACTACTTCGACCGCGCGGCCATGCTGTACGCGCTGACGGTGGAATCCGGCTGGCGCGTGAGCGTGCTGGTGGACGAGGCGCACAACCTTTACAGCCGCGCCTGCGCCATGTACAGCGCGCGGATCACGCAGGCGCAGGCACTTGCGGTGCGGCCCGAAGTGCCCGGCCCCATCCGCCCGCGCATCGACGACCTGCTGAACCAGTGGCAACTGCTGCTGGATGGCCTGCGCCGCACCGCGCCCGACAAAACCTGGCATGTGCTGGATGAAATGCCCGAGTCGTGGCAGCGCACGCTGCAAAAGCTCAACAGCGCTATTGGCGAATACCTGAACGACCACCCGACCGAATTGCACGGCGCGCTGCTGCCGTTCTACTTCGACGCGCTGGCCTTTGCGGCCATGGCGGCCGAGGCGGGGGAGCATTCGATGTGCGAAGTGGATGTGACGGTACCCGACGCAGCATCGCCGGCCGCCGATACACCGCAACTGGGGCTGGACTCGGAGGTGTTAGACGACGCAACATCGCGCGCCGGCAGCTTCACGTTGCGCAATATCGTGCCGGCCCCGTTCATCGCGCCGCGCATCCAGGCGGCGGATTCCGTGGTGCTGTTCTCGGCCACGCTGAACCCGCTGAACTATTACCGCGACCTGCTGGGCCTGCCCGACACCACGCAGATGCTGGACATCCCCACGCCGTTCCGCCCCGACCAGCTGGCCGTGCGCGTGGTGCCGCTGTCCACGCGGCGCGGCCACCGCGCCGCGTCGCTCAAGCCGCTGGCGCAGGCGATGGGCCGCCAGTTCATGCGTGAGCCGGGCAACTACATCGCGTTCTTCAGCAGCTTTGATTACATGGAAATGGCGCTGGACGCCGTGCAGCAGCAATGGCCAGAGGTGCCGGTATGGACCCAGGCGCGGCAGATGGACGAGGCCGCGCGCCACGCGTGGTTGCAACGCTTCGACGCAGCCGGGCAAGGCATCGGTTTTGCCGTGCTCGGCGGCGTGTTTGGCGAGGGCGTGGATTTGCCCGGCAAACGCCTGATCGGCGCCTTCATCGCCACGCTGGGCCTGCCGCAGTTTGACGAAGTGAACCAGGCGATCTGCGAGCGCATGGACGCGAAGTTCGGCCGGGGCCAGGACTACACCTATGTGTTCCCCGGCATGCAAAAGGTGGTGCAGGCCGCGGGGCGGGTGATCCGCACGGAGACGGACACGGGGACGGTGCTGTTGATGGATGACCGGTATTTGCAGCCGCGCTACCGTAGCCTGCTGCCAGCATGGTGGCGCATAGCGTCAGCGTGACTGTTATTTCCCAGCTCCACTTGCCAACCCTGTCATGCCGGACTTGATCCGGCATCCACCCTTCGCAAGCACTGCAGTCACTCGCCGTGTCGCGACCTAGCGTGTCAAAAAAGCTACCAGCGCAACGGCAAGCACAATGTAGAAGGCCAACCCAACAAAAAGCTGCCCCGTATGGGTGATCACCCGCCGTCCGTCCCCAACAAACGAAAAGCCCCCGGCCGCGCCGTAGATGCGCCCCTCTTCTTTCATAAGCGGGTCCGCACGCCATCGGCCAAGAGACAGAACAGACACTAGCAATTTCCCCGTCACTGTCAGCAAGACGTCGAATGCAGAGAAAAGAAGGTAGTCCATTTAAGTCGAGGTGGCCAAAGCCTCTTGAATCAATCTCCAAAAGATAGAGATTGAAATTGCTGCCAAGAAACCTAGAGGCAACGTGAATCCCGAAATTCGAACTGCGCGCCTTTCATCGCCACTGGATCCGACCTTGAATGCATGGGCTGCAAATCCCAGCACCCAGGCAGTGCCCAAGCCGAGTACCCAGAACATTCCACCAGCTGTCCCATCGCCATAGATGGCAAGAACTGATGAAGCGGCAACAACTAGCAAGTTCACCACAGTGATGGCAACCAGTTGAGAAGATGTAGATGGCTTCAATCGGGCTCCCAAAAGACCTGAGTTCACGAGGCAATTGTGGCAGCTAGCCTGCCTTACCTACCGCGCCCCATAAGCCGCCTCCGCCAGTTCCCGCGCCAACCGGTTGTGCCGCTCCACCAACACCGGCAGCTCCAGCGTCGTCAGCTCGCCATCGCGCACCACCACGCGCCCATTGATGATGCTGTGCTTCACCCGCGGCACATTGCAGAACACCAGCGCCGCCACCGGGTCATGCAGCCCGCCGGCCATGCCCACGCTGTCGGTGGGCCAGCACACGATGTCGGCCGACATGCCGGGTGCCAGCGCGCCGATGTCGTCGCGGTTCAACACGCGGGCGCCGCCCAGCGTGGCCAGCTCCAGCGCCTCGCGTGCGCGCATGGCCGACGGGCCGTGCACCGGGCCATGCGCCACGCGCTGCAGCAGCATGGCCATGCGCGCCTCGCCCAGCATGTGGGCGCCGTCGTTGGACGCACTGCCGTCCACGCCGATGCCCACGGGCACACCCGCGTCAATCATCTTGCGGATGGGCGCGATGCCTGACGCCAGCCGCATGTTGGAGCAGGGGCAGTGCGCCACGCCGGTGCCGGTGCGCGCAAACAGGTAGATGCCTTCGTCGTCCAGCTTGACGCAGTGCGCGTGCCAGGCGTCGGGGCCGGTCCAGCCCAGGTCCTGCGCGTATTCAGCGGGCGTGCAGTTGAACTTTTCGCGCGTGTAGGCAATGTCGTTGTCGTTTTCGGCCAGGTGGGTGTGCAGCGACACGCCGTATTCGCGCGCCAGCAACGCGGCGTCGCGCATCAGCTCCCGGCTGACGGAGAACGGCGAGCACGGCGCCACCACGATGCGCCGCATGGCGTGACGGGCCGGGTCGTGCCAGCGGCGGATCAGGCGCTGGGTTTCCGCAAGAATCGCGTCCTCGCGCTCCACCACGCTGTCGGGCGGCAGCCCGCCCTGGCTTTGCCCCACGCTCATGGCGCCGCGCGCCGCGTGGAAGCGCATGCCGATCGCATCCGCCGCCTCGATGCTGTCGTCCAGCGTGATGCCGTTGGGGTAGATGTACAGGTGGTCGCTGCTGGTGGTGCAGCCCGACAGGATCAACTCGGACATCGCGGTCTGCGTGGACACGCGGATCATCTCGGGCGTGAGGTTGGCCCAGATCGGGTACAGCGTCTGCAGCCACCCGAACAGCTCGCTGTCCTGCGCCGCGCCCACGGCGCGCGTGAGCGACTGATACATGTGGTGGTGCGTGTTGACCATGCCGGGCATGACAACCATGCCTGTAGCGTCGATGACCTCGTCGGCAACTGCGGGCAACTCATCCGTGGTGCCGACGGCTTCAATCACATTGCCGCGCGCCAGTACCGCGCCGTCCCTGATCTCGCGCCGCTGCCCGTCCATCGTGACGAGGACTGCCGCGTGGCGGACGAGCAGGGTCTTGTGCATCAGGCCAGCAGGTCCGCCAGCGCGCGCGCAATCACTTTGGTGGCTCGGCGCAGGTCGTCCAGCGCCAGGTTTTCATCAGCGCGCTTGGCGTTCGATTCGAGCACGGTGCGGGGGCCGGCGCCATAGATCACGCCGGGGATGCCCTGCTCCACATACAGCCGCACGTCGGTGTAAAGCGGCGTGCCCACTGCCGGGATGGGCTCGCCAAACACCTGCTGGCCGTGCTGCTGGATGGCCGCCACCAGCGGCTGGTTGCCGGCCAGCGGCACCATGGCGCGCGCCAGCAGCAGGCGCTTGATGTCCACGCGGATGCCGTTGCCGCCGCGCGGCGGGTTGAACGAGCGCGCCGCCGCTTCAATCACCGCGCGGATGGAGGCTTCCACCTGCGCCGGGTCTTCTTCAGGGATCATGCGGCGGTCCAGCTTGAGCACGACCTTGCCGGGGATCACGTTGGTGTTGGTGCCGCCGCTGATCAGGCCCACGTTCAGGTACGGGTGGGTAATGCCCGTGACCTGTGACGTGATTTTCTTGTAGTCCGCATTCAGCGCGTACAGCGCATTCAGGATGTGCGTGGCGCCCTGCAGCGCGTCCACGCCGCTGTCGGGGATGGCGGCGTGGCTCATCTCGCCATGCACCGTCACTTCCATCTGCAGGCAGCCGTTGTGCGCCACCACCACCTGGTAGCTGAAGCCGGCTGCAATCATCAGGTCGGGTTTGGTCAAACCTTTCTTCAGCAGCCAGCCGGGGCCGACTTCGCCGCCAAATTCTTCGTCATAGGTGAAGTGCAGTTCGACGCTGCCTTGTGCCGGCCTGGCCACGGCCTCCAGCGCGCGCAGCGCGAAGGTGAAGGTGGAGAAGTCGCACTTGCTCACCGCGGCGGCGCGGCCGTAGATGCGGCCGCCTTCAACCTCGCCGCCATAGGGTGCGTGCGTCCAACCGTCGCCGGGTGGCACCACGTCGCCGTGGGCATTGAGCGCGATGGTCTTGCCCGCGTCGCCATACTTGCGCCGCACGATCAGGTTGGTGATGGTCTCCAGCCCGGCGGCGTTGACCTCTTCGGCGGGGACGACGTGCTTCTCGGCGTCCAGCCCCATGGTCTTCAGCAGGTCGGCCGCGCGGTCGGCGTGCGGTGCGTTGTTGCCGGGCGGCGTGTCTGTGGGCACGCGGATCAGTTCCTGCAGGAACTTCACCTGCTCGTCAAAGTGGGCGTCGATCCAGGTGTCGAGTGCGTTGTAGTCGGTCATGGCGCTGGGCTTGTGTGTCGTTAAATTGGTTCTTGGTGGTGTGAATCTTCAAGCTGCTGCTTCGCGGCAAAGCTGCGCCTGCGGGCACACCGCCCTGGGGGCTTCACTGTGACGGTCGCCTGCGGCGACTTCCCTGTGCTGCTCAGGGATCGGTCGCACCGCACAACTCGCTACGCGCTGCGCGCTGCGCTCGGACAGGTGCGGTGAGTCAGAGCACGAAGCGCGCTCGCGCGCGCCGACACTCACCCTTGTGCTGCTCGGCGTCACAGAGGCGCCCCCAGGGCGGTGTGCCCGCAGGCGCAGCTTTGCAGAGACAGTGTTAGCGCGCCATCGGTTGCATGCCAAGGTCCAGGGTTCGCGGCGGGCGGTGTGCGGCGGGGCGATTTCTGCGGTGGCGAGAAGCGCAGGGGGGAGTGTCGGCGCGCGCAGCGCGCGTCGTGACATGCTCGCCGCGACTGTCTGAGCGTAGCGCCCAAGCGCGTAGCGAGTTTCGCGGCGCGACCGACCCCCGAGCATCGCAGCGGAGTTTTCGCGAAGCGAAAATCGCCGCAGTATGAGCCCCGCCGCACACCGCCCGCCGCGAACCCCGCGAGTGAAGAAGAGGTTCACGCAGACTCCGCAGCCAGGTTCTCCAGCAGGGACATGAATGCTTCCACCGCCAGCTGCATGTCATCACTGGTCGTGGACTCCAGCGGGTTGTGGCTGATGCCGGCGTTCTGCCCGCGCACGAACAGCATGGCCTGGGGCATGACTTCGTGCAGTTTCATGGCGTCGTGGCCGGCGCCGCTGGGCATGCGGTACAGCGGCACGCCCAGGCTGTCCACGGCGCGTTCCCAGCGTTGCTGCCATTCGGCGGCGCTGGGGGCGGCGGCGGCCTTCATGGTCACTTCGGTGGTGTGGCGCAGGCCGCGCTGTTCGCAGATGCGCGCCAGCTCGGCCAGCACATCGGTCACCATGGCGTCGCGCTGCGGGTCATTCGGCGCGCGCAGGTCCAGCGTGAACTGGCAGCGGCCCGGCACCACGTTGGTGGAGCCGCCCGGCACCGTGCAGATGCCGATGGTGCCCACTGAATCGCCGTCGCGCGCGGCGCGCTGCTCGATGTACAGCGCCAGCTCGGCCACGGCCGACAGCGCGTCGCGGCGGCGGTTCATGGGCGTGGTGCCGGCGTGGCTGGCCATGCCGGTCACCTCGCACAGGTAGCGCACGCCGCCGTTGATGGATGTGACGATGCCCAGCGGCAGGTCCAGCTCGGTCAGCACCGGGCCCTGCTCGATATGCACTTCCACAAAACCCAGGTAGTCCGCCGGGTTGCGCTTGAGCTTGGGAATGTCGTCAATGCACAGGCCGGCATGCTGCATGGCCGTGCGCATGGTGATGCCGTCGGCATCCTTCTGGTCCAGCCAGGCGGGGTTGAACTGGCCGATGAGCGCGCCCGAGCCCAGGAAGGTGGCCTTGTACCGTTGGCCTTCTTCTTCGGCAAAGGCGATCACCTCGAAGTCGAACGGCAGGCGTTTGCCCTGGCGCGACAGCTCGGCCACGCAGGCCATGGGCGTGAAGATGCCCAGCCGCCCGTCGTACTTGCCACCGTTGCGCACGGTGTCGTAGTGGCTGCCGGTCATCAGTGTCTTCGCGCCCGGCTTGTCCGCCTTGTACCGTCCCACCACATTGCCCACGGCGTCGATGTGCACTTCGTCAAACCCCGCCTCGCGCATGTTGGCGCTGATGCGCTGCGCGCAGGCGCGGTGCGCGTCGGTCAGGTAGGTGACGGTGAGCTGGCCTTTTTCGGCAAAGCCCGGGTCGCTGTGCTGCGAGAGCTTTTCCTGCCAGTCCCACACCTGGTTGCCCAGCGTGGGTTCCACGCCAAACTTGTCGTTCAGGCGGATTTCCACAATGCGGTGGATGTTGCGCAGCGCTTCGCCCAGCTCAAAGTCGGGGTGGTTGTCCAGGCGGCGCGCAAAGGTGTCGATGATTTCGTGGCGGCTCAGGCCCACGCCGCGCGGCCCGCGCACCGCCAGGATGAACGGGAAGCCGAATTTGGCGTTGTAGTCCGCGTTGAGCTGCTGGATGCGCGCAAATTCCTCGGGCGTGCAGTCGGTCAGGCCGGCCTTGCCCTGCTCGTTCGTGGATTCAGCGGTCAGCGTCTGGCTGACCATGGCCTTGCCGGCCAGCTCCGGGTGAGCGCGGATCAGCGTGAGCTGTTTGTCGGTGCCTGCGTCGCGCACCACGTTGGCCATCACGTGCTTCAAGTGCGCGAGTGAGCGGAACGGCCGGTGCGCCAGCGCGGCCTGCGCCACCCAGGGGGAATGTTCATACAGGCCGTCCAGCAGCGTGGCGGCCTCGTCGGCCGAAGCCGTGTTGATCTGTTGCAGCGTGAGTGCCATGTTCAGCCTTAAAGAATCAGCCGGGTTCTTCAGCCCTGGTAAGGATGCGTCTGTTTCCAGTGGCGCGCAATGTCGATGCGGCGGCACACCCAGACGCGGTCATGCTTGGCGATGTGGTCCAGGAACTTCTGCAGCGCCACGATGCGGCCCGGCCGCCCGAGCAGCCGGCAGTGCATGCCCACGCTCATCATCCTGGGCGAGTCAGCGCCCTCGGCGTACAGCGCGTCGAAGCTGTCGCGCAGGTAGATGAAGAAGTCCTCGGCCTGCGCAAAGCCCTGCGGCAGCGAAAAGCGCATGTCGTTGGTGTCCAGCGTGTAGGGAACCACCAGATGAGGCACCGTGGTGCCGTCGGTCTTTTGCACCTTCATCCAGAACGGCAGGTCGTCGCCGTAGTAGTCGCTGTCGTATTCAAAGCCACCGTAGTCAACCACCAGGCGGCGGGTGTTGGGGCTGTCGCGGCCGGTGTACCAGCCCGTCGCCCTCTGGCCAGTCAGCTTGCTGATGATCTCCATGCCAACGCGCATATGTTCGCGTTCCACGGCTTCGTCCAGGTTCTGGTAGTGGATCCAGCGCCAGCCGTGGCAGGCGATCTCATGGCCCAGCTCCACGAAGGCGCGGGTCAGCTCGGGGTGGCGTTCCAGCGCCATGCTCACGCCAAACACCGTCAGCGGCAGGCCGCGCTTTTCAAATTCGCGCAGGATGCGCCACACGCCCACGCGCGAGCCGTATTCGTAGATGCCTTCCATGCTCAGGTGGCGCGCGGGGTAGGCGGCCGGGTTGAACATCTCGGACAGGAACTGTTCCGAGCCGGCGTCGCCGTGCAGCACGGCGTTTTCGCCGCCTTCCTCGTAGTTCAGCACAAACTGCACCGCAATGCGGGCGTTGCCGGGCCATTGCGCATGCGGCGGGTTGCGGCCGTAGCCGACCAGGTCGCGCGGGTAGGGCAGGGTGGTGTCGTAGGTCATGTCAGCGCAAGCGCGATGTCGTGGGTGGGAACGGTGCGGTCAAAAGCCAGGCTTTCCTCGACATGCAGCAGGTGTTCCGTCATGAGCCGCACGGCGCGCTCTTCGTCCCGTGCAGCCAGGGCCCGGACGATTTCCCCGTGCTCGTCGTTGGAGTGCTCGGCCTCGCTGCGGCTTTGGTACATGAGCGTGATGAGCGCGCAGCGCGAGACCAGCTCACCCAGCATCTGCGCCAGCACTTCATTGCCCATCAGCTCGGCCATGCGCACGTGGAAGTCGCCCAGCAGCTCGTTGCGGCTGGCCGCGTCGTGGGTCAGCACGGCGGCCTTTTCGCGGGCCACGTGTTCCTTCAGCGCGCGGATCTTGGCGGGCGTGACTTCGCGCACGAAGGCGCGGGTCATTTCGGCCTCCAGCATGCGGCGCACGGCAAAGACCTGGCGCGCCTCGGCGGCCGAGGGCGCCGCCACGAACGCGCCGCGCGCGGGCTCCAGGCGGATCAGCCGGTTTTGCGACAGCTGGAACAGCGCCTGGCGCACCAGCGTGCGCGACACGCCAAAATGGTCCGCCAGCTTCTGCTCGGCCAGCTTGGTGCCGGGCAGCAGCTTGTGATCGACGATGGCGCGCGTCAGCGACTCGACGATATGGCTGGTGGTGGATGTCTCCATGCGCCGCATGATAGCTGCAAACAGGAAAAGTGTATACACTTGTGTCGACTGAAATGCCTGCTTCTTTCTCTACCTCTGTTGTTTCTCTCGCGGCTTCGCGGCAGGCGGAGCCCGGCGGGCGCTCACGCTGCAGCGGTCTGCGCTGCGCGCAGACTTCGCTGTGGTGCTCGGGGGTCGGTTGCGCCGCGGAACTCGCTACGCGCTGCGCGCTGCGCTCAAACAGCCGCGGCGAGCATGTTACGGCGCGCGCCTTTGGCGCGCCAACACTCCCCCCTGCGCTCCTCGCCGCCGCAGAGATCGCGCCCGCCGGGCCCCGCCTGCCGCGAAGCCGGGTGGTAGCACTCTGCCGTTGGCGCGCCAACTGTCTCATTGCAAAGCTGCGCCTGCGGGCATGCCGCCCTGGGGGCGCCTCTGGAACGCCGAGCAGCGCAAGGGTGAGTGTCGGCGCGCGTCAGCGCGCTTCGTGCTCTGACTCGCCGCGGCTGTTTGAGCGCAGCGCGCAGCGCGTAGCGAGTTCTGCGGCGCGACCGAACCCTGAGCAGCGCAGGGTAGTCGCCGAAGGCGACCGTTTCAGTGAAGCCCCCGGGGCGGCATGCCCGCAGGCGCAGCTTTGCCGCGAGGTTTGGACATTTCCCCTGGCGAATGCCAACACAAACACAAAGGAGCCTCCATGGGCCTGAGCACACATGTCCTGGACACCGCCCACGGCTGCCCTGCCGCCGGCATGGCCGTCACGCTGTACAAGACCGAAGGCGCAAACGCCACCCTGGTCAAGCAGTTCCAGCTCAACAGCGATGGCCGCAACCCCGACGGCCCGCTGTATGACAACGCCAGCCTGCAAAAAGGCACCTACCGCCTGGTGTTTGATGTGGCGGGCTACTTCCGCGCCAGGGGCGTGCAGTTGCCCGATCCGCCGTTCCTGGACCAGGTGAGCATTGACTTTGGTGTGGCGCACACCGATCAGCACTACCACGTGCCCCTGGTCTGCACGCCCTGGACGTACAGCACCTACCGCGGCTCGTAAGGCAAGCCGTGAGCAACCTGCATGTCCATCAGCTGCTGCAGGCCCTGAAGCGGGGCCCCGCCGTGCTGGTAAGCGTGCACGATGTGCATGGCTCCGGCCCGCGCGAGGTGGGGGCGTGGATGGCGGTCATGGCCGGTGAAGTCATCAACACCATCGGCGGCGGCCATCTGGAATTCCGGGCGATTGATGAGGCGCGCCGCCTGATGGATGGCGGTGGCGCGACCACGCGGCGCTATGCGCTGGGCCCCAGCCTCGGCCAATGCTGCGGCGGCGTGGTGCACCTGCGGTATGAGCCTGTCACGCTGGCCGACGCGCCGGTGCTGGCGCAGCGGCTGCAGGCCCCTGCGGTGCCGGTGGCGCTGTTTGGCGGCGGCCATGTGGGCCAGGCGCTGGTGCAGGTGCTGGGCACGCTGCCGTTTTCCGTGACCTGGGTGGACAGCCGCGACCAGGTGTTTCCCGCCACGGTGCCGTTCAACGTGACCTGCGAACACTCCGACCCGGTGCAGGCCGCCGTGCCGGGCCTGCCGCCCGGTGCGCTGGTGCTGGTCATGAGCTTCAGCCACGCCGAAGACCTGGACGTGGTGGCTGCCTGCCTGCGCCGCCTGCGCGAGCGCAACGACTTGCCCTACATCGGCCTGATCGGCAGCAAGAGCAAATGGGCGACCTTTCGCCACCGGCTGGAGGAGCGCGGCTTCACGAGCGCCGAGCTGGCCCGCGTGACCAGCCCCATCGGCCTGCCCGGCATCACCGGCAAGCAACCTGAAGTCATCGCGGTCAGCGTGGCGGCACAGTTGTTGCAAGCCCTGGCATCAGCCTGACTCCGGGGAATCCTGCATGGCGTTCCAGCCTGAAACTGCATACACTTCAGTCCACCAGCCGCAGCGGAGCCATCAAGTGTTCGCGGCCCCATGTCTGCTCAGAGCGCCCGCGGTGGTGAGCAGGCGCCAAGGTTGAGACATGGAAAGCTATTTTCTCGACTGGGCCAACCTGCTGCTGCGCTGGGTCCACGTCATTACCGCCATCGCCTGGGTCGGTTCGTCGTTCTACTTCGTCTTCCTGGACAGCAGCCTCACGCCGCCCGTGGATGAGGATCTGAAGAAGCAGGGCGTGAGCGGCGAGCTGTGGGCCGTGCATGGCGGCGGCTTCTACCACCCGGTCAAGTTCAATGTGTCGCCGCCCAAACTGCCGGGTCACCTGCACTGGTTCTATTGGGAAAGCTACAGCACCTGGTTGAGCGGCTTTGCGCTGTTCACGGTGTCCTACCTGTGGAGCGCCAGCACCTACCTGATCGACAAGAGCCTGATGGACTGGTCGCCCGGCGCGGCGATTGGCGTGGCGGTGTCGTTCCTGGTGGTGTTCTGGATGCTGTACGACCTGATCTGCCAGGTCTTTGGCCAGAAGAAGAACGGCGACGCGATCGTGGGTGCGCTGGTGCTGGGCCTGGTGTGCATCGCGTCCTGGCTGGCCTGCCACTGGTTTGCCGGGCGAGCCGCCTTTCTTCTGGTGGGCGCGATGATCGCCACCGCCATGAGCGCCAACGTGTTCTTCTGGATCATCCCGGGGCAAAAGAAAGTCATCGCCTCGATCAAGGCCGGCCAGCCCGTCGATCCGATCCATGGCCAGCGCGGCAAGCAGCGCAGCGTGCACAACACGTATTTCACGCTGCCGGTGCTGTTCGCCATGCTGTCCAACCACTACAGCTTCACCTACAGCCACCCGCAGAACTGGCTGGTGCTGATCCTCATGATGTTCGCGGGCGCGGCCATCCGCCAGTTCTTCGTGATGCGCCACGGTTACAAGCTCGGCCGCAACCCGCACCCGCTGCCGTATGCGCTGGTGGGTGTGGCGGTGATCGTGGGCGTGATCGTGTGGCTCAGGCCTGCGCCGCAGCCGGCCGTGGCCGCCGCAGCGCAGCCCGCCGCTGCGGCGCCGGTGGCCTATGCCGACGTGCAAAAGGTGCTGGAACAGCGCTGTTACATGTGCCATGGCGCGCAGGTGCAGATGAAAAACGTGCGGCTGGACACACCTGCCGCGCTGCGCCAGCACGCGCAGGCCGTCTACCAGCAGGCCGTGGTGACCAAGGTCATGCCCATGAACAACAGCACCGGCATCACCGACGCCGAGCGTGCGCTGATCGGGCGGTGGTTCCAGGCGGGCGCCCGGGTGGAATGATGCCGGCTTGCGTCAGCAAAACGTAAGTGTTCTCCACAGGGCTGCTTCGGGCGCATATCGCCTAAAGTCCACGGGTCGGCAAAAACTTGCCAAGTCCGAGGAGACAACATGAAGAAGTACTTGCCGTTCATTCACGGCGCGGCGGCCGTGGCCGCCACACTGGCCGTGCAGGTTGCCGGGGCCGCCCAGCTCGTCATCGCCCAGGTGGCTCCGCTGTCCGGGCTTGAAGCGATCCAGGGCCGGGCCTACTCGGCCGGCCTGCAGCTGGCCTTCAGCAATGCCAACAAGGCCGGTGGCGCCGGGGGTCACACCTTCAACCTGGTACGCAAGGACGACGGCGGCCGCCCCGAAGACACCCTGACGGCCACCACCCAGATCCTGGCCGACAGCAAGCCCATTGCGCTGGCGGGCTATTTCGGCAACCGCAGCATCGCCGAGCTGGTCAAGTCGGGCATTCTGGAGAAGGAAAAAATCGCCCTGGTGGGCTACCGCACCACCGAGATCCGCCCCGACGTGCCTTACCTGTACAGCGTGCGCGCCGGCCTGCGCGACGAGATCACCAAGATCGCCGAACACCTGGCCACGGTGGGAATCACGCGGCTGGGCCTGTTCCATGAAGACGGCCCCGGTGCCGCCGCGCTGACGTCGGCGGTGGACGAGATCACCAAGAAGACAGGCAGCACGATCGCCGCGCGGGCCACCTACCCGGCGGGCACGGCGCGTGTGTCGCCCGCGATCGAAACCTTCCTGAAGACGCCCCCCCAGGCCATCATCATGCTGGCCACCGGTTCGGCGGCGGCGGGCTTCATCGAGCAGTACCGGCTGGCGGGCGGGGCCGCGCAGCTGTTCGCGCAGTCGGGCGCCGACATCGAGCAGCTTGCCCAGCGCCTGGGTGAGGAGACCATGCAGGGCATCGCCATCGCGCAGGTCACGCCCAGCCCGTACAAGATTTCCGGGCGGCTGGCCAAGGAATTTTCCGATACCGTGGCCAAGACCCCCAACCTGGAGGTGCCCCCCAGCTACGCCATGATGGAAGGCTACATTGCCGGCAAAACCATCGTGGAGGCAGCGCGGCGCATGGGCCCCAAGGCGAGCCGCGAAGCCTTTGTGGCAGCTTTGGACACGGTAGAGACCGACATGGGCGGTTACCGCGTGGGCTTCAAGCCCGGCATGCGCTCGGGCTCCCGGTTTGTGGAGCTGTCGATCGTGACGGGCGCGGGCAAGATCCGCCAGTAGGTGGCACGGCGCGTTCTGGTCACGGGTGCCGCGGGCAGGCAACGCCCCCGGCCCTAGAATGCGCCCCTCATGTTCAAAAACGCCTGCTACTTCCGCCTTGGGGACGGCTTCGAGCTCCCCCCGATCCCCGCGCTTGAAAAAGTCCTGCAAAAGACCCGGTTCATCCCCTGCGGGCCCACGCAGGCCGAGTCCAGCGGCTGGGTGCCGCCGCGTGGCGGCAAGCACACCCAGCTTGCCGAACTCGTCGGCGGCCAGCTGATCCTGAAGCTGTGCACCGAAAAGCGTGCCGTGCCCTCGTCGGCCATCAAGGCGGGCGTTGAGGAAAAGATCGAACGCTACAAGAAAGAGACGGGCCAGGAGCGCGTGGGCGCCCGCGCCAAGAAGGAATTCAAGGAAGAGGTGCTGCTGGATTTGCTGCCGCGCGCCTTCACCAAGCGCGCCCACACGCTGCTGTGGCTGGCACCGGAGCACAAGCTGCTGGTGATCGACAGCGGCACGCTGGCTGGCGCCGACCGCATCGTCTCGGCCCTGCTGGCCGCGCTGCTGGACGTGCCGGGCGCCGGTGCTGCGATGGACCTGCAGCCCATCCACACCGAGCTGTCGCCGTCGGTGGCCATGGCGCAATGGCTCAGCACGCGCGAGGCGCCGTACAACTTCACCATTGACCGCGACTGTGAACTGAAGACGCCGGACGACCAGAAGTCCAGCGTGCGTTACGCACGCCACACCCTGGACATCGACGAAATCGCGCAACACATCGCGGCCGGCAAGGTGCCGACCCAGCTGGCCATGACCTGGAACGAGCGCGTGTCGTTCGTGCTGAGCGACGCCGGCCAGGTGCGCCGCATCAAGCTGCTGGACGTGGTGATGGACGGCGTGGACAAGCCGGGCAAGGACGACGACGGCTTTGACGCCGACGCGGCCATCCTGACCGGCGAGCTGGCCGGGCTGATCCCTGATTTGCTGGACGCGTTGGGCAGCGAGCCGGCGGCGTAGCCGCCAGAGCGTCCCTGCCCCCGTGCCTACCGCCGCCCGCGCGCGGCGGCCCGGCCCTCGCGGGCCTGGTTCAGTGACGCGAAGGCCGCCGCGATGTAATCCACAAACGCCCGCACGCGCGCCGATGTCTGGTGCCGCTGGGGGTACACCGCGCGGATGTCGGCTTCTGGCGTGCGCCACTGGGGCAGCACCTCCACCAGCCGGCCGCTGCGCAGGTAGCGCGCGATGTCCCATTCTGAGCGCATGACGATGCCGTGGCCGTCCAGCGCCCAGGCCACGGCAATCTCGCCGTCGTTGGTGGTCAGGCTGCCGCGCGTTCGCACCGGGTGCGCTACGGCCGCATCGCCCCGGCGCAGCTTCCATACACCATAGGCCTCGTCGCCCTGGCGGATGCCCAGGCAGTTGTGGCGTGACAGCTCGTGCGGTGTGGTGGGTATGCCGTGTTGCGCCAGGTAGGCGGGCGCGGCCACCAGCAGGCGCCGGTTGGGTGCCAGGTAGCGTGCAATCACCCGCGCATCGGGCGGCTCGCCAAAGCGGATGCACACGTCAAAGGCATCGTCGGTCAGCGGCGGCGGGTTGACCGACAGCTGCAGCTGGACCTCCACCTGCGGGTGAGCCCGGGCGAAACGCGAGATCACCGGCGCCACGTGGCTGCGTCCGAAGCCCAGCGTGGCATTGACACGCAGCAGTCCCTTGGGCGCGGCCACGGCACGCGTGACCAGCTGTTCCATGTCATCTATCTCGGCCAGGATGCGCCGCGCATGCGTGAGATACAGCTCGCCTTCGGCCGTCAGGCCAATGCGCCGCGTGGTGCGGTTCATGAGCTGCACGCCCAGGCGCGCCTCCAGCTGCGCCAGCCGCTTGCTGACGGCGGGGGTGGTCACGTCCAGCTCGCGGGCGGCGGCTGAAAAGCTGCCGGAACGCGCCAGCAGGCTGAAAAAGGCCATCTCGGAAGGGGCCGATGCGGGCGTGGACATTGTTGATCCAAAGTTAACAATGGGATAACTTTAGCCAGCGGCGTTAATTCAGGCAATCCGTAGAGTCCATGGGTGCAACAACCCATGAATCCAAGGACGGCATTGATGAAAAACTACCGCATCGCCTGCATCCCCGGCGACGGCATTGGCAAGGAAGTGGTGCCCGCGGGCCAGCAGGTGCTGCAGGCGCTGGCCGCGGCACAAGGCCGTTTCAGCTTTGACTTCACGACCTTTGGCTGGGGCGGCGACTGGTACCGCGCCCATGGCGAGATGATGCCGGCCGGCGGCCTGGACGCGCTGCGCAACATGGACGCCATCCTGTTCGGCTCGGCGGGCGACCCGCACATCGCCGACCACGTCACGCTGTGGGGCCTGCGCCTGAAGATCTGCCAGGGCTTTGACCAATATGCCAACGTGCGGCCCACGCGCATCCTGCCGGGCATTGACGCGCCGTTGAAGCGCTGTCGCACGCAGGACCTGGACTGGGTGATCGTGCGCGAGAACTCCGAAGGCGAATACGCCGGTGTGGGTGGCCGCGCCCACCAGGGGCACCCGATTGAGGTGGCCACCGACGTGAGCATGATGACCCGTGCCGGGGTGGAACGCATCATGCGTTATGCCTTCCGCCTGGCGCAGTCGCGCCCGCGCAAGCTGCTGACGGTGGTGACCAAATCCAACGCGCAGCGCCACGCCATGGTGATGTGGGATGAGATCGCCGTGCAGGTCGCCAAAGAGTTCCCCGACGTGAAGTGGGACAAGGAGCTGGTGGACGCCTGCACCGCCCGCATGGTCAACCGCCCGGCCAGCCTGGACACCATCGTCGCCACCAACCTGCACGCCGACATCCTGAGCGACCTGGCCGCCGCGCTCGCGGGCAGCCTGGGCATCGCACCCACCGGCAACATCGACCCCGAGCGCCGTTACCCCAGCATGTTCGAGCCCATCCACGGCTCGGCCTTCGACATCATGGGCCAGGGCCTGGCCAACCCCGTGGGCACGTTCTGGAGCTGCGTGATGCTGCTGGAGCACATCGGTGAGCCCGAAGCCGCGGCGGTGCTGATGGCCGCGATTGAAGAAGTGACCGCGAACCCGGCGTTGCACACGCGCGACCTGGGCGGCACCGCCACCACCGCGCAGGTGACACAGGCCGTCTGTGAAGCTGTGTGCGAGCGCGTGGCGGCCTGAGGATCAACAACCAAAGTGAAGGAGACAAGCGTGATGAAGAAACTGATTGCTGCACTGGGCGTGGCCCTGCTGGCACCCTTGGCCATGGCCCAGGGTTGTCCCGACAAGAACGTCCTGTACTGGCAGGCCTTCCCGCCCGGCGGCGAATCCGACCTGTCGGCGCGTCACCAGCAGGTGGTGCTCAAGAAGAAATGCCCGGCGGTGGACACCATCATCCAGTACAAGGCCGGCGCCGGTGGCGCGCTGATGTGGTCGCAGATGAACCAGCTGCCCGCCGATGGCCTGAACGTGGTGGGCGTGAACCTGCCGCACATCGTGTTCCAGCCCATCGAGGGCCAGGTGCAGTACAAGACGGCGGACATCACGCCGGTGTTCTGGTTCCACTACACGCCCGACATCCTGGTGGTGCCCGAGCAAAGCCCGATCAAGAGCTTTGCCGACTTCATCAAGGCGGCCAAGGCCGACCCTGGCAAGCTCAGCCTGGGCGGTTCGGGGCAGAACTCCGCCAACCACGCAGCGCATGAGCGCATGAACGCGGCTTTTGGCGTCAAGACCATCTACGTGCCGTTCAAGGGCACGGGCGACATGGCCACGGCCGTGATGGGCGCGCAGGTGGACGGCGCCATGACGTACACGGCCTTTGCCATCAACAACAAGACGCGCATCCGCCCGCTGGCCGTGGCCATGGAAAGGCGCCACCCGCTGATGCCTGACGTGCCCACCTTCCGCGAGCTGGGCGTGGACTGGGTGGACGGCGCCTACCGCGGCATTGGCGTGCCCAAGGGCACCTCCGCCGCCGACCGCAAGAAAATCTCCGACATGTGGGCCACGCTGAACAACGACCCCGAGATGAAGGAGCTGGCCGCCAAGAGCGGGTTCGAGCTGGTGAATGTGGGCGTGGACCAGATGGATGCCTTCATGCGCGACAAGGTCAAGCTGTACACCGAAGGTGCTTCGCGCCTGAATCTCGGCAAAAAGTAAACATTGCCCGGAACACGGCAAAATGGCTGGTGATGAACCTCACCGGCGCCCCCAATTTCCGTGACCTCGGCGGCTACGCAGCCGCCGATGGCCGTGTCGTGCAGACCGGCCGCGTCTTCCGTTCCGACCACCTGGGCCACCTGGAGCCCGCCGACCTGCAGCACATCGCCGAGCGCGTGGGCGAACAGGTGCGGGTGCTGGACCTGCGCGGCGTGACCGAGCGCGAATACGCCGCCTGCGCCATTCCCAATGCCATCGTGCACTCGCTGCCCATCGAGCCCACCATCGTGCAGAAGCTGCAGGACCTGCTGACCGCTGGTGCGGACCTGACCGCGCCTGATGTGGTGGCGCTGATGCAGGACACCTACCGCGGCTTTGTGCGCGGCAACACGCCGCGCTTTGCGCAGCTGTTTGCCCACCTGCTGGACGCGCACGACGCGCCGCTGGTGTTCCACTGCACCGCCGGCAAGGACCGCACCGGCTTTGCCGCTGCCTTGTTCCTGCACGCTTTGGGCGTGAGCGACGACGTGATCATGCGCGACTACCTGCTGACCAACGAGCGCCTGGCCGGCCGGCTGCACCCCGGCGCCTTTCCGCCCGTGGTGGGCCAGGTGCTGTGGACGGTGCAGGAAGATTTCATGCAAGCGGCCTTCGAGGCCGTGCAGCAGGACTTTGGCGACATGGACCGCTACCTGCGCGACGGCATTGGCCTGGGCGAGCGCGAGCGCGACCGGCTGCATGCGCTGTACCTGGCGGCGCCCGCGCGCTGACTGGGTTACCACGCGGTTACGGCGCTGCACAATCGCAGCCGGAGATTTTTCCTGATGACCGCACCTGATCCCCAAATCGACCCGTACGCTGCCCCGCGCGAATTCCTCGAACACCTGTACCGGGCCGCCGTGCGCCGCGCGCTGCCGCTGCACACGCTGGGCGCGCACCTGCCCCCGCCGCCCAAGGGCCGCACCGTGGTGCTGGGCGCGGGCAAGGCGGGCGGCTCCATGGTGCAGGCGGTGGAAGCGCTGTGGCCCGCTGACGCACCGCTGTCGGGCCTGGTCGTCACGCGCTACCACCACATCCCGCCGCGCCCGGCGGGCGTGCCCCAGCGCATCGAGCTGGTGGAGGCATCGCACCCCGTGCCCGACGCCGCGGGCGAGCAGGCCGCGCAGCGCATCCTGGCGCTGACCCAGGGCCTGACGGCCGACGACCTGGTGCTGTGCCTGATCTCGGGCGGCGGCTCGGCGCTGCTGACCTTGCCCGCAGACGGCCTGACGCTGGCCGACAAGCAGCGCATCAACAAGGAACTGCTGCTCAGCGGCGCCCATATCGGCGAGATGAACTGCGTGCGCAAGCACCTGTCGCGCATCAAGGGCGGCCGCCTGGCTGCCGCCTGCGCCCCGGCGCGCGTGGTCACGCTGACCATCAGCGACGTGCCGGGCGACGACCCTTCCGTGATTGCCAGCGGCCCCACGGTGCCCGACGCCACCACCTGCGCCGACGCGCTGGCCATCCTGCGCCGCTACGGCATCAGCGTGCCGCCCGCGGTGCAGCAGGCGCTGGAAGCAGGCGCGCTGGAAACACCCAAGCCCGGCGACGCCGCGTTCAATGGCCACGAGGTCCACATGATCGCCACGCCACAGCAATCGCTGGAAGCAGCGGCCGATGTGGCTCGCTCGGCCGGCCTGGACGCCTATATCCTGAGCGACGAGATCGAAGGCGAGTCCCGCGAAGTGGGCAAGGTCCACGCCGCGCTGGCCCGCGCCGTGGCGCGCGGCAACGGCGCGTGGAAGAAGCCCTGCGTGATCCTGAGCGGCGGCGAGACCACGGTGACCATCCGCAAGCAAGCCGAAGGCACACCGCGTGGCCGGGGCGGTCGCGCTGGCGAGTTCTGCCTGGGTCTGGCACAGGCGCTGCAGGGTCAGCCGGGCGTGTGGGCCCTGGCCGCAGACACCGACGGCATCGACGGCGTGGAAGACAACGCCGGCGCCTTCGTGGCGCCCGACACGCTGGCGCGCGCGCAGGCGGCGGGCATGAAGGTGGACGCCTACCTGGACCGCAACGACGCCTATGGCTACTTCGAGCCCTTGGGCGGCCTGGTGGTGACCGGGCCCACGCACACCAACGTCAACGACTTCCGCGCGATTCTGGTGCTCTGATCAGCTGCAGGTTTCGCGGATGTCATCCGGCACCGCCAGTGCCCGGATGCTTCCATCCTCGCGCCGCGCCGCAAAAATACGCACCTCGTCGCATTCCATGATCACATCGTCACCACGCGTGATGCGGTAGCGCTGCACGAAGCTCTTGATGCGCCATTCGGCCACGTGCACGTGGATTTGCAGCGTGTCGCCGTAGCTGGCGGTCTTGATGAACTTGGCGTGCGTGTCCACCAGCGGCGTGCCGATGATGCCGCGCGTGGCCTCGGTTTCGTGCCACGAAGGCACGCCGCATTGCACGAAGAAATGGCGCGACGCGGCGTCGATCCAGCGGAAGAAGTTGGGGAACCACACGATGCGCGCCGGGTCGCAGTCGCCGAACTCCACGCGCTGGGTGTACACCACGGTGCGCGGGCCGTTGCCAGAGGGGTTTGCTTCAGTCATGCCCCCGATAATCGCACCAAACCAGCCACACCCCATGCCCCAACTCCAACTTGCCGTCATCGACGTGAAACCCGGCGCCGCCATGGAAAGCCAGTCGGGCCTGCAGCTGCTGCGCCCGCGCATCTACGGCGCGTGGATGCAGCCCGCCGGCCCCAAAAAGGTGGCCGCCATCGTCATGCACCCCACCAGCAACTTCATGGGGCACTACCTGATTGCACCGCTGGCCGCGCGCGGCATTGCCTGCATGGGGCTCAATTCGCGTTATGCGGGCAACGACACGCTGCTGCTCATGGAGCGGGTGATCCAGGACCTGGGCGCGGGCGTGCAGTACCTGCGCGCGCAGGGGTACGACAAAGTGGTGCTGATCGGCAATTCGGGTGGCGCATCGCTGTCGGCGTTCTACCAGGCGCAGGCCGAACACCTGACCATCACCCACATGCTGGACGGCGACCCTGCGGGTCTGTCCGCACAAGACCTGCCGCCGGTGGATGGCCTGGCCCTGTGCGCCGCGCACGAGGGCCGCAGCACGTTGATGCGCAACTGGATCGACCCGTCGGTCACCGACGAGCACGACCCGCTGTCGGTGGACACTGCGCTGGACATGTACGACCCGCGCAACCAGCCGTTCACGGCGGAGTTCCTGTCGCGCTTCAAGGCTGCGCAGCGCGAACGCCTGCAACGCATCGAGGCCTGGGTGGGCCAGCGCCTGGCGCTGCTGCGCAGCCAGACGGCGCCGGGCAGTCCGCGTGACCAGGTGTTTGTGATCCACCGCACCCATGCCGACCCGCGCTGCGTGGACCTGACGCTGGACGCCAACGACCGCCAGCCGGGCAGCGTGTGGGGCAACGGGGTGGATGGCGCGCGGGCGGTGAACTATGCCGCCAGCCAGATGGGGCGCATCACCTCACTGACGGCGTTTTTGTCGCAATGGTCGTCGCAAAGCCGTGCCGACGGCCCGGCCAACCTGGCGCAAACCAGCGTGCCGGTGCTGCTGTGCACTTACACGGGGGACCAGAGCACCTTCCCCAGCACGCGCAGCGCGTGGCTGGCCGCGGGCGGGGAACGCATCCGCAATGTGGACATTGCGGGGGCCAACCATTACCTGGCCGGCCAGCCTGCGCTGGTGGAACAGGTGGCCGACGAGATGAGCGCGTGGATGCACGCGCTCTGAGGGCTTACTCGCTCCAGTTGGAGTACTTTTCGCAGATCTTGTTGATGCGCTTGCCCTTGGCCGTCTCGGCAAAGGTGGCCAGGTTGCCGGTGAAGTCTTCGGCGGTTTCGTTCCACATGCAGGTGCACCAGGCTTGCGCCTTGTTCTGGCCCTTGATGGGGCTGGGTTCGTTGCCGCCTTCGTACGTCTTGTTGGCGTGGTTGATGCACTGGCGGTACTGCGCCTGGTCGCTGGCGGGCACGCGGTTGTATTCCTGGGCCAGCGCGGCGCTGGTGCCCAGCATCATCATCAGGGCAATGGAGAGGGTGCGTTTCATCATGGTGAACGGCCTTTGTGGTTTGGTTTTATGGGTGTGTTTTGCGCCCCGGCAAGGCGGGACCAAACCAGTGTAAGAGGCTGTAACGACGCCGCGATACCGCAACGCCGGAATATTTGTCGCACGTTGCGTCCGCGCACTGTCTGGCGCGGCGTATCAGAAAAAGTGTTTACACACCTCGGTCGGCCAATGCGGCCAGCGCGTCCTCGTGCCAGAACGCCACCGCGGCGTACCAGCCCTCCCACACGCAGCCATTGCAGCCGCGCCCGCAGCAGGTGGTGGGCTCGGGCGGCGGTGGACGCAGCGGCACTCCCTGTTCGCCCGCCTGCGCCTGCAGGCGGGCGAACAGGGCGCGGGCGTCTTCAACGGTGGTGGGGATGGCGTGCGTCATGGCAAGGCCCTCATGCTATGCGCGCACCCGACGCGTCTGTCGGGTGCAGGTCGCCCCGGGCCTGCGTCAGTCCTTTGCCAGGTCTCCCAGCAAATCCCTGGCTGTTGGGTTGCCGGCCGCCACGGCTCGACGTGCCCATTGCCGCGCTACCGCTTCGGAGGATCCACCCGGGATCACGCTGATGCGGAAATGCACCATCGCCAGCTGGACCGCCGCATAACTGTTGCCCGCCTGGTACGCACGCTCGGCCCGTTCGATCAGCCGGCGGTGCGTGGCCAGCGACGCGCCGGGTTCGCCTCCTTGCACCTGTTGCAGGCTGCCCAGCCAATCCAGAGCGTCCAGGTCGCCCAGGTCGGCCAGTGCCTGCAGCACCTTGTAGGCGCGTTGCCGCGTCGCGTGGCGCTCGGGCGTTTGGCTGGTATCCAGGGCGTGCATGACTAATGCAAAGGGATCGCCAGCGGCAAGGGCTTTTTGCATCCATTGAGTTCGTTCCGGCTCCGGTCTGCGGATGGACGACATGGCCAGGGCAGCAGGGTCGCCCAGGACCACGGCGCGCCCCATCAGTGCGTCACTGCGTGCCTTGTCATACGGGACGCCCGCAGCGCGACCGTACATCATGGCCAGGGTTGTCATCGCAGCGGCATGACCGGCGTCCGCCGCCTTCTGCAGCCACTGCACCGCCTGCCTGTAGTTGATGGGCACGCCAGCACCCAGCTGATAGCTGCGGCCCAGCGCGAACATACCTTCCGGGCCAGCTGCCTGCGCCACATTTTCGAGCTCTGCGTGGTTGGGGGCGAGCACTTGTGCGTTGGCCGTCGGGCCCTGTGCTGCGGCGGCTGAAATCAGGAGCGAAGCGGCCAGGGCGATAGTCACGTTGCGCATTTCATCTCCGGTTCATTGCAGCAGGCCCCCTCAACGGGCATTGCCACGTGTGTTTTCGCGCCAGGTGTACTTGAACGAGCAATGGAATTCCTGCTGCAGCAGGCCAGGCGCCGAGGCCGCCAACGACCCGGCGTCATTCCGGCAACTGCAAGCTTCCATGCCAAGCAGGTCGTCCGGGCCCTTGCTGAAGCGGGTTCTCATGGCCTGTGTCTCGGTCTGACACCATGTCTGTGCAAGTGCGGGTGTCAGTCTGGAGCTTTCCCACACCCAGGTTCGAACCTGGGGAACCCAGCCGTCCGCCGGTCGGGTAGCCGCTGACGCTAATTGGGAGGGCCGGTTCGACGCGGCACTGGCTTGCGCCAATAGCGGCGGCAACGAGGCGGACGGGGTACTGGCGGGCGGGCTGGCCAGGTTGCTACCACCGGCGGAAGGCGTGGGCGGCGCCGGCACGCGCGAGGCGCCTGCGCCTGCCTGTGCCAGCAATGGCGGCAGATTGCCAGCTGCTGCCGGGCGCCCCCCAGGCGATGAGGCCAGGGCTTGTTGCGACACGCTGCTGCCGTTGGCTGCTTTGGAGATGGCATAGGCCGCCGCCACACCCCCCACCACACCCACGAGGGTACGGAAAAACTCGGCGCTTTTCTCCCGCTCCTCGCGCAGCCACTGGGCAATGTAGGCCTGGTGATCACGGTCCAGCTTGGCCCAGTACGCCACTTCACGGGCAACGCCTTCCGGGGTGTCATTGCCCTGGTTGGTGTGGGCGCCCAGCGCCAGCAGCCGCTCGGTTTGCGCCTTCAGGAACGCGCCGCGGGCGGGTTCATTGTTCGACAGCGTGAACGCAATGGCCTTGATGACCTGATCCAGCGGCAGGCCGTAGTGCAGGTCGTTCAGACGGCAGTCCCTGTTGACTTCGGCGCCGTTCTTCAACAGCCAGTCAGTGGCCGCGACGGCCGAGGGCGAGGGATTGGTGACCATCAGGCAAAGCGGCGTGGACGACGCCAGATGGTCCAGCCGCAGGTAGGCGTTGGGCTGTACCTGCCCGGCCAGGATCTGCGCGGCCAGCGCGTCGGGCCGGCCCAAGTGGGCATCAAGGGCGGGCGTGGCGCCGGCAGAGCCCATCCAGAGGCCAGCCAATGCGACAGCCAGGCAGTGGGCGCGTGTGGTGGGCAAAGGCAGCAACGCTGATGCCCGGTACGGGAACAGACGCTTTCTCGGCTTTCGCATGTTTGACTCCTGGCTGCCGATTTTAGGAAAACGAGCGGCTTGCCCGGCTCACCCATTCATGGGATGGCAGCCTGCGGCGCCCGGCCTTCGCTTACTTTCTGAACTTGCGCACCAGCTCCTGCACCGTCGGCCCGCCCGCCTGCAGCGAGCCCGACACCTTGATGATGCTCAGCGTGCGCTCGGAGCCCGACTCCAGCGTGGCCTGGTGCACGGCCTGCAGCAGCGGCCAGACCTTGTCCGCCGGGCCTTCAATGACCGTGCCCATGCCGTGCACCTCATGGCGCAGGCCCGACGCCTGGATGACGGCGATGGCGGCGTCCACATGCTTGTAACGGTCGCTGGCCGTGCCCGCGGGGCGGGGGATGACCTGGATCTCGGCAATCATGTGGTTGGCTGGCGCTGGTTGTGCCCCGGCGGCGGCGCAGGCCAGCAGCGGCAGCGCCAGCAACGCAAGCCGAAGGCGGTGTGAAATGGAAATCATTGAATGGGTCATGTGCATCTTTCTTTCAGCAAAGATGCAGGATCAGCGGGCGCTCCGGGCCGCCATGCCGGTGCGAGAAGAGGGCGCCGGCGGGCCTGTGGAACGTGCTTCCCTGCGCGAGGATTACCTCAATCAGGTTCAAAGGGACTCTCTCAGCCAGCGCGCCTTGCGGTTGCGCCAACACCCCTAGCGGTTTGCCTTGCTGGCGGCGCGGGGCTGCTGCAAGGTGAGCGGGATTGTAGCGGGGCGACTGTGCGGTGAGTCGATTGGCTTCTATAATCGCCTCAAATTTGAGTCGAATAATCCATGCAATCGCCTCACCTTCTCTGGCAACACCCGGGCTGGCCCGGCATGCACTACGACGCGGCCCGCATCGGCGAGGCGCTTGCGCGTGCCAAGCGCGCCCAAGGTGTCGTGGAGGGCAAGTTGTCGGCGCTGGGCTTTGGGGAACGGCAGGCCCTGGCCGCCGAAGCCTGGGCGCAAGAGGCCATGGCCACTTCCGCCATCGAGGGCGAACACCTCGACTTGCTGGCGGTGCGTTCGTCGGTTGCCCGCCGGTTGGGCGTTGAAATCCCCAAGGGGCCGGTCGCGGCCCGGCATGTGGACGGCTTGCTGGACATCATGGATGACGCTGTACGCCATGCCGGCAAGCCGCTTACCCAAGAGCGGCTGTATGGCTGGCAGGCGGCGCTGTTCCCCACTGGTTATTCCGGCATGCGCGCCATCCTGGTCGGCCGGTACCGTACCAACGCCATGCAGATCGTGAGCGGCCCGCACGGACACGAGACGGTGCACTACGAAGCGCCCGATGCCGGCGCGGTGCCGGGTGAGATGGCCAATTTTCTGGCCTGGTTCAATGCCGAGCGCGGAGAAGACCCGTTGCTCAAAGCCGCGCTGGCCCATCTGTGGTTTGAAACTATTCACCCGTTCGACGACGGCAATGGCCGCGTGGGCCGCAACATCGTGGACCTGTGCCTGGCACGCGAGGCGGGGGAGTCGAGCAGGTTGGTTTGCATCTCCCAGCAGCTGCTGCAGGAACGCGACGCTTACTACGACGCTTTAGGCGATGCACAGCACGGCAATCTGGAAATCACCGCGTGGCTCATGTGGTTCATCGAACAGGTGCGCCTGGCCTGGGAGCGCGCGGCCAGCGTCGTTGACGCATCGCTTGAAAAGGCCCGTTTCTGGTCCGTCCATGGCGCGGTTGACCTGACCCCGCGGCAGCGCAAGGCGATCAACAGCCTGCTCGACCATGGGCCTGGCGGGTTCGAGGGCGGGCTGAACACCCGCAAGTACGTGGGCATCACCGGCGCATCACGCGCCACGGCTTCGCGTGAGCTGATGGAGTTGGCCGCATTGGGCCTGCTGGCGCAGGCTGGCGCCGGGCGGGCGGTGCGCTACTACATCAATCTGCCGGGGTGGCAGGGCTGAATGTCCTGCATCACCCACCCCCCGGCGGCACCCTGAAGTTCTCCATGATGTGCGCCTCGGCGCGCAGCAGGGCGGCGTGCAGCCGCTGCATCCATGCCTGCATGTGGTCGCGCCACGTCTGCGTTGCGGCGGGTTGCCCGGGGCTGGCCTTGGTGTTCGTGGGGTCTGTCATCAGGCCGCCATGCTCCCGCCTGCACTACCATCTGTAAAGTTGAATTAACTAAACCTCAGAGTCAGGAAAGCTGATGCGTAACCTCAACCTGGACCAGCTGCAGACGCTGATTGCCATTGCCGACCTGGGCACGTTTGCCGCCGCTGCGCAGGCGCTGCACCTGTCGCCGCCCGCGATCAGCCTGCACATCAAGGAGCTGGAGTCGCGCATGAACGAGGTGCTGCTGGTGCGCGGGCGGCGGCGCGCCGAGCTGACGCACGCGGGCAGCATCCTGGTGCAGGAGGGGCGCAAGCTGCTGGCCGCCAGCGACGACCTGATCGAGCTGGTGCGCCGCCGCGCGGCGGGGCATGAGGGCATCGTGCGCATCGGCGTGTCGGCCGGTGTCAGCACGCGCCTCTTGCCGCTGATCCTGGAATCACTCACGCGCAAGCACCCGGGCATCGAGGCGAAGCTGGAGGCCGAGGGCACCGCATCCGCCATGCTGCGGCTGAAGGCGGGCACGCTGGACATTGCCATCGTGGCGCAGCCGCAGGACGTGGTGGACGGCATCCAGCTCACGCCCTGGCGCAACGACCCCATCGTGGTGCTGCTGCCCGCCGCGTGGAAGCCGCCCAAGCGGGTGACGCCCGGGTGGCTGGCCGGGCGGCGCTGGGCGTCGTTTGCGCCGGCCACGCAGATGCACGGCCTGATCGCAGGCTGGTTTGGCCGGGCGGGCCATAACCCCCGCCCCTTCCTGACCATGAGCTACCCCGGCGCATTGAAGAGCCTGGCCGCCGCCAGCCAGAGCGCGGCCTTCCTGCCGCTGGAAGAGGTGGAAGACCAGCTGCAGTCACCCGACGTATTGGTGCGCCATCTGCAGCCCACGCTGATGCGACCCATGGTGGTCGCCCACCGCGCCGGGCCCGCAGCCAACAAGGCGGTGGCCAACGTGCTGAAGGTGCTGGCGGGCTTTGCGGCCAAGGGCAACGTGCGGACCGCCAGGCCCGCTAGAACCTGAGGCGCACACCTGCGGGCAGCTTCTTCAAGCAGGCCTCAAACCGCTCGTGATCCAGCCATCGCTGCAGCCACAGCCGTGTGGCGGGCAGCGGCTGCACGTCAAACCACGCAACGTCTACCGCGCGAAACTGCCGCACAAACGGAAAGATCGCCAGATCGGCGGCGCAGGGCTGACCGTCGCCCAGCCAGGGCTGCGCGGCCAGCCGCTGTTCCAGCGCGTGCAGCAGCCCGCGCGCGGCCTGGTCGCGCGGCACAGCGGCGTCGGCCTCACCATGCCGCTCGGGGTACTTGTAGCGGTCCAGCTGCTGCTTGAAGGCACCGTCATTCAGGGTTACCAGGGCCAGGTTGTCCGGCGTCTGCGCGCGCTGCCAGCAGCCATCCGCGTCGCGCCCCTCAAAAGCCCAGCGCATGATGTGCAGGCTCTCGTCGATCACCCTGCCATTGGCCAGCACCAGCACGGGCACAGTGCCCTTGGGTGAATACGCCAGCATGGCAGCAGGCTTGTCCCTCAGGCTGATCTCGAACGCATCGAATTCAATCCCAGCCACCAGCAAAGCCATGCGCGCCCGCATGGCATACGGGCAGCGGCGGTAGTTGTAGAGAAGGGGAAGGGGCATGAGCTGGTTGGTGCCGACTACCAACAGACTGCTGCGCTCACCGCCCGGACCCACACGCTTTAAAAACTTCCTCTCCCGTGCCCGGTGCATTCATCTGCACCGGCTGCCCTTTCGCCGCCCCCGCTCCCACGGCCTCCCGCAGCGCCTCCCACACACTCACCGCCAGCATGAACGGCGGCTCGCCCACGGCCTTGCTGCCGCCGACGTTGTCTTCACGGTTGGCTTCGTGCCACAGGGCGACCTTGAAGTGTTCGGGCACGTCGCCCGTGGCAGGGATCTTGTAGGTGCTGGGGGCGTGGGTGGCCAGGTAGCCCTTGTCGTTCCACACCAGCTGCTCGGTGGTCAGCCAGCCCATGCCCTGCACAAAGCCGCCTTCGATCTGGCCGATGTCGATGGCCGGGTTCAGGCTGGTGCCCACGTCATGCAATATGTCCACGGCCAGCACGCGGCTTTCACCCGTCAGCGTGTCGATGGCCACCTCGGTGCAGGCGGCGCCGTAGGCGAAGTAATAGAACGGCCGGCCGGTCAGCGTGGTTTTGTCGTAGTGGATTTTGGGTGTGCGGTAAAACCCGTCGCTCCACAGCTGGATGCGGTTGGCATAGGCCATGCCCACCACCTGGTCAAAGCTGCGCGTGGCTTTGGGCGTGATGACCTGGCCGCCCCTGAAGCTCACCGCGCCCGCGCCGCAGCTGTCCAGCCCGCTCACGAATGCCGCCAGGTTGTCGCGCACGGTGCGCGCTGCAAACTGCGCGGCGCGGCCGTTCAGGTCGGTGCCGCTGCTGGCCGCCGTGGCCGATGCGTTGGGCACCTTGCTGGTGTCTGCCGCGGTGCAGCGCACGCGCTCGAACGGCACGCCCAGTTCGTCGGCCACGATCTGCGCCACCTTGGTGTTCAGGCCCTGGCCCATCTCAGTGCCGCCGTGGTTCACCTGCACGCTGCCGTCGGTGTACACATGCACCAGCGCACCCGCTTGGTTGAACAGCGTGGCGGTAAAGCTGATGCCAAACTTCACCGGCGTGAGGGCGATGCCGCGCCGGATGACGGGGCTGGTCTGGTTCCACCTGGCAATCGCTTCGCGCCGCGCGCGGTAGCCCGATGTGTCGGCCAGCTGGGTGATGAGCGGCTGAAGGATGTTGTCTTCCACCTTCATCTGGTAGTGCGTCACGTTCCGCTCGTCCACGCCATACAGGTTGCGCAGGCGCACGTCCAGCGGGTCCAGGCCCAGCGTGCGCGCGATGTCGCCCATGATGGCTTCGATGACGATCACGCCCTGCGGCCCGCCAAAGCCGCGAAAGGCCGTGTGGCTTTGCACATTGGTCTTGCAGCGGAACGACTTGATTTCCACGTCGCTCAGGTAATAGGCGTTGTCGGCATGGAAGACCGCGCGGTCGGCCACCGGGCCCGACAGGTCGGCGGAGAAGCCGCAGTTGGCCAGCATGGTCAGCTGCAGCGCGGTGACCAGGCCGGTATCGTCAAACCCCACGGTGTAGTCATAGGCAAACGGGTGGCGCTTGCCGGTGATCATGAAGTCGTCGTCGCGGTCCAGCCGCAGCTTGACCGGGCGCTTGAGTTTGTTCGCGGCCAGCGCGGCCCATACGGCCAGGTGGCCGGCCTGCGTTTCCTTGCCGCCAAAGCCGCCGCCCATGCGCCGGCATTCCACCGTCACGGCGTTGTTGCTGATGTGCAGCGCGTGCGCCACCCAGTGCTGTATTTCGCCGGGGTGTTGCGTGCTGCTGTAGATCCACCACTGGCCCTGCTCCAGCGGCAGGGCATAGGCGATCTGGCCTTCCAGATAGAAGTGCTCCTGCCCGCCGACCTCCAACTGACCGGTCAGTGTGTGGGGCGCTTTTTTCATCGCGGCTTCGGGTTGGCCGCGGCGCACCGTCACGGGTGGCAGCACATAGTTTTGCGCCGCATGGGCTTCGCGCGGCGTCAGCACCGCGGGCAGGGGATCAATGGCGAGCTTGACCTTGCGCGCGGCGCGGCGCGCCTGCATCACGGTGTCGGCCACGATCACCCCCACCACCTGGCCGATGTGCTGCACCGTGTCCTGCGCAAAGATGGGCTCGTCATGGCCGAAGGCGGCCAGGATGGGGTCGCCGGGGATGTCGCCCGCCAGCACGATGCCGCGCACGCCGGGCATGGCCAGGGCCATGGTGGCGTCGACCCCGCGCAGGCGGCCATGGGCCACGGTGCTCATGATGGGCGCGGCATGCAGCGTGCCTTTGACTTCCGGTATGTCGTCCACATACGGCGCGGCGCCGGCCACCTGGGCGCGCGCGCTTTCGTGCGCGCGCGACACGCCGCTGGCGGGCGCGATGGGGGTGAGGAATTTCTCAGGCGCGTTCATGCCGCCTCCTTGAGCGAAAAGCTTTCCAGGTTGATCTGCTGCAGGCCCTGGCTTTCCAGCCAGAAACGTTGCATCAGGTTGCCCAGCACCTCGCTGCGGTAGGCGGCCGATGCGCGCATGTCGCTGATGGGCTGGAACTGCGCGCGCAGCGCGGCGGCAGCGGCCTGGGCTGCACCTTGCGTCCAGGCCTGGCCACGCAGGGCGGCTTCGGCCTGGGTGGCGCGCATGGGCGTGGCGGCCACGCCACCGGCACCGATGGACACGGCGGCCACGCTGCCGCCGGCCACCGTCATGTTGACCACCAGGCACACGGCCGAGATGTCGTCGTCATAGCGTTTGGAAATCTTGTAGGCCTTGAGCATTTCACCGGGCACAGGCAAGGGCACCTTGATCCATGCCAGCACTTCGTCGGGCGCCATCACGTTCTGGCGGTAGCCGGTGTACAGCTGCTCCAGCGGCAGCTCGCGGTGGCCGCGCACGCTCATCAGCACCACGTGGGCGCCCAGCGCGATCAAGAGCGGCATGCTGTCGCCAATCGGCGAGCCGTTGGCCACGTTGCCGCCCAGCGTGCCCGAATTTCGCACCGGAAGGCCGGCGAAGCGGTTGGCAAAGGTCTTGAGCTGCGGGCGGTCGGCCACCAGCGCGGCAAAGGCCTCGGTCAAGGTCACGGCTGCGCCGATGGCAATGTGGTGCGGGTAGCGCTCCACGCGGCGCAGCTCTTGCACTTGCGTCACGTCCAGCACCTGCGGGAATTGCATGTGCATCTTGGTCACCCACAGGCCCACGTCGGTGCAGCCGGCCACGATCTGCGCGCCAGGGTGGGCAGCGCGCGCGGCCAGCAGGCTTTTCAGGTCGCGCGGGGCCATGTAGTCCGCCGATTCGCCGTGGGGCTGGATGGCGGCCAACTGCGTCAGCAGCGCCTTCTCGTTCACCTGCATGGCGGGCAGCGCCGCCATTTGCTGCGCTGCGTCCAGGATCGGCCGGTAGCCGGTGCAGCGGCACAGGTTGCCCGACAGTTCTTCCTGCGCCAGCGCGCGGGTGACCGATTCGCCTTGGGCCACATGGTTTTGGTACATGCCAAACAGGCTCATCACAAAACCTGGCGTACAAAACCCGCACTGGCTGCCGTGGCACTGCACCATGGCCTCTTGCGCGGGGTGCAGCGTGCCGTCCTCGGCGGCCAGGTCTTCCACCGTCCACAGGGCCATGCCGTCGATGGAATGCGCCAGCCGGATGCAGCTGTTGATGGCCTTGTAGTCCAGCTTGCCGTCGCGTGCCTCACCGAGTACGACGGTGCATGCGCCGCAGTCGCCCTCGCCGCAGCCTTCCTTGGTGCCGGTGCACCCCAGGTCCTCGCGCAGCACTTCCAGCAGCGTGCGATCGGGTGGTACATTGCCCAGGCAGACTTGGCTCCCGCGCCGGATGAATCGGATCGTCTTGGTGTCCATGTAAATCAGTATGGTCTATGGCTGCCTGTGAGGGTAGAACGCTCCCGCGGGTACGACATAAGCATTGCCATATGACAGGAATGCAACCCCCGGTATGAGAGATCAAGCGCTTTTCGACAAGATAGACCTCCATTTGATAAGGGTCTTGCACACCGTGCTCACTGAACGCAGCGTCTCGCGTGCCGCCATCCGCATGGGCATGCACCAGCCGGCCGTGTCCGCCGCGCTCAAGCGCCTGCGCGACCTGGCGGGAGACCCGCTTTTGGTGCGTTCAGGCGCCGGCATGGTGCCCACGGACACGGCGCTGCGCATGATCGAGCCCAGCGCAAGCATTCTGCGTGCCGCCGAGGTGCTGTTCACCGACGTGCGCGGCTTTGACCCGCAAACGGCCACCGGCACCTTCCGCGTGGCCGCCAGCGACTACCTGGACCCGCTGTTCCTGCCGCAGCTGGTGGCCCGCATCCAGGAGCAGGCGCCCTTGTGCCATATCGAGATCCACCCGCTGTCGGCCGCGTCGGATTACCAGGCGCAGCTGGCACAGGGCGCGGTGGACGTGGTGGTGGGCAACTGGCTCAAGCCGCCGGAGGACCTGCACATGGGCCGGCTGTTTGCCGACGAGGTGGTGTGCCTGGTGGCTGCCGGCCACCCCGCGGTGCGCCGCGGCTGGTCGGTGGATGAATGGCTGGCGGCTGGGCACATTGCGCCCACGCCCACCCACCCCGGCGCGCGCGGCGTGATCGACGAACACCTGGAAACCCAGGGCCTGCGGCGCAACATCACGGCGCGCTGCCCGCATTTCGGGTTGATCCCGGCCATGGTGGCATCGAGCTTGCTGGTGCTGACCACGGGCCGGCAGTATTGCGAGCGTTTTGCCGCCCAGCTGCCCGTGAGGATACTTGCATGCCCCATTGAATTCCCGCGCTTGATGTATTACCAGCTCTGGCATGAACGCACGCATGCGTCGGCGTCGGCCAGGTGGTTGCGTGAGCGGATCAAGGACGTGGCTTCGGCCCTGAAAAAAGAGAGACAACCCGAGTGAGCATCCCAAGACTTCAGCTGGCGCACATCACCAAGCGGTACCCCGCCGTGGTGGCCAACAGCGACGTGTCGCTGACCGTGCAGCCTGGCGAGACCCACGCCGTGCTGGGTGAAAACGGCGCCGGCAAATCGACGCTGATGAAAATCATCTACGGCAGCGTCAAGCCTGATGAGGGCAGCGTGATGTTCAACGGCCAGCCGGTGCACATCCGCAACCCGCAGGAGGCGCGGGCCCTGGGCATCAGCATGGTGTTCCAGCACTTCAGCCTGTTTGACACACTGACCGTTGCCGAGAACGTCTGGCTGGGCCTGGACAAGCGCCTGACGCTCAATGAGGTCACGCACAGCATCACCACCAAGGCGGCTGAATACGGGCTGGACATCGATCCGTCGCGCCCCGTGCACACGCTGAGCGTGGGCGAGATGCAGCGCGTGGAAATCATCCGCGCGCTGCTCACCAGCCCCAGGCTGCTGATCCTGGACGAGCCCACCTCGGTGCTGACGCCGCAGGCCGTGGAAAAGCTGTTCGTCGTGCTGAAAAAGCTGGCGTCCGAGGGCTGCAGCATCCTGTACATCAGCCACAAGCTGCATGAAATCCGCGAGCTGTGCACGGCCTGCACCGTGCTGCGCGGCGGCAAGGTCACGGGCGTGTGCAACCCGCAAGTGGAGTCCAACGCGTCACTGTCGCGCCTGATGATCGGCGCCGAGCCGCCGGCGCTGGCGCACCACGCGCGCAGCGCGGGCGAGGTGGTGCTGCGCGTGCAGGCCTTGAGCCTGCCGCGCGAGGACCAGTTCGGCGTGGACCTGGACGATGTGTCGATGCAGGTGCGCGCGGGCGAGGTGGTGGGCATTGCCGGCGTGTCAGGCAACGGGCAGAAAGAGCTTCTGTACGCGCTGTCGGGTGAAGACACGCGCGCCGCGCCTTCGATGGTCCAGGTGTTTGGCCAGGACGCCGCGCGCATGGGCCCCGGCGGGCGGCGCGCACTGGGCGTGCACTTTGTGCCCGAGGAGCGGCTGGGCCGCGGCGCGGTGCCCACGCTGGGGCTGGCGCATAACCTCATGCTCACGCGCACCGACGCCATTGGCGCGGGCGGCTGGATCCATGTGCGCGCGCTGCAGGCCCAGGCGGCCGCCATCATCCAGCGGTTCAACGTCAAGGCCGGCGGGCCGAATGCGGCGGCCAAGTCCCTGTCAGGTGGCAACCTGCAGAAGTTCATCGTGGGCCGCGAGATTGACGCCAACCCGAAACTGCTGATCGTCTCGCAGCCCACCTGGGGCGTGGACGTCGGCGCGGCCGCGCAGATCCGCGGTGAAATCCTGGCGCTGCGCGACGCGGGCTGCGCCGTGCTGGTGGTCAGCGAGGAGCTGGACGAGCTGTTTGAAATCAGCGACCGGCTGCATGTGATCGCCAAGGGGCGGCTGTCGCCGCCGATCGCGCGGGCCGACGCCACGGTCACGCTGATTGGCGAATGGATGAGTGGTCTGTGGCATGCCGACGTGCAGGCCCACCTTGCCACGGAGGCTGCCCATGCTCAAGCTTGAACCGCGCCCCCAGCCATCGCAGTTCTGGTCGCTGGCTTCGCCGTTGCTGGCGCTGGCCATCACCGTCATCATCGGCGTGGCCCTGTTCGCCGCCCTGGGCAAGGACCCGGTGCGCGGCCTGCAGGTGTTCTTCTGGGAACCCATCAAGACGCCCTATGCCCTGGGCGAGCTCATGGTCAAGGCCACGCCGCTGCTCATCATTGCGCTGGGGCTGGCGGTGTGTTTCCGCTCCAACGTCTGGAACATCGGCGCCGAAGGCCAGTTCGTCATTGGCGCGGTGTTTGCCGGCGGCGTGGCGCTGACGGCGGGCAAGACCACCGGCGGCTGGATCGTCATCGCCATTCTGCTGGCGGGCATTGTGGGCGGCATGCTGTGGGCCGGTATCACGGCGCTGCTGCGCGACCGCTTCAACGCCAGCGAAATCCTGGTCAGCCTGATGCTGGTGTACGTGGCCGACATGGTGCTGAGCTACCTGGTGTATGGCCCCTGGAAAGACCCGGCGGGCTACAACTTCCCGCAGACCAAGACGTTCGAATCGGTCACGCAGATACCGCGCCTGATGGCGGGTTCGCGCGTGAGCATTGGCCTGCTGATCGCGCTGGCCGCGGCGGCGGCGCTGTGGATCTTCCTGTTCCGCACGCGCGCGGGCTTTGCGCAGCAGGTGGGCGGGCTGGCGCCCGCGGCGGCGCGCTATGCGGGGTTCTCTTCGCGCCGCGCGCTGTGGGTGGCGCTGCTCACCTCTGGCGGCGCGGCCGGCCTGGCTGGCGCGCTGGAAGTGGCAGGCCCCATCGGCCAGCTCACGCCCTATGTGCCCGCGGGCTATGGCTTTGCGGCCATCATCGTTGCGTTCGTCGGGCGGCTGCATCCGGTGGGCATGATTTTCTCGGCGGTTCTCATGAGCATGTTCTACATCGGCGGTGAGCTGGCGCAGTCGCGCCTGGGCTTGCCCAAATCAATCACCGGCGTGTTCCAGGGGCTGCTGCTGTTCACTTTGTTGGCTTGCGACACGCTCATCGCGTACCGCCTGCGTTTCACGGCGCTGCAGGCCGGCATGAAGGGAGCGCGCTGATGGAAAGCTACGCACTGTTGTTGGCCGCCACGCTGAACGCGGGCACCGTGCTGGCCATCGCGGCGCTGGGCCTGCTGATCAACGAGAAAGCGGGCATCGTCAACCTGGGTGCCGAGGGCATGATGCTGTGCGCCGCCATTGCCGGTTTTGCGGCGGTGGTGCACACCGGCAGCGACCTGGCCGGCTTTGCCGCCGGCATGGGCGCGGGCGCGCTGCTGGCCGCCATCTTTGGCGTGCTGGTGATCTGGCTGAACACCAACCAGTACGCCACTGGCCTGGCGCTCAGCCTGTTTGGCGCCGGCTTCTCGGCCTTTGCAGGCATCAAGTACGTGCAGGAAAAGCTGCCCGAGCGCCCGCAGTTCCACATCCCGCTGCTGGGCGACATCCCGCTGCTGGGGCCCGCGCTGTTCCGCCAGCATCCCATGGTGTACCTGGCCATGTTCATGGTGGCGGGGCTGATCTGGTTCCTGTACCGCACGCGCGGCGGGCTGGTGCTTCGCTCGGTGGGGGAATCGCCCGAATCCGCCCACGCCCTGGGCTACCCGGTGCGGCGCATCCGCCTGGGCGCCGTGGTGGCCGGTGGCGCGCTGTGCGGGCTGGCGGGCGCCTACATCGCCGTCATCTACACGCCGCTGTGGGTGGAGGGCATGGTGGCCGGCAAGGGCTGGATCGCGCTGGCGTTGACCACCTTTGCCACCTGGCGCCCGGCACGCGTGTTGCTTGGGGCTTACCTGTTTGGCGGCGTGACCATGCTGCAGTTTCACTTGCAGGGCATCGGCGTGAACGTGCCCAGCCAGTTCCTGACCATGCTGCCCTACCTGGCCACCATCGTGGTGCTGGCCCTGATCTCGCGCAACCCGGCCTGGATTCGCGTGAACATGCCCGCATCGCTTGGAAAGCCGTTCTACCCCGGTTCATAATTTGTGTTTTCGTGTTTTTCTCCCAACCTGTCGCAACCCCCTCAAGAAGGACCTGACATGACCGACCTGAAGAAACGTTCCCTGCTCAAAGTTGCGGCCCTGTCCGCCGCCGCGGCAGCTGCCCTGGTAGCCTGCGGCAAGAAGGAAGAGCCCGCGCCTGCCCCGGCCCCCGCGCCCGTGGCCGCCCCGGCACCCAAGCCCGAGCCGCTGAAGATCGCTTTCGCCTACGTCGGCCCGGTGGGTGACGGCGGCTGGACCTTCGCCCATGACAACGGCCGCAAGGCACTGGAAAAGGAGTTCGGCGACAAGATCGTGACCAGCTTCGTGGAGAAGGTGCCCGAGTCCGCCGACGCCGAACGCGTGATCCGTGACATGGCCGCTCAGGGCAACAAGCTGATCTTCGGTACGACTTTCGGCTACATGGAGCCGATGCTGAAGGTCGCCGCCGACCACAAGGACGTGAAGTTCGAGCATGCCACCGGCTACAAGCAGGCCGAGAACATGCGCACCTACGACAGCCGCACCTACGAAGGCGCCTACATGGCCGGCGTGATCGCAGGCAAGATGACCAAGTCCAACACGCTGGGCGTGGTGGCCTCCATTCCAATTCCTGAAGTGGTGCGCAACATCAACAGCTTCACGCTGGGCGCGCAGTCGGTCAACCCCAAGATCAAGACCAAGGTGGTGTGGGTGAACGAATGGTTCAACCCGCCCAAGGAAACCGAGGCCGCCACCTCGCTGATCAACGGTGGCGCCGACGTGCTGTTCCAGAACACCGATTCGTCGGCCGTGCTGCAGACCGCCGAGAAGATGAACAAGCGCGCCTTCGGCTGGGACAGCGACATGACCGCCTATGGCCCCAAGGCCCACCTGGGCTCGGCCATCATCAACTGGGGCCCGTACTACATCAAGGCCACGCGTGACGCGCTGGAAGGCAAGTGGACGGGCAACACCGGCGTGTGGTGGGGCGTGAAGGAAGGCGCGATCGACATGGTGTCCATCGCTGCTGACGTGCCCGAGGAAACCAAGACCAAGATCGCCGAGATCAAGAAGGGCCTGACCGACGGCACCTTCACGATCTGGAAGGGCCCGATCGTGGGCCAGGACGGCAAGGAAATCCTGGCCAAGGACGCCGTTGCCGACGACAAGTTCCTGGGCGGCGTGAACTTCTACATCAAGGGCGTCGAGGGTAAAGTGCCCGGCGACAAGAAGTAATCGCCTGCAACGCAATGGAAGGCCGCCCTCGGGCGGCCTTTTTTATTTCATGCCATCGTATAAACTGACAGCATGCCCACGCCCGCAAGTCCGCAGCCCAAGCGCCCCAGCCGCCAGGCCATCGTCCGCGCGGCGGCCAGCTCAACCGCTGTGGAGACGGGCCGATCCGTGGCTCAGCTTGAGCAGCAGCTCAAGCAGCCGACCCCGCGCTTTCCTCACATCAAACTCGCTCGCTGACACTGGCGTTGCCTGCTTGGATGGCACTGGCCACGAACTCGCACATCCGCGCATAGTCACCCGAAAATCCGGCGTGAATGGCGCCAATGTAAGCAGCCTTGTGCTGCTCCCATGCCGAGTAGTCCAGAGGTTCGTGTCCGGCCTGAACTGCCATCACATCGGCCAGCAGGCGCGACAAACGTCCATTGCCCTCACGGAAGGGATGAATGACGATCAGCTCCACATGCGTCACAGCGATGGCATTCATCAGTTCGTCTGGCGCAAGGTTCGTGCACGGTGTCCAGCGTGACAGATATTGACGTTCGAACTCGTCCAGCAGGCGGGGTAGCAAAGCCGCCGTGGCAAATTGAAAGCCGTCCTTGCCCAGATTGACCGAGCGTTCCTTGCCCGCCCATGGGTACACATTGCCGAGCCACAGTTGATGCCAATGTTTGAGGTCCGCCACGGTGAGGGTTCGATCAGGAAATTCGTTCAGCAGAACCTCCTCGTACAAATCCCCCAGCAGTTGCAGTTCCAGGGCGTCCATATCTTCGGGCGATGTGATGCCGACGAGATTGCGCAGCACCAGCCCTTTCGAATCTGGCTCGAATTCGCCTTCGGCCCCTGAGACCTGGTAGCGTTTGTTCATGGCATATGCAAGTCAATATGTTTCACCATCTTGCCAGACAATGGCTTGGTAGAGGCACACCATCAAAATGATCGAAAAGCAGCATTGGCATCCCGTGGCATTGGCCCATGACTTGACCGGCACGCCGCAGGCCGTCCAACTGCTCGGCCACGACCTGGTGCTGTGGCGCGATGCCACCGGCGCCGTGCACGCCTGGCGCGATCAGTGCCCGCACCGCGGCGCGCGGCTGTCGCTGGGGCGGGTGCAGGGCGGCCAGCTGGAATGCCCGTACCACGGCTGGCGCTTTGACGCGCAGGCGCGGTGCGTGCACGTGCCGGCGCTGCCCGCGTTCACGCCGCCGGCCACGCATTGCGCGCATGCGCACGGCGCGCACGAGGCGCATGGGCTGGTGTGGGTGCGGCTGGAAAATGGCGAAGCTGATGGCGACACCGCGTTGCCGGTGTTCACGGCTGAAACGGATGCGCGCCTGCGCAAGCTCAACTGCGGCCCCTATGACGTGGCGGCCAGCGCGCCGCGCATTGTCGAGAATTTCCTGGACATGGCGCATTTCGGTTTTGTGCATGAGGGTTCGCTGGGCATGCGCAGCGCCGCCGCCATTGACGACTACACCGTGCAGCCCACCCCCACCGGCCTGCTGGCCACGCAGTGCAAGGCCTGGCAGCCGCAGTCCAACCTGCATTCCACCGCGCCCGCGCAGGTGGAATACACCTACGAAGTGACCGGGCCCTATGCGGCGGTGCTGACCAAGGTGCCCGATGCCGCGGCGGTGGCCATTGCCGGCTACCGCGAATCGATCGCGCTGTACATCTGCCCCATCACGCCCGAGACCAGCCGTGTGTGGTTCCGCCTGGCGGTGGCGGACTTTGAGTCGGCCGATGACACCCTGCGCGCCTTCCAGCATGGCATCTTCATGCAGGACAAACCGGTGCTGGAATCGCAGCGCCCCGCGCGGCTGCCGCTGGACGCGCGCGCCGAGCTGCACACCTCGGCCGACAAGGCGTCTGCGGCCTACCGGCGCCATCTCAAAAGCCTTGGCATCACCTTTGGAGTCTGCTGATGAACACCCTGCCCACGATCCCCGCTGACAGGCTGCCCGCGCTGCTGCGCGCCATGCCCAAGGCCGAGCTGCACATGCACATCGAAGGCTCGCTGGAGCCCGAGCTGATCTTTGCGCTGGCGCGGCGCAACGGCGTGGCCATTCCGTATGCCAGCGTGGACGAGTTGCGCCGCGCCTACGCCTTCACCAACCTGCAAAGCTTCCTGGACATCTATTACGCGGGTGCCAGCGTGCTGCTCAAGGAGCAGGATTTTTACGACATGGCCTGGGCCTACCTGCTGCGCGCGCAGGCCGACAACGTGCTGCACACCGAAATGTTCTTTGACCCGCAGACCCACACGGCGCGCGGCGTGGCGATGGACACGGTGGTCAACGGCCTGCACCGCGCCTGCGTGGACGCCAGGGAAAAGCTGGGCGTGAGCGCTTCGCTGATCCTGTGCTTCCTGCGGCACCTGAGCGAAGAAGACGCCTTTGCCACACTGGAGCAGGCGCTGCCGCTGCGTGACAAATTCATTGGCGTGGGCCTGGATTCCAGCGAAGTCGGCCACCCGCCAGAAAAATTTGCACGCGTGTTTGCGCGCTGCCGTGCGCTGGGCTTGCACCTGGTAGCCCATGCGGGCGAAGAAGGCCCGCCGGAATATGTATGGACGGCGCTGGATGTGCTGAAGGTTGAACGTGTGGACCACGGCGTGCAATCGTCCAAAGACCCGGCGCTGATGCGGCGCCTGGCGCAGGACCGCATTCCGCTCACGGTGTGCCCGCTGTCCAACCTCAAGCTGTGCGTGTTCCCTTCATTGGCGCAGCACAACCTGGGCGCGCTGCTGGACGCCGGGCTCATGGCCACCGTCAATTCCGACGACCCGGCGTACTTTGGCGGCTATGTGAACGAGAACTTCACCCAGACCTTTGCCGCCACCGGCCTGACGGCGCGGCATGCTTACATGCTGGCGCGCAACAGCTTTGAAGCGAGCTTTGTGGACGCGGGCACCCGGCGCGGTTTCGTGGACCGGCTGGACGCCTGCCTTGCGTCCTTTGCCTGATCAGGGCTTGACGCAGGCAGTCAGCGCCGCCACCAGCGCGGCGTTGTCCTCGGGCAGGCCCACGGTGATGCGCAGGTGGTTGGGCAGGCCATAGGCACCCAGGGGCCGCAGGAGGAAGCCGGCGGCCAGCAGCTGGGCATTGACGCCCTGCAGCCCGCCCGGCGCCGACGACAGGTCCACTGCGATGAAGTTGCCCCACGACGGGATGTACGGCAGGCCCAGCTTCTGGAAGGCGTCCTGCAGCAGCTTCATGCCCTCGCGGTTGCCGCGCGCGCTGAGCGCCAGGAATTCTTCGTCCGCCAGCGCGGCCAGTGCGGCGGCTTGTGCGGGCGCGTTGACGTTGAACACCAGCCGCGTGCGGTTGATGAGCTCGGCCACCTGCGGCTGCGCCGCCGCAAAGCCCACGCGCAGGCCCGCCAGGCCGTAGGCCTTGGAGAAGGTGCGCATCACCACCAGGTTGGCAAACCGCTTGATCAGGCCAAACGAGTCCATGCGCTGGGCTGGCTCCAGGTATTCGGTGTAGGCCTCGTCCAGCACCACCAGCACGTGCGGCGGCACCTGTTCGAGGAAGCTGGTGATGGCCTCGGGCGCCAGCAGCGTGCCGGTGGGGTTGTTGGGGTTGGCCACGAAGATGAGGCGCGTGCGCGGGGTGATGGCGCGCAGCATGGCCGGCAGGTCGTGGCCGAAGTCCACCGCCGGCACCACCACGCCCTTGCCACCCATGGACTTCACCGCGTGCGGGTAGCCGATGAACGAGTATTGCGAATAGACCGCCTCGTCGCCCGCGCGCATGAAGCAGCGCGCGGCCAGCTCCAGCAGTTCACTGGAGCCATTGCCGATCACCAGGCTTTCGGGCGGCACGCCAAAGCGCGCGTGCAGCGCGGCCTTGAGTTCGCTGCCGAACGGGTCCGGGTAGGTGGCCGCGCCGGTCAGCACGGCCGCCGCGGCGGCCAGCGCCTTGGGGCTGGCGCCATTCGGGTTCTCGTTGGACGCCATCTTGCGCAGCCGCGTGACACCGGGGGCCATTTGCACTTGCGACGCAGGCTTGGCGGTGACGTAGGGCGGCAGGTTACGCACGTAATCGGGTGCGCCGTCCACGGGTGTGGCGGCTTCGGCGGGAACGGGGCGGGTTGCTTCGGCAACGGTCATGGTGTCTCCTTGTCTTGCGGTGTTCAGGCCGCGCCCAGCAGGGCGCGGGTCTGGAAATATTCTTCAAGGCCGTAGCGGCCGTATTCGCGGCCCAGGCCCGACAGGCCCCAGCCGCCAAACGGCGCGTCCACGTCCAGCATGGCGCCGTTCAGCGACACCTGGCCGGTGTGCAGGCGCGACGCCACGGCGCGGGCGCGGGCCGGGTCGGCCGACCATACGCCGCCCGACAGGCCGTAGGCGCTGTCATTGGCCAGGCGCACGGCGTCGTCTTCGTTCGCATACGGCAGCACGCACAGCACGGGGCCAAAGATCTCTTCCTGCACGATGCGCAGGCTGGGGTCGTCGGTGCTGAACAGCGTGGGCTGCACATATGCGCCGTGCGCCAGGCCCGGCACCGGGCTGGCGCCACCGGCCAGCAGCCGGGCGCCCTGCGCAATGCCGCCGCGGATCGCGTCCTGCACGCGTGACTGCTGCGCGCGCGAGGCCACGGGGCCCAGCCGCGTGGCGGTGTCCTGCGGGTCGCCGGGCTGCCAGGCGGTCAGGGCAGCGCACAGGCGTTCCTCCACCTCGGCCAGCCGCGCGGCGGGCACCAGCAGCCGCGTGAGGGCGGCACAGGTCTGGCCCGCGTTGACAAAGCACTGGCCCAGCGCGGCGGGGATGGCGCGGTTGAAGTCCGCGTCGTCCAGCAGGATGTTGGCGGATTTGCCCCCCAGCTCCAGCGTGGTCTTCTTCAGCGTGGTAGCCGCCAGCGCCGCCACGCGCAGCCCGGCCGCGGTGGAGCCGGTAAAGCTCACCATGCGCACGGCGGGGTCCGAGGCCAGCACCTCGCCCACGGTGGGGCCGGTGCCCAGCACGAGGTTGAACACGCCCGGCGGCAGGCCCGCCTCATGCACGACCTCGGCGAACAGGCAGGCGTCCAGTGGCGTGAGTTCGCTGGGCTTGAGCACCACCGTGCAGCCCGCGGCCAGCGCCGGCGCCACCTTGGCCGTGATCTGGTGCAGCGGGAAGTTCCATGGCGTGATCGCACCCACCACGCCCAGCGGCGCGCGCTGCACCAGCGTGCCGTTGATCCATTCGTCAGCGGGCAGCGCCGCCATGGCGCGCGCCGCGCTGTCCAGGTTGCGCAGCGGCAGGCCGATCTGCGCCGTGCGTGAAAAGCCGATGGGCGAGCCCATCTGGGCGGTGATCAGCGCGGCGGCCTCCGCGCCGCGGCGCTCCAGCCCCGCCTGGATGCGGCGCAAGGCCGCGATGCGTTCAGCCGCCGGGGTGGCCGCCCAGGGGGCAAAGGCCTGCTGCGCGGCGGCAATGGCGCGGCGCGCATCGCCCGCACTGCCGGCGGCGGCCTCGCCGATCACCTCGCCTGTGGCGGGGTTGGTCACCGCCAGGCGGCCGCTGCCTTCGCTGGCAACCCAGGCGCCGCCGATGTAGTGCTGGTGACGCAGGTGCAGGGTGCTGCTCATGCCGCGGCCTCGGCGGGCGCTGGTTCGCCCAGGGGGTTGGCGGGCGCCGGGCGGGGTGCCTTGGAGAAGGTGTGGATGAGGTGCCAGGGCCCCGGCATCGCGCCCACGCGCACCTCGATCAGGTGCGGGCCGCCGGCGGCAAATGCGCGCTCCAGCGCGGCGGCCAGGCCGTCGGGGGAGTCCACGCGCTCGCCGGCCACGCCAAAGGCAGCGGCCAGCTGGCCGTAGTCGGGGTTGTGCAGCGTGGTGTCGGTCTCGCGCTGGAACACGTTGTTCTGGATGCGGCGCACGTTGCCGAAGGCGCCGTCGGCAAAGACCACGATGGCCAGGTTGGCGCGGTACTTGGCGGCGGTGGCGAGTTCCTGCAAACCCCAGCCGAAGCCACCGTCGCCATTGATCGAGATGACGCGCCTGCCTGGATTACCCAGCGCCACGCCCAGGGCGGTGTTGAAGCCGTAGCCCAGCGTGCCCTGGTAGCCGGGGCTGATGAAGCTGCGCGGTGCCTGCACAGGGTAGGCGAAGGTGGCCGCGTAGCCCACCTGCGTCAGCTCGCTGACGAGGATGCCGTCATCCACGCCGCTGTCCGGCAGCGCCTGGCGTATGGCCGCCAGGTAGCTGCGCTGCGGCTCCACGTGCGCCACCTGTTCGTCGCACCAGGCGCGAACGGCGTCCAGGTCCAGCGGGGCCTGTGCATGCGAGGCTGGTGGATCGCCTTGCAGCGCATCGGCCAGCGCGTTCAGGCCGGCGGCGGCGTCGCCCTGCAGCGCGAGGCCAGGCGAGCGCGGCGCGCCGGTGTGGGCCGGGTCGATGTTCAGGTAGATGTACTTCACGCCAGGCACGGCGTGCGCCGGGCGGCCCAGGGCATCCATGGCGCGCGAGCCGGCGACCAGCACCACGTCGGCATGCGGCAGCACGCAGCGCCCGCCCAGGTTCAGCAGCGCCAGCGGGTGGCGCTGGGGCAGCGCGCCGCGGCCGTTGTCGGTCATGATGACCGGCGCGTTCAGGCGCTCGGCCAGGCGTTGCAGGCCCTGCGTGCCGCCCGCGGCCACCACGCCGCCACCAGCCCAGATCACGGGGCGGCGCGCGCTGCGCAGCAGCGCGGCAGCGGCGGCGATGTCCGCGCCCGCTGGCGGCTGCGGCTGTGCGGGCGCAGCGGCGTCCAGCAAGGTGATGTCGGCGCGGGCCTGCAGCACGTCGGGCGGAATCTCCAGCGCCACGGGGCGGGGGTGGCCGGTGCGCATCTGCACGAAAGCCTCATGCACCAGGCGCGGAATGTCACCGGGCTGCAAGGCGATAGCGGACCATTTGGTCACGCTGCGCAGGATTCGCGACTGTTCATTGACTTCGTGCAGCATGCCAAAGCCCTTGCCGATGGTAGGCGACGGGATCTGGCCCGCGATGCACAGCACGCGCGAAGAGCAGGCATAGGCCGTGGCCAGCCCGGACAGCGCGTTCAGGATGCCGGGGCCGGGAACCACCATGCAGACACCTTCGCGGCCCGTGGTGCGCGCGTAGCCGTCGGCCATGTACGAGGTGGCCTGTTCGTGGCGCGGCACCACGAAGCGGATGCGATCGGCCACGTCAATCAGCGCGTCGGTGGCCCAGTCAAGCTGCACGCCCGGTATGCCAAAGATATCCGTCACGCCCTCGATCACCAATTGCCTGGCCAGTGCCTGGCCGCCTGTCATTTCCATAGTGTCTCCGTGTGTTGTGCGGGCTGGTCTTGTGTGCTCAGGGGGGTGGGAAAACCCGACGCGCCACCGTTGTGCAAGAGCCGAAAAGAATGTTGACTTAATCAAGCAAGTGAATAGAATCATCCGCAAGATACTTAACGTTGTCAAGTATCTTCAGGGCCCATCGAGAGGCCGCAGCCACACCGTCAAACCACGCGTGACAGCGCACCCGAAACAGGAGACATCCAATGAAGAAACCCTTGAGCACCGCGCTCGCCCTGGCCGCCTTGATGGCCTGTGGCGCGGCGGCCGCGGCAGAATTGAAAATGGCCATCGCCACCGACGTGACGTCGATGGATCCGCAGTACGCCAACATCGCCGGCAACGTGCAGGCGTCGCGCCACATGTTCGAGTCGCTGGCCGACCTGGACGCCGAGGGCCGCCTGGTGCCGCGCCTGGCCGAATCGTGGCAGCGCGTGGCGCCGTCGGTGTGGGAGTTCAAGCTGCGCCGCAACGTGAAGTTCCATGACGGCTCCGCGTTCACGGCCGAGGACGTCGTGTACTCGGTCGGCCGCCCCGCGACGCTGACCGCGTCGCCCGCCACGCTCAATGGCTTCCTGAAAGACATCAGCAAGGCCGAGGCGGTGAACGAACATACCGTGCGCCTGACCACGTCCACCCCGCTGGCCGTGCTGCCCAACTACATGGCCATGGTGCCCATGGTGTCCAAGAAAGCGACCACGGGCCTGAAGCCCGAGGACTTCGAAAGCGGCAAGGGCATGAGCGGCACCGGCCCCTACAAGTTCGTGCGTTTCCTGCGCAGCGACCGCGTGGAGCTGCTGCGCAACGATGCGTACTGGGGCAACAAGCCCACGTACGACAAGGTCACCATCCGCATCATGCCGAACAACCCGGCGCGCACCGCCGCGCTGCTGTCGGGCGAGGTGGACGTGATCGCCGCCGTGCCGGCCGCGGATCTGGCCCGCATCAAGTCCAATGCCAACCTGACCTTCTATACCAAGCCGCTGGCGCGCCACACGTTCTGGACGATGAACCAGTTCTCCGAGCGGCTGCCCCTGGCCACCGACCATGCCGACAAGCCGCTGGCTGGCAACCCGTTCAAGGACGTGCGTGTGCGCCGCGCGTTCTCCAAGGCCATTGACCGCGAAGCCATCGGCACCCGCGTGATGGAAGGCCTGGGCGTGCCCACGCAGAACCCCGTGCCACCCACCATGTTTGGCTACAACCCGTCGGTGCAGCCCGAAAAGCTGGACCTGGACGGCGCGAAGAAGCTCATGGCCGAAGCTGGCTACCCCAACTGCTTCAAGCTGTCCATCTTTGCCCGCAGCGACGCGCACCCGACCGATTCGGCGCAGGCACAGGCCACCGGCCAGATGCTGTCGCGCCTGGGTTGCAAGGTGACGGTCGAGGTCGTGCCCACCAGCGTGTTCTTCACGCGCGGCAACAAGCTGGAGCTGCCCATGCTGCTGCTGGCCACCGGCGTGGACGGCGGCGACCTGGGCGTGACGCTGGAGTACCTGTTCAGCAACCCGACCAACAACCCGTTTCGCAAGATCAACATGCAGACCTACGACTCGCCCGTGTTCTGGAAGCCGCTGCGCGAGGCGCTGGCATCGTCGGACGAACTGGTGCGCGAGCGCAAGTACCGCGAGGTCATTGAAGTGCTGCGCAACGAAGTCGGCGTGATCCCCACGCAGCTCATGGTCGGCACCTGGGCGTCGCGCAAGGGCGTGGTGCTAAAGCCCCGTGTGGACGAGCGCACCTACGCGCAGGACATCACGGGCAACTGAGGCGGCTGCCTGAACACTGACGGCCACGCTGCATGTTCTTCTTCCTGTTGAGGCGCCTGGCGCAAAGCGTGGCCGTGCTGTGGTTCATGTCCGTGATCGTGTTCGCGGGCATCTACGTGGTGGGCGACCCCGCGTCCATGATGATCCCGGACAACGTCACGCCCGAGATGCGCGACCAGATGATGGCCGCGCTGGGGCTGGACAAGCCGGCGTACGCGCAGTACCTGGACTTTGCCGGGCGCCTGTTGGACGGCAGCCTGGGCCGGTCGTTCGCCACCGGCCTGCCGGTGACCGAGCTGCTGGCCAGCCGCCTGCCCGCCACGCTGGAGCTGGCCGTGGCGGCCACGGTGATCGCCGTGGTGGTGGGCCTGCCGCTGGGCCTGGTGGCGGGGCGCTGGCCCACCACGCCCGTCGGCCGTGCACTCACCTTCCTGTCGTCGCTGGGCTTCAGCCTGCCGACGTTCTGGCTGGGGTTGATGCTCATCATGGTGTTCGCGGTGATCCTGGGCTGGCTGCCGTCGGGCGGGCGCGGCCCCACCACGGCGCTGTTCGGGCTGCAGGTCAGCTTCATGACCTGGGACGGCCTGCGCTACCTGCTGCTGCCGGCCACCAACCTGGCGCTGTTCAACGCCGCGATGATCATGCGGCTGGCGCGCTCTTCCACGCGTGAGGCTTTGTTGATGGACTACGTGAAGTTCGCGCGGGCCAAGGGGCTGGGCCAGGGCCGCCTGATCGGCGTGCACGTGCTCAAGAACATCATGATCCCCATCGTGACCGTGGTGGGCATCAACTTTGGCGGGATCATCGCGTTCTCGGTCGTGACCGAAACCATCTTCGGCTGGCCCGGTATGGGCAAGCTGCTGATCGATTCTGTCAACGCGCTGGACCGGCCGGTGGTGCTGGGTTACCTGTTGTTCGTGGTGCTGATCTACCTCGTCATCAACCTGGTGGTGGACCTCATGTATTCGTGGCTGGACCCGCGCGTGACCCTGGGGACTGAATCGTCATGAGCACGGTTGCCGCCCCCGTCGAAACGCCGCTGCGCCGCCTGTGGCGCGAATTCACCGAGAGCCGCATCGCCTGCATCGGGCTGGGCATGACCCTGCTGATCCTTCTGGTGGCCGTGCTGGCGCCGTGGATCTCACCGCAGAACCCCTATGACCTGCAGCAGCTGTCGGTGCTGGACGCGCGGCTCAAGCCCGGCTCGCTGTCCGGTGACGGGCACATGCGCTTCTGGCTGGGCACCGACGACCAGGGCCGTGACATGCTGTCGGCCATCCTCTACGGCCTGCGCATCAGCATGATGGTCGGGTTGCTGTGCACGGCGCTGGCGGCGGTGCTGGGCACCGTGCTGGGCCTGGCCGCGGCATGGTTCGGCGGTGCGGTGGACGCGCTCATCATGCGGCTGGCCGATACGCAGATGGCGTTCCCGTCCATCCTGATCGCGCTGATTTTCCTGGCGCTGTTCGGCAAGGGCGTGGACAAGATCGTGCTGGCCCTGGTGCTGGTGCAGTGGACCTACTATGCACGCACCGTGCGCAGCTCGGGGCTGGTGGAACTCAAGCGCGAGTATGTGGAGGCCGCGCGCGGCCTGCGCCTGCCGCGCAGCCGCATCCTGTTCGTGCACGTGCTGCCCAACTGCCTGCCGCCGCTGCTGGTGGTGGCGACCATCCAGGTGGCGATTGCCATCGGGCTGGAGGCAACGCTGTCCTTCCTGGGGCTGGGCCTGCCGGTGACCGAGCCGTCGCTGGGCCTGTTGATCTCCAACGGCTACAACTACATGCTGTCGGGTAACTACTGGATCAGTTTCTTTCCCGGCGTGGCGCTGCTGGTGGCGGTGCTGAGCATCAACACGGTGGCCGACCAGTTGACCGACGTGCTCAACCCGAGGCTGCGGCGATGACGGTGTCACACAGCGCAATGCCGCTGCTCGAAGTCCGCGACCTGCAGACGCACTTTCCCACGCAGGGCGGCGTTGTGCGCGCGGTGGACGGCGTGAGCTTCACACTCGGCCGTGGCGAGATCATGGGCCTGGTCGGTGAATCGGGCTCGGGCAAATCGCAGACGGGCTATTCGATCATGGGCCTGGTGGACAAGCCCGGGCGCATCGTGGGCGGCAGCATCCGCCTGGGTGGCGAGGAACTGGTGGGCAAGTCCGAGCGCGAATGGCAGTCCATCCGCGGGCGGCGCATCGCCATGATCTTCCAGGACCCGATGATGACGCTCAACCCGGTGCTGCAGATCGCCACGCAGATGACCGAGGCCGTGCTGGCCCACCGCCGCGTGAGCCGCGCCCAGGCGCTGGAAGAAGCCCACGACGCGCTGGTGCGTGTGGGCATCCCGTCGCCGGGTGAACGGCTGCGCTGCTACCCGCACCAGCTGTCGGGCGGCATGCGCCAGCGCGTGGTGATCGCCATTGCGCTCTTGAACAAGCCCGAGCTGTTCATTGCCGACGAACCCACCACGGCGCTGGACGTCACGATCCAGGGCCAGATCCTTTACGAAATGCAGAAACTCACGCGCGAAACCGGCGCCTCGCTGATCTGGATCACGCACGACATGGCCGTGGTCGCGGCGCTGGCCCAGCGCATCTGCGTCATGCGCCGCGGCAGGATCGTGGAGCAGGGCGCGGTCGGCGACATCCTGCATGCGCCGCAGCACCCGTACACGCGCGGCCTGATGGACTCCATCCCCAGCCGCAACCCGCGCGGCCAGCGGCTGCGCACCATGCCGGATCTGGACGGCGCCGCGGGAGCGGCCGCATGACCGCGCTGCTCGAACTGCAGGGCGTCACGCGCAGCTTCCGCCGCGCGGGCGGCGCGCTGGAGCGCCTGCGCGACCGGCTGACGGGCAAGGCCGTGCCGCCCCGTGTGACCGTGGTGCACCCCACCGACCTGAGCATCCGCGCCGGCGAGGTGCTTGGCCTGGTGGGGGAATCGGGCTGCGGCAAGTCCACCCTGGGCCGCGTCGTGGCCGGGCTGCTGCCGCCCGACACGGGCCGCCGGCTCTGGCAGGGCGAGGACATGGCGGCGCTGCCGCCGGCGCGCGCGCAGCAGGTGGGCCTGGGCGTGCAGATGATTTTCCAGGACCCGTATGCGTCGCTCAACCCGCGCCGCCGCGTGGGCGATGCGATTGCCGAGGCGGCGGTGATCCATGGCCATACAACGCGCGCCGAGCGCGGCGCCTATGTGGCCGACCTGCTGCAGCGCGTGGGGCTTCAGGCCGCCATGGCAGACCGTTTTCCACACCAGTTCTCTGGTGGGCAGCGGGCGCGCATCGGCATCGCGCGTGCGCTGGCTGTCAAGCCGGACTTCCTGGTGTGCGACGAATCCGTGGCGGCGCTGGACGTGTCCGTCCAGGCCCAGGTGCTCAACCTGTTCATGGATCTGCGCGAGCGCATGGGGCTGACCTATCTGTTCATCAGCCACGACCTCAGCGTGGTGCACCACCTGGCCGACCGCGTCGCCGTGATGTACCTGGGCCGGCTGGTGGAGGTGGCACCCACCGAAGCGCTGTTCCACGAACCGGCCCACCCCTACACCCGCGCACTGCTGGACAGCGTGCCACGGCTGGAGGGCGGGCAGGCCAACTTCCGCCCCCTGGCCGGCGAGATGGCGTCGGTGCTGGCGCCGCCGCCGGGCTGCGCGTTCCACCCGCGCTGCCCGCATGCGACGGCGGTGTGCCGCGAGCAGGTGCCGCCGCTGCGCACCGTCGCGCCGGGCCGCTCCGTGGCCTGCCACCTGGTGCAGGCCGCCACCGGCCAGCCTTCTGTGACAATCGCACCATGAGCTCCGCCGCTGCCGCCACCACCATCCTGGAGCTGCTGGCCTACCGGCTGCAGCGCGCCAGCTTCTACACCACCAAGCACGCGCACATGGCGTTTGCCCGCGAGTTCGGCATCAGCGGCAGTGAATGGCGGCTGATCGGCACGATTTCGGTCATGGCGCCCATTTCGATGCTGCGCCTGGCCGAAGAGACCGACATCCAGCTGGCGCAGACCAGCCGCACGGTGGCGGCGCTCATGGAGCGCGGCCTGGTGCGCAGCGAAGGCGACCGGGCCGACAAGCGCAAGGTGATGCTGCTGCTCACGCCCGCGGGCAGGGCGCTGTACCGCAAGGCCTTTGCCGAGGCCAGCCGCCGCAACCAGCGCATCCTGAGTGCCCTGAGCGAACAGGACTGCCTGGCGCTGTTTCGCATGCTGGACACCGTTGCCGCCGAAGGGCGCGTGATGCTGGACGAAGAGCGCCGCCGCAACGCTTGAGCGTGCCCCGCTAGAATCAAGCCCGAAAGGTCGCGCCCCGGCGGCCTTTTTGTTTGTCTGTCTCCGGGGCCATGTAGAGGACCACCATGTATAAAAACCTCGCAGCCGCGCTGGCGGCCGCCTGTTTTTCACTCCCTGTTTTTTCCCAAACCACCGCCGGCCCGCTCAAGGCCGGCTTTGTCTATGTCACGCCCATTACCGAAGCGGGCTGGGTACGCCAGCATGAAGAAGGCCGCAAGGCCATGCAAGCCGCTCTGGGCCGCCAGGTCCAGACCACCGTCGTGGAAAACGTGGCCGAAGGCGCCGACGCCGAACGCGTGATCCGCGACCTGGCCCAGCAGGGTCACCAGCTCATCTTCACGCCCAGCTTTGGCTACATGGAGCCCACGCTCAAGGTGGCCCGGGACTTTCCCCACGTCAGGTTTGAATCCGTCACCGGCTACAAGACAGCGCCCAACGTGGCCACGTCCAACGCCCGCTATTACGAGGGCCGCTACCTGGCGGGCATTGCCGCCGGGCGCATGACGAAGACGAACGTGGCGGGCTATGTGGCGGGCTTTGCCATTCCCGAGGTGCTGCAGGGCATCAATGCCTTTGCCCTGGGGCTGCGCTCGGTGAACCCGAAGGCGCAGGTGAAGGTGGTGTGGCTCAACGCCTGGTTCGATCCGCCGCGCGAGCGCGACGCGGCGATGAGCCTGTTCAACCAGGATGTGGACGTGATTGCGTTCCACACCGGCTCCACGGCGGTGATGGCTGCCGCGCAGGAGCGCGGAAAAATGGCCGTGGCCTACCACTCCGACATGCGCAAGGCCGGGCCCGATGCGCAGATCGTGGCGGTCACGCACCAGTGGGGCGCCTACTACACGCAGCGCACGCGCGCGGTGCTGGACGGCACCTGGAAGAGCGGCAACGTCTGGGGGGGCGTGAAGGAGGGCATGATCCGCGTCAGCGACTTCGGTCCCAAGGTGCCCAAAACGGTGCAGGACGAAGTGCTGGCGCGCCAGAAAGACATCGCGGCTGGCAAGCTGCACCCCTTCAGGGGGCCGATCGCCGACAACGAAGGCAAGACCGTGGTGCCCGCCGGCGCGGTCATGACAGATCCGCAGATACTGTCCATGAACTTTCTCGTATCCGGCGTGCAGGGCAAGGCGGCAAAATGACGTGACCGTCAATCACGTCATCCCGGGCCCGACCCGGGATCCATGTCCTGAATGAAAGCCTTTCGATCCGCCATCCTGCGTTTTGCCGACGACCGCTCGGCGGTGTATGAAGAAGACGGCCTGCTCGTCACGGGCCCCGATGCCACCGGGCGCGAGGTGGTCCGTGCTGTCGGCGCGTACAGCGCGTTGGCGGCCAACTATCCCGGCGTCACCGTCGAGGATTTGCGCGGCAAGCTCATCGCGCCGGGCTTCGTCGACCTGCACATCCACTTTCCGCAGACCGACGTGATCGGCTCGCCGGCCGAGGGCCTGCTGCCCTGGCTGGAAAATTACACCTTCCCCCATGAATCGCGCTTTGCCGACGCGGCCTACGCGCAGGACGTGGCCACCGTGTTCCTGGACGAACTGCAGCGCAACGGCGTCACCACGGCGCTGGCGTTCTGCACCTCGCACCCCTCATCCGTCGATGCCCTGATGGGCGCGGCCCGCCAGCGCGGGCTGCGCATGATCGCGGGCAAGGTGCTGCAGGACCGTCATTCGCCCGACGGCGTGCGCGATGACACCGAACAGTCGCTGGCAGACACCGAGGCGCTCATCAACCGGTGGCATGGCCACGGCCGCCTGGGCTATGCCATCACCCCGCGCTTTGCACCCAGCTGCACGCCAGCCCAGCTGCGCGGCGCGGGCGCGCTGGCCGCGAAGTACCCCGGCGTGTGGATCCAGTCGCATGTGGCCGAGAACAGGGACGAAATCCGCTGGGCACGCGAGCTGTTTCCAGATGCGCGCAGCTACCTGGCCGTGTATGACGATTTTGGCCTGATGCGCGAGCGCGCCATCTATGCGCACTGCATCCATTTTGACGATGAAGACCGCGCGCTGATGCGCGCCACCGGCGCGGCGGCAGCCGTCAGCCCCACCAGCAACCTGTTCCTGGGCAGCGGCTTTTTTGACTACGAGGGGGCTGAACGCATCGGCTTCCGGTACGGCCTGGCCAGCGACGTGGGCGGCGGTACCAGCTTCAGCCCGTTTCACACCATGCTGGCGGCGTATTACGTGGGCCGCGAGGGGCAGACCAAGCCGGGCCTGAGCCTGAGCCCGCAGGCGCTGTGGTGGCAGCACACCGCGGGTGCGGCGCAGGCGCTGGGGCTGGACGGCGTGGTGGGCAACCTGCAGCCGGGCTGCGAGGCCGACTTCGTGGTGCTCGACCCGAAGGCCACGCCGCTTCTGGCACGCAAGACAGTGCAGGCCGCAAACCTGGACGAACTGCTGTTCGCGCTGATCGTGCTGGGCGACGACCGGGTGATAGCGCGCACCCACATCGCTGGCTGAGCGCGCGTTCGCATATCGCCGGCCGAAGGCTGTCAACGGTTGAGTTTTTTCTCGCGGATGTAGCGTGCCAGCCCGCAGTAGCCGTCCTTGAACAGGATGTCGTTTTCGAGCTTGGCGGGCAGCAGCTTTTCCTTCAGGTCGGCGGCGGCCTGCGCGCCCTGGTTCTGTCGGATGAAGCCTATGGCCTGCTCGAACTTCGACACCTCGGCGCGGCAGGGGTCCTGTGCCTGGCGGCTGGGGTCCACCAGGGTCTGGGCGGGGGCTGCCGTACCCAGCAGGGCCAGCGTCCAGGGTAGTAAACAGGTGATCTTGGGCATGGGTGAACTCCGGTCGTTCCGGCCTGCAAGCATGAAGCGTTCCCGTGGCAGCGGCATGACGCCGTGCGTATGCGGGTCATCCGTCGCGGCGTATGCTCAAACGTCGTCTTCGCTGGGCTTGTCGGTCGTCATGAAGTGGCCCAGGCGCTGCGACCAGTCGGACGCGCCGGCGTCCACGGCCTCCAGGGCCTCGCACACCACGCCGCTGGCGGTGAACATCTTGACCGCTGCGGCGTTGGCGCCAGCGTGGTGCGGCTTTTCACGCAGGAAGATCACGCGCCGTATGCCCGCCTGGATGACCGCCTGCGCGCAGCGCGGGCAGGGGAACTGGGTGGTGTAGATGGTGGCGTTGGTCAGCGGCAGCACCACGCAGTTGAGCATGGCGTTGATCTCGGCGTGCACCACGTAGCTGTGGCGCGAATGGAAAGGGTCGCTGTCGTCGTCCGACCAGTAGATCGGGTCATGGTCATCGCAGCCGCGCGGCAGGCCGTTGTAGCCCACGCCGATGATGCGGTTGTCGGGTGACACGATGCAGGCGCCGTTGCGCGTGCGATGGTCCTTGGAGCGCGCCGACGCCAGCAGCGCCACGCCCATGAACATCGAATGCCAGCCAATCAGGGCGCTTGGCTTGGCAACATCCTCGTGACTCATTGTGGTTCCTCGGTGGGCAGCGGGTGGCAGGGCAGCGTGGCAATGCTAGCTCAAAGCGTGCCGCTGGCCAGCCGCGCCGCCGCCAGGTCCCAGCCCGCCCAGCCGCAGCTCTTGAACAGCACCGGGCCCTGGACCGCGCTTGCCGTGCCGCGCACCACGTCGGCCAGCGATGCGAACGCCGCCACATCCAGCCCGGCCTGCAGCAGATCGCCGGCCTCGTGCTGGGCATCGGTGGTGTCCACCACCACCGTGCCCAGCTCGGCAAAGTGGCGGCACAGGCGCGGCGACAGCTCCACCATGCGGGGCGTGAACGCGCCCACCGCGCAGACAAAGGCATCTTCACGCGGCATGCCGCGCAGCACCACTTCGGCTGCGGGGGTGCAGGTCACCACCAGCGGGCACTCCGCCAGCGCGGCGTTGGCGTCAGGTGCCACTTGGGCGTGCAGCCCCAGCGCCTGGGCATGGCGCACCAGTGCGGCGGCGCTGGCCGCGCTGCGCGACGCCACCTGCACCTCGCGCACGCCCAGCCCGGCGGCAAATGCCTCCAGGTGGGCCAGGCCCTGCACGCCCGCCCCCACCACCAGCAGCGGCCCGCGCGGGTTGGGCGCCAGCTTTTGCGCGGCCAGCAATGACACGGCGGCGGTGCGCCGCGCGGTGACGGTGGGGCCGTGCAGGATCAGCCGGCGTTCACCCGTGGCCACGTCAAACACCACCACGTCGCCCTGGATGGTGGCGCGGCCCGTACCGGCATTGGCAGGCGTGAAGGTGATGAGCTTGGTGATGGCCACGCGCGCGTCCAGCGCCGGCATCACAAACAGGCTGCCGCCGCCGGGCAGTGGCTGCACCAGGCGGGCAGGCACCTGCACGGACGGGTCGGCCAGCAGGTGCTGGATTTCTGCGGCAAGCGCGTCCCAGGGCAGGGCGCTGGCGGTCTGCTGGCTGTCCAGCACGGCGGATCGGATGGTCATGGCTGTGTTGCGATTCTGTCCTACATCGCGACAGGCAAAGCACCGTATCGAACGGAAACCGGCGTTTTCTAGCATTCGTTGCAACACCACCGGAGTATCAACATGCTGTCTGACCTGCTCAACAAGATTGCCGATGCCCCCCGCGAAAACCTGTTCCTGGCCGCTGTGACCGTGGTGATCGGCGCGCTGCTGTCGGCCATGTACATCGTGTGTTCGGCGCAGGTACAGTCGGCCCAGGCCCGCCACGCGTCAGCGCAGACCCAGCGCCAGGCGGTGATGGACTGCCTGGACAGCGACCCGCGTGCCAGCTACGCCGTCTGTGCCAGCCATGTGGCCCTGACGTTCCACACGCCGCAGCCCGCGGCACAGGTGCTGCGCGTGGCAGACGCCGCACCGTCCTGGCGTAGTGATGATCCGTCCCCATCGCGCCGCAGCCAGGTCTCGGTCATGATGCCGGTGGCGTATCACAGCCGCTGATGCGCCACGCCGGGCGCGTCGGGAATAATCGGGGGCATGACCCGGCCCGCTACCTCCCTGCCTTTACCCCTCCTGCTTTTGACGGCTGCGCTTTTGCAAGGCTGCAGCACCATGTCGGCCGATGAATGCCGCACCGCCAACTGGCGTGACGTGGGTTTGCGTGATGGTGTGGCGGGTCAGCCGCTGTCCCTGCTGAACCGGCGCACCAAAGCCTGTGCCGAAGCCGGCGTGACCGCCGACGCCGCGCTGTATCTGCAGGGCCGCAACCTGGGCCTGCCGCAGTACTGCCATCTGGACAACGCGGCCCGCCTGGGCCTGCAGGGCAAGCCCTACCACGGCGTGTGCGCCGCAGGCATCGATGGCGAGTTCCGAAGCCGCCACGCCATGGGCATGGAGGTCTATCGCGCGCGCGCCGATCTGCGCGGCATGGACCAGCGCCGCCGCACGCTGGAAGACCGCCGGGCTGACGCCAAGACCGATGAGGAGCGCCGCCGCTGGCGCGAAGAGCTGCGCGACCTGGACCATGCGGAACGCCGCGCACGCGACCGGGTGCGCGAAGCGGAGTGGAACCTGGACCGCCTGCGCTGAGCCCAGCGCCGCCGCCTCAGAGTTCGGCGGCCTCCACCAGGAAGCGCACGCGCTTGACGCCCTGCCATTCGTCGGCGTCCAGCCGGAAGGCGAGCTTCACCCGCGCGGGCAGCGGCTCGGTGTGGCCGAACCAGATGCCGTCCACCGGCTGGCCCTGGTGGCGCAGCTTCAGCGCCAGGTGCTTTTCGCCCACCAGCCGCTGTGAAAGCACTTCCACCTCTTCACTGAACATGGGCGGTGCAAAGCCCTGGCCCCAGACCTCGGCGTGCAGCGTGTCCACCAGGTCGGCGCGCCGGTATTCAGGCGCCAGCGGCCCGTCGGTGTCGATGCGGCGCATCAGCGTGGCGGCGTCCAGCCATTCCTGGGCCACCTGCATGAAGGCTTCTTCAAACGTGGCCAGGTGTTCTTCGTCCAGCGTGCAGCCTGCGGCCATGGCGTGGCCGCCAAAGCGCGACAGCACGCCGGGGTGGCGCTTGGCCACCAGGTCCAGCGCGTCGCGCAGATGGAAGCCGGGGATGGAGCGGCCAGAGCCCTTGAGCTCATGCTCCTTGCCCGGCGCCTGGCTGGCGGCAAACACGAAGGTGGGCCGGTGCAGCTTGTCTTTGAGGCGGCCGGCCACGATGCCCACCACGCCTTCGTGAAAGTCGGGGTCGAACACCACGATGGCGGGCGGCGGCTGCTCCTGCCCGTCGGCGTCTTCGTCAAACAGCGATTCGGCAATCAGCATGGCCTGCTCGCGCATGCCGCCCTCGATCTCGCGGCGTTCGCGGTTGATGCCGTCCAGCCGCTGTGCCAGCTCGGCCGCGCGCGCCGGGTCGTCGCTCAGCAGGCATTCAATGCCCAGCGTCATGTCGTCCAGACGGCCGGCGGCGTTGATGCGCGGGCCCAATGCAAAGCCGAAGTCAAATGTAGTGGCCACGCGTGCATCGCGCGCCGCCGCCTTGAACAGCGCCGCCACCCCCACGGGCATGGCGCCGGCACGGATGCGCCGCAGGCCCTGCGCCACCAGGCGGCGGTTGTTGACGTCCAGCTTGACGACGTCGGCGACGGTACCCAAGGCCACCAGGGGTAAAAGCGCATCCAGCCTGGGTTGTGCGGCCTGATCGAAGATCCCGCGCGCGCGCAACTCGGAGCGCAACGCCAGCAGCACATAGAACATGACGCCCACGCCCGCCATGGACTTGCTGTCAAACGTGCAGCCCGGCTGGTTGGGGTTGACGATGACGCTGGCCGCGGGCAGCTGCGCGCCGGGCAGGTGGTGGTCGGTCACCAGCACCTGCAGGCCCAGGGCATTGGCCGTGGCCACGCCTTCCACGCTGGCGATGCCGTTGTCCACGGTGATCAGCACCTCGGCGCCACTGTCTTTCACGCGCTGGGCAATGGGCGGTGTGAGGCCGTAGCCGTCCACCACGCGGTCGGGCACCAGGTAGCCCACGTGTTGCGCCCCCAGCAGGCGCAGGCCGCGCACGGCCACGGCGCAGGCGGTGGCGCCGTCGCAGTCGTAGTCAGCCACCACGCACATGCGTTTGCCGTCGCGGATCGCGTCGGCCAGCAGCACGGCGGCGTCCTGCGTGCCCTTCAGGGCGGTGGGGGGCAGCAGCCGGGCCAGGCCGTCGTCCAATTCGTCGCGGGTGGACACACCGCGCGCGGCATACAGGCGCGCCAGCAGCGGGTGGACGCCGGCCTGCTCCAGCGCCCAGGCCGCGCGGGGCGGCACATCTCTGGCAAAAATCTTCATAGCGGGTCCAGCCAGGTGGAAAGGGGGGTGCGCGCCAGCCGGCTGGACAGCTGGCGAAACAGGCTCTTGGGCAGAGATTCAAAGGTCTGGGCGCTGCGTTCGCCGCACAGCGTCAGGCGCACGCGGTGGCCCGCGTCCAGCTCGCCCAGCAGCCGGGCGCATTCGCCCGCGTCCAGCAGCCGCCAGGCGTCGGCCCAGGCGGCCCAGTCGGCACGCAGGGCAGCGTCGCGCAGGTAATGCGGCACGCGCAGGCCTGCGGGCAGGGCGCCCGTGCCTTGCGGCAGGGCGCCCGTGCCGCTGGCCCAGAACGAATTGACCGGCAACAGGCCGCCGCGTTCGCGCGCCTCGTTCACCGGGTGGGTGTACAGCAGCATCTGCATTTCAGACTGCAGGCGGCGCAGCGTGCGCGCCACGCCGCCGCGTGCCATCCAGGCATTCACGTCGCGGCCGATCACCCGGTCCAGCGAGGCCGTGGCCAGGCCGCGGAAGGCCTCGCCGCGCGCCAGCCACTGGGTGGGCGCGTCGTATTCCAGCGTGATGCCGTCCTGGGCAAAGTACGGCTGCATCGCGCCCAGCAGGGTGCGGGCGTCCTGCGCGTCCAGCTGCAGCGCCAGCGGGTGCAGCATGAGGATGTGGTCGCGCCCCATGCGCCAGTGGCAAGGGGTGATCCAGGCCCAGGCCTGGCCGCCCGCGCCATGCACGGTGTCCCGGCCCGATTCACGAGCCTGCCAGGCCGCCCAGGGCAGGCCGCCGTCCGGCGCGTCCAGCCCGTAGGCGCGCGCCAGGGCACGCTCGTGGGGCGGGGTCAGCGTGTCGTCGGTGCCGGTGTCGGCCAGGGTGGCTGTCAGGCGCGCCAGCAGCTTTTCCAGGTGGGGCAACGCCAGGGTGCGCAGCGCCTCGCGGCAGCCGTCGGCACTGCAGGCGGCAAAGGGAATCAACAAGTGGGTGCTGTCCGACATGGACGCTATTGTCCGGGATGTAACAATCCGGCCAGTTGACGACAACGATTCCATGCAGATCCCCTACGAACTGGCCCTGGGCTGGCGCTACACGCGCGCCGGCCGCGCCACCCGGCGCAACGGCTTCATCTCCTTCATCTCGGGCGTGTCCATGCTGGGCATTGCGCTGGGCGTGGCGGCGCTGATCATCGTGCTGTCGGTGATGAACGGCTTCCAGAAAGAGGTGCGCGACCGCATGCTCAGCGTGGTGTCGCATATCGAGATTTTCGAGCCCGGCAACGGCGCGCTGCCCGATGTGAACCGCATCATGGACGAAGTGCGCCGCCATCCGCAGGTGACAGGCGTGGCGCCGTTCGTGTCGGCCCAGGCGCTGCTGGCCCGCGGCGAGGACATGAAGGGCGTGCTGGTGCGTGGCATCGACCCCGCGCGCGAACCCGAGGTGACCGACCTGGCCGGCGTGCTGAAAGACACGGTGCTGTCGCGCCTTTCGCCCGGCGGCTTCGGCATCGTGCTGGGCGGCGAGCTGGCGCGGTCGCTGGGCGTGCGCGAAGGCGACGTGGTGACGCTGATCGCGCCCAGCGGCCAGGTCACGCCGGCCGGCGTGGTGCCGCGCCTGAAGCAGATGACCGTGGTGGGCACATTCGACTCCGGCCACTATGAATACGACTCGGCGCTGGCCATGCTGCATGTGGACGACGCGGCGCTGATCTTCCGGCTGGAGGGCCCCACCGGCATACGGCTCAAGCTGAAAGACCTGCACCAGGCCCGCACCGTGGTGGACGAGCTGAGCCCCATGATCACCGGGCGCGTGCTGCTGCGCGACTGGACGCGCCAGAACCGCACCTGGTTTGCCGCCGTGCAGCTGGAAAAGCGCATGATGTTCATCATCCTCACGCTGATCGTGGCGGTGGCGGCGTTCAACCTGGTCAGCACGCTGGTGATGACGGTGACCGACAAGCGCGCCGACATCGCCATCCTGCGCACGCTGGGCGCCAGCCCCGCCAGCATCATGGGCGTGTTCATGGTGCAAGGCGCCATGGTGGGGGTGATCGGCACCTGTGCCGGGCTGCTGCTGGGCCTGGGCGTGGCGTTCAATATCGACGTGATCGTGCCCGCGCTGGAGCGGCTGTTCCAGGCGAGCTTCCTGCCCAAGGACATCTACCTCATCAGCCGCATGCCCAGCGACCCGCAAAGCGGCGACATCCTGCCGGTGGCGGTCATTTCGCTGGTGCTGGCCTTCCTGGCCACCATCTACCCCAGCTGGCGCGCCAGCCGCGTGAACCCGGCGGAGGCCCTGCGCTATGAATGAGACCCCCACGCTTGCCGCTGCGCGTGCTGCGCTGCCCCCCGAGGGGGCCGTGACCGGCTTGGGGCGGCCCGGCGCCGGTCAGTCCACCGTACTTACGGCCCGCGGCCTGACCAAGCGCTTTCACGAAGGCCTGATCGACGTCACGGTACTCAAGGGCGTGGACCTGGACGTGCACGCCGGCGACACGCTGGCCATCGTGGGCGCCTCGGGCTCGGGCAAGAGCACGCTGCTGCACCTGCTGGGCGGGCTGGACGCACCCACGTCGGGCACGGTGCAGCTCATGGGCCAGCCGCTGGCGCAACTGGATGCCGCGGCGCAGGGGCGCCTGCGCAACCAGCACCTGGGCTTTGTGTACCAGTTCCACCACCTGCTGCCTGAATTCAGCGCGCTGGACAACGTGGCCATGCCGCTGTGGATACGGCGCATGCCGCGTGACGAGGCCGCGCAGCAGGCGCAGCGCATCCTGGCTGAAGTGGGCCTGGCCGGCCGCTTGCACCACCGCCCGGCCGAGCTGTCGGGCGGCGAGCGCCAGCGCGTGGCCATTGCCCGCGCGCTGGTCACGCGCCCGGCCTGCGTGCTGGCCGACGAGCCCACCGGCAACCTGGACCGCAGCACGGCCGACGGCGTGTTTGACCTGATGCTCAAGCTGGCGCGCGACCACGGCACGGCGTTCGTGATGGTCACGCACGACGCCACGCTGGCGCAGCGTTGTGCGCGGGTGGCATCGCTGGAGACGGGCAGCCTCGCCAGCAAGGCGACCTGAAGCCTGGCCCCTTCAGGGCCAGGGCATGGTGAAGGTCTTGCCGTTGCAGAACGACTTCATGGCCTCCTGCACGCCTTCCTTGTAGCCCAGGCCCGAATCCTTGATGCCACCAAACGGCGTCAGCTCGATGCGGTAGCCCGGCACTTCCCACATGTTCACCGTGCCCACCTTCAGCTCGGTGGCAAACCGCATGGCGTCGTCCATCCGGTTGGTGCAGATGCCTGATGAAAGGCCGAACGCCGTGCCGTTGGAAATGGCGATGGCCTCGTCGATGTTGGCAAAAGTGATGATGGGCGACACAGGGCCGAACGTTTCTTCACGCACCAGCGTCATGCCGGGCTGCACGTTGTCCAGCACAGTGGGCGCATACAGCGCGCCCTCGCGCTGGTTGCCGGTGAGCAGCCGTGCGCCCTGGGCCACGGCTTCATTCACGCGCGCTTCAAACAGGCGGGCCGCTTCTTCGTCGATCACCGTGCCCATGTCGTTGCCCGTGTCCATCGGGTCGCCATGGCGCCAGCGCCGGGTCTTTTGCACCACCAGCTCGGTAAAGTCCGCGGCCACGGCCTGGTGCACCAGCATGCGCTTGACGGCGGTGCAGCGCTGGCCCGAATTCTTGTAGCTGCCCTGCACGGCCAGGTCGCTCGCCTTGTCCAGATCGGCATCGTCCATGACGATCAGCGGATCGTTGCCGCCAAGCTCCAGAACGATGCGGCGGTAGCCTGCCTTGTGGGCGATGTACTTGCCGATGGACACGCCACCGGTGAAGGTGATCAGGTCCACATGCGGGTGCGTCAGCATCTCGTCGGCGATTTCGCGCGGGTCGCCGGTGATGACCTGGAACATCTCGGGCGGCAGGCCGGCCTCATACAGGATGTCGGCCAGGAACAGGGCCGACAGCGGCACCTTCTCGGACGGCTTGAGCACCATGCGGTTGTTGGTGGCAATGCTGGGCACCACCTTGTGCGCCACCTGGTTCATGGGGTGGTTGAACGGCGTGATGGCGGTGATCACGCCCAGCAGCGGCTCGCGCGTGGTGATGACCTTGCGCTTCTTGCCGTGCGGCGTCAGGTCGCAGGAGAACACCTGCCCGTCGTCGCGCAGCGCTTCATTGGCGCCAAACACCAGCACGTCGGCCACGCGGCCAATCTCGTAGATCGAGTCCTTCTTGCACAGGCCGGATTCCAGCGTGATGAGCGTGGAGGCTTCTTCCGTGCGCGCACGCAGCAGGGCCGACGCCCGGTTCAGGATGCTGGATCGCTCGTAGCGCGACAGCGTGGGCCGGTAGGCCTGGGCAATGCCGTAGGCCCTGCGCACGTCCTCCAGCGTGGCCAGCGGCACGGTGCCCACGCGTTCGCCGTTGAACGGGTTCATGACGTCCAGCGTGCGCTCGCGTGTGACGCGCTCGCCGCCGATGCGCAGCGCCTCGGCGCGGAAATGTGCGCTGTCGCGCAGCGGGATACGTGCATTCATGCCAGGCTCTCCTCGGCGGTTCCAATGAAATTCTTGCCACGCGCGCCGCCCTGGGCGTGCAGCACCATCTGCTCTGCTTCCTCGTCGCTCACGCCGTAGTCGGCAAAGCGTGTCTTGACGCCCAGGCTTTCAATGAAGGCAGCCAGCCGGGCGGGTGCGTCCGCCAGCGGGTGGCCCAGCGCCTGGACCAGCACGGCGTCGCGGTCGGCGCGGCGGCCAATCGCGCGCTTGAGCACCAGCGGCAGCGGAAACGAGCAGGCAATGCCATGCGGCAGGCCGTAGCGCAGCGTCATCTCGTAGGAAATGGAATGTGCCAGCGCCGTCTTGGTGTTGGAAAACGCCATGCCCGCCTTCAGCGCGGCCAAGGCCATGCGCCCGCGCAGTTCGATGTTGCCGGGCTCACGCAGCAGCCGGGGCAGCACGTCCAGCGTGTCGCGCACGGCGGCAACGGCAAAGGTGTCGGACACCGGGTTGGCGTTGATGTTCCAGATGGATTCGAGCGCATGTGACAACGCGTCCAGCCCGCTTTGCAGCGTGACCGCCGCGGGCAGCGACAGCATCAGCTCGGGGTCGATCACGGCATAGGCAGGCCAGGTCTGCGGCAGGTGCAGCGAGTATTTCTTTTGCCGTTCGCGGTCCCAGATGGTCGCCCAGGGGGTGACCTCGCTGCCGGTGCCCGCGGTGGTGGGCACGGCGATCAGGGTCTTGAAGCGCGTGGGGGCAAATGCGGCCTGGCCGGCCAGGCCTGCCACCAGCTCGTCAAAGCGGTTGCTGGCGTTGCCGACCATCAGGGCCTTGGCCGTGTCGATCGCGCTGCCGCCGCCCACGGCAACAATGACCTCCACGTCAGCGTGATCGCGCCAGAACCCCTCCCAGGTAGCGGCCAGCTCGGCCACATCGGGGTTGGGCCGCACCTGGTCGATCACGCACGCCAGGCTGTTGCCCAGCACGGCCTGCAGCCGGTCCAGCAGTCCGATGGCCCGTGCCTCGGGAAAGGTCACCAGCGCGGCCCGGCGGCCGGCCAGCAGTTCCGGCAGGCGCAGCAGGGCCCCCGGCCCGTACACGCTTTGAACGGGGTTGAAGTAATTGGCTGTCATGTAGGCCTCTAGGGGGTGGCTACCGTGGCGTGGTTCAGCGCCAGGTCGAAGATGTCGAAGTTGCGGATGCGCCGGCCAGCGGCCACGCCTTCCAGCCGGCAGTTGAACAGCAGCGGCACCTTCTGCTCGGAAATGCCGCCATGCGAGCGCAGCGGCACGGTCAGGCCGCTCAGGTCATGTTCCGCGGCGCGTGTACCCAGGGCCGTCAGGTGGTCCGACACCACCACCAGGTCGCCGATGCGGTCGGGCGGCAGCTCAAAACGCGCGGCCGCATCGCTGCGGGTCAGCACCGTCTCGATGCCGTCCACCGTCATCAGCTGCGCGGCAATGCCGGGGGCTTGGGCGGCGTCAGCCAGGTACACCGTGGCAAACGAGCCCAGCGCGCCGTGGTGCACCACGTAAGGGTCGGTGATGGGGAGGATGACGCGGGCCTGGCCGGCGCCGGCCAGGCCGTCCAGCACCTCCTGCAGGAACACGATGCGCGGCTGGCCCGCGGCGTCGGTCTTGGGGCTCATGCCATGGTCCGCGGTGAGCGCGATGACGGCGCCGAGCTGGTCCATTTGCGCCAGGTAGCCGTCCATCATCGCGTAGAAGTCGTTGGCGCCGGCCGTGCCGGGGGCGCACTTGTGCTGCACGTAGTCGGTGGTGGACAGGTACATCACGTCGGGCCGCTCGGTCTCCATCAGCTTCACGCCGGCGGCAAACACAAACTCGCTCAGGTCGGCGCTGTACACCGACGGCACGGGCTTGCCGACCAGGGCTGGCACGTTGGCAATGCCGCCATCGGCCAGCGTGGCGCGGTCGGCCTTCTCGGCGGAAAAGCAGATGCCCGACATGCCGTGGCCCAGCAGGCCGCGCAGCTTGTCCTTGGCCGTGACCACGGCCACCTTGAGCCCGGCGTCCGACAGGGCCGCCAGGATGGTGCCTGCGCGCAGGTAGGCCGCGTCATTCATCATCACTTCCTTGCCCGTGGCCGGGTCCAGGAAGTAGTTGCCGCAGATGCCGTGCACCGAGGGCGGGGCACCGGTCACGATGGACAGGTTGTTGGGGTTGGTGAAGCTGGGCACCACGCAGTCGCCCACCAGCGAGGTGCCGCCTGCGAGCATGCGCTTCAGGTAGGGCGCCACACCGGCCTGGATGGCCTGCGTGATGTAGTCGGGCTCGCAGCCGTCCACGCACACCACCACCACCGGGCGGGCCGGCAGGCGGTAGTCGCGGCCGTTGGCATGCACGCGTGTGATCTTGCGGTCCATTACCTTGCCCCTTGCTGGATCCATGCACGCAGCTTGCTGGACACATAGTCGGCGGTCATGACCATGGCTACGATCACAAGGATGCAGGTCGCCGTGTCCTGGTACTGGAAGAGCTTCATGCTGCCCACCAGCTCGAAGCCGATGCCGCCCGCGCCCACCATGCCCAGCACCGTGGCCTGGCGCAGGTTGGTCTCGAAGCGGTACAGGATGACCGCGATCCAGGCTGTCACCACCTGCGGTATCACGCCAAAGATGATGGTCTGGATGGGGCCCGCGCCAGTGGCGCGCAGCGCCTCGATCGGCCCCTGGTCGATGTCCTCTATCGACTCGGCGAAGAATTTGCCCAGCATGCCTGCACCGTGCAGCGCCAGGGCCAGCACGCCCGGAAACGGGCCCAGCCCCACGGCCGCCACGAAGATCAGCGCCAGGATGATTTCGTTGATGCCGCGCATGATGTTGAGCACCTGGCGCATGAAGTGGAACACCGCAAGATTGGGCGAGATGTTGCGCGCCGCCAGAAAGCACACCGGCACCGCCAGCACGATGGCCAGCAACGTGCCCCACACGGCGATCTGCACCGTCTCGATCGCCGGCTTGACGAGCTTCTGCGCGAATTCCCAGTTGGGCGGGAACATGCGGCTCAGGAAGTCGGCAATCCAGGGGCCGCCCTTGATGAGTTCCGGCACGCTGACCTGGCTGCCGATGGCGGCCCACCAGATCACGCCCAGGCCCGCCACCGCGGCCACCGCATATTTCCACCAGCCGGCATTGCCGGCGCTGGCGCCCACCAGCAGGTTGTAGCGTCCGATGCTGATCATGTTTTCTCCAGTGTGTATTGCTGCTGCGGGGGCAGCAGCGAGGCCTTGGCGCGGGCGGGTGCGGCCATGGCCTGGGGCGCGGCTGCATGGGCCTGGGCAGCGGTTGCGGCGGGGTCAGGCTTGTCCACGCCTTCCGGATAGATGCGATGCAGTGCTTCCTCGGTCAGCTCGTCGGGCCGGCCTTCGAACACAACGCGTCCGCCGGCCACACCGATGATGCGTTCGCCGAATTCCATGGCGTAGTCCACCTGGTGCAGGTTGCAGATCACGGTGATGCCGCTTTCGCGGCTGGCTTCGCGCAGGCAGGTCAGGACGCTGCGCGAAGTCTTGGGGTCCAGGCTGGCCACCGGCTCGTCGGCCAGGATCACCTTGGGCCGCTGGGCCAGCGCGCGGGCGATGCCCACGCGCTGCTTTTGCCCGCCCGACAGCGTGTCGGTGCGCACGTCGGCCTTGGCCTCCAGCCCCACGCGGCGCAGCGAATCGCGGGCAATGTCGATGTCTGCCCGCGGGAACAGCTGGAACCACGACAGCACCGCCGGCATGGCCGACAGGCGTCCGGTCAGCACGTTCTTGAGCACCGACAGGCGCGGCACCACGTTGTAGTGCTGGAAGATCATGGCCACGTCGCGGCGCACGCTGCGCAGGCCCGCGCGGTCGCCCTGCGAGCGCACGCCGTCCACCGTGATCTCGCCGGTGGTCGGCTCGGTCAGGTGGTTGATGCAGCGCAAAAGGGTTGACTTGCCCGCCCCCGATGCGCCCAGGATCACCAGGAACTCCCCCTTGCGCACGGAGAGATCGATGTGGTGCAGCGCCTCGAAGTTGCCATAGCGCTTGGAGAGGTTCCGGATCTCGATCATTTCATCTTCTTCAGGTCGAGATTGAGCAGCTTGGCGGTGTCGCGGATCACGTCATACGCCGCATCGGTGGTGGGGTGAAAGCCGTTGAGCAGGCCCTGGTCCGACCACGGGATGTCCTTGACCTGCAGGAAAGCGGCCTGGATGCGCTTTTTCAGGTCGGCGCTGAGGTCCTTGCGCCACACGGTGGGGGATTCGGGGATCGGGTCGCTGCGCCACACCACGGTCAGGTCCTCGCGCTTGGCCAGGCCCTTGGAAATCGCGGCGTCCAGGATGCGGTCGGCAATGGCGGCGGCGTCCACTTTCCTGTTCTGCACCGCGATGGCGTTGGAGTCGTGCGAGCCCGAGAAAATCACGCGGCCCAGGTCCTTGTCGGTGTTCAGGCCGGCTTTCATGAGGCCGGCCTTGGGGAAGAGGTGGCCCGAGGTGGAGCTGGGGTCCACGAAGGCAAAGGTCTTGCCCTTGAGGTCGGCCACGGTCTTGATGCCGCTGTCCTTGTGGGTGATGACCTGCGAATGGTAGGACGTGCGCCCGGCCTTCTTGGTCTCGGCCACGGCAAAGGCTTCGATGTCGGCCACGGTCGTGCCCAGCACATACGAGAACGGGCCCAGGTAGGCGACATCCAGCCGCTTGGAGCGCAGGGCTTCGATCACGCCGTTGTAGTCGGCTGCAACGAAAGGCTTCACGGGCATGCCCAGCGCCTTGGACAGCATGTCCATCATGGCCTGGCTGTTGGCGATCATGGCGCGCGAATCCTCGGACGGGATCAGCCCGACGGTGAGCACCTGCTGTGAGCGCGCGGGCAGCGCGAAAGCGCCAATGGCGGCGGCGGTGCCCGTGAGCACCTTTCTGCGATTCATCATGTGTCTGTCTCCGGTGTGTTGACGGTGGTGAGCGGCTGGTGCGTTCTGGTGGCACCTGGTCCGCTCTGAACGCAGTAAATCATCCGTTCCGTCTATCGGTCCAATTCAAAGTTTTTTTGTTTTCTATACAATTTATCTATAGTTCATCAGGGTAAACCCATGCGTCTGACCCAGCTGCGTTCCTTCTATGCCGTGGCCCGCATGGGCAGCTTCACCAAGGCGGCAGAACACCTGCACGTGAGCCAGCCCACGATCACCACCCAGGTGAAGTTCCTGGAGGAGCGCTACAACGTCGAGCTGTTTCACCGCCGCGGCCGCAGCGTGACGCTGACCGAGCTGGGTGAGCAGTTGATGCAACTGGCGCAGCCCATCTTCAGCCTGGAGTCCGACGCCGTTTCTCTGCTGGACGATGCGGGCGAGTTGCGCTCGGGCCACCTGCGCGTGGCCGCCGTGGGCCCCTACCACGTGACCAAGATGCTCGTGAACTTCAACCAGCAGTTTCCCGGCATCAAGGTGTCCGTGAGCACCGGCAATTCGCAGGACGTGCTGGACCGGTTGCTGGATTACCGGGCCGACGTGGGTGTGTTGGCGCAGCTGGTGAAGGACGACCGCTTTGTGTCCATGCCGTTTTCACGGCACCCGGTGGTGATCTTCACGCCCTCCAGCCACCGGTTTGCAAGGCGGCGCAGCATCCGCATGGCAGAGCTGCAGGGCGAACGCATGATCCTGCGCGAGCAGGGCTCCACCACCCGCAAGGCCTTCGACCTGGCGCTGGACAAGGCCCGCGTCAAACCCGAGGTGGTCATGGAGATTGCCAGCCGCGAGGTGATCCGCGAGGCAGTGATCCAGTGCATTGGCATTGCAGCGGTTTCGGGGGTCGAATATGTGCCGGGCCCGGGCCTGCACATGGTGCAGATCAGCGACGCCGAGATCTACACCTATGCCCACGTCGTGTGCCTGGCCGAACGGCGCGAGATGCGCATGGTGCGCGCGTTTTTTGATGTGCTCCAGCCCGACGCGCCCGCGCGCAGGCCGGCGCGTTGAATGCTGGCTGGCATCAGCCGGCCGGGGGTGGCTCACCTTGCGCCATGGCCTGCAGCGCCTGTGTGATGTCCTGCGCGAACCCCTGCGCGTCACACAGCGCCGATGCCGCCACGCGCTCGCGCAGCGTCGCGCGCAGCACGGCCAGGCCGGGCAGGTCGCTCGCGCGCTGCACGGCTTGCTGGATGTAGGTTGGCACGTCGCCTGCCACCCAGTCGCCCAACCCGGCCGCGGCCAGCAGGCCCGCGCCCTGGCGGGCAATCAGCCGGTCGCCCGCCAGCGTGAGCGTGGGCACGCCCATCCACAGCGCCTCGCAGGTGGTGGTGCCGCCGGGGTAGGGAAAGGTGTCCAGGATCATGTCCACCTCGGCATGGGCCGCCAGATACGCGGGCCGCAACGCACGGCCATGCAGGTCGATGCGGTGCGCGGCAACGCCCAGCGCCGCCAGCCGCGCCGCCAGCGTGGCCTTTTCCGCGGCGTTGCCCAGCCGCGTGCTCTGGATGCGCAGCCGTGCTGACGGCATGGCCTGCAGGATGCCGGCCCAGGCGGCCAGCACCGCGTCATTGAGCTTGCTGGTGGTCTGGAAGCAGCCAAACGTCACAAACCCTCGCTGCATGGCAGGAAGCGGCGCTACCGGCGGCGCTTCAGCCGGCGGTGCGAAGCACAGCCGCGTGCGGCCCAGGCGCCACACGGTTTCGCTGAAGCGTTCGGCGCTGTTGGCGGGGCTGCAGGTCCAGTCGGACAGCAGGTAGTCCATGGCTTGCAGGCCGGTGGTGGCAAAGTAGCCCAGCCACGACACCTGCACCGGCGCGGCCCGCCGGGCAAACAGCGCCAGCCGGTTGTGCGCCGTGTGGCCAGACAGGTCCATCAGCACGTCAATCCGCTGGCTGCGCACGCAGTGCACGGCCTGTGCATCGTCCAGGGCGGCGATGGATGTCCAGGTGGCAAAGCAGGGGCGCAGGGCCTGTGTCAGCGCGTCGGCCTCGGTGTGCGTGGCAAAGGCATGCAGCTGCACCCGGGCCGGGTCCAGCAGCTTCAGCCAGGCTTGCAGGAAATACCCCACCGGGTGGTTGCGCAGGTCACCGCTGACCAGCCCGACGCGCAGGGGTGTACCAGGCGCGCGGCGCGGTGCGCGGGGCGGTGCGGCGGCGTCAGTACCCACCAGCCGCGCGGCGGCCTGGCCAAATGCCAGCGCCGCGTCGAAGCGCGCCGCGGGGCTCGATTGGCCGCTGAAGTTCAGCGCCAGCAGCAGGTTGTTGTGCGCGCCCAGGTACGCCGGGTCCAGCCGCAGCGCGCGCTGGTAGCAGGCAATGGCCTCGTCCAGCCGCCCCATGTCGCGCAGCACGTTGCCGTGGTTGCTGTGGATCCGCGCATGCAGTGGCGATCGTTCGATGGCCTGGCGGTAGGCCGCGTCGGCGTCCGCCAGGTGGCCCAGGTCGTGCAGCGTGTTGGCCAGATCGTTCCAGAGCTCGGCCGAGCCAGGCTGCAATTGCAGCGCACGGCGGTAGGCCGCGGCTGCGGCGTGCATGCGCTGCTGCCCGCGCAGCAGGCCGCCCAGCACGGCGTGCCGCTGCGGGTTGTGCGGATCGGTGGCAGCGGCACGCGCATGGCTCTCGATGGCCTGTGCCACCAGGCCCAGCCTCCACTGGGTGTTGGCCAGGTTGGCGTGGGCTTCCGCATCGCCGGGTGCCAGCTCGGTAGCCCGGGTCTTGGCCTGCAAGGCCTGCTCATGGAGGTTCTGGCCCGACAGGGCGGCGCCCAGCGCCTTCCAGCCCGTGGGCCATTGCGGATGGGCTGCGATGATCCGGCGCCCCAGCGTTTCCAGCTCGGCGAACGAGCCACTGCCCAGCAGCGCGGCGGCCTGGCGCCCCAGCTGCTGCGCGGTGTCTGGCGCCGGGCGCTGGCCGGGCACTACAGGATGCGGTTGAACCACAGCACCGACAGGCCGGCCGACACCAGCGCCAGCGCCGCGGCCAGCAGGGCCAGCAGCCCCGCGATTTCGGTTTCCTTCTTCTCGACCGTCAGGCGCGAACTCAGGGTTTCATACACCTTGTTGAGGTCGGCCGCGGTGCCGGCGTAGTAATACTCGGCCTGGGTCTTGTTGGCGATGGATTTCAGGGTTTCTTCGTCCAGCCGCACGCGCATGGACCAGCCTTCAAAGCCGATGGTTTCTCCGTCCACCGTGCCAATGCCCACGGTGTACACGCGCACGCCACGGTCGGCCGCCATCTTGGCCGCTTCCAGCGGGTCCACGCCGGTGGTGCGCTGGCCGTCGGTCAGCATGATGATGGCCGCCGACGTGTAGGAGCCGGGCGCCACCGGGGTGAACTCCTTTTTTTCCTTCGGGGGTTCGTTCAGCGAGCGCCCCTGCGGCCCAAATCGCTGCTGGCCCATCTGCTGCAGCTCGATGCCGGCGTCCGGGAACAGCGTGGCCAGGGAAATGACGATGGCGTTGCCCGTGGCCGTGGCGCGCTGCAGCTGGAAGCGGTCGATCGCGGTGACCAGGTCTTCGCGGTTGACCGTGGGCAGCTGCGCCACCTGGGCAGAGCCGGCGAACGCCACGATGCCGACCTTGACCGTACGCGGCAGGTCGGCCAGGAATTTCTTGGCGGCCTCCTGCGCGGCCACCAGCCGGTTGGGCTGCACGTCGGTGGCGCGCATGCTGCCCGACACGTCCATGGCCAGGATGATGGTCTGCTGGCTGGACGGCAGCGTGACCACGGCCACCGGTCGCGCGGCCGCCACCAGCATGGCCGCGATGGCCAGCAGGAACAGCACGGGCGGGATGTGGCGGCGCACCGACTGCCCCGCGCCCATGGCTTCCTTCACGATGGACAGGGAGGCGTAGCGCAACGTGTTCTTTTTCTTGCGCCGCATCAGCCACACGTACAGCGCCACCAGCAGCGGCACCGCCAGCAGCAGCCACAGGAATTGGGGCCAGAGGAAATGCATGGTCAGGCGGCCTTTCTCGCGCTGCTGCTGATGTGGGTGGGTAGCCCGCCGCTCGACAACTGGCTGCGCCGTTTACGCAGCTCGGTAAAGCGCATCACCGCGTCCACCAGGTCACCGTCGGTAGACAGCTCCAGCGCATCCACGCCGGCCAGCACCAGCGCCTGGCGCAGGTCCGCTTCGCGCTGCGCGGCAATGCGCGAAAAGCGCCGGCGAAAGCCCGCGTCGTGCGTGTCCACCAGCACCTGCTCGCCCGATTCGGCGTCGCGCAGGGTGATCAGGCCCAGGTCGGGCATGTCCAGCTCCAGCGGGTCCAGCAGGCGAACCGCCACCACCTCGTGGCGCTGCGCCAGCAGGCCCAGCGGCTTTTCCCAGCCGGGCTCGCTGATGAAGTCCGACACCACGAACACAGTGCTGCGGCGCTTGATGGTGCTGGCGGCTGACTGCAAAAGCTCGTGCAGCCGCGTGCTGCTGGCGCCCGAATAGTCGGGCCTTTCCTGCATGCGGTGCAGCAGGTGCAGCACATGGCGGCGCCCGCTGCGCGCGGGGATGACGGTGTCCACCCCCGTGCCGTACAGCATGGCACCCACGCGGTTGCCGTGGCCGGTGAGCAGCCGCGCCAGCGTGGCCACGAATTCGGCCGACACCTGCTGCTTGCGCTGGTCGCCCGAGCCGAAGTCGATGGACGGGCTCAGGTCCAGCAGGAACCAGGCGGCCATTTCGCGGTCCTCGGTGAACACGCGGACGTGGGGCTGCTGCATGCGCGCCGTCACGTTCCAGTCGATGTGGCGCACGTCGTCATGCAGCTGGTATTCGCGCAGGTCCGCCAGGTCCAGGCCGGCGCCGCGCATCAGCGTGCGGTAGTCACCCTGCAGCAGGCCGTCCAGGCGGCGGATGACGGTCCATTCCAGCCGGCGCAGCACCTGCTCGGCATTACCGCCCGCACGTGGCGCCACCGGGGCGGGCACTGCGGCGGCGGGGGTGGACTTGCGAAAGAACATGGCTCAGGCGTAAATCTTTTGCGGCTCCAGGGCCAGCTTCTCGTGTTCCAGCGGCTTGGCCGGCGCAGGGATCTTCGCCATGATCTTGCTGATGAGCGAGTCCGGCGTGAGGCCCTCGGACAGCGCCTCGTACGACAGCACCACGCGGTGGCGCAGCACGTCGGGCACCAGGTCGGTCATGTCCTCGGGCAGGGCATAGGTGCGCCCGCGCAGCATGGCCAGCGCCCGCGCGCCTTCGGTCAGGTTGATGGTGGCCCGCGGGCTGGCGCCGAAGGTGATGAACCGGTTCATGTCCTTGATGCCATGCTTTTCCGGGTTGCGCGTGGCCGATACCAGCTTGACCGCGTACTGCACCAGCGAAGGGTCCACATACACGCGGCGGCATTCGGCCTGCAGCGCGGCCAGCTGTTCGGTGGTGGCCACGGCCGTCACGTCCACCGCCGGGCCGGTCACGCGGCTGACGATGACGAATTCCTCTTCGTCGGTCGGGTAGTCCACCAGCACCTTCATCATGAAGCGGTCCACCTGGGCTTCGGGCAGCGGGTAGGTGCCTTCGGTCTCGATCGGGTTCTGCGTGGCCATGACCAGGAATGGGTTGGGTACCTTGTGCGTCTCGCCGGCAATGGTCACCTGGCGTTCCTGCATCACTTCCAGCAGCGCGCTTTGCACCTTGGCCGGCGCGCGGTTAATTTCATCGGCCAGCAGCAGGTTGGTGAACACCGGCCCGAGCGAGGTGCTGAAGTCGCCGGTCTTCTGGTTGTAGATGCGCGTGCCCACCAGGTCGGCGGGCACCAGGTCGGGCGTGAACTGGATGCGCTTGAACTGCCCGCGCACCGTGTTGGCCAGCGTCTTGACCGTGAGCGTCTTGGCCAGGCCCGGCACGCCTTCGACCAGCAGGTGGCCCTGGGCCAGCATCGCGACCATCACACGCTCCAGGAAGCGGTCCTGGCCGACGACAACGCGCTTGACCTCATAGAGGATCTGTTCCATCAGCTGGGCCGTGGCGGTGTCCTGGGGGGGGGGCGTTTGGGGGGTGTCCATGCGTCGTTGTCTTTCAGGCTCGGGGTGGAACGTCAGTCAGAAAGGCGGTAGGCCAGCCGCGCTGGCCGCGTTTTCAATCGGCACGGCAAAGCCGATGCCGATGAAGGTGCGCGCCGATGTGGGGTTGAGGATGGCGGTCACGATGCCCACCACCTCGCCGTCCATGGTGACCAGCGGCCCGCCGGAATTGCCGGGGTTGGCCGCCGCGTCGAACTGGATCAGGTTGCTCATTTCCTGCTTGCCCTCGGGTGAGCGGAAGGCGCGCTTCAGGCCCGACACCACGCCCGCCGAGGTGGACGGGCCGATGCCGAACGGAAAGCCCACGGCCACCACCTGGTCACCCGGCTGCAGGTCGGCGGTGGAGCGCATGGTGGCAGCGATCAGGTCGTCCGGGATCTTGCTGGCCTGCAACACGGCCAGGTCGTTTTCAGCCTGCACGCCGGTGATGCGGGCCTCGGCCTCCAGGCCGTCGGAGAAGGTGACCTTGATGCGGTCGGCGCCGCTGACCACATGCAGGTTGGTCAGGATGATGCCCTTGTCCACGATGACCACGCCGGTGCCCACGCCATGCTCGATTTCGTCGTCTTCGGGCTTGGCGTCCTTGGCCACGGGCGCACCCGGCACACGGGCAGCCGGCTTGGCCTTGGCTGTGTCCTTGAGGCTGCTTTTCTTCACGTAGCTGACCACCCGCACCACGGACGGGCGGATGTTTTCAGCCGCGCGCGCGGCGGCCGAAGGCAGGTTGGTGGTGGTCAGGGTCTTGAGGACGGCGGCGTTGATGTCTTCCTGGGTGATGCGGCGCTGGCCGGGGCGCAGCGCGAGCGACAGGGCCAGCACCAGCAGCAGCGCCAGCACCGCAATGGCCGCCCACAGCGCGCGCGGGCTGCCGGCGGCGGACCGCCAGCGCGAGGAAGAGGGAGGGCTGGATGAAGCGGCGGAGGGGGGGGAGGTGGCCACGCCGGCTGCCGCGGACGCGGCCTGCCCGGCGGTGGGCGGCGCCGGCTGAGGGCGCGCTGAGCGGCTGTAGAGGGCGGGCCTTCTCATCGGTTCACCTGTGACACTGCAACGAAGAAACGGGGAAGCGAAAACACACGGTATCACGCTTTGCGGCCGCATGCACAGGCTGCGGGGCCATACGCCGGCGTGGCCTTGGGGCATCATCGGCGCATGACGGTCTGGATCGACACCCACTGCCACCTGGACGCACCGGAGCTGGCCGCCGATGTGGCGGCGGTGCGCCAGCGCGCGGCGGCTGCGGGGGTGGCGCATTGCGTGCTGCCCGCGGTGCAGGTGGCCAATTTCGAGAGTGTCCGGCTGATGGCGCACCAGTTTGGTGACAGCTACGCGCTGGGCATCCACCCGCTGTGTACGCCTGAGGCCCATGACGCTGACCTGGACTTGCTGGACGCGGCGCTGGCGCGCCACGCGGACGACCCGCGCCTGGTGGCCGTGGGCGAGATCGGCCTGGACTACTTTGCGCCGGGGCTGGACGACGAACGCCAGCAGCACTTTTACCGCGAGCAGCTGCGCCTGGCGCGCCGGCATGGCCTGCCGGTCATCGTGCATGTGCGCCGCTCGGCGGACAAGCTGCTCAAGCACCTGCGCGACCTGCCGGCCACCGGCATCGCCCATGCCTTCAACGGCAGCCTGCAACAGGCGCAGGCTTTTGTGGCCATGGGTTTCAAGCTGGGCTTTGGCGGCGCCGCCACGTTTGACCGGGCCTTGCAGATCCGCCGGCTGGCCGCTGATTTGCCGTTGGACGCGCTGGTGATGGAAACCGATTCGCCCGACATCCCGCCGCACTGGCTGTACCGCACCGCGCAGCAGCGCGTGGCGGGCCAGGGACAGGGCCGCAATGAACCCGCCGAGCTGCCGCGCATCGCCCAGGCCGTGGCGCAGCTGCGCGGCCTGCCGGTTGACGCGCTGGCGCAGGCCACCACGCGCAACGCCTGCGTGGCGCTGCCCCGGCTGTCCGCGCTGGTGGCGCCGGTTTGAGGCCACAATCGGGCTCCTGCATGATGGCCATTTCCCGAACTTCCAGCGTTTCACCCGCCCCCGCCTGCGTACCGGCCCGCCCCGCGCGCCTGCAGGGCCTGGCGCCCGTGGTGTCCGCCAGCACGGTGCTGCTGGTGCTGGGCAGCTTTCCGGGCGCGCGGTCCCTGGCCATGGGCCAGTACTACGCTCACCCGCAAAACCATTTCTGGCGCATCCTGCAGGCCGTCTGGCCGGCGCTGCCCCAGCCAGACAGCTACCAGGGTCGCCTGGACTGGCTGCTGGCACGCGGCGTGGGCCTGTGGGATGTCTATGCCGCCTGCGAGCGCGAAGGCAGCCTTGACACCAGCATCCGCCATGCGACGGTCAATGACTTCGCGGGGCTGGCGCGCCGGCTGCCCCGGCTGGCCGCCGTGGCCCACAACGGCGGTGAAAGCTGGCGCCATGCGCGCCATGTGAGCGCCCTGGGGCTGCCCGCGCACCGGCTGCCCAGCAGCAGCCCGGCCAATGCGTCGTGGAGTTTCGAGCGCAAGCTGGCGGCATGGCGCGACGTGTTTGCACAGCACGGGTTGGTGTGATGGCGCGCAAAACAGCCACGCCATCGCTGCCCGAAGTCAATTTCTCCGATTACGGCGACACCCGCTACCTGCACCTGGGAACCGAATGGGTGCAAGGTTCGATGAAGCTGGACGCGCCGTATGACATCGACCTGGAATACGTGCAGCGCATGATGGCCTGGCTGCTGTTCATGGACCCGGCGTCCGTGCCGAAGCGTCACGCCATGCAGCTGGGCCTGGGCGCGGCGTCGCTCACCAAGTTCTGCCACAAGAAGCTGCGCATGAAGACCACCGCCATCGAGCTGAACCCGCAGGTGGTGGCAGCCTGCCGGCTGTGGTTCAAGCTGCCGGCCGATGACGCCCGGCTGTCGGTGGTGCTGGGCGACGCGGCCGAGGTGGTGGCCCACGAACACTGGCGCGGCCAGGTGGATGCGCTGCAGGTGGACCTGTATGACCATGAGGCCGCCGCGCCGGTGCTGGACAGCGAAGACTTCTATGCTGGCTGCCGCAGCCTTCTGACAGAAGACGGCATCATGACCGTCAACCTGTTCGGCCGCTCGTCCAGCTACGACAAGAGCCTGCAGAAGGTCGCCGCGGCCTTTGGCGCGCAGGCTGTCTGGGCCTTCAAGCCGACGCGCGAGGGCAACACCGTGGTGCTGGCGCAGCGCACGCCTTCCTTGCCCAAGCGCCCCTGGCTTGTGCAACAGGCCGAAACCATCCAAACTCGCTGGGGCCTGCCCGCGCCCAAATGGCTGCGGGTCTTCAAGCCGATTTCATGAACGCAGCGACCAAGACCCCCTCCCTTGCCAGGACCGCCCATCGCGGCCCGCTGAACCTGCAGCACCTGGTGGAATGGCTCAATGCCGACGGCATGATTTCCGCCGAGGAAGCACAGCGCACCATCGCGCGCTGTGCCCAGGCGGCCAGCGCCCAGCATCCGCTGGTGCGCCTGGCCAGCGTGGCCATGCAGCGCCAAAGCGACGGCAAGCCGCTGGACATCGAGATGCTGACGCTGTGGCTGGCTGGCCGCTCGGGGCTGGAGTACCTGCGCATCGACCCCCTGAAGGTGGACGTGGGCAAGGTGGCCGACACCATGAGCGCCGCCTACGCCGAGCGTCACCGCGTGCTGCCTGTTCAGGTCACCTCCAAGGAAGTGGTGGTGGCCACGGCCGAGCCCTTCCTGACCGACTGGGTGGACGAAGTGGAGCGCCAGTCGCGCCGCGGCGTGCGCCGCGTCATGGCCAACCCGCAGGACATCCACCGGTACACGGCCGAGTTCTTCGCGCTGGCCAAGTCGGTGCGCGCGGCCCAGAAAAGCGGCGGCAATGCCGGCGCGGCCAGCTTCGAGCAGCTGGTGGAGCTGGGCAAGACCAACAAGCAGCTGGACGCCAACGACCAGGGCGTGGTGCAGGTGGTGGACTGGCTGTGGCAGTACGCGTTTGACCAGCGCGCCAGCGACATCCACCTGGAGCCGCGGCGCGAACAGGGCGTGATCCGCTTTCGCATTGACGGTGTGCTGCATCCTGTTTACCAGATGCCCATGGGCGTGATGAACGCCATGATCGCGCGCATCAAGCTGCTGGGCCGCATGGATGTGGTGGAAAAGCGCCGCCCCCAGGACGGCCGCATCAAGACGCGCAACCCGCGCGGCGACGAGATTGAAATGCGCCTGTCCACGCTGCCCACGGCGTTCGGCGAAAAAATGGTCATGCGCATTTTTGACCCCGACACCGCGGTCAAGGACCTGGACGCGCTGGGCTTTTCGCAGCACGACGCAAAACGCTGGGAGGCGCTGGTCCAGCGGCCCTACGGCATCATCCTGGTGACCGGCCCCACGGGCTCTGGCAAGACCACCACGCTGTACTCCACGCTCAAGCGCGTGGCCACCGAAGAGGTCAACGTCAGCACGGTGGAAGACCCGATCGAAATGATCGAGCCGGCCTTCAACCAGACGCAGGTGCAGTCGCAGCTGGATTTCAACTTTGCCGAAGGCCTGCGCGCCCTGATGCGCCAGGACCCGGACATCATCATGGTGGGTGAAATCCGCGACTTGGAAACCGCCGAGATGGCGGTGCAGGCGGCCCTGACCGGTCACCTGGTGTTCTCCACGTTGCACACCAACGACGCACCGTCGGCCGTGACGCGGCTGATGGAGCTGGGCGTGCCGGCCTACCTGATCAACGCCACGCTGCTGGGCGTGCTGGCCCAGCGGCTGGTGCGCACGCTGTGCAGGCAGTGCCGCGCGCTGGACGAGACCGCCCAGCGCGACGGGCTCGAAGCGCTCATCAAGCCCTGGAAGATCAGTGGCGGCTACCGGCCCTACAAGCCGGTGGGCTGCGTGGATTGCCGCATGACCGGCTTCATGGGCCGCATGGGCCTGTATGAGCTGCTGACCGTGACCGAGGCTTTCAAGGACATCGTGGGCCGGGACCCGGCCACCGGCGCCCTGCGCCGCCAGGCGGTGGCAGACGGCATGCGTCCGCTGCGCCTGGCCGGCGCCCTGCGGGTGGCCGAAGGCGTCACCACGATGGAGGAAGTGCTCACTGCGACACCGCCGCTGGACTGACCCGCCGCACCTGCTGTAAGTGAAATCCACATCCAACTGACGGCTGGCTGACCAGACAATGCCCGGTCAAGTACTTTTGCGGAGACAAACACGTGAAAATCAAAAGCCAAAAGGACTTCTTTTCAGGAGTCGTTTATTGCGTGGTGGGGGGGGCCTTTGCCATAGGCGCCACCAACTATACCCTTGGTGAGGGCGCCCGCATGGGCCCCGGCTATTTCCCCATGATGCTGGGCATCCTGCTGTCCATCATTGGGGCGGCCGTGATCTTTGGCTCGCTGGTCGTGGAGACCGTGGACGGCGAGAAGATCGGCAAGATCGCCTGGAAGCCGCTGGGCTTCATCATCGGCGCCAACGTGGCCTTCGGCCTGCTGCTGGGCGGCCTGCCCAAGTTCGGCATCCCGGCCATGGGCCTGATTGCCGGCATCTATGCGCTGGTGTTCATTGCCAGCATGGCGGGTGATCATTTCCGTCCCAAGGAAGTCGCCATCCTGGCGACCGTGCTGGCGGTTTTCAGTTACGTGGCGTTCGTCTGGCTGCTCAAGCTGCAGTTCCCGGTGTGGCCTTCTTTCATCACGGGTTGAGGCAAGCACCATGGATCTGATCAACAACCTCTCCATCGGCTTCACCGCGGCGTTCACGCTGCAGAACCTGATTTACTGCTTCATCGGCTGCCTGCTGGGCACGCTGGTCGGCGTGTTGCCTGGCATCGGCCCGGTGGCAACCATCGCCATGCTGCTGCCCGCCACCTACGCCCTGCCGCCGGTGGCCGCGCTGATCATGCTGGCCGGCATCTATTACGGCTCGCAGTACGGCGGCTCCACCACCGCCATCCTGGTCAACCTGCCGGGCGAATCGTCATCGGTGGTGACCGTGATCGACGGCTACCAGATGGCACGCCAGGGCCGCGCGGGCCCCGCGCTGGCCGCTGCCGGCCTGGGCTCGTTCTTTGCCGGCTGCGTGGGCACGCTGATCCTGGCGGCGTTCGCGCCGCCGCTGACCGAGCTGGCCTTCAAGTTCGGCCCGGCCGAGTATTTCTCGCTGATGGTGCTGGGCCTGATCGGTGCCGTCGTGCTGGCCTCGGGCTCGCTGATCAAGGCCGTTGGCATGATCGTGCTGGGCCTGCTGCTGGGCCTGATCGGCACCGACGTGAACTCCGGCGTGGCGCGTTTCAGCTTTGACATCCCCGAGCTGACCGACGGCATTGGCTTCATCGTGATCGCCATGGGCGTGTTCGGCTATGGCGAAATCATCATGAACCTGTCCAAGCCGGAAGAGGAGCGTGAGGTGTTCGCCGCCAAGGTCGAAGGCCTGTTCCCCACCGCGGCCGACTTCAAGAACATCATCCCGGCCGTGCTGCGCGGCACGGCGCTGGGTTCGTCGCTGGGTATCCTGCCGGGCGGTGGTGCGCTGCTGTCAGCCTTTGCGGCCTACACGATTGAAAAGAAAACCAAGCTCAAGCCCGGTGAAGTACCGTTCGGCAAGGGCAATATCCGCGGCGTGGCAGCCCCCGAGGCCGCCAACAACGCCGGCGCGCAGACCTCGTTCATCCCGCTGCTGACGCTGGGCATTCCGCCCAACGCCGTGATGGCGCTGATGGTGGGCGCCATGACCATCCACAACATCCAGCCGGGCCCGCAGGTCATGACGAGCAACCCGCAGCTGTTCTGGGGCCTGATCGTCTCGATGTGGCTGGGCAACCTGATGCTGATCATCCTGAACCTGCCGCTGATCGGTATCTGGATCAAGTTCCTGACCATTCCCTACCGCTGGCTGTTCCCGGCCATCGTGCTGTTCTGCGCCATCGGCGTGTACTCCACGAATAACAACACCTGGGACATCTGGATGGTGGCGATTTTCGGTGTCATCGGCTACGGCTTCATCAAGCTGGGCATGGAGCCTGCGCCCTTGCTGCTGGGCTTCATCCTGGGGCCCATGATGGAAGAAAACCTGCGCCGCGCGCTGCTGCTGTCACGCGGCGACTGGAGCGTGTTCGTCACGCGTCCGCTGTCGGCCGGCCTGCTGGGTGCAGCCTTGCTGCTGCTGGTGATCGTGCTGCTGCCGGCCGTGAAGAACAAGCGCGAGGATGTCTTCGTCGAAGAATGATCCTTCCCTGACTGTCACCCTGCCAACGGCGCCCTCGGGCGCCGTTTTTCATGGGGCCTGGCCGGTGGCTGTCAGAATAGCCGCCCGGGGAACGCATGACCAACCAGACCTTTAAAACCCATCCTGAGCGGATGGCACTGCACAACGAAATCCACGCGCGGCCGCCCGAAGCCCTGAATGCGCCGCTGGCGATATCGCACACCGTGATGGTCTGCGACGCCGCTGAACGTGATGCCAGCCGTGCCCATGTGGCGGCACTGCTGCGCGAGCACCACCTGCCGCTGCCCGACGCCACGTCCACCCATGTGCGCATGGATCTGGGCCCGTTCCGGCTGCGCTGGGAGCTGCACACCGAGTTCGTCACCTGGACGTTCACCCGTGCCATGGACGCCGAGGGCTTTGGTGAGCGTGAGCCGGCGACAGCCGCAGACGTGCTGCCACAGACCTGGGCCGCCGGTCTGCCCGGGCAGTGCCTGGCGCGCCTGCACCTGTGGGTGCTGCCCACGCAAAGCCTGGGCACCGGCTCGCTGTTCAAACATGTGCTGCATGAGGACACGCTGGTCGCGTCCACCGTGGCGGATGGCCACGGCGAGGTGTACACCGATTTCGCGGTGCATGCCGACGGCTATTCACGCATGGTGCTGCTGGCCGGCAGCATGACGCCCCGGCGCCTGGGCCGTCTGGTGCAGCAACTGCTGGAAATCGACACCTACCGCATGGCCGCGCTGCTGGGTCTGCCCGCGGCGCGCGAGGCCGCCGCCGTGCTGGCCTATGCCGAGCGCGAGCTGGCCGCGCTGGCGGATGCCATCCGCACGGCCACGCGCAACGACGAACCCCAGCTGCTGGACCGGCTGACCAAGCTGGCTGGCCAGGTGGAAAGCCAGTACGCCTCCACGCATTCGCGCTTTTCAGCCAGCGCTGCCTATTTCGAGCTGGTGGACCGGCGCATTGCCGACATTGCCGAGTCCCGCCTGGCGGGCTTGCAGACCATTGGCGAGTTCATGGACCGGCGCCTGACGCCCGCACGCAGCACCTGCCAGTGGGCCACCCGCCGCCAGGACGCGCTGTCCCAGCGCGTGTCACGCATCAGCAACCTGCTGCGCACCCGGGTGGAGATCGAGCAGCAGCAAAGCAGCCAGGCCCTGCTGGGCGCCATGAACCGCCGCCAGGGGCTGCAGCTCAAGCTGCAGTCCACCGTGGAGGGCCTGTCGGTGGCCGCCATCACGTACTACATCGCCGGGCTGGTCAGCTACCTGGCCAAGGGCGCCCAGGCGCTGGGCTGGCCGTTCAGCGCCGAGTCCACCGCGGCATGTGCCATTCCCGTGGTGCTGGTGGGCGTGTGGTGGTCCCTGCGGCGCCTGCACAGCCGGGTGTTCCGCGATTGAGCCCTCAGCCACCGATGCCCGCCGCCAGGGGCCTGGCCACCGGCCTGGTGCTGGCCGTCACGGGCGCCATTGCCTTCAGCGGCAAGGCCATCATCGTCAAGCTCGCCTACCGCTACGGGGTGGATGCAGTCACGCTCATCATGTTCCGCATGCTGTTTGCGTTACCCATTTTTGCAGCCATGGCGTGGTGGGCCAGCCGGGGCCGTGCGCCGCTCACCCGCCGCGACTGGCTGGGCGTGGTGGGCCTGGGCGTGACGGGCTATTACCTGTCCAGCTTCCTGGACTTCCTGGGCTTGCAGTACGTCAGCGCATCCTTTGAGCGGCTGATCCTTTACCTGAATCCCACGCTGGTCATGTTGCTGGGCTGGGTGCTGTACAAGCGGCGCTTCACGCGCATCCAGCTGGCCGGCATGGCCCTCAGCTACCTGGGCGTGGTGCTGGTGTTTGGCCATGAGATCGAGCTTCAGGGCGGCCAGGCCGCCTGGGGTGCCGCGCTGATTTTTACCAGTGCCGTCACCTACGCGATCTACCTGGTGTACAGCGGCGAGCTGGTCAAGCGGCTGGGCTCGCTGCGCCTGGTGGGGCTGGCCACGTCGGTCGCCTGCCTGTGCTGCCTGGCCCAGTTTGCGCTGCTGCGCCCGCTGGACGCGGCGCTGTCAGTGGCGCCGCAAGTGCTGTGGCTGTCGGTGCTGAATGCCACGCTGTGCACGGCTGTGCCGGTGCTGCTCGTGATGATGGCCATTGAACGGATCGGATCGTCGCTGGCGGCGCAGACCGGCATGATCGGTCCGATGTCCACCATCGTGATGGGCGTGCTGATCCTGGGTGAGCCGTTCACGGGCTGGGTGGCGGCGGGCTCCGCGCTGGTGATTACCGGGATATTCGTTTTTACGCGCTCAGCGAGATAGCCGCTGCGCCAGTGGCACCGGTGGCTTGCCCCCCAGCGCCGCCAGCCGGTCGCCCATGGCCTGGGTAAGCTGGTCCAGGCGCTGCTGCGCGGGCGGGTGGGTGCTGAGCGACAGCGCAAACAGCGGGTCGTCGGGCGTGGCGGTGCGCAGCTGCTGCAGTGCCGTCACCAGCCCATACGGGTCAAAGCCGGCGCGGGCGGCCAGCGCCACGCCGTTGCGGTCGGCGTCAAACTCGTCGCCCTGGTCCAGCCCGCTGGCGTACAGGTTGCGCCCCAGCGCCAGCAGCTGTGCCGAGACGGCACCGCCCAGGTTGTTGTTCAGCTGCGAGCCCACCGCCTGCGTCAGCAGCCCGGCGCGGGCCTTGGCCTGCATGGCTTTCAGGTGATGGCGGCCGGTCACATGGATGATCTCGTGTGCGAGGATGCCGGCCAGCTCGGCTTCGCTGCCCACGCGCTCCAGCAGGCCGCGCGTCACGAACACATAGCCGCCCGGCGCGGCGAAGGCGTTGTAGCCAGCGTCGTCCAGCACGGCGAAGCTCCAGGGCAGTTGCGGGCGCGCGGACTGCAGGCTGATCCAGCGGCCCAGCTGGTTCAGGTAGCGCTGCACCTTCATGTCGGCATGCAGGGGCTTGCTGCCCAGCAGCACGGCGGCCAGCTGGCGGCCGATTTCAATCTCGCGGGGCTCGTCGATCTGGTCCAGCGACTGCTGCAGCAGCTGCAGCATGTCGGTGGCGCGGCCCGCTGCCGGCGCGGCCTGCAGCGCCGCGGGGGCAGCGGGGCGCATCAGCGAGTTGAGCAGGTTCAGGGCGCGGGTGGCGTCAGGGCTTTGTGCTTGCACCGCGCCAGCGGTGGCAAGGCACAGGGCCAGCAGGCCCAGGGTGCGTGTTTTCATGGCGCGGTCTCCGTGCCGCCAGCCCCTGGCGCGCTGGCGGGTGCGGGCAGGGGTGCCACCGCAACGGGTGCCAGCGCGGCTTCGGCGGCGAAGCTGCGGGCCTGGGCTTCATCCAGCCGCAGCGCTTCCATCTGGCTCACGGCGGCGGGGTTGGGTTGGGCGTTGGCAATGTCTTCGGCGCCCAGGCCCCGGATGCCGATGGTGGAGGTGGGCAAGGTGGCGGGGCTGCCCGCGCCGCCGCGGTTGAACAGGCTGGTGATGCCGCGCAATGCGCCGGTCACGGCATTGCCCCCGCCGGATCCGCCACCCGATCCGCCGACCGGTTGCGCCTGCGCGCCGGTGGCGGTCAGCGTGAAGACTGCTGCCAGCGTCGCCGTGAAAAGCCCTGCGCGCGCCAGAGAAAGATGCCCTGCCCGTATCATGTGTTCGATCTTTTTGTCGGAACCAGAAAGCGGAGATTGTTATGGATTTGGGTATTGCGGGCAAATGGGCGCTGGTGTGCGGCGCCAGCAAGGGTCTGGGCTTGGGCTGCGCGCAGGCGCTGTCGCGCGAAGGCGCGCATGTGCTGCTGGTGGCGCGCGGTGCCGACGCACTGAAGGCCGCCGCCGACGCCCTGCTGGCCGACCCGGCCAAGCCCGCCGCAGCCGTTGTGCAGTTTGTGGCGGCCGACATCACCACGGTTGAAGGCCGCGCCGCGGTGTTTGCGCGGCGCAGCGACTTTGACATCGTCGTGACCAACGCCGGTGGCCCGCCGCCGGGCGACTTTCGCGACTGGGACCGCGACGCCTGGATCAAGGCCATTGACGCCAACATGCTCACCCCCATCGAGCTGATCAAGGCCACGGTGGATGGCATGGCCGCGCGCGGCTTCGGCCGTATCGTGAACATCACCTCGGGCGCGGTGAAGGCGCCGATCGACATCCTGGGCCTGTCCAACGGCGCGCGCAGCGGCCTGACCGGCTTTGTGGCCGGCGTGGCGCGCCAGAACCGCCTGGCCGGCCGCAACGTGACGCTGAACAACCTGTTGCCCGGCAAGTTTGATACCGACCGCATCGCCGTGACCAATGCCGCGGCGGCCAAGCGCACCGGCAAGACGGTGGAAGAAATCCGCCAGGCCCAGGAGGCCCAGATCCCCGCGCAGCGCCTGGGCACGCCGGCCGAGTTTGGTGCAGCCTGTGCCTTCCTGTGCAGTGCGCAGGCGGGGTACATCACCGGGCAGAACATCCTGACGGATGGCGGGTCGTATCCGGGTACTTTCTAGGTTGTTGCTTTTGGTCCGCGGGTTGGCGCTGACGGTGGTGCGCCGCTGTGTCAGCGGGAACAGGTGGGTGGGGTGCTCTGCGCAGCGAAATCAAGGGGGAGGCGGGCGCAGCCCGCCGGAGGACATTCGCGGAGCAGAGTACCCCGCACGCCTGTTCCAGAAGAAGCGCCGGCAAGCAACTTAGCCGCGCCGCGAAGACACCACAATCCCCCCCACGATCAGCGCGAACGCGATGCCGTGGTACAGCCGCGGCGCTTCGCCCAGCAGCACGGTGGACATCAGCGCGGCGAACAGCGGCGTGAGGTTGGAGAAGAACCCCGCGATGTTCGGCCCCACCCGCTGCACACCCAGGCCCCAGCAGCGGTAGGCCAGGATGGCCGGGCCCACTGCGACGTAGAGCAATGTGGCCGCCAGCGGCCAGCCCCAGGTGATGTGTGCATCCGTCAGTGCCCATTCGGCACCCGCGAACGCGCCGGACCACAGCAGGCCGAAGGCCATCTGCGCCATTAGGAACGCGGCCCAGTTGCCGCGGATGGCCGGCGCATCGCCAGGCCGCGTGAGCAGCCAGCTGTACCAGGCCCAGGATGCCGTGGCCAGCAGCACGTACAGGTCACCCGGCACCAGCCGCACCTGCATGAGCAGGCCCCACTGGCCGCGGCACAGCACCAGCAGCACGCCGGCCATTGACAGCGCCGCGCCCAGCACCTGGCGGCGCGTGATCGTCTGGCCAAAAAACAGCGCGCCCATGCCCAGCATGAACACCGGCGTGCTGGCGGCCACCAGCGTCACGTTGATGGGGGTGGAGGTCTTGAGCGCCAGGTACTGCAAGCCGTTGTAGGCGCCTACGCCCAACAGGCCCAGCAGCGCGTAGCGCCGCCAGTGGCTCCACAGGCCGTTGCCCGGCTTCAGCACCCAGGCTGCCAGCGGCAGCAGCAGGATGAACGCACCCACCCAGCGCAGGAAGTTCAGTGTCATGGGCGGCACCAGGCCGGTGACCATGCGGCCCACCACGGCGTTGCCGGCCCACAGCAGCGGCGGGACTACCAGCAGGGCGGCGGTGGCGAGGGTCAGGCGTTGGTTCATGGCTGCGCCTGACTGTAAGGGCTTCTGCAAAGGTTCGCACCGGCAAGGCTTGCAGTTTCATGGCAGCATTCAGCCCATCCCAACCCGAGGAACCAGACCATGACAAAAGCCGTCCAGATCGCGCAGCACGGAGGCCCCGAAGAACTCAAGCTTGTCGAGGTGAGCGTGGGCGACCCCGGCCCCGGCGAGGTCCGCATCCGCCATCACGCCATTGGCCTGAACTTCATCGACGTCTACCACCGCACCGGCGCCTACCCGCTGGCCATGCCGGCCACTATCGGCATGGAAGGCGCGGGCATCATCGAAGCCGTGGGCGCGGGCGTCACGCACCTGAAAGCCGGTGACCGCGCGGCCTATGCCAGCCAGCCGCCGGGCGCCTACTGCGAGGCGCGCGTGATGCCGGCGAAATGCGTGGTCAGGCTGCCCGAGGCCATCAGCTTCGAGACAGCCGCCGCCATGATGCTCAAGGGCCTGACCGCGCAATACCTGCTGCGCAAGACGCTGCCGGTGGAAGGCCTGCAGCCGGGCGACTTCGTGCTGTTCCACGCGGCTGCCGGCGGCGTGGGGCTGATCGCCTGCCAGTGGGCGCGCGCGCTGGGCCTGCAGCTGATCGGCACCGCGGGCTCGGACGCCAAATGCGCGTTGGCCAAGGAGCATGGCGCGGCGCATGCGATCAACTACGCCACGGAAGACTTTGCCGCGCGCGTGAAGGACATCACCGGCGGCAAGGGCGTGAAGGTGGTGTATGACTCGGTGGGCAAGGACACCTGGGACAAGTCGCTGGCCTGCCTGCGGCCGTTTGGCCTGATGGCCAGCTTTGGCGCATCCTCGGGCCCGGCCCCGGCGTTTGAGCCCGCGATGCTGGCCAAGCTCGGTTCGATCTATGTCACGCGCCAGACGCTGTTCAGCCACATCGTGTCGCACGAAACCACCCAGCCCATGGCCGACGACCTGTTCGCCGTGGTGCAAAGCGGGAAGGTCAAGATCCGCATTGACCAGCGCTATCCGCTGGCCGACGTGCAGCAGGCGCACCGCGACCTGGAAGCACGCAAGACCACGGGCTCGACCATCCTGACACTGTGACGCCGCCGGTGCCCGATGCTGGCTGGCTGGCCGGGCTGCAGGCGCGGGCCAGCCAGCCGCCGCTGCTGCCGCGCGAGCCGCTGTGGGCCGGCACCGCGCGGATCGGCTCGGTCGAGCCGGGCGTTGTCCATGCGCTGTTGCCGGCGCTGGCGGATGTGCTGAAGCCGCTGGCGCACGGCAGCGGGTCGGGCTGGCAGGTCGCGGGCCCGTTGACGCCCGCGCTGGACCACATAGCGCGGGCGCTGCGCAACGCCGGGCTGGCAGGCGCCTGGCGCGATGAGCAACTGGCCGTTACCGACGAACAGGGCCACCGGCTGGGAACGGTGGAGCGCGCCGCGGTACGTCCGCTGGGCATTGCCACGCACGCGGTTCACCTGGCCGGGCGCAGCCCCGACGGGTGCCATTGGGTCCAGCGCCGCGCGCTGGACAAGCCCAACGACCCGGGCCTGTGGGATACGCTGATGGGCGGCATGGTCCCGGCGGCCGATACGCTGCAGGCGGCGCTGGCGCGCGAGACCCATGAAGAGGCTGGCCTGGCGCTGGCGCAACTGAAGGACTTGCGCTACGGCGGGCGGGTGGCGATCCGCCGGCCCTCCGGCGGCGGGACGGCGGGCGGCTACACGGTGGAACAGGTGGACTGGTTCCAGTGCACCGTGCCCGATGGCGTGGAACCCGTCAACCAGGACGGCGAGGTGGATGAATTCCGCCTCCTGCGGAGTCAGGAAGCGCTTGAGCGGCTGTACCGCCATGAATTCACGCTGGAGGCCGCCCTGGTCCTGTGCGCCATGGGGCTTTAGCTCTGATCCTACAGGCGTGTGGCACAACTGCTTTCACCCGCCAACCCGTTGACCCCCTACAGTAACTTCAGCAGTTGATCGCCCCTTTGCGCGCCCCCCGGCGGGCCGGGCAGGAGAAACCCATGAAGTTCAGAGCCTATATCGTCGAAGACAGCCCCACCATCCGCCAGAACCTGATCGAAACCCTGCAGGAGCTGGCGCTGGTGGAGCCGGTGGGCGTTGCCGAAACCGAGCACGAAGGCCGTGAATGGCTGGCCCGCAACGACGCCTACTGGGACCTGGCCATCGTGGACCTGTTCCTGCGCGAAGGCAGCGGGCTGAACATCCTGGAGGCCTGCCGCTACCGCAAGCCCGGCCAGAAAATGATCGTGCTCAGCAACCACGCCACCAACGACGTGCGCTGGCGCTGCGCGCAACTGGGCGCGGATGCTGTCTTTGACAAATCAACGGAAATCGATGCGCTGCTGGAATATTGCATCCAGGAGCGGGGCCGCCGCGAAGGCCTGCAGGGCTGAGCCGGGCGGGCCTGGCCTGTCTGGCCTTTATTGCTCGTCCATCAGGGCGGGCTGGCGCAGGCGGTTGGGCGCCAGCGCACCAGCCGAATCCAGGATCGGATAGGCAATGGAGCAGATGTGCGAATTGATGCGTTTCAGGTCACTGATCAGGTCGATGTGCAGCGAGCTGGTTTCAATGCTCTGAACGGTGTTGTCTGACAGCCGGCCCAGGTGGGTGGCGGCGTATTCGCGCTCCAGGTCGCGAAACCGGGCCTTTTCTTCCAGCAGCTTCTGCGCATCGCGCACCGTGCCGTTGAGGAACACGCTCATGCCCAGGCGCAGGTTGTCGACCAGGCGCGCGTGCAGCTCGCAGATCTCGGCCATGCCCGCTTCCGAGAAGCTGCGGCCTTTCTTGATCTTCTTGTCCTCGATGTCGATCAGCACGCGCTCGATGATGTCGCCGATCTGCTCCATGTTGATGGTGAAGCTGATGATGTCTGTCCAGCGCCGGCTTTCCTCCTCGCCCAGGGCCTCGCGGGAAATCTTGGTCAGGTAGTACTTGATGGCCGAGTACAGCTCGTCCACCGTGTCGTCCAGCTTGCGCAGGTCCTCGGCCAGCTGCAGGTCGTTGTTCTTGATGACCTTGAGCATGCCCAGCATCATGGTCTCCACGATGTCGGCCTGATGCAGCGCTTCGCGCGCCGCGCATGAGATGGCCAGCGACGGGGTGCTCAGCGCGGACGGGTCCAGATGATGCGGACGGCCGGACGCCAGGGTTTTTTCGGGCTTGGGCAGCCACTTCTGCACCCAGCCGGCCACGACCTGCGTGACCCCGATGAACACCACGCCCACCAGCAGGTTGAACGTCAGGTGGAACATCACCACCACGGTGGCCGGGTCGCCCAGGTAGGGGCGCACATGGCGCAGCCACAGGCCCAGCAGCGGCGCGGCAATCAGGATGCCCAGGACCTTGAACACGAAGTTGCCCATGGGCACCTGACGGACCTCGACGGTGGATTTGGCGGTGGTCAGCACGGCCAGCAGGCCGCTGCCCAGGTTGGCGCCCAGCACCAGGCCCAGCGCCACGTCCAGCGGGATCACGCCCGAAGCGGCCAGCGTGGCGGTGAGCAGCACGATGGCCAGGCTGGAATACGACACCACGGCCAGCACCGCGCCCATGGTGATTTCCAGCAGCAAGTCGCTGGCCAGCGAGGCCAGCAGGGCCTTGACGGCCGGTGCCTGGGTGAGCACCTCGGTGGAGGCGGTGACCAGGCGCAGTGCCAGCAGCATCAGGCCCAGGCCGATCAGGATGCGGCCGAAGCGGCCCACGTTGGTGCTCTGGCGCGAGATGAACAGCACCACGCCGGCAAAGATGAACAGCGGCGACAGCCAGGACAGGTCGAACGAGAACACCACGGCCATCAGGCTGGTGCCCACGTCGGCGCCGAGCATCACGGCCAGCGCCAGGGGCAGCGTGACCAGGCCCTGGCCGACAAAGGAGGAAACGATGAGCGCGGTGGCGGTGCTGGACTGGACGAGCGCCGTGACGCCAATGCCCGAGATGGCGGCCGCGTAGCGGTTGCTGATGCTGTGCGCCAGAACGTTGCGCAGGTTGGCGCCAAACACCCGCAGGATGCCGGTTCGGACGAGGTGGGTGCCCCAGACGAGCAGCGCGATCGCCGCCAAAAGGTTCAACAGGTGCTTCATTACTTCAGGCGGCAACTATACGCCTGATGCAGCGCAGCAAATTACGTTGCGGTTACCGGGACCGGCGCACCCGCAGCAGCTCGTCCAGGATCAGGCAGGCCGCGCCCGTGGAGATGGCCGCATCGGCCAGGTTGAACGCCGGAAAGTGCCAGCCCGCCCAGTGAAAGTCCAGGAAGTCCACCACATAGCCGTGCAGCAGGCGGTCCACCACATTGCCGATGGCGCCGCCCAGGATACAGGCCAGCGCGAACGAGAACAGGCGCTGGCCCGCGTGCGAGCGCAGCATCCAGATGATGAACAGCGCCGCGGCAATGCCGATGCCGGTGAAGAACCAGCGCTGCCAGCCCGAGGCCGACGCCAGGAACGAGAACGCCGCGCCGGTGTTGTGCACCCGCACGACGTTGAAGAAGCTGGTGACGTATGTGCTGTCGCCCAGCTTGTAGTAGCCCAGGATCAGCACCTTGGTGAACTGGTCGGCGATCAGGATGATGAGCGCCAGCGCCAGCCACGGCAGCAGGCTGCCGCCAGACGAGCGTGTGAAGGTGGTCTTGGCCATCAGGCGTACTTCCGGTCTTCACCGGTGCCGTACAGGTTGCTGGTGCAGCGGCCGCAGAGGGTGGGGTGCGCAGGGTCATGGCCCACGTCGTCGCGGTAGTGCCAGCAGCGTTCGCATTTGGCGGCGGTGGATGTCGCAACCAAGATTTGAGTGGGAGCTCCAATCGCCTCTTCAAGTTCGACCTTCGAGGCAATAAGCACGAATTTCAAATCATCGCCAAGTGAAGCAAGTTCGGCGAGCGGCACTCCTTGAGTCTGAATTCTCACATTGGCCTGCAAAGATGAGCCCAATTTGCCCTCCGCGCGCAGTTCCTCAATCTTCTTGTTTACCAACTCACGTACCTGCTGAATATCTTTCCACTTGGCCAGCAGCGCCTCATCGGCCGCCGGCAGCTGCGCATAGGTTTCCAGGAAGATCGACTCCGAGGTGCCGAACACCTTCCAGGCTTCTTCGGCGGTGAAGCTCAGGAACGGCGCCATCCAGCGCAGCATGGCGTGCGTGATGTGCCACAGCGCGGTCTGCGCGCTGCGCCGCGCCAGCGATTTGGGCGCCGTGGTGTACAGCCGGTCCTTGAGGATGTCCAGGTAAAAACCGCCCAGGTCCTCGCTGCAGTACAGCTGCAGCTTGGCCACCACGGGGTGGAATTCATACACCTCAAAGTGGGCCAGCACCTCGGCCTGGAACTGCGACGCGCGGCCCAGGGCGTAGCGGTCGATCTCCAGCAGCTGGTCCAGCGGCACGGCGTCCCTGGCCGGGTCAAAGTCGCTGATGTTGGCCAGCAGGAAGCGCAGCGTATTGCGGATGCGGCGGTAGGCGTCCACCACGCGCGCCAGGATCTTGTCGTCACCTGCGATGTCGCCGGAATAGTCCGACGCCGCCACCCACAGGCGGATGATTTCCGCGCCCAGCTTCTTGCTGGTTTCCTGCGGGTCCACGCCGTTGCCCAGCGACTTGCTCATCTTGCGGCCCTGGCTGTCCACCGTGAAGCCGTGGGTCAGCAAGCCCTTGTAGGGCGCGCGGCCGTACATGGCACAGGCCGTGAGCAGGGAGCTGTGGAACCAGCCGCGGTGCTGGTCGTGGCCTTCCAGGTACAGGTCGGCCTCGGGGCCGCTGTCGTGCCCGGCGCCGGGGTGGGAGCCCTTGAGCACCGTGGTGTGGGTGGTGCCGGAATCAAACCAGACCTCCAGGATGTCGCTGCTCTTGGTGTAGCTGGCAGCATCTGCCGCACTGCCTACCTGCGCCAGGATGTCCTCGGGCGTGGCCTTGCTCCAGGCCTCAATGCCGCCCTTTTGCACGATGCTGGCGGCCAGGTCCAGGATGTCCAGGGTGCGCGGATGCAACTCGCCACTGTCCTTGTGCAGGAACAGTGGCAGCGGCACGCCCCAGCTGCGCTGGCGGCTGATGCACCAGTCGGGCCGGCCGGCGATCATGTCGCGCAGGCGGGCCTTGCCGTTCTCGGGGTAGAAGCTGGTCTGCTCGATCGCGTCCAGCGCCAGCTGGCGCAGTGTTTTGGGCGCCTTGTCGGTGGTGAAGACGCCTTCGCCCTCATCCATGCGGATGAACCACTGCGCGGCCGCGCGGTAGATCACCGGCGTCTTGTGGCGCCAGCAATGCGGGTAGCTGTGGGTGATGTCGTGCGTGGCGAACAGGCGGCCCGCATTGCGCAGCGCCTCGATGATCTGGGGCACGGCCTTCCAGATGTTCAGGCCGCCAAACAGCGCAAAGTCCGGCGCGTAAGCGCCATTGCCCTGCACCGGGTTGAGGATGTCGTCGTAGGCGATGCCGTTGGCCACACAGCTGTTGAAGTCGTCCAGGCCGTAGGCGGGCGACGAATGCACGATACCCGTGCCATCGTCAGCGGTGGCGTAATCGGCCAGGTACACCGGGCTGAAGCGCCGGTAACCCGCATCGACATCGTGCAACGGGTGCATGAAGTTGATCAGGTTGAGCTTCTCGCCTTTGGCCGTGGCCAGCACGGTGCCGGTGAGCTGGTAGCGCTCCAGGCATTTGTCCACCAGCGTTTCAGCCAGCACCAGCAGGCCGCGCGGCGTGTCCACCAGCGCGTAAATGATTTCGGGGTTGAGGTTCAGCGCCTGGTTGGCGGGAATCGTCCAGGCGGTGGTCGTCCAGATGACGGCAAACGCATCCTTGTCCAGGGGACCCAGGCCAAAGGCTGCTGCAAGCTTGCCAGGTTCGGCGCACTTGAACCCCACATCCAGTGTGGTGCTCTTCTTGTCAGCGTATTCGATTTCAAACTCGGCCAGCGAGCTGCCGCAGTCAAAGCACCAGTACACGGGCTTGAGGCCGCGGTACACAAAGCCGCGCTCCATCACGCGCTTGAAGGCGCGGATTTCATCGGCCTCGTTGCTGAAGTCCATGGTGCGGTACGGGTGCTCCCAGTCGCCCAGCACGCCCAGGCGTTTGAAGTCCGCCATCTGGATGCCGATCTGCTCGGTCGCAAAAGCCCGGCTCTTGGCCTGCATCTCGTCGCGCGGCAGGTTGCGGCCGTACTTTTTCTCGATCGCGTTTTCGATCGGCAGGCCATGGCAATCCCAGCCAGGGATGTACTGCGCGTCCATGCCTTTGAGCTGGCGCGCCTTGACGATCATGTCCTTCAGGATCTTGTTGACCGCATGGCCCATGTGGATCTGGCCGTTGGCATAGGGCGGGCCGTCGTGCAGGATGAACTTCGGGCGGTTGCAACTGGCTTCGCGCAGGCGCTTGTACAGGCCCTGGTCTTCCCATTCCTTGACCCACTGCGGCTCGCGCTTGGGCAGGTCGCCGCGCATCGGGAACGCGGTGTCGGGCAGGTTCAGTGTGGCGCGGTAATCAACTTTGTCGGTGCTCATGGGCGGGCTTCAAACAGGTTCGGGGCCGGGAGGCCTGCGCTGCGGGCAGGGCCTCACAAAAAGGGTGCGGGGAGCGGGGCATGTAGCGGATGGGGCCACCCGCGGCCCCTTCAAATTCGCGCAGCGAACCAGGCGCGCGCGTCGTCGCAGTCCTTCGCGATGCCGGTTGTCAGGGCATCCAGGCTGTCGTACTTCAGTTCGTCGTGCAGTTTGTGCAGCAGTTCCACGCGGATGATTTTACCGTACGCCCCCTCGGGGCCCAGGGCTTGGGGCCACTGCAGGCAATGGGTTTCCAGCAGCACGCGCCCGCCGTTGACGTCATTGGCATCCAGGGACGGACGGATGCCCAGGTTGGCCACACCCGGCAGCGGCTCGCCCAGGCCATGGACCATCACGGCAAAAATGCCGCTGGCGGCGGGCTTCCAGTGCGAAAAGCGCAGGTTCAGCGTGCGCATGCCCATGGGATGCCGCGCGTCCTGGCCCAGCATGCGGCCCAGCTTGCGCCCGTGCACCACGTGGCCGCTGATGCTGTAGGGACGCCCCAGAAGCGCCGCCGCGTCGTCCATGCGGCCCTGGCCCAGCGCATCGCGCACCGCCGAGCTGGATACGCGCAGGCCATGGACTTCGTAGCTGTTCATGCGGGCCACGTCAAAGCCGGCTGGGCCGCCCGCGGCGTCCAGCATGGCGTAGTCACCCGCGCGTTTGGCGCCAAAGCGGAAATCGTCACCGACCAGCACGTACTTCACGCCCAGGCCGCGCACCAGCACATCGTCAATGAATGCCCGGGGTGGGCGTGAAGACAGCGCCGCGTTGAACGGCAGCACCACGCACTGGTCCACGCCGCATTGCGCCAGCTCGTACAGCTTGTCGCGCAGCGTTGCGATGCGGGCAGGCGCCAGCTCGGGCTTGCGGGCCACCGCGGCAAAGTAGTCGCGCGGGTGCGGCTCGAACGTCATGACGCAGCTGGGCACGCCGCGGTGCTGCGCCTCGTTTCTGAGCAAGGCCAGCATGGCCTGGTGGCCACGGTGCACGCCGTCGAAGTTGCCGATGGTCAGCGCGCAGGCTGGCGCAAGACCGGGATGGTTGAAGCCTCTGAAGATGCGCATGACGCTGGGGTGTTGGTATCTTTTTGATAGCAGCCACTGCACGCCCGCCCGGCGCCGGGCCTTGCTGCGGTGCAGTGCCGTCACGAAAACAGGGTATATTGTGCTGCACATCGCCGCCCTGCGATGCGCTGGTCTGCTTAACGGTTTTTCATCCCTGATGGAGGCGTGTTTTGAAGGTCTTGAAGCTGTCTGCCCAAGGTTTGCCGCAGTCGTGGATTTCGCTGGAGCAGGCCGTGCTGCACTATGCGGCCGAGGAAGTGCGCTGGGAAGTCGGCGCCGAGGTGGCGGTGTTCAGGGGCGGCCACAACGCCGTCACGGGGCAGCAGTCGGTCATCACGGTCAGCAGCATCATTGGCACCAAGGGTGTGCCCAACATCAACCCGTTTGACCTCAAGCCCGGCCTGACCAACAGCAAGCTGTTCGCGCGCGACCGCAATGTCTGCGCCTACTGCGGCAACCATTTCCACGAAGACGAGCTCACGCGCGAGCACATCATCCCGTTTGCGCAGAACGGCCGCGACCACTGGATGAACGTGGTGACGGCCTGCCGCGCGTGCAACCACCGCAAGAGCAGCCGCACGCCCGAGCAGGCGCACATGCCGCTGCTGTACGCGCCCTACGTGCCCAGCCTGTGGGAGGACTTCATCCTGCGCAACCGCCGCATCCTGGCGGACCAGATGGAGTTCCTGATGGCGCACCTGCCGCGCAGTTCCAGATTGCACGCCTGTTAGCGCCGCGCTGCGGCTGGCGGCGGACGGACTACTCCCTCAGGGTTCCCCGGTCGCGGTGACGGTGCATGTCAGCACGAACGTGACCGTACCGCCCGGCGGGAATGTCGGTATTGCCAGGCCGGTGCCGGACTGCAATGCGCTGACAAACAGCTGCGCCGGTAATGGACAACTGGCACCTCCTGATTCTGTACAGGTGATGTCCGTGCAATTCAGGCCTGTGGCCGCAGGGTCTTTCAGCACCGCCCCGTCGGCGTCAGCCGGCCCTCCATTGGCCACCGTGATGGTGTAGGCATTGGTCGAACCCGTGAGAAGGACCGTTTTGCCGTCATCCTTGGAAATGGTCAGGTTGGCGGCTGGCTTGATCACCAGCACGACGGTGGATGTGTTGTTGGATGCATCTGTGTCCAGCGCGCCTGTGACTGTGCCGAGGAAGACAACGTTGGTTGCCGTGGAAACCACGGACGTGATACTGGTCTTGGCGACAATGGTGATGTCGCACCCGCCGTCATCTGGCGCACCGGTGACGGTACCCACGATCCGCGTGGCTCCGCTCACCGTTGATGTCACGAGCCGGCAGGCTGTCGCTCCCCCTACAGTGGCTGTCACCATGGAGAGGGTCGGTGTGATCAACGCTGGCAAGGTGTCCGTGAAGGTTCTCGTACCTGCCACGCCTCCTGTATTCCGTATGGATATGACGTAGGAAATGGTCACGTTGGATGCGACTTCGATGTTGGCCGTGGTGGTGGCGCCCGTGGCGCCTTCACGCTGGCTCTTGACGACCGAGAAATCGCTGGCGCGCAGGTAGTAGGTGGCCGTGGCCTCCGTCACGTTGCTGCCTGAAACCGTGGTGAGGCTGCCCACAGGGATGGTGTTCGCGCTGATGCCCGCTACTGTCTGTGATACCCGCACGCTGAAGCTGCAACTGCCTCCTGCAGGAAGTGCGCCCCCCGGTATCACGCTGTTCAGGGCGATTGTTAGGGTGGTTCGCCCCGTCACGGCGGAAATCGTGGTGGCCGCAGGCCGCGTCACGGCGACGCCATTGGAGAAACAGGCCGCGGACAGCGTCGGTGCGTTGGCGATGCGCATGTTCGTCGGCAGGATGTCCGTGAAAATGCTGGTGACTGTGTTGCTGACCGTATTCGGATTGGAAATGACGATGGTGAGCGTCGCCGTCCCGGTGGTGCCCGTCGAGGTGACCGGATTGAAAGACTTGCTGATGGTCGGTGCATTCGGCAGGGAGATGTTCTGCACCTGGAAGTTGGCCGATGCGGCCACGGTATTGCTGCCGGCTGTGGTGGTCAAGGCACCGGCCGGGATGTCGTTGCTGTAAAGATTGGCTACCGTGGCAGAAACCCGGATGCTGAACGAGCAACTGCCGCCGCTGGTGGTCCCGCCCGGTATGAGTGCGCCGGAAGCCACCACGGCCGACGTTGCCCCGGCCACGCCTGTCAGGGTGCTGCTGGTTGGCCGGGTGCCCAGGGCGGTTCCGTCGCTGTAGCAGGTGCCGGTGATGCCAGGGGTGGTATGAACCACCATGCCGGACGGAAATGTGTCCGTCATCGCGGCGGTGGTATAGATCGGCACCTTGTTCGGGTTGGTGATCGTGATGGTCAAAAGCGACGTGCCAGGCGTGGTCGCCGTGGTCGGGTTGAACGACTTGGTGACGGTGGGTGGGTCTGGCGGGGCCACGCAGTTTCCGGAGTCACCGATGGCGCCTGCACTGGTCACCAGGGTGCCGACAACCGGATTGGTTGTGTGGTCGGCCAGCCGCCAGGTGGCTGGCGTGGCCGCATCCGAGATGTACACCAGCCCCGATGTCGGATCCACCGCCACGGAGGCCGGCTGTCTTTGCAGGTTGGCTGCGGATACCTGTATGGACGCGCTGCCCAGTACCTGGGCCCTTGAGATCGTGAAGCCGGAGTAGGTCAGGCCCAGCTCCAGCATGTAGTTGTTGGGCGTATTGGTGGCAATCCAGAGCGCGCCGGTTTGCTGGTCGGCAAAGATGTCGCCACTGCCACCGACTCGCGGGTACGTGACCGTGCCGGTGCCGGTCGTCTGATAGATCGTGGTCCAGCTGACGTTGGCGGGGTCTTCGGGATCCAGGACGCCCAGAGCTGCCAGTGAAGACGTGCCGCCGCCGGCCACCGGCAGGTTGGGCACGGCGCCAGCCCCCGCGCCCGTGGTGATATACAGGAACATGCGCCGACTTCCGGTGTCGCGGTCGAAGGTGGCGCCCACCATGGATGGCGCGGTAATGGTGGCCTGCGCGCCGGCAGTCGTGGTGTAGGTAATGGCAGCAGGGACAGAGATGGGGGTCGCGCTGACCTGCGCGATGTCGATGGCGCCCGTCGCATTGTTGAACGTCGCGCGGTACATGGTTCGCGGCGCGCCGACCTGGCTGGCGAAATACAGGGTGCCATCGCCTTCAAAGGCAGACAGCGCGTTGCCGGTGACCCCCGTGTTCGCGGCCGTGATCCAGGTGCTGTTGGCGCTGTTGAAGTACCTCAGCGTCGTCCCGTCCAGCCCCCACAGCGCGGTGCACGCCGAAGGCACCGCATGGGCCCAGCCTGCGCCCAGCAGCAAAAAGGCTGCGCCCAGCAGCCTCAGTGCCAAGGTGATGCGTGCAAACAGGGCCAAAGGGCGGGGCATTGAGTTTCGGGATGACAGGGCGGCACCCTTTTTCAGGCGCCGCAATCACCGCGATCTTACGTCAGAAGGCAACAGTTCTGATACAAATTGTTGCGTGATTGCCGCGTCTGCGGCGCGCCTCGAAGCTGACGTGGCAGGGGCCCCAGCGACCTGTGACGGAATTGGCAAAACTCAGTAAGTCAACTCAAGGACGGTCACCCGGTTGTCCCTTGCGGGCCAGGTCCGGCCCGTCAGCTGTTCGCCATTGAATTCCGCCTGAACCGGGCGTGAATCCGCTGTGGCCAGCCGCAGGCGGCTGCTGGCCACTCCGGCGCCGGGGGTCACGCCCGGCAGCCGGGTCTGCCCGTCCAGCCGCATGGTGTCGCGCGGCGGGTCGAAATAACCCCGGGGACGGGTAAATGCCACCACGGCGCCTGCGCTCCTGTCTGCCTCGGCCAGCCGTTCTGCCCGGAAGTGCACGAGGTCGCTGGAGCGCGCAAACGGGCTGCGGTAAATGTGCGCCGTGGCGTAGCCGGGCGCACTGACCACAAACTCGTATGCGGTGCCGGCTTGCGCCGTGAAGGGGCCCCACATCCCGTCCGGGCCCACCGTCTTGCGATGCAGCGCAGCGCCCTGGCGGGCACCCGAAGTCCGGTCGGTGGCGTAAATCTCGATGCTGGCGCCGGGCAGAGGCAGGTTGTTGGCGAAGTTGCCAGTGGCCGGGTCTGACGGATTCACGCCCAGGCCGCTGATCTTGCCGTTGAGCACGGGCCGCTCCTGCTGCACGATGGCCGGCACGCGGGGCGTCTGGCCCGTGATGAACCGGTAGGCGGCGTCAAACGCGGCCGGCGAAAACGAAGTCTCGCGGTGATCGATGCGGGGGATGACCACGTTGGTGGCGCCCTTGAGCTCGGGTCCGGCGAAGGTCACGCCGGTGGGCTTGCCCGCCATGCCGATCCACTGGCCGTCGGGCTGGGCGAATTTGTCATTGTTGTCCGAGCGGATGGTCATCCACTTCACGGGGCCCGTCACCTCGTCGCCCGCGGCATTCTTGGGCGCGTTCAGGCCTTTCAGGAATGGGCCCGTGCCCGCAAATTCATTGGCCTCCCGGAAACCGGGAATGGACCACACCCCGTGATTGGGCGTGCCCCCCAGGATGGCGTGGCTCACGGCACCCGCGCCGCCGCCGTTCTGGATGTAGTTGCGAATGGCGTTGCCCCCGCGCGAATTGCCGATCAGCACGACCTTGTCGGTGCCGGTCGCCTGGCGGATCTTGTCCACCTCGGCCTTCAGGTAGGCCATGTGTTCGGCGGTGGAACTGCGCCCCGGCTGCGCCTTGCCGTCGTCGTCACGCGCAAGCGGGTAGGGCATGTCAATCGCATGCAGGTGCGTGCGCGGCCAGCCATTGGATTCAAAGCGCCACAGCGTTGTCTGCCACAGCGCGGCCGTGTCACCGTTGCCGTGCACAAAGACGATGGGCGGCACCTGCGCCATCTGCGGCGGTGCGGCGCAGCCGCCCAGCAGTACCACACACGAGGCCAGCCCCAACAGCGATCTGCGCAACATCATGGATGTACCTTCTTTCAGGCAAACACGCCTGCACTGTCCTGCATTCTTGCGGAGACTTCCCCCAGATGGTGCAGGGTATCCCCGAGCGTCATTTCCATCTGGGTGAGCTTCTTGAAGTAGTGGCTGCCGATGTATTCATCGGTCACGCCAATGCCGCCATGCAACTGCACCGACTGCTGGCCGATGAAACGCGCCGATGTGCCCAGCTGGTACTTGGCCCGTGCCATGGCGCGGCGGCGCTCGTCGGCCGGCGCGTTGAGCTTGAGGCTTGCGTAATAGCTCATGGAGCGCGCCAGCTCCAGCTGCATCTTCATGTCGGCCACGCGATGGCGCAGCGCCTGAAAACTCGCGATCGCCACGCCAAACTGCTTGCGCGTGTTCATGTAGTCCACGGTGATGGCCAGGGTCTTTTCCATCACGCCCACACCCTCGGCGCACAGCGCGGCAATGCCGATGTCCACGGCATGCTCCAGCGCCACCAGGCCTTCGGCTGTGACAAGGGCGGCGGGTGCGTTGGCCAGGGTCAGCTCGGCGGCGCGGCTGCCATCCTGGGTGATGTAGCCTCGGGTTGCCACGCCGCTGGCGGTGCGCTCGACGATGAACAGCGCCATCTTGCCGTTGGCCAGGGCCGGTACCAGGAAGGCATCGGCCTGGTCACCCGCGGGCACCATGCTCTTGGCGCCGCTCAGGTTCCAGCCGGTGCCGGCCTGCACCGCGGTGGTTTCGCACACGTCCAGGCGGTAGCGGGCCTTGCGCTCCTGGTGGGCCAGCACCACCAGGGCGTCGCCCGCGGCGATCCTGCCCAGCCAGGCGTCCTTGACGGGTTGCGGGGCATAGCCGCCCAGCACTCCGCCGGCAATCAGGGTCTGGGCGAAAGGCTCAAGCACGATGCCGCGGCCGAGCTCTTCCATCACCACCATGCCTTCCACGGGGCCCATGCCCAGGCCGCCATCGGCCTCGCTGATGTACAGGCCACACAGGCCCAGTTCGGCCAGTTCGCCATAGGCCGTGCGGTCAAAGCCGCCCGCCTTGGCGGCCTTGTACCGCCGCTCGAAGCCATAGCCCTTGTCGACCCATTTGCGCACCGCGTCGCGCAGCTGTTCCTGGTCGTCGGAAAAATCGAAATCCATGCTGTGTCTCCTTAACCCAGTACCGTTTGCGCCACGATGTTCCGCTGGACTTCGTTGCTGCCGCCATAAATGGTGGTCTTGCGCATGTTGAAGAACGTGGCGGCCAGCGGCGCGCAATGGGCCGCGCCCACGTGGTCGCCCTGCCAGCCGGCTTCCATGGCCTCCTTGATGAAGGGCAGGCTGTAGGGGCCGGCGGCCAGCATCATGAGCTCGCTGTAGCGCTGCTGGATTTCGCTGCCGCGGATCTTGAGCAGACCCGCGATGTCCAGCGAGTTCTTGCCGGACTTTTCAGCCGACAGGACGCGCAGCACCAGCATCTCGAGCGCCACGATCTCCACCTCCAGCCTGGCGATTTCGTCACGGAACCGCGTGTCGTCGTAAACGCCTTCGGCCTTGGCAATGCGCTTGAGGCGTTCCAGCTCGCGCTTGGCGCGGTTGACGTCGGCAATGTTGGTGCGCTCGTGGCTCAGCAGGTGCTTGGCATAGGTCCAGCCCTTGTTCTCCTCGCCAATCAGGTTTTCGGCGGGAACCTCCACGTTGTCGAACCAGACTTCGTTCACCTCATGGCCGCCATCCAGCATGATGATGGGGCGCACCGTGACGCCGGGTGACTTCATGTCCAGCAGCAGGAAGCTGATGCCCGTCTGCGGCTTGCCCTCGGTGCTGGTGCGAACCAGGTTGAACATCCAGTCGCCATACTGGCCCAGTGTGGTCCAGGTCTTCTGGCCGTTCACGATGTACTTGTCACCCTTGCGCTCGGCGCGGGTCTTGAGCGACGCCAGATCCGAGCCCGAGCCCGGCTCGCTGTAGCCCTGGCTCCACCATACCTCGCCGCTGGCGATGCCGGGCAGAAAGCGCCTTTGCTGCTCAGGGCTGCCAAACGCCATGATGACGGGCGCTACCATGACCGGGCCAAAGGGCACGATGCGCGGCGCGCCGGCCAGCGCGCATTCCTCTTCAAACAGGTGCTTTTGCACCGCGGTCCAGCCGGGGCCGCCAAATTCCTTGGGCCAGCCGTAGCCCAGCCAACCCTTCTTGCCCAGGATGCGCGCCCAGCGCTGCATGTCGTCGCGCGTCAGGTGCAGGGCGTTGTGGACCTTGTGCGAGAGATCCTTGGGCAGGTTGTCGTGAACCCAGGCGCGGATGTCTTCGCGGAACTTTTGCTCTTCAGGGGTAAATGCCAAATCCATGAGGGTGTCTCCAGTGCGCGTCGAGTTTATGCACGGTCGTTCTATTTGCCGTGTCCGGGTTGTGACATCCCGAGTTGCTCAAGGACATTTTGCAGTGCAGAACGCAGCGCGGCGACCTCGCTTTCCAGCGTACGCACGCGCGCGTCCAGCCGCCGCGTGTCATCCGGCGAATCGCCGCCTGCGTCGGCGCCGGCAGCGGGCAGATCAGCGCTCACAGGGCCGCACAGCAGATGCGCCCAGCGCTGCTCACGTGCGCCGGGCGAGCGCGGCAGCCGGGCCACCAGCGGCCCGCCCTTTTCCGCGCTGCGATCCTGAAGTTCCTCCAGGAAAGCCTCCACCGACGAAATATCGGCAAAGCGGTACCAGCGCTCGCTGTTGATGCGCAGCTCGCCGGCCGTCTGCGGCCCGCGCAGCATCAGCAGGCCCAACAGCACGGCGGATTGCTCGGGCACACCCAGCACGCGCTGGAAGTTGTGCTCGTACCGCGCCACCCGGCTGCCGCTGGACTCAAACACCAGGCTCAGCAGCTTGAGCGAATCCAGCGCATCCTGAGCGTCGGCATCACCGAGGTTCATCAGCGGTTCGCGGCTGGTTTTCTGGTTGCAGCCAGCCACCACCATGTTCAAGGTCAGCGGGTAGCTGTCGGGCACCGTGCGGGCTTTTTCCATGAGCGTGGCCAGCACGCGGGCCTCAAGAGGGGAGAGGGGGCGCAAAGTCATAATTCCGTCCGAATGAAAAACATCGTGATTCTGATCTCGGGCAGCGGCTCCAACATGGCGGCCATTGTCCGCACGGCCCAGCGTGACAACTGGCGCAAGGCTTTTGGCGCCCAGGTGGCGGCCGTCATCAGCAACCGGCCGGATGCGGCGGGCCTGGCGCTGGCGCGCGAGCACCTCATTGCCACGGAGGTGGTGGACCACAAGCGCTTTGCCACCCGTGACGCCTTTGACGCCGAGCTGGCCACCGTGATCGACAGGCGGCAGCCCACGCTGGTGGTGCTGGCTGGCTTCATGCGCATCCTGACGCCCGCGTTTGTGGCGCGCTACGAAGGACGGCTTGTGAACATCCATCCGTCGTTGCTGCCGGCCTTTGCCGGCCTCGATACACACCAGCGCGCCATTGACGCCGGCTGCAAGGTTGCCGGCGCCACGGTGCACCGCGTCACCCCGGCGCTGGACCATGGGCCCATCCTGGCCCAGGCTGTGGTGCCGGTGCTGGCGGGCGACACGGCCCAGACATTGGCTGAACGCGTGCTGACCCAGGAGCACCTGATCTATCCGCGAGCGATAGCCGCGTTGTTGCAGGGCCTATGAAGCATCGACGCGGGCAAACCGCGGCTGGCGCACGCCGTTGACCACCACTTCTTCATTGAACATGGCCGCTGGACGCACCCACAGGCCCTGCTCGCCATAGAGGGCGCGGTACAGCGTCAGGGGCTCCAGCGTCTCACTGTGGCGCACCGTGCCGATCACCTCATAGGGCATGCCCTTGTAATGCCGGTAGCGACCGGGCGGTGTTTCAATCAGTGCTGGCAAGTCGGTGTTGTTCATGGCTCAGGTCAGGGCAGGTTGGCAGTGGGACAATACCCGCATGCATCCTAAAGCCCTGCTCGACGCCTGTGCCGAGCTCGTCGCGCTCACCCTGCGGTTCGAGCACCCCGCTGATTCCGTCGTATCCCGCTACTTTCGCGATCACCGCGCCCTGGGGCCGCGTGAGCGCGCCACCCTGGCGGAGACGGTCTACACCGTCCTTCGCAAAAAGCTGCTGTTTGACCACCTCGCGCCATCCGGCAGCGGCCCGAAGGAGCGCCGCCTGGCGATCCTGGGCTTTCACGGGCCGCGTGACTTCCTCAAAAGCGCATTGACCGACCAGGAAAGAAACTGGCTGGACCAATGTGACAGCATCAATCCTGCCGACCTGATGGAGCGGCACCGCCATAACCTGCCTGAATGGCTGGTCCAGCCGCTGAAAGACCAACTGGGCGACGGCTTCTGGCCGCTGGTGGAAACGCTGGGCCACAGCGCACCGCTGGACCTGCGCGTGAACGCGCTGACCGCCAAGCGCGCAGAGGTGCAGAAAGAGCTGAAGCAGGCGGGCATCGCATCCGTGCCCACGCCGTATTCGCCCTGGGGCCTGCGCATTGAAGGCAAGCCAGCGCTGGCCAGGCTGGATGCCTTCACCCGTGGCGCCATTGAAGTGCAGGACGAGGGCTCGCAGCTGCTGGCGCTGCTGCTGGACGCAAAACGCGGCGAGATGGTGGTGGACTTCTGCGCCGGTGCCGGCGGCAAAACACTGGCCGTCGGTGCCGCAATGCGCAATACGGGCCGGCTGTATGCATTTGATACTTCCGCGCACCGGCTGGACGCGCTCAAACCGCGTCTGGCGCGCAGCGGCCTGTCCAATGTGCATCCGGCCGCCATTGCCCATGAGCGTGACGAACGCATCAAGCGGCTGGCCGGCAAGATAGATCGCGTGCTGGTGGACGCCCCCTGTTCTGGCCTTGGCACATTGCGCCGCAACCCTGACCTGAAATGGCGGCAGTCGCCCAAATCGGTGGAAGAGCTCGTGGCCAAGCAGACATCGATCCTGCAAAGCGCCGCGCGCCTGCTCAAGCCGGGTGGGCGGCTGCTGTATGCCACGTGTAGCGTGCTGCCGCAGGAAAACGAGGCGATTGCGCAGGCATTCACGGCCGCCCACCCGGATTTCACAGCCGTGATGGCGGGTGACACGCTGGCGCAGCTGAAGGTGGAGAACGCTGGCAATCTTTGCAGGGGCGGGGCTGAAGATAATCAATTTCTGCGTTTATGGCCGCATCTGCATGCAACAGACGGCTTTTTTGCAGCAATCTGGACGCGCAATTGAAGCCAAAAGTTGGGGTTGCATGGAAAAGCAGGGGTAAACGTCAAGTTATCCACAACTTATACAGAGCCCCCGGCTTTAGAATGCTTGCGAACACTCCATAACAGCACCATCTGGCGTCGTTACCCTCGAAAGATTGAATTCAATGCTACTTCCTGATTGGGCCGTTCTGAACGCGGCAATTGACTGGCTGGCCCATGGCCTGTGGGACCTCGCCTGGTGGCAGATCGTCCTGTACACGCTGGTGACCACGCACCTGACCATTATGGGCGTGACCATCTTCCTGCACCGTGCGCAGTCGCACCGCGCACTGGAACTCGGCCCGATCCCGTCGCACTTCTTCCGCTTCTGGCTGTGGCTGGGCACCGGCATGGTGACCAAGGAATTCGTGGCGATTCACCGCAAACACCATGCGAAGGTCGAAACCGAGGAAGACCCGCACAGCCCCCAGACCCGTGGCTTGAAGAAGCTGCTGCTCGAAGGCACCGAACTGTATCGCGCAGAGTCCAAGAACATGGAGACCATGGCCAAGTATGGCTATGGCACGCCGGATGACTGGATCGAACGCAATCTGTACACCCGTTATTCATGGCAAGGCGTTGGCCTGATGCTCATCATTGACCTGACGCTGTTTGGCGCCATCGGTCTGGCCGTGTGGGCGGTGCAGATGGCCTGGATCCCCGTCATGGCCACTGGCGTGATCAACGGCATCGGTCACTACTGGGGCTACCGCAATTTCGAGTCCGCCGACGCCAGCACCAACGTGAGCATCTGGGGCATCATCATCGGTGGTGAGGAACTGCACAACAACCACCACACCTACCCTACGTCGGCCCGTTTTTCGGTCAAACCGTATGAGTTCGACATCGGCTGGATGTACATCAGCCTCATGCAGAAAATCGGCTGGGCCAAGGTCAAGAAGACACCGCCCAAGCTTCAGCTGGGCGCCATCAAGCCTGTGGCCGACGAGAAGACGCTGGAAGCGCTGATCACCAACCGGTACGAAGTCATGGCGGGCTATGCGCGTGAAATGCGTCGTGTCTGCAAGGCCGAAATCGAATCCATCAAGGCCAAGCAGGGTGACCTGTCCCTGCTCAAGACCGCCAAGCGCTGGTTGCACCGTGATGAGGAAAAGGTGCCGGCCACGGCCCTGCCGCAGCTCGCACAGGCCCGCGCGGCCCACCCGGTGCTGGACAAGATGGTGACCATGCGCGAAGAGCTGCGCCAGATGTGGCTGAACACCAGCCACTCGCGCGAACAACTCGCCGCCGATCTGCAAGCCTGGTGCCGCCGTGCCGAGGAAAGCGGTATCGCCCAACTGCAGCAGTTTTCCATGCGCCTGCGTTCAGCCCACGCCTGAACGAGCGGCACCCACCAAGTAAAAAGCCACCGCATGCGGTGGCTTTTTTGTTCCAGTGCCATCGCGGAACCGGCTTTGCCGGGCCGCTGATGGCGCCCCTTGGGGGGAGGCGGCCAAAGGCCGCTTCGGGGGGGCTTACTTCAGCTTCGTTTCTTTGTACTCGACGTGCTTGCGAGCCTTGGGATCAAACTTCATGATCGCCATTTTCTCGGGCATCGTCTTCTTGTTCTTGCTGGTGGTGTAGAAGTGGCCGGTACCCGCGGTGGATTCCAGCTTGATTTTTTCGCGTCCGCCTTTGCTTGCCATGATGGTGCTCCTCCGGATTAGGCTTGGCCGCGTGCGCGCAGGTCTGCGAGCACGGCATCGATACCGTTCTTGTCGATCAGGCGCAGCGCAGCGCTGGAAACACGCAGGCGAACCCAGCGGTTTTCCGTCTCGACCCAGAAACGGCGGTATTGCAGGTTCGGCAGGAACCGGCGCTTGGTTTTGTTGTTGGCGTGGGAAACGTTGTTCCCGACCATGGGGCCTTTGCCCGTAATGTCGCAGACGCGTGCCATGAGCACTCCTTGAAACCGGCGGTCACATCCCGTGAGCGCCTCACCTCGCCCTGACGGGGGCGGTAACCGGCTGAAATCAGCTAATTCCAACAAAGCCTGTGATTATAGCGTGAGGCGGACTTTTACCAGGGCCATCGCGGAACCGGCTTTGCCGGGCCGCTGATGGCGCCCCCTTGAGGGGGAGGCGGCCGTCAGGCCGCTTCGGGGGTGGACTCCAGATACCTTTGAGCGTCCAGCGCGGCCATACAGCCGGTGCCGGCGCTGGTGATGGCCTGGCGGTACACATGGTCCTGCACGTCGCCGGCGGCGAATACGCCGGGCACGCTGGTCATGGTCGCAAAGCCTTTCAGGCCGCTTTGCGTAACGATATAACCGTTTTCCATGGTCAGCTGCCCCTGGAAGATGTCGGTATTGGGCGCATGGCCGATGGCGATGAAGCAACCCTTGAGCGTCAAGTCCTCGGTCACGCCGGTCTGCGTGTGCTTCAGCCGCACGCCGGTCACCCCCGTGGCATCACCCAGCACCTCGTCCAGCGTCTGGAACAGCTTCAGTTCGATCTTGCCGGCCTTGACCTTTTCCATGACCTTGTCGATCAGGATGGGCTCGGCCTTGAATTTGTCGCGCCGGTGGACCAGGTACACCTTGCTGGCGATGTTGGACAGGTACAGGGCCTCTTCCACAGCCGTGTTGCCCCCGCCAATGACGCAGCAGACCTGGTCGCGGTAGAAGAAACCGTCGCATGTAGCGCAACCCGACACGCCCTTGCCCATGAAGGCGGTTTCCGAGGGCAGGCCCAGGTACTTGGCCGAAGCGCCCGTGGCAATGATCAGGGAGTCGCAGGTGTATTCGCCGCTGTCGCCCTTGAGCGTGAACGGGCGCTTGCTGAAATCCACCGCATTGATGTGGTCGAAGACGATCTCGGTCTTGAAGCGCTCGGCGTGCTCCAGAAAACGCTGCATCAGCTCGGGGCCCTGCACGCCATTCACGTCAGCAGGCCAGTTGTCCACCTCGGTGGTGGTCATGAGTTGCCCGCCCTGGGCGATGCCGGTGACCAGCACCGGATTGAGGTTGGCGCGTGCCGCATACACGGCGGCGGTGTAGCCGGCGGGGCCGGAACCGAGGATCAGGACTTTGGCGTGTTTGGTATTGGACATGGTAAATACTTGTGTGGAAAACGCCACAGCTCGGTGTACAGTTTGGGGACGAGGACGCAAGTATCAAGCTTGCGCGGCTGGCAGGTGCTTGGCAATTTCAATCTGTGCCATTGTAAGAACCCACATAGTCTGGGCCACCCGAAGGGAATTGAGAATGTCGATGCTGTCGAATCTGGAGCTGATACGCCGTGTGCCGCTGTTTGCGCTGCTGACGGCGGGGCAGGCCGAATCGGTCGCTGAAGCGGTGGTCAAGCGCCGTTTCAAGCGGGGCGAGGTCATTGTCGAGCAGGGCGAGAAATCCAACACGCTGTTCATCATCCTCACCGGCCGGGTGCGCGTCGTCACGTCGGACAAGCGCGGGCGCGAGGTGATCCTGGCCACGTTGCAGCCGGGCGACTACATCGGCGAGATGAGCCTGATCGACAACGAGCCCCACTCGGCCAACTGCCGTGCCGAAGTGCAGACGGACATGCTGGTTCTGGGGCGTGCCGAGTTTGCGCGCTGCCTGCCTGAGAACAGCTCCATGGCGTACGCCATCATGAAGGGGCTGGTCCAGCGCCTGCGCCAGGCGGACCGTAAGATCGAGTCGCTGGCGCTGATGGACGTATATGGCCGCGTGGCCCGCGCGCTGCTTGAATTCGCGGTGCCGGACCGCGACGGTGAAATGACCATCCGCGACAAGATTTCCCGCCAGGACATTGCCAAGATGGTGGGCGCTTCGCGCGAAATGGTCAGCCGTGTCATGAAAGACCTGGAGGACCGCGGCTTCATCGAAACCCGTGCCGACGGCTCCATGCTGATCAAGGACCGGCTGACCACGCTGGGCTGAGCGGCCCGTGCTGGCCTGCATGGGCCTGGCCGGCCGCTGCTGCGTTAAGCTAGCGCGGCTGCCATGACTTACTCGCTCAACACTCTGAATACCTCTCGCGCAGAGGCTGCCCAGCCCCGCCCGGGCGTGGCCCGTTTTGCCCATGAAATCGCCCTGGTGCTGGGGCTGGTGGCGCTGGTGTTCTGGCTGCTGGCGCTGGTCAGCCACTCTGCGCAGGATGCCGCCTGGTCTACCACCGGCACGGGCGGTGCCATCCGCAACTGGGGGGGCCGTCTCGGTGCGTGGCTGGCGGACCTGAGCTATTTCACGCTGGGCTTTTCCGTCTGGTGGTGCTTTGCCGCGGGTGTGCGGGCCTGGATGGCGACGCTGGCGCGATGGATGCGCGGCAACGCACCTGTGCCCGCGGCGCAGCCACCGCGGTTTAGCCGCACGCGCACGGCTTTCTGGGTGGGCCTGGCGGTGCTGTTGTGTGCCAGTACCGCGCTGGAATGGTCGCGGCTGTACCGCTTTGAGCCGCGCCTGCCCGGCCACGCGGGTGGCGCCCTGGGCTATCTGATGGGCCCCACCGGCGTGCAGTGGCTGGGCTTTACCGGCTCGGGCCTGGTCTTCATTGCGCTGACGGTGCTGGGCGCGGCGCTGGTCTTCCGGTTCTCATGGAGCCACACGGCTGAGCGTTTGGGGGCGTGGATTGACGGTTTCATCGAGTCCCGCCGTGAAAAACGCGAAGTGGCGCAAGACCTGGCCGTGGGCCAGCGTGCCGCCCGCGAGCGCGAGGAAATCGTTCTCGAAGAGCGCATTGAAATCGAAGAGCATCACCCCACGCCGTTGATGATCGAGCCGGTGCTCGTGGACGCACCCAAGAGCGAGCGCGTGGCCAAGGAACGCCAGAAGCCGCTGTTCACCGAACTGCCCGACAGCAAGCTGCCCCAGGTGGACCTGCTGGACGGCCCGCAGGCCCGCCAGGAAACCGTGTCGCCCGAAACGCTGGAAATGACCAGCCGGATGATCGAGAAAAAGCTCAAGGACTTTGGCGTGGAAGTGCGCGTGGTGCTGGCGCAACCCGGACCGGTGATCACGCGCTACGAGATCGAGCCGGCCACCGGGGTCAAAGGCTCGCAGATCGTCGGCCTGGCCAAGGATCTGGCCCGCTCGCTGAGCCTGGTGTCCATCCGCGTGGTGGAAACCATTCCCGGCAAGAACTACATGGCGTTGGAACTGCCCAACGCCAAGCGCCAGAGCATCCGCCTGAGCGAAATCCTGGGTTCGCAGGTCTATAACGAAGGCAAATCGCTGCTGACCATGGGCCTGGGCAAGGACATCATCGGCAACCCCGTGGTGGCTGACCTTGCCAAGATGCCGCATGTGCTGGTGGCTGGCACGACGGGCTCCGGCAAATCGGTGGGCATCAACGCCATGATCCTGAGCCTGCTTTACAAGGCCGAGGCGCGTGATGTGCGCCTGCTCATGATCGACCCCAAGATGCTGGAAATGTCGGTGTACGAAGGCATTCCGCACCTGCTGGCGCCGGTGGTCACCGACATGAAGCAGGCCGCGCATGGCCTGAACTGGTGCGTGGCCGAGATGGAGCGGCGCTACAAGCTCATGAGCAAGCTGGGCGTGCGCAACCTGGGTGGCTACAACAACAAGATTGACGAAGCCAAGGCCCGCGAGGAATTCATCTACAACCCGTTCAGCCTCACGCCCGACAGCCCTGAGCCGCTGGAGCGCCTGCCGCACATCGTGGTGGTGATCGACGAGCTGGCCGACTTGATGATGGTGGTGGGCAAGAAGATCGAGGAACTGATTGCCCGCCTGGCGCAAAAGGCGCGCGCGGCCGGCATCCACCTGATCCTGGCCACCCAGCGGCCCAGCGTGGACGTGATTACCGGCCTGATCAAGGCCAACATCCCCACGCGCATCGCGTTCCAGGTGTCCAGCAAGATCGACAGCCGCACCATCCTGGACCAGATGGGTGCCGAGGCCCTGCTGGGCATGGGCGACATGCTCTACATGGCCAGCGGCACCGGCCTGCCGGTGCGCGTGCATGGCGCGTTCGTCAGCGACGACGAGGTCCACCGCGTCGTGGCCTACTTGAAAGAGCAGGGGGGCGAGCCCAACTACATCGAAGGCGTGCTCGAAGGTGGCACGGTCGATGGTGAGGACGGCGATCTGGCGGGCGATGGCGCAGGCGGCGAGAAAGACCCCATGTACGACCAGGCCGTGGAAGTCGTACTCAAGAACCGCAAAGCCAGCATCTCGCTGGTGCAGCGCCACCTGAAGATTGGTTACAACCGCGCGGCGCGCCTTGTGGAAGATATGGAAAAAGCCGGGCTGGTCAGCGCCATGAGCGGCAGTGGCCAGCGTGAGATCCTGGTGCCTTCGCGCGCCGACTGAACAAGGCAGACCGATGAAGAAACAATGGGCATTCGCCTTGCTGGCGGCCTGGGCGGCGGCAGCCGGCGCCGCAGGCATGGACAGCCTGGAAGCCTTTGTCAAAGGCGCGAAAAGCGGCAAGGCCGAATTCACCCAGGTGGTGACGTCCCCTTCGCGCGACGGCCAGGCCGCGCGCACCAAGACATCCAGTGGCACGTTCGAGTTCTCGCGCCCCAACCGTTTCCGCTTTCACTACAAAAAGCCGTTTGAGCAGACCATCGTGGCCGACGGCCAGACGCTGTGGCTGCACGACGTGGACCTCAACCAGGTCACCGCGCGCAAGCAGGCGGCTGTTCTGGGCACCACACCGGCGGCGCTGATCGCGGCCGCGCCCGATCTGGGCGCACTGCAGAAGGACTTTGCCCTGCAACCGGCGGCCGACAGGGACGGCTTGCAGTGGGTGCAAGCCACGCCCAGGACCCGGGACGGCCAGCTGCAGCATGTGCGCGTGGGCTTCAAGGGCGCGGATCTCGCCGCGCTGGAGATCCTGGACAGCTTTGGCCAGCGTTCGCTGCTGACCTTTGCCAACCTGCAGACCAACGTCACGCTGGCGCCCGACGCGTTCCAGTTCAAGCCGCCGGCGGGCGCCGACGTGATCCGTCAGTAGGCACTTGAGCACACGGCCTACGCCCCATTTGCCGCTGGCCGAACGCCTGCGCCCCCGCACGCTGGGCGAAGTCATCGGCCAGCAGCACCTGCTGGGCGCGGGCATGCCGCTGCGCATTGCGTTTGAGTCCGGCCAGCCGCACAGCTGCATCCTCTGGGGCCCGCCTGGCGTGGGCAAGACCACCATCGCGCGGCTGATGGCCGATGCGTTTGACGCGCAGTTCATCACCATCAGCGCGGTGCTGGGCGGCGTCAAGGACATCCGTGAGGCGGTGGACGCGGCCCAGCGCGCACGCGACGGGCTGGAGCAGCGCCACACCATCGTGTTCGTCGATGAAGTGCACCGCTTCAACAAAAGCCAGCAGGATGCCTTCTTGCCCCACGTGGAAAGCGGCCTGTTCACCTTCATTGGCGCCACCACCGAAAACCCTTCGTTCGAAGTCAACTCGGCCTTGCTGTCGCGCGCGGCCGTTTACGTGCTGAAGTCATTGGACGAAGAAGACCTGGGCCACATCGTGGCGCGGGCGCAGGCCATTGACGCCGTGCCCCCCGTGGAGCAGGCCGCGCTCCAACGGCTGGTGGCCTATGCCGACGGCGATGCGCGGCGGCTGTTGAACACGCTGGAAACCCTGGCGGTATCCGCCCGCGCCGAAAAGCTGGACGAAGTGACCGACGCCTGGCTGCTCAAGGTGCTGGGCGAGCGCATGCGCCGCTACGACAAGGGCGGCGAGCAGTTCTACGACACCATCAGCGCGCTGCACAAATCCGTGCGTGGCTCCGACCCGGACGCCGCGCTGTACTGGCTGGTGCGCATGCTGGATGGCGGCGCCGAGCCGCGCTACATGGCGCGCCGGCTGATCCGCATGGCGACGGAGGACGTCGGCCTGGCCGACCCGCGCGCGCTGCAGCTTGCGCTGGCGGCGGCCGACACCTACGAACGCCTGGGCACGCCCGAGGGTGAGCTGGCGCTGGCCGAATGCGTGATCTACCTGGCCGTGGCACCCAAATCGAACGCCGTGTACAAGGCCTTCAACGAAGCGAAGGCGCTGGTCAGGAAGGACGGCACGCGACCGGTGCCCATGCATCTGCGCAACGCACCCACGCAGCTCATGAAAGACCTCGACTACGGCAAGAACTACCGCTATGCCCATGACGAAGAAGGCGGCTTTGCCGCAGGTGAGCGCTATTGGCCCGACGGGATGGCGCCGCCCAGCTTCTACCGGCCTGTGGAGCGTGGCCTGGAGATTCGCATTGCAGATAAGCTTCGCGAACTCAAGCGCCTCAATGATGAGAAAAACTAATCAAGAAAAAATCGCCCTGATAGGGTGATTCGTCAAGGGTAAACCCCCGTCAAACCCCCGTTTTTGTCAGTAGTACCCTTGGCTACAATCGCCTACACAAACCCGCCCATGGAGCTGCTTGGCGGGTTTTTTGCTAGATGACGGTTGCTGCCCACAAGGCAGCGCCTGTCACTCAACAAAAGGCCTGGCCAGGCAAACCTGGCTCAACCTGGCCATCCGGCCGGTACAAAAACGGAGAATTTCTATGGAAATATTGCTGCAACAGATCATCAACGGTCTGGTTCTCGGCAGCATGTACGCCTTGGTAGCGTTGGGCTACACCATGGTGTACGGCATCATCAACCTGATCAACTTCGCGCACGGCGAAGTCCTGATGGTCGGCGCATTGACCAGCTGGACCATCATCGGCCTGATGCAGGCGTCCATGCCGGGCGCTCCGGGCTGGGTGGTGCTGATCATCGCGATGCTGATCGCGTGCGTCGTCGCGGCGGCGCTCAATTTCGTGATTGAAAAGGTCGCCTACCGGCCGCTGCGCAACAGCCCCAAGCTCGCACCGCTGATCACCGCCATTGGCATGTCCATCCTGCTGCAGACGCTGGCCATGATCATCTGGAAGCCCAACTACAAGCCCTATCCCACCCTGCTGCCCAGCACGCCGTTTGATGTGGGCGGCGCGGTGATCACCCCCACGCAGATCATGATCCTGAGCCTGACCGCGGTGTCGCTGGCCCTGCTGATGTACCTGGTCAACTACACCCGCCTGGGCCGCGCGATGCGCGCCACGGCAGAGAACCCCCGCGTGGCGGGGCTGATGGGCGTCAAGCCCGACATGGTGATCTCGGCCACCTTCATCATTGGCGCCATCCTGGCCACCATTGCCGGCGTGATGTATGCGTCCAACTACGGCACGGTGCAGCACACCATGGGCTTCCTGCCGGGGCTGAAGGCTTTCACGGCGGCGGTGTTCGGCGGCATCGGCAACCTGGCCGGCGCGGTGGTGGGCGGCATCCTGCTGGGGCTGATCGAAGCCATCGGCTCGGGCTACATCGGCACGCTGACCGGCGGCGTGCTGGGCAGCCACTACTCCGACATCTTTGCGTTCATTGTGCTGATCGTCATGCTCACGCTGCGCCCCTCGGGCCTGTTGGGCGAACGCGTGGCGGACCGCGCCTGAAGGAGAACATGCCATGCAAAAAAACAAACTCTATGTCTTCCTGGCCGCGGCCGTGGGCCTGCTGATCCTGCCGCTGATCCTGCAGACCGCGGGCAATGCCTGGGTGCGCATCGCCGACATGGCGCTGCTTTACGTATTGCTGGCCTTGGGCCTGAACATCGTGGTGGGCTATGCGGGCCTGCTCGACCTTGGATTCGTGGCCTTCTTCGCGATCGGCGCCTACATGTTCGGCCTGATGGCGTCGCCGCACCTGACCGACAGCTTCCCGTGGTTTGCGCAGATGTTCCCCAACGGGCTGCATTCGCCGCTGTGGATCGTGATTCCATTGGGGGCCTTCCTGGCGGGCGTATTGGGCATCCTGCTGGGGGCGCCCACGCTCAAGCTCCGGGGGGATTACCTGGCCATCGTCACGCTGGGCTTTGGCGAAATCATCCGCGTGTTCCTGAACAACCTGGACCACCCGGTCAACATCACCAACGGCCCCAAAGGCCTGGGCCAGATCGACTCCATCAAGTTCTTTGGCTTTGACCTGGGCAAGAAGCACGAACTCTTCGGCTTTGAAATCGCCTCGGTCACCATGTACTACTACCTGTTCCTGGTGCTGGTGGTGGTCAGCGTGGTGATCTGTCACCGGCTGGAGCTGTCGCGCATTGGCCGCGCCTGGATGGCCATCCGCGAAGACGAAATCGCCGCCAAGGCCATGGGCATCAACACCCGCAACATGAAGCTGCTGGCCTTTGGCATGGGCGCCACCTTCGGCGGCGTGGCGGGCTCGATGTTCGCTGCCTTCCAGGGCTTTGTGTCGCCCGAATCGTTCAGCCTCATGGAGTCGGTGATGATCGTCGCCATGGTGGTGCTGGGCGGCATTGGCCACTTGCCGGGTGTGATCCTGGGCGCCGTGCTGCTGTCGGCATTGCCCGAGGTGCTGCGCTACGTGGCCGGCCCGCTGCAGGCCATGACCGACGGCCGGCTGGATTCGGCCATCCTGCGCCAGCTGCTGATCGCGCTGGCCATGATCGTCGTGATGCTCATGCGTCCGCGTGGCCTGTGGCCGGCGCCTGACCATGGCAAGTCGCTGCAGAACACGAAGTAAAGGGGAGCGACATGGCAGAAACCGTACTCAAAGTCGCCGGCATTTCCAAACGCTTTGGTGGCCTGCAGGCCCTGAGCGATGTGGGCATCACCATCGAACGCGGCCAGGTCTATGGCCTGATCGGCCCCAACGGCGCGGGCAAGACCACGTTCTTCAACGTCATCACAGGCCTGTACACCCCCGACAGCGGCACCTTCGAGCTGGCCGGCAAGCCCTACCAGCCCACGGCGGTGCACGAGGTGGCCAAGGCGGGCATCGCGCGCACGTTCCAGAACATCCGGCTGTTCGCCGAGATGACCGCGCTGGAAAACGTCATGGTCGGGCGGCACATCCGCACTGGCTCGGGCCTGCTGGGCGCGATCTTTCGCACGCCCGGCTTCAAGGCCGAGGAAGCCGCGATTGCCAAACGCGCGCAGGAGCTGCTGGACTACGTGGGCATCGGCAAGTTTGCCGACTACAAGGCCCGCACGCTGAGCTACGGCGACCAGCGCCGCCTGGAAATTGCCCGTGCGCTGGCCACCGACCCGCAACTGATCGCGCTGGACGAACCGGCGGCCGGCATGAACGCTACCGAAAAGGTTCAGCTGCGTGGCCTGATCGACCAGATCCGCAACGACAACCGGACCATCCTGCTGATCGAGCACGACGTGAAGCTGGTCATGGGCCTGTGTGACCGCGTGACGGTGCTGGACTACGGCAAGCAGATCGCTGAAGGCACGCCGCAGGAAGTGCAGAAAAACGAAAAAGTCATCGAGGCCTACCTGGGCACCGGCGCCCACTGAGCGGAGCAACAGCAATGGCACAAACACTACTGAAAGTCAGCGGCCTGAAGGTCGCATACGGCGGCATCCAGGCCGTCAAGGGCGTGGACTTCGAGGTGCGCGAAGGCGAACTCGTCTCGCTGATCGGCTCCAACGGCGCGGGCAAGACGACCACCATGAAGGCCATCACCGGCACGCTGGGCATCAACGCCGGCGACATTGAATACCTGGGAAAGAGCATCAAGGGCCAGGGCCCGTGGGACCTGGTCAAGCAGGGCCTGGCCATGGTGCCCGAAGGCCGCGGCGTGTTCACGCGCATGACCATCACCGAAAACCTGCAGATGGGTGCCTACATCCGCAGCGACAAGGCCGGCATCGCCGACGACATGGAAAAGGTGTTCACCATCTTTCCGCGCCTGCGCGAACGCAAGGACCAGCTGGCCGGCACCATGTCCGGCGGCGAGCAGCAGATGCTGGCCATGGGCCGCGCGCTGATGAGCCGCCCCAAGGTGCTGCTGCTGGACGAACCTTCCATGGGCCTGTCGCCCATCATGGTGGACAAGATCTTCGAGGTGGTGGGCGACGTGCACGGCCAGGGGGTCACCATCCTGCTGGTGGAGCAGAACGCGAGCCGTGCCTTGGGTATTGCCAACCGCGGCTACGTGATGGAATCCGGCGAAATCACCATGACCGGCGAAGCCCGTGCCATGCTGAACGACCCCAAGGTACGCGCCGCATACCTCGGGGAATAAGCCTCGGGGAATGAGCGGGCAACGGCCAGCGTCAGAACCTGTACTGCAGGCCCACGCTGGTCATGCGCACCGGGTCGCGGCCGCCGGCAAACCGGAAGTCGTGGCTGTCCCAGTTGATGGTGGCTGCTACGTTGGGCGTGAAGTCGTAGCTGGCGCCGATGCCGTATGACAGGCCAAAGCCGTTGTCGGAGCCAGCCGCCACGCCCGAGCCGGCGGCTGACGTCGTACTGGTGCGGCCATAGGTGGTGCCGATCTTGCCCAGCAGGCTGAACGCCGGCGTCAGCGGCGCCTTGCCCACCAGGCTCAGGTTCAGGCCGTGGGCCTTGGTGTCGCCACCGCCACGCGATACGCGGCCCATGTTCACATAGCCCAGCTCGGCGCCCCAGTTGTCGCGGAACATGGAGCCAAAGTAGATCGAGCCCGCAGTGTCGGAATCGTCACAGGCAAAGGCGCCCGTGCCGCAGCCGGCACGGAAGTCCGACTTGCCGATGTTAAGACCCATGTAGCCGCGGTTTGTGCCAGGCATCATGGACGAGCCTGAAGACGTGGACGTTTGCGCTGCGGCGGGCAGGGCGGCGATGGTGGTGATGGCTGCCAGCGCGAGAGGCGTGATGGCGCGCGAGAGTGATTTCATGGGGCTCTCCACAGAGTCAGTTACAACGAACTGCCACTGTAGGAAGCCCCGGAAGCTACCTCCGTGGGACCAGCGGGCGGTTACCTGTAGGACCTGTCCGGCGAAACGCTGCGCCGCTCAGTCCACCTTGGCGCCCGACGCCTTCACCACCGTTTCGTACTTGGCCAGCTCGGCCTTCATGAAGGCGCCAAACTGCTCGGGCGTGTTGGGCACGGGCTCGGCCATCAGCGCGGCAAAGCGGGTCTTGGCCTCGGGCGAATTGAGCGCGGCCACGAAGGCCTGGTTCAGCCGGGCCACCACGTCGCGCGGCGTGGCGGCGGGCGCCACCAGGCCCCACCAGGTGTCAATTGCAAAGCCCTTGAGCGTGTCGGCCACCGGAGGCACATCAGGCAGCGCGGGTGAGCGGCCCAGCGTGGTGACTGCCAGCGCCTTGAGCTTGCCCGCCCGGATATTGGGCGCGGCCGTGGCCAGGTTGTCGAAGTTGTAATCCACCTGGCCCGACAGCAGCGCCAGCTGCGCAGGGTTGCCGCCGTTGTAAGGGATGTGCACCGCAAAGATGCCGGCGTCGCGCTTGAACATCTCGCCAGCCAGGTGGCCCGCGCTGCCGTTGCCGCCGCTGCCGTAATTGAGCTTGGCCGGGTTGGCCTTGGCATAGGCAATCAGGTCGGCCAGGGTGTTGATCTTCAGCCGCGCGGCGGTGTCGGCGTTCATGACCAGCACATTGGGCACGCGCAGCATCTGGGTGATGGGCGCGAAGTCCTTCGCCGCGTCATACGGCATCTTGCTGAACAGCCAGGGGTTGATGGCATGCGTGGCCACGGCGGCAATGCCGATGGTCAGGCCGTCGGCCGGCGCCTTGGCCACGATATCGGCGCCGATGTTGCCGCCGCCGCCGGGCTTGTTGTCAATGATCACCGTGCCCAGTGAATCCTTGACGCGCTCGGCCATCAGCCGGGCCGTCACGTCGATCGGGCCGCCCGCCGCATAGGGCACGACCAGGCGGATGGGCCGCGCCTGGGCCAGCGCCAAGTGCGGCGCAGCCAGCGCCACGGCGGCGGCGGAGATGACCAGGTGGCGGCGCTGCAAACCGGTGTGCAAAATCATGCTGTCTCCTTGTGCTTGTCGGCTTCGGTGGTGAATGAATCTGCGAAAAACTCCTCGGGCGGCAGGCCAGCCTGGGCGCTGTATTCGGCGCGCGCCGAATCCACCACGATGGGCGCGCCGCAGGCATACACCTGGTGGCCCGACAGATCGGGAAAGTCCTCCAGCACGGCGCGGTGCACAAAGCCCGTGCGGCCCGTCCAGTTGTCCTCGGGCAGCGCGTTGGAGATGACCGGCACGTAGGTCAGGTTGGGCATCACCGCCAGTTGCGCCTGCACCCAGTCGTCCAGGTAAAGGTCCGACGGGCGACGCCCGCCCCAGTACAGCGTGGCCGGGCGGGTAATGCCCTTGTGCTGCATCTGCTCGATCACCGCCTTGATCGGCGCAAAGCCCGTGCCCGAGGCCAGCAGCACCATGGGTTTGGCGGAATCGTCGCGCAGGTAAAAGCTGCCATAGGGGCCTTCCACGCGCAGGATTTCTTTTTCCTTCATGGCATTGAACACATGGTCGGTGAACTTGCCGCCGGGCATGTGGCGGATGTGCAGCTCCACCGCCGGTCCGTTGTGCGGCGCATTGGCCATGCTGTAGCTGCGCCGCGCCCCGTCACGCAAGATGAACTCCACATACTGCCCTGCGTGGTAGCGGAAGGTGTCGTTGGCCGGCAGCTGCAGCTTCAGCACCATCACGTCGTGCGATTTTTTCTCCAGCGTGATCACGCGTGAAGGCATCTTCTTGATGGGAAAGGCGCTTTCGTCGGTGACCTGGCGCGACTCGATCAGCACGTCCGTCTGCGGCACGGCGCAGCACGTGAGGATGAAGCCCGCGGCCTCTTCCTCGGGGCTCAGGGCCTTGACCTGGTGGGTGCCGTGCACCACGGTGCCCTCGATCTTCTTGCACTTGCACGAGCCGCAGGCGCCGTCCTTGCAGCCATAGGGCAGGCCAATGCCCTGGCGGATGGCCGCAGGCAGGATGGCCTCATCCGGGTTGGCGGTGAAACTGCGCCCGCTGGGCTGCACTGTGATCTGGAACGTCATTCTTTGGGTATCCTCGGGCCTGTTTTTCGCTGACAGCCCCTGATTTTGCCCTCAAACCAAAGCCCCCTCGGCGCCCGGCCGGCGCGCTTTCGCCGCCAGCGGCTGCTGATCGTGGGCTGCGGCGACGTGGGCCAGCGTGTGGCGCGTGCCGCTGGGCCCGGCGTGCGGGTGCTGGCGCTGACGTCATCGCCCGCGCGCATCCCCGCATTGCGCGACCAGGGCATCACGCCGCTGACCGGCAACCTGGACGCCCCCGCCACGCTGCGCCGCCTGGCGGGGTTGGCGACCCATGTGGTGCACCTGGCGCCGCCCCCCGGTGATGGTCATGCGCAATGGTGGCGCGACCCTCGCACCCAGGCGCTGCTGCGTGCCCTGCGCCTGCGCACCGCGCCAGCGGCGCTGGTGTATGGCTCCACCAGCGGTGTGTATGGCGACTGCGCTGGCGCGCTGGTCAATGAAACCGCTGCGCTGAAAGCCAGCACCCCCCGCGCCCAGCGCCGGGTGGACGCCGAAGCCCTGGTGCGCCACTTTGGCCGCGCCACGCTGGGCGGCTTGGGGCAGGGCGGCACGCGCGCCAGCATCCTGCGCATTCCTGGCATCTATGCGCCCGACCGCGAAGGCGGCACGCCGCGCGCGCGCCTGCTCAAGCGCACGCCGGTGCTGGCGGCGGCCGACGACGTCTACACCAACCACATCCATGCCGACGACCTGGCGCGCGCCTGCCTGGCGGCGCTGTGGCGCGGCCGGCCCCAGCGCGTGTACAACGCCAGCGACGACACCCGCCTGAAGATGGGCGACTACTTTGACCTGGCCGCCGACCTGTACGGCCTGCCGCGGCCGCCGCGCGTGCCGCGCAGCACCGCCCAGGCCGAGCTGCCGCTGGTGCTGCTGAGCTTCATGAGCGAATCGCGGCAAATGGACAACACCCGGCTGAAGAATGAATTGCGGCTGCGGCTGTGGTACCCGACAGTGCACACCGGCTTGGCCGGCTGACAAGCAACGCCTGCCTTGGCAAATTTTTGACAAGATCAGTTAAATATCTTATTTTTCAATGAGTTATGAAATTGAAATCTCGTCAAAATGATCGCTGAGAAAGGCGATCTGCTGCAGTTGGTGCGTGCCGCCGGGCCTGGGGGGATTGCCCCGGATGCGCTGGCCCGCCAACTGACGCACATCAGCCGGTCCACGCTCAACAGACGTTTGGCCCAGGCCGTTGCGCAAGGCGCCCTCAAACCCTTGGGGGCAGGGCGCGCAACCCGATACGCCGCTACCGGGCCGCTTTCCCGCGCTGACATTGACGCCTACTTTGACGCTCCCCCGCTGATGCGGCCGGTGGCGCGGTTTCGCGAGGAACTGCTGGGCCCCTTGCCCAACATTGACGCCGACAAGGCGCTGCGATGCAGTCAGATCCAGGCGCTGGCCAGCCCGATCGACAAGCGGTTTCTGGCCAACTTTGTGATTGACTTTTCATGGGGATCATCCGTGCTGGAGGGCGGCACCTATTCCGAGCTGGACACCGAAGCCCTTGTCCGGTATGGCCAAAAAAACCCGGACAAACCCACGGCTGACGCTGTACTGGTGCTGAACCACAAACGTGCCGCGGAACACCTCTGGGCGCACCGCACGCTGGACATGCAAAACCTGTGCGCGATGCATGCGCTGCTGACCGACGACCATGCATTGGCGGAGGTTGCGGATTCAGACCATTTCCTGCCGGCGCACCAACGGGGCAAGCCACGCGAATACGAAGAAATCAACCTCGGCGCGTCTGCCTACATTCCGCCCTTTCGCCCCGGCGAAGGCTACGTGGCGCAAGCAGCGGCCGGCATTCTGGATACAGCGGCCACCTTGCCGCCAGTGCAGGCGGCGCTGCACCTGATGACGCGTCTGCCCTACCTGCAGGCGTTTGCGAACGGCAACAAGCGCACGGCGCGGCTTGCGGCGAATGCCCCATTGCTGAACGGCGGGCTATTGCCTTTCTCATTTGCCGACGTGGACAAGCGCGAATACATCCGTGGCATGGCGGCGTTTTACGAGCTGGGTGACATGCACGTCATGGAGCAGACATTTGTGCATGGGTATGCGCGGTCCGTGCTGCGTGGCAGCAACATCCCCGCCGCCCAGCGCGGCGCAGGTTTTGACCTGGCGGGCGTGGCCCATGCCCTGGCCGACTTCATCAACACAGGCCGCCTGCCCCAGAGCCAGGCGGCCCGCGTGTTCATCAAATCCCCGCCGGCTTGAGCATCGTGCTCATGCGGTCCACCGCCTTGAGCGTGAGGGTCTTGATCTCCGCCCCCTGCAACACGGTCAGCTGGATTTCATCGTCCGGGTTGGCGTGCTGCCACACCTGCTTGTAGAACGCCTCCAGCGTGGCGACCTTGGTGCCGTCCACCGCCAGCACCACGTCGCCCGGCTGCAGGCCGGCGGCCTGGGCGGGGCTGTCCTTGTTGACGCGCACCACCTGCACGCGCCCGCCCTGTTCGCTGGAAGTCAGGCCCAGCCAGGGCCTGCGGCTGGGCTTGCTGCTGCCCGTCTGCTGCAGCTCGGCCAGGATGGGCTTGAGCAAATCCACCGGCACGAACATGTTGCCCGGCAGGCGCCGCCCCATGGCGGAGTTCGCGCCCATGGCGTCCATCACAAACAGGCTGCCAATGCCCAGCAACTCGCCGCGCTGGTTGAACAGCGGCGCGCCGCTGTGGTTGCCCACGGGCGGGCTGGTGAACAGGGCCGATTCAATGTGGTATTCCCAATACCCGGAAAACGGCCGCTTGCTGACCAGCTGCGTCATGTTCACGTCGCCGTCGTCGCCGCCGGTGGCCACCATCATGGCCTCGCCCGTTGCGGCGTCGGCCTGGCTGCCCAGCGGTACCGGCGCCACGCCGCGCAGCGGCAGCAGCGGACGCAACAGGCCAAAGCCGGTGGCCAGGTCGTAGGCCACAGTGCGCGCGGGCAGCGTCCTGTTGTCCTGCGTGGTGATCTGCACCGTGTCGGCCTCCAGCAGCAGGTAGCCGATGGTCAGCACCAGGCCGTCCGGGCCAATCACCACGCCCGAGCCGCTGCGCTCGCGCCCCAGCGTCTCGGCCGAGCGGGCGCCGGCGGCAGCAGTGACCTGCACACCCACGACAGACGCGTTGGCGCGCGTCAACGCGTCGATCATGGTCTGGGCAGAAGGCGGCTGCGGCGTGGCCGCGTGGGCGAGCGCCACGAAAGTGATGCAGAGGAAGAACCAGAACCGGTGCAGCGTGCGCATGGTGAGCTCCTGGCTCAAGCGGTGGGAAATGCCACGGACAGAGAATGCACCTGAACGGAATGTTGAGACAAGCCCGGGGGATTGTGAAAAGCCGTTACAAGTGTGAGAAGCCCGATCCGGGCGGGCTATAGTCGGGCAGACATCACAACGCTGGCCTCCCAGCAGCTGCCCATGTACAAAACCGTTAGCAAATGCCGTCTTTGTGGAGGAGCTGAGCTGCAATCAGCCTTCAACCTGGGGGTGCAGCACCTGACCGGAGTGTTTCCCAAGTCAGTGGACGAGCCCATCACCGCCGGGCCGGTAGAGCTGGTGAAGTGCATGGCGGCCGGCGGCTGCGGACTGGTGCAGCTGCGCCAAAGCTACAACTCCGAGGAAATGTACGGCGCCAACTACGGCTACCGCTCTGGGCTGAACCCCAGCATGGTCCGGCACCTGGCCTCCAAGGTGGAAGCCATCCTGAAAACGGGCGTTCTGCGCGACGGCGACGTGGTGGTGGACATTGGCAGCAACGACGGCACAACGCTGCGTGCCTATCCGCAGGGCAAGTACGAGCTGGTGGGCATTGACCCCACCGGCGTGAAATTCGCGCAGTACTACCCCGCGTCGATCCGGCTCATCCCCGAATTTTTCTCGGCGGACGCGATTGCGCAGGCACTGGGTGGGCGCAAGGCCAAGGTCATCACTTCGTTCTCGATGTTCTACGACCTGGAGGACCCCACGGCATTCGCCCGCGAAATCCATGGCGCGCTGGACGACGAAGGCATGTGGGTATGCGAACAGAGTTACCTGCCGGCCATGCTGGACACCAACTCATTCGACACCATCTGCCACGAGCACCTGGAGTTCTACACCCTCAAGCAGGTGCAGTGGGTCGCTGAAAAGGTGGGCCTGCGGCTGATCGATGTGGAGTTCAATGCCGTGAATGGCGGCAGCTTTTCGTTTGCCGCCGTCAAGGCCGGGTCCACCCGCACGGGCCGGCCTGAGGTCGTGGCCCAGGCGCTTGCGCACGAGGTGTCACATGGCCTGGACGGCATGGCCGTGTTCACGGACTTCCAGGCACGCGTGCAGGATGCCCGCAAGAACCTGGTCGCGTTCCTGCACCAGGCGGCAGCCGACAACAAGCGGGTGTATGGCATTGGCGCCTCCACCAAAGGCAATGTGCTGCTTCAGTACTTTGGCATTGGCCCGGCCCTGCTGCCGCAGATCGGCGAGGTGAACCCCGACAAGTTCGGTGCCTTTACCCCCGGAACCCACATCCCCTTGGTGCCCGAAGACGCGGTGCTGGCTTCCAACCCCGACTATCTGCTGGTATTTCCCTGGCATTTCCGGGACTTTTTCCTGTCCAACCCGAAGTTCAAAGGGCGCACGCTGGTGTTTCCCCTGCCTGCGCTGGAGGTGGTGGTAGCTGGTGGTGTATAGGCCAAGTGTTCTATTGGAAGCTATGGCTCGTGTCTCTCGTCGCATAAGATATCGCGCGTCGGAGTATGAGTCATGGGCCTCGTAGTACCCGCTCCCTCGTCGTAAATCCCCGAGAAAAATGAAGATACTGGTTACAGGCGGAACAGGAATGCTGGGCCGCAACATCTGCGAAGCAGGCGCGTCGAAAAAATTCACCGTTGTTGCTCCGCAGCGAAAAGAACTGGACTTGTCATCGCCTGCGGCCGTACACACATGGCTGGAAGCGAACCGGCCGGACATGATTATTCATGCTGCCGGTCATGTGGGCGGCATACAGGCCAACGTTGCCGATCCATTCAAATTCCTCAGCTTGAACGTGGATATGGCCATGAACCTGATTCGCTCAGCGCATGAACTGGGCATTCGTCGGATTCTCAATATTGGCAGCTCGTGCATGTATCCCCGCGAAGCGCCGAATCCACTCAAGGTGGAGTCTTTGCTGACTGGACGGTTTGAGCCTACCAACGAGGGTTACGCCGTTGCGAAAGTTCTGGCCGGTAAATTGTGCGAATACATCGCACTCCAGTCTCCTGAGTACCTCTACAAAACGCTGATTCCGTGCAATTTGTATGGGCGCTACGATCACTTTGAACCTGAACGTTCCCACTTGGTCCCGGCCGTTATAAAAAAGGTGCACGAAGCCCGTATGTCGGGCGCCCCCACCATTGCTCTGTGGGGCGACGGATCGGCCCGTCGTGAATTCATGTTTGCGGCGGATGCTGCGGACCTGATTCTTGAGGCGGCTCAACGGATTGAACAACTGCCGCAGTATCTGAATATCGGGCTAGGGCACGATTTCTCTGTACTGGAGTACTACCAAGCCGCAGCCAGAACCGTCGGCTGGGAAGGCGAATTCCAGTTTGATTTGACAAAACCCACCGGCATGAAGCAAAAGCTGCTCGACGTCAGCGTTCAGAGTTCATATGGCTGGGCGCCCGTCACATCGCTGGACGACGGCCTGCGCCAGACATACGCGTACTTCCGCGAGGTTCAGCATGCAGGCTAAGTTTCCCTTGGCGCTGTCCTCATGGGGTACCGAGGAAATCGCAGCCATCCAGTCCGTCGTGACGTCGGGTCAGTTCTCCATGGGCCAGCGCGTCCAGCAATTTGAGAGCGAATTCGCGGCGTACTCGGGTGTCCGTCATGCGGTGATGGTCAATTCAGGTTCATCCGCGAACCTGTTGATGACGGCCGCCTTGAGCCACACGTCAAATGACCGGTTGAGACTGGTTCGCGGTGACGAAATTCTGGTTCCTGCGGTGTCCTGGAGCACTACCTACTCCCCGCTGGCCCAGTACGGGCTCAAACTGCGCTTTGTCGATATTGATCTGGAGACCCTGAACTACGACCTTGATGCCCTGCGGCGCGCGGTACGCCCTGGCACCAAGGCCATCATGGCGGTCAATCTGCTGGGCAACCCCAACGAGTTTGAAGTCATCAATTCGCTGGCGCGCGAGCATGGCCTGGTCGTTGTGGAAGACAACTGTGAATCCCTGGGTGCCAGATACCAGGGCCGCATGGCTGGCACCTTCGGGGTGATGGGCAGCTACAGCTTCTTTTTCAGCCATCACATGTCCACCATGGAAGGCGGCATGGTGACCACGGACGACGAAGAGCTGTACCACGTCATGTTGTGCCTGCGCGCCCATGGCTGGACGCGCAACCTGCCCAAGAGCAACCACGTGACCGGCACCAAGAGCGACGATTTCTTTGAAGAGGCCTTTCGCTTTGTTTTGCCGGGCTACAACTTGCGGCCACTGGAGATGGAGGCCGCGATTGGCTCGGAACAACTGCGCAAGCTTCCTGAATTCATCCGGGTGCGCCGCCAGAATGCGCAAGCGGTGGTCGAAGCCTTGCGCGGCCACCCCGATCTCATGCTGCAAAAGGAAACGGGCGAGAGCAGCTGGTTTGGCTTCAGCCTCGTGATCCGGCCCGGCTCCGCCCTGACGCGTCCCGTGCTGCTCGACAAGCTGCGAGGCATGGGTTTTGAATGCCGCCCCATCGTCACCGGCAATTTCGCCAACAATCCGGTGGTCAAGCAGTTCGATCACACCATTCCCTACGCTCTGAAGAACGCGCAGCACATTGACAAGTGCGGGCTGTTTGTGGGTAACCACCACATTCCCATGCCCGACGCCGTTCAGGCGCTACGGACCTTGTAGGGCGGAGCGAAAATGGCACACCGAAAAGTAGCGCTGGTCACAGGGATCACAGGGCAGGATGGCGCCTACCTTGCCAATCTTCTGCTGCAAAAGGGCTATGACGTCCATGGCGTGCGCAGGACTTTGAGTGCTTCGGTGCAGAACCATCCGGTCGCTTTCGTCCCGGGGGCTGAAAAAGTTGAGAGAACGCCGACGCTGCATTCGGGCGACCTGACAGACGGCAACAGCCTGGTGCGGATCGTGGAGAAAGTACAACCGGATGAAATCTACAACCTCGCCGCAATAAGCCACATTCCTTCCACCGTTGACGCGGCGGAGTACACGGCGAATGTGGACGGTCTGGGTGTCTTGAGGTTGCTGGAGGCCATCCGGATCCTCCACCTGGAAAAAAAGACGCGCTTCTTTCAAGCCAGCAGCAGCGAACTGTTTGGCCGCACGCAACAGCTGCCCCAGACCGAGCTGACACCGTTTTATCCACGCAATCCCTACGGTGTGGCCAAGTTGTATGGGTACTGGATCACCGTGAACTACCGCGAGATGTACGGCATGTACGCCTGCAACGGCATCATGTTCAATCACGAAAGCCCGATTCGGGGCGAGATTTTTGTCACGCGCAAGATCACCCGCGCCCTTACGCGCATTTCGTTTGGCTTGCAGCCATGCCTTTACTTGGGCAATATGGGTGCCGTGCGTGACTGGGGGCACGCCCGTGACTTCGTTGAAATGCAATGGCTGATGCTCCAGCAACCAGCGCCGGAAGATTTCGTGATCGCGACCGGTGTTCACCACACCGTGCGTGAATTTGTCTGTCTGGCGGCACAGGCCCTGGGCATGCAACTCCGGTTTGAAGGAAGCGGCCTGGACGAAGTAGGGATCGTTGCCGCGACTGGGCCAGATTCGCACTGCAAGGTGGGCGACGTCATCGTTCGGGTGGATCCCAGGTTTTACCGGGGGGCCGAACCCGAAGTCTTCCTGGGTGACGTCAGCAAGGCGAGAAGCCGGTTGGGGTGGCAACCGCGCACCGACCTGGCGTCCCTGGCCCGGGAAATGATCGATTTCGATGTCATGCAGGTTCAAGGCAATGAGCTGAGGCCGGCAGGATCCCTTGGGGCGCATCAATGAACATGACTTTTGTGGGTATGAAATCTTTTTCTGCTTTGACGAAGCGCCTGCTGTCTGCCTGGGCTGTTGTGCCGGCCTGCGGCCTTTTTTGTGCTGCTGCCCTCCAGGCCCAGCCCTTGCCCGTGGGCATGATTTCAGCAGCCAATCCGGCGGGTCTGGGGCTTGTGCCCAGCAGCGCGCTGTCGTCAGTGCCCCTGCCGTCGGGGCCCGACAGGCTCACATCCACCTCTGCGTATGGCGGCCGCGGCACGTCGGACGTTCCGTCCGTGCGGCCAGCGCAACCAGCAATGCCGCTCGCGCCCCCGCCGCTGGCCACCACCGAATACCAGCGCTTCGTGCAGGACACCACGGGCCGGGCCCTGCCGTTGTTTGGCTACGACCTGTTCACCGCGGGCGCTTTCCCCTCGCTGCAAAACGTGCCCGTGCCCACGGACTACGTGCTGGGCCCGGGCGATGAAATCGACCTGAAGCTGTGGGGCGCGGTGGACGCCGACCTGCGCCTGGCGGTGGACCGCAATGGCCAGGTGAACATCCCGCGCGTGGGCACGGTCAACGTGGCCGGCATCAAGGCATCGCAGCTGGAGCCCACGCTGCGCGGCCAGGTCAGCCGCGTGTATAACAACTTCCAGCTGAGCGCCACGCTGGGCCAGCTGCGCTCCATCCAGGTGTTTGTGGTGGGGCAGGCGCGCCGCCCCGGCGCCTACACCGTGTCCAGCCTGTCCACGCTGATCAGCGCGCTGTTTGAAAGCGGCGGGCCGGCGGCTACCGGCACGCTGCGCAACATCCAGCTCAAGCGCGATGGCAAGACAGTGTCCACCATCGACCTGTACAAATTCATCAACGAGGGCGACAAGACGGCAGACGCGCGCCTGCAGCCGGGCGACGTGATCGTCATCCCGCCCGCCGGGCCACGCGTGGCCGTGACAGGCGCGCTGGACCAGCCGGCCATCTTCGAGCTGACCGGCACCGAAGAGCCCCTGGGTAAGGTGTTGTCATACGGTGGCCGCACGCAAGCCCTGACCACCCCGCACAAGGTGCTGGTCGAACGCATCGACGCCGCCCGGGCCAAAGCCCCGCGCAGCGTGGACGAGCGCGCGCTGGATGCGAAGGGCCTGCAAAGCACGGTGCGCGACGGCGACGTGGTGACACTGTTCAAGATCAGCCCTGAATTTGGCAACGCCGTCACGCTGCGCGGCAACGTGGCCGCGCCGCTGCGCTACGCCCACAAGCCCGGCATGCGCGTGGCCGACCTGATCCCCGAGCGCGACGCGCTGATCCAGCCCGACTACTACACCCGGCGCAACCTGGTGGTGCAGTATGAAAGCGGGCGCAACGTCAGCGACAGCCGCGTGGTCAGTGAAGTCAAGAACCTGCTGCAGGAAATCAACTGGGACTACGCCGTGGTCGAGCGGCTGGACCCCAAGGAACTGCGCTCCCAGCTCATTCCCTTCAACCTGGGCCGTGCCGTGCGCGAGCGCGACCCGGCAGCCAACGTGGAGCTGCAGCCCGGCGACATCGTCACCATCTTCAGCGTGAACGACCTGCCCGTGCCCGTGGAAAAGCGCACGCAGTACGTGCGCATTGGCGGTGAGGTGAAGGTGCCCGGCGTGTACCAGCTGAGCCCCGGTGAAACACTGGACCAACTGGTGCGTCGCGCGGGTGGCTTCAGCCAGAACGCCTTTGTGTACGGCACCGTCTTCCTGCGCGAAAGCACCCGCGCGCAGCAACAGGCCAACCTGGACCGCGCCACGCGCCGGCTGGAGGCGGACATCAATTCGCAGGCGGCAGCCGCTCTGCAGAACATCCGCGACGCGGACAAGGCCGCGGAATCACTGCAGGCCCAGCTGGCCACGCAGCGTCTGCTGCTGGCCCGGCTGCAAAGCCTCCGGGCCAGCGGGCGCATTGCGCTGGAACTGGACGTGCGCAGCCAGAACCTGCCGCCCATCGTGCTGGAAGACGGCGACCAGATCACCGTGCCCACGGCGCCGAGCTTTGTGGGCGTGTTTGGCGCGGTGACGGCAGAGGCCTCGTTCCTGCACAAATACAACTACACCGCGCGCGATTACCTGGACAGGGCCGGCCCCACGCGCGACGCGGATGAAGACTACGTGGCCATCATCCGTGCCGACGGCACGGTGGAAGTGAACCCCGGCACCACCCGCAGCCTGCTGAGCTTCAACACCGGCGTGCTGGACAGGCGCCTGAACCCCGGCGACACGGTGTTCGTGCCAGAGAAGTTCGACAAACGCTCGGCCTACACCCGCTTCATCGAAGGCGCCAAGGACCTCACGGCCATCTTCTACCAGTTTGGCCTGGGCGCGGCTGGCCTCAAGGTACTCAAGGACTGAAAGCGCGGCATGACGGAACAATCCAACTTGCCAGAGCCGCAAGCAGAATTCACCCTGGTTGACCTGCTGACCGCCATTGGCGAAGAAAAAACCCTGATCGCCGGCATCACGGCGCTGGCTGGCGCCGTGGGCCTGGCCGTGGCGCTGTTGTTGCCTACCATCTACACCGCAAAGACCACCTTGCTGCCGCCACAGCAAAGCCAGAATGCATCCGCCGGCATGGCCGCATCCCTGGGGGCGCTGGCCGCATCCACCGGCATTGCGGCGGCGTTCAAGACGCCTGAAGAGCTGTACGTGGGCCTGCTCAAGACAGACACCGTGGCCAACGCGCTGATCAACCGCTTCAAGCTCAAGGACCGCTACGAAGAAGACACCCTGGTCAACACCCGCCGGGAGCTGGCCCGCAACGTGCGCATTGCGGTCGATCGCAAATCAACCCTCATCTCGGTCGAGGCCGACGACACCGACGCGGCGTTTGCCGCGCAGCTGGCCAATGCCTACGCAGAGGAACTGCGCACCCTCATGGGCCGCATCGCCGTGACCGAGGCGCAGCAACGCCGCGCCTTCTTCGAGCAGCAGATGACCAAGGCCAAGGACGAACTGGCCCGCGCCGAGCTGGCCGTGCGCCAGGCCCAGGACAAGGGCGGCCTGGTCAGCGTGGACGCGCAGACCCAGACGCTGATCGGCGCCGCCGCGCAAATACGCGGCCAAATCGTCGCGCGCGAGGTCCAGTTGCAGGCGCTGCGGCCCTACGCCGGGCCCGACAACCCTGAGCTGCGCCGCCTGCTGTCCGAGCTGTCCAGCCTGCAGGCGCAGCTGGCCAGAATGGAAGGCGGCAACGGCGCGCAGCGCAACGGCAAGGGCGACGCCCAGGCGGCCCTGGCCAACGTGCGGCTGTACCGCGAGCTGAAATACCAGGAGGCGATCTATTCCGCCATGCTGCAGCAGTTCCAGCTGGCCAAGGCCGACGAGGCACGTGATGCACCGTTGCTGCAGCAGGTGGACGTGGCCACCGCGCCCGACCGCAAGAGCAAGCCCCGCCGCGCGTTCATCGTGCTGGGCTGCGCTGCCGCCGGCCTCTTGGCCGGGCTGATGCTGGCCTTTGTACGCCGGTCCCTGCGCCAGATGCGTGAAGACCCGGCTACCACCGGCCGCTGGGCGGCGCTGGCCAGCGCCTGGCGCCTGCGCGGCGGCGCCGGCCCGGCCACGCCGGGCGGGAACGGGGCGTCATGATGGAACCTGCAATTTGGCTTCTGGCGGGCAGCGTGGTCACGGCGCTTCTGTGCGCATTGCTCGTGCTGACGCGTGCCCACCACGGGCACTTCAGCCTGGACACCACTGTTGGCGTGCAGAAATTCCACACGGCGCCCACCCCCCGCATCGGCGGCGTCGCGGTGTACCTGGGGCTGATGGTCGTGCTGGGCCTGGCGCCATACACCGTGCGCACCTGGCTGATGCCCATGGTGGTGGCTTCGTTGCCCGCGTTCGTGATGGGGCTTTGGGAAGACCTGACCAAGCGTGTGTCGGTGCGCAAGCGCCTGTTCAGCACCTTCCTCAGCGGTGTGCTGGCCTGGTGGCTGATGGACATCAGCCTCACGCGCGTGAACGTGCCCCCGGTTGACTGGCTGCTGGCCCACTCACTGCCCGCGTCGGTTCTGTTCACGGCCTTCGCCGTCAGCGGGGCGTCCAATGCGTTCAACATCATTGACGGCTTCAACGGCCTGGCAGGGGGCGTGGCGCTGATCGCGCTCGCGGCCCTGGGGTTGATTGCGGCCCAGGTGGGTGACCAGACCGTGGTGTACCTGTGCCTGGCGGTGGGCTGCGTCACCCTGGGTTTCATGGTGGTCAACTTTCCCTACGGCAAGATCTTTCTGGGCGACGGTGGCGCCTACCTGATCGGCTTCCTGATCGCCTGGATCGCCGTGACACTGCCCATGCGCAACGCCAACGTGTCGGTGTGGGCTACCCTCATGGCGTGCGGGTACCCGATTCTTGAAACACTGTTCAGCATCGTGCGCAAGCTCAAGCGGCGCGGCCACACCCCGGGTCAGCCTGACCATGTGCATCTGCACATGTTGGTTTACCGCCGGGTAGCGCGTCGCATGTTCCCGCAGGCGCAGGCCGCGTTGCAAAACGGCTTGACCAGTCCCTTCGTCTGGCTCTTTGCGCTGCTGCCCGCGACCATTGCCACGCTCTGGTATGAGTCGTCCGCGGTGCTGGGCACTGGTTTTGTTGTCAGCGGATTCATTTACTGGGTGATGTACCTGCGCCTGACGCAGTTCCGCTGGTGCCTGCGGGCTGCGACGGCTCAACCGGTTCACCCTGTGGGGCAGGCAAAGCAGGTGCGCATGTAGTCCATGCCCCACACCTACCTCTTCATCCACCAGAACTTCCCGGGCCAGTTCGTTCACATTGCCGCAGCGCTGGCCGCGGCCGGGCACCGCGTGGTGGCGCTGGGCATTGCCGGGCGCAACGTGCCGGGCGTGCAGTACCTGCGCTACGAGCCCGCCCGCGCGCCCGGTGGGGCCCCGGTGCGCGGCGACCTGACGGCCAAGCTGGCGCGGGCCGAAGGCTGCGCGTCGGCCATGCTGGCGCTCAAGGCCCAGGGCCTGCAGCCCGACGTGATCGTGGCGCACCCAGGCTGGGGTGAGGCGCTGTTCTGCAAGGACGTGTGGCCCCAGGCACGCCTGGTGGTGTTTGCGGAGTTCTATTACACGGTGGATGGCTCGGACTACGCCTTCGACCCGGAATTCCAGGCCGACACCCCCGCCGCGCGCATGCGCCTGCGCCTGAAGAACACCGCGCTGCTGCACGCGCTTGCCGCGGCCGACGCTGCCTATGCGCCCACCCAGTGGCAAAAGAGCCAGGTGCCGGCGGAGTTCCAGCACAAGGTGCAGGTGATCTTTGACGGCATCGACACCCAGCTGGTCAAGCCGGCGGCGGGCGTCAGCGTGCGGCTGAAGCGCGACAACCTGATGCTGAGCCGCGCGGACGAGGTGATCACCTTCGTCAACCGCAACCTGGAGCCGTACCGCGGCTTCCACAGCTTCATGCGCGCGCTGCCCGACATGCTGGCGTGCCGCCCGCGCGCCCATGTGCTGATCGTGGGGCGCGACGGCGTCAGCTACGGATCGCGGCCCAGGGGCGGGGGCTCCTGGAAGGACGCCATGCTGCGCGAAGTGGGCGCCGGCCTGCCGATGGACCGTGTGCACTTTCTCGGGCCCTTGCCCTATGCGCAGTATCTGCAGGTGCTGCAGATATCGACCTGCCATGTGTACCTGACCTACCCGTTCGTGCTGTCCTGGAGTTGCCTGGAGTCCATGAGCGCGGGCAACGTGGTGGTGGGCAGCGACACGGCGCCGGTGCGCGAGGTGATCGAGGATGGCCGCAATGGCCTGCTGACCCCCTTTTTTGACACGAAAGCCATGGCCGCACGGGTGGCGGACGTGCTGGCCGCACCCGGCGACCACGCGGCGCTGTCGGCCGCTGCGCGGGCCACGGTGCAGGCCCGTTACGATTTGAAAACCGTGTGTTTGCCGCAGCTCCTGCGGTTTATTGCCGATCAGTGAAGAAACAAGTGCTCATTGAGTACTTAAGGAATCACTACTACATGGGATAGACGCCTGTAGTCTTCTCAGATACAACAAGTTGTTTCATAGACATCCTGTTGTATTTGAAGGAGCAGTTGCCATGGCAGACATCACCGGTACCAGCGGAAACGACACCCTGGCGGGCACGACGGGCGATGACACGTTATCCGGGCTGGGTGGCAACGATGTGTTGACCGGCGACGCCGGCAACGACCTTCTGCTGGGGGGCGCCGGGTCTGACACCCTGGCTGGCGGTGGTGGCAACGACACCCTGGACGGCGGCACGATTACCGACACGGTGAACATCAGTGACCTGAATGTGGTGTCGTACAGCGCCTCCACCACCGCCGTGAACGTGAACCTGCAAACCGGCACGGCCAGTGACGGCTTTGGCGGCACCGACGCCTTGAGCAACCTGAACTTCGTCGTGGGCTCGGCCCATAACGACACCCTCACCGGCAGCACCACCCAGATCTACGAACAGTTCGAAGGCGGGCTGGGGGATGACGTGATCGACGGCGGCACCATTGACACGGTGACGCTGATCAACAGCAACCGCGTGACCTACCAGAACGCCAGCGGGGCGGTGCAGGTGGACCTGGGGCAAAACAAGGCCACCGGTGCGGCGGGCAATGACACGCTGACCAATATCAACCATGTGCGCGGCAGCAATGCGGGCGACGTGCTGACAGGCAGCGATGCCACAGGGTACATGGAAGTGTTTGACGGCCGCGGCGGCAACGACACCATCGACGGCGCGGGCGGCATTGACGCAGTGCGCTTTGACAGCTCGTCCACGACCGGTGTGACGGTCAACCTGGCCACCAACACCGCGAGCGACGGCCAGGGCGGCACGGACACCATCACCAACGTGGAAAACGTGCGCGGCAGCAACTTCAGCGACAGCATCACTGGCGACGGCAATGCCAACGTGCTGGAAGGCCAGGGCGGTAACGATCTGCTGATCGGCGGCGCGGGCAACGACACCCTGCTGGGCGGTAACGGGCAAGATTCCCTCAGTGGCGGGCCGGGTGACGACGTGCTGGACGGCGGCGCCAACGACCCGGGGCAGATCGGTGACTTCCTGAGCTACGAGGGCGCAACCACTGCTGTCAATATCAACCTGACCACGGGCCAGGTGACCGGCGGCTGGGGCAACGACACGGTCAGCGGCTTTGAAGCCGCACTGGGTTCCCAGGCGGACGACACCATCACCGGCAGCAATGCCGGTGAATGGCTGCGCGGCTACCTGGGCAACGACACGCTGGACGGCGGCGGCGGCTTTGACTTCGTGGACTATTTCAACGCCACCGCGGCGGTCGCGGTCAGCCTGACCACCAACACGGCCAGCGGCGCGCACGGCAATGATGTGCTGAGCAACTTCGAAGCCATCCGCGGCTCCAGCAACAACGACACCCTGGACGGCGACACCGGCAACAACAACATCCAGGGCATCGGCGGCAACGACTTCATTGACGGCTTTGCCGGCAACGACACGCTGGACGGCGGCGCCGGCAATGACACCGTGCTGGGCGAGGCGGGCAACGACTACATCATGGGCGCTGATGGTGGCAGCGACAGCCTGGACGGCGAAGACGGCTACGACACGGTGTCGTACAACTATTCGGGCGCCACCACGGCGGTCAGCTTCACCTCCACCCTGGCCAGCGGCACGCAAAACGACGGGCTGGGCGGCATGGACACGGTGGCCGGGTTCGAGGAAATGCACATCTTCGGCGGCACGGCCGGCGACACCCTGACCGGTGGCACCGAGCGCAACTGGATCATGGGCAACGGCGGCGACGACACCCTGACGGGCGGTGATGGCGGCGATTCATTTGCCTTCAACGTGGCGGCGGCATCGGGCACCGACCGCATCACCGACCTGGCCTCGGGCGAAAACCTGAGCTTCCAGAACCAGGGCGGCGCCACTTTCAACCTGCAGGCGACCGTGCTGTCGGGTGACGACGCCTCGGCCCTGACCAAGGGCCAGGTCATGGTGGGCAGCTTTGCCGGCGGCGTGACCAAGGTCTATGTGGGCACCAACGACACGGCGGGCGCGGACCTGACCGTGGAACTGGCCGGCAACTATGCCGCGGGCGCTTTCACGGTGTTCAACGACGCGTTTGTCGGCAACCTGCAGTATTCGCCGGGCCAGACGTTGAACGGCACGGCGGGCGACGACACGCTGAACGGCACCGCGGGCGCCGACACCATCGACGCAGCAGGCGGCAACGACTTCATCAGCGGTCAGGGCGGAGCCGACAGCGTGCTGGGCGGCGAGGGCAATGACTACATCGTCGCCGGCGGCGACGGCGCCAATGACACCATTGACGGCGGCGACGGCAACGATGTCGTCAGCAACAACTTCAACACCCAGACCAGCCCCGTCACATTCGTATCCGCCGGCCCCGGCGGCCCGCAGGCGGATGGCCTGGGCGGCACCGACACGCTGATCAACGTGGAGGAAATCCAGGTCTTTGGCGGCAGCGCCGGCGACACCCTGACGGGGGACGCCGCCCGCAACTACATCATGGGCAACGGCGGCAACGACACGCTGACCGGTGGTGGCGGCAACGACAGCTTTGGCTACAACCTGGCGGTGGCCAGCGGCGTGGACCGCATCACCGACATGAACGGCAACGACAACCTGCAGTTCACCGGCACGGCGCTGGACAGCACCATCCAGAGCGGCAACGATGCATCGGCCCTGCTGCAGGGCCAGGTGATGGTCGGCACGCCCTCTGGCGGCGTGACCACGGTGTATGTGGGAACGGCCACGCTGGGCACCCCGCTGGTGATCGAGCTGCAGGGCAGCTTCGTGGCGGCCAACTTCAGCGTCAACAACGATGCCTTTGGCGGCAACCTGGTGATGAACCCGTTCATCACCCTGACAGGCACCAGCGCCGGCGAAACCCTGACGGGCACGGGCGCGGACGAAATCCTGGATGGCCTGGGCGGCAACGATCTGCTGGTGGGCATGGGGGGCAACGACAGCCTGCGGGGCGGCGCGGGGCAAGACACCCTGGCCGGCGGTGCGGGCAATGACACGCTGGACGGCGGCACCATCACCGACACGGTGAACCTGAGCGACCTGAACGTGGCGTCGTACAGCGCGTCGACCAGCGGTGTGAACGTGAACCTGCAAACCGGCACGGCCAGCGACGGCTTTGGCGGCACCGACACCCTGGTCAACCTGAACTTCGTGGTGGGCTCTGCGTACAACGACACATTGACCGGCAGCAACAGCCAGATCTTCGAGCAGTTTGACGGTGGCCTGGGCGACGACGTGATCGACGGCGGCACCATCGACACGGTGACCCTGGCCAACGGCAACCGCGTGACCTACCAGAACGCCAGCGGCGCGGTGCAGGTGGACCTGGGCCAGAACAAGGCCACGGGCGCGGCCGGCAACGACACGCTGACCAACATCAACAACGTGCGCGGCGGCAGCGCGGGCGACGTGCTGACGGGCAGCAACGCCACGGGCTGGGTGGAGGTGTTTGACGGCCGCGGCGGCAACGACACCATCGACGGCGCGGGCGGCACGGACATGGTGCGCTTTGACAGCGCATCGACCACGGGCGTAACGGTCAACCTGGCCACCAACAGCGCCACGGACGGCCAGGGCGGCACGGACACCATCACCAACGTGGAAAACGTGCGCGGCAGCCAATACAACGACAGCATCACCGGCGATGCCGGTGACAACTACCTGGAAGGCCTGGATGGCAACGACACCATCGTGGCTGGCGACGGCAACGACAACCTGGTGGGCGGTGGTGGCGACGACACGCTGACGGGCGGCGCAGGCATGGACATCTTCCGGTTCGGCCCCAGCGGCAACGGTTTGGACACCATCACCGATTTCGGCATCGGCGACATCGTCGGCATTGGTGCCAGCCTGACCAACGGCGTGGCCACGGCGGGTGACGGCAGCACGGTGCTGAACGGCGTGCAGGTCAGCAGCAACGGCACCACCACCACGCTGTACATCGACACCAACGGCGTGGCGGGCGCCGAAACACAGATCAACCTGACGGGGGACTTCCTCCCAAGCGAATTCACCGTGGCCAACCTGGGCGGCGGCATCAGCATCGTCACCCGCGCGGCGGGCCAGACGCTGACGGGCGACGCGGGCAACAACACCCTGACCGGCAGCCTGGGCGCCGACACACTGAGCGGCCTGGACGGCGATGACGTGCTCAATGGCGCGGGCGGCGACGACAGCGTGAGCGGCGGCAACGGCGCTGACACGCTGGAAGGCGCCGACGGCGCCGACAACCTGCAGGGCGACGCCGGCAACGACATGCTGCACGGCGGCACCGGCAACGACACGCTGAACGGCGGGGCCGACACCGACACGGCTACCTACTGGGACGCCACCACCGGCGTGGTCACGAACCTGGGCACCGGCACGTCCACCGACGGCCTGGGCGGCACCGACACGCTGACGGCCGTTGAAAACGTGGTGGGCTCGGCACACAACGACAACATGACCGGCGACAACGCCGCCAACACGCTGATCGGTGACACCGGCGCTGACACGCTGAGCGGCGCGGGTGGCAACGACACCCTGTATGGCGGAGGCTGGGATGACGTGTTGATGGGCGGCGAGGGCGACGACCTGCTGGACGGCGGCACGGAAATCGACACCGCCAACTATGGCGACGCCACCGGTAGCGTCACCATCAACCTGGGCACCAACAGCGCCACGGGCATGGGCAACGACACGCTGGCCAGCATCGAGAACGCCCGCGGCGGCGCGCATGCCGACACGATCACCGGCGACGGCAGCAGCAACGTGCTGATGGGCGACGCCGGCAACGACACCCTGAACGGCGCGGCCGGCAACGACACGCTGCGAGGCGACGACGGCGACGACAGCCTGCTGGGCGGTGACGGCTTTGACGTGCTGGTGGGCGGCGTGGGCAACGACGCCCTGCTGGGCGGCGCAGACATCGACATGGCCGACTACAGCACCGCCACCGGCGCGGTGCAGGTCAGCCTGGACAGCGGCTCAGCCACGGGCGCGGCCGGCAACGACACGTTGCAGTTCATTGAAAACGTGGTGGGCAGCGTGCATGCGGATGCACTGACCGGTGATTTCAACAACAACTACCTGGCCGGCAATGGCGGCAACGACACCCTTCAAGGCGGCGACGGCAACGACGACCTGGCCGGCGGTGACGGCGACGACAACATCAGCGGCGGCACCGGCAGCGATATGCTGCGCGGCGGCGCCGGCAACGACGCGCTGGACGGCGGCGCCGACCGCGACCGCGTGAGCTACGACGACGCCACCAGCGGCGTTACGCTGAACCTGGGTACATCCACGGCCACCGGCGCCGCCACGGGCACAGACACCCTGAGCGGTATCGAAGACGTGACCGGCAGCGACCATGCCGACAGCCTGACGGGCAGCAGCGCAGACAACGCCATGGAAGGCCGCGCCGGTGACGACACGCTGGCGGGCGAGGCGGGCAACGACTTCCTGGCGGGCGGCGACGGGGCGGACAACCTGCAGGGCGGCGCGGGCTTTGACGTGCTGCGCGGCGGCGCGGGCGCCGACGCACTGGATGGCGGGTCCGACGTCGACGAAGCAGACTATTCCGACGCGCTTGGCGCCGTCACGGCCAGCCTGGCTGGCGGCTCGGCCACGGTGGCGGGCGATGCGGCCGACACGCTGGCCAACATTGAAAACCTGCGCGGCAGTACGCATGACGACGTGCTGACCGGCGACACCGGCGCCAACATGCTGGTGGGCGGCAGTGGCAACGACACCGTGAACGGTGGCGACGGCAACGACAACCTGCGCGGCGATGCGGGCAATGACGTGCTCAATGGCGGCGCGGGCAATGACTACATCAATGCGGGCGGCTCGTATGACGGCGGCAACGACACGGTGGACGGTGGCGACGGCTACGACATTGTGGCGTTCAACTACGGCGGCGAAGGCAGCGGCATCACCTTTACCTCCACCGGCCCCAACGGCACGCAGGTGGACCCGCTGGGCGGCACGCACACACTGAGCAACCTGGAAGAGGTCCACCTCATTGGCGGCTCTGGCGCAGATACCTTTACGGGCGACGCCGGGCGCAACTGGATCCAGGGCAATGCCGGTGACGACACGCTGACCGGTGGCGGCGGCAACGACACCTTTGCCTACTCCACCCAGGGCAGCGGCATTGACCGCATCACCGACCTGACGGGAGGCGACAACCTGGCCTTCAGCAACCCGGGCGGGGCCGTGCCGGTGTTGAGTAGCACCATCCTGAGCGGCAACGACGCCAGCGGCCTGACCAAGGGCCAGGTGATGGTGGGCACGCCTGGCGGGGGCGTGACGCGCATCTACGTGGGCACGGACGACACGGCGGGTGCTGACATTGAAATTGACCTGGTGGGCACCTTTACCGCCGGTGAATTTTCTGTGGCCAATGACAGCTTCAACGGCTACCTGAACTACACCCCCGCCCAAAGCCTGACCGGCACCGCAGGCGACGACAGCCTGACCGGCGGCAGCGGCAACGACACGCTGGACGGCCTGGGCGGCAATGACCTGCTGGTGGGCATGGGCGGCAACGACAGCCTGCTGGGCGGCGCCGGGTCAGACACCCTGGTCGGTGGCGGCGGCAACGACACACTGGACGGCGGCACCATCACCGACACGGTGAACCTGAGCGACCTGAACGTGGTGTCGTACAGCGCATCGACCAGCGGCGTGAACGTCAACCTGCAGACGGGCACGGCCAGCGACGGCTTTGGCGGCACCGACACCCTGGCCAACCTGAACTTCGTGCTGGGCTCGGCCTATAACGACACCATCACGGGCAGCAACAGCCAGATCTTCGAGCAGTTTGACGGTGGCCTGGGCGACGACGTGATCGACGGCGGCACCATCGACACGGTGACGCAGGCCAACGGCAACCGCGTGACCTACCAGAACGCCAGCGGCGCGGTGCAGGTGGACCTGGGCCAGAACAAGGCCACGGGCGCGGCCGGCAACGACACGCTGACCAACATCAACAACGTGCGCGGCAGCAGCGCGGGCGACGTGCTGACGGGCAGCAACACCACGGCCTGGGTGGAAGTGTTTGACGGCCGGGGCGGCAACGACACGATCGACGGCGCGGGCGGCATCGACATGGTGCGCTTTGACAGCGCGTCCACCACGGGCGTGACGGTCAACCTGGCCACCAACACCGCGACGGACGGGCAGGGCGGCACCGACACGATCACCAACGTGGAGAACGTGCGCGGCAGCAACTTCAACGACAGCATCACCGGCGACACCCATGCCAACCTGCTGGAAGGCCAGGGCGGCGACGACACCATGGATGGCGGCGACGGCAATGACACGCTGACGGGCGGCCAGGGCAACGACACGCTGAGCGGCGGCAGCGGCAACGACCTGTTCCGCTTTGGGCCCAGTGGCAACGGCGTGGACACGATCACCGACTTTGCCTCGGGCGACGTCATTGGCGTGGGCCACGGCCTGACGGCCGGCGCTGCCACGGCAGGCGACGGTAGCACGGTGACCAACGGCGGTGTGCAGGTGAGCAGCAGCGGCGGGACGACGACGCTGTGGATCGACACCAACAACACCGCGGGGGCGGAGGTGCAGATCAACCTGGCGGGCACCTATGCCGCCACCGCGTTCACCGTGACCAACCACGGCAACGGCACGAGCAGTATTACGCTTAGCAACGACCAGACCATCACCGGCACCGGCGCCAACGAAACGCTGAGCGGCGCCGAAGGCAACGACACCATCAGCGGCCTGGGCGGCAACGACGTCATCAACGGCAATGGCGGCAACGACAGCCTGCTGGGCGGTGACGGCGACGACTTCATGAACGGCGGCCTGGGCAACGACTACATCGACGGCGGCGCGGGCAATGACTGGGCCTTCCACGATGCGGCGACCTCGGCGGTGACGGTGAACCTGGGCACCGGCAGCGTGACGGGCGGCGCGGGCAACGACAGCCTGACCGGCATTGAATGGGTGGGCGGCAGCGTGCATGACGACAGCCTGACGGGCGACGGCAATGCCAACGTGCTGCAAGGCCGCGCGGGCAATGACACGCTGGACGGCGCGGGCGGAACGGACACGGCGGACTATTACCACGCCACCACCGGCGTCACGGCCAGCCTGGCCAGCAACACGGCCACCGGTGAGGGCAACGACACGTTCATCAGCATCGAGAACATCAACGGCTCGCTGCATGCCGACACCCTGACGGGCGACGGCAACAACAACAGCCTGTTTGGCGCGGCGGGCAACGACACGCTGGACGGTGGCGCCGGCAATGACGTGCTGGACGGATTTGACGGCGACGACAGCCTGCTGGGCGGCACGGGCGCCGACACGCTGCACGGCGGCGCAGGCAACGACACGCTGGACGGCGGCACCATCACCGACACGGTGAACCTGAGCGACCTGAACGTGGTGAACTACTTCAGCGCCACCACGGGCGTGAACGTCAACCTGCAGACCGGCACGGCCAGCGACGGCCTGGGCGGCACCGACACGCTGAGCAACCTCAACTTCGTCAATGGCTCGGCGCACAACGACACCATCACGGGCAGCGACAGCCAGATCTTCGAGCAGTTCGACGGTGGGCTGGGTGACGACGTGATCCATGGCGGCACCATCGACACGGTGACGCAGGCCAACGGCAACCGGGTGAGCTATGTGAGCGCCACAGGCGCGGTGCAGGTGGACCTGGGCCAGAACAAGGCCACGGGCGCGGCCGGCAACGACACGCTGACCAACATCAACCACATCCGCGGCAGCAACTTTAACGACAACATCAAGGGCAGCGACACCACGGCCTATGTGGAGGTGTTTGACGGCCGCGGCGGCAACGACACGATCGACGGCGCAGGCGGCATTGACCAGGTGCGCTACGACACAGGATCGACCACGGCGGTGACGGTCAACCTGGCGACCAACAGCGCCACGGACAACCAGGGCGGCACCGACACGCTGCTGAACATTGAAAACGTGCGCGGCAGCAACAGTGCCGACAGCATCACGGGCGACGCCAACGCCAACGCGCTGGAAGGCATGGGCGGCAATGACACGCTGGTGGGCGGCGACGGCAACGACACGCTGACCGGCGGCACCGGCGACGACAACCTGACGGGCGGCACAGGCAATGATCTGTTCCGCTTTGCGGCCAGCGGCAACGGCGTGGACACGATTGCCGACTTTGGCGTGACCGACTTCATCGGCATCGGCGCGGCATTGACCAGCGGCGTGGCGACGGCGGGCGACGGCAGCACGGTGACCAACGGTGGCGTGCAGGTGAGCAGCAGCGGCGGCGTGACCACGCTGTGGATCGACACGAACAACGCCGCAGGCGCGGAGGTGCAGATCAACCTGACGGGGACGTTTGCGGCCAATGCCTTTGTGGCCACCGACTTGGGCAATGGCACCAGCTCCATCGCCATGGCGGGTGACCTGAATCTGGGCGGGACTGCCGGAAACGACCTGCTCACCGGCGGCATCGGCGCGGACACGCTGAACGGCAGCGCTGGAAACGACACACTGGACGGAGGCGCCGGGGTGGACGTGGTGAGCTACGCGGGCGCGACGGGTGGTGTGAACGTACAGCTGTGGGCGGACCAGGCGGGCAACGACGGCCAGGGTGGATCGGACACGCTGCTGAACATCGAGAACGTGGTGGGCTCGGGCTTTAACGACCTGCTGGTGGGCGACGAAGCGGCGAACACGCTGGACGGTGGTGCTGGCGCGGACACGCTGGTCGGCGCGGAAGGCAACGACGTGCTGCTGGGTGGCGATGGCGCGGACGACCTGATCGGCGGAGACGGCGCGGACACGCTGACGGGTGGCGCGGGCAACGACACGCTGACGGGCGGCGCGGGCGCGGACACCTTCGTGCTGGACGGTGCATCGCAGGACGTGGTGTACGACTTCACGGCGGGCGCGGGCGGAGACGTGCTGGACCTGACGGGGATCACGCTGACCAACTACGGCGGAGGCAACGTGTTCAACACGGGCCACGCGCGGCTGGTGCAAACTGGTCCGAACCTGTTGCTGCAAGTGGACGCGGACGGCACGGGTGGTGGGGCCTTCCAGACGGCGCTGGTGCTGGCGGGCGTGCAGGCGGGCAACCTGACGGCGGCGAACTTTGCGGGCGGTGCGAACCCGAACGTGGCGCTGACGCTTGGCGGCACGGCAGGCGCGGACCAACTGGTGGGTGGCACGGCCAACGACACGCTGAACGGCAGCGCTGGAAACGACACACTGGACGGAGGCGCCGGGGTGGACGTGGTGAGCTACGCGGGCGCGACGGGTGGTGTGAACGTACAGCTGTGGGCGGACCAGGCGGGCAACGACGGCCAGGGTGGATCGGACACGCTGCTGAACATCGAGAACGTGGTGGGCTCGGGCTTTAACGACCTGCTGGTGGGCGATGACGATGCGAATACGCTGGAAGGCGGTCTGGGCAGCGACACACTGGTGGGCTACGGAGGCAACGACGTGCTGCTGGGCGGCGATGGCGATGACCTGATCTACGGCGGTGATGGCGATGACACGCTGGGCGGGGGCAACGGTATTGACGGCCTGATCGGCGGCGCGGGCAGCGATGTGTTTGACTTCCAGGCGGGCAGTGCGTTTGACTGGGTGGAAGACTTCGTGGCGGGCACCGACAAGATCCGGCTTGTGTCTGGCATGAACGGGTCCAGCAACACGTCTGGCGCCGCGGTGCTGGCTAATACGACGGATTCGAACGGGAACGCCATCATTGATCTGGGCGGTGGCAACACCCTCGCGCTGATCGGCGTGACCAAAGCCAGCCTGTCGGCGGGAGACTTCCTGTTCCTGTAGCCTGATCAAAGAGCGCTTGGTGCATCGACCGGGTATCATGCCCGCCCCCTTTTGGGCTGATACTTGGACGATGACCTACACCCGTCCCGACGTGGGCGATCGAATGCACGGGGCACCGCGGTGGAGCGAGGTGCTGCCTTGAGCCCCCGCTGGTTCGAGCCAGGACGCTGGCTGCGCGACTGCGCGTGGGCGGCGCTGCTCATTGCGTTGACGAACTTGCCATTCTGGGTGCTTGAGCTGCGTTACGTAGTGGCTCGGCCGGTCTTCAATGCAGACGCTGCCATGGCTTTGTTGCTTGCGTCCGCAGCCGGCGCATGGTGGGTGCTGGCGCTGGTAATGGCATGGGCGCTGGATTTGCTGCAGGGCCTGGCGATCGGTTTTCATTTCGGCACCATCAACAATCTGCTGCAAACCGTCAGGTTCCTGCCGCATGTGGACATCACCGGCTTTATGGGGCTCAACCTTATGGGCTTGGTGGCGGTGTTTGGGGTTTGCCTGGCGGCCGCTGCCTGGCTCAGACGTCGGGTGAAACCTGCGTTTTCTGCCGTCCTGGCTGTCTTGGTGCTGCTGACCCTCCTGGACGTGATCAACGGATCCGGATTGCCCTGGATGCTAAAAAGGGATGTGCATGGCGCCACCAACCTGCAGGGCAGTCCGGCGCTGAACGTCGCTGCTGTTGCGCTGGCGCGGGCCCGCCTGGAAACAGCCGCACCCGCAGACCTGGACCATCGCTTGCAGCGGGAGTTGATGGATTGGGCCGATGCTCATCGTGGCGGCAGCCTGTTTTTTGTGGTGCTGGAGTCGTGGGGTGACTATGTCGATCCTGCGGTACGGGATGCGGTGGAGTCAGCACTGCACAGCCCTCAGGCCGTGAACCGCTGGCACATATCAAGGCGCTCCGTGGCGTTCAAGGGTGCCACCACTGCTGGAGAAATCCGGCTGCTGTGCGGCAGCGCGCTGCACTACAGCCGTATCGGTTCAGCGAACGAGGCGTGCCTGGGCGTCGGGCTCAAGCGCCTGGGGTTCAGTACCGTTGCCCTGCACGGGTTTTCCAGATTCATGTTCGACCGGGAGGCATGGTGGCCTGAACTGGGGTTCGATCAAACCGTGTTTGATGACAACCTGGGCTCCGCGCCCGCGCGCTGCGGCACCGTGCTGCGCGGCATTTGCGACACGCACATGGTTGACGCGGCTGCAACCCGCCTGGGGCCGGGGCGCTTTGTCTATCTGCTGACACTGGACACACATTTGCCGCTGGCTGCGGTCGCCCTGACGGAACACGAGTCGCTGATGTGCTCGCAGCGCCAGCTGAGCGCCAGCGTCTGCCAGCATGCGGCGCAAATGGGCCGGCTGATTGGCAAAATAGTCGCTGTTGCGGCAACCCGCCAGCCGGCCCCTTTGCTGGTGCTTGCTGGCGATCATTCCCCCCCTTTCTTTGATGCCAAGGACAAATCGATGTTCTCTTCTTCGCTGGTTCCACTTGTTGTTGCGGTGCCGCGGTGATTTCAGATGACAGTGCCCGGGGCAATCCGATGGGCGATGCCCCTATGAGGTTGTTTGCCAATGCGGTTTGGGTCCGGCTGGCGGGGGGGTTGGGAAACCAGCTTTTCCAGTTGTCGGCGGCCCTGGTGTGTGCGCGTCGATGGAATTGGCCTGTCGTGCCTGTGACCGATGGGCTGGGCACTTATGCCCGGCCCCACGAAGCCACATCCTTGCGCCTCGTGCGGGCGGAGCGTCTGCTGGCGGCGCAGCCCCCCTCAAGAAGCCTTGCCTGGTTTGTGGCGCGCGCACGCGCGGGCCGGTGGATGCCATGGCTGGGTGTGAATGACCGCAACTTCCCCGAGATCTGCCGGGGCCCGCGCCGGGGAAGGCCGCTTGCTTTGATGGATGGCTATTTCCAGCGTGGATGGACGCAAGACCTCTTGGCGCAAGCCCTGACCCTGATGACAGTTCAAGCGGCGGAGCAAGCGCCTCGCCTGCCGTATGACTGCATCGTCCATGTACGCGGAACGGACTTCCTGGGCCTGCAAAGCCATGGATTCCTCCGGCCGGACTACTATGCGAACGCTGTTGCGCTGGCAAAGAGTGCAGGGCTTCGCCGCTTTGGCATCGTCACGGATGATCCCTTGCACGGCGCCCGCCTGGCGGCCTATATCGGTGAAGTGCATCGAGATGTGATGCTGGATGTTTTGCCCGCGGCCAGCGACCCGCTGGACGATTTCCATGTCATACGGTCCGCGCCCGCCAGAATCATGGGCAACAGTACGTTTGCGTGGTGGGCGGCGGCGCTGGATTCCAACGCGGCGCCTACCTGGTCATGCGCACGGTTTGTCCGGGACCAGCAAAGGGATTTCTTCCTGAAATCAGAAATTCCCCTTGACGCACAAGGCCGTCCTTGCGAGGGGCTGGCGTGAATCAAAGGCACACAACAAGCGACTGGATCCTGGTTCTGTCGGTGTTGACGGGCCTGTACAGTGCCGCGGGTCTTGCGGGCATCCTGCTGGCAGTTCTGGTGCGCGGTGAGTTCGTGCGACTGCGCCTGAGGATTTATCACGCCGCGCTGGGCGCTGCGGCGTGTTGGGCGTTGTATGTGGTGTCGCAGCGAGGCATGGCCAGTTTGCAGGGGCAATTGCCGTACCTTGCGTTTCTATGGACATTGCCATTCCTGATGGCCTGCTACCGGCCTGATGCGCACACGGTCCATGCGTTCCGGCGCATGCTATTGGCGCTGTTCGCGGTGGATCTGCTTTTCAACCTGTATTCCCTGGTGTTTGGCGCTGATCTGCTGGGGCGCACAGTCGATATGCGCGCAGCAGTGCTGGGTGCGCGACACGGCGGCCTGTTCGCCCACAGTTTCTATTCAGGGGCGATCAGCATCACCGCGCTGATTTCCCTGATGGACAAAGTCGGCTTGGCAAAAATCGTACTGGCGTTGCCACTAGCAAACTTGGTACTTGCCGGCTCCTGGCGTCTGCTGCTGGCCATCCCGCTACTTTTTCTTTTTAGATTTATATGGCGGTACAGGAGCAGGTTAATTGAGATTTGCTTGGTGGGGGTTGCGTCGGTCGCCCTTGTATGGGGGGTTTTTTCTACCTCGGCCTTTTCGTCTATTGGGATTGAGAATGACTCCAATTCATTTCGAGTAATTTCGTGGGTGCTTGCGCTCGAAAAAATTACTTCATCACCATGGACAGGCGTGGGAGTGCCAAACGTCGCTGCAGTACGAGAGCAAGGTGTTTCGGTGGAGGTGCTTGATGAAAACTTTATCGGAGAAAGTTCGTATCTCAACACAGCGCTATCTTTTGGCATTCCTTACGCAGTGTTGTTTTTACTTGCATTCTTCATAGCATTTTGGGGGGAAAACTACCGGAAACGAACGATGCAAATGGCTGTGCTGTTCCCTTACGTCGCCGTAGATATGGTGTATGGCGATTTTTTTAGTGGCGTACTGACCTCTTGTTGGCTATGGTTGCTGATCTCCTCAATCGATACCACGGTTGAGTCACCCACCAAGGGTGACAGATAAACCTTGACAAGGCCAGACATTAACCCAAGCTCATCGTCGGAGAAAAACAGTATAGATTGCGCCACGAACCACTGCCGGAAGCAGAAAAACTAGTGCGCGCATCACCCCTTGACCCAGTCCAGACAAAGGAGATTTGACGCGCGACTGAACCAAATGTCGCTGTATAGCGAGTTCGCCAAGAGCGTACTTCCACCCGCCCCGTCTTCGGTACATAGCCAGTCCAGCGTTTGCATGAACAAGTACCTCCTCAACGTTACCAGTCACCGCCCCCCTAGCCAATAAAGTTGCCCATAGCGCATAGTCTTCACGAAGATGAATATCGGGGTAACCACCGCAGTCTCGAACTATTTTTGTTCTGTAGGCGACAGTCATGTGATTAAAAGGATTGCGCCATGGCATTGTTGATTTGATGGCGCTGTGGCTCGACGGTACTCGGCGTACGCTAAGAGGTGAGCCCTGCTCATCCACCTCAAGAATACAAGCGCCAAACATGTCTAAAGTGGGATTTGACTGAAGGTACAAAGCTTGGCTTGCAAAGCGGTTCGGTAGATTAAAGTCGTCAGCGTCTGCTCGGAGAATCCATTCGGTATTGACCAGCTTAAGTCCTTGATTTAGTGCGGCTGCAAGCCCTCCGTTGTCCGGGGAGTAGGCCGCTACTACCCCGTGGTCATGCGTGAAATGGTCAATCACCCGATGTAAAGAAGGCGGTATGGGGCCATCAACTACCAGCACCACCTTGTCTGGGACTAGCGTGTTGCATATTACGCTGTTCAAAGCTCGTTTGAGTAACCGGGGTGAGTCGCCATGATATGTGGCCATCAAAACCGTGAATCCACCGGGAAAGCCGATGGGCCGTCGGCCTTGGTTATCCGTAGTCCTGTTGCTTTGCATTTTTCTTGATCAACCATGCACCCAATAGTAAAGCTGTTGACTGTAATAGCGAAAAGTATGCGACACCGACAATTGCTAGTATCCAATACATTGTTAAAAAGGTAGTTAAAAGAACGGCAGCTAAGGCTGACGCTTGAAGTCGACTTGGCTTTCTGTGCCCATGGTGTCTAGCCGCAGCCGCGTAAAAGCCGTAGGAAACTAGGAGCATTGAAACAGCTAGGTACTGCTCTAACCTCATCGCAACTCCGGAAATTAGTGTGTAAGCAACGATGAATGCGGCAGCACTAGCTGCGGAAAGACCCACCTGCATAATCAGGTAGGTGTCTGAGGAACTCATCCTTATGAGGGACGCGACACGTGCAAGAACAAGAGAATTCGACCAAAAAAGTATTAGTGGCGAAAAAAGAAGAGAGGCAGAAAAGATTCGAACAACTACTGCCATATCTATACGAGTGCTATCCAGAAGTTTTGCGCCGAGAAAAAATGGTGAGTTAAGCACTAATCCATCGAAAAGAGATATAAGAAAAATCCAGGTGAGCGATTTCGTAGAAAAGCTACTTGCTTGGCAGGTTGACTTGAATGATGACCAGCCTAGTCGAATCAGCGTATGGGCTCCCAGAAAAGTAGCTGGCATCCACTGCATCAAGATGGCATAGATTGCTAGATCATGCGTCTTGCGCGGAGCAATCAATAGCAGCAAGACAGAAATAGTAGAACCTAGAGCAAACGCTGCCGGAAACTGTGGCTGTTTGCCGACTGGAGCACGCAGCAAGTCTGTGTCAATGGACGCGAAGGGCAAGACTATTATGGCAGCCACAAGTGGCCAGTAGCCTTCAATGTGAGGAAAAAGAAGCCAGGCGCTGACAGGCGCAGCCATCGTCGCAAGAATGAATGCTTGCGTTAGAGCGACTCGAATCCGCCTGAGGTTGAACGTACGCGGACGTGACTGATCAACGGCTGCGTTGATGGTTCCTGTCATCCGTAAGGCCGTAATGAGGAACCCCAAGATGAACATAAAGAAGTAGCAACTTGCCGTTATGCTCGGTGCGTAAAGTGCAGCAATCAGTCCGAATAAGTAAAACGACGTTGCGCCTGACAGCAATCGCACAGCTGCGTAAAAAATTACATTCCGTGTGACACGAGTGGCAAGGCTGCTACTCACTTTTCACTTTCCATCTCGTCGTCGTATAGAAACAAGGATGCTGGAAGCTACGCGGTGGAGCAGGTGAAATGCTTGCTGGATAATGCGAAACCCGTACCACGCGAGGGACTCCCAGAATCGTGCCAACTTCATTTGGATACTTGATGTGCGAAGCCAGATTGTCTTTGCATCATTGTTTAGCATCAATAGAGCCTGCTCCGATCGCTGCACAGTTTTTATATCGCCACTCAATGTTTTGGTGATAGAAGTAGGAATAGGACGAGATGTAATACCCTGTCCTCGTAGGAAAACTATATTTAATGACTTTCGCGAGAGAACGCGGTAGTAAAGCTCAACATCTACGAGCCATTGGAAACGCGAATCGTAGTACTCGTACAAGCGGCGCCGAAGAATGAGCACCGATGGAGGGCCAAGCACATTTCTGCGAAGAAGGTATCCTGGCCATCGACGCGTAATCAGCTCAGCGATCCAAGTCGGCATATGAAGCCGCAAAGGTTGTAGCCCATCCTTAATCCGACAGGGTAAAACTATGGCGTCAATGCTGGTGTCGTTGCGCAGCATTGATAGAACCCTGAGAAGCACGAGGTCGTTGTCTAGGTACTCGTCATGGTGGAGCAAGAGGCAGTACTCCCCTATTGCCGAACGCAGCAAGAAATTCCAATTTTCTACTGCACCTTTGGGGGGGGAATTGCATAAGTATCGAGCTGATGGAAAATCCGAAGCCAGATATTTGATCTTTGCCTTGCTATTTGGTTGGGTTGAATCGTCCGAGACAATCACCTCGACCGCAGATGTTGAGCCAAGCGGTCCGAGGCTACGTAACGCGAGATCGACCCCGTCAGGGTGGTTATACGCCGGGATCAGAATTGATAGCAGGGGCGTCTCATTAATTCTGTGCAGGTTACTCATGTAATTTAGGCGCGCAGCTGCACTGCAATTTGGTCGCCTCTATCGACGCTGTTTGCCCAAATCGTTAGCTGACGAAAAAACCTGATGCGTCGTCGTTTGTAGATTTTCAAGTGAGCCGAGATAAGAGGGTATCCGTCCTTATGCATCTCGCTAGTCCAGAATTGCATGGGTTGTGAGTTGCAGTGAAGGGCTGATATTTGAAAACCTGCTTTACAGGCTAGCTCTCTTATGGATCGATGTGAATGCAGATATAAATGACGAGGCGCATCTAGTTGACCCCAATGTCGACCATACGCGTCGAACGCCAATGAATCGACTGTAGGAATGCATATTAGAACTCGGCCATCCGGAGTTAGTCGCTCTCGTGCCGCTGTTAGTACATTCAGCTGATCAGGCATGTGCTCCAGTGAGTGATGGAACATGATTAAATCGAACTCTCCGTGCACGTCTTTCAACTCTCCCGGCAGCAGGTGCACGCCCTCATGCGTTTGCTTCGCTGTGATGAGCGGGTCGACACCGTATAGGTGTTCGAACCCCAGGTCAGCCAACGACCGTAGGAGCGCGCCACCGCCGCAGCCCACATCCAGTATGCGCGTAGTCCTGTCTTGCGCGATGTTTAACGTGGCCTGCAGCGCGGGACTAGGGAACCGGCTGCGCAAGAGCGAGCCCAGCAGCGACGGGTACGCATAGCTTCTGTCTCGTAGTCGAGCCAACTGTTGCGTTACCCAACTTTTGCGTTGCGTTGAGTAGTAGGCCCCGGTTGGGTAATAAGCCGCCAGATCTGGGGGCACGTCTAGGATGTGCAGCACGCCGCAATGTCCGCAGTGCAGGTAGTCAAACATCTTTCCCATGCCGAACATGTTTTCTTCAGCGGTCAGAAGGCTGTTGTGTTGCGTGTTGGCGCATAGTGAGCAGGGCCGATCAGTGGGGCGGCCGGTGGCATCAGGAAACATAGTGATGGCAAGAAAGGCTGGTTCTGGCGTGTAGCATACTGCCTTGACCATGCACCCGCCCACTGTCTATCCCCGCCGGCCCGCTGTGTTTCATCCCCTGGCCTTGGTTCTGGCAGCCGTCCTGCCGGTGCTGCTTCAGCCCCACCGGGCGCAAGCCCAACAGTCCGGGCTTGCTGCTGTCGGCGCATCAGGGGGCCTGGTGGTGCCGGATGCACAGGTCCTGCCATCGGGCACCGTGGGTGCAACGCGCAGCAATTACGCGGAGCCCCAGCTGGGCAACTACAGCAAACTGCAGAACTACACCCTGGGTGTGGGCCTGCTGCCCAACCTGGAGCTGTTTGGCCGTTTTGCGGAATACCAGAATCCTCGGCCTGGCTCCACATTCATTAGTGGCATCCGCGATATTTCCGCCAACGTCAAGCTCAAGCTCCCCGAGTTCTGGCGTGGCCAGCCCGACATCGCGGTCGGCATCAATGACATTCGTGGCGGTGCGTCCTTCTTCAAGTCACGCTACGTCGTGGCAGACGGATTCTGGGGCCCGGTGCGCCTGTCTGCCGGTTACGCCTGGGGTGGGGCAATCCCGGGCAACGCTGCTGGCGAGCGTGCCTTTGACGGGCCCTTTGGCGGGGTGGAATGGCGGGTGGCCAACACCGGGCTGTCTGCGCTGGCTGAATACGATGGCCGGCAAAAGCATGTAGGCGTGCGCTACACGTCGCCGCCGCTGGCCGCCCTGGGCCACGCCCAGCTGGTCGGCACCGTGCAACGCTCCCTCGGCGCCACGGACCCAGCGGGCCGCGACGCAGACCGCACCAGCGTGGCCGTCAGCGTGGTCGTGCCCTTTGGCGGCAACGAAGAGCGCCGCCAGCACTTCAAGCCCGAAATGCAGCTGACGTCTCTGGACGCCAAGCCCGCCGCGCCGGGGGGCATGGTGGCCACGGCTGAAGACCGGCTGGATTCGCTGCAAAAGGCCCTGGTTGCTACCGGCTTGGAGCGCGTGCGCACAGGCACGCAGGGCAGCAACCTGATCGTCGAATACGAAAACAACCGCTACGCCCAGAACGAAGCCGACGCCATCGGCCTGGTGCTGGGCCTGGCGGCGGAATACGCGCCGGCCAGCATCCGCCGCGTGGCTGCCGTCACGCTCAAGGCCGGGCAGCGCATGTATGAAACATCGGTCGATGTGGCCATCTACCGGGCCTTTTTGCGCGATGGTGACGCAGCCAACGCCCGCACCAGCCTGGCGGTGGACCGCCTGCCCGGCTACAACGCGGCCGATGTGCGCTGGGTGAAGGCCGAACCCGCACGCCGCACCCCGGTGCGCATCGAAATCAAGCCAGAGCTTGAATTCATAGGCGGCACGGAGGTCGGCACGTTCGACTATTCCCTGGCCGCCAACGTTCAGGCCTTCGTGCCGCTGTGGCGCGGCGCCGAGCTGTACACCAGCTACATCGAACGCCTGTCCAATTCCGACAACTTCGAACCCGGTTTTGCCTTTGGTGCCTTTCGCAAGCGCAACGGCCTGAAGGTGGCTGCCGTGCAGCAAACCTTCTGGCTGGGCCAGCACATCCACGCCAATGTGGGCGTGGGCCGCTACAACTACGACGCCTGGGGCGTGCAGGGGGAGGCCACGGTGTTTGTACCGGGCCGCGACGACGTGATCCGCCTGCGCGGCGGTGCGTACGAGCGCCAGCCAGGCCAGAACCGGCGCCAGACGGCGCCTGCGTCAGCCACCTACCGCTGGGTGCCGCAGCCCAACACCTGGGTTGAGGCAGGCTTGCAGCAGTACAGCGACGGCTTTCGCGGCCCGTCGCTGGTGCTGACGCGCTGGTTTGGCGATGTGGGCGTCCATCTGTTTTACCGCCGCTCGGGCGACGCTCAGTTTGCCGGGCTGGAGCTGTCTGTACCGCTCACGCCGCGCCAGGGCATGGCGCCGGGCCTGGTGCAGCTGGGCGGCACCAGCCGTTTTGCGCAGGGCGTGCGCACCCGGCTGGTGGACAGCTCCACGGGCATCAACTTTGTGCAGCCCTCCGCCGCGCTGGACATGCAGCTGAATTACAACGCCGAACAACGGCAGCTCAACAGCGGCCGCAGCAGCCAGCGCTACTTTGTGGGGCAGCTGCACCGCATGCGCGAGGCCTTTTACCTGTATGCGCGCCGGCAGCTGCCGCAATAACCACAATCTGGGTATTTACCGGCGCGCCCGTATCTTGTAATAATCTCCGGCATCAGGGGTGATGGGCACCCTTTCAGGCATAACGCATTTTCCAAAAAGGGTAATCCATGAAATCTTCCAACATCAAACTGGTTTTCAGCGCCGTGGCGGCGGCGGCCCTGCTGGCCGCCTGCGGCGGTGGTGGCAGCAGCGAGCCCATCCTGGTGGCCAGCTCTGACGCCGTCATCCCCGCCAACGCCACGGTGGCGGGTGCATTGGCCGGTACGTCTTTCGCATTTCCGTCGGGCGTTGCAGCCCTGGGAACCACGGGTACCACCACCCTGGCGTTCAGCGGCACGGCGGCGGCGCCCGGCTTTGACGTCAGCTCCGGCGGCAACAGCGCCGGCGGTACGGCAGCCTTCGGCTCCTGCATCTTTGTGGTAACCCGCTCCACCTTCGCGGCCGGCCACCCGCTGGCCCTGGGCCAGACCGTCACGGTCAATCCCTGCAACGTCGATGCCCGCACCACCGGCGCCGTGGCCAACGGCCAGGCCACCTCCCGCGCGGTGGCCCTGGTGCTGGGTGCTGCCACGTCGGCCAACGCCACGGTCACCGTTGGCGTCAATGCTGGGGGCCAGCTCATCCTGAACGGCGCCATCGTGACGACCATCGCGCTCACGCCCGTCAGCGGTTGATGCCACCGGCTTTGTGCCAAACTCGAAACCCCGCCGGGTGTCCGGCGGGGTTTTTTTGTTGATGGGGGTGTGTTGTGACCATTCTTTTAACGGGCGGCGCCGGCTACATCGGCACCCACACAGCCGTGGTGCTGCTGGCTGCGGGCCACGATGTGGTGTTGCTGGACAACCTGAGCAACAGCAACCGCGGCGTGCTGCGGCGGCTGGCCAAAATCACCGGCCGCGAGGTGCCGCTGATAGAAGCCGACGTGCGCGACACCGCCCGCGTGGCCCAGGCCCTGCGTAACCATGCCTGTACCGCCGTGGTGCACTTTGCGGGCCTCAAGGCCGTGGGCGAATCCGTGCAAAAGCCCATCGACTACTTTGCCAACAACGTGCAGGGCACCATCAGCCTGCTGCAGGCCATGGACGAAGTGGGTGTGCGTAGCCTGGTGTTCAGCTCCAGCGCCACGGTGTATGGCGCGCCGCAATACCTGCCGCTGGACGAGCAGCACCCTACGTCAGCCACCAACCCCTATGGCCGCAGCAAGCTGCACATTGAAGAAATGCTGGCCGATGTGTGCGTGTCCAGCGCGGCCTGGCGCGTGGCCTGCCTGCGCTATTTCAACCCCGCCGGCGCCCATGCATCGGGCCTGCTGGGTGAAGACCCGCAGGGCATCCCCAACAACCTCATGCCCTATGTGGCCAAGGTGGCCGGCGGCGAGCTGCCGCGCCTGGGCGTGTTTGGCAACGATTACGACACGCCCGACGGCACCGGCGTGCGCGACTACATCCATGTGATGGACCTGGCCGAAGGGCACCTGGCCGCGCTGCGCTTTCTGCAGGGGGCCAGTGGCTGGCACGCCATCAACCTGGGCACAGGCCAGGGCTACAGCGTGCTGGAGATGGTGCGTGCGTTTGAATCCGCCAGCGGCAAGCCGGTGCCGTATGACATCAAGCCTCGCCGCGCGGGCGATGTAGGCTCTTGTTATGCGAACCCGGCGAAGGCCAAAGAGCTGTTGGGGTGGGAGGCCACGCGAGGATTGCAGGAGATGTGTGACAGCATGTGGCTGTGGCAAAGACGTTAACCATACGCACTAACCTGTTTAGCCCCCAGACGACTTCGATGAAAACGAACAATTCAGAAATCGAAAGACTAGCTCCGTTAGATTTGATGCGAGGGCTTGCCATATTCGGAGTGCTGGTCGTACATACTTCGCAAGTGGTGTCAGCAGGTTCTGCGTTTGACGCGCTCCTGGCATTTGGACGATTTGGAGTTCAACTCTTCTTTCTGGTTAGCGCATACACCATGTGCTACATGTGGGACGCGCGAATACATGAGACTAATAGGCAAAGAAAATTTTATATTCGTCGAGTCTTGAGGATAGTCCCCTTGTTTTGGCTAGCTATCCCTGTGTATCTCTTGCTAAATGGTGCCAGTTCTGAACTTTGGACGCCGGACGGGCGCGGTGTCCTCCAAGTTCTCCTGACGGCGACATTTCTTCATGGCTTCGTCCCTAGCGCGATAAGCACAGTCGTGCCGGGAGGGTGGAGTATTGCTGCAGAGATGACCTTCTATTTGATTTTTCCGTTAATCGCGACCTACGTGCGCGATTGGCGGCTTCTTCTATGGGCTGCATTTGCAACGTATTTCATCAATACGCTTTGGGTTTCACCCGTGTTGCTATCCGCGCTGAATCCTCACTATTTGGGAACTGCGCAATCTAGCGTGCCTCGTGATTTCGTCTATCTGAACCCGCTCAATCAGGCGCCGGTCTTCTTGCTGGGTTGCTTGCTATACCGGGCGAGATTCATGTCCTCTTCACAGCTGCGACAGGTAGGTGCTTTTCTCTCTCTCTGGCTCGTGGCGGCATTTTTTGCGTACCACCAGATCACTCAAGACGCCCGCGCCTTTGGTTTCATTGGTATCGTACTGGTGCTATGCGTACTCTTTTATGCACTGCATCAATCGAGATCCAGCCCATTCATGCCTTTAGTTGTGCTCGGACGCTTCTCTTACGGAATGTATTTGTCGCACTTTTTTGTGCTCGCCTACTTGCCCTCTTTCGGCATTAAGCAGGGCCCAGTCTATTTCGTGCTGGGCTTGTGTATTGTTTTGAGTTTGAGTTTCTTGATTGCAAGGGCGCTGAACTCCTTAGTGGAGCGCCCAGCCGCCCGATGGGCCGCACATTTAACTCGAGAGGCTGAGCCTGTAAATGCGGCGAGGCACCCAGCCTGAACCTCACTGCTAACCACTGGTGCCCGGGGCCGGAATCGAACCGGCCCGCCTTGCGGCGGGGGATTTTGAGTCCCCTGCGTCTGAAGCAAGGCTGCTTTGGACAAGGCAGGTGGCTAAAATAGTTGCATGTCTGCCCTTACACCCGCCACACCTGACCGCATCACCCTCAAACTGGGTGAGCTGTCGCCGCTGGTCGCCAAGGAACTGGGCAAGTCGGCCAACCCCAGCCGCCGCGCGGCGCAGGTTCTGGAGCAATGGGCCAAGGATGCAGCGGACGCTCGCATTGCCCAGCGCCGCCTGCGTGACCTGAAAGCGGGCAAGACAAAGGCAACGCCAGCGGCCGAAGTCTACAAAAAACTCGGTATCTGATGGCGTGGCGTCTTGAATTTGACCCCGCTGCCGAAAAAGAACTCGCCAAGCTGGATAGGGCTATCCAGAAAAAAATCAAAGGGTATCTGGCCGAGGTGTGCGGGTTGGAAAACCCGGCAGATCGTGGCCACGGATTGACGGGGCCTTGGGCTGGCTTTCATCGTTACCGCGTGGGGCAACTGCGCATCATTGTGAGTATCGAGCACGGCGTGCTCACCATACTTGTGATCAAGATTGACCGTAGAGATTCAGCGTATTGAAACCGCTGGTGCCCGGGGCCGGAATCGAACCGGCACGCCTTGCGGCGGGGGATTTTGAGTCCCCTGCGTCTACCAATTTCACCACCCGGGCAGGGTCGGGAACAGAGCCGGAAATTATGGCACAGTGGCGTGCATGACCAAGCGCCCCCACTACCCGACGATTGAAGACGCCATTGGCAAGACGCCGCTGGCTGCCCTGCAGCGCATTGGCGCCGCCGACAACGCCCAGCGCGGCAACGTGATCCTGGGCAAGCTGGAGGGCAACAACCCCGCCGGCTCCGTGAAGGACCGGCCCGCGCTGTCGATGATCCAGCGCGCTGAAGAGCGTGGCGACATCAAGCCGGGTGACACTTTGATCGAGGCCACCTCGGGCAACACCGGCATTGCGCTGGCCATGGCCGCCGCCATCAAGGGTTACCGCATGGTGCTGATCATGCCGGAGGACCTGTCCATTGAGCGGGCGCAGACCATGAAGGCGTTTGGCGCCGAGCTGATGCTCACGCCCAAGAGCGGCGGCATGGAATACGCGCGCGACCTGGCCGAGAACATGCAGCGCGAGGGCAAGGGCCGGGTGCTGGACCAGTTTGCCAACCCCGACAACCCGCGCATCCATTACGAAACCACCGGCCCCGAGCTGTGGGAGCAGACGGGCGGGCGCATTACCCATTTCGTCAGCGCCATGGGCACCACGGGCACCATCACCGGCGTATCACGCTATTTGAAGGAAAAGAACCCGGCCGTGCAGATCATCGGCGCGCAGCCGCACGAAGGGTCCCGCATTCCCGGCATCCGCAAATGGCCGCAGGAATACCTGCCCAAGATTTACGACGCCAGCTATGTGGACGAGCTGGCCTATGTGAGCCAGGACGACGCCGAGGAAATGTGCCGCCGCCTGGCGCGTGAAGAGGGCATCTTTGCGGGCATCTCGGCCGCCGGTGCCTGCTGGGTCGCTTTGGAGCTGGCCAAGAAGGTGAGCAACGCCACCATCGTGTTTGTGGTGTGTGACCGCGGTGACCGTTATCTGTCTACCGGCGTGTTTCCCGCATGACCTGTCCCGCCTGTCATGCCGGGCTTGACCCGGCATCCATGGATTGCGGGTCAAGCCCGCAATGACAACATCAAGATGACTTCAGCATTCAAGTTCTGCCCCGCCTGCGCCACGCCGCTGCAGCTTCTGGCCCAGATGGAAGACGGCGGCGAAAAGCAGCGCCTGCGCTGCCCGGCCTGCGGCTGGACGCACTGGAACAACCCCACGCCGGTGCTGGCTGCCGTTATTGAATACCGGGGCCAGATCCTGCTGGCGCGCAACGCGGCCTGGCCGGGGCGCATGTTTGCGCTGATCACCGGCTTCATGGAGGCGGGCGAAACCCCCCAGGGTGGCATTGCGCGCGAGATCAAGGAAGAGACCAACCTGAACGCGAGCGAGCTGAACCTGATTGGCGTGTATGACTTCCAGCGCATGAACCAGGTGATCATTGCTTACCATGCCGTGGCCGATGGCGAGGTGGCGCTGTCGCCCGAGCTGGCCGAATACAAGCTGTATGACTACCAGGACGTCAAGTGCTGGCCCGCGGGCACCGGCTATGCGCTGGCCGACTGGCTGCGCGGGCGCGGGTATAACCCCCAGTTCGTCGAATTCCCCAAATCCCCAAGGACCGAGTGATGCAAATAGACAAAGACCTGGACACCCGCGGGCTGAACTGCCCGCTGCCGATCCTGAAGGCCAAGAAGGCCCTGACCGACATGCAGACGGGCCAGCTGCTGCGCGTGGTGTCCACCGACGCGGGCTCGGTGCGCGACTTTCAGGCGTTTGCCAAGCAGACCGGCAACGAGCTGGTGGAGCAGCAGACCACGGGCGCGGATTTCATCCACGTCCTGCGCCGGCGTTGATGACCTGTCAGCGCTGATTACGCGCTGAGGTCCAGCCCCTGCAGGTACGCGCGAAACCGCGCGCCCACCTCGGGGTGGCGCAGCGCAAATTCCACCGTGGCTTCCAGAAAGCCCTCTTTGCTGCCGCAGTCGTAGCGCTTGCCGGCGTAGCGGAAGGCGTGCACGCCTTCGGTGTCCATCAGGCCGGCAATGCCGTCGGTCAGCTGGATTTCACCGCCCGCGCCACGCGGCTGGTTGCGGATGCGCTCGAACACCCCCGGCGTCAATATGTAGCGGCCCGCCACGCCCAGGCGCGAAGGCGCCGCTTCGGGCGCGGGCTTTTCCACCATCTGGCGCACGCGCATCACGCGGTCGTCCACCCGGTCGCCCGCCACGATGCCGTATCGGCGCACATGGGCTGCCGGCACCTCCTGCACGGCTAACAAAGATGTCTGCAACTGACCAAATGCGCTGACCATTTGCGTCAACACGCCCGGCCCGTCGCCTTCGCCGGTCATCAGGTCGTCGGCCAGCAGCACGGCAAAAGGCTCGTTGCCCACCAGCGGCTGGGCGCACAGCACCGCATGGCCCAGCCCCAGTGAACGGGGCTGGCGCACGTAGGAACAGTCCATGTCGTCGGGGGACAGCGAGCGCACCAGCGCCAGCAATTCATGCTTGCCGTTGGATTCGAGTTCGGTCTCCAGCTCATAGGCGGTGTCGAAATGATCTTCAATGGCACGCTTATTGCGGCCGGTTACGAAAATCATGTGCCGTATGCCGGCGGCATACGCTTCTTCCACGGCGTACTGAATCAGTGGCCTGTCCACGACGGGCAGCATCTCCTTGGGCTGGGCTTTGGTGGCTGGCAAAAACCGCGTTCCCAAGCCGGCAACCGGGAAAACGGCCTTGCTGATTTCTGTGACTTTTTTCATCGACGCTGCTATTTTTTCTGGATAGAGTGTGGCCGTAATGAAACAAACAGTAAGTGAATACTTCTGTCAAGGATAGGCGCTGGTGGACATCTTACTTCTTGAACGACTGGTACCGGAGGCTCTGGCCTGGCTGGAATCGCGCCATTCGGTGGAGTACCGCCCCGAGCTGGCCGCCGACCCGGCCGCCCTGCGCAAAGCCGTGTACAAGGCCGAGGCCGTCGTCCTGCCCCGCAAGGTGCCCGTCACCCGCGAATTCCTGGATTTTGCGCCGCGCCTGCGCGCCGTGGCCCGCATGCACGTGGGTACCGACAACACCGACCTTGAGGCCTGCCGCGACCGGCATATCCGCGTGATCCAGGCCAGCACGGCCACCGTGCGTTCCAATGCCGAATATCTCCTAGCCAGCCTGCTGCTGCTGTACCGCCGCGGCATTGGTTCGGCCCTCATCGGCGACCGCCATGCCGACATCCGCATCGGCCGCGAGATCAACGGCAGCGTGGTGGGCATCCTGGGGCTGGCGCCGGCCGCCCATGCGCTGGCGCTCATGCTCACCTCGCTGGGCGCGCGCCTGATCGGCTACGACCCCGCCGTTCACCACACCGCACCCATCTGGCAGCGCCTGAGTGTGCAGCCGGTGAGCCTGTCGGACCTGATGGCGCGCTCTGACGGCGTGTCGGTGCAGGTGATGTACGCGTCGCGCTATCAGGGCTTCATCAATGACAAGGTGCTGGCCCATTGCAAGCCGGGCCAGCTGTGGACGGGCATCAGCCGCTCGGCGCTGTTTGAGCCCCATGCGTTTGCCCAGGCCCTGACCGACGGCCGCATCGAGGCCTGCATGCTCGACGGTGCCGAGGCCGGCTTTGCCTCGCGCGGCACGCCGCTGCACGAGCGCGAAAACCTGTTCCTCACGCCGCGCATTGGCTCGCACACACGCGAAGCACGCCTGCGGTCCAGCTGGTATGTGGCCCACCGCGTGCACGAGGCCCTGAGCGCCACGCGCATGAGCACGCTGGATTCACTGACCAGCGCGCCCATGGAGCTGGAGCCCGCGGGCGGCGGGGCGGGGCGCTCGACAGAGCCTCAGTTCATCATTCGCTAACGGCTTGCCCTCACCCCAGCCCTCTCCCAGGGGGAGAGGGAGCCTTTTTAGCCCAAGCGCTTCAGCTGGTCCTGCACCTTGGCCAGGGTGGCGGCAAAGTCCGCCACGCGCTTGCGCTCCAGATCGATCACCGCGGGCGGTGCCTTGGCCACAAACGCTTCGTTGGACAGTTTGCCGTTGGCCTTGGCGATCTCGCCCTGCAGGCGGGCGGCTTCCTTGCCCAGGCGTGCTTTCTCGGCGGCCACATCGATTTCCATGTGCAGGCACAGGCGGGCCTCGCCCACCACGGCCACCGGGGCTGCTTGTGCGGCGGCAGCCCAGGCGGCTTCGTCGTCAAACACCTTCACTTCATTGAGCTTGGCCAGCGCCTGCAGCACGGGCGCCGCGCTGCGCATGAATTCAGCGTCGCCCACCACGTACAGCGGCAAGCGGGTGGCGGGTGACACGTTCATCTCGCCGCGCAGGTTGCGGCAGGCGTCCACCAGCGACTTGAGCTTGACCACGTGGGCAATCGACGCTTCGTCAATTTTCTGCGGCTGGGCCTCGGGGTAGCGGGCGATGCTGACGGACTCACCGGGCAGCCCTGCCACCGGTGCCACCTTCTGCCACAGCGCCTCGGTAATGAACGGAATGACCGGGTGCGCCAGCCGCAGGATGGCCTCCAGCGTGCGGATCAGCGTGCGGCGCGTGGCCCGCTGCTGGCTTTCGGTGCCGGTCTGGATCTGCACCTTGGCAATTTCCAGGTACCAGTCGCAGAACTCGTTCCACACGAAGTCATAGATGGCGTTGGCCACGTTGTCCAGGCGGTATTCGGCAAAGCCCTTGGCCACCTCGGCCTCGACCTGCTGCAGGATGGACGCGATCCAGTGGTCGGCCTGGCTGAACTGCATGTAGCCGTGGAACGGGCCGCCGGGTTCGCATTCGGCCTTGGTGTGCTCTTTCAGCCCGCAATCGTGGCCTTCGCAGTTCATCAGCACAAAGCGCGTGGCGTTCCACAGCTTGTTGCAGAAGTTGCGGTAGCCTTCGCAGCGCTTGGGGTCGAAGTTGATGTTGCGCCCCAAGCTCGCCAGCGCGGCAAAGGTAAAGCGCAGCGCGTCCGCCCCATAGGCGGGGATGCCCTCGGGGAATTCCTTTTCGGTGTTCTTGCGCACCTGCGGCGCGGTCTCGGGCTTGCGCAGGCCGGTGGTGCGCTTGTCCAGCAGCGGGGGCAGGGCAATGCCGTCAATCAGGTCCACCGGGTCCAGCACGTTGCCCTCGGACTTGCTCATCTTCTTGCCGTGCGAATCGCGCACCAGGCCGTGGATGTACACATGCTTGAAGGGCACGCGCCCCGTGAAGTGCGTGGTCATCATGATCATCCGGGCCACCCAGAAGAAGATGATGTCGTAGCCCGTGACCAGCACCGTGCTGGGCAGGTAGAGGTTGTAGTCGCTGGTGGGGCTGTTATCCACCTTGGGCCAGCCCATGGTGGAGAAGGGCACCAGGGCCGATGAATACCAGGTGTCGAGCACGTCTTCGTCGCGCGTGAGCTTTTTACCCGGAGCCTTGGCCTGGGCCTCGGCCTCGTCGCGCGCCACGTACACGTTGCCGTCTTCGTCGTACCAGGCCGGGATCTGGTGGCCCCACCACAGCTGGCGGCTGATGCACCAGTCCTGGATGTTGTTCATCCACTGGTTGTAGGTGTTGACCCAGTTCTCCGGGACGAAGCTGACTTCACCAGACTTCACCGCGTCTATCGCCTTCTGCGCAATGCTCTTGCCGGTCGGGTCCTGGTCGCTGACCTTGGTCATGGCCACGAACCACTGGTCGGTCAGCATGGGTTCCACCACCTGGCCCGTGCGCGCGCAGCGCGGCACCATGAGCTTGTGCTTTTTGGTCTCGACCAGCAGGCCCAGGGCCTCCAGGTCGGCCACCACGGCCTTGCGCGCCGCAAAGCGGTCCATGCCGCGGTATTTGGCGGGTGCGTTGTCGTTGATGGCGGCGTCCAGCGTCAGCACGCCGATCATGGGCAACTGGTGGCGCTGGCCCACGGCGTAGTCGTTGTTGTCGTGCGCGGGCGTGACCTTGACCACGCCGGTGCCGAAGGCCTTGTCCACGTAGTCGTCGGCAATCACGGGGATGGTCCGGTCGCATAAGGGCAGGTGCACCTGCTTGCCGATCAGGTGCTGGTAGCGTTCGTCTTCGGGGTGGACCATCACGGCCACGTCGCCCAGCATGGTCTCGGGGCGCGTGGTGGCCACGGTCAGGGCGCCACCACCCTCCACCAGCGGGTAGCTGATGTGCCACAGGAAGCCGTCTTCCTCTTCGCTTTCCACTTCCAGGTCGCTCACGGCTGTCTTGAGCACCGGGTCCCAGTTGACCAGGCGCTTGCCGCGGTAGATCAGGCCCTGCTCGTACAGCCGCACAAAGGTTTCCGTCACCACGCCCGACAGCTTCGGGTCCATGGTGAAGTACTCGTGCCGCCAGTCCACGCTGTCGCCCATGCGGCGCATCTGCGTGGTGATGGTGTTGCCGGATTTTTCTTTCCATTCCCACACGCGGGCCACGAAGTTCTTGCGGCCCAGGTCGTGGCGGCTCACCTTCTGTTCCTGCAGCTGCCGCTCGACAACGATCTGGGTGGCAATGCCGGCATGGTCGGTGCCCGGTACCCACAGCGTGTTGAAGCCCTTCATGCGGTGGTACCGCGTGAGGCTGTCCATGATGGTCTGGTTGAACGCATGCCCCATGTGCAGCGTGCCCGTCACGTTGGGCGGCGGCAGCTGGATGCAGAAGGACGGTTCGCCCGCCTTGGCGGCGCCGGTGCCGCGGTGGCCGGCGGCGGCGTAGCCGCGTTGCTCCCATTCGGGGCCCCAGTGGGCTTCCAGGGCGGCAGGTTCAAAGGATTTGGAAAGGCTGTTCAGGCCGGGTTGCTGGGGGGATTCGCTCATGGCCTGAATTTTAGGCCCCGGGGCAGGCTCAGCCGAACAGCGGGCAATCGGCCCAGGCCAGGCCGGCGGCGTCTTTGGCCGACACGGCGGGTGCACCGCCGCCCTCAGCCAGCTCGGCCAGCGGCCATTGCACGCCCACATGGGCGTCGTTCCAGGCCAGGGTGCGCTCATGCTCGGGCGCATAGTAGTCGGTGGCCTTGTACAGGAAGTCCGCGGACGCTGACAGCACCACAAAGCCGTGTGCAAAGCCCGGCGGTATCCACAGCTGGTGCTGGTTGCCGGCGCTCAGTTCCACGCCCACCCACTGGCCCAGGCGGGGCGATGAGCGGCGCATGTCCACCGCCACGTCAAACACGCGGCCCGAGACCACGCGCACCAGCTTGCCCTGGGGCTGGTTGATCTGGTAGTGCAGCCCACGCAGCACGCCCCGGGCCGATCGTGAATGGTTGTCCTGCACCCAGGCCGGGTCCAGCCCGGTCGCGTTGGCAAAGGTGTTGCGGTTCCAGCTTTCCAGGAAGAAGCCGCGGCTGTCGCCAAACACGCGGGGCTCCAGCAGCAAGACCTCGGGCAGGCGGGTGGGCGTGACCTTCATGGTGCTTCGCCGGCCATCGCGGTCAGGTATTCGCCATAGCTGGTCTTGGCCAGCGGCGCGGCCAGGGCCAGCAGCTGCTGTGTGTTGATCCAGCCGTTGCGCCAGGCGATTTCCTCGGGGCAGGCGACTTTCAGGCCCTGGCGCTTTTCCAGCGTCTGGATGAATTGCGCGGCTTCCAGCAGGCTCTCATGCGTGCCGGTGTCCAGCCAGGCAAAGCCGCGGCCCATGGTCTGCACATGCAGCTGGCCCTGGGCCAGGTAGTGCTGGTTGACGGCGGTGATCTCCAGCTCGCCGCGCGCGGACGGCTTGAGCGAGGCCGCGATGTCGCACACCTGCGCGTCGTAGAAGTACAGGCCGGTCACGGCGCAATTGCTGCGCGGCTGCGCGGGCTTTTCCTCGATGGAGATGGCGCGGCCCTGGCCGTCAAACTCCACCACGCCATAGCGCTCGGGGTCTTTCACGTGATAGGCAAACACCGTGGCGCCTTCCTGCTGCGCCCGGGCGTCCTGCAGCAGCCGCACCAGGTCGTGGCCGAAGAAGATGTTGTCGCCCAGCACCAGCGCGCTGGGCCCGCCGCCGACAAAGTCGCGCCCGATGATGAAGGCCTGCGCCAGGCCTTCGGGGCGGGGCTGCACGGCGTACTGGATGTGCATGCCCCAGGCGCTGCCGTCACCCAGCAGCTGTTCAAACCGGGGGGTGTCCTGCGGCGTGCTGATCAGCAGCACCTCGCGGATGCCGGCCAGCATCAGCGTGGCCAGCGGGTAATAGACCATGGGCTTGTCAAACACCGGCAGCAGCTGCTTGGAGATGGCCAGCGTGGCCGGGTGCAGGCGGGTGCCGGCGCCGCCGGCCAGGATGATGCCTTTGCGTTGGGGTGCGTTCGCGGGTTGTGTGGTGGGCATGGTCAGTGGGGCAACAAGGGCGTGGCGGCCAGCTCGGCCACCACGGCGCGCACGCCATCTTCCCATGGCGGCAGATGGATGCCAAAGGCGTCGCGCAGCTTGCGGGTGTCCAGCCGTGAATTGGCCGGGCGCGCGGCGCGCGTGGGGTAGCTGGCCGCGGGCACCGCCTGCACGCTGGCGGGTGTGGCCTGCAGCGCCAGGCCGCAGGCGCGGGCATGGGCCACGGCCAGCTGCGCGTAGCCATGCCAGCTGGTGCTGCCCTGCGCCGCCAGGTGGTACACGCCGGCCAGGTGGGTGGCTTGCGGCTCGCGCTGCAGCCGCATCACGGCATGGGCGGTCACGTCGGCAATCAGGGCGGCACGCGTGGGCGCGCCCCATTGGTCATTCACCACGGTCAGCGCAGGGCGCTGCGCCGCGGCGCGCAGGATGGTTTTCAGGAAGTTGGCGCCCCAGGTGTCAAATACCCAGCTGGTGCGCAGGATCAGGTGGCGCGCGCAACCGGCCGCCAGCGCCTGGTCGCCGGCCAGCTTGCTGGCGCCGTACACGCCCAGCGGACGGGTAGGGCTGGTTTCCGTCCAGGGCTGGTCGCCGCTGCCGTCGTACACATAGTCGCTGGAGTAGTGCACTACCCAGGCGCCGCTGCGGCTGGCCTCGGCGGCAATCACTTCGCAGGCCGTGGCGTTCAGCGCATGGGCCGCCGCCGGCTCGTCTTCGGCCCGGTCCACCGCCGTCCAGGCGGCGGCGTTGACGACCAGCGCCGGCTGCACGGCGCGCAGGGTGGCGCGCAGGCTGTCGGGTTGGGCCAGGTCGGGCCCGCCTTCGCGGCGCGGCGGCGGGGCCATCACGTCCCCCGCCAGCGCCAGGCTGCGGCGCAGCTGCCAGCCCACCTGGCCGTTGCCGCCCAGCAGCAATATCTTCATGCGGGGTTGTCCAGGTACCAGGCCACCGTCTGGCGGATGCCGTCTTCAAACGCGATCGTGGGCCGGCAGCCCAGCGTGCGTTCGAGCTTGCGGTCGTCGATGGCATAGCGGCGGTCGTGGCCGGGCCGGTCGGTCACGTGGGTGATGAGCGACGCGTGCGGCTGGCCGCCGGGACGCGGGCGCAGGCCGTCCAGCGCGCTGCAGATCGCATGCACCACGGCCAGGTTGGTGCGCTCGGAGCGCCCGCCGATGTTGTAGGTGTCGCCCGGCGTGCCGCCGGCCAGCACGGCACGCAGCGCGGCGCAGTGGTCGTCCACGTGCAGCCAGTCGCGCACCTGCAGGCCGTCGCCATACACCGGCAGAGGCTTGCCGGCCATGGCGTTCAGCGTCACCAGCGGGATCAGCTTTTCAGGGAACTGGCGCGGGCCGTAGTTGTTGGAGCAGTGGGTGGTGAGCGTGGGCAGCTTGTACGTGTGGTGCCAGGCGCGCACCAGGTGGTCGGCCGCCGCCTTGGACGCCGAATAGGGGCTGTTGGGCTCGTAGCGGTTGGCTTCGCTGAAGGGCGGGTCCTGCGGGCCGAGGGAGCCGAACACTTCGTCGGTGGACACGTTCAGGAAGCGGAACGCAGCGGCATCGTCCGCCGGCAGTGCCTGCCAGTACGCGAGCACGGCTTCCAGCAGGTGCAGCGTGCCCACCACATTGGTCTGTGTGAAGGCCAGCGGCCCGGCGATGGACCGGTCCACATGCGATTCCGCCGCGAAATGCACCACCGCACGCGGGCGGTGCTGTGCCAGCAACTGGCCCACCAGCGGGGTGTCGGCAATGTCGCCACGGCTGAAGTGGTAGCCAGGGTGGTCCTGTACGCTGCGCAGGTTGGACAGGCGCCCGGCGTAAGTGAGCAGGTCCAGGTTGACCACGGGCTCGTTTTGCGTGGCCAGCCATTGCAGGATGAACGCCGAGCCGATAAAGCCGCAGCCACCAGTCACCAGAATCATGCGGAGCACCTTTTGAACATGCCCCTGAGGATATCAAAGGGGTCAGGGTGCCAGAAGGCTCAGGGCGTCTGGCGTGCCGCCTCGATGCACTCGCGCAGCACCTGCGCGTCGCCGACCTGGTTGGCCAGCAGCAGGATCAGCCGCGCGTTGAACAGCTCGGACTGTTCGCGGCTCAGGTCTGTGTGGGCGTCCATGAGCTGTTCGTAAAAGGTGTCTGCGTCCTGCAGGTTCAGCGTGGTCTTCATGCGGTGGTCTCCGGTTGGTGCGCGGCGCCCAGCGCCCGCGCCACGGCATGGACCAGTGTGGCGTCAATGCTTTCGCCCGTGGCGGCCACATAGGCGTCGGGCCGTACCAGCGCCCAGGCATGGCCAAACACATGGCAGGCGCCCTGCAGGTGGCCGTGCGGGTCGCGCACATGTTCGGTGGCGTCGGCGCGCGCGGTGGCGTCCAGCACCTGCACGCAGCGCACGGGCGCGGTCTGGGCCAGCGCGCGCAGGCGTTGCAGCGCGTCGCGGTTCAGGTCGCCAAAGGCCAGCAGCAGCAGGTCGCCATCGGCCCACTGCAGCAGTTCATTGACCGTGCCAGTGCTGCCATCGGCCCAGCGCAAGGCCACGTTTTGCACCGGCAGCCCGCCCGTGCTGTCGCACGCGGCGGATTGTGTGTAGGGGTTGGCGATGGCCATGCGGCCGGTGTTGACGAACTGGCGGGCAAACGGGTACTGCTTGGCCAGGCCGATGGCCGCGTTGCGGAACACGCGTTCCATGCCGTCGGCCGGGCGCAGAAAGCGCGCCGTGCGGTTGGTCACGCGCACGTTCTGCGTGGCGGCTTCGTGGCGCTCCTGGTGGTAGGTGTCCAGCAGCGCCGGGGCGGCGCGGCCGCGCAGCACGGCGGCCAGTTTCCAGGCCAGGTTGTCGGCGTCGGCCACGCCGGTGTTGCCGCCGCGCGCGCCAAACGGGCTCACGACCTTGGCCGAATCGCCCATGAAAAACACGCGGCCGTGGCGCATCTGGTCAATGCATTCGCTGCGGTAGGCATAGGGGCCCACCCAGACGATCTCCACCCCGCAATCGGGGCCGAACTGCCGCGCCAGCCGCTCGCGCACCACGTCCTCGCGGCTCACATAGGCCGGATCGGCGTCGGGCGCCATCTGGTAGTCAATGCGCCACACGTTGTCACCCATCAGGTGCTGCCAGACGGCGCGGTTGTCATTGAACGGCGCTTCGATCCAGGTGTGGCGTTCCACCGGCGGGTGTTTGGTAAAGCGCACGTCGGCAATGCACCAGCGGTCGTCGCCCTTTTTGGCGGTGACGGAGGCATGGCACCAGCCGCGAAACGGGCTGCGCGAGCCGGTGGCGTCCACCACATGGTCGGCGCGCAGCTGGTAGTCGCCCGCGGGGGTGGTCACGCTCAGCGTGGCGCCGCTGGCGTCCTGCTTGAAGGCCGTCACGCGGTTGCACCAGCGGATGTCCACATGGCCCAGCTGCTGGATGCGGTCCACCAGGTAGGCCTCGATATAGAACTGCTGGATGTTGATGAACGGCGGCTGGGTGGACAGGTTGTAGGCGCTTTGCTGCTTCAGGTCGAAGGAATACACCTCGTCATGGCCGGCAAAGGTGCGGCCCACGCTCCACTGGATGCCCTTGGCGGCAATCGGCTCGTACACGCCCAGGCGGTGAAAGATCTCCAGCGAGCGTTGCGTATAGCAGATGCCGCGGGATGATGCGCCCTTGACGCCCACGGTGTTGTCCTCGTCCAGCAGCACGGCAGCCACGCCCTGGCGGGCCAGCGCGCAGGCCAGCGTCAGGCCGGTGATGCCGCCGCCGACGATGACGATGGGGCTGTGCCCAGGCCGCCCGGCGGCGATCTCGGGCGGCGCGACAAACGGGTATTCGGGCAGCACATAGCCGCTGCCCTGGGTGAATTCATAGCCGTTGCTGAAGCTGGTTTGCGCGTAGCTGCTGGGCATGGCGGCGGGTCTCGCTGTCGTTGTGGGTGGGGCTTTGTTATTTCTTGGCGGTGTATTCCGGGCGGTCGTTCTGCTGGGGCTTCAGTGCCTCGGCCGCCTTGCCCTCGGCGCGGTCCTTTCGCCACTGCTCCTTGCGGGCGGTCCATTCGCGCAGGCGCGCGTGGGCGGTCTTGCTTTCCTGCAGCATCTGGAATTCATCGGCACGCTGGGCGGTCAGCTCCAGCCGCACACCGTTGGGGTCAAAGAAATAGATGCTGTCAAAGATGTGGTGGTCGGTGATGCCCAGCACCTCGATGCCGTGGGCTTCCAGCCGGGCCTTCATGTCCTTCAGGGCCTGCACGGAATCGACCCGGAACGAGATGTGGTTGACCCACAGCGGCGTGTTGGGCGAAGGCAGGGCGGCTTCGTCGTTGCCCAGGTCGAAGAACGCGATGAACGAGCCGTCCTGCAGGCGGAAGAAGAAGTGCGTGTACGGGCAGTATTCACCTGTGCTGGGCACCACGTCGCTCTGGATGATGTGGTACAGCGGCAGGCCCAGGATGTCTTCATAGAAGTGCCGGGTTTCCTCGGCATCTTTCGCGCGGTAGGCGTAGTGGTGCAGTTGGTGGATGGGGGCGGGCGCGGGCAGCGCGGCGGTGTCTTTGAGGACGGCGGCCATGGTGTCTCCTTGGGGCTTGGCAATTTACTATTGCGTAACGGATTTACTATACCGTAATTATTGCGACCATCCAACGTGGCGCTTACTGGGTATTGAGAACAATTATCAATACTATCGCTGCGATAGTGAAATTCCATGCAGTGAATTGACGCAGCCAATTAGACGCGCGGCCCTAACAGGGCTACGCTGCTCAGGTCTTTGACCCCAAGGTGTTCAAGGCGACCGAGTCAGTTTGTTCAACCCACGAAGGAGATATCCCATGGCAGCACTCAAAGGCTCCAAGACGGAAGAGAACCTGAAAGCCGCATTTGCCGGTGAATCCCAGGCCAACCGCCGCTACCTGTATTTCGCAAACAAGGCCGACGTCGAGGGCCAGAACGATGTGGCGGCGCTGTTCCGCTCCACCGCCGAAGGCGAGACCGGCCACGCCCATGGCCACCTGGAATGGCTCGAGCAATGCGGTGACCCGGCCACCGGCTTGCCCATCGGCCCCACCCGCGACAACCTGAAGGCCGCCGTGGCCGGCGAGACGCACGAGTACACCGACATGTACCCGGGCATGGCCAAGACGGCGCGCGAGGAAGGCCACGATGAAGTGGCGGACTGGTTTGAAACGCTGGCCAAGGCCGAGCGTTCGCACGCCAACCGTTATCAAAAGGCCCTGAATGAGCTCGTTGACTGATTGAACGATCACCCCCGAGGCGCTTCGCGCCTCCCCCTCAAGGGGGCGCCACCCGCGGCCCGGCACAGCCGGTTCCGCGGTGGCCCTTGAAAGGAATTCCATGACCGCACGAGAAGGTAGCCTTGAGGCGCCCACGCGCCATCCTCTGGACTGGAGAAATGCCGAGTTCTGGAACGAGGAATCCGCGTTCCATGAGCTTGAGCGCATTTTTGACATCTGCCACGGCTGCCGCCGCTGCGTGAGCCTGTGCGGATCGTTCCCCACGCTGTTTGACCTGGTGGACGAAAGCGCCACTGGCGAGGTGGACGGCGTGGCGAAACAGGATTACTGGAAGGTGGTGGACCAGTGCTACCTGTGCGACCTGTGCTACCTGACCAAATGCCCCTATGTGCCGCCGCACGAATGGAACCTGGACTTCCCGCACACCATGCTGCGCGCCAAGGCCATCAAGTTCAAGAAGGGCGAGGTCAAGGCTGGCGAGAAATTCCTGGCGTCCACCGACGTGCACGGCCAGTTTGCCGGCATTCCCGTGGTGGTGCAGGTGGCCAATGCCGTCAACAAGACAAAGCTCGCCCGCGGCGTGATGGAAAACATGCTGGGCGTGCACAAGGACGCCTGGCTGCCCGAGCTGGCCACGCGCAAGTTCCGCGCAGGCGCGAAGGATTCGCAAGGTCATGCGGTGCGTGATGGCGCCAAGACGCCTGGCAAGGTGGCGATCTATTCGACCTGCTACATCAACTACAACGAGCCCGGCATCGGCCACGACCTGCTCAAGGTGCTGGACCACAACGAAATCCCGTACGTGCTGGTCGAAAAGGAAAAGTGCTGCGGCATGCCCAAGCTGGAGCTGGGCGACCTGGATTCCGTCAACGCGTCCAAGGAGGCCAACATCCCGGTGCTGGCGAAGTACGCGAAAGACGGCTTTGCCATCCTGAGCGCGGTGCCCAGCTGCACGCTGATGTTCAAGCAGGAGCTGCCGCTGATGTACCCGGACGACGCCGACGTGCAGCAGGTGAAGGACGCGATGTGGGACCCGTTCGAGTACCTGATGCAGCGCAAGCGCGACGGCCTGCTCAAGACGGAATTCACCAGGCCGCTGGGCAAGATCAGCTACCAGATTCCCTGCCACGGCCGCGTGCAGAACATCGGCAAGAAGACCGAGGAAATGCTGAAGATGATTCCGCAGACCTGGGTGCAGACCAACGAGCGCTGCTCGGGCCACGCGGGCACCTTTGGCGTCAAGAAAGCCTATCACCCCATGGCCATGAAGATCGGCAAGCCACTGTTCAAGAAGATGGCCGACCACCCAGGCTCGGGCAAGGCGCAGGACGGCAGCGTGGCCAGCGCGCCCGGTGTGCCGGACTGGATCAGCTCCGACTGCCCGCTGGGGGGCCACCACATTGCCCAGGGCTTTGAGGTGAACCAGCTGGGCAACCCCACGCTGGCCCACCCGCTGACGCTGGTGCGCATGGCGTACGGCATCAACTGAAGAGAACGACGATGCAACTCACCGGGAAAATCACACGCGACAGCCTGATGTCGCTGGAGGCCTACAGCAAATACCGCAAGCAGCACAAGGCCGGCATCATTGCCCACCGCAAGCTGCGCAGCGTGGGGCTGGGCGAGCACATCACGCTGCAGTTTGAAAGCGAGACCAGCATCCGCTACCAGATCCAGGAGATGCTGCGCATAGAAAAGATCTTTGAAGAAGAAGGCATCGAACAGGAAATCGAAGCCTATGCCCCGCTGGTGCCGGATGGCAGCAACTGGAAGGCGACGATGCTGATCGAATACCCCGACGAGAACGAGCGCCGCCGCGAGCTCGCCCGCCTGATCGGGGTGGAAGACCGCATGTTCGTCGAGGTGGAAGGCCACGCGCGCGTGTACGCCATTGCCGACGAAGACCTGGACCGCGAGAACGACGAGAAAACCTCAGCCGTGCACTTTGTGCGGTTTGAACTGACGCCGCCCATGTGCGCGGCGGTGAAGGCGGGCGCCAGCGTCAAGCTGGGCTGTGACCACACGAACTACCCGGCGCACATGACGATCCCGCCCGAGACGCTGGCCTCGCTGGCGGGCGACATCCGCTAGGAGCCTGAGCGGCAGAAGAGATGTGTCATGCCGGGCTTGACCCGGCATCCACTGCGGGCGCGAACAGGTCCACCCGGTCGGTGATGATGCCGTCCGTGCCCAGGCTGATGAGCCGCTGCGCGGCCCAGTCGTCATTGACGGTGTAGCTCAGCGTGCGCAGGCCGGCGCCTTGGGCCTGGGCCACCGTGGCGCTGTCCCACAGCGCGTGGTTGCACACCACGGCCACGCATTCCAGGGCCAGTGCGGTGTCCAGCCAGCCCGTCCACAAGGTGTCCAGCAGCAGGCCGCGCGGCAGGCCGGGCGCCGCACTGCGTGCGCCTTGCAGCGATTCGGGCCGGAACGACGTGAGCAGCGGCGGCACGGCCTGGCCCTGCCACAGCTGCTGCGCTTCGCGCGCGACCACTTCGCCGGTCTTTTGCTCCAGGCCCGGCGTGGGCTTGATCTCGATGTTCAGGTGGTAGCCGTTGGCCAGGCAAAAGCGCGCCAGGTTGGCCAGCGTGGGCAGCGGCTCGCCCGCGTGGGCGCGCGAATGCCAGCCACCGGCGTCCAGCTGCGCGAGCGCGGCCCAGGGCTGGTCGCCGCCAATGCCCTGGCCGTTGGTGGTGCGCTCCAGCGTTGCATCGTGCATGAGGAAGACCACACCGTCGGCCGACAGCTTGGCGTCGCATTCAAACATGCGGTAGCCATGCGCCGCCCCCAGGCGGAACGCCGCCAGCGTGTTCTCGGGCGCCAGCTTGCCGGCGCCGCGATGGGCGATCCAGCGCGGGTAGGGCCACGCAGAGGAGGGCGTTGTCCTCGCGTTTGCCACGGGTTAGATCCGCTTGCCGCTGGCCGCGTCGAACCAGTGCACGCGGTCTTCACGCGGGGTGGCGTGGATGATGCTGTCAGGCGCCGGCGTGGGGCCGCCTTCTTCGCTGCGCACAATGACCTGTTCGTCGCCCAGGCGGGTGTAGATCAGGCGTTCAGCGCCCAGCAGCTCGGTGGTCTCCACGCGCAGCTCCCAGCCGGTGCTGCCGATGTCCAGGTGCTCGGGGCGAATGCCCATGATGGCACCCGCGCGGGCGCCGGGGGCGTTCTTCAGCAGGTTCATGGGCGGCGAGCCGATGAAGCTGGCCACGAAGGTGGACGCGGGGCTGTGATAGACCTCTTCGGGCGTGCCGAACTGCTCCATCACGCCGGCGTTCATGACGATCATGCGCTGGGCCAGCGTCATGGCCTCGACCTGGTCGTGCGTGACGAACAGGCTGGTGATGCCCAGCTCGCGATGCAGCTTCTGGATTTCAAGACGGGTCTGGGCGCGCAGCTTGGCGTCCAGGTTGCTCAGCGGTTCGTCAAACAGGAACACCTGGGGCTGGCGCACGATGGCGCGGCCCATGGCCACGCGCTGGCGCTGGCCGCCGGAGAGCTGGCGCGGCTTGCGGTCCAGCAGGTGGGCGAGCTCCAGGATCCTGGCGGCCTTGTCCACGCGCTGCTTGATCTCGCCCATCGGCATCTTCTTGATCTTCAGGCCGTAGGCCATGTTCTCGAAGACGCTCATGTGCGGATACAGGGCATAGTTCTGGAACACCATCGCGATGTCGCGCTCGGCCGGCTCCAGGTTGTTGACCACGCGCGGGCCGATGGAGATTTCGCCGCCCGAGATTTCTTCCAGCCCGGCCACCATGCGCAGCAGGGTGGACTTGCCGCAGCCCGACGGGCCCACGATCACGATGAATTCACCGTCGGCGATGTCGGCGTTCACGCCGTGGATCACCTGCAGCTCGGCCTTGCCTTTGCCGTACTTCTTGACGACGTTCTTGAGTTGGATTGAAGCCATTTATTTTTCCGTATCAACCAGGCCCTTGACGAACCACTTTTGCATCAGCATCACCACGATGGCGGGCGGCAGCATCGCCAGGATGGCGGTGGCCATGACCACGTTCCATTCGATGTAGACCTCGCCAAAGATCAGGCGCTTGATGCCCATCACGATGGGGTACATGGATTCGTCGGTGGTGACCAGCAACGGCCACAGGTACTGGTTCCAGCCATAGATGAACTGGATCACGAACAGCGCCGCCATCGAGGTCTTGGACAGCGGCAGCAGTACGTCCTTGAAAAACCGCATGGGCCCCGCGCCGTCCATGCGCGCGGCCTCCACGAGCTCGTCAGGCACGGTCATGAAGAACTGCCGGAACAGGAACGTGGCCGTGGCCGACGCGATCAGCGGAATCGTCAGGCCCGACATGCTGTTGAGCATGCGCAGGTCGGAGATCACTTCGTAGGTGGGGCCGATGCGCACTTCCACCGGCAGCATCAGCGTGACGAAGATCATCCAGAACACGATGTTCTTGAACGGGAAGCGGAAGTACACGATGGCAAACGCCGACAGCAGCGAGATGGCGATCTTGCCGATGGCGATGATCAGCGCGCTGGCCAGGCTGATGCCCATCATGGGCAGGGCCGGTGCGACCGACGCGCCAGCTTCGGTCTTGCCGCCAAACAGCGCGAAGCGGTAGCTTTCGACGATGTTGTTGCCCGGCAGCAGCGAGATCGGGTTGCTGGACATGATCTGCTCGGCCGTCTGCGTGGAGCCGATGAAGGTCACGTAGATCGGGAAGAACACCACGACCACCCCCAGGATGAGGATGGCGTGCGAGATGAAGTCGAGGACGGGGTTGCGCTGGATCATGTCAGTAATGAACCTTCTTCTCGACGAACTTGAACTGGATCACGGTGAGCGCGATCACGATCAGCATCAGGATCACCGACTGCGCGGCCGAGCCGTTGATGTCCATGGCCTTGAAGCCGTCGTAATAGACCTTGTAGACCAGGATGGAGGTGTCCTTGCCCGGGCCGCCGTTGGTGGCGGCGTCCACGATGGCAAAGGTTTCGAAGAACGCATGCACGACGTTGATGACCAGCAGGAAGAACGTGGTGGGTGACAGCAGCGGGAACACGATGCTCCAGAAGCGCTTCCAGGGCGTGGCGCCGTCGATGGTGGCGGCCTCGATCAGCGAATGCGGGATCGACTGCAGCCCGGCCAGGAAGAACAGGAAGTTGTAGGAGATGTACTTCCAGATGGACGCGATCACGATCAGTGCCATGGCATGGTTGCCGTTGAGCACGTGGTTCCACTCAAAACCCATTTCAATCAGCGCGTAGCGGATCACGCCATAGGGCGAGGCGAACATCATCAGCCACAGCACGCCAGCCACCACCGGCGCCACCGCATACGGCCAGATCAGCAGGGTCTTGTAAAGCCCGGCCGCGCGCACCACGCGATTGGCCATGACGGCCAGCAGCAGTGACAGCGCCAGGCCGCCGACGGCCACCAGCGCCGAGAAGATGGCGGTGATGCGGAAGGAGTCGAGGTAGGAGGGGTCGGCAAACAGCCGCTTGAAATTGTCCAGGCCGACGAATTCGCGGGTGGCGCCAAACGCGTCTTCCTGCAGCACGCTCTGGTATAGCGCCTGGCCGGCCGGCCAGAAAAAGAACACCAGGATGATCGCCATCTGCGGCGCGATCAGCGCCCAGGGCAACCATGTGGATTTGAAAGTGACTCGTTTTTCCATACTGATATTGTGGCCTGCTACAAAAAATCCTCCCCCGCTTGGCGGGGGAGGGCAGGGGTGGGGGTGCCGTCAGTACGGCCAAAGGCAAAAGTCCGTCAGGACTTATTCGCCTTCTGGAAGCGCTCCAGCTGCTCGTTGCCGCGCTTGACGGCATTGTCCAGCGCTTCCTTGGGCTGCTTGCTGCCCTGCCACACGCCTTCCAGTTCCTCGTCAATGATGGTGCGGATCTGCACGAAATTGCCCAGGCGCACGCCACGCGACTTGTCGGTCGTCTTGCGGATCATCTGGTTGACGGAGACGTCGGCGCCCGGGTTCTGCTTGTAGAAGCCGGATTTTTCGGTCAGGTCGAACGAGGCCTTGGTGACTGGCAGGTAGCCGGTGCGCTGGTGGCTGGCGGCCGCCACTTCAGGCTTGGACAGGTGGTTCAGGAAAGCGGCCACGGCCTTGTATTCCTCGGGCTTCTTGCCGGCCATCACCCAGATGCTGGCGCCGCCGATCACGGTGTTCTGCGGTGCGCCGGGCACGTCGGGGTAGTAGGGCAGGGTGCCCGTGCCGTAGCCGAACTTGCCGTTGCGCTTGACGCTGCCGGCCAGGGCCGACGAGCCGGTGGCCATGGCGCATTCGCCGGACACGAAGGTCGCGTCGGCCTTGTTGTCGCGGCCCTTGTAGACAAAGAGGCCGCTCTTGGCCATGTTGGCCAGGTTTTCAATGTGGCGCACGTGCAGCGGGCTGTTGAACGCCAGGCGCGTGTCCAGGCCGCCGAAGCCGTTGTTCTTGGTTGCGTACAGCACGTTGTGCCAGGCCGAGAAACTTTCCAGCTGCGTCCAGCTGATCCAGCTGGTGGTGAACGGGCACTTGTGGCCGGATGCCTTGAGCTTGGCGGCAGCCAGGGCCACTTCAGGCCAGGTGGTGGGCGGCTTCTCGGCGTCCAGGCCGGCGGCCTTGAAGGCGTCCTTGTTGTAGTGGAACACCGGCGTGGAGCTGTTGAACGGGTAGCTCAGCATCTGGCCGTTGGGGGCGGTGTAGTAGCCGGCCACGGCCGGCACGTAGATGCTGGGGTCGAATTTCAGGCCGGCGTCGTTCATGACCTTGGCCACGGGCACGACGGCGCCCTTGGCGGCCATCATGGTGGCGGTGCCGACTTCAAACACCTGGATCATGTGCGGCGCATTGCCGGCACGGTAGGCCGCGATGCCTGCCGTCATGGATTCGGCGTAGCTGCCCTTGAACGTGGGCACCACCTTGTAATTCTTTTGGCTGGCGTTGAAGTCCTTGGCCAGGTCGTTGACCCATTCGCCCAGGGCGCCGCCCATCGAATGCCACCACTGGACTTCAGTCTGGGCGTGTGCGGGAAAGGCGAGTACGGCGGCCAGCGCCGCAGCGGAAAGTTGCAGTTTCATGAGTTCTCCTGAATTGGATGCACGAGATTACGATGGATTTGTGACAGGCGATTTAATCTGCCCGCCATGGCCGCCACAAGCGGGATTTCCATGAGCCCGGGCCAGCCTTGTCCCCTGCGGGACCGTGAATTGGTGCGCTGCGGTAACATCCGCCTTCAGCCGGGGTGCCTTTCTGGCTGAGCCCAACCAGAAGCCCGATGAACGCTCCTACCACGCTCCAACACCTCATGGCCGCGGTCGATGACGCGCCGCGCCTGCGAGAGATCCCCTACAACTACACCTCGTTCTCGGACCGCGAGATCGTGATCCGGTTGCTGGGCTCCCGGGCATGGGACGTGCTGAACCAGCTGCGCGAGGAGCGCCACACCGGCCGTTCGGCCCGTATGCTGTATGAGGTGCTGGGCGACATCTGGGTGGTGCAGCGCAACCCCTACCTGCAGGATGACCTGCTGGACAACCCCAAGCGCCGCCGCCAGCTGGTGGAGGCCCTGGACCACCGCCTGGCCGAAGTGGACAAGCGCCGCACGCCCGGCACCGACCCGCAGCGCGACGCGCTGGTGGGCGAGCTGCTGCAGGCGGCCAACGCCGCCATCCGCGCGTTTGACGCCGCGTTTGCCGAAACCGCCGCGCTGCGCCGGCGCGCCCAGCGCCTGCTGGGCAAGCACACCGCGCGCGACAACATCAAGTTTGACGGCCTGAGCCGCGTGTCGCATGTGACCGACGCGACCGACTGGCGCGTGGAATACCCGTTCGTGGTGCTCACGCCCGATACCGAGGCCGAGATGGCCGCGCTGGTGCAGTGCTGCATCGAACTTGGCCTGACCATCATCCCGCGCGGGGGCGGCACCGGCTACACCGGGGGCGCCATTCCGCTGACCTGGAAGAGCGCGGTGATCAACACCGAGAAGCTCGAAGCCATGACCGAGGTGGAGATGGTGTCCATCCCCGGCGTGGACCATCCCGTGCCCACGATCTGGACGGAAGCCGGCGTGGTCACGCAGCGCGTGGCCGACGCAGCCGAGCGCGGTGGCTACGTGTTTGCCGTGGACCCGACCTCGGCCGAGGCTTCCTGCGTGGGCGGCAACATCGCCATGAACGCGGGCGGCAAGAAGGCGGTGCTGTGGGGCACGGCACTGGACAACCTGGTGTCCTGGCGGATGGTGACGCCCGATGCGCAGTGGCTGGAGGTGACCCGCCTGGACCACAACCTGGGCAAGATCCACGACGCCGAAATGGCGAGCTTCGAGCTCAAGTACTTCGAGGCCGATGGCCGCACGCCGGTGCGCACCGAGCGGCTGGACATCCCCGGCAAGACCTTCCGCAAGGAGGGGCTGGGCAAGGACGTGACCGACAAGTTCCTGAGCGGCCTGCCCGGCATCCAGAAGGAAGGCTGCGACGGCCTGATCACCAGCGGGCGCTGGATCGTGCACCGCATGCCGGCCCACACCCGCACGGTGTGCATGGAGTTCTTTGGCAATGCGCGCGATGCCGTGCCCAGCATCGTGGAAATCAAGGACTTCATGTTCGCCGAACAAAAGCGAAGCGGTGTCCTGCTGGCGGGCCTGGAGCACCTGGACGACCGCTACCTCAAGGCCGTGGGCTATGCAACCAAGAGCAAGCGCGGCGGCTTCCCGAAGATGGTGCTGATCGGCGACATTGCAGGCGACGACGCCGACGCCGTGGCCCGCGTGACGTCCGAGGTGGTGCGGCTGGCCAATTCGCGCAGCGGCGAGGGCTTCGTGGCCGTGAGCCCCGAGGCGCGCAAGAAATTCTGGCTGGACCGCAAGCGCACGGCCGCCATCAGCCGCCACACCAACGCCTTCAAGATCAACGAAGACGTGGTGATCCCGCTGCCGCGCATGGCCGAATACACCGACGGCATCGAGCGCATCAACATCGAGCTGAGCCTGCGCAACAAGCTGCGCCTGGCCGACGAGCTGGAGGCTTTCTTCACCCGCGGCAACCTGCCGCTGGGCAAGAGCGACGACGCCAGCGAAATCCCGTCGGCCGAGCTGCTGGAAGACCGCGTGGCCCAGGCCGTGGCGCTGGTGCGCGAGGTGCGCGCTCAGTGGCAGGGCTGGCTGGACCAGGTGGACCCGCTGTTCGCGCAGTTGCAGGACCATACCCTGCGCGCCAGCTGGAAGGTGCAGCTGCGCGTGCCGCTGGCCCACATCTTTGCCGGGGATGCGTTCAAGCCCATCCTGGAAGAGTGCAACGCGATCCACAAGCGCGTGCTCAAGGGCCGCGTGTGGGTGGCGCTGCACATGCATGCGGGCGACGGCAACGTGCACACCAACATCCCGGTCAACAGCGACGACTACGAGATGCTGCAAACGGCGCATGAGGCGGTCAAGCGCATCATGGTGCTGGCCCGTTCGCTGGACGGCGTGATCTCGGGCGAACATGGCATCGGCATCACCAAGCTGGAATTCCTGACCGACGCCGAGCTGCAGCCGTTCACCGACTACAAGCACCGGGTGGACCCCGAAGGCCGCTTCAACAAGGGCAAGCTGCTGCGTGATGGCGGCGCTCCTGGCATGCATGCCGACCTGACCAATGCCTACACGCCCAGCTTTGGCCTGATGGGGCACGAGTCGCTGATCATGCAGCAAAGCGACATTGGCGCCATTGCCGACAGCGTGAAGGACTGCCTGCGCTGCGGCAAGTGCAAGCCGGTGTGCGCCACCCATGTGCCGCGCGCCAACCTGCTGTACAGCCCGCGCAACAAGATCCTGGCCACCTCGCTGCTGGTGGAGGCCTTCCTGTACGAGGAGCAGACGCGCCGCGGCGTGTCGATCAAGCACTGGGAGGAATTCGAGGACGTGGCCGACCACTGCACGGTGTGCCACAAGTGCCTGTCACCCTGCCCGGTGAACATCGACTTCGGCGATGTCTCCATGAACATGCGCAACCTGCTGCGCAAGATGGGGCAGAAGTCGTTCCGCCCCGGCAACGCGGCGGCCATGTTCTTCCTCAACGCCACCAGCCCGCAGACCATCAAGCTCATGCGCGGCGCGATGGTGGACGTGGGCTTCAAGGCGCAGCGCCTGGCCAACAAGGTGCTGCGCGTGGCCGCGCGCAAGCAGACGGCCAGGCCACCTGCCACCGTGGGCACCGCCCCGGTCAAGGAGCAGGTGATCCACTTCATCAACAAGAAGATGCCCGCCGGCCTGCCCAAGAAGACCGCGCGTGCGCTGCTGGACATCGAAGACAAGGACTACGTCCCGATCATCCGCAACCCCGCGGCCACCAATGCCGAGACCGAAGCGGTGTTCTACTTCCCCGGCTGCGGCTCCGAGCGCCTGTTCAGCCAGGTGGGCCTGGCCACCCAGGCCATGCTGTGGCATGCCGGAGTGCAGACCGTGCTGCCGCCAGGCTACCTGTGCTGCGGCTATCCGCAACGCGGCAGCGGCCAGTTCGACAAGGCCGAGAAAATCATCACCGACAACCGGGTGCTGTTCCACCGCGTGGCCAACACGCTGAACTACCTGGACATCAAGACGGTGGTGGTCAGCTGCGGCACCTGCTATGACCAGCTGCAGGGGTATGAATTTGGCAAGATCTTCCCGGGCAGCCGCATCATCGACATCCACGAGTACCTGCTGGAAAAGGGCATCACGCTGCAGGGCAAGGACGCCTACCTGTACCACGACCCCTGCCACAGCCCCATGAAGCTGCAGGACCCGATGAAGACCGTGAAGGCGCTGGTGGGCGACAACGTGCTCAAGAACGAGCGCTGCTGCGGAGAATCCGGCACCCTGGGCGTGACGCGGCCCGACATCTCCACCCAGGTGCGCTTTCGCAAGGAAGAAGAGCTGCGAAAGGGCGAAGCCCGGCTGCGTGGCACGGGCCAGGTGGCGCCGGACGCCAACGTCAAGATCCTGACCAGCTGCCCCAGCTGCCTGCAGGGCCTGACGCGCTATGGCAATGACCTGAACAACGGCCTGCTGGAGGCCGACTACATCGTGGTCGAGATGGCCAACCAGATCCTGGGCGCCGACTGGATGCCGCAGTACGTGCAGGCTGCCAACAACGGCGGCATCGAGCGCGTGCTGGTGTGATCATGGGGGCGCCGGGCTGCAGCCTTTGTGAGACCGACGGCGGTGTGCTGGTTTACCGCGCGGCCCGGTTTCGCGTGGTGCGTGCGGAGGAACCGGGCTTTCCCGCGTTTTACCGCGTGATCTGGAACGACCATGCCGCCGAGTTCTCGGATCTGGACACAGGCGGCCAGCGCTTGTGCCTGGACGCCGTGGTGGCGGTGGAGCAGGCGCTGCGCGAGCAGCTGAGGCCGACCAAGGTCAACCTCGCTTCGCTGGGCAATATGGTGGCCCATGTGCACTGGCATGTGATCGCCCGGTTTGACTGGGACAGCCACTTTCCGTCGCCGGTGTGGGCCGCAGCGCAGCGCGCGTCGCCGGCAGACCGGTGTGCGGGCGTGGAGGCTCTGCGTGACCAGACCGAGGCACTGATGGTGCGCAAGCTGCAGGCGCTGGGCGCTTAAAACACCGGGGTTCGTGAAATCCGCACGTTTGCTGGCAGTGCCCCTTCGGAGCCTTGGGACTTATTGCCTAGGCGCTGCGGCAAAAACCCCCTACAGTGCCGGTATATTCGCTCGCAAGCGCACATGTAAAGATTTTCCGGAGGTTGCAATGCCCGCCCCATACGTTCAACCCAGGCGACTGGCACCCTTGGCATGGGGTGTCTGCCTGCTTCTGGCCGCGGCCGGAGGCCAGGCGCAGACGGCCGGCGAAGTCGAGTTCGCGCGGGGCGTGGGCTTCGCCCAGACGCCCGGCGAAAACCCCCGTACGCTGGGCCGGGGCATGCAGCTCAAGGAAGGCGACCGCCTCACGACGGCTGACGGCGCCTCCGCCATCATCAAGCTGGCCGACGGCACGCGCATGACCGTGCGGCCCAACTCGGAGCTCGTGCTCCAGCAGTACCAGTTCAAGGAAAACGCGCCCGACAACAGCATGCTCATGCAGCTGGTGCGGGGTGGCTTCCGGGCGGTGACGGGGCTGATCTCCAAGACCTCGCCCAATGCGGCACGCGTCCAGACCAACACCGCCACCATCGGCATCCGCGGTACCGACTTTGATGCCCGCGTATGCGCCAAGGACTGCGGCGCCGAATCGGCCAAGGTGGCCGACGCATCGCGCCCCAACGCCGTGCTGGCCAGCGCCAAGGTGGTGTCGGCGCAGGGTGACGTCAACGCCGTGGACGGCGCGGGCCAGCGCCGCCGCCTGGTCGATGGCGGCAGCATCTACCCGGGCGACATGGTGGAAACCGGCGCCGGCACCCGTGCCGTGCTGGTGTTTCGCGACCAGTCGCGCATGTCGCTCGGCTCGGGCACGAAATTCCGCGTGGACAACTTCGTCTTTGACGAAAAGAACGCGGGCGAAGGCCGCTTCCTGGTGTCGCTGCTGCGCGGCTCGGTGCGCGCCCTGACGGGCCTGATTGCCAAGGCCAATAATCGCAACGTGGGTTTCAGCACGGCCACCGCCACCATTGGCATCCGCGGCTCCGGTGGTGACATCAGCTGCACCGGTGCCTGCGCGGGCGAGCCTGGCGGTGGTGACGCCGGTCTGAGCGTGTTCACCTGGCTGGGCTCCTTCACGGTCACGCCCCAGGGGCAGTCCGCGTTGCAGGTGCTGCAGGCGGGGCAGGGCCTGTTCATTTCGCCCTCGGGCATCCGCCCGATTGCAACGCAGCCGCCCATGGACACCCCCCGCCCCGACCAGATCAACGTGCCCCAGAGCACGCTGGACAAGTTGTTTGCGAGCAACAACGTGGCCGATACGGAAGAAGGTCTCTTCGTTTTCGTACGCGACGGCCACATCGAGATCGCCAGCAAGAACGAAGTCCTGCACCTGGGCAAGGGCGAAGCCGGCTTTGCCAACAACAACGGCGACACCGCCCGGCCCGCCGTCATTCCCAAATTCATCCAGTTCGACAACCTCCCCCTGCCCACCACCAAGAACCCGTTGCTGGTCAGTGTGCTGGCCGACTCGGGCATCAAGACCGCCAAGCAGTGCAACTGAAATCGTTACAGGGCGTGACAAAGCGCGCCTGCGGGTGCGACAATTTCAGTCAGTGGTGACTGACTTGATAGGGTGAATGACAAGATGACACAAGGCGCAAGCAAACGTGGCGGCCGGTTCCGCCGCTCGCAGTTGGCCATGGCGGCCGTATTTGCGGGTCTGGCCGGAACGGCGTCGGCCCAGGCGCCTGCTCCCGCACCCGCACCCACACCCACACCCGCTCCCGCACCGCTGACGGCAGCGCCCGCGCCCGTGTTCGCCATCAAGGGCTTCAAGATCACCGGCGAGAACCCGCTGGGCGATGGTGACACGTCGCGCATCCTGGCGCCGTACCTGCGGGCTGATGCCAACATGGACACCCTCCAGAAAGCCACTTCGGCGCTGGAGGAAGCGCTGCGGGCCAAGGGCTTTGGCCTGCACCGGGTAGCCTTGCCGCCCCAGGAAGTGGGCGACACCGTCACCCTCGAAATCGTCAAGTTCACGATCAGCAAGCTGACCATTGAAGGCGCCAGCCTCTACAGCGAGGCCAATGTCCGCCGCAGCATCCCCGAGCTGCGCGAAGGCCACACGCCCAATTTCAAGACCATGGCGGTGCAGACGGCCATTGCCAACGAGAACCCCAACAAGCAGGTCCAGGTCGGCATCAAGGAGGCCGAGGAGCCCGACAAGATCGACGCTACCCTGACCGTCAAGGAAAGCCGGCCCTGGACATTTGCGCTGGCGCTTTCCAATGGCGGCTCCGAGTCCTCCGGCAAGGACCGTTTCACGGTCACCGGCGGGCATACCAACCTGTTCGACCTGGACCACCAGTTCACGGGGGCGTACACCACGTCGATCGAGCGCTTCAGCGATGTGAAGCAGCTGGGCCTGCAGTACCGCGTGCCGCTGTACACGCTGGGCGGCGTGCTGGGCCTGAGCTACACGCGCTCGGACGTGGTGGGTAATTTCGGTGTGTTTACCAGCACCGGCGCGGGCCACACCTTCGGTGCCACCTACACGGCCTACCTGCCGCCCGAAGGCGGCCGGCGCAGCTACGTGACGATGGGCTTTGACGACAAGGTCTTCAACGCGTCCAAAATCAACGACATCCCGGTGCCCGGCCAGGTCACGCGGCGCAGCCGCCCGGTGACGCTGGGCTACAACGCCCGTACTGAGTCCGACACATCGGTATGGGGCTACAACGTGGAGCTGGCCGCCAACACCAGCAGCGGCACCGGCAACGACCTGGCGTCCTACCAGACGGAAGACCCCCGCATCACCACCACCCGCTGGAAGGCGCTGCGTGCGGGCATCAACTATTCCGCCAGCTTTGCGGGCAACTGGCTGTGGAGCGCACGTTCCCAGATGCAGTACAGCCCCGACGTGCTGATTTCCGGGGAGCAGTTTGGTATCGGTGGCTCCACGTCGGTGCGCGGCACCGAGAGCGAGCGCCCCATCTCTGGCGACCGTGGCCTGTCGGCGTCGCTGGAAGTCACCACCCCCGAATTCCTGCCGGGCCTGCGGCTGGCGGGCTTTGTGGACGCCGGCTGGTTGTCCAACAACAATCCAAACGGTACGTCCAAGCCGTCCAGCGACCGGCTGGCTGGCTTGGGGTTGGGCCTGCGCTATGGCAATGGCCCGGTGTCGATCACGGCGGACTACGGCCGCCTGGTCCGTGGCAGCAACGTGCCACTGACCATCAACACCGGCTCGCCGCAAAAGGGCGACGAGAAGCTGTACCTCAACATGTCGGTGCGGTTCTGAGCGCCATGGCAGGTTTGCAGGCCGGCGCGCCCACCCCCGTCTCGCTCACGGTGCACAACCAGTCCAGGGTGCTGGAGGTTGCTTTTTCAGACGGCGCTTCGTTTCGCATCCCGTTTGAGCTGATGCGGGTCTACTCGCCCTCGGCCGAGGTGCAAGGCCATGGCCCAGGCCAGGAAGTGCTGCAGACCGGCAAGCGCCATGTCGATCTGGTGGGGCTGGAGCCGGTGGGCAACTACGCGGTGCAGCCTTCGTTCTCCGATGGCCACGACAGCGGCCTGTTCTCATGGGCATACCTGTACGAGCTGGGTGCGCGCCAGGACCATCTGTGGGCCGAGTACGCGCAGCGGCTGGCCGCCGCGGGCGTGGACCGCGACGCCCCGATGGCGCCCAAGGGCGGTCACGCCTGCACGCATCACTGACGCCACTGATTGCCTTTCGTCATATTCCCGACAGATTCCCCGCATGGGTGCGGGGTTGTCGCCTTTGCGCAGGGCATTCGGCCCTAGCATTCCCTTATGGCTACCACGCATTTCGGCTTTGAATCTGTCAACGAGGACGACAAGGCGCGCCGTGTACGCGGCGTGTTCGACTCCGTCGCGCCGCGCTACGACCTCATGAACGACCTCATGTCCATGGGGCTGCACCGCGCCTGGAAGGCGTACACGGTGATGGTGGCCAACCTGCGCGAGGGCTCCCGCGTGCTGGACATCGCGGGCGGCACGGGTGACCTGGCCCTGGCCTTCGCCAAAAAGGTCGGCCCCACCGGCCAGGTGGTGCACACCGACATCAACGAGGCCATGCTGCGCACCGGGCGCGACCGGCTGCTGGACGCTGGCGTGGCCGTGCCCACGCTGGTGTGCGACGCCGAAAAGCTGCCCTTTGCCGACGGGCATTTTGACGCGGTGAGCGTGGCCTTTGGCCTGCGCAACATGACCCACAAGGATGCGGCGCTGGCCGAGATGAACCGTGTGCTCAAGCCCGGCGGGAAGCTGCTGGTGCTGGAGTTCTCCAAGGTGGCGCGCCCGCTTGAGAAGGTCTACGACTGGTACTCATTCAGTGTGCTGCCGCGCCTGGGCAAGCTGGTGGCCGGCGACGATGCAAGCTACCGCTACCTGGCGGAATCCATCCGCATGCACCCGGGCCAGCAGGAACTCAAGGCCATGATGAAAAAAGGCGGCTTTGGCCATGTGGACTATCACAACCTGACCGGCGGCGTGGTGGCCTTGCATGTTGGAATCAAGTGTTGAAGTGATCCGGAGGTGACATGAAGTTCCTGTCGTTGATTCTTGTGGGCGTGATGCTTGTCGCCATGGCGGATGCCGAGGCCAAGCGCCTGGGCGGCGGCAAGCCGCTGGGCCGTCAGTCCAGCAACGTGACGCAGCGCGAGGCCGCGCCCGCAGCCCCCGCAGCGCCGGCCCAAAACGCAACCAACGCCGCCGCCGCCAAGCCCTCGGCGGCGCCTGCGCCTGCGCCTGCCGCCGCCGCGCCCAAGCGCCCGTGGGGTGCCATGCTGGGTGGCCTGGCCGCCGGCCTCGGCCTGGCCTGGCTGGCCAGTTCGCTGGGGCTTGGCGAGGCATTCGGCCAGTTCATGCTTTTCGGGCTGCTCGCGCTGGTGGTCATGGTGGTGGTCGGCATGGTCATGCGCGCCCGCCGTGGCCCGGCTGCCCCGGCGGCAGGCGCCGGCCCCTACGCCTTCCAGGGCGCCGGCTCCGCGGCGGACGCCACCGCGGCGCGCCAGTACAGCCCCGACAAGGTGGGCAACGATGCGTCGGCCCGCCCCTGGGAGCGCAACAGCATGTCGTTTGATGCCGGCAAGTACGCGGGCGCCACGGACGCGGGCGGCGTGCAGATCGGCTCGGCGCTGGCGGGCTCGCAGTCCTGGGGCGTTCCCGCGGGCTTTGACACCGAAGGTTTCCTGGCTGCGGCCAAGCGCAATTTCGTGACGCTGCAAGACGCCTGGGACCAGTCCGACATGGCCACGCTGCGCTCGATGATGACCGACGGCATGGCCGGCGAAATCCGCGCGCAGCTGGTCGAGCGCGAAAGCCACATGGGCGGCCAGCCCAACAAGACCGACGTCGTCATGCTTGAGGCGCAGCTGCTGGGCATCGAGGACCTGGGCGACGACTACATGGCCAGCGTGGAGTACTCCGGCATGATCCGTGAACAGCCCTCGGCGGGCCCCAGCCCGTTCCGCGAGGTCTGGAACATGACCAAACCCAAGAACGGCGCGACCGGCTGGCTGGTGGCTGGCGTGCAGGCCCTGCAGTAAGCCGGCCGATCTGCTGGCGCGCGAAGGCGGGCCGCATAATCGGGGGACTATGGCAACACAGTCCCCCTTTCCTTTTCTGGACACCTTGTTTGAGAAGCTGGGCGCGGGCCTGCAGCCGCCGGCCTGGGCCGTGGAAGAAACCCACCAGCGCCTGGTGTTGCTGATCAACCATGTGCTGATGCAGGAACCCGAAGCCCAGGCACGCCTGGCCCGCCAGGCAGGCCGCGTGACCGAGGCGCGCTGGCGCATGTTTTCCATCCGCGTGGCCGCAACGCCGGCGGGCCTGCTGGAAGTGGCCCCCGCCACCGGCACGCCCGACCTCACGCTGACCCTGACCGAAGAATCCCCCTGGGCCCTGGCCCAGGCCACGCTGCGCGGCGACAAGCCGCCCGTGCGCATCGAGGGCGACGTGCAGCTGGCCGCCGAGGTCAACTGGCTGGTGGACAACCTGCGCTGGGATATGGAGGAAGACCTGTCGCGCCTGATGGGCGACGCGCCGGCCCATGCCTTGATGCAGGGCGTGCGCGGCATGGGCCAGGCCCTGCGCCAGTTCGTGGGCGCCCGTCCGGGCGGCGGCGCGGCATGACGCGGTACCTGCGAGGGGTCTTCATTGTCTGGGTGGCGCTGCGCTACGGCCTGGACGAACTGGTCCTGACGAGCTTCCAGAAGCCCTGGCTGCGCGTGATCGCGCGCATCGTGTCGGTGGGGCGCAACCTGCGCGCGCCGCGGGGCCAGCGCCTGCGCGAGGCACTGGAGCGCCTGGGCCCGATCTTCGTGAAATTCGGCCAGGTGCTGTCCACCCGGCGTGACCTGCTGCCCACCGACATTGCCGACGAGCTGGCGCGGCTGCAGGACCGGGTGCCGCCGTTTGATTCCGCGGTTGCCATCGCCACCATCGAGCGGGCGTTCCGCCGGCCCGTGAGCGAGATCTTCGTGAGCTTCGAGCGCGAGCCGGTGGCCAGTGCGTCCATTGCCCAGGTGCACTTTGCCGTCATCCGTGACCGCGGCGGCCGCGAGCGCGAGGTGGCCGTCAAGGTGCTGCGCCCCGGCATGCTGCCCGTCATCGAAAAAGACCTGAGCCTCATGCGCATGATGGCCGGCTGGGTGGAAAGCCTGTCGGCCGACGGCAAACGCCTGAAGCCGCGGGAGGTGGTGGCGGAATTTGACAAATACCTGCACGACGAGCTGGACCTGGTGCGCGAGGCCGCCAATGCCGCCCAGCTGCGGCGCAACATGGCGGGGCTGGACCTGGTGCTGATCCCCGAGATGTTCTGGGACTTCTGCCATCCCGAGGTCATGGTCATGCAGCGCATGCATGGCGTGCCCATCAGCCAGGTGGAGCGCCTGCGCGAGGCGGGCGTGGACACGCGCCAGCTGGCGCGCGACGGCGTGACGATCTTCTTCACCCAGGTGTTCCGCGACGGCTTCTTCCATGCCGACATGCACCCAGGCAACATCCAGGTCAGCCTGGATGAGGCCACCTTCGGGCGCTACATCTCGCTGGACTTCGGCATCATCGGCACGCTGACCGAGTACGACAAGGAATACCTGGCGCAGAACTTCACCGCGTTCTTCCGCCGCGACTACAAGCGCGTGGCCGAGCTGCACATTGAGTCGGGCTGGGTGCCGCCTGAAACACGCGTGGACGAGCTGGAGGCCGCCGTGCGCACCGTGTGCGAGCCGTACTTTGACCGCCCGCTCAAGGAGCTGTCGCTGGGCATGGTGCTGATGCGGCTGTTCCAGACCTCGCGGCGCTTTCATGTGGAAATCCAGCCCCAGCTGGTGCTGCTGCAAAAGACGCTGCTCAACATCGAAGGCCTGGGCCGCCAGCTGGACCCGGACCTGGACTTGTGGAATACCGCAAAGCCGTTCCTGGAGAAATGGATGGTCGAGCAGATCGGGCCCCAGCGCCTGATCGAGGAGCTCAAGGCCCAAGCCCCGCGCTATGCCAAGGTGCTGCCCGACCTGCCGCGCCTGCTGCACGACTACCTGCGCCAGCGCCCCTCGGACCACCGCCGTGACCTGCAGGACCTGCTGGCGGAGCAGCGCCGCACCAACCGGCTGCTGCAAGCCATCATCTACGGTGGTATCGGTTTTGCATTGGGGTTAATCGCCATGCAGATCCTGGTGCGCGTGCGGGTTTTCTAGCCTTTTTTGCCGATAATCCGCGGCAGCCGTCCTGGCTTGGGTGTGTGACTCAACTTTCACGGAGCGTAGAGATGCTGATTACCTTCATCGTGCTGTACTTGCTGGGCTCGGTCGCCATCGGCCTGTTTGCCGCCCGCCGCGTACACAACACGGCCGACTATGCGGTGGCCGGCCGCAGCCTGCCTCTGGCCGTGGTGATTGCCACCACTTTTGCCACCTGGTTTGGTTCGGAAACCGTGCTGGGGGTGTCTGCGCGGTTCGTGTCCGGCAACCTGGGCGCCGTGGTGGAGGACCCGTTCGGTGCCTCCATGTGCCTGATCCTGGTCGGCCTGTTTTTTGCCTACAAGCTCTACCAGAAGAACCTCATCACGCTGGGCGACTACTACCGCCAGCGTTACGGCAAGAGCATTGAGGTGGTGTGTTCCACCATCATCATCTTCAGCTACCTGGGCTGGGTGGCGGCGCAGATCACGGCCCTGGGCCTGGTGTTCAACCTGCTGTCGCAAGGCGCGATCTCCATTTCCATGGGCATGGTGATCGGCACCTCCGTGGTGCTGGTGTACACGCTGTATGGCGGCATGTGGTCGGTGGCCATGACCGATTTTGTCCAGATGATCGTGATCGGCGTCGGCCTGGTGCTGATTGCCTGGTTTGCCGCCGACCTGGCCGGTGGCGCGGGCAAGGTCATTGAGTACGCCGCACGGGAAGGCAAGTTCCAGTTCTTCCCCGCAAGTAGTGACGGCAAGGAATGGGTCTTTTTCTTTGCCGCGGCCATCACCATGATGCTGGGGTCCATCCCGCAGCAGGACGTGTTCCAGCGGGTGATGTCGTCCAGGGACGCCAAGACCGCCGTGCGTGGCCCGGTCATTGGCGGGACGCTGTATTTCCTGTTTGCCCTGATTCCGATGTTCGTCGTGACCGCGGCCGTCATGGTCATGCCCGACGTCGCCCCGGCCCTGCTCCAGGACGATCCACAAAAGGTGTTGCCGACGCTGGTCATGGAGAAGATGCCCGTGATCCTGCAGGTGGCCTTCTTCGGTGCGCTGCTGTCGGCCATCATGTCCACCGCGTCGGCCACGCTGCTGGCACCCAGCACCACGTTTGTGGAGAACATCCTGCGAAACATCAAGCCCGGCATGAGCGACCAGGCCACGCTGCGCGCCATGCGCATCAGCGTGCTGGTGTTTACCGTGTGCGTGCTGCTCTATGCCATCACCATGCAGGGCACATCCATCTATGAGCTGGTGTCGGGCGCATACCAGGTGCCGCTGGTGGGCGCGTTCACGCCCTTGGTGTTTGGCCTGTACTGGAAACGCGCCACCACCCAGGGCGCCATCATGTCGGTGGTGCTGGGGCTGGGGACCTGGCTGCTGTTCATCGCGGTTCCGGGCTGGGCCGATGCCTTCCCGCAGCAGCTCGCCGGGCTGCTGGCCGCCATCACGGGCATGCTGGCCGGCTCGCTGATGCCGCAGTTCATGGCTGACCACAAGGGCCACGTTCATCACTTCGAGGGATCGGCCAGCGCCTGATCGTGTGCCTGCGCCGGGCTGGCGGTGGGCTGGCAGTGGATGGGGGCGTTGAAACGCCCCCTGCCGCCTATAATTGAGGGTTTTGCAATCCAGACCCCCACCGCCATGCCTATCTACGCCTACAAATGCGAGTCCTGCGGGCACAGCAAGGACGTCCTGCAGAAAATCTCGGATGCGCCGCTGACCGAATGCCCGGCCTGTGGCAAGGCCACGTTCTCCAAGCAGGTCACCGCCGCGGGCTTCCAGCTCAAGGGATCAGGCTGGTACGCCACCGATTTCAAGGGTGGCAGTACCGCCAGCCCGGCGCCTGCCTCCACGGCTGGCGCCAAGCCCGCGGACGCCAAGCCTGCGGACAGCAAGCCGTCTGACTCGTCCCCCGCCAAAGCCGAGTCGGCGCCGTCGGCATCCGCCGGTGGCTGCGGCAGTGCCTGCGCCTGCCACTGAAAGCCCGAATGGCTGCGCTGCGCAAATGGCTTTTTGCCGGGTTGCTGGTCATCGTTCCGGTGGCCATCACGGTCTGGGTGCTTCAATGGATCATTGGCACGCTGGACCAGACCCTGCTGATCCTGCCGGCTGCCTGGCAGCCCGACAAGCTGCTGGGCGTTCACATACCCGGCTTTGGCGTGATCCTGGCGCTGGCCATCCTGCTGGCCGTGGGCGCAGCCGCCAGCAACTTCTTTGGCCGCACCCTGTTGGGCTGGTGGCACAACCTGCTGGGGCGCATCCCGGTGGTGCGCTCCATCTACCTGAGCGTCAAGCAGGTCTCCGACACCCTGTTTTCCGAAACCGGCAACGCCTTTCGCACAGCGGTGCTGATCCAGTGGCCGCGTGAGAACATGTGGACCATCGGCTTCGTCACCGGCACGCCGGGCGGTGACGTGGCCAACTACCTGCAGGGCGAATACCTCAGTGTTTACGTGCCCACGACGCCCAATCCCACGGGCGGCTATTTTGTGATGCTGCGCCGCGAGGACTGCATCGAGCTGAAGATGAGCGTGGACGATGCGCTCAAGTACATCGTCTCCATGGGCGTCGTCGTACCCGGCGGCCCCTTCAACCAGAACATCAAGTGAAGCGCCCGTGCGGCGCAGCCATGCCATGCCCAAAATGCGTACGACTTATTGCGGTCTCGTGACCGAAGCCCTGCTGGGCCAAACCGTGACCCTGTGCGGCTGGGTGAACCGGCGCCGCGACCATGGCGGCGTGATCTTCGTGGACCTGCGCGACCGCGAAGGCTACGTCCAGGTCGTGTGCGACCCCGACCGCGCCGATATGTTCAAGGCGGCGGAGGGCCTGCGCAACGAATTCTGCGTGCAGATCAAGGGCCTGGTGCGTGCGCGCCCCGAAGGCACGACCAATGACAACCTGAAAAGCGGCAAGATCGAGGTGCTGTGCCACGAGCTCAAGGTGCTCAACCCGTCGGTCACGCCGCCGTTCCAGCTGGACGACGACAACCTCAGCGAGACCACGCGCCTCACGCATCGCGTGCTGGACCTGCGCCGCCCGTACATGCAGAACAACCTCATGCTGCGCTACCGCGTGGCCATGGAGGTGCGCAAGTTCCTGGATGCCAACGGCTTCATCGACATCGAAACGCCGATGCTCACCAAGAGCACGCCCGAGGGCGCGCGCGACTACCTGGTGCCCAGCCGCGTGCACGACGGCATGTTCTTCGCGCTGCCGCAGTCGCCCCAGTTGTTCAAGCAGTTGCTGATGGTGGCGGGCTATGACCGGTACTACCAGATCACCAAGTGCTTCCGCGACGAAGACCTGCGCGCCGACCGCCAGCCCGAGTTCACGCAGATCGATATCGAGACCTCGTTCCTGACCGAGGAAGAAATCCGCGCGATGTTCCAGGGCATGATCACCACGGTGTTCAAGAACACCATGGACGTGGACCTGGGCGAATTCCCCGTCATGACCTACCAGGACGCCATGCGCCTGTATGGCTCCGACAAGCCCGACCTGCGCGTGAAGCTTCAGTTCGCCGAGCTGACCGACGTGATGGGCGACGTGGACTTCAAGGTGTTCTCGGGCGCTGCCAACATGAAGGGCGGCCGCGTGGTGGCCCTGCGCGTGCCGGGTGGCTCCAAGGAAAATGGCGGCATCAGCCGTGGTGAGATCGACGCATACACCGAGTTCGTCAAGATCTACGGCGCCAAGGGCCTGGCCTACATCCGCGTCAATGAGCTGGCCAAGGGGCGCGACGGGTTGCAGTCCCCCATCGTCAAGAACATCCACGACAAGGCCCTGCAGGCCGTGCTGGAGCGCACCGGCGCGCAGGACGGCGACCTGATCTTCTTTGGTGCCGACAAGGAAAAGATTGTCAACGACGCCATCGGCGCGCTGCGCATCAAGGTGGGCCATAGCGAATTTGGCAAGAAGAACGGCCTGTTTGAAGCCGGCTGGCGCCCGCTGTGGGTGGTGGATTTCCCGATGTTTGAATTCGACGAGGAAAACCAGCGCTACACCGCCGTGCACCACCCGTTCACCGCACCCAAGGAAGGCCACGAGGACTGGATGGTCACCGCGCCCGAGAAGTGCATCTCGCAGGGCTACGACATGGTGCTCAACGGCTGGGAAATGGGCGGCGGCTCGGTCCGTATCCACCGCGCCGACGTGCAGAGCAAGGTGTTTGACGCGCTGAAGATCGGCCCGGAAGAAGCGCAGCTCAAGTTCGGCTTCCTGCTGGATGCGCTGCAGTACGGCGCCCCGCCGCACGGTGGCCTGGCCTTCGGCCTGGACCGTATCGTCACGCTGATGACCGGCGCCGAATCCATCCGCGACGTGATTGCCTTCCCCAAGACGCAGCGCGCCCAGTGCCTGCTGACCCAGGCCCCCAGCCCGGTGGACGAAAAGCAGCTGCGCGAGCTGCACATCAAGCTGCGCAATACGCAGGCGGCTTGACCGCATCGCAGCCCCAAAAGGCGCCTTCATGGCGCCTTTTTTTTGAATGGTAATGGCTAAAATAGCCATGAACCCATCAGGAGCCCTCGATGCAAATCTCCGCGACTGAAGCCAAAAACCGCTTTGGCCATTTCTGTGCCCAAGCCAAGATCGAACCCGTCATCGTGGAGAAGGACGGCCGGCCGGACTCCGTGATCGTCTCCTATGAAAGCTACAGCGCGATGCGTGATTCTTCACAGGGCCGCACGTTGGCGCAGCGCAAGCGGCTGTTCTACGAGCAGCATAAGGAATGGTTTGACGAACAAAACCGCATCGTCGAGGAGTTCGGCGTGTTTGGTGAAGAGCATCGCCCCTGGTAGCTGCCCATGGCCCAATACGACATTCACGAGAACCCGAGTATTCCCCAGCGAACGGTGTTCCCCTACGTAATCGAGATTCAGCACGACTTTCTGGATCAATTGCCGACAAGGCTCGTGATGCCGCTGCAACGTTCACGAATCAGCATGACGGCATTTCCCCGACGTCTGACGGAATCCATTCGGGTGCAGGGCGAAAGCTTCTTCCCCGCCGCGCACCTCATGGCGCCCCTGCCGGCCAAAATCCTGCGCAGGGCGGTGGCCAGTGCCAAAGATCAGCAAGGCCTGTTGCGCGACGCCATCGATGCACTGCAAAGCGGTGTCTGAGCACCGCCCCTTCAAAATCCCCGAATCCGTGCTGGTGGTGATCCACACCCCGGCGCTGGAGGTGCTGCTGATCCGCCGGGTGGACGCGGGCACCTGGCAATCGGTCACAGGCTCCAGGGACACGCCGGATGAGCCTTTCATCCAGACCGCGATCCGCGAGGTGGCTGAGGAAACCGGCATTGATTGCGGGCCCGGCAGCCCGCTGCATGCCGGCCTGACCGACTGGCAGCTGGAAAACATTTACGACATCTACCCCGCCTGGTTGCACCGTTATCCGCCGGGGGTCACGCGCAACACCGAACATGTGTTTGGCCTGCAGGTGCCCGCAGGCACGCCGGTGCGCCTGTGCGTCGCGGAACATACCAGCTTCCAGTGGCTGCCCTGGCGCGAGGCCGCGGATACCTGCTTTTCACCGTCCAATGCCGAGGCGATCCTCATGCTGCCGCGCTTTTTGCGTTAAGGTTTGCGCATGGACATCCTTCGCGTCGCCACTTACAACATCCACAAGGGGGTGCAGGGTATCGGCCCCGCGCGGCGGCTGGAAATCCACAACCTGGGCCATGCGGTCGAGCAACTGGACGCTGACGTGGTCTGCCTGCAGGAAGTGCGCAAGGTGCACCGCCGGGAGGAGCGTTATTTCAAGAGCTGGCCCGAGCTGCCGCAGGCCGAATTCCTGGCGCCCGAGGGCTACCACGCGGTGTACCAGACCAATGCCATCACCCGCCATGGCGAGCACGGCAACGCGCTGCTGTCGCGCTGGGACGTGGTGTCGCAGGGGCATGAGGACATGTCGGACCATCGCCTGGAGCAGCGCGGGCTGTTGCACGTGATCATTGAGGCGCACGGCCACCGCATCCACGTGATCGTGCTGCACCTGGGGCTGATTCCGGGCAGCCGCCTGCGCCAGGTGGCGCAGGTGCAGCAGTTCATTGAGCGCGAGGTGCCCAAGGGCGAGCGCCTGGTGGTGGCGGGCGACTTCAACGACTGGGGGGCGCGCCTGCGCCCGGCGCTGAACGCCATGGGCCTGAAGGACTTCGTGGCCGACCGGCAGCTGACGTTTCCGGCGCGCCTGCCGCTGGCGCAGCTTGATTTTGTGTATGCGCGCGGGCTTGAGCCCATGGGGGTGCATATCCCCAAGGGCCGCATCTGGTGGCGCATGTCGGACCATTTGCCGCTGATCGCGGAGTTTGCGCTGTAGGCGGTCGCCGTGTCGCATGCCAACCCCTTGCTGCGCGACGGGCACGAGGTTCAGCTGCTGGAAGGCAGCGTCGAGTATTTCCCCGCGCTGATTGCCACCATTGGCGCGGCCCGGCACCGTGTGCGGCTGGAGACCTACATTTTCGACCTGACAGGCAGCGGCGCCGATATCGCGCAGGCCCTGATGGGCGCGGCGCGCCGGGGCGTGAACGTGCAGGTGGTGGTGGACGGCTACGGCACGGGCGCCATACCCTACCCCTGGCCCGAACGGCTGGCCGCCGCCGGTGTGCAATGGGCCGTGTATTCGCCCCCGGGCACGCTGGGCCTGCTGGTGCCGGGCCGCTGGCGCCGCCTGCACCGCAAGCTGTGCGTGGTGGATGGCGACACCGCGTTTTGCGGCGGCATCAATATCCTGGATGACTTTCACGACCCCAACCACGGTGGCCTGGCCGCGCCGCGCTTTGACTTTGCGGTGCGCGTGCGCGGCCCGCTGGTGGCCGAGGCCGACGACACCATGGGCGTGTTGTGGCAGCGCATGCAGGCGGCGCGGCGCCTGCGCGCGCGCCAGCTGGCCGGCGCGCTGGAATCGCTGCGCGAAGCACCGGCCGCCGCGTCGCCGCGGGTCGCCGACCCGGCCGACACGCTGGCGCGCGCGGCGCTGGTGCTGCGCGACAACGTGCGCCACCGCAGCCGCATCGAACGCGCCTACCGCCGCGCCATCAGCACCGCGCGCAGCGAGGTCATCATCGCCAACGCGTATTTCGTGCCGGGCCGCAAGATGCGCAAGGCGCTGATCCGCGCGGCCCAGCGCGGCGTGCGCGTGCAACTGCTGCTGCAGGGCCGGTACGAGTATTTCATGCAGTACTACTCGTCGCGCCCGGTGTACGGCGCGCTGCTGCAGGCGGGCGTGGAGATCCATGAATACTCGCCCAGCTTCCTGCACGCCAAGGTGGCCGTGGTGGACGGCCAGTGGGCCACGGTGGGATCGTCCAACCTGGATCCCTTGAGCATGCTGCTGGCGCGCGAGGCCAACGTGGTGGTGGACGACGCCGGCTTTGCCGGTGCCTTGCGCGAGCGCCTGCTGCGCGCCATGCGGGAGGCCGGCACGCGCATGGACCCTGCTGAATTTGCCAACCGCTCGCTGCGCGAACGCGCGTTTGAATGGCTGGCGCTGGGCCTGATGCGCCTGGCATTGCTGGTGCACGGCAAGGAGTACCTCTGAGCGCCGACCTGATCGTGCAAAGGCCCGAGGGCCTTTATTGCCCGCCGGGTGATTTCTACATTGACCCCTGGCGGCCGGTGCAGCGCGCGGTCATCACCCATGCCCATGCGGACCATGCGCGGGCCGGCCATGGCCATTACCTGGCCGCCGCACCGGCAGAAGGCGTTTTGCGCGCCCGGCTGGGCGGCATCACGCTGCAGACGCTGGCCTATGGCGAACGCATCGTGCACCACGGCGTCACGGTGTCGCTGCACCCGGCGGGCCACGTGCTGGGCTCGGCCCAGGTGCGGCTGGAACATGCCGGCAAGGTCTGGGTGGCCAGTGGCGACTACAAGGTGGCGCCCGATCCGACCTGCGCCGCGTTCGAGCCGGTGCGCTGCGACGTGTTCATCACCGAATCCACCTTTGGCCTGCCGGTTTACCGCTGGCCGGACGACCGCGTGATCTTCGGTGAGATCAACGCCTGGTGGCAGGCCAACGCGCAGGCGGGGCGGGCCAGCGTGCTGTCGTGCTACAGCTTCGGCAAGGCGCAGCGCCTGCTGGCGGGCGTGGATGCCTCCATCGGCCCCGTGGTCGTGCACGGCGCGGTGGAGCCGCTGAACCAGGCCTACCGCGCGGCCGGCGTGGCCCTGCCCGCCACCCATGCCGTGCAGGAGATGGACAAGGTCGGCCTGCAGCGGGCGCTGGTGCTGGCGCCACCGGCGGCCAGCGCAGGGGTTTGGGGCCGTCGCTTTGGCGACGCCAGCCATGCCTTTGCCAGCGGCTGGATGCAGCTGCGCGGTGCGCGCCGGCGCGGCGGCTACGACCGCGGCTTTGTATTGAGTGACCATGCCGACTGGCCCGGCCTGATGGGTGCCATCCGTGCCACCGGCGCGCAGCGCGTCATCGTCACGCACGGCAGCGTGGCGGTGATGGTGCGTTACCTCGGCGGGCTGGGGTTGCAGGCGCAGGCGTTCGAGACGGAATACGGCGATGAGCGGGCAGGGCAGGAGGACGCTGCGTGAAGCACTTCACCCGCCTGTTCAACGAACTGGACATCACCACCTCCACCAACGCCAAGGTGGAGGCTTTGAAAAATTACTTTGCCGCCGCGCCCGCCCACGATGCGGCCTGGGCGGTGTATTTCCTGTCCGGCGGCAAGCCGCGCCAGGTGGTGGCCACGGCCCGGCTACGCACGCTGGCCTGCGAGATGGCGGGCATTGAAGACTGGCTGTTTGAAGAGTGCTACCAGGCCGTGGGCGACCTGGCCGAGACCATCGCCCATGTGCTGCCCTTGCCGGGCGAGGTATCGGACGTGGGCCTGGCCGAATGGGTGGAGCAGCGCCTGTTGCCGCTGCGCGGCCTGCCGGAAGACGAGGTGGCCGTGCGTGTGCGCCGCTACTGGGCTGAGCTGGACGCGCAGGGCCGCTTTTTGCTCATCAAGCTGGTGGGCGGTGGCTTTCGGGTGGGTGTGAGCAAGCTGCTGGTGCAGCGGGCGCTGGCCGCGCATTCGGGCGTGGATGCGCGCCGCGTGGCGCAGCGCATGATGGGCTACACCGATGGCAAATCCATGCCGTCGGCCGCGCGCTTTGCGGCATTGATCGCACAGGACGATGACGTCGCGGCGCCGCAGGACAGCGGCCAGCCGTACCCTTTCTTTCTGGCGCACCCGCTGGACGCGCCGCTGGCGGCCCTGGACGAACGCTTGGGCCCGGTGGCGCAATGGCAGGTGGAATGGAAGTACGACGGCATCCGCGGCCAGATCGTGCGCCGCGCGGGCCAGGTGTGGGTGTGGTCGCGCGGCGAGGAGCTGGTGACCGAGCGCTTCCCCGAGCTGGTGGCGCTGGCGCAGGCCTTGCCCAACGGCACCGTGCTGGACGGCGAGATCATGGTCTGGCAGGACGGCCCGGCACCGTTTGCACTGCTGCAGCAACGCATTGGCCGCAAGACATTGACGAAGAAGGTGCTGGCCGATGCGCCCGTGACCTTCATGGCCTATGACCTGCTGGAAGACGGCGGCGTGGATCTGCGGACACAGCCGCAGCACGAGCGCCGCGCGAAATTGCAGGCCGTGCTGCAAGGCACCGACATTCACCTGTCGCCGGTGGAAACGGCGTCGTCATGGGCTGGTTTTGCACAGCTGCGTCAGCAATCCCGCGAAAGGGGCGTCGAAGGCCTGATGCTCAAACGCATTGACGCTGCCTACGGTACAGGCCGGACGAAGACCAACGGTCTATGGTGGAAATGGAAAGTCGACCCCATGGCCATCGACTGCGTGCTCATCTACGCGCAGGCGGGGCATGGCCGCCGCGCATCGGTCTACACCGACTACACCTTCGCCGTGTGGAGCCGCCCGCCGGCCAGCAAGGCCGAGGCCGACGCCGTGCTGGACGCCATCGCGCGGCGCGAACCGGCGCAGCCCGGTGCGCTGCAACTGGTGGCCTTTGCCAAGGCGTACTCAGGCCTGACGGATGAAGAGTTCAGGCAGGTGGATGCGGTGATCCGCAAGACCACGCTGGAAAAGTTTGGCCCCGTGCGCAGCGTGCGACCCAGCCTGGTGTTTGAACTGGGCTTTGAAGGCATCAACCGCAGCCCGCGCCACAAGAGCGGCATCGCCGTGCGCTTCCCGCGCATGCTGCGCATTCGCCACGACAAGCCCGTGCACGAGGCCAGCACGCTGCAGGAACTGCAGGCGCTGCTGCCGTGACAGCGCCACCAGCAAAGCCCCCAGCGGTTGGTGCCTGAATACAGCGGTGTTAGCATCTTTGGATGCTGATGAAAGCCGAATCTCCCATGAACGCAGCCGACGACGAAGCTGGCACGCCAGTGTCAGTGAAGATCCGCGAGCGCATCCAGGCCGCCCGCAAGCGCTTCCACTCCAACGACAACATCGCGGACTTCATCGAGCCCGGCGAGCTTGAGAAGCTGCTGGACGAGGTGGAAACCAAGATGAAGGGCGTGCTGGAGAGCATGGTGATCGACACCGAGCACGACCACAACACCGGGGACACCGCGCGCCGTGTGGCCAAGATGTATGTCAATGAAGTGTTCCGCGGCCGCTATGTGAAGGCGCCCACCATCACCGAATTTCCCAATGCCGAACACCTCAACGAGCTGATGATTGTCGGCCCGATCACCGTGCGCAGCGCCTGCAGCCACCATTTCTGCCCGGTCATCGGCAAGATCTGGATCGGCGTTATGCCCAATGAGCACACCAACGTGATCGGCCTGTCCAAATATGCGCGCCTGGCCGAATGGGTCATGGGCCGCCCGCAGATCCAGGAAGAGGCCGTGGTGCAGCTGGCCGACCTCATCATGGAAAAAACCCAGCCCGACGGCCTGGCCATCGTCATGGAGGCCAGCCATTACTGCATGGCCTGGCGCGGTGTGAAGGACATGGACAGCAAGATGATCAACTCCGTGATGCGTGGCGTGTTCCTGAAGGACTCCACGCTGCGCCGCGAATTCCTCGCCCTCATTCCTCAAAAAGGCTGACCCATGCTTGTACGCCTGCTTTACGCCAGCCGCGCCGTGGACACCAGCACCGACGCGATCGAAGCGATCCTGTCACAGTCGCGCCAGCACAACCCCACCTGCGGCATCACCGGCATCCTCTGTTATGGCGGCGGCATCTTCCTGCAGGCTATCGAAGGCGGGCGCATGCCCGTGAGCGAACTGTTTGGCCACATCCAGAAAGACCCGCGCCACAAGGACGTGGCCTTGCTGCACTACGAGGAAATCACCGAGCGCCGCTTCGGCGGCTGGACCATGGGCCAGGTCAACCTGTCCAAGCTCAACCATTCCATCCTGCTCAAATATTCCGAGAAGCCCGAGCTGGACCCGTATTCCGTGTCGGGCAAGGTGTCACTTGCGCTGCTGGAAGAGCTGATGGCCACTGCTGCCATCATCGGCAGGGCGTGAGCTTGCTGCTGGGCTGCGACTTCTCCAGCAGCCCCACCAGACGCAAACCCATCGTGATCGCCGCCGGCACCGAGCGTGCCGGACGTGTGGTGCTGCAGCGGCTGGAGCGGATCGAATCGCTGGCTGCATTGGGTGCCTGGCTGGCGCAGCCGCAGGCCTGGGTGGGCGGCTTTGACTTTCCGTTCGGCCTGCCGCGCGAGCTGGTGCAGCACCTGGGCTGGCCGCTGCAATGGGCGGCCTGCATGGACCATTACGCGGCACTCAGCCGCCCCGTCATCCGCGACACCTTTGCCGCGTTTTGCGATGCGAGGCCTGCCGGCGGCAAGTTTGCCCACCGCGCCACCGACCGCCCCGCGGGCTCCAGCCCCAGCATGAAATGGGTGAACCCGCCGGTGGCCTACATGCTGCACGCCGGCGTGCCGCTGCTGCGCGCCGCGGGCGTGCACCTGCCGGGCCTGCACGATGGCGACCCGCAGCGGGTGGCGCTGGAGGCTTACCCCGGCCTGCTGGCGCGCCAGGTGCTGGGCGCGCGCAGCTACAAGAGCGACGAGCGCACCAGGCAGACGCCGGACCGCCTGATCGCGCGCAAGGACCTGATCACCGCGCTGGAGAACGGCGGCACGCGTGAGGGCTTTCGCCTGAAGCTCACCCACGCACAGCGCGACACGCTGGCGGGCGACGCCAGCGGCGACAGCCTGGACGCCGTGCTGTGCCTGATGCAGGCAGCGTGGGCGCAACAGCAAGGTGCGCCGCGCTACGGCCTGCCGCCGGACATGGACCCGCTGGAAGGCTGGATTCTTACCGCTTGATACAGCCGCCTTCGGTTAAGGTTCGCTGCATGCCCATCGCCGCCACTGCCCGCCTGACGCTGAACGCACTCACCCTGGACGACGCGGGCTTCATCCTGCGGCTGCTCAACGACCCTGACTGGCTGGCGTTCATCGGGGACAAGGCGGTGCGTACGCCCGACGATGCCCGCCACTATCTGCGCGCGGGCCCGCTGGCCATGTATGCGCAGCATGGCCACGGCCTGTACCGGGTAAGCCGCGCCGGCACCGGCGGCGCGCCGGATGAGACCGTGGGCCTGTGCGGCCTGGTACGCCGCGACGGCCTGCCCGACGCCGACTTGGGCTTTGCCTTCCTGCCCGAAGGGCGTGGCCGGGGCTACGCGCTGGAGGCCGCCCAGGCCGTGCTGGCGCACGGCTTCAACGACCTGGGCTTGCCGCGCATCCTGGCCATCACGCTGCCCCACAACCTGCGTTCATGCCACCTGCTGGAGCGCCTGGGCATGACGGTACGGGGCAGCGTTCGGGTGCCGGCCGACGGGCCGGACAAGCTGTTGTATGGGCTGGACAATCCGCGCGCGTAGTGCGGGTGCCATCAGAAGTCAACCAGGGGCCACTGCCAGGTTGACGTCACCACGCCGCCAAGCTGGACGTCGTAGGCCAGTGACCAGGCGTACTCGCCTGGTGCCGGGGGCGGCAGGGTGGCCATCGCGTCCACCAGGGACTGCACCTTGTCGTGCTGCAGCGTGCGATTCGCGCCTGTCTGAAACTCCTCAATGCGGTGCTGAGCTCCCAGATACCAGTTCTGAACCGTCATGCGGTCGCCGGTGCCGATGATGCTGACCTCCAGGTCGTTGTTCATTTTGCGAAACCACAGCTGGCTGATCGACACGTCCGCCGCAAAGCGCAGCACGTCGTGGTTACCTGAAGTGGCGTCGGTATCCACCAGCGTGTCGGCACCATACCCGCGACCCATCAAATAGGTGTCGTTGCCCGCGCCGCCGCTCAGTGTGTTGGCGGCCGTGTTGCCCACCAGCACGTTGCCCTGGGCATTGCCCGTGCCGTTGATGGCAGTGGTGCCCAGCAGCGTCAGGTTTTCAAGGTTGGCGCCCAGAGTCCAGCTGACGAATGAGCGCACGGTGTCGGTGCCCTGGACGGCCAGCTCGGTCACGGTGTCTGAGGCGTGGTCCACCACATAGGTGTCGTTGCCTGCGCCACCCAGCATGGCGTCCGCCCCGCCACCGCCATTCAAGGTGTTGTTGCCTGCATTGCCGAGCAAGGTGTTGGCCAGAGCATTGCCGGTGGCGTTGATGTGGGCTGTGCCCGCCAGCGTGAGGTTTTCCAGTTCGGAACCCAGCTTCCAGCTCAGGGTGGACACGACCGTGTCGGTCCCCCCGCCAGAAACCTCGGTCACGGTGTCGCCGGCGTTGTCCACGTGGTAGGTGTCGTTGCCCGCGCCGCCGCGCATGGCATCCGCGCCGACGCCGCCATTGAGCACGTTGGCGCCCGCGTTGCCCGTCAGCACGTTGGCCAACGTGTTGCCGGTGCCGTTGACGGCCGCCGTGCCGGTGAGCGTGAGGTTCTCCACGTTGGCGGCCAGCGTCCAGCTGATGCCGGACTGCACGCTGTCAATGCCGCCATCGGCCAGCTCGACCGTGGTGTCTGTAGCCTGCGCGACGACGTAGGTGTCGTTGCCCGCGCCGCCCGTCATCACATCCCCGCCGCCCTTGCCGTCCAGCACGTTGGCCGCGGCGTTGCCCGTGAGCACGTTGGCCAGCGCGTTGCCCGTGCCGTTGATGGCATTGCTGCCGGTCAGCACCAGTTCTTCCACGTTGGCTGACAGCACCCAGCTCAGGTTGGCCAGCACGCGGTCGCGCCCGCTGTTGGCCTGCTCGGTGACCGTGTCACCGGCGTTGTCCACGTAGTAGATGTCGTCGCCCGCGCCGCCGGCCATGGCGTCGGCGCCGCCGCCGCCGTTCAGCAGGTCGTTGCCGCCCGCGCCGTTCAGAGTGTCCTTGCCAGCGCCGCCGTACAGGTTGTCGCTGCTGCCCAGGCCCGTCAGGGTGTCATTGCCGCCCAGGCCCCGGATGTCGCCCCCGGTGGGCAGCCCCACAAGCACATCGGCCCCGGCGGTGCCGGTTACGGTGTTGACCTGCTGGTCAATGTACGCTTCGCTCCAGACCGTGCCGTTCGCAAAGCGCACCTGGAACAGGCCATTGCCGTGCACGGCCTCAAAGTAGCTCTTCACGCGGAGGGTGTCTCCGGTGGTTTTGTGGCTCAGAACCAGGTCGTTGCTGTCGCGCACCATGGCCACGTCGGCCACGGCCACGGTGGCGTCAAACTGCACGGTGTTCAGGGTGTCATCATCCTCCAGCTGCGCGTCCACATGCACGGCGCGCTCGGTGCGCTGCAGGTCGTCCACCACGTCCTGGCCCCAGCCGGCGGTGTACAAATAAGTGTCCGCGCCGCGGCCGCCGGTCAGTACGTCGTTGCCTGCGCCGCCCTTGAGCTGGTCTTGCCCGTCGCCGCCGTACAGGCGGTCATTGCCTGCGCCGCCATCCAGCGCATCAGCCGTGGCCTGGCCAAACAGGTGGTCATTGCCACCGGCGCCGGCCAGCGTGCGCACCGCCGCGGTGGTGATGAGCAAGTCGTCGCCGGCGGTGGCCGCCTGCAGGCTGGTCTGGCCCAGGCCGGCGGCAATGGCGTCGCGCGTGATGAACGTGCCGTCGCCCAGGCGAATGGCGTCCAGCGCGCTGGCGACCTCGTCGGATTGCGCCGTCTTGAAATACCCCTGCACCACCACGCTGGCGGTGCCCAGCTTGACCGTCAGGTCCTTGCCCGCGCGGGTCAACCGCAGGGCGGCGGCGTCCGCGCCGTCGTCCAGCGCCACGAAGGACAGCACGTCGCGCTGTGCGGCCCATTGCGCCGCCGTGCGCGCGGCGGTGCCGCTCACGGTATCGGTGCCGCCGTCCATGGACAGCATCACCTGCAGCTGGGCGCCGCCAGCCAGGATGGTGTCGTTACCGGCGCCGCCGTCCACGGTGGCGAATTCGGCGCCTGCGAGGTGGGTGGTATCCCGCCCCGCACCGCCCAGCAGCACATCACGCCCGCCCCCGCTGGCCAATACGTCGTCACCATCCAGACCTTCGATCCGGTTATTTCCGCTGTTTCCGGTGAGTGCGTCGGCAGCAGCGGTGCCCAGCATGTCGGCGTTGCCGAAGTCATCGGCCAGTTGCAGCCCCTCCACGTTGGCGAAGTCCGCCAGCCGTACCACGGCCAGGGGGTCACGGCCCCCCGCCCAGAGCACCACCGTGTCGTCACCCTCGCCGACAGCCTCTATGACCTCGTCGCCCAGATCGGCATGGTAGGAGTCATCGCCCGCCAGGCCGAACAGCCTGTTGGCGGCGGGGTTGTGGCGGCCATCCAGAAAATTAGTGCGATCGGTTCCGGTGGCCATGATGGCATCCGAGCCGGTCAGGATCAAGGTGCCGACGCCTCCATAAGAGACCGATGCTTCGACGACGCCACCCCAGTTAGAGATCACCTGGTCGCCTTCGTTGTCCACCACAAAGGTCGCGTCGACGTAGCCCCCCACCATGTAGTCCGCGCCTTCACCACCATCCAGCCGGATGCGGACTGTCGCGTCGCCAGGCTTCCAGTCGCCGTTGAACCTGGCCATGCTCAGGTCTATGTAGTTGTCCAGCTCATTGCCTGTGTAGCTATGCTCGAAGCCATCGCCGGCTGCATTGTTGGCGGGCGTCACCATGTCCCCGCTAATGCGCAATTCCTCCAGGTTGGCTGCCATGTCCACCGATGTCATGTTGGTTACCAGGACGTCGTAGCCTTCGCCCTCCAGCTCAATCACGGTGGCCTGGCCCTTCACCACCTCGCGGTCTGCCAGGTCGAAGTACATGTCGTCGCCGCCGCCGCCCTCATAGGTATCCAGGCCCCCTTGGCCGTACAGCCAGTTTGGCAGGAAGTTGCCTTGCAGGATGTTGTTCAGGCTATTGCCGTAACCCCTGGTCGCCAGACCGATCAGCTCCAGGTTCTCCACGTGCGCGGGCAGCGTGAAGTCCACCGTGCTGCGTACCACGTCCATACCCCCGCCCGCCGCTTCGACCACGGTATCACCGTCGTTGTCAACCAGAAAGATGTCGTCGCCGGGCGTGCCGGTATGAACGTTGGGCGCGCCGTTGATGCTGGCGCCCGCCCGGGCGATGATGTCTTGCGCCGTCCAGGTAGTGCTGGAGGCATCGATGAACTGGATGCTTGATATCGCTGTCGTTCCGTCCGGGCCAAAACAGTCCTCGATACCCAGCGTCTGGCCGGTCGATCTGATGATCAGCGTAAGCGATTCATATCCACTCGTCGCACCTTGTGTGCGTACCAGTTCGACATCCTGCGGCAACACACCTTCTTCCAGAAGTATCCGGTTATTCGTCTCACCGATCTCGGCCGCGATGAAGTCTGACCCCGCGCCCAGACCGAAGACATAGGTGTCGTCGCCCTCGTTGCCGCTCAGCCGGTCGTTGCCGGCGCCGCCGATCAGCAGATCGTTGCCGCGGCCGCCACTGAGGTAGTCGTTGCCTTCGTAACCGTATATGACGTCGTCATTGGCTGTACCGAATTCAAAATCCTCGTATTGCGTCCCATGGACCGAATTGGCGGGAACATAGGGGTAGCGCGCGGCCTCGGCCTCCATCCGGGTTGCGTCCCAGACAGTGCCGTCGGCGAACTCCAGGCGGTCGAGCCTGTAGTCCTGCATTTGCGTGCCCACCTTGACGGCAGCCGCGAAGTGCTGGTCCACGTAGATCCGGCCACCAGTCGACTTCAATTCGATGACAAGGCTGGCGCCATGCCGGTACAGCTTCACGTCAGCTGGTGCAAGACCCCCGCCCAGGCGCAGGGTGTCCACCGCAGCGGCCGCACCCGGATTGGCGGCGTCGCTCAGGAAGTCGATGTTCTCGATGATGTCGTTCCCGTCACCGGGGTTGTACAGGTAGACATCGTTGCCCGGTCCGCCGATCAGTCGGTCAAAATCAGCCCCACCGTCCAGCACGTCGTTGCCACCTTCGCCCCACAGCACGTCATATCCGCCCAGGCCGACAAGCGTATTGGCCGTGCTGTCGCCCTCCAAAAAGTCATAGTCGTCCGTGCCTGTGATCGTGCTGATCGCCTCGGTTGTGATGGTGAACACGTCCGAAGCCGCCGCACCCGCGGCATCGGTTGCAGTGACGCGGATGCTGAGCACGCCCGGCCCCGCGGGAAAACCTACGAAGTGGCGTGTTTGCGCGTCGAAGTGCAGCCAGTACGGAAGTGGGCTGCCATCAGCCAGCGCGGCGCTGAAGGTCAGCGTGTCGCCGTTGTCCGGGTCGGTGAATGCATCCTGCGGCACGGTGAAGACGAACGCGGTTTGCTGCGGCGCCTGGTGATCGGGCAACGGGGTGTGCAGCACCGGCATTTGGTTGGCGGCCGTAACCGTCAGCGAGAACTCGTGACTCACCGCGCTGCCCCAAGGGTCTGTGCCCCGCAGCACCAGTTGCCGCGCGCCCGCGTCAGCCGCGCTGGCGGTGCCACTGAGGGTGCGCGTGGTTGGGTCGAACGCCAGCCAGGCCGGCAGCGGCGAGCCATCGGCGAGCACCACGCTGTACGCAATGCTATCGCCGGCGTCTGGGTCGGTGATGAGCCCCGCAGGCACCGTCCAGCTGAACGCCGTGCCGGCGCCAGCCTGCAGTTGGGCGGGTGGCGTGCCGCTGATCACCGGAGCCTGGTTGGGCGGGCTTACTTGCATCCAGAAGCTGCGGCCCACCGCGGCGCCGTAGCTGTCCGTGGCCCACAGCATGAGCTGCAGGCTGCCCACGTCATTGGTGCCCGGCATGCCGCTGAGCGTGCCCGTGGCGGCGTCAAAACCCAGCCAATCGGGCAGCGCCGAGCCGTCAATGGCCTTGACGCTGTACGTCACTGAATCCCATGTGTCCGGGTCAGTGGCTGTGCCCGCCGGCACCACCCAGCTGAACGCTATGCCCACACGGCTTTGCTGCGTTGGGATCGTCGCGTTGAACGCCGGTGCCTGATTGTTCGCGGCGCGATCCGCCTCCAGCTCCAGCTTCGCCTGGTCCCACACCGTACCATCGGCGAACTCCACGCGGTCAATCTTGTGGTCGTACACGCGCGTTTCGTTGTTGTTCTGTACCGTGGCGCCGTAGTGGTTGGACACAAACACGTATTCGTCCGTGTCCTTGAGCTTCAGCAGCAGGTGGTCACCCTGCCTGCGCACCTGCAGGTCTGCCGCGGCAATGCCTTCGCCAAAGCGCACGGTATCCACCGCCCGCTGCAGCAATGGGTCCGCCGTGTCGCGCAGAAAGTCGGTGTTGGAGATGGTGACGGCGCCGTCACCGCGGTTGAAAACATACACGTCGTCGCCCGCGCCGCCGCTGAGCCAGTCATTGCCTAGCGCGCCGGCCAGCAGATTGGCACCGCTGTTGCCGCGCACGGTGTTGTCCTGCGCGTTGCCCGTGCCGTTGATGGCGGCGGCGCCCTGCAGTTCCAGCACTTCGAACCCCTCGCCCAGCGTGTAACTGATGTGCGAGCGGATGGCGTCCACGTTGGTGTCGGCGGTCATGGGCAGGCCGTCGCCCTGCATCGCGGCCAAGCCCGCCGCCATGGGTGCACCCCCCGCAGGGGAAGCAGCCTCCACCACCAAGTCGTCTTCACTGTCAATCACGTAGATGTCGCTGCCAGCGCCGCCTTCCATGTAGTCGGCACCCGCGCCGCCGTCCAGAAAGTCGTCGCCGTCTCCGCCAAACAGGCCGTCATCGCCGTCATCGCCCACCAGCGTGTCCTTGCCGGCCTCTCCGTCCAGGTAGTCCGCTCCGGCGCCGCCGTTCAGATAGTCGTTCTGCGCGCCGCCAAACAGCTGGTCATCACCGCGCCGTCCGAACAGCGTGTCTTGTCCATCCTCACCGTCCAGATAGTCGTCGCCATGGAATTGCGCGTCGTCCGCGTCGTCGCCGTCCAGGTAGTCGTCACCCGTTCCGCCGAACAGCACATCGGCGCCGCCCTGGCCATACAGCCGGTCCCGTCCGGCCCCGCCATCCAGAAAATCGCTACCCTCACGTTCGCCCGGCGTGTAGCCGAATTTGAAATAGTCTTCGCCCGTCTTTTGCGTGCGCGTGCCGTCTCCATTCACGACGTCGTCGCCGTCGCCACCTTCCAGCACGTCGTTTCCGCCCGCGCCCATCATCGTGTCATCGCCTGCCTCGCCCTGAACGCGGTCCGCCCCCGCCGAGGCGATGATCATGTCGTCGCCGTCCCCGGCATCGACGCTGTCGCCCTCTGCCTGATTCGCTTCCAGGTAGACGCCCCAGATCAGTTCCGACTGCTCGCCCTGCTCCCGGTAAGTGCCCCAGGTCGCGGACGAGCTGATGATTTCCGCAGTGGCCTTCACCGTCTGCCCGCGCTGCTGCACCCAGTCGCCCTGCATCCACCGTTCGCCCACATACTGTCGGCCGGGCGCGTAGGCTTCGCTGGCGGTGTAGATGCGGTCGTTGCCGTCCCCACCATCGATCTTGTCGGTGCCCAGGCCGCCGGCGATCAGATCGTCCCCCGCGCCACCATCGATTTCATCAGCCGCGGCGCTGCCACCCAGCACGTCGTTCCCCCCGCCCCCGATCAGGCGGCTTGCACCTGCGGCGTACAGCACGTCCTCGAACCCCGGCTCGCTCACGCCGTTTAGCAGCGTTCCATCCGGCTGGTAGCTCGTGCCGCTCCAGTCATAGTAAGCGCCATGCTCACCCGTTTTGATGACTGGGCGCTGGTCGCCGTTGCGTACGGTCACGGGATCGGCCCGGTCGCGCAGGTCGATCTGCCAGGTGTTGCTGGCGGCACTCTGCCCATTGCCGCTGTAGCTGGCGCTCAGGCTGCCCTGCGCATCACCATCCAGCTGGCCGTCATGCACGAGCGAGAAGCTCACGCGCGTCTGGCCTTCTGCCAGCGTGATCACCGCCCCGTTGGCGTCCACCGTGGTGTCGCCCAAGATCGCTTTGCAGCCATTGGCGCCGCTGAAGCTCAGGGTGATGGTGTCGCCCGCCTTGGCGCCCGTGCTCAGGTTCAGGCTGAAGCGGGTGCCGCCGCCTTCGGCGATGGTGGCGGTTTTGCCGGACAGATCGCCCAGGCTGGCCGTCACGTTCGCCCAGAAGTTGCCGGCGTCCTGTGTCAGGGCCAGTTTGGCGGGGCCCAGCTTGATGCCCAGGTAGCCTTCGCTGCCTTGGGCTTTGGTCAGGTCAAAGTTGTTGATGGTGATGGTGTTGGCGGCGTCTGTGCCTTTGACGATGGTGGCTTTGTACGTGTTCGCGCCGGACTTCTGGATGTACATGCCCGCATACACGCCGCCACCCATATCGAAGGCGTAGCCGTCGCGCACGCCGGTGCCCTGGAATGTGCCCGTCAGGGCCTTGCCGTCGATCTGGAGGGTGCCTTGGCCGTCGCTGTCTGTGACGGTGTCCTTGCCCCAGGCAGCGGAGAAGATATACGCGTCTGTACCTATGCCGCCATGCAAGGCGTCGTTACGAATGCCTCCCGCCAGGGTGTCACCGCCTCCGCCTGCAATGATCGTTGCACCCTTCGAGTTCAGCGCCTCGCGCAGATGTCGGTCAATTGCCAGATTGTCAAACTTGCTCGGACTCAGGTTGTCTTGCGCATTCGTGCCGTAAATGATCATGCGCCCGTCCTGGTCCAGAAACCGGGTCGAACCACTTTGGTACAGCTGATCAAGGAACGCTGTGCTGTTGACGGCGATGTAGGCGTATAGGAGCGGGTCAGCTGGTTGGGCGGCAGCACCGCTGCTGGCCGCTTGGTAGTCGTCGAACGTAAAGCGCCCTTGCACTGTGCGTTGGCCACTGAAGTCGAACTCGACGGTTCTTCCTATCTTGGAGGGGTCAATTTTTGGTTCTAGCAGGGAATTGGCGATGTCCCCAAATGTCGTGCCAGCGGTAAAGTCAAAATTCTCCTTTTTGCCGTCGCTCAAGTAAGGGGTAATGGCGAAGTCTTCGATGTAGCGACTGCCATTCGATTCAATGACGAACTTGGCGCCATCGCGCAGCATGAAAGCCGTTTTGTTCCAGATATAGGCCCGTTCAAGGAAGTTGTCCTTTCCGTCGTCAAACTGAGATTGATCGATACCGATCCAGCCAACGGTTACGCCAAATGCGGCGAAGATCTGAGCCTTTGTGTAGGTTCCAGGTGCAAGCTGAAATGATGCCGGGTCCGTCAGTGGGTTGAAGAATTTTTTGATGAAGTCGAACTTGTTGGGTGTGGCGAATCGGCCGGGACCTGACATGTAGGCGTCGACGTCGATCAAGACGAGGGAGGTGGCAGCGACCGGTCGAATCAGTTGATCATTCACCAAATCTTTGGGACTGGTCGGTTTGTCGTAAAGAAACAATCTCTTGCTTCTGACTTTCATTTGGACCACAAGCAGCCAGCGCAAGCGCCGTGACAACAGGTAAGAGCTTCAGGCAGCGCATAGAAAGCCTCCCTCATTGGCCGCATCAAAGAACCGGATGTTCTGGCTACCCTGCACGATGCCGCCCAGGCCCTTGACCTGCTCGTACACGGCGCTGGTGCCTTTAGCCCAATTGGCTGGCGTTGCGGCGTTGGCCCATTGACACCGAGGCGTTAAGCCGCCACGGACAAACCAAGGTAAAAGCGGCATGAATTGATAATTTGAAAACAAAATAGCTGCATATTGTGCAGTACTTCTTCAATTATAAATACATTGGTTCTACTTATATCCTTGAGGATGGCGATTCAAGCGCTCAACCGCCCAAACGCCTGCAACGCATCCACATCCGTGCGGTACATCCGCAGCAGCGGCCCGTCGTTCAGCGCGCCCGCGCGGCGCAGCACTTTTTCCACCGGTAGCTTGATACCGCTGATGTGCAGCGTGATGTTGCGTGTAGCCAGCCGCTCGCGCAGCTGGGTGAACACCTCCACGCCCGTGGCGTCAATGCGGTTGATGGGTTGGGCAAACAGGCAGACGTGTTGCACATCGGGGTGGGCGGCCAGGTGTTCGGTGATGGCGCGCTCCAGCGCGGTGGCGGACGCAAAGTCCAGCTCGTCGTCCATGCGCAGCGCGTAAAGCCGCTGCGCCAGCGGCGGCAGCTTCCACAGGTGGCGGTCGCGCAGGCTGCCGTCGGGGTGCAGGCCCACCTCGATGATGCGCGGGTGCAGCCGCAAATAAAGAAAGTGCGCCAGCCCCATCAGCACGCCGGTCAGCACGCCCCAGTAGATGCGCGGCGCCGTCAGCAGCGTCACGCCAAAGGTCACGAACGCCGTCGCCGCCTCCACGCGGTTGATGGCCCACAGCCGCAGCAGCAGGCGCGGCTTGATCAGGCTGGCCACGGCGGCGATCACTACCGCCGCCAGCACCGCGCGCGGCACATGCGACAGCGCGGGCGTCAACAGCAGCAGCACGCCCAGCACCACCACGGTGGCCGACACCGTGGCCCAGCCCGTTCTGGCGCCCGCGTACAAGGTGATGGCGGATCGCGAAAACGACGTGCTGGTGGGAAAGCTGCCCGACAGGCCCGACACGATCTTGCCCAGGCCCTGGCCGATCAGGTCCTGGCTGGCGTCCCAGCGTTTGGCGTCGTGCTGGCTTTCGATCTTGGCGCTGGACGCCATCTCCAGCGAGCTGACCAGCGTGATCACGGCCGCGGGCACCAGCAGCAGGCTCAGGGTGTCCCAGCCGGGCCAGCCCGGCCAGTAGGGCGCGGGCAGACCCACCGGCAGCGTGCCGATGACCGCGCCGTGGGCTGAATAGCCGCTGTACCAGCTCAACGCCGCCGCCGCCGCAATGACAACCAGCACCATGGGCAGCTTGGGCAGCCAGCGTTTGCCGGCCACGAACAGCGTGAGGCTCACCACGCCATAGGCCATGGCCGTCAGGTCAAACTGCGGCGCCTGCCACAGCGTCTGCAATGCACCTTTAAGCCCCAGCAGCGCGGGCACCTGCGAGGCAATGATGAGCAGCGCCGCCGCCTGGCTGAAGCCGGTGAGCACCGGCGAGCTCACCAGGTTCAGCACCCAGCTGGCGCCGCCCGCGCCCAATGCGAGTTGTATGCCGCCGGCCAGCAGCGACAGCCACACGGCCAGCGCCACCCATTGCGTGCTGCCCGGCTCGGCCAGGCCGATGAGCGACGCGCCCACCAGCACGCTGGTCAGGGCCGATGGCCCCACCGACAGTCGCGTGGAGCTGCCAAACATCACGGCCACCAGCATGGGCAGGAACGTGGCGTACAGCCCGGTGACCAGCGGCATGCCGGCCAACGCCGCATAGGCCACCGACTGCGGGATCATCACCACCGCCACCGTCAGGCTGGCGCCCACTTCGCCGCGCAGCAGGGCCGCGTCGGGCCGCGGCCATTTGAGAAAGGGGAGCCAGCGTGTCAGGTCTTGCATTGCTCCGAGCTTAACGCTGCGGCATGTCCTTGACCGAATAGCCCAGGCTCACCGTCGCGTCCGCCGGGATGGGCGGCATGGTCGCGTCCCAGGCCTCCCACGCGGCGCGCAGCGCAGCGATGCGTTCGGGTTCGCGCGCCGCCAGGTTGGCGCGCTCGCGTTCGTCGGCGGGGATGTTGAACAGGTAGTCGTTGCCGTCCACGCGCAGGTACTTCCAGTCGCCGTCGCGCAGGGCGCGCTGGTCGCGGTGGTTCATGCGCCAGTGCAGCGGGCGGTGAAAGCGGTGGGCGCCATCGCGCAGCACGGGCAGCATGGATACACCGTCCAGCGGGTAGCGGTCATCCGCTGCCACGCCGGCCGCGTCCAGCATCGTGGCCGACCAGTCCATGGTCATGCACTGCTGCGCGCTCACGCCACCGGGTGCGATGGCGGCGGGCCAGTGGGCGATCCAGGGCACGCGGATGCCGCCCTCGGTCAGGTCCATCTTGCCGCCCACCAGCGGCCAGTTGTCACTGAACCGCTCGCCGCCGTTGTCGCTGGTAAACACCACCAGCGTGTCGCGGTCCAGCCCCTGCGCGCGCAGCGCATCCACCAGCCAGCCTATGCCTTCGTCCATGTGCTGGATCATCTTGCGGTAGGTGTGGATGTTGCCGCCGTGCAGGTGGAACAGGTTGTTCTTCACCTCCTGCGCCAGGGCTTCGTCGTCGCGCGTTTCCCACGGCCAGTGCGGCGCGGTGTAGTGCAGGCTCAGGAAGAACGGCGTGCCGTCTTTCGCGCCCGGTGCCATGCGGTTCACGTAGTCCACGGCGCGGTGCGAGATCAGGTCGGTCAGGTAGCCGTCTTCGCGGTGCTCCCGTTCGCCAAAGTACAGGTCGTGCGTGCCGTTGCTGCTGCAGTGGGTGAAGTAGTCCACCCCGCCTGACATCGGGCCAAAGAATTCTTCGTAGCCCGATTTCAGCGGGCCGAACGCAGGCGGGTAGCCCAGGTGCCATTTGCCGATGAGCGCGGTGCGGTAGCCCGCACCCTGCAGCAGCGACGGCAGCGTGGGGTGCTCGGGCGGCAGGCCCAGCGTGGTGCTGCCCTTGCTTTTGCTGTTGATGGGTTCTTCCGCCGCGCCGCGCAGGCGGTATTGGTAGCGCGCCGTCATCAGCGCAAAGCGCGTGGGTGAGCACACGGGCGAATTGGAATACCCCTGCGTGAAGCGCATGCCGTTGGCCGCCAGGCTGTCCAGCACGGGTGACACCGGAGCGCGGCCACCGTAGCAGCCCAGGTCCGCAAAACCCAGGTCGTCGGCAACGATGAAGATGATGTTGGGGCGAGTCACGGTGTGTGAGTGCAGAAGAGTTTGTTCCAGGGCCGCCGCGGAACCGGCTTCGCCGGGCCGCAGGCAGCGCCCCCCTGAGGGGGAGGCGCCGCAAGCGCTTCGGGGGGTTAGTCCAACAACACGCCGGTGGCCTTGATGGGTTTTTCCCAGCGGGCCAGGTCGGCGCGCTGCGCGGCGGCGAGATCCGCGGATGTGGAGCCGATGGGGTCATAGCCCAGGCTGGTCATCTTTGCCTGCATTTCGGGCTTCTTCACCGCTGCAGAAACAGCGCGCTCCAGTTTGGCCAGTACGGGCGGCGGCAGGCCCGCAGGGCCATACATCGCAAACCAGGCGGTGGCCACCATGTTCACGCCTGACTCCTTGAGCGTGGGCACCTCGGGCACCTGCGGGTCGCGCTTGTCGCCGGTCACGGCAATGATGCGCACCTTGCCGCCGCGGTGCAGCTCGGCGGTCTCGGACACCACGTCAAACTTGTAGCCGATGTGCCCGCCCAGAAGCGCCGTGTTGGCCGGCGCGCCGCCCTGGAACGGCACATGGGTGAACGGCACGCCCGCGCTTTGCTCCATCAGCACGCCCATGAAATGCGGCAGCGTGCCCAAGCCGGGCGAACCATAGGTGGCGGCCTTGGGGTCGGCCTTGGCCTTGGCCAGCATCTCGGCCACGGTCTTGGCACCCGTGGCCGGACCCGACACCACGCCAAACTGGAACGCCGCGATCTGCGACACCGGCGTGAAGTCCTTCACCGCGTCGTAGTCGAGCTTTTTGTACACATGCGGGAACAGCACCATGGGCCCGCTGGGCAGGATGATGACAGTCTGGCCGTCGGGCTTGGCGTTCTTCACCGCCGTGAGCGCAATGCGGCCGCCCGCGCCGGGGCGGTTTTCCACCGTGACGGTGCTGAAGTCGTCACGGATGGCGTCACCAATCAGGCGGGCGATCACGTCGGCCGAGCCGCCGGGCGGGAAGCCCACCAGGATCTTCAGCGGCGGCTTGTCCTGCGCGGCGGCAGGCAGGGCCATGAAAGGGCTGGCGGCCAGCAGCAAGGCCGCGGCCAGGAATTGTCTTTGGCGCATGGTGTGTCTCCTCGGGGGCGTGCAAGTTGCAGCCTCACTGTAGACCCCGGACAATTGATTGTTCTAATCAATCATTCCCTTGGTAAACCCTGATGGCACCTGCCACCAACCGTCTGGCCCACCCCAGCGCGCTGGACGACCTGCTGCTGTACCGCACCAACCGCCTGCTGGGTGTGGCCGGCGGCATGGTCACCCGCCTGTGCGAGGGCCGTTTTGGCATCACCCGGCGCGAATGGCGCGTGCTGGCCCAGCTGGCCCATGAGGGCGGCCTGCTGTCGTCGCAGCTGGCCGAGCGCGCGCAGCTGGACCGGGCGCGCACCTCCCGCGCCGTGACATCGCTGGTGGCCAAGGGGCTGGTGCACCGCCAGACCCAGCCGGGCGACCGGCGCCAGGCCATGCTGGCGCTGACCCCGGCCGGCACGGCGCTGCACGGCGCCATGTTCCCGCTGGTGTGCGACATCAACCGCGAGCTGCTGGCCTTGCTGGACGAAGCGCAGGTGGCCCAGCTGGACCGCATGCTGGACGTGTTGCAGCAGCGCGCCGACGCGCTGGTGGCGCAGGCCGGCGCCGCCCTGCCGCGCGCCGACCGGCGCCGCGGCGGGCGTTCCGTGCGAAGCATGGGATGACGGAGGCCCCGCTGCCCCCGGTGGCGCAATGGCTGGCGCAGCGGGGCTGGCAGCCGTTTGCCTTCCAGCAAGAGGTGTGGGCTGCCGTGGCCCAGGGGCGCAGTGGCCTGCTGCACGCCACCACCGGCTCGGGCAAGACCTATGCGGTGTGGCTGGGCATGCTGGGGGCCTTGCTGCAGCGCCACCCGCCGGGGCGGGCCGCGCAGCCGCTGCGCGTGCTGTGGCTCACGCCGATGCGCGCGCTGGCAGCCGACACCGCGCGCGCGTTGGCCGAGCCGCTGCGCGACCTCGCGCCTGGTTGGACGCTGGGCCAACGCACGGGCGACACGCCAAGCGCCGAGCGTGCGCGCCAGGACAGGCGCTTTCCAACGGCCCTGGTCACCACGCCGGAATCATTGAGCCTGATGCTCAGCCGCGAGAACGCACCTGAAGAACTGCAGGGCGTGCAGTACGTGGTGTGTGATGAATGGCATGAGCTGATCGGAAGCAAACGGGGCGTGCAGGTGCAGCTGGCGCTGGCGCGGCTGCGGCAGTTCAACCCTGGGCTGGTGGTTTGGGGGCTGAGCGCCACGCTGGGCAACCTGGGCGAGGCCATGGATGTGCTGTGCGGGCCTGATGCACAACTGGTGCAGGGTCGCATGGACAAGACGCTCACCATTGACACGTTGATTCCGACCGACCCCGGCAAGTATTCCTGGGCCGGCCATCTGGGCGCGCGCATGCGCGACCCGGTGGTGGACGAGATTGAAAAGTCCGGCACCACGCTGGTGTTCACCAACGTGCGCTCGCAGGCCGAAATCTGGTACCAGCTGCTGCTGGAGCGCCGCCCCGATTGGGCGGGCCAGATCGCGCTGCACCACGGCAGCCTGGACAAGGCCGCGCGTGAATGGGTAGAACAGGGCCTGAAGAACGGCACGCTGCGCGCCGTGGTGGCCACCTCGTCGCTGGACTTGGGCGTGGACTTCCTGCCGGTTGAGCGGGTGTTGCAGATCGGCTCGGCCAAGGGCGTGGCGCGCCTGTTGCAGCGCGCGGGCCGCAGCGGCCACGCGCCGGGGCGCGCCAGCCGCGTGACGCTGGTGCCCACCAACACCATGGAGCTGGTGGAAGCGGCGGCCGCACGCCGCGCCGCGCAGGCCGGGCAGATCGAAAAGCGCACATCGCCCCAAAAGCCGCTGGACGTGCTGGTGCAGCACATGGTGACAGTGGCGCTGGGTGGCGGCTTCACGCCCGATGCGCTGTATGCCGAGGTGTGCGGCGCCTTTGCCTACCGCGACCTCACGCGCGCGGAGTTCGACTGGGCGCTGGCCTTTTGCGAGCGTGGTGGCGACAGCCTCACCGCCTATCCCGACTACCACCGCATCCAGCCGGATGCCCAGGGCATCTACCGGGTGCCCGACCGTGCGGTGGCCCGGCGCCACCGCATGTCCATCGGCACCATCGTGAGCGACGCGTCGGTGCAGGTCAAATACCTCAACGGCGCAAAGATCGGCACGATGGAAGAGGGCTTCATCGCCCGGCTGCGCAAGGGCGACTGCTTCTTTTTTGCGGGGCGGCTGCTGGAGTTCATCCGCGTGCAGGACATGGCTGCCTATGTGAAGCGCGCCACCAGCCCCAAGGGCACGGTGGCCGTGTGGAACGGCAGCAAGATGGCGCTGTCCACCGAGATGGGCGAGGCCGTGCTGGCGCTGCTGCACCGCGCCGCGCAGGGCGATTTTGCCGAGCCCGAGCTGCAGGCCGCCCAGCCCATGCTGCAAACGCAGATGCAGCTGTCGCGCCTGCCCACGCCGCACACGCTGCTGGTGGAGCAATACCATTCGCGCGAGGGCTGGCACCTGTACGTCCACCCGTTTGCCGGGCGCAACGTCCACCTGGGGCTGGCCAGCCTGCTGGCCTGGCGGCTGTCGCTGGACCAGCCCAACACCTTCAGCCTGTCGTTCAACGACCATGGCTTTGAGCTGCTGGCGGCGCAGCCTTTCGACGTGACGCCGGTGCGCGACGGCAGCGTGTTCTCTACCCGGAACCTCCTGCATGACGTGCTGGCTTCGCTCAATTCGACCGAACTCGCGCAGCGGCGCTTTCGCGAAATCGCGCGCGTGGCCGGGCTGGTGTTCAGCGGCTACCCCGGCGCGCCCAAAAGCCTGCGCCAGGTGCAGGCCTCCAGCAGCCTGTTCTTTGAGGTGTTCCGCAAATACGACCCTGTCAACCTGCTGCTGACCCAGGCCCAGCAGGAAGTGCTGAGCCAGGAGCTGGAGCTGTCGCGCCTGTCAGCGGCGCTGCAGCGGCTGGCGGGCATGGCGGTGGACTTCGTCACCCTGCGCCACCCCAGCCCCCTGAGCCTGCCGCTGATGGTGGAGCGCTTTCGCGAAAAGCTCAGCACCGAGCAGCTCAGCGCGCGGCTGGACCGCATCCTGCGCGACATGGAGCAGGCCACCGGACGTGACCAAACGTAAATTCCCCACGTCCTACAGCAGCATCGGCTTTCGCTGACGTCCGCGCGCACCACCGCCGCCTACAGTGACCTGCATGGCAGCGCAGGTGCGCCGCCGTGACGTACCAGACGAAAGGAATGCCCCATGTGCATCCGTACCGAAGGGCGCCCCGCGCCCAAGCCCCGGGAATACCAGGCGCAGTCCCTGCGCGTGCAACGTGCCCCCGAGCGGGAGGCCACCGTGCCCACCCGCCAGCACCCGCCGCCGGTGCAGCGGCGCCTGGAACACCCGTCGGCCTGAACCCGACAACTCATTCAATGAACCATTTCATTCAACACAAGGAGAAGCCATGAAACCCATCCAGAAATCCCTGATTGCAACGTCCGCCCTGGCGGCCCTGCTGGCGCTGGGCGCCTGCGGCCAGAAGCAGGACGACACCACCGTGGGCCAGAAGGTGGACTCCGCCGTCACCAGGACCGAGCAGGCCGCCGCTGAAGCGAAGACCGACGCGACCAACGCCGCGCAGGATGCCAAGGCCGCGATCACCAACACCGGCGAAAAAATCGCCGACAAGCTGGACGACGCCACCATCACCGCCGAGGTGAATGCCGGCCTGGCCAAGGATGCGACGTTGAGCGCGCTGAAGATCAATGTGGATACGCGCGATGGCCGCGTGACGCTGCGCGGCCCGGCGCCGTCGGCCGACGCGCGCGACCGTGCCACCCAGATTGCCAAGGCGGTCAAGGGTGTGAGCGCGGTGGACAACCAACTGACCGTGGGCGCGGGCTGATCGCCATCACCCCCGCAACAACAAGGCCCTTCGGGGCCTTTTTCATGCCGGTACGGTGATCTGCTGGATCACGTCATGCACAAACCGCAGCTTGCGCAACGCGCCGGGCGTCAGCGCAAATGGGTAAGCATCGTTTTGCCCCAGGCTGCGGTTCAGGCTGTTGAGCAGCAGCGTGACCGGTACCCATTGCGAGACCAACTGGTCAAAGTCCGCCTCGCCCGCGAAGGGGTTGCAGACTTCCTCGGCTCCGTCGGGCGGGTCACCCGGCACCACCACGCGGGTGTTGTAGGCCGATGCCGTTTCGAGCAGGTCCACCATGTGCAGGTAGTGGGCCCAGGTTTCGGCCCAGTCCTCCCAGGGGTGGGCCGTGGCATAGGCGCTCACGTAGTCCTGCTGCCACGCAGATGCTGATGGGCCGTTGGCATAGTGCTGGCTCAGCGCCTGGCTGTAGTCCAGCGAGTCGTCGCCAAAAATCGCGCGGAAGGCGTCATGCCGTGCCGGCTGCGCGGCGATCAGGCTGTCCCAGTAATAGTGGCCCGATTCATGGCGCAGGTGGCCCAGCAAGGTGCGGTACGGCTCGTGCAGCGCCATGCGCCGGCGGGTGCGTTCGTCGTCGTCGGCCTCCGCCACGTTCAGGGTGATGACGCCGTTGCGGTGGCCAGTGAGCACCGGCGCCATACCGGGCTGGTCGGCCAGGAATTCATACACGGGCCCGGCCGTGGGCTGGTCTGCTGGCGGGTCCACCGGGGCCAGGCGCAGGCGCGCCAGCGTGTAATAAAGCCGCCGCTTGGCTGCCTCGATGCGGTACCAGCGCTCCTGGTTGGCGGGCACCGACAGATCGGGCAGGATCCGGGTCTGCCGGCATGACACGCACAGGGGGTTGGGGTCGTGCGCGGGCACGGCAAAGTTGCAGGCCTGGTGCGTGCCGTGGTTGTGGCACATCCGGTAGTGCCGCCCGCCGTGGCGCGGCGACTTGCGCCGCCACAGGCCGGGTTCGCCGGGCAGGGCCTCCACCGCGGCCAGGAACAGCCGGTCAGGCAGAAACGCCAGTGCACTGGCGCAATGCAGGCACTGGACGTTTTCAAAGAAGACCGGATGGCCGCAGTGATCGCAGCGAAAGATCCTCACGCGCTGGCGTCAGGGGCGCACGACCATGTTGTTGATCACTTCGCGCACACCGCTGGTGTTGCGGGCGATGTAGCCCGCCTGGTTCTTCTCGGCGCTGGACTTGGCAAAGCCCGACAGCGACACGGTGCCGTTGAGCGAATCCACGTTGACGGCCGCGGCGTCCACGGTCTTGTCGGCCACGAGCTTGGCCTTGACCGAGGTGGCAATGGCCTTGTCGTCCACATAGGCGCCCACGGTGCTCTGTCCACGCATGACCGAGCAGCCGGCGCTGACGACGGTGATGCCGGCCAGCGTGGCCAGGGCAATGGCGCGTGCATAGCGGGAGGCAGTAGAGGGAGAGGTTTTCATGGTTGTGCTCCTTGGGGTGGTTGAAAGTTCGTCCAGCGCCGGCTGGCCGGTGCGCTGTATGTGGGAGGGATTGGCTTGGTTCATGAGGCTTCGTCCCTTCGTTCCTGTTCAGGCAGGGCCTGGGCCAGCAGCGACACCATCAGGCGCGACATGTCCTGGGATTTCAGGGTGGCCGCCAGCACGGCGCCCACTGAAATCAGCCGCCATGGCTTGAGCCACACGGCAGCCGCGCCTGCGGCGGCGGCAAGGCCCACCAGGTGCAGCGGCTTGTCGCTTGCGTAGCGCCGCAGCACTGGCTCGGCCACGAGCGCCGCGGAGTAAGCGGGGTGGCTGTGCCACCAGGCGCGCAGCGTGTGGCGTGCAATGCGCCACCACGCGCGGCCCGAGGGTGGCGGCGCAGCTGGGTCATCACGCGTGCCCGCTGGCGCGGTGTCATCGCCACCGCGCCGGCCACGGCCCTGGCCCTGGCCGTGCAAATGCAGGCTGATCGCCTGCCGGCTGGCCCGCAGCCGCTGTGCGGGTGTGAGGGCGTTGTTCACGGACGGCCCCCGGCATGGCGCAATGCCATCGCATCGGCATCGATCTGCGCCTTCAGTTCATGGAAATGCGACGCGGCCAGCGGCTTGCGCGCCTGGGCCCAGGCGCACAGCGCCAGCACCAATGCCGCGCCCGGCACGGCCAGCAGCGCCCAGTGAAGTTGCTGCAAGGTGGCCGCCAGCATGGCCGCCACACCGGCCAGGATCAGGAACGCGCCCAGCGCCAGCACGGCCACGCCCCAGGCCACGCCGCGGTGCAGCACCTCGCTGCCGTAGCCTGCCGCTTCCTCGCGCACCAGCGCCGCGTAGCCCGCGGCATGGTCAACGACCAGCTCGGGCCGGTTGATGAGTACATTGAACAGCGGATGGGGCATGGCGGCGGGTGCGTTGGATTGCGTGGACGAAGAATCAGTAGCGGGTGTGGCTGCGGCGTGCCGCCATCACCAGCGCGGCCAGGGCAGCGCCCGCGGCGGCGGCGATCAGCACGGACTTCACCGGTTGCTCGGCCACGTACTTGCCGGTGGCTTCTGCGTAATGGTTGATCTGCTTTTGCACCTTGGCCGAGGCGTCGGACGCAGCGTGGATGCCACGGGTCGCCACATCCTGGGCGCGAGCGGCCAGGCGGTCGATCGCAGGCTCCACGTTGCCGCGCAGGTCGCGCACCTTGTCGTGTGCGCGGTCGAGTTGGTGGTTGGCAAAGTTGCGGGTGTTTTCCACGGCCTCCTCGGCGGACTGCAGCACGTCGGCGGACAGCTCGCGCGCGGCGTTGGCGCCGTCACGCAGGGCGGCAGGGGCGGCGGTGGTGGGGTTGGTAGGCATTGCGGGTACTCCTTGGGGTGAATGCGTGAAAGCGGTGAGCGGCGTCATCCCTTTCGGACCAGGCTCACGACGAAACTGACGATGGCCATGATGGCGAAGATGAAGAAGAGGATCTTGGCGATCTCGACGGCGCCGGCGGCAATGCCGCCAAAGCCGAAGACGGCTGCAATCAATGCAATCACCAGGAACACGACGGCGTAGTGCAACATGTGGATCTCCTTGGGGCCTGGGCCCTCCAGTTGGTAGCGCCGGGGTCCCCCTGCGCCTGATCCACAGGTTACGGAAAGCAACGCGGCCTGCTCATCAGCAGGGCGCCTGTGCGTTTGTGGGTGAACGGCAGGGCGCCGTGTAGGAGCAGGCCGACGCAGCGCGTGCCGGGGCCCTTGCGGCTGGCCTTCAGTGCGCCGGCGAGGAAGACGGCAGCACCGCGAAGATGCGCGCGCCCTGGCCCGGCGCCGACTGCACCGTCAGGCGGCCGCCCGCGGCCTCCACGCGGTGGCGCATGCCCGCCAGGCCGTGGGTGGACGGGCGCATCGTCGCGGTGTCAAAGCCCTGGCCGTCGTCCTTGATCTCCACCTCGATGTGGTTCTCGTAGCGGCGCAGGCTGATGTCCACCATCTTTGCCTGGGCGTACTTGCCGATGTTGGTGAGCGACTCCTGCACCAGCCGGTACACGGTGAGCTGCGTCGCCTCGTCCAGTGCCACATCGTCCAGCGCGGTCTCCACCTCCATGGCCGAGCGTTCCGAGAACTCGCGCGCCAGGATCTCCAGCGACGCGACCAGCCCGAGGTTGGCCAGTGAGGATGGCCGCAGGTCCTCGATGATGCGGCGTTTCAGGGCAATGCCGCTGTTCAGCGTCTCGGTCAGGTGCTGCAGGCGCTGCGTGACGTCATCGGAGCTGCTGCCCAGCTTGGACTTCAGCCGTGCCACGTCCAGCTTGGCGGCCGTCAACAGTGCACCCAGCTCATCGTGCAGTTCGCGCGCCAGGTGGCCGCGCTCCTGTTCGCGCACCTGCTGCAAGTGCGTGGCCAGCTCGGCCAGCGTGGCCGTGCGCTCGCGCACCTGGCGCTCCAGCAGGTCGCGTTCCTGCTGCAGCAGCACCTGCTGGCGGTCGGCGGCCTCCTTGAGCGCGTTGGTCTGGCGCAGGTACAGGTAGAAGGCCAGCAGGCCGGCCATGGCCACTGCGGCAATGCCGATGCGAGACAGCTGGAGCGAGCGCTTGACCTGCAGCTGGGCCAGCTCCATCTTGCTGGCGGTGGAGGCGATCAGCTTGGTGGCCTGGTCACGGATGGCGTCCATGTGCTCCTTGCCCACGTCGGTCATCAGCACGAACTTCCAGGCGTCTTCGTTGCCCTGCTTGCGCATGCGCACGCTCAGGTCCATTTCGGCCAGCTTGCGTTGCGTGTTGCGCCCCAGCTGGGCAAATGTCTTCATTTCCTCGGGGTCGTTGATGTACAGGTTGCGCAGGATGTCGATGGTCTGGCCGATATCGGAGACCGCCAGGTCATAGGGCTCCAGGTAGCGCGGGTCGCCAGTGAGCAGGTAGCCGCGCTGGCCGGTCTCGGCGTCCAGCATGTGCTGCAGCAGCTTGTTGAGCTGGCTGCGCGTCTGCGAAGCCACGGCGATGTCGTCCAGCGCCTCGCTGGAGCGGTCATAGCCGGTTTCGTTGATCACGACCAGGGTGCACGCCGCCAGCAGCGCCAGCGGCAGGCTGATGGCCATCTTGGGGATCGAAAAATTCTTCAGCCATGAAAACAACCGCATGGAACCTCCCCGCTGCGACAGCGCTGTGAATAGAATCTGCGGTACCTGCCGACCCGGCACCTCAGAAAGAAGCAGTCATGATCAAAGTCGGAATTGTGGATGACCACGCCATCGTGCGTACCGGACTCAAGCAGTTTTTCTCCGAGCAGGTGGACCTGCGCGTGGTCGGCGAAGCCGCCAGCGGCCGCGAGGCCATAGACCTGGTGCGCACCACCGAACTGGACGTGCTGGTCATGGACCTGTCCATGCCTGGGCAAAGCGGCATTGACGCGCTGGCCATGATCCGTGCCAAGGCGCCCGACGTCGGCATCCTGATCCTCAGCGGCTACCCCGAGGAGCATTACGCCATGAACCTCATCCGCCAGGGCGCCAGCGGCTACCTGAACAAGGAATGCGATCCCATGGAGATCGTCAACGCCATCCGCACCATCTCGCTGGGCCGGCGCTACATTTCGCCCACGGTGGCCGAGCTGCTGGCCCAGCAGCTCAACCGCAAGGAAGGCGGCGCGCCGCACGAGCAGTTGTCCGAGCGTGAGTTCCAGGTGTTCCTGAAGCTGGCCAAGGGCGAAACCGCCGGCGACATCGCGAAGTCGCTGTCGCTGAGCGTCAAGACGGTGAGCACCTACCGCACGCGGCTGATGGAAAAGATGAGCCTGGCTTCCAACAGTGACCTCACGTACTACGCGCTGAAGAACAAACTGATTGACTGACCTGCCGCCAGGCCGGTGCGCGCAGCTAGCCGCGCGCACTGCACAGCTCGACGCAGTAATCAACCAGCGCGTCAATTTCATTGGATTTGTCAAATACCGCATCCGCGCCCAGCTGCTTGCAGCGCTTGCGCATGTCGGCCGTGGCGTAGTTGCTGAGCACCAGCACCCTCTGGCCGGGCCGGCGGTTGCGGCAGGACTCCAGCACACCCAGCCCGCTGCCCTGCTTGAGAAACAGGTCCACGATGGCCAGATCCCAGGCATCTTCGTTTTGCGTCAACCAGGCGCAGCCTTCGTTTTCTGCCTCGGCGAAGCCAGCTGCCTTCACACAGGTCAGCTCTTCCAGCGTACCAATCAGATTTTCGCGGATGGTCGCGTTGTCTTCGACGATATAGGTTCTCAGTTCCACCATGGTTGATGACGTGATGCCGGATACTGCTGCGGCATGTTTTTCTCAGTGGCCCGATTCGCAGGAAAGCTGTATCGCAATGTATCTCTTCATTGCTGGCGATTGTGCCAGCGGGAATTCCGCGTTGGTGTAGGACACTTCCTACGGTGGGCCTCATGCATGAGACGGGCATTTTCCGGATACCAGCCTGTAGGTAGCCGCTGACATGCGGTCCCGCTGGCCGCCGATGGCCGCGGGTCCGGCGGCCCGCCACACTGCCTGCATGCGCCTGCTGACGGGCGCACCAGGAGCGCCCGATGAAACTCTTTTTCGAATACACCGTGATTCTGGCTGGCACGCTGGCCGCGGCGGCGCTGGTGGCTTTTGGCGAACCCGCGCAGGCCGACCTGTTGATGGCGCAGGCCGCCACGTCCGCTGAAGACTGGCTGGGCGTTGCAGCCTGCCTGCGATGAGGCGAGCCTGATGCCGCACGCGCAGCGGTGGCACATCGTTGGGCCCGGCCGCGCAGGGGCGCGCGTGCTGGCATGGACGTTGGGCGCCGTGGCCCTGCTGGCGGTCGCGGTGCTGCTGTTTCCGTGGGACATGCTGCGCGGCCCGCTCGGCCGCTACGTTTCAGGGCAGACGGGGCGCCATTTCGAAATCACGCGGCGCCTGGACGTCAAGCCAGGGTGGACTACGCGCGTGCGCATGGAGGGCGTGACCTTTGCCAACCCGGAATGGGCGCAAGACGCGTATTTGCTGCAAGCCGAATCGGCGGAATTTGAAGTGCGGCTGCTGCCCCTGCTGAGGGGCCGCCTGGAGCTGCCGTCGCTGGTGCTGCAGGCGCCGCAGCTGGGCCTGCAAATGGAGGCGGATGGCAGGCGCACCTGGGCGCTGGGCCGCGACACGGCGGACGAAGCCAACGTACCGCAGATCGGCTCGCTGGCGGTGGACAAGGGCGAACTGCACTACATCGCGCCAGCGCGAGGTGCGGACATCCGCATGGCGTTCGAAGTGGACCCGCGCGCGGGCGACGCGCTGCCCCTGAGCTACAGCGCCAGGGGCCGCTGGCAGGGCCAGGCGTTTTCTGCCAACGGCCGCACCGGCAGCGTGCTGGTGCTGCACGCGCCGCTGCAGGCGCCGTTCCCGCTGGAAGTCAACGCGTTGGCGGGCAGCACCAGCCTGCGCGCCACCGGCACGCTGGCAAGCCTGGCCAGCATGGATGGTGCGGACGCTGCCTTTGAGCTGCGTGGGGCCAGCCTGGCCGACCTCTACCGCCTGGTGGGGGTTGTGCTGCCGGAAACGCCGCGCTATGCCGTCAACGGCCGCGTGGCCCGCCGGGGGCCGGTGTGGCGCGTTGAAAACATCCGTGGCCGCCTGGGCCAGTCCGACCTGGCGGGGGCGCTGGCCTACGACCGTTCACAGGCGGTGCCCCTGCTCACCGGATCGCTGCAGTCGCGCGTGCTGGACTTTGACGACCTCGCGCCCCTGGTGGGTTTGCCCGAACAGCCGCGCAGCGTTGCGGCCGCGCCAGCCGCGCCAGCCGCGCGCGCCGCGGCGGCCAGGCCAGTGACTCCGCCGGGGCGCGTGCTGCCCACCGCGACGCTGGACGTGCAGCGCCTGCGGGCCATGGACGCTGATGTGCGCTATGGCGCGGCGCGCATCTCGAATGCGCGCGCGCTGCCGCTGGAGCGTGCGGACATCCATGTCCGGCTCAAGGGCGGGGTGCTCAACCTGGATCCGTTGAAGCTGGGCGTGGCCGGCGGGCAACTGGCGGGCCGCCTGCGCATCGATGCAGCCAGCGACACGGCCGCTGTGGCGGTGAACCTGGACGCGCGCGGGTTGCAGCTGAACCGGCTGTTCCCCGCTGTGGAATCCACCCGCAGCAGCCTGGGCCGCATGGCGGGCAGCATCGACCTGGCCGGCCGGGGCAACAGCGCGGCCCGCATGCTGGCCACGGCATCGGGCGACGTGGCGCTGCTCATGGGTGAGGGCCAGATCAGCAACCTGCTGCTGGAGTTTGCCGGGCTGGACGGCGGCGAGATCATCAAGTTCCTGCTGCGCGGGGACCGCGATGTGCGGCTGCGCTGCGCCGCCGCCGCGTTTGACGTGAAGCAGGGCGTGATGACAAGCCGCGCCCTGGTGCTGGACACGGTGGATACCGCCATCCTCGGTACAGGGACCGTGAGTCTGGTGGATGAATCGCTGGACCTGGTGCTGCGCCCGTCACCCAAGGACGCCAGCATCCTGAGCCTGCGCTCGCCGCTGAAGATCACGGGCAGCTTTGCCGCGCCACGCGCCGGCCCCGACAAGGCCGCGCTGGCCGGGCGCGCGGGCATTGCACTGGCCCTGGGGGCATTGAATCCGCTGCTGGCACTGGCCGCCACGGTCGAGACCGGGCCGGGGGTGGATGCCAATTGCCCACAGGTGCTGGCGCAGGCCCAGGCGGCTGCGCAGCCGCACGCGAAGTAAGGCCTCAGGCTGGGGCCCCACCGCACACCGGGCAGGCCGGATCGCGCGCCGTGCGCACCTCGCTCCATTCCATGGCGCGCGCTTGCAGCATCAGCAGGCGGCCGGTGGCCGGTGTGCCGGCACCGGCCAGCAGCTTGAGCGCCTCGGCGGCCTGCATGGCGCCGATGATGCCCACCAGGGGCGCAAACACACCCAGCGTTGCGCACTGTGTTTCCTGCACGTCGCCATCCGGGGGAAACACGCAGGCATAGCAGGGTGACCGTGCGTTGCGCGGGTCGTGCACCATGAGCTGCCCGTCAAACCGTACCGCAGCGCCCGAGACCAGCGGTTTGCGGTGGCGCACGCAGGCCGCGTTGACGGCCTGGCGCGTGGCGAAGTTGTCGCAGCAGTCCAGCACCACGTCGGCCGTGGCCACCAGCGCGTCCAGCTGGACGGCCCCGGCGCGCTCCACCCGGGGTGTGACCTGCACGTCGGGGTTGAGCTCGGCGATGGCCTGGCGGGCCGACAGCGCCTTGGGCTGGCCCACGCGCGCCGTGGTGTGGGCGATCTGGCGCTGGAGGTTGGTGAGGTCTACCTGGTCGTCATCCACCAGCGTGATGCGCCCGACGCCGGCGCTGCCCAGGTACAGCGCCACGGGCGATCCCAGCCCGCCCGCGCCGATCACCAGCGCATGGGCGCCCAGCAAACGCTCCTGGCCTTCGATGCCGATGTCGTCGAGCAGGATGTGCCGCGAATACCGCAGCAGCTGGTCGTCGGTCAATTCTCTTTTTTCTCTTCCTTGCGCTCGACCTGCGTCTTGCTGATGAGCACGGGGCGGCCCTTGAGCTGGTTGAGCGCCTGAACGAGCTGGAAGTCCTTGTCGCTGCCGAACTCGGGCATGCGGCGGTCCTGCGGCGGCTTGCGGGCTTCTTCCTCGGCGCGCTTGCGCGCCTCTTCGCGGGCCTTTTCCCGGGCCTCATCCTTGACCTCGGGGCCCTGGCCGCTGCCCAGGTGCTTTTGCAGATCGGATTCGCGGGTGCGCAGCGCGGCAAAGATGTTGCCTTCCTCGGTCTCGTCCACCAGCACGTCGGGGATGATGCCGCGCGCCTGGATGGAGGTGCCGTTGGGCGTGTAGTAGCGGGCCGTGGTCAGCTTGAGGCCGGTGTCCGGGCCCAGCGGGCGCACCGTCTGGACCGAGCCCTTGCCAAAGGTCTGGCTGCCCAGGATGGTGGCGCGCTTGTGGTCCTGCAGCGCACCGGCCACGATTTCGCTGGCCGAGGCCGAGCCTTCGTTGACCAGCACCACCAGCGGCACGCTTTTGAGCGCGGCGGGCAGGCGGCGGATCGGGTCGGCGCCGCTCCTGCGCTGGTAAAACTCCGGCGCGGCCTTGTAGACGAACTTGCTTTCAGCCAGTTGTCCGTTGGTGGACACCACCGTGACGTTCTCGGGCAGGAAGGCGGCCGAGATGGCCACGGCGGCGTCCAGCAGGCCGCCGGGGTCGTTGCGCAGGTCCAGCACCAGGCCCTTGAGGTTGGGCTCGGCGCGGTAGATTTCCTCGACCTTGCGCGCAAAGTCGTCCACCGTGCGTTCCTGGAACTGGCTCAGGCGGATCCAGGCGTAGCCGGGCTCCATGACCTTGCCCTTGACCGACACGGTCTTGATCTCTTCGCGCGTGATGGTGACGGGGAAGGTGCGGTTCTCGTCCTTGCGGTAGATGGTCAGCAGCACCTTGGTGTTGGGCTCGCCGCGCATGCGCTTGACGGCTTCATTGAGCGTCAGGCCCTTGACCAGCGTGTCGTCGATCTTGGTGATGAGGTCATTGGGCTTGAGGCCGGCGCGAAACGCCGGGGAACCTTCGATCGGGGACACCACCTTGACCAGGCCGTCTTCCTGGGAGATTTCTATGCCCACGCCGACAAAGCGGCCGGAGGTGCCTTCGCGGAATTCCTTGAAGGACTTCTTGTCGAAGTACTGCGAATGCGGGTCCAGGCTGGCCACCATGCCCGAGATGGCGTCGGAGATGAGCTTTTTCTCGTCGATGGGCTCGACGTAGTCCGTCTTGACCATGCCGAAGACCGCGGCGAGCTGCTGCAGCTCTTCAAGGGGCAGGGGGGCGAGCGATCCACGCGCCACGGTTTGCAACGACACCGTGGTGAGTACGCCCGCCAGGGCACCCACCGAAATCCAGCCCGCGATCTTGAGTTTCTGGCTCATGCTTACAAGTCCTCTTGACTTCAATATACACCCGGCACAGGCGTATGACGACACCTGTGCACCGGGGTTCCAGGGACTTTGGGGTTTTGCGGCAAGGTACCGGTTCCTTTACCCGAGCTTTACGCTCAGGCACCTGCACCATGCCGGGGCGCCAGGTGGCGTCAGGCCTTGCCTTGCGAGGCCACCGCGGCCGCAGCCTTGGCCGCTGCTTCGGCGTCGCCCAGGTAGTAGTGGCGCACCGGCTTGAGGTTGCCGTCCAGCTCGTACACCAGCGGGATGCCATTGGGGATGTTCAGCCCCACGATGTCGGCGTCGGCGATGTTGTCCAGGTACTTCACGAGCGCCCGGATCGAGTTGCCGTGGGCGGCCACTACCACCCGCTGGCCCGAGAGGATGGCCGGGGCGATGGATTCGTTCCAGAACGGCAGCACGCGCGCCACTGTGTCTTTCAGGCATTCGGTCAGGGGGATCTGCTCTGGCGCCAGGCCGGCGTAGCGGCGGTCGCCGCGCTCGCTGCGCGGGTCGGTGGGCTCCAGCGCGGGGGGCGGGGTGTCGTAGCTGCGCCGCCACACCAGGACCTGCGCGTCACCATACTGCTTGGCCATGTCGGCCTTGTTCAGGCCCTGCAGGCCGCCGTAATGGCGCTCGTTCAGGCGCCAGCTGTGCACCACGGGCAGCCAGGTGCGGTCCATTTCGTCCAGCACATGCCACAGGGTGCGGGTCGCGCGCTTGAGCACGCTGGTGAACGCCAGGTCGAAGTCCCAGCCCTCGGCCTTGAGCAGGCGGCCGGCGTCGCGCGCCTGGGCGATGCCGGTGTCGGTCAGGTCCACGTCGGTCCAGCCGGTGAAGCGGTTTTCAAGGTTCCAGGTGGATTCGCCGTGGCGGATGAGGACAAGTTTGTACATGGGCAGGAACGGATGGCGGGGTTGGAAAACAAGGGGAAAGCCCTCCATTCTAAAATCGCGGTTTGCCCGAAGCAGAACCCGAAAGGTACGACGTGAAGTTTTTGATGGACAACTGGATGCTGATTGCCGTGGCGTTTGCCTCCGGCGCCCTGCTGATGTGGCCGATGGTGACCCGCGGCATGCGCGTGGGCAGCCTGACGCCCAATGCCGCGGTGCAGCTGATCAACCGCGAAAAGGCCGTGGTGGTGGATGTGAGCGAGACAGAGGAATTCGCTGGCGGCCATATCGTCGGGTCCAAAAATATTCCCTTGGGCCAGTTTGAGGAAAAGCTGCCCGATGTGGTGAAGAACAAGGCCTTGCCGCTGATCCTGGTGTGCCCCGTGGGCGCACGCGCCAACCGGGCGCTGGCCATGGCCAAGAAGCTGGGTTACGAGCAGGCCCAGGTCCTTGGCGGCGGGCTCAACGCCTGGAAAGAAGCCAGCCTGCCGGTTGAAAAGGCCTGAACCATGCAGGCCGTCAAGATGTACACCACGGCGGTATGCCCGTATTGCATCCGCGCCAAGCAGATCCTCAAGGCCCGGGGCGTCGAGCAGATCGACGAAGTGCGCGTGGACATGGACCCGGACGCCCGCATGGCCATGATGGAGGCCACGGGCCGGCGCACGGTGCCCCAGATTTTCATTGGCAGCACCCATGTGGGCGGTTGCGATGACCTGATGGCGCTGGACAGCCGTGGTGGGCTGACCCCGCTTTTGAACGGATAATCCTTCTTGACCTGTCTGCCCGTCAGGGGTGTCACCCCGGCGGGCTTTGTTTTGACCTGAAAGAATTTTTGCCATGGCCGACCAGCAAGACCCCGTGTTCCAGATCCAGCGCGTTTACCTCAAGGAAGCGTCGCTGGAGCAGCCCAATTCCCCGCAGATCCTGCTGGAGCAGGAGCAGCCGGCAGTGGACATCCAGCTGGGCGTGGACGCCACCCCGGTGGCCGACGGCGTGTTCGAGGTGTGCGTGACCGCCACCGTGCAGACCAAGATCAAGGACAAGACCGTGTTCCTGGTGGAAGTCAAGCAGGCCGGCATTTTCGAGATCCGCAACCTGCCGCCCGAGCAGATGGGCCCGATCATGGGCATTGCCTGCCCGCAGATCGTGTACCCCTACCTGCGCGGCAACGTGGCCGACATCATCACGCGCGGCGGCTTCCCGCCCGTGCACCTGAGCGAGATCAACTTCCAGGCGATGTACGAGCAGCAGCAGGCCCAGGCGGAAGCCGACGCGCCGCGCATCGTCACCCAATAACGCGCAGCGCCCGCGCGGCGCGCACGACGCCATGAGAATCCTGGTTCTTGGAGCCGGCGCCTGGGGCACAGCCCTGGCTATCAGCGCCGCGCCGCGGCACGCCGTGTCGCTGTGGGCGCGCGATGCGCAGCAGGCGGCGGCGCTGGCCGCGCAGCGCGAGAACACCCTGTACCTGCCCGGGATCGCGCTGCCCGATGCCCTGTGCGTGCGCGGCGATCCGCTGGCCGCGCTGGCACCGCTGGCCACCGCCCATGACCTGGTCATCATTGCCACCCCCATGGCCGGCCTGCGCGGGCTGCTGGTGGCGCTGCGCGGCTGCAAGGCGCCGGTGGCCTGGCTGTGCAAGGGCTTTGAAGCACCCGTGACGCAGCCCTGGGGACTGCTGGGCCATGAGGTGCAGGCCGAGGTAGCGCCGGACCTGATGGCCGGCGCCCTGAGCGGCCCGAGCTTTGCGCAGGAAGTGGCGCGCGGCCAGCCCACGGCCCTGGTGGCCGCCGCTGCCCACCCCGCCTTGCGCCAGGCGCTGGTGGACGCCTTTCACAGCCCGTCGCTGCGGGTCTATGCCAACGACGATCTGGTTGGCGTGGAAGTCGGCGGCGCTGTCAAGAATGTGCTGGCCATTGCCACCGGCCTGTGCGATGGCCTGGGGCTGGGGCTGAATGCGCGCGCCGCGCTCATCACCCGCGGCCTGGCCGAAATGACGCGCCTGGGCCTGGCGCTGGGCGCACGGGCCGACACCTTCATGGGCCTGGGCGGCCTGGGCGACCTGGTGCTGACCGCCACGGGTGACCTGAGCCGCAACCGCCGCGTGGGCCTGCTGCTGGCGCAGGGCCAGACGCTGCAACAGGCGGTGGCTTCCCTGGGCCATGTGGCCGAAGGCGTTTACTGCGCGCGCACCGTGGTGCAGCGCGCGCGCCACCTGGGCGTGCAGATGCCGATTGCCGAATGCGTGGTGGGCCTGCTGGACGGGCAGCTGGACGCCCGCGCCGCCGTGGCCGCCCTGATGGGCCGCGACCCGGCCCCGGAGACAGCCTGAGCGGCTTTGTTGCTGCGCCGTTATTGCCCCGTGGCGGTGACGCTGCAAGCCACCGTCACCGTGACCTGCCCGCCCGAGGGCAGCGAGGGGATGGGGTAGCCCGTCTGCAGCGAAGCGATGGGAATGGACGCCGCCCCGCACGCCGCGCCACCGCTGGCCACGCAGGCCGCCGCCGTGGCGCACGCGAGGCCGGCCGCCGCGGGGTCGCGCAGCACGCTGTTGTCGGCCGGCGACGGCCCGGCGTTACCCACCGTGATGAGGTAAGTGGACGTGGCGCCGGAGGCCACCGTCGTGGTGTTGTTGGTCTTGGCGATGCTCACATTGGCCAGGCCCAGCACGTTGTCCACGTCCTCGGCTTCGTTGTTGGTCAGGTTGCTGTCCACGAGGCCCGGCGGCAGCTGCAGCTCGGCGGTGCTGGTCAACAGGCCATTCAGCGCGGTGATGGACGCGGTGATGGTGAACGTGACCGTGGTGCCGGCGGGCAGCGCCGGTATGGTCAGGCCCGCGCCTTCGATACCGCTGACCGTGGTGGACACCGGGCACAACGCGCCTGTGCCCGTGGCCTGGCAGCTGATGTCGATCTTGCTCAGGCCCGGGTCGGGCGGGTCCTTGATCACCACGCCGTCGGCCGGGCCGGGCCCGTTGTTGGCGACCGTCACGATGTAGGTGGTGCTGGACAGCGTGACTACCGTGGTGGTGTTGTCCGTCTTGGTGACCACCGGGTCGGCGTTGGGCGTGCATTCGCGCAGCGTGACCTGCGCGGTGCCAAAGGCATCGCCATTGGTGCTGCCGGTGCGCGTGTCCCACAGCGCCAGTACCACCGACGTCACGCTGGCCGTGAAGTTGCGCTGGCGCAGCGTCCAGGCATCGCCGCTGCCCAGGGTTTCCAGGGCGTACACATCGGTGCCGCCCAGCACCTGGGTGGACGGCCCCGCCGTCAGGCGGAACTGGATGCTGGGCAAGGCCGTGGCCGTGCCGTTGCCTGGCACGATGGCGTTGGAGCCGTAGTACAGCCAGGTGTAGGTGCGCCCCACGGTCAGGCCGTTGACCGTCTGCGACCAGTAGCGGTAGGCCGCGCCCGTGTCGTTGCCGTTGTGGTAAAGCCAGGTGTTGGCGCCCGCCACGCTGCGGCTCACGTCGCCAGGGAAGGGGTTTTGCACGGTCAGCCCGCCGTAGTTGCGCGCGCCCGACTGGATGCCCACGCCGGTGTCGGGCACGTTGGTGTTCAGCGGGTACTGGCTGATGGCCGCGCCCAGCGCGGCGCCGGTGTCGGCGAAATCGCCATTGACCACCAGGTTGACTGGCTGTTCGGTGGTGCCCGCCGGGCAGATGCCCGCGGCCGTCACCACCGTGGTGTTGGCCACAGCCACGGCGTCGGTGTCGCTGGCGCTGTTGTTGGCGGGGTTGGGGTCGTTCAGCGCGGGCGGCGGCGTGATGGACGCCGTGTTCACCACCTGGCCGCTGCCCGCGGTGACCTGCGCGTTCAGCTCGAAGGTGACCGAGCCGCCCGCGGGCAGCGTGGGGATTTGCACGCTCGCCTGGAACGTGGTGGTGGACAGGCCGCCCGGACAGATGGCGCCGCCGGACGACGAGCAGTTCACGCTCAGCTTGGACAGGCCGGTGGCCGCCGGGTCCGTGATGGTGGTGCCGTCGGCCGCGGACGGGCCGGGGTTGAGCACGCTGATCTGGTAGGCCGTGACGCCACCGGCCGTGACGGTGCCCACGTCGTTGGTCTTGGTGATGGACAGGTCGGCCACCGGCACCGAAATGACGGTGCTGGCCGTGGCGGTGTTGTTGGCCGGGGACGGATCGGTAAAGCCGGGTGTGACCGTGGCGGTGGCGGTGTTGGTGACGGTGCCCGCGCTCAGGGCCGTGCCGTCGATCTGGATGCGGATTTCCGCGCCGCTGGCGATCTGGATGCGTGGCAGCGTGACGGTGTTGCCGCTGCCCGCGCCGCCGGTGCCCGCGCCCGCGGTGTCGCAGTCGGCGCTGCCGCTGGTGACGGTGCACACCCAGGTGACGCTGCCAATGGCCGCCGGCACGATGTCACTCACCGTGGTGCTGCCCGCCAGGTTGGCTGGGCCTGCGTTGGACAGGGTCAGCACGTACTGCACGGGCGCGCCGGTGTCTGCCGTGGCCGGGCCGGTCTTGGCCAGTGCCAGCTCGGCCGTGACGGGCGGGGCCCCGGCAATGACCACGTCTTCCTGGGTGCTGGCGCCGGCTGCGTAGTTGCTGCCGCCGGTCACGCGGCCGGTGGCGTCGGCGCTGGCGGGGCTGGCCGTGGGGTTGGTGCCGGCCAGCGCGGCCACGCCGGTCAGCCGCGCGGGATCGGTGTAGTCGGCGCTGGCGGGGTTGTTGTAGGTGCCCGAGGTGGCGCCGTTCAGGCTCACGTTGAAGCTCAACGTCAGGCCCGCGCCGCTGGCCAGCGTGAAGCCGGTGGTGGGGTTGCCCGGCGCGCCCATGACCAGGGTGGACGTGCCGGTGACGGTGAGCGGCGAGGCCGGGCCGCTGGCGCCCGCGCCATAGGTCACGACGGCCGTGGTGCCGCTCAAGGTAAACGGTGGGGGCAGCGTGTCGCCCAGAGACACCCCATAAGCGATGCCGGCGCTGGCCGCGTTGTCCACTCGGACCTGATAGGCCGCCGTGGTATTGGGTGGCACGGTGCGCGCGGGCGTGCTGGTGCGCTTGCTGACCGTGAGTACCGGCAGGCATTCGTAACCGGGCAGCACGCCGGGGATCTCGCTGGCTGCGAACGATGTGTCACTGGTGCCGGTCGCGCCGGGGTTGGCCTGCATGTTGCCGGAAAAGCCCAGGAAAAGATCCTCGCGCGATTTGCCGTTGAGGCCGCCACCCAGGTCCATCGCGCCCGGCGCGGCATTGGCATACACCGCGCCACCCCCGCCGCCGCCGCCGGGGCCTTCGCGCTCGCCGTTGCAGCAGTTGCCCTGCACGCCCGTGGGGCTGGGGATGCTGGTGTTGGTGTTGTTCAGGTTCGAATCAGCGCCGTCGCCGCCGCGCGCCTGCACGGTCACGTTGCCGTGGCCGGCGCCGGCAATCAGCAGCACCGAGCCGCCCGCGCCGCCGCCGCCCCCGGCGTCGTTGGACACATTGGAATCCCAGCCGCGCTGGCCGTCGGCGCGCACGGTGCCTGCGCCGCTGAACGCGCCCGCGCGCACCATGATGATGCCGCCGCCGTTGCCACCCGCGCCGCGGGGGCTGGTGCCGTCGTTCAGGCTGCCCGAGCCGCCGCCGCCGCCCATGAAGATGTTGGTGGCCAGCAGCACGCCGGTTTGCGGGGCGCGCGAGCCACCGTAGCCGCCGGTGTCCAGCAGGCCGTCGCCGTTGTAGGTCTGCCCGCCATTGCCGCCCGCGCCCCCGTTGCCACCGCCGCCGCCTGCGGCGTTGTGCGAGTTGCCGCCGCCCCCGGCATTGGCCGGTGCGCCGCGCAGGAAGTCGCCATTGGGGTAGCCGCCTGTCGTACCGTTGTCCACCGAGGTGGGCGCCGCGTCATTGAAGCGCGTGCCGCTGTTGTAGCCCCCGGCGACCGAGGTCTGCACATATTGCGGCGTGCCGCCGATGCCCTCGCCCTTGCTGCCGCCGTCCACCGTGTCGTTACCCCGGTACAGCAGCGTGGCCGAAGGAAACTCGGAGTTGTTTACCCCCTGCACCCCGCCGCGAAAGCCGCGGTTGGATGCCTCAATGTGCGGCCCCGTGCCTGTAAAGGTGAGCCGGCCCGCCACATCCATCGCCACCACGCCACCCACCAGCCCGTTCCAGGGCAGCGGTGTGACCGGGTTGGCGCCATCGATGGTGATGCTGGGGTACTGGGGCACGCGGATCACCTGGTAGGTGCGCCGCGTGGTGCTGGTCGCGTTCTGCGTATAGGCGCTGGTCAGCGGCGGGGTGAAGGTGATGTTGTTGCCCGCGGCCGCGGTGACGCGCAGGAACTGGTAGGCCCCGGCGTTGTTCAGCGCGGTGTAGCCATTGGCCTGCGAAATGCTGCTGCCCGGTCGGCTGTTGTTCGTGCCCACGCCGTCGCCGTAGCGTTCGTCGTTGCTCGTGTTCAGCGTCACGCCCTGCATCTGGATGATGAGCAGCACGTCACCCACGGCGACCGCGCCCGCGGCGCCGGAGGCGGCGCCCAGCGTGAGCGTGGTGTCACCCACGGCGCGGTTGTTGTTGCCCACGTGGTAACGGTTGATGACGCCGCCCACGGTGCCCGGCGCGTCCTTGCCCGGCGCCGCGCACACTTGGGCCTGTGCTGCAGGTGCCAGCAGGACGCAGGCCCACACCATCCGGGCCAGCCAGGCCGCAAACTTTTTCATGCGGACAATAGTAACGGACTGTAAGCGCTTTGGGTTGGGGGATTACCGCAGGCGCCGCCCCGGTGGCCTCTTTTTATCAGGCGGGCAGGATGCGTGACAGCGCGTCGCTCACCTCCAGCGCCTGGCGGGGGCGTACCACGCGCGCGGCCTCGGCGCCGTCTTTCAGGAAGATCAGCGTGGGCCACAGCTTGACGCCAAAGCTGCGGCCCAGCTTGCGCCCGCTGCCATCTTCCACCTTGATGTGGCGGATGGCCTGGCCATCCAGCGCTTGCGTGATGGCAGGCTGCGCGGCGCGGCACACGCTGCACCAGTTGGTGCCGAATTCCAGCACGGTGGCGCCGGGCAGGGCGTCGATCTGGGCGCGTTCGGGGGCGGTTTCAAGGTACGGTGTGGTCATGGGGTTGATTCTGGCAAAGGTAGCCGCCTTGTGGGTTGTCGCTATGCTTGAGCCCATGGTGCGACTCGATGTCGCTCTTGTAGCTGAACTAATCAGCCTTCATAGGAGTGCGTTTTCCCTCTGGGAGCGCAACGGTTTCCTCCCCGGAAATCAATCAGAAATGGTCGAATAAATGCCACGCATTTTTCGACCGGAGGGGCCCGCCTTGGGCCTCCTCGCAACAAAATTCGGCCTCACGGCAGGGATTTCTGTTGCCTGAACGCTACAGTTACAAAATAAAGTACTGCAGCCGCCGCCTCTCCTGGCGGCCAACAAAGCGGCACCGCTTTTGGTGCCTTGTTTCTTTCACCGAAACCACTTCTGGAACGAAGTGACCTCGTCTGTGCGTGCATCTCGGGTAACTGAGTTGTGCGGAGCCACGGATAAACGACCCGCGCGCAAGCGCACAAATCCGGCGCGAGCCTGATGAATCTCACGAGCAAGACGTGGGAGGGTGGCCGAGGTATAGGGAATGGGAAACACAAGTGAACGTTCGTCAGAACCGCCGTAACAAGCAACAGCTAACTCTTGTCTGCTGGGCAACCAGCGAGCTGTGACCAAAACGGTAATGCGTCAGGGACCAACTGTCATGGATGGTGGTCCGTTCCCAACAAGAACGCACGGCGGAAAGAACGTCCCTAACCCCATCGTCTGGCCTGCCGGCCGGATGGGCACCAAAGGAAACGAGGTAAACCCGATGCATCGCCACCGCCAGTACGGGGTGGCAACCGAAGCGCAAGCGACGGCAATGGTGTAGCGGGCAGAGGAAGAAGCAAAAAGCGAATGCCGGCCTGTAACGGGCCGGATAGGGGTTCAAGATTTGCCCCAGCGTGAAAGCGCGCTGACTTGCTTCAGGTGCGACGGCGTAAAGCCTTTGCAAACTTCAACATGGCCCCGCGGGTAGTCTGCCCGCAGGGGCAGACCTTCGCCCAATGGGTCTCCACACTGGAGAAGGTATGGCAAAACAGCGAAGTGCTCCGGCACCTCGCGCTGCGTCTTCAGGCGAGCAATTGGATTGGCACCTCATTGATTGGGGACTGGTCCAGATGTTTGTCGGGAAGATGCAGACGCGCATTGCGCAGGCAGAAATGAACAAGGACTATCGACGGGTCAAACGACTTCAGAGAAGCCTTGTTCGATCCTGGCAGGCCAAGGCATTGGCGATCAGGAAAGTTACCGAAAACACAGGGAAGCGGACGAGTGGCGTCGACCGCGAACTATGGCCTTCACCGAAGGCCAAATGGAATGCGGTGTGTCGATTGAACAAACCGGGATACCGGGCGAAGCCTTTGAGGCGCGTCTGGATTCCGAAAGCGAACGGAAAGGAGCGCCCTTTGGGCATTCCCACGATGTTCGACCGGGCGATGCAGGCTTTGTACCTGCTCGCGCTGGAACCGGTGTCTGAGTGTGCGTCCGATCCGAACAGCTACGGCTTTCGCAAAGGACGGTCAACGCACGATGCCCGGAGCCAGTTGTTCGTGTCGCTGTCCATGAAAGCCTCGGCTCAGTGGATTCTTGACGCGGACATCACGGGGTTCTTTGACAACATCAATCACGACTGGTTGCTAGCGAATGTTCACATGAACAAACGCGTTCTCCGAAAGTGGTTGCAAGCAGGAGTCGTCGACAGAGGACAACTGCACCGGACCGAAATGGGAACGCCGCAAGGCGGGATCATTTCGCCGACATTGGCGAACATCACCCTGAACGGGTTGGAGCGCGGGCTCAAGCAGTTCCTCAAAAGAGAATTGGGGTCCCGCGTTTCGGACCAAGCGAAGGTGAATCTGGTGCGGTATGCCGATGATTTTGTCGTGACCGGGAACTCGAAAGAGCTTCTGGAAACGCTGGTCAAACCTTGGATTGCTAGATTCCTGCGCGAGCGGGGATTGCAGTTCTCCGAGGAGAAAACCAAGATCGTGCATATCGACGAAGGGTTTGACTTCTTAGGGTGGAACTTCCGCAAGTACAGCGGAAAGATGCTGATCAAACCGAGCAAGAAAAACGTCAAGGCGTTCTACGGCAAGGTGAGGGATGTCATCAACCGTTCGCTGTCCGTTCCAACGGGAGTGCTCATCAGCAGGCTCAATCCGGTCCTTCGGGGCTGGGCGGAGTACCACAAGGGTGTAGTGGCAAAAGCGACGTTCTCACGGCTCGACCAACAAATTTATTGGAGGTTGGTGCGGTGGGGGCTGAGGCGCCATCCCCGTAAGACGGGTAAATGGGTCTACGACCACTACTGGCCTCGGTGCGGCACCCGCCGCATTCTGGCCGTCACGACATCTAACAAGCAGGGGGATCTGACGACGCTGGTCTTACACCAGCTAACGGACACGAAAATTGTCCGCCATCAGAAAGTCGACGGGAAATACAACCCGTTTGACCCTGCGTGGTTTGCCTACGCGGAAGGGTTGCTGACGGCTCGGATGTCGCAAGACATCTGGGACACCCAGCGCCAGAAGCTGTGGATGCAGCAAGGCGGCAAGTGCGTCTTGTGTGAGCAATTCATTGACAGTACAACTGCTATGGACGACCACCACATCGTCTACCGCGAATACGGAGGGAGTCACGCTCTTTCCAACCGGGTGCTCCTGCACCCGGTCTGTCACCGGCGGGTACACGCCCTGGGTTTGGAGGTAACCAAGCCGGTCCCAGCACGGGGACTTTAATCTGACGGATTAGACTGGGGTTATGCAGCCCGATGAGTCTAAAAAGCCAGTGGTCGTGCGTGAGCCGGATGCGTCGAAAGGCGCACGTCCGGTTCTTAGGGGGGGATGGGACCGAGAGGTTCCGTCCCTACCCTCCAACACCCCAGCCCCGCCCTGCGCAGCGCCCCAGCCCCGGCTGGGCGAGGAATGGCTGGTCCAGGTCGCCGAGAGCATTGATGAAATGCTGTGGGTCTGGGACCCGCGCAGCGGCCAGGCCACCTATTCCAACGCCGCGTTTGAGCGTTTCTGGGGGTTTGGCGCGGCCGGGCGCGGTAGCGCGGCGCAGACCCTGATGGAGTTTGTGCACACTGACGACCGGACCCGGCTGGCCCAGGCACGCGCGCGGCTCACGGCGGAGCCGGCGCACGGCTACACCGAGGAATTCCGCGTCACCCAGCCGCCGCGGCCCACCGACACCGTGATGCAAAGCCGCACCGCCTGGCTGCGCGAAAGCGCCTTCCCGGTGCGCGGGCCGGGCGGCGAGCTGCTGCGCGTGACGCACATCGCCCGCGACGTGACCTGGCAGCTGGACACCACGGCGCGGCTGCGCGCCGAGATCAGCCGCCGCACCGACGCCGAGCGCAGCCTGAGCGATGCCACCGCCCGGCTGCAGGCGCTGATCGCCACGGCCAACGACGCGGTGGTGACCATTGACGCGCAGAGCCAGATCATCGACTGGAACAACGCCGCCGAGCGCATGTTTGGCTGGACGCGGGTGGAGGCCCTCGGCCAGACGCTGACCGAACTGATCGTGCCGCCGGTACACCGGCCCATGCACAACGCGGGCATCGAGCGCTTTCTGCATGACGGCTCGTCCCAGATCTTCAACCGGCGGGTGGAAACCACGGCCATTCGGCGCAGCGGCGAGGAATTTGACGCCGAGCTGTCGGTGTGGCCCGTGCGCACGGGTGACCAGTACACCTTCAGCTCGTTCATCCGCGACATCTCACGGCGCAAGGCCGCCGAGCGCGCGCTGGCCGATTCCGAGGCCAAGTACCGCGCGGTGGTGGAAAACGTCAACGAAGGCATCCTGGTCACGGCCGGCGGGCGCATCCTGTACGCCAACCCGCGCGCGCTGGCGCTGACCGGGCTGGACGAGGAGACGGCCAAGTCGCGCCCGTTCATCGAGTTCATCCACGCGGACGACCGCGAGCTGGTGCTGAACAACCACCTGCGCCGCCTGCGCGGTGAGCTGGTGGAAAACCATTACCAGTTCCGCGTGGTCCACCAAAGCGGCGACATCCGCTGGCTGGAGATCAGCGCCGTGGTGTTTGAATGGCTGGGCGCGTCGGCCACGCTGAACTTCCTGACCGACGTGACGCTGCGCCGCCAGGTGGAGCAGGACATCCGCAGCGCGCTGGCGCGCGAGCGCGAGCTGTCCGAGCTGAAGTCGCGCTTCGTGGCGGTGGCCTCGCACGAGTTCCGCACGCCGCTGGCGGCCATCCTGTCGTCGGTGGAGCTGCTGGACGACTACGGCGACCGCCTGCCGGCCGATGAGCGCAAGGAAATGCTCACGCTGATCAAGACCGCCGTGTCCCGCATGAACGACATGGTGGACCAGGTGCTTCTGACCAGCAAGCTGGAATCCGGCAAGTTCGTCTTCAGCCCGCGGCCCCAGCGCATGCCCGAGCTGATGGTGCAGATCGCCGCCGAGATGGACCGCGCCCACCCGCAGGCCGGGCGCATCGCCATGGAATGCGACGGCGTGGACGACGCCCGCCAGGTGGACCCGCACCTGGTACGCCACATCATGGTCAACCTGCTGGGCAATGCGCTGAAGTATTCACCGCCTGATTCGCAGGTGACCTGCAAGGCAGTGGCCGCGGGCGAACGGCTGCACCTGCGGGTGAGCGACCGGGGCATCGGCATCCCGGCGGCCGACCTGCCCCGCCTGTTCGAGAGCTTTCACCGCGGCACCAACGTGGGCAACATCCAGGGCACGGGCATCGGGCTGCACATCGTGAAGGAATGCGTGAGCCTGCACTGCGGGACCATCGAGGTGGACAGCCAGCCGGGTATGGGAACGACGTTTCATGTGTACTTGCATGCGCCGGTTGTTTAGCTCCTCGCAGCGCTGCCTTGTTTCTCGCGCGGCTTCGCGGCAGGCGGTGCCCCACAATGGTTCTGCAAAGCTGCGCCTGCGGGCATGCCGCCCAGGGGGCGCCTCTGGGACGCCGAGCCGCGCAAGGGTGAGTGTCGGCGCGCGCAGCGCGCTTCGTCCTCTGACTCGCCGAAGCTGTCTGAGCGGAGCGCGCAAAGCGCGCGCAGCGAGTTCTTCGGCGCGACCGAACCCTGAGCAGCACAGGGGAGTCGCCGCAGGCGACCGTTCCAGTGAAGCTCCCTGGGCGGCATGCCCGCAGGCGCAGCTTTGCCGCGAGGCAAAACGGGAGCAACACACACTATGACCCGCATCCTCATCGTCGATGACGACGCTGCCCTGCTTCGGCTGCTGTCGCTTCGCCTGCGGCATGAGGGCCATGAAGTCATCGAGGCCAGCAGTGGCGAAGCAGCGCTCGCGAAGCTGGACCACGAACTTCCCGCCCTGTTGATCACCGACCTGCGCATGGGCGGCATGGACGGGCTGCAGCTGTTCGAGGCGGTGCACCGGCGCCACCCGCTGCTGCCGGTGCTGATGCTCACCGCGCACGGCACCATCCCCGACGCGGTCAAGGCGCTGCAGCGCGGCGTGTTTGGCTACATCACCAAGCCTTTCGAGGCTCGCGAGCTGATGGCCGAAGTGGAGCGGGCGCTGGCTGCGTCCAGCGCGCTGGGCGCCGACATGCCGGGCGACGAACCCGGCGAGGCCTGGCGCGAATCCATCCTCACGCGCAGCCCGCGCATGGAACAGGTGCTGACCGAGGCACGCCTGCTGGCGCAAAGCGACGCGTCGGTGCTGATCCATGGCGACAGCGGCACCGGCAAGGAACTGCTGGCGCGCGCCATCCATGCCGCCAGCCCGCGCGGGGGCGCACCGCTGGTGGCCGTGAACTGCGGCGCCATCCCCGAGAACCTCATGGAGTCCGAGCTGTTCGGCCACGTCAAGGGCGCCTTCACTGGCGCGGTGCGCGACAACCCCGGCCTGTTCGTGAGCGCCCAGCGCGGCACGGTCTTCCTGGACGAAATCGCCGATCTGCCGCTGGCCATGCAGGTCAAGCTGCTGCGCGTGCTGCAGGAGCGCGAGGTGCGCGCCGTGGGCGGCGCGCGCGCGCAACGCATCGACGTGCGCGTGATCAGCGCATCGCACCGCCGGCTGGAAGACGAGGTGGCCGCGGGGCGCTTCCGCGAAGACCTGTTCTACCGCCTGAACGTCGTGGGCCTGCACCTGCCCGCGCTGGCCGGGCGGCGCGAGGACATCCCCCTGCTGGCGCACCACTTCCTGGTGACGCTGGCCCAGCGCTACGGCAAGGCCGTGCGCGGCTATGCACCCGGCGCACTGGAGGCGCTGGCCGCCGCGCCCTGGCCGGGCAATGTGCGCCAGCTGCAGAACGTGGTGGAGAAGTGCGTGGTGCTGAGCACCACGGCGCAGGTACCGCTCACGCTCGTGCAGCGCGCGCTGTCCACCCAGGGCGGCGAGCACCTGCCGTTTGACGAGGCGCGCCGGCAGTTCGAACGCGACTACCTCACCCAGGTGCTCAAGCTGACCAGCGGCAACGTCACCCAGGCCGCCAAGCTGGCCCAGCGCAACCGCACCGATTTCTACGCCTTGCTCGGGCGCCACCAGATCGACCCCGCCGCGTTCAAGGCGTGATGTATTCACGCCCGAGGGTGTCGGGGTTTGCCGACAGCGCAAGTCGTTGATTCCAAAGGACTTGCAGCTCAAACCGCGTGGCAGCTGTCGGCAATCACCGACAGTGCCCGCGCGGGCCGGACGCGCAAGTTGTTGATTTCATTGGGTTTTCAGGTTGGCACGGGAGTTGAGACAGCCAAGGCATCTCAACCTGCCACAACGCAAACCCATGAACACCCGCATCATCCTGAGCCTGCGCAATCGCCGCCGCATCACTGTCTTCAACCGCGCACTGCTGGGCGCCCTGGCCGCCATGGCGCTGACCGCCTGCGGTGGCGGCGACGCCGAACCGGAAGTCCCCGAGGTCGCACAGGCGCCGCAGGGCGCCACGGTCGCCAGCACGGTCACCATGACCAAGGTGGCTTTCACCAACGCCGACGGCCAGGCGTTGACCGGCTTTCTGTTCCAGGACAGCGCGGCCACGCCGCGCAACGCCGCCGTGGTCATGATGCATGGCTGCGCCGGCGTGTGGTCCTACGGCGTGGAGTCCAAGGAGGCGCAGCCGCCCATCAAGGCGCTGTCGCACATCCACAAGCGCTGGGGCGAGAACCTGGCGCGCGCCGGCTACACCGGCCTGCTGGTGGACAGCTTCAGCGCACGCGCGCTCACCAATGAATGCAACAACGGCAGCGCCGGCCTGAACGAAGCCACCGTGCGGCCCAAGGACGCCGCCGCCGGCCGGGCCTGGCTGCTGGCCAACCAGCATGCGGCCGCGGGCCGCATCGCCCTGCTGGGCTGGAGCAACGGCGCCAGCGCCGTGATGGCCAGCATGGACCAGACGAACGAAGGCACGCCCGGCAGCAAGCCGTTCAAGGAAGCATTTGCCTTCTACCCCGGCTGCGGCCTGATCAACGAGTTTGGCGGCAATGCGTCAACCGCCGACAAGACCACCTGGCTGCCCTATGCGCCCGTGACGATCCACCATGCGGCCACCGACCCGCTGTACACCGACGGCAAATGCAGCAACCGCGTCAGCGTGGCCACCACGCTGGGCGCGGGCAACGCCACCGGCAATGCCGTGGCCATGACGGTGCACAGCGCAGCGCGCCACAGCTTTGACCAGATCGACATCACCAAGGCCATCGCGTCGCCCTACACCACCGCCGACCGTGACGCCCAGATCGCCGCGGACGCCGCCGTGATGGACCGCCTGGCCACGATTTTCAGCAACTGACTTCAACACTTTTCAAGGAGCAACCCATGACCCCCCAACAGATCACCCTCGTGCAGGCCACTTTCGCCGACGTCAAGCCCATTGCCACCACGGCCGCGGAGCTGTTCTACAACCGCCTGTTCACCCTGGACCCGGCGCTGCGCCCGCTGTTCAAGGGCGACATGGGCCAGCAGGGCCAGATGCTCATGAGCATGATCGGCGCGGCCGTGAGCGGCCTGAAGGATCTGGAGCGCCTGGCCCCCGTGGTGCGCCAGCTGGGTGCGCGCCATGTGCGCTATGGCGTGCAGGCACAGCACTACGCCACCGTGGGCAGTGCGCTGCTGTGGACGCTGGACCAGGGCCTGGGCGACAAGTTCACGCCCGCCGTGCGCGAGGCCTGGACGGCCGCCTACACGCTGCTGTCCGACGTGATGCTGCTGGGCGCCATGGAAGAAGAGGCGGCCATCTCCGGGTGACAATCACCGGGTGAAAATCCAGCTGCTGTCCGACCTGCACCTTGAAGTCCAACCCGGCTTCACGCTGCACCCCGCCCCCGATGCCGACCTGCTGGTGTTGGCCGGTGACGTCGGCTCCTACCAGTACGGCTCGCGCCTGCCGGGCGCGGACTTTGGCCTGGAACGCTTTTCACCCCTGCGCGGCTGGCCCGTGCCGGTGCTGTACGTGCCCGGCAATCATGAATACGACGCGATCGAATTCGACGCCACGCATGCGCGGCTGCGCGAGACCTGCGAGCGCCTTGGCATTACCTGGCTGGAACGCGAGACGCTGGTCACCGGCGGCAGGCGCTTCATTGGCACCACGCTGTGGAGCGACTTTGACGCGCTGGCGGCGCAGGCGCGCCCCGCGCAGCAACTGAAGGCGCGCGAGAAGGCCTTTCGCGCCGCCAACTGGTATTTGCGCACCACCGGCACCACGCGCCACGGCCAGCCCTGGCTGGCCGAACAGGTGCGCGAGCAGGCGCTGGTGTGCCAGCAATGGCTGCGCGAGGCGCTGGCCGCGCCCTTTGACGGCGACACGGTGGTGGTGACGCATTTCGCGCCCAGCCTGCACAGCGCCGACCCGCGCTACGGCCTGGTGCCGGGCACCGCCGGCTTTTGCAACGCGCTGGACGATCTGCTGCCTATGGCCAAGGTATGGATGCACGGCCACCTGCACTGCCCCAGCAACTATGTGCACCACGGCTGCCGCGTGGTGGCCAACCCGCTGGGCTACGCCGGCAAGGGCGAGCAGCAGGGCTTTCGCGAGCGGTTCTGCGTGGAGGTCTGAGGCGCTATGGCGCCTTGTGCGGAACGAGTTTGACCTGCAGGTCGCAGCCCACTGCCATGGCATACCGCTTCAACGTGGCCAGTGAAGGCGCATGCCGCCCTGCGGATTCGAGGCGCGAAATGGCGCTCTTGGTCGTACCCATGCGCTCGGCCACCGCGTCCTGCGTCAGACCCGCCTTGGCGCGCGCCTTGAGCATCTGGCTCGCCAGCGCGTACTCCAAGGCCAGCTCCTCGTAGGCCTCGGTAAAACCCGTGCGCTTGCGGGCCTTTGCAATGAACGCGGCATGCTCGTGCCGCACGGGCGTGTATTTCAGGTCAGCCATGTTGGACCTCCTTGAGGCGCTTTCGCGCAAGTTTCAGTTCACTATCAGGCGTCTGCTGGGACTTCTTGATGAATGCGTGCAACACAATCACCCGCTTGCCGATCAGGAAGCAGTAGAAGGCCCGGCCAATTCCAGCCCGCCCGCGTGGCCGCAGTTCAAACAGTCCGTCACCGAATGCCCGTGAATAGGGCAGCCGCAGGCTCGGCCCATGCTCCACCAGAAGCTCGACCAGCCGTGCATAGTCGGCAAGCATGTCGACTGGCCACGATTCGATTTCGATCAGGACTTTTTCGTGAAAGTACTCCACCTGAAACGTCATGCCGGGATGTTAGCAAATTTGCTAACGAACGCGCGGGCAAACTCCAAGGCGGCTGAATATGGCGATGCCCGCAACGGCGAACCCGGATCTACCGCGCGTTCAACCCGTCAAAGCACGTGCTCAGCACCAGTTCCACGATCTGCGCGTCGGTGTGCTGGCCGCCGGCTTTCAGGAACTCCAGCACCGGGTCGCAGGCTCGGGCGTACAGCGTGTACAGCACCGCAATGGGCGGCAAGGCGGGGTTCAGCGTGCCTTCTTTCTGGGCCGCTTCGATCCAGCCGCCCAGCTGGTCGCTGATGGCCATGAGGCCGTCCAGGTAGTCGCGGTTGGCCATGAGCGTGGCCCGCAGCGTGGAATTCTGGCTGGGCAGCGACGGCATTTCACCGGCCAGCTGTACCTCCATGGTCCAGCGCGCCACGGTGCGCAGCTTGTCCAGCGGGCTCAAGCTTGCCGGCACCTGGCCCAGGTATTCCTGCGCGCGGCGCATCACGCGCACCATCGCCGCAGCGGCCAGGTCTTCCTTGCTGGGGAAATGTTTGTAAAGGCTTGCTTTCGCAATACCGACGGCGGCTGCGACTTCATCGACCGTCATGGCGTCAAAGCCTTTTTCGGCCAGCAGCCGGTTGACGGTATGCACGATGGCGTCTTCGCGCGCGCGGAGCATCTGCTCCTTGAAAGAGACTTTCACTGGTTTGTCGCTGCTGCCCATGCCTTGAGTTTAACCGCGCACGTCTGAAAGCAAATGGATGGTTTACTTCGCAACCCTTCAGTCGCACTTCAAACGGGCAGTATCCAGCGCGTCAGCGGTCTTCGTCCGGCGGCTGCTCGCCCAGCGTGATGTAAAAGGTGGCGCCCTCGCCGGGCCGCGATTCGGCCCAGACCTGGCCGCCATGGCGCGCCACGATGCGCCGTACATTCGCCAGGCCCAGGCCAATGCCCGGAAATTCGCCCACGCCATGCAGGCGCTGGAACGCACCGAACAGCTTGTCGGCATAGGCCATGTCAAAGCCCACGCCGTTGTCACGCACATAAAAGGCCAGGCCGGCGTCGCCCCGGCTGGTGGCGGCGCGCCCCATCTGGATGTCTGCCTGCTCCCGCGTGGCGGTGAATTTCCAGGCATTGCCCAGCAGGTTTTCCAGCACCAGGTCCAGCAGCCGCGGGTCGCCCTGCACCCGCAAGCCGTCTTCGACCGTCACGGATACCACCCGCTGCGGCTCCTGTTCGCGCAGCCCGTCCAGCACCCGGCGCGCGCGGGCCGACAGGTCCACCGCCTCCCAGCGCAGGCTGGCGCGCGACAGCTGGGCCAGGCTCAGCAGCGCGTCGATCATGTCGCCCATCTGGCGCACGCCCGCGCGCACCCGGCGCAGGTAATGCGCCGCACGCTCGGGTGCGGGCGGCGGGTCGCGCTCCAGCGCCGCGCTGAAGCCGTCAATCGCCGCCAGCGGCGCGCGCAGGTCGTGGGCCACCGACGACGAGAACGCCTCCAGCTCGCGGTTGGCTGCCTCCAGCTGGCCGGTGCGCTGGCGCACGCGCTGCTCCAGCAGCGCATTGAGGCGCACGATCTCGTCGTGCGCGCGTTTGCGCTCGCGGATGGTCACGATGCCAAAGGCCAGGTTGTCCGCCAGCTCCTGCAGCAGGTGCACTTCGTCGTCTTTCACCGGCCGGGTGTCCGCGCCGTACAGCGCCAGCAGGCCGAAGCTGCGCGTATCGTCGCGCAGCGGCAGGCAGATCAGGCTGCGCAAGCCGCGCGCGAGCGCCGCGTCCTGCCACAGGAAGCCGCTGTCCTCTTTCGTGATGTCCTCGCTCACAAACGCCTGCCCGTTGCGCACCGCCCGCCCGGCAGGCCCGCGTCCACGCGGATCGCCGTTGCGCCAGCTCAGCTTGATCTCGTCCAGGTAACCCTGCTCCTCGCCCGCATGCGCCATGGGCCGTATCAGGCCTTCGCCGTCCTCCTGCGCATAGCCCACCCAGGCCATGCGGTAGCCGCCCACCTCCACGGCCAGGCGGCAGACTTCGTCCAGCAGCCGGGGTTCGTCGTCCAGCCGGACCAGCGCCTCGTTGCAGCGGCTGAGCATCTTGAGCGAGCGGTTGGTCCAGGCCAGGCGCTGCTCAGCCAGCTTGCGCTGCGTCACGTCGCGCACCGTGCCCACGATGCGCTCGACCTGCCCTGTGGCGCCAGTGACCGGGAATGCGTCATTGCGCACCCAGCGCAGCGCGCCATCAGGCCGGGTGATGCGGAATTCCGCCACCGTGGCATGGCCTTCGCGCTGGCGGCCGATGTCCTGGCGCACCTGCTCCATGTCGTCGGGGTGGACGGACGCCAGAAACGACCAGGGCTTTTCCATGACGCTGGCGACGCTCTGGCCCCACACGCGCTCGTAGGCCGGGCTCACGTACAGCAGGGTGTCGCCGGCCAGTTGGCGCACATAGAACACATCGTCCACGGTGTCGGCCAGCTCGCGAAAACGCGACTCGCTGGCCTGCACGGCCTGCGCGGCGCGGTCGCGCTCCAGCGCGATGCGCACCAGGCGCGCCGCCGTTTCGATCAGGGCCAGCGCCTGCGGTCCGGGGCGCTGCACGTCGCGGTGGTAAATGGCAAAGGTCGCCAGCGGCTCACCCTCGCCCGACAGCACCGGCATGGACCAGCAGGCGCGCAGGCCGTACGTTTGCGCCAGCGCGCGAAAGTCCGCGGTCAGCGGATCGGTTTCGATGTCCACCACCGCGACCATTTCGCGCCGGAACGCCGCGGCTCCGCAGGCACCGCCATGCTCGCCCACCGGCAAGCCGTCCAGCTGCTGGCGCAGCGCCGCCGGCAGGCTGGGCGCGGCGGCCACGCGCAGCGACGCGCCGTGCACCAGCATCACCGAGGCCACGCCCCCGCCGGCCTGCACTTCCACCAGCCCGACCACCGCGTCCAGCACCTGCGCCAGCGGCGCGCCGGCGGCAATCAGCTCCAGCACCTGTTCCTGGCGCTCGCGCTGGCGCTGGGCGCTCTTGCGCGCGGTGATGTCGGTGAACACCGCCAGCGCACCCATCGGCTGCTGCTGCGCATCCAGCAAAGGCCGCAGGTTGCTGCTGAGGATGCGGTCGCTCATGTCTTCCACCCGCACCAGCACCTCGTATTCGTCCAGGTTTTCACCCCGCAGCGCACGCACCAGTGGCCGCTCATCCTCGGTCAGCGGGGCGGAGCCATCGGGCTGGTACAGCTCGTGCCACCGGCGCCACTCGCCCAGGCTTTCGTCCGGCTGGCGCGTCTGGAAAAACCGCTCGGCCGCCGTGTTGAACAGCAGGAAGCGGCCCTGCATGTCCACGGCCACCACGCCTTCGCGCATGCTGTTGACGATCAGCTCCAGCATGGCCTGGCTGCGGCCGGCTTCGTCCAGCGTCCTGTCCAGCACCTCCTGGCGCGCCTGCATGGCCGCGGCCATGCGGTTGATGGCCCGCCCCAGGCGCGACAGCTCATCGCGCCAGCTGGCGGGCGCGGCGTCCACGCGCGCGGCCAGGTCGCCCGCTTCTACCTCATGCACCACGCGCAGCATGTTGCCCGCCGGGCGCAGGATCATCCGCGTGCCGATCCACCAGGCGCCCGCCACCCCCAGCAGCACGGCCACAGCCAGCGCTGCCATCTGCTCCACCAGGCTCCGCCAGGACGGCGCCAGGATCTGGCCGCGCGGCCTGCTGGCCACCACCACCAGGCCCGGGCCGGGCTGGTCGTTGCCGCGCGCAACGGCGCTGAATGCATAGACCCGGTCCACGCCCTGCGCATCGGTCGCTTCACGCAAGCCGGAGTCGCGCGTCTGCAGCGCCTGGCGGATGGCGGCATCAGGCACTTCGCGCCCCAGCGCCGCCTGTGCAGCCGCCTCGCTGCCCGGCTGCGTTGCCAGCAGGACGCCCCGGCGGTCGGTCAGCGCCAGGGCCAGCGCCTGGTCCGCCCCATCTGCCGCCAGCGCCCGCCCCAGCGCCGTGGCATCCAGCGCGGCCACGGCCACGCCCGCCAGCGTGCCGTCGGGCCTGTACACCGGCGTGCCAAAGCTCAGCATCGGCCGCTGCGCGCCTTGCGCCGCCTGGTAATCCCCCATGGCAAAGGCATCCCCAGCCAGCGCGGCGCGCACAAAGGCCTGGTCGCCCAGGTTGACGTCGGGGCCGTCTTGCGGCGCCCTGCAGCCCAGGCGGCCGTCGGGCGTGGCCAGGCCCAGCAACACATAGCCGGGGTAGCCCTCGAGCATGCTTTTCATGAACGCCGGGCACAGGCCCAGGCCGGCATCCTTCACGGCCGGCGCGCTGGCCATGGCCTGCAGCAGGGAATGGGTGCGGTCCACCAGGCGCTGCTGGCGCGCCGCGGCCAACCGCGCTTCGGTCAGCAGGCCGGCGCGCGCCTGTGCCAGCGCAGCATCGCGCTGCGCCAGCGCCGACAGGGTGACCAGCACAAACACCGGCACCAGGGCCGCGGCCACGAGCAGGGCCAGCTGGGTGCGCAACCCCAGGGACTTCAGCATCCGGTCTCCCCTCTTGGTGCGTGACGCGCGGCGTCACGGGCAGTGTGCGATGAGGATACTCCGAGTCCCTGCGCGCGCCTACAAGGCCAAACCCGATGCAGGGATTTCAGGAAACCGACACGGGCTGCGAGTCGGCCACGAAGATGTTCTTGCGGTAGTCCGGCGCCGCTTCCTTGAGCATCGCGTCCAGGCGGTCCAGCACTTCCTGCGCGTTGTCGCCCTGGCCCGGCACCAGCGCCACGGCGATCTTGGGGCGCACCGCCAGCCCCATGGGCATGCGCGAGAACGGCATGATCAGGCGCGCCAGCACCTTGGAACCCACCGAGGCGCCGCGGTCGGGCGGGATCGGGCCCTCGATCAGGATGCCGTAGCGCGACTCGCCCACGCGCGCGACCGTGTCCACGTCGCGCACCAGCGAGGTCAGCCGCCCGGCCAGGCGCAGCAGCACCTCCAGCACCGCCTTGCGGCCGAATTCCTCGCGCAGCTTGTGCAGGTTGGTGAAGTCCACCAGCACCACGGCGCTCTGGCAGTTAAAGCGCTGCGAGCGCTCGATCATGCCGCGCAGGCGGTGGGCGAACACGTCGTCATTGACCAGGCCGGTCAGCGGGTCCACCTGGTCCAGGTGGCTGATGCGGCGGCGGTAGTCGCGCCGCTCCTGGCTGCGCAGGATCAGCAGCAGGAACACCGCCGGCAGGGTGACGGCCAGCGCCAGCTGGATGGCGTGCTGGGTCCAGAAGCCCAGCGGCACCAGCGCCAGCCAGCGGGCCACCGGGAACGGCAGCGCCACCAGCATGGGCACGAAGGCTGCCAGCAGCCAGCGCGCGAAACGGTCGCCGTGGTACCAGGCCCACGTCAGGCCCGCCAGCCCCACCACCGTGAGGCTGATGACCACCCCCAGCAGCACATGCAGCCGCGCGGGGCTGGGCAGCCAGTAGCAGGCGGCAGCCGCCGCCACAGCCATCGCGGCCAGCGCGCAGAACAGCCAGTGCACCGTCGTCGAGCGGGCCCGCAGCGATGCCGTGAGCGCGATGAACACCAGCAGCGGCGCAAAGCTCAGCGCCGGCATCACATACTCGGCGGCGTCGGCCCAGCGCGGCGCCTGCGGCCACAGGTGCAGGCCCGCCACGCCCACGCCGACGGCCACCGACGCATTGATCGCCAGCGCATAGACGCTGAACCATGCATAGGCCATGTCGCGCATGACCACGGCGCTGACCACCGCGAAGATGGCCACCATGCCCAGCAGGCCGAAGTACATGCCGTGGGCCAGCGAGATGCGCTGCTGCTCGGCGGACAGGCCGCTTTCGCTGACAAACTGGATCGGCGTGCTGAAGCTGTTGCTGGCCTCGATGCGCAGCATGTAGCTGCCGATGTCGGCCGCCGACACGGCCATCGGCAGGATGGGGTACAGGTGCGGCAGCGGCCAGCTGGCCACCGGAATATGGTCGCCCGCCGTGTGGAACGACCAGCCGTGGTCGGTACGGGTGAACAGCGTCACCCGGTCCAGCCCGGCATTGGGCAGCTTGATGTACCAGCGCTCGTGGTCGGGCGCGGGCGGCACGGTAAAGCGGATCCACAGGACCTGGCCGGGCCGCAGCGGGTACAGGCCGGAATGCGTGGGCTGCAGCGCAATGGCCGGCAGCTTGAGCACGCTTTCCAGGTCAGCCCGGCCGCTGGTGTCTGTCCAGGCGTCGCCCCAGTCGGCCAGCGCGACGGGCTGCTTTTGCACGTCCAGGTCCAGCACGGTGCGCGCGCCGGCCTGGCTGCTCCCCAGGCAGAGCAGCAAGCCGGCCAGAAGGCCGATGTTCAGACGGGTGACCAGCCAACGATACATTTTGTATCGTTTGATTGGATACCCGGTTCAGGGGTTCGTCAAGGCGGTGCCGGCGGCCCGTGTAAGTGCGGTGCTCAGGGCGTCCAGTACGTCGGATTCGAGGTTCCAGCAGTGCCAGTACAGCTGGATCGGCAGCTTGTGGCCGGGCGCAATGTCCACCAGCGTGCCCTGCTCCAGCAGGCCGCGCACCAGCAGCTCGGGCAGGATGCTCACGCCCCAGCCGGCCAGCACCGCGCGCACCTGGCCTTCGGAGCTGGGCACGAACAGCTGGTTGAGCGTGACGCGCTTCAAGCCAAAGGCCTTGCCGACGAACTCGGTCTGGCCGTCGTCCTTGCGGTTGAAGGCAATGAACGGCACGCCGCGAAAGTTGTGCGGCGTGAGGCCCTGTGGCACATGGGCTTTGGCATAGCCGGCCTCGGCCACGGCGATGTAGTCCATGGCGCCCAGCGGCACGACCTTGCAGCCGCGCAGCGCCTGCCTGAGCGTGGTGACGCAGCCCAGCACCTGGCCTTCACGCAGCCATTCGTGGGTGAAGTCCTGGTCGTCGGTGATGATCTCCAGCGGCAGGCCCTGGCGCGCCAGGTCGCCCACGGCGCCCAGCGCCCAGGTGGCGATACTGTCGGCGTTGACCGCGATGGAGATGCGCTCTTCCTCGCGGCCGCTGCCGGTGGAGCTGGGCGCCAGCTCTTTCAGGTCGCGCTCCAGGTCGGCGCGCAACAGGCGCAACTGCTTGGTGTGCTTGAGCAGCAGCTGCCCCGCCGAGGTGGGCTTGAGCGGGCGGCTGCGCACGATCAGCACCGTGCCCACCTGCGCTTCCAGCGCGCGCAAGCGCTGGGACACGGCCGACTGGGTGATCGACAGCCGCTGGGCGGCCCGCTCGAAACCGCCCTCCTCGACAATCGCGGCCAGGCATTCAAGGGCGTCGGGGTCAAACGTGCTCATCCGCTGCGATCCATTAGGTGTACTGATGTTTTCTCTTAGAGTTTAATTTTTCTTTTATTCAGCGGCAAGCTCCGCCACACTCGCACCCATGAAAGTTCTTGTCCTGGGCGCCGGCATCATCGGCACAAGCACCGCCTGGCACCTGCTGGAGCGCGGCCATGAAGTCACGGTGGTGGAGCGCCAGCCCGGCGCGGCGCTGGAGACCAGCTTTGCCAATGCCGCGCAGATTTCCGTGAGCTACTGCGAACCCTGGGCCAACCGCGATGCGCCGCTGAAGCTGCTGAAATGGATGTTCCGCAATGACGCGCCGCTGCTGTTTCGCCCGCAGGTTGACTGGCAGCAATGGCGCTGGGGCCTGCAGTTCCTGGGCCAGTGCAACGACCACGCCTTCGAGCGCAACGTGCAGCAGCTGGTGGCGCTGGGCGCCTACAGCCACGCCGCCCTGAAGGACATGGTGCGCGCCACGGGCATCGAATACAACCGACTCACGCGCGGCATCGCGCACTATTTCACCGACCAGAAGTCATTCGACGCCGCGGGCGACGCCGCCCGTCTCATGCAAAGGTACGGCGTGCAGCGCCGCGTGGTCAGCCGCGACGAGCTGTTGCGCATCGAGCCCGCGTTCAAGTCATTCGGCCACCGCATCGTGGGCGGCACCTACACCGCCAGCGACGAAAGCGGCGACGCCCATGTGTTCACCCAGGCGCTGGCGCAGCGGTGCGCCGCGCGCGGCGTGAAGTTCCTGTACAGCCATGACATCGAGCGGCTGGAGCAGGCCGGCGGCTCGGTGGAGGCCGTGCACGTGCATGACCAGCTCACCGGCAACCGCCGCGCGTTGCGTGCCGATGCCGTGGTGGCGGCCTGCGGCAGCTACACCGCCCCCTTGCTGCGCACCGTGGGCGTGGACCTGCCCATCTACCCCGGCAAGGGCTACAGCGCCACCTTCAAGCTGAACAAGCCCGAACTCGCTCCCTATGTGAGCACCATTGACGACGAAGTCAAATGCGCGATGAGCCGCCTGGGCGACGAGCTGCGCGTGGCCGGCACGATCGAGCTGGGCGGCTACGACCTGTCGCTGGACACGCCGCTGGCCCAGGCGCGCTGCCGCATGCTGGCCGAGCGCATCGAGGCGGTGCTCCCCGGCGTGTGCGATACGCGCAGCGAGGCCGAAGGCGGCAACCCGCGATTCTGGACCGGCCTGCGCCCTGCCACGCCAACCAACATTCCCTACATCGGCCGCACGCGCGTGGGCCGGCTGTGGGTCAATGCCGGCCACGGCACGCTGGGCTGGACGCATGGCGCGGGCTCGGGCAAGGCGCTGGCCGAGCTGCTCAGCGGCGAGCAGCCCGCCATGGCCTTCGGCTTTTACGGCATGGAGCGCGCCAAGAGCAGCCTGGCCCACGCGTAGGCATCGTCCTACATCCGCAGGCACGCCCTTCAAGAATAATGGGCGACCGTTTCTTCCGGGCCGCCTGCCATGACCCTGCCCCCCCTGCGCGCGCGCTTGCCGGTTGCCGTGGCCCTGGCCTGGGCCTGCCATGGCGCCCATGCCCAGACCCTGGCCACCAGCCTGGTGGACCTCTCGCTGGAGCAGCTGTCCAACATCCAGGTCACGTCGGTAGCCAAGCGCGAGCAGCGCCTGGCTGATGTGGCCGGCGCCGTCTACGTCATCAGCCAGGACGACATCCGCCGCGCGGGCGCCACCAGCCTGCCCGAGGCGCTGCGACTTGCGCCCAACCTGCACGTGGCGCGCGCTGACGCCAACCAGTACGCCATCTCAAGCCGCGGCCAGAACTCGGTGCTGGCCAACAAGATGCTGGTGCTGATTGACGGGCGCACGGTCTATTCACCGCTGTTTTCGGGCGTGTTCTGGGAAGCGCAGGACGTGATGCTGGAGGACGTCGAACGCATCGAGGTGCTCAGCGGCTCGGGCGGCACGCTGCACGGCTCCAACGCGGTCAATGGCGTGATCAACATCATCACGCGCGCGGCGGGCGACACCCAGGGCGCGCTGGTCAGCGCCGGCACGGGCAACCGCGACAGCGCGGTGGCCGCGCGCTGGGGCGCCAGCACGGCCGCGGGCACGGCTTACCGGCTGTATGCGCGCCACACCCGGCGCGACGCCTCCCAGCTGGCCAGCGGCGCGCCGCTGCGCGACGCGGCCCGCATGGCACAGGCCGGCTTTCGCGCCGACCGCACCGACGGCGCCAGCCGCCTGACGCTGCAGGGTGACCTGCATGAAAGCCAGATCGACGAGGCCGTGTCAGCGCGCCGCGTCTCGGGCGTGAACCTGCTGGGCCGCTGGCGTGGCAACGTGGCCGGTGGCCAGGGCCAGCTGCAGGCCTACTTTGACCGCGCGATACGCGACGCGCCGTCGTCGGTACGCGACGTGCTGGACACCTTTGACATCGAATACCAGCATGCGCTGGCCCCGCGGGGGGCGCACAACATCCTGCTGGGCGGCGGCTGGCGCACGCAGCACGACGACGTGACCAACTACGTGCCCGCCGTGCTGGCCCTGCTGCCGGCCAAGCGCCGGCTGAACCTGGCCAATGTGTTCGCCCAGGACGAGATCGCCCTGGGCAGCCGCGTGAAGCTCACGCTGGGCCTGAAGCTGGAGCACAACGACTACACCGGCCTGGAGCACCTGCCCAGCGCCCGGCTGGCCTGGGACGTGGCGCCCAACCACCTGCTGTGGGCGGCGGTGTCGCGCAACGTGCGCGCACCCGCGCGGGTGGACCGCGACTACGTCATTCCCCTGCTGCCCCAGGGCAGCCCGAATTTCCAGTCCGAAATCGCCCGGGTGTACGAAGTGGGCTGGCGTGCCCAGCCCAGCCCGGTGCTGTCGTACGCGCTCACGCTGTACCACCACGACTTCTCGCGCCTGCGCTCGGTGGACCTGTCGCCCGCCGGCGGCTCGCTGAACAACAACGTCGAGGGCCGCCTGAGCGGCCTGTCCGGCTGGGCCGCGTGGCGCGTGTCCGACCACTGGCGCATGACGGCCGCCTACATCCACAACGACCAGCAATTCAGGGCGCGCCCCGGCGTGCCGCCGCCCATCCTCATCAACTCGCTGGGCAACGACCCGCGCTACCGCGTGTCGCTGGGGTCGTCGTTTGACATCGGCCGCACGGTGGAACTGGACCTGCAGGTGCGCCGCGTGGGCGCGCTGCCCGACCCGGCCGTGCCCGCCTACACGGCGCTGGACGCACGCCTGGGCTGGCGCGTGAACCCCGCCCTGGAGGTGTCGGTGACCGGGCGCAACCTGAACCACGCGCGCCATGTGGAGTGGGGCAACGGCGTCAGCACGCCGCGCAGCGTATTTGTACAGGCGGTGTGGCGGCACTGATGGGACACCTGAACGCGCCCCCGCTGCAACCGCGCTGGCGGCGCGCCGTGCTGGCGCGCCTGCGGCGCCTGGCCGTGCTGCTGCTGCTCGCCGGCGCCGGCGTGGCCACCGCGCAGACGGCACGCGACCGCGCGTCGGACACGCTGATCAAGGCCGCATTCCTGCACAAGTTCGCCAGCTTCGTCGAATGGCCCGAGGGCAGCTTTGCCAGCACCACCAGCCCCTTGCGCATCGGCGTGCTGGGCGACGACGACGTTTTCCGGGACCTGGCCGACACCTCGCGCGACCGCGACCGCGACGGACGACCGGTGCAGGCCCTGCGGCTGGCACCGGGCGATGCGCTCAACGGCTACCACATCTTGTACATGAAAGGCAGCAACGCCCGGCTGGCCGAATGGCTGGCCCGCGTGCCCGAGGCCGTGCTGACGGTGACCGACTCGGACGGCGCACTGCCGCGCGGCGGCGTGATCAGCTTCTTCCTGGAAGACGGCCGGGTGCGCCTGGGTGCGTCGGTGGAAGCCGCCACCCGCCAGCGGCTGCGCCTGAGCCCGCGGCTGCTGTCGGCCGCGCGCATCGTGCAGGCCATACCGTGATCGGCCTGGCGCTGCGGCTACCATGCCGGGCATGAGCGCCCCGGCAACCCCACCCCACCCGACCCCCACCTCCCCCCACTTTCTGTTCCTCGTTGCCTCCACCCGCGAGCCGGGCCACCAGGGCAACACCGAATGGCTGGCCCGCCAAGCCGCCGCTGCCCTGCCAGGCGGCACCACCCAGACCTGGCTGGCGCTGTCCGGCATGCAGCTGCCGCCGTTTGTGGACCTGCGCCATACCGCCGGCCAGTACCCCGCGCCCGGCGGCGATCTGGCCCGGCTGCTGGACGCCACGATGGCGGCCACCGACATCGTGTTTGTCTCGCCGGTGTACTGGTACAGCATCCCCGCGCCGCTGAAAACCTACCTGGACCACTGGAGCGCCTGGATGCGCGTGCCCGGCCTGCCGTTCAAGGAGCAGATGGCGCACAAGACGCTGCGCCTGGTGACCACCAGCGGCGACCGCGCCAAGGCCCAGCCCATGATCGACTCGGTGCGGCTGTGCGCGCAGTTCCTGGCCATGGGCTGGGGCGACGCGCTGTGGGGCAAGGGCGGGCCGCCCGGCGCCGTGCAGGCCGACGCGGCGGCCGTGGCGGCGGCGGCAGGCTTCCTGCTGCGCCCGGGCACCCGCACGTGAGCACCGCGGCCGGCGCCACGCTGGGCATCGACTTCGGCACCTCCAACTCGGCCGCGGCCTGGCGCGTGGGCGATGGCCCGGCACGGCCGCTGCAGCTGGAGGGCGAGCACTTCGCGCTGCCCACCGCGCTGTTTTTCAACGCCGAAGACCGGCGCGTTCACTTTGGCCGCGATGCGGTGGCGCAATACCTGACCGGCGCCGACGGCCGGTTGATGCGATCCCTCAAGAGCCTGCTGGGCAGCGCGCTGCTGCTGGAGAAGACCGAGGTCAATGGCCAGGCCATCAGCTTCCAGGACATCATCGGCATCTTTTTGAAAGAGATCGTGGCGCGGGCACGCCAACAGACCGGCGCCGCACCCGCGCGCGTGGTGTTGGGGCGGCCCGTGCATTTCGTGGACGACGACCCGGCACGCGACGCGCTGGCCCAGCAGATGCTGCTGCAAGCCGCCCATGCTGCGGGCCTGGCCAACGTGAGCTTCCAGCTGGAGCCGATTGCCGCCGCGTTTGACTACGAACAACGCATCACGCGCGACAGCGTCGTGCTGGTGGCCGACATCGGCGGCGGCACCTCGGACTTCACCGTGGTGCGCCTGGGGCCGGCGCGCGCGCGGCCTGGCGCGGACCGCACGCAGGACGTCCTGGCCACGCGCGGCGTGCACGTCGGCGGCACCGACTTTGACCAGAAGCTCAGCCTGGAGCACGCCATGCCCCTGCTGGGCTTTCGCCATATCGGCCCGGGCCAGCGCGAAGTGCCCAGCGCCGTGTTCTTTGACCTGGCCACCTGGCACCTGATCCACTGGCGCTATGTGCCGCGCGCCCTGCGCGAGGCCCAGGCCCTGCGGGTGAACTACACCGACCTGAACCTGCACCGCCGCCTGATGACCGTGCTGGACCAGCGCCTGGGCCACCATCTGGCCAACGATGTGGAGCAGGCCAAGATCGCCACCAGCCAGACTGGCGGCGCGGCCGTGCTGGACCTGGGCTACATCGAGCGCGGCCTGCGCTCGGGCTTTGACGCTGGTGCCATGGCGCAGTACCTGCAGGCGCTGCTGGCGCGCGTGGTGCAGTGCGCGCAGGAATGCGTGCAGGCGGCGGGCCTGCAACCCAGCGACCTGACCGCCATCTACCTGACCGGCGGCTCGTCGGCGCTCATGCCTTTTCAGCGTGCGCTGCAGGCTGCGTTTGGGGATACGCCGCTGGTGGAGGGGGACCTGTTTGGCGGGGTGGCGGCGGGGTTGGTTTATGGGGCTGCCGGTTAATCTTTTGCGTGGGCAGCTTTTTTGCCCCGCAGGTTGGCGGCGACGCTGCCCTCCTCCGCGAATGTCCCCCGGGGCTTCGCCCCTCCTCCTTAATTTCGCTGCGGAGGGCACCATCACCACCAACCCGCTAAGTACGGGCATGCCACCGGTGGCGCGCAAACATTGCAGCTGGCTCAGGCGGGTGGGGCACTCTGCGCAGCGACATTAAGGAGGAGCCGGGCGAAGCCCGGCGGGGGACAGTCGCGGAGCAGAGTGCCCTGCCCGCCTGAGCCCGAAGTGATGTTGCAGCGAACAGCCCAATAGCGTGTCCGGCAACGGCCAGCAGAACCATCCTATGGCAAAGACAGTAAGGCCTCTGACACAGGAGCCCTTCATGCACATCACCAGCGAACCCGCCATCCTTTATTTCGGCACCCCCGTCGTCCTGGACGGCCAGCCCGACCGGCTGGACCCGGACAAGTGGCGGCCGCTGATCATGAGCTTCCAGAAGTTCTATGGCCTGGCACCGCAGCAGCTGCATGACCCGGCGCTGGCCAGCATCCCCGAGGCGATGTACCGCAGCCCCGACGTGGACCGCGCGCGCACGGCATGAAGTCACCCCGGCGCCGATAATCGGCGCTTGCCTGCCGATCACAACGCCCCACCGCTGCGCGTGCTGTCCGTCATCCCGCCGATGACGCAGCTGAACACGCCCTACCCGTCCACCGCCTACCTCACCGGCTTCCTGCGCTCGCGCGGCATGGATGCCGTGCAGGAAGACCTGGCGCTGGCCCTGGTGCTGCGGCTGTTGTCGCCCGAAGGCCTGCGCGCCGTGGCCGCCTGCGTGGACGCACTGCCCGCCGCCAAACACAGCCCTGCCGTGCAATCGTTCGCGGCGCAGCGTGACCAATACCTGACCACCATCGCGCCCGCCATCGCCTACCTTCAGGGGCGCGACAGCACATTGGCGCACCGCATCACGGGGCGCAACTATTTGCCCGAAGGGCCGCGATTTGAATCGCTGGACGTGTACGTGGACGACGACGGCGGCGACCCGCTGGGCTGGGCCTTTGGCGCCCTGGGCGTGCAGGACCGCGCACGCCACCTGGCCACGCTGTACCTGAACGACATCGCCGACGTGCTGCGCGACGCGGTGGACCCGCGCTTTGAATTCGTGCGCTACGCCGAATCGCTGGCGGGCAGCCAGCCCACCTTCGACCCGCTGGCCGAGGCGCTGGCCGCGCCGCCCAACCTGGTGGACGACACGCTGCAGGCGCTGACGCTGGAGGCCATCGCCCGCCACCAGCCCGGCGTGGTGCTGCTGTCGGTGCCGTTCCCCGGCGCGGTGTATGCGGCCTTCCGGATTGCTCAGACCCTCAAGGCGCACCACCCGCACGTCACCACCGTGCTGGGCGGCGGTTTTGTGAACACCGAGCTGCGCGAGCTGGCCGAGCCGCGCGTGTTTGACCACGTGGACTATGTGACGCTGGACGCCGGCGAGCGCCCGCTGCTCGCGCTGCTGGAGCACCTGCAGGGCCGGCGCGGGCGCCAGCGGCTGGTGCGCACCTTTGTGCGTGAAGAAGGTGTGGTGCGCTACATCAACATGGCCGAGCCCGACGTGGCCTTTGCCGAGGTGGGCACGCCCACCTGGGACGGCCTGCCGCTGGACAAGTACCTGTCGCTGCTGGACATGCTCAACCCCATGCACCGCCTGTGGAGCGACGGACGCTGGAACAAGCTGACCGTGGCCCATGGCTGCTACTGGAAGAAATGCAGCTTCTGCGACGTGAGCCTGGACTACATCAGCCGGTACGAGGGCGCGTCGGCCACGGTGCTGGCCGACCGCATTGACGCGATCGTGCGCGAGACCGGGCAGACCGGCTTTCATTTTGTGGACGAGGCCGCGCCACCCAAGGCGCTCAAGGCGCTGGCGCAGGAGCTGATCGCGCGCAACACCGGCATCTCGTGGTGGGGCAACATCCGGTTTGAAAAAACCTTCACCCCCGAGCTGTGCCAGCTGTTGGCCGACAGCGGCTGCATTGCCATCTCGGGCGGGCTGGAGGTGGCGTCGGACCGGCTGCTGGCCCTGATGAAAAAGGGCGTGAGCGTGGACCAGGTGGCACGTGTGACGCGTGCGTTCACCGACGCCGGCATCCTGGTGCATGCGTACCTGATGTACGGCTTTCCCACGCAGACGGTGCAGGACACGGTGGACGCGCTGGAATACGTGCGCCAGCTGTTTGAAAACGGCTGCATCCAGAGCGGCTTCTTCCACCGCTTTGCCTGCACCGTGCATTCACCCGTGGGCAAGAATCCCGAAGAATACGGCGTGACGCTGCAGCCCCTGCCGCCCGGCGCCTTCGCCAAAAACGACATCGCCTTTCACGACCCGACGGGCGTGGACCATGACGCGCTGGGTGGTGCGCTGAAAAAGGCCATTTACAACTACATGCACGGCATCGGCCTGGAGCAGGACGTGCGCAGCTGGTTCCCGTTCAAGGTGCCGAAGACGACGGTGGCTAAAAACCGGATTGAGCGGGCGTTGCGCGGGGCTTGATGGGTAGGGTAACTCGTCGGTAGAATTGAAACCATTACGGTTCCAAATTGGTGGTAACGCGATGCCCACGACCTTGACGCTCAAAAACATTCCCGATCTGGTCTACCAGCGGCTCAAGGCCTCTGCTGACGTGCACCGACGCAGCCTCAACAGCGAGGCCATCGTGTGCCTGGAGACCGTGCTGCTGGCCGCCAACGCCACCCCCGCCGACCGCCTGGCGCGCGCACGGGCGCTACGCGCCAGTTTGTCTGGCACGTTCGCCGCTCAAGACATTGACAAGCTCAAGCGCGAAGGCCGCCCATGATCGTGGTGGATTCGAACATCCTGGCGTACCTGTATCTCCCGGGCGACTTCAACGCCCGCGCCGAAGCGTTGCTGGAGCAAGACCCCGACTGGGCCGCACCACTGCTGTGGCGCAGCGAGTTCCGCAACGTTCTGGCGGGCTATTTGCGACGCGGCAACCTGACATTCGATGCGGCCGTCGCCATCCAGCAAGAGGCTGAATCTTTGATGCAGGGGGCGGAGTTTGAAGTGGACTCGCTCAAGGTGCTGGAGCTGGTGCACACCAGCAGTTGCTCGGCCTATGACTGCGAGTTTGTGGCGCTGGCGCGGCAGCTCAATGTGAAGCTGGTGACGATGGACAAGAAGGTGCTGCAGGCGTTTTCTTCGGACGCCGTGGCGTTACAGGCTCAGTAGCCATCCCTGTACAACTTATCTCGCCAGCCACCCCCACACCTTCGCCGCCGTCAGCGGCATCTGGATGGTCGGCGCCACAGATGCCTGGCCCGCGCGCGCCAATGCATCGGCCACGGCATTCACCACGCTGGGCGCGGCGCCTATCGTGCCCAGCTCGCCCACGCCCTTGACGCCCAGCGGGTTGTTCTTGCACGGCGTGGATTCGTCCATTTCGGTCACGAATTCGCAGGCCATCACGTCCGCACGCGGCGCGCAGTAGTCCATCAGGCTGCCGGTCACGGGCTGGCCGGTGTCGGTGTCATAAACCATGTGTTCCTGCAGCGCCTGGCCGATGCCCTGCACCGCGCCGCCGTCCAGCTGGCCGCGCACGATCATCGGGTTGACCACGCGACCCACGTCGTTGACGCTGCTGTAGCGCACCACCTGCACATCGCCGGTGGACGGGTCGATTTCAACCTCGCTCACATGGCAGCCATTGGGCCAGGTGGGGCCGCTCACGGTGCTGGTGCTGTCCATGTGGATGCGCCCGCCATCCTGCTTTGCGGCCAGCGCGAAGAGGTCAACGCCCACGTCGGTGCCTTTCACGGTGAAGCGGCCCGCTGCATAGGCAATGTCTTCGGCCGCAGCCTCCAGCTCTTTCGCGGCGAGCTGCTTCGCATGGTCGATGGTGCGCTCGGAGCCCACGCGCATGGCCGAGCCACCCGTGAACAGCGAGCGCGAGCCCGCGCTGCCAAAGCCGTCGCCGCGGTCGGTGTCGCCCAGGATCACCTTCACACGCTCGATGGGCACGCCAAACACGTCCACCACCAGCTGCGCCAGCGTGGTCGCAATGCCCTGGCCCATCTGGTTGACGGCGGAGAACACTTCGATGGTGCCGTCACCCTTCACATCGACAGTCACGCGCTCCTCGAACACGTTGCCACCCGTCCACTCCAGGAAGGTGCTGATACCCAGGCCCCGCAGCTTGCCGCCCGCCCTGCTCTGCGCGGCGCGCGCGTCAAAGCCGTTCCAGTCGGCCAGCGTGAGGCCCTGGTCCATCACCTTTTCAAACTGCCCGGTGTCATAGGTCTGGCCCATGGGATTCCTGTAGGGCATCTGGTCCGGGCGGATGAAGTTGCGCCGGCGCAGCGCGATGCGGTCCATGCCGGTCTGGCGCGCGGCTTCGTCCATCAGCCGCTCGATGGTGAAGATGGCCTCGGGCCGGCCCGCGCCGCGGTAGGCGCTGGTGGGTGCGGTATTCGTCAGCACCGCCTTGAAATGGAAATCAATCGTGGGGATGTCGTACACGCTGGTCTGCACCCAGGGGCCGATCAGCAGCTGGATGGCCACGCCCGTGCCGGTGGCATAGGCACCCACGTTGGCCAGCGAGCGCAGACGCAGCGCCAGCACCTTGCCGTCGGCGGCCAGCGCCATCTCGGCCTGCGTGCGCAGGTCGCGGCCGTGGGCCGTGGTCAGGAATTCCTCGCTGCGGTCGGCGATCCACTTGACGGGGCGGCGCAGCGTGTGGGCACACCAGGCCACGGCGGCGTCTTCGGGGTAGATGCCGGTCTTCATGCCAAAGCCGCCGCCCACATCACCCACGGTCACGCGCACCTGATCGCGCGGCAGGCCCAGGATGTCATTGCACAGCGAATTGCGCACGCCGCTGGGCATCTGGCTGCTCATGCGCAGCGTGAGGCGCCCGTCGTCCGCAATCCACGCCAGCACCGAGCGCGGCTCGATGGTCAGCGCCGCCACGCGCTGGTTGGTGATGCTGAGCTTGACCACATGCGCGGCGGCAGCAAACGCATCGTTGGCGGCGGCCTCGTTGCCGTGGCGCATTTCGGCGGCGATGTTGTCCGGCGCTTCGTCGCACAACGCGGGCGCACCGGCGGTGGTGGCAGCCGTCAGATCCACCACATGCGGCAGCTCTTCGTATTCCACATACACGGCCTCGGCGGCGTCGCGGGCCTGCTGCATCGTTTCTGCCACCACCATGGCCACCGCCTCGCCCACATGGCGCACGCGCTCATGCGCCAGCACGCGCCGCGGCGGCGTGGCACCGGGCGCGCCGCCCGCGCGCTTGAAGTTGGCGCTGCCGGGAATGGGCTTCACGCCGGCGGCCGCCAGCTCGGCGCCCGTGTACACACCCACCACGCCGGGCATGTCTTTGGCGGCGCTGGTGTCCACCGACACGATGCGGGCATGCGGATAAGGCGAGCGCACAAAGCACAGGCGCAGCTGGCCTTGCGGCGCGATGTCGTCGGTGTACTGGCCCGTGCCCTTGAGCAGGGCTTCGTCTTCCAGGCGCTTGACGGATTGGCCACTGCCGAAGCGGGTGGCGATGTCTGTGGTGTCGGTGGTCATTTTCAGAGTCTCGCTGATTTCGCTAACGTACGCTGGGCCCCAGCCGCTCGCTCATCCAGCGCAACAGATCCACCCACATCTGGCGCGTTTCGCTGTCCAGCGGGGTGCGCATGGCGTTGGGCAGCTCCACCGTCACCACGGGCACGCCCTTGTGCACGCCGCCGTAGTTGCCCAGTGAGCCAGGGAAGATGCCCACCTGGTCCAGGTACAGGCGGCCCAGCTTGCTGGGCGGGACCGACGGGCCGTCAAAGTCCAGCACCCCGTAAGGCGCATGGATGCTGACGATCAGGTCGGGCTTGAAGTCCACCATCTGGGCGTGCACGAATTTTGTTTCGGGCTCGGACATGGCCTTGGGGCCCGGCCAGCGGCGCGGGTCCTTGCGGACGCGCTCGTTCCAGTAGATGGCGGCGTCGCGCTCCCAGTTGGGCGTGGGAAAGTTGCGGTTCAGGTCCACGCCGTTGGCGTTCATGCGCCGCGGCGGCTGATGGAACAGGCCGTCGGGGTTGAGCACCGGCACAAAGCGCCAGTGGATGGGCTGCGGCGTGGTGATGACCGGGTCCCGCGCCAGCGCGATCCAGTGGAATGCGACCGACGCCGACGACAGCTCGTCGCCATGGATGGCGCCCAGCACCAGCACGCGCAGCTTTGAGCTTTCGGGCTGCAGGTCACGCGTGTACAGCGGCAGGCCCTTGACCGAGCGTTCACCCGAGTCGCGCAGCTGGGCCTGCATGCACAAGGGCATGCGCAGATTGGGCAGGCGGCGCACCAGCGCCTGGCATTCGGCCTCGGTCGCCAGCGCGGAGGACGACGCCGAAGGTCCCGGCGCGGCCTGCGGCGGGGGGGCCGTGGGTGCGGTGGGCGGTGAACGCTCCGAGCAGGCGGCCAGCAACAGGGCCAGGCAGGCCGCGAGCGTTGCGGGGATCAGGCGGGCAGTGTGCATGGACCCTGATTATTGGCCCAGCCGGGCTGCCGCGCGGGCGTTTCAGTCGTCTTTTTCGCCCGCCTCGTACAGCGTCTCGCGGCCCATGCGGTCCAGCACCAGCTCGGCCGTCCAGGGCAGCATGAGCGAGCCGCAGCGGCTGTCGCGGTAGATGCGCTCCAGCGGCAGGTGCTTCATCATGCTCTGGCCGCCGCAGGTGCGGATGGCCAGCCGCGCGATGTCGTTGGCGCCTTCCATCACGCTGTAATGCGCGGCATACAGGCGCATCTTTTCGTCCTTGGTCGGGTTGGGTTTCGCCTCCAGGATCGCGCGGGTGAACAGGCTGCGCATCGCCTCCAGCTGGATGCGCATCTGGGCCACGGCAATCTGCTTGGTGGGGTACATGCGGCGTTTCACAGGGGGCTCACCTTGCACCTCGCCGCGCAGGTACTGCACCGTGAAGTCGTACGCCGCGTTGGCCAGGCCCAGGTAGGTGGGCGCCAGCGTGAAGAACATGGCCGGCCAGGTCTGCGCGCCCTTGAAGTAGATGCCGCGCGGCATGAGCTGCTCGTCGTCGCTCACGAACACGTCCTTGAAATACAGGTTGCGGCTGACGGTGCCGCGCATGCCCAGCGGGTTCCAGTCGCCGCTGATGGAAAAGCCCGCCGCCGTGGCCGGCACGCTGATGTACAGCGTGTCGCGCGCGTCGGGGTGTTCGTCACCCTTGTCCTCGGTGCACAGCACGCCGTAATAGTTGGCCGCGCCCGACAGGCTGGCGAAGATCTTGCGGCCGTTGATGAGCCAGCCGCCCTCCACCTTTTTGGCGGTGGTGCCGAACGGCGCTTTGCCAGCGGCCGCGGCGCTGCCCTCGCTGAACGGCTGCGCATAGATGGCGCCGTCGTTCACGATGCGCGCGAAGTGCAGCTCACGCCGCTTGGCATGTTCCGCGCGCTGCGCATCGGTCATGGCAATGCCATCGGCCAGCACGCCCGTCCACATGGTGGAGCAGATGTGCATGTTCCAGGTGAGCGCCGTGGCGCCGCAGTGGCGCCCGATCTCGGCGGCCACCATCATGTAGGTGGCGTAATCGGCGCCCAGCCCGCCGTGCGATTCGGGAACGCACAGCTTGAGCAGGCCGGCGTCGCGCAGGTCGTCGTAATTGGCAAACGGGAAGCTGGCCGTCTCGTCCCACTGCGCGGCGCGCGGCGCGAACTTCGTGCGTCCCAGTTCGCTGGCCAGCGACAGCAGCGCGCGCTGCTTTGGAGTGAAGGGCATATCGCCCACGGCGGGGGTGAAGTCCAGGGCGTCGGGCGGGACACGGGTGTTCATGGCTGCGCCTCCATCAGTTGCGCTCGGTGCGGCCGCCGAGCGAGTCGAGCACGCCCAGCCAGAAGGCCGTGCGTTCGTTGTACGAGTCCGCCTCCTGGGCGCCGGCGGCGTTGGCATACGCGGCGGTCTGCACCATCACGATGCCGGTGGCCGGCTGCACGAACACCGTTTGGCCATGCACACCCTGTAGGGCAAAGCTGCGCTCCTTCAGCGGGAACAGCCAGAACTGGTAGCCATAACCAAAGTACGGCGTGGCCTTGCCCGGCGCAAAGGCGCAGGGCTGGCGCGCCGGGTCGGTGGCATCCAGCAGGTAGTCGCGTGGCACCAGCTGGGCGCCGCCGGCCTTGCCATCGTTGGCCAGCAGCAGGCCGAGGCGGCCCCAGTCGCGCAGCGAGGCATTGAAGCCGCCCATCGCCTGCTCCTGGCGGTCGGCGCCGAGGCGCCAGAAGGCGTCGTGCTCGGCGCCCATCGGCTGCCAGAGCCACTCGGCCGTCAATTCCGCCATGCTGCGGCCCGTGGCAGCGGCCAGCACGCGGCCCAGCACTTCGGTTTCACCGCTGGCGTAGACAAACTTCTCGCCCGCCGGTGCATGCCGGTCGGTGATGCTGCGCAGCACGCTCAGCGGGCTGGGATTGCCGGTGGCCGAGGCGCGCATGAAGCGGGCCACATCGTCCTGGCCATCGTAGCGCTCGGTGAAGCGCAGGCCGGAGCTCATGCGCAGCAGCTGGCGAACGGTGGTGGCGCCGTAGGGGCTGCCGGCCAGGTCCTTGACGTACTTGTCGGCCGGATCGTCCAGCGAGGCGATGGCGCCGCGCTGCAAAGCCATGCCCACCAGCAGCGAAGTGACGCTCTTGGCCATGGAAAAGCTCAGGAACCGCGCGTCGTCCTGGCGGCCGTAGCGGTAGCGCTCGGCAACGATTTCGCCGTTCTTCAGGATCAGCAGGCCGGTGATGCGGCGGCGCTCCAGGTATTCGTCCAGCGTGTAGCCCAGGTTGCGGTAGCGGTACTTGATGGCGGGCGGCTGGCTGGCGCGCGGCAGGGCGGCCGGCGTGGCGGCCCGCGGCACGGTGCGGATGATCACCCCCGGCACCTTGTCAAGCGCCGACCACGAACCCACGCGGTAGGGCATGTCGTACCAGTTGGACAGGCTGGTGCCCACGGGGTAGCCGAGGGACTTGCCCAGGGCGTCCTCGTCGGGTTCGGCGGCCGCGGGCAGGGCCGCAACCGCCAGCGCACAGGCCAGCAGGCGAAGCAGGTGGGTGGCGTATGACGTCAAGAGGGCGGTCCTTTCAGTGCAGCACGCGCGGCAGCGCCAGGAAGTTGAGCAACGCGCCGTCAAACTCGTCGGGCGCTTCCAGGTTCTGGAGGTGGCCAATGCCTTTCATTTCCAGGTAGGTGCTGCCCGCGATGGCCGCGGCCATTTTCTTCATGACGGCCGGCGGCGCGTTGCGGTCATGCTCGCCGGCCAGCAGCAGGGTGGGCACATGGATCAGCGGCAGGTTGGCGCGTCGGTCGAAGGTGACGATGCATTCCAGCGCGCGCCGGTAGGTGGACGGGTTGACCTGCGCCATGCAGTGGGTGGCGAGCTTCACGCCCTCGGGCAGCGAGCCGGGGCCGACCATCTGCGGCACCAGCACCTCGGCCAGTTCGGCCATGGTCTTGCCGGCATCGAGCGGGGCGGTGCGCTGTGCGATGAAGTCACGCTGCCAGTCCCCATCCGGCTTGCCAAACGACGGCGAGGTGCCGCACAGGATGAGCCGGCTGACCAGCTCGGGCCGGCGTGCCACCACCTCCTGGGCCACCATGCCGCCCATGCTGTGGCCCAGCAGCGTGACGGGGCCGCCCTGCAGGGCCTCGATGAGCGTGATGCAGCTTTGCGCCAGCCCCTTGAAGGTGTAGGGCTCAATCGGCGCGCTGTGGCCGTAGCCGGGCATGTCCCAGGCCACGGCGCGGTAGCCGCTGGACGCCAGGGTTTCGACCTGCGGCGCAAACGCCAGGTGACCGCCGCCGATGCCGTGCAGCATCAGCACCGTGGCGCCCTTGCCCAATGTGGTGAATCTCGGCAAGGCAGTCATGCAACGACCTGACCCGCGTCCACCACCGTCGCACCGTCCAGCTGCACGGTGCAGTGACGCAGCGGCAAATCAAAATGGCCGGCGGTGTGGCGCCCGGCCACCTCGTTGGCGCCGGTGCTGTACAGGAAGTTGCCGGCGAACGCGCGCAGCTCGGTGCCGTTGAAGTCACGCTTGTCATACAGCGCCATGCTGTCCCAGCGCGCGGCCTCGTTCAGGCCCCAGCCCACATGGCTCACGGCATAGGCTTCCCTGTCACCCCAGGCCGCGATGTAGCTGCGCATCAGCTGCGCATCCACGCCCGCGCCCTCGATCTTCGTGACGTAGTCGTTTTCCACCGTGAGCGTGATGGGCCGCTCGATGTAGCGCTTGAACGTGAGGTTCACGTCGCCCTCGGCCAGCACCAGCGTGCCGTTGACGCTGCCCGCGGCCGGAAAGCACAGCGCCAGCCCGCCGGGCCAGTGCGTCATGGTGCCGGGGCGGGTGGTGTAGCCCCAGTTGCCGCCCGCCACCGCGCCCTGCAATACGATGCGTAGGTCGGTGCCGGCGGCGGAGGTCACGCGCATTTTCTTCGCCGCGCGCAGGCGCTTGACATGGTCCTTGACGCGGGCTTCGGTGGCATCGTCGGGCAGCAGGCGGGCCAGGGCCTCGGGGTGCTCGTTGCTCACGTACACCACGCGGGGCTGGGTGCCGTTGGCGCCCTTGAGGATGGCGGGCAGCTCGGGTGCGTGCATCAGGCCCTCCACCGTGCAGTCCACCACCAGCGTGCTGGCGGCCAGGGCTGACACCACGGGCGCCAGGTTGCGGATCGCGCCCGATGCGCCGGTGGAACGCGTGACGGGCTGCGCACCGTCAAGCACCGACGGCAGCACCAGCGTGAACACCTGCGCGCCGATGCGCACGGCGGCCAGCCGCGCCAATTCCACGAGGACGGGACGGCTTTGGCTTTCGGCCAGAATGGCGACCGTATCCCCGGGCTTCAGCGCACAGCGGCGCAGCACGGATTCAAACGCGTCCAGCCAGGCAGGCTCAATCAGTTCTTGCAGCATCTCTGATCAGTTGAGGACAGAGCTTGCCCTTCGGGCCGCGGTCTGTCCCGCAAAGCTTTATTATTCCATGAAATTTCATGTAAATTGCACTCAGTGAATCCCCCACGCAAAGCCCTGCCCCCCGTGTTCTCCGGCCTGGAGTTCCGCACCGCCCTTGGCATGTTTGCCACAGGCGTGACCATCGTCACCGCGCGCACGGCCGCGGGCGACCTGATCGGCCTGACGGCCAATTCATTCAACTCGGTGTCGCTGGATCCGCCGCTGGTGCTGTGGAGCCTGGCGCGCGCCGCGGGCTCCATGCCCGCGTTCAGCACTGGCTCGCATTACGCGATCAACATCCTCTCGGCCGACCAGAAAGTCCTGGCCGAACGCTTTGCGCTCAAGGGCGCGGACCGCTGGGCCGGCGTGAGCTTCACCGAGGGCGCGGGCGGCGCACCGCTGCTGGCGGGCGCGGCGGCCACGTTTGAATGCTTCAACCGCAGCCGCTACGAGGAAGGCGACCACGTCATCTTCGTCGGCGAGGTCGAGCGCTGCAGCCACCGCGCGGGGGCGTCGCCGCTGTTGTTCCATGGTGGGCGCTTCTTTACCGAACATCCGCTGTGAGCACGCCGCAACGGTTCGTCGAAGGGTATCTCGGCTACCTGCTGGGCCAGGCCAACCACGCGCTGTACAAGGACTTTGACGCCCATGTGCGCGCCGCTGGCCTGAGCAGCATTGAATGGCGCGTGCTGGCCACGCTGCACGACAGCGAGCCGCTGACCATCAGCCAGCTCGCCCATGAAGTGCTGAGCAAGCAACCCACCGTGACCAAGCTGGTGCAGCGCATGGCCGAGCACGGCTGGCTGGCGCTGCAGGCCTGCCCCAGCGACCAGCGCCGCACACTGGTGGGCGCAACGGCCGCCGGGCGAAAGCTGGTCAAGCCGCTGGTGGAAAAGGCCCGCACGCATGAAGCCCAGCTGCTCAAGGCCCTGGGGCCGGCCGAGAAACTTGCCCTGCGCAAGCTGCTGGGCAAGCTCGCGCTGGCGGCGTCACCCCACTGACGCCTGCGCCATTGCCCGCCGGCCCAGCCGCACGGTGGTCACGCCCGGGCGTAGCTGGCGCACCGACGGCATGACCAGCACGCAGTCGTCATACGGCGTGCGCACCGGCTCGCCCGCGTCATGCGCGATGGGCGTGCCGGCATGGCGTATGGTTTCGCCGCCGCGGTAGTCCTGCACGAATTCAAACTGCATGCTGCGCGCCACCACCCGGTGCGTGACGCTCACCGGCGCGGGCGCGGGCGCGTCGGGCAGCAGCCAGCCCAAGGGCACGTCCGTGCGCTGCAACACGCCGCAGCCCACCAGGAAGCGCATGAGCACATTGCGCGCGGCCGAGACCGACGCCCGGTCCCAGTGCTGGCCGGCCTCCAGCAGCAGCGCAATGCGATCGCCCGCCGCATCGCCAAACGGGCCGTAGTCGCGCATGCGCACGCCGTCGGCGTGGCCCGCGTCCACCACGGCCTGCCCACCCGTGCCCAGCGCCTGGGCAAAGGCGATGTTGCGTGGCAAGGTGCCGGTGACCAGCAGCGGCGCGCAGGGCTCGTGCATGGAGTGCAGGTCCAGCAGGTGCGTGGCGCGGTCCACCAGCGGGCGGATGGCGCGGGCGCGCTGCAGCTCGGCGCTGGTGCGCGGGCCGTCCAGCAGGTCTGGCGACCACACGCGGTTGAAGTCTTCGTCCACGAAGCGCGACGCATCGGGCGTGCGCGGATCAAACCGCGCAAACGCCGCCACGTTGCAGAACGCCGCGGTGATGCGCCCGCAGCGCGGTGCCACGCCGCTGCGCAGGAACGCATCCAGCGCCAGCGCACCCGCGTATTCGTTGCCATGCACCAGCGCCGTCAGCAGCACCTCGGGCCCTGGCACCCCCGACGCGCGCTCGTGCACATAAGGCACGCCGGTGGGCGACGCGGCCCAGCCCGAAAGGTCCGGCGGCGCGATGTCCACCGGGTGGGGCCGCGCCATCACGAGCCCACGCCGCCGGCCACGGCCTGGTTCACCACGCTGCGCACCCGCACGGATTCCGCCTTCATGGCGGCGCCCAGCTGAAGGGGCGTGCCGCCGTCGTTGGAGATGCCTGCCTTTTGCAGCTTCTGCCACACGTCCTGGTCACGCAGCAGATCGTTGAGCTCCTTGTTCAGCCGGGCTGTCATGGGCGCGGGCAGCCTGGCCGGACCGAACAGGCCAAACCAGACATTCATGTCGTAACCCTTCAGGCGCGGGTGGTCACCCAGCGGCGGAATCTGCGGCGCCGCGCGCGAGCGCGTGGCCGTGGTCACGCCCAGAGCGGTCATCTTGCCGGACTCGATGTGCGGCAACGCCGAAGTCAGCACGAACACGCTGAACTCCACATTGCCGCCCAGCACGTCCTGCGACATCTGGGCCGCACCGCGGTACGGAATGTGGCGGAACGTGGTGCCCGCCATCAGGTTGATGAGCTCACCCGACACATGCAACGCCGTGCCCACGCCCGACGAGGCAAAGCTGAGCCTGTTGGGCTCGCGCTTTGATCTGGCCAGCGCCTCGTCCAGTGTCTTCACGCCGGCCTTGGGGCCGGCCACGAACACCATGGGCGTGGCGCCCACCATGCCGATGGGGGTGAAGTCGGTGTCGCTCTTGTACTTGATGGCGGTGTTGAACACCGGCGCAATGGAGATCTCGTTGTTGGCGGCCAGCAGCAGCGTGTAGCCATCGGGCGCGGCGTTGGCCACCTTCTGCGCGCCAATGGAGCCGCCTGCACCGCCGATGTTCTCGATGATCACGGGCGTACCCAGCCGCTTGGACAGCGCGTCGCCCACGGTGCGCGCCACCATGTCGGTGCTGCCGCCCGGCGGGTAGCCCACCACCAGCGTGATGGCCTTGCCCGTGGGCCAGGCCTGGGCCAGCGCGGACGAAAGGGGCAGCAGGCCCGCCGCGGCAACGGCAGCGGCGCCCAGGCAGGCGACGGCGCGCCGGTTCAACAAGTTCTTCATGATGGCGCCTCTTGTGGTGATGGGGCCAGTCTAGAAACCGCCCGTGCCCCGCGTATGCGCAACACGCATACGCCCATGCGAACCCTCACGCAGCCGGTCACGCGGCCTGGCTGGCCGCCCAGATGCGCTGCACCAGCGCATTGCGCGGGCTGCGCGGGCGGTACATGCGGATTTCAAACTGGATGGCCGCGCCCTGGCGGTCAGCCTCCACCAGGCGGGCGGCTTGCAGGTCGTTGCCCACCAGGCCGCGCGGCAGCCAGGCCAGGCCCACGCCCTGCAGCGCCTGCTCATGCAGCGACTCGGCAAAGTCGGATTCGGTCACGGTGTGCAGGTGCAGCTCGCGCGCGGTGCGGCCCAGGCCATCCTGCAGCACCTGGCTCAACGCCAGCGCGGGCGCGTAGCCCAGCACGGGCACGGGCTTTTTGGCGGTGCCGGGCAGTGCATGCAGCGGCTTGCCGTCCGGGCGCGGCGCACTCACGGCCACCAGCGCGTCGGTGCCCAGCGTCATGCCCTCAAAGCGCTGCTCGTCCAGCACCAGCGGCAGCCGCGGGTGGGTGTATGACAGCAGGAAGTCCGCGCCGCCCTGCTCCAGCACCGTGGCGCCTTCGGCGATGGAGCCGGTCAGCAGCCGCAGGCGGAAGTCCCCCGTCGCGCGCTTCACGCGCGCCAGCCAGCCCGGCACCGCCGTGCGCGACAGCGTGCGCCCTGTCGCCAGCGTCACCCAGTCAAGCCCCGTGTGGGCATGGCGAATGCGCTCGCGCGTGTCGTTCAGGCCATCCACCGCGCGGCGCGCCACGGGCAGCAGTTCCTCGCCCGCGGGCGTGAGCGACAGCGGCATGCCCGCGCGGTTGATGAGGGCCGCGCCCACCCACAGCTCCAGCGCGCGGATGCGGCGCGAGAACTGCGGCTGCGTCACATGGCGCTGCTCGGCCGCGCGCGAGAAGCTGCGCTCGCGCGCCAGCGCGATGAAGTCTTCCAGCCACTTGTGGTCCACGTCAGCCCAGCCCCCGCGCATGAAAGCGCAGATGATCGTCGATGAAGCTGGCAATGAAGTAATAACCGTGGTCATAGCCCGCATGGCGGCGCAGCGTCAGCGGCTGGCCCGCCTGCTGGCAGGCGGCCTCAAACCGATGCGGGTGCAATTGATCGGCCAGGAATTTGTCGGCCAGCCCCTGGTCGATGAGGATGCCGCCGGGGTACGGTGCCGCCGTCTGCCGTGACATGAGTTCGGTTGCGTCATATTCCTTCCACGCTGCCGTGTCGCCGCCCAGGTAACCGCTGAACGCCTTGTGCCCCCAAGGGCACTGCGTGGGCGCGCAGATCGGCGCAAAGGCCGACAGCGTCTTGAACACACCGGGGTGGCGCTGCGCCAGCGTGAGCGCGCCGTGCCCGCCCATGGAATGGCCGAAGATGCCCACGCGCTGCGCGTCCACAGGCAGCTGTGCGGCAACCAGCGGCAGCAGCTCGCGCATCAGCCAGCTTTCCATGCGCCAGTGCGTGGCCCACGGCGCCTGCGTGGCGTCCAGGTAAAAGCCCGCGCCCACGCCAAAGTCCCAGCTGTCGGATTCACCGGCCACGCCTGCACCGCGCGGGCTGGTGTCAGGCGCAATCAGCGCCAGCCCCAGCTCAGCGGCCAGGCGCTGCGCGCCCGCTTTCATCATGAAGGTTTCTTCGGTGCAGGTCAGGCCGGCCAGGTACAGCAGCGCCGGCACCTTGGCGCCATCCCCGGCCTGCGGCGGCAGGTACACCGAGAACTTCATGGGCAGGCCCACTTCGGCCGACGCATTCCTGTAAAAGCGCTGCACGCCGCCAAAGCAGACGTGTTCGCCGAGCAGCTCCATCGTCATGGCCATCGTCATCAGAACAGCACCACGCCGCGGATGGATTCGCCGCGCTTCATCAGATCGAAGCCCTTGTTGATGTCTTCCAGCGGCATGGTGTGGGTGATGAGGCTGTCGATGTTGATCTTGCCTTCCATGTACCAGTCCACGATCCTGGGCACGTCGGTGCGGCCACGCGCGCCGCCGAAGGCAGAGCCTTCCCATTTGCGGCCGGTGACCAGCTGGAACGGGCGCGTGCTGATCTCGGCCCCCGCCTCGGCCACGCCAATGATGATGCTGCGGCCCCAGCCCTTGTGCGTGCATTCCAGCGCCTGGCGCATCACCTGGGTGTTGCCAATGCATTCAAAGCTGTAGTCGGCGCCGCCGTCGGTCAGCTGCACGATGGCGTCCACCACGTTGTCCACTTCCTTGGGGTTGATGAAGTGCGTCATGCCGAACTGGCGCGCCATGGCCTGGCGGGCCGGGTTGATGTCCACGCCGATGATCTTGTCGGCGCCGACCATCTTGGCACCCTGGATCACGTTCAGCCCGATGCCGCCCAGGCCAAACACCACCACGTTGGCGCCCGCCTCGACCTTGGCGGTGAAGATCACCGCGCCGATGCCGGTGGTCACGCCGCAGCCGATGTAGCAGACCTTGTCGAACGGCGCGTCGGGGCGGATCTTCGCCATGGAAATCTCGGGCGCCACGGTGTAGTTGCTGAAGGTGCTGGTGCCCATGTAGTGAAAGATCGGCTTGCCATCCAGGCTGAAGCGCGAGGTGCTGTCCGGCATCAGGCCCTTGCCCTGCGTGCCGCGGATCAGCTGGCACAGGTTGGTCTTGCGGGACAGGCAGAACTTGCACTGGCGGCATTCGGGCGTGTACAGCGGAATGACGTGGTCACCCTTCTTGAGCGTGGTCACGCCCGGGCCCACGTCCACCACGATGCCCGCGCCCTCATGGCCCAGGATGGCGGGGAAGATGCCCTCGGGGTCGGCGCCGCTGAGCGTGTAGTAATCGGTGTGGCAGATGCCGGTGGCCTTGATTTCCACCAGCACCTCACCGTGGCGCGGGCCGTCCAGGTCCACGGTTTCAATGGAGAGGGGGGCGCCGGATTTCCAGGCGACTGCTGCTTTGGTTTTCATGGGGATTGCGTGCGAGCGGTTGAGACAGCGCAACGCTACCATCGAAACCCATGATCGCGCGCAAAAACCATCTGGACTCCCTTGCTGTTTCACTGTTGCTGGCCTGCTGCCTGTTCTGGGGCTTCCAGCAGCTGCTCATCAAAACCATCGTGGGCGAAGTGCCGCCGCTGTGGCAGGCGTCCCTGCGCTTCGTGGGTGCGACGGCGCTGCTGTGGATCTGGTGCGCGGTGCGCGGCGTCAAGCTGTTTGAGCGCGATGGCACGCTGGCGGCGGGCCTGCTGGCCGGCGGCCTGTTCGCCGCCGAATTTGCCTGCATCTACCTGGGCCTGCGCGACACCACGGCGTCGCGCCTCACGGTGTTCCTGTACACGTCGCCGTTCATCGTGGCGCTCTTGCTGCCACGCTTTGTGCCCTCAGAGAAATTGCGCGCGGTGCAGTGGGCCGGGTTGACGCTGGCCTTTGGCGGCGTGGCCCTGGCCTTCAGTGAAGGCTTCTCGGGCCCTGGCTCTGCCACGCAGCTGCGCGGCGACGCGCTGGCGCTGGCGGCCGGCACGCTGTGGGGCCTGACCACGCTGGTCATCCGCAGCAGCAAAATGGCCACGGCCAGCGCCGAGAAAACATTGTTCTACCAGGTGGCCGTCACGGCAGCCATCGCGCCCCTGCTGTCGCTGATGCTGGGCGAGACATGGTCGTTCAGCTATTCCACCTGGGCCTGGACGTCGCTGGCGCTGCAGACCGCCATCGGCGCGTTTGCCAGCTACCTGGCCTGGATGTGGATGCTGCGCCACTACCCGGCCACGCGGCTGTCGTCGTTCACCTTCCTCACGCCGCTGTTTGCGCTGGTGCTGGGCGTGCTGTGGCTGGGCGAGCCGCTGACGGCGCAGCTGGTGCTGGCGCTGGCGGGGGTGGCGGTGGGGATTGTGTTGGTGAATCGCAAACCCGCCTGAACATTCAGGCCGTGCGGCTGCGCGCCAGCGCCACATACCAGTCCAGGCACGCCGGATTGGCCATCGCGTCCTTGTTGACCACTTTCTCCAACGGCTGGCCCAGCAGCAGCTTCTTGATGGGCAACTCCTGCTTCTTGCCGCTGAGCGTGCGCGGGATTTCGGCCACCTGATAAATGTCGTTGGGCACGAAGCGTGGGCTTAAAGCGGTGCGGATGGCGCCGTTCAGGCGCTCACGCAGGGCGTCGTCCAGCGTGACGCCGGGGCGCAGCACCACGAACAGCGGCATGTAACTTTCGCGGCCCAGGTATTCCAGGTCCACCACCATGGAGTCGAGCACTTCGGGCAGGGCTTCCACCGCGCTGTACAGCTCGCTGGTGCCCATGCGCAGGCCGTGGCGGTTGATGGTGGCGTCGCTGCGGCCATAGATGACGCAGCCGCCGTTGTGGCCGATCTTGAGCCAGTCGCCATGGCGCCACACACCGGGGTACATGTCGAAGTAGCTGGACAGGTAGCGCTTGTTGCCCTCGTCGCCCCAGAAGTACAGGGGCATGGAGGGGATGGGCTTGGTGCAGACGAGTTCGCCGACCTCATTGATGACGGGTTGGCCCTGTTCGTTCCAGGCTTCTACCGCGCAGCCGAGCAGGCGGCATTGCATTTCGCCGGGGACCAGCGGCAGCTCGCGGTTGCCGCCGATGAAGGCACCGGCAAAGTCCGTCCCGCCAGAGATATTGCACCACCAGATGTCTTTGACACCCAGCGCGTTGAACTGCTGCGTTCCCCAGTTCTGCGCCTCGGCACTCAGGGGCGATCCCGTTGTGCCCAGCGCGCGCACGGTCTTCAGGCCGGGCAGGGCCGTCAGGTCCACGCCCGCTTTCAGGCAGTTGGCAAAGAACGCCGCGCCCGCGCCGAAGAAGGTCACGCCCAGCTCCGCGCCAAAGCGCCACAGCGTAGCCCAGTCGGGGTTGTCCTTGCTGCCGGCCGGGTTGCCGTCGTAGATGCAGCAGGTGGTGCCGTTGAGCAGGCCGCTCATCTGCGCGTTCCACATCACCCAGCCGGTGGAGCTGTACCAGTGAAAGCGCTCACCCAGCGTGTTGGGCGCATAGCTGCAGCCGACGTCGTTGTGCAGCGTCTTGAGCGCCAGCGCCACGACGACCGTGCCGCCGTGGCCGTGCACGATGGGCTTGGGCAGGCCGGTGGTGCCGCTGGAATAGACGATCCACAGCGGATGGTCAAACGGCAGCCACAGCGGCTCGAACGCGGCGGTGGCCGCGTCGTCGCGCGCGGTGGTGTCGCCCATCAGCGCGCACGGTTGCAGCGCTGCCAGCGCCGCATCGTCCAGCCCCAGGTTGCGGTGGATCACCACATGCTGCACGCTGGGCAGCGCGGCACGCAGCTCGGCCACCACTGCCGTGCGGTCAAAGTCGCGCCCGCCGTAGCGCACGCCGTCGCAGGCAATCAGCACCTTGGGCTCGATCTGTTTGAAGCGGTCCAGCACGGCGGCCGTGCCCATGTCGGGCGCGCAGATGCTCCACACGCCGCCCAGGCTCACCACAGCCAGAAACGCCACCATGGCCTCGGGCACATTGGGCAGGTAGGCCGCCACACGGTCACCCGGCTGCAGGCCCTGGGCGCGCAGGTGCAGCGCCATCGACGCCACCTGGCGGCGCAGCTCGGGCCAGGACAGCTCGCGGTGGTTGCCCTGTTCGTTGCGGCTGATGATGGCGCTCAGCCCGGCGGCGTGGGCCGCGTCCACATGGCGGAACACCTGGCGCGCGTAGTTGAACTGGGCGCCCGGGAACCACTGCGCGCCCGGCATGGCGCCACCGGCCAGCACGGCCGTGTGCGGCGTGGGGGATTGCAGGTCAAAGTAATCCCAGATGCTCTGCCAGAAGGCCGGCAGGTCGTCCACCGACCAGCGCCACAGCGCATCATAGGAATCAAACGAAAGGCCGCGTGTCTCGCGCAGCCATTGCTGGTACAGGGTGATCTGGGGGATGTTGGGGGCGGTCATGTGCAAAGCATAAGCCTGGGCAGCGGTACCCTTTGCGCGCGCGACAAGGTGGAGAGGCTGTATCTGTTCATGCTGCAGGAGATCACGCGGGCGACGCGCTGAGCCTGCCAGCCCGATGAAAGCGAGCTTTCTCACCGGCCTTTTTATTAAAGATTGCTTTAATATGGAGACCTCTTATTCAAGAACGCTTTAATATGACTCGCACTACAGGCCGCTATGCGATCTCAACTACGTTGGGCGAACCGGTCCAGGCGTTCGTGCCCCATTCCCTGCCGCCGCGCAGGCCCGTTCTGGCCGCCGACTCTTATGCGCAGCTGAATACTGCGGCAGAGCTGGCGCTGGCCCGGCTGGCCGGTGTGTCGGGGCTGGTGCCGTCGGTGGACTGGCTGCTTTACAGCGCCATTCGCAAAGAGGCGCTGCTGACATCTCAGATTGAAGGCACACAGGCCTCCTTGGCCGATCTGTTTGACGACGAGGCCGGTCTGGCCGTCAGCAATGCCGATGATGTCGAGGAAGTAACCAACTACCTGCGGGCCTTCCGGCTGGTCCAGGACAACCTGCGCAACCCGCAGGGGCTGCCCCTGAGCGTGCGGCTGATATGCGATGCGCATCGCTTGCTGATGAACGGTGTGCGCGGATCCGGCAAGCAGCCCGGCGAGCTGCGCCGGTCCCAGAACTGGATCGGCGGTACCCGGCCAGGCAACGCTGCTTTTGTGCCGCCACCGCCCGAACATGTCGCCACCTTGCTGGGCGATCTTGAGCGTTTTGTCCATGACCCGGCGCCCTTGTTGCCGCCTTTGGTCAGGGTCGCGCTGGTGCACGCGCAATTTGAAACCATTCACCCGTTTCTGGACGGCAACGGCCGCATGGGACGGTTGCTCATCGCGGCACTGCTGGAACACTGGAGCCTTCTGGCCCAGCCCTTGGTGTATGTCAGCGGCTACCTGAAACAACACCAGGCTGAGTACTACCGCCGCTTGTCCGCCATCCGCACCGACGGGGACTGGGAAGGCTGGGTGCGCTTTTTCCTGGAGGGCGTCGAGGCTGCCGCCTTGGAAGCGGAACGCGGCATTGTGGACATTGCCAGCCTGATCACCAGCGACCGGCGCCGTCTGCTGGCGTCGCCAAAAGCCGGGCTCGCCAGCTACCGGCTGTTTGAGCTGTTACCCATGATGCCGCGCTTTTCCATTGACCGGGTACGCCAGGCGCTGGACACGACATTCCCCACCGCCAATGCAGCCGTGGCCGCGCTGCAGGACCTGGGCATCGTGACTGAACTGACTGGCCAGAAGAAAAACCGCACTTACGGGTATCAGTCGTACATCGAGCGGCTGGCTCGGTGAGTGCCATTCAGGCGAGATCCATTTTTTCGCACGCATGTGCTAATATCTGCCCATGGACGCCAAAACCCAGAAAGCCGAGCTCACGCGCGCCGCCATCGTCGGCGCCGCGCTGGACCTGGCCGCGGCCGAGGGGCTGGAGGCGATTTCGCTGCAGGTGGTGGCGGACCGCATCGGGCTGTCCAAGAGCGGCGTGTTCTCGCGCGTGGGCTCACGCGAGGCGCTGCAGAAGGCCGTGATCGAGGAATTCGGCCACCGCTTCATTGCCGAGGTGTTTGCGCCATCCATGCAGCAGCCCAAAGGCCTGCCGCGGCTGAATGAAATCGTGCGGCGCTGGATCATCCGCACCCGCGACGTGGAGGCCCACACCGGCTGCCTGTACACCGCCGGCGCCTTTGAGCTGGACGACCGCGCCGGCGAGCTGCGCGAGCACCTGCTGCATGAAGTCACCCGCTGGCGCGCGGCGCTGCGCCGCACCGTGCTGCAGGCCGTTGAGGCCGGGCACCTGGCCGCCGACACCGATGCCGACCAGCTGGTCGGTGAACTCAGCGCCCTGATCATGGGCATGCTGCACGACACCCGCTTCCTGCGCGATCCGCGCGCGGCGGACCGCACCCAGGCGTCGTGGGACCGCCTGGTCAAGAGCTACCAACCCTGACCCCAAGAAGGATCTGACGGCCATGTGGCACTTGCTTCTGTCATTCCCACATTTCGCACGAGTGTGCGAAGAAAGGATTTCACCATGCTGATCATTCTTGGTATTGCCGCCGCCTGGGGCGGCTGGCGCATGGCACAGGCCGCGCTGGCATCGCTGCGCAGCCTGCCGCGCAGCAACGACGACTGGATCTTTTTCTGAAAGGCACGGCCATGACCCCCCGCACCACTCTTGAGGCCACGTCGGCCTATTACCAGGCCAGCCCCGGCGTGCGCCTGTTTCGCCTGGCGCTGGGCACGTCGCAACGGCTGTGGCCCGCGCTGGCAGTGCGCGCGGCCTACCGCCTGTTCGGCACGCCGCTGCCGCCCAAATGGATCAGCCGGCGCGCCGTGTGGGACGGCGGCTGGCGCGTGGATGCCTGGCCGTTCGAGGACGCCAGCATCACGCTGTACCAGCGCCGCGTGGCGCCGCATGGGCCGGTGGCGCTGCTGCTGCACGGCTGGGGCGGCCATGCGCGCCAGATGCTGCCGCTGGCCGATGCGCTGGCCGGCCAGGGCATGCGCGTGGTGCTGGTGGAAATGCCCGCGCACGGGCGCAGCCGCGGCGCCACCAGCAACCTGCCGCAGTTTGCCCGCGTGATTGAGTACGTGGTGGCGCGCCTGATGCAGGAGGGCCACCACATCGGCGCGGTGGTGGCGCATTCGCTGGCGGCCAACGCCGCCGCCTATGCCGCCAGCCGCGGCACGCTCATGGACAAGCTGGTGCTGCTGGCGCCGCCTGCGTCACCGCATGAGTACACGCGCCTGTTCGCCCATGTGTTTGGCCTGCACGAGGGCACGCGCGCGGCCATGCAAAAGCTGATCGAGGCGCGCGAGGGCATCCTGATGCCGCAGTTTGAACCCGCCGCCGTGGGCCCGCGCGTGCGCGTGCCCACGCTGGTGGTGCACGACCGCGGCGACAGCATCAACCGCTTTGCCGACGGCCAGGCCTATGCGCATGCGGTGCGCGGCGCGCAGCTGCTGGCGACCGAGGGGCTGGGCCACCGCAAGATATTGAAGGACGCCGGTGTGATCGGGCGCGTGGCGATCTTTGCGCGGCCCTGAGTGTCGCCCCCACGCTCCCCCACGTCGTGTGGGTCGCTGCCCCCCGAGGGGGCCGCCGCCGTCTTGGGGCGGCCCGGCGCCGGCGGTTTCCTCATAGCCGCTGCGCGGCTTGCGCAGCCCGGTCAATGCCCCTAGCATCGCTGCACATTCAATTTCAAGGAGCGGAGCATGGGGATGTTTGACTGGACCGAAAAACCGGCATCGGTGTTGAATCAGGGGGGCGTGATCGCCCCTGACGAGCGGCTGCCCTGGCCGCAGACCGCGGTGATGGGCGTGCAGCACGTGATTGCGATGTTTGGCGCCACGGTGCTGGCGCCCATCCTCATGGGCTTTGACCCCAACATCGCGATCCTGATGAGCGGCATCGGCACGCTGATCTTCTTCATCGTCACCGGCGGCAAGGTGCCCAGCTACCTGGGCTCCAGCTTTGCGTTCATTGGCGTGGTGATCGCGGCCACGGCCTATGCGGGCAAGGGGCCCAACGCCAACATCGGCGTGGCCCTGGGCGGCATCATTGCCTGCGGCGTGCTCTACATCATCATCGGCGCCATCGTGCAGGCCATCGGCACGGGCTGGATCGAGCGCTTCATGCCGCCGGTGGTCACCGGCGCCGTGGTGGCCGTGATCGGCCTGAACCTGGCGGGCATCCCGGTGAAGAACATGGCCGCCAGCAACTTCGACAGCTGGATGCAGGCCGTGACCTTTGTGTCGGTGGCGCTGGTGGCGGTGTTCACCCGCGGCATGGTGCAGCGCCTGCTGATCCTGGTGGGGCTGATCGTGGCGTCGGTCATCTATGCCGTGCTGACCAACGGCCTGGGCCTGGGCAAGCCGATGGACCTGTCGGGCATTGCCAACGCGGCCTGGGTGGGCGCGCCGGCGTTCGCCGCGCCGGTGTTCAGCGCACCGGCCATGCTGCTGATCGCGCCGGTGGCCATCATCCTGGTGGCAGAGAACCTGGGCCACATCAAGGCCGTGACGGCCATGACGGGCAAGAACCTGGACGTGTACATGGGCCGCGCCTTCATTGGCGACGGCGTGGCCACGGTGGTCAGCGGCGCCGCCGGCGGCACGGGTGTGACGACGTATGCAGAAAACATCGGCGTCATGGCCGCGACCAAGATCTATTCGACGGCCATCTTCCTCGTGGCGGCGGTCATTGCCGTGGTGCTGGGCTTCAGCCCCAAGTTTGGCGCGGTGATCCAGGCCATCCCGCTGCCGGTGATGGGCGGCGTGAGCATCGTGGTGTTCGGCCTGATCGCCGTGGCCGGCGCCAAGATCTGGGTGGACAACAAGGTGGACTTCTCCGACAACAAGAACCTGCTGGTGGCCGCCATCACCCTGGTGCTGGGCACGGGCGACTTCACGCTGAAGTTCGGCGGGTTTGCGCTGGGGGGCATCGGGACGGCGACGTTTGGGGCGATCCTGCTGTATGCGTTGTTGAATCGGGGGAAGTGACAAACTCCCTGCCGCACATCCAGCACGCCTTCCTGGCTCACGCGGTACACCGTGCTGCCTCTACGGGACCCGTGAGCTAGAAAGCTCAACGGCGTCACTCCGCTGGCTGATCTGCTCGCCGGCATGGATGCCGGCTCAAGTCGGCATGACAGACTTCCCTGTGACGCAAGCCCTAATCTTTCTTCTTGTCGTTGCCAAAGATGCGGCCGATGGCCCCGCCAATCCGCGCGCCGATCACCGTCCCCACCCCCGGCAGCACAGCCGTGCCAATGGCCGCGCCGGCCCAGAAGCCGGGCGGCACTTTCACCTCGGGCTTTTGCACCGGCCCCTGGATGGTGAAGGGCACGCCCACCAGGCCGTCCACGATATCCAGCGTGCCGCGGGCGTCCACCTGCTTTTGCCATATCACCGCCTCACCCGCTGCGGTGTAGTTGCCTGCCTTCGCCTTGAGGTGGGTGTAGGTAAAGCGCGTGCCGTGCTCGGTGTTCTGCGTCTGCAGGTGGCCCGTCAAGCTGTCCAGCGGGGTCTGGCCGTCGCGCTCCTGGCCGCGGGTGCGGATGGCTTTGTCCAGGTCCAGGCGCAGCACCACGCCTTGCGCCACGCTCAAGTCGCTTTCGGTGCGCAGGCTGCGCGCCAGCTCGCCCACCGAATCACCGCGCGCGCTGAGCACGGTGCGCCCGGATGCGCGGCCCGACAGCGGCGCGCGCCGGTTGAAGGCGGCCATCGCCGCGGCCACCTCGATATTCTGCGGCGCCAGCTCGCCGGTCAGCGTGAATTCACCTTTGGCCGATTCGGCCAGCATCACCTGGCCGTAGGCCGTGCCGCCGCCTACGTTCACCTGCGCCTGCCAGCGGTCGGCCTGGCCTTCGCGCACCAGCGCCAGCGTGGCCGGCACCTGCGCGCCCGGGCGGCGCAGGCTGGCGCGGCGCGGGCGCCATTGCGGGTCAAAGTCGATTTCGCCGTCGTAGGCCACGGGCACGCCGCTGTAGGAGATCCACGTCAGGTCGCGGAACACAAAACGCTCCAGCGGCACGGCGCCCAAAGTGAAGTCTGCCCCCGGCGCCTGGGCCGGGCCCGCCCTGCCACGAAAGGCTGCCATGGCTTCGCGCCCGGCCACGGCGCGTTCCACCTCCACACGCTGGGCGACGAATACGCGCTGCGTCAGCAGCAGCCACAGCCTGGGGTGCAATGAGGCGCGGCCGATTTCAATGGGCTGGGCCTGCTGCGTGCGCACGTCGCGCACCTCGATCATCGGCTGCGGCAGCACCTGCCATCGGGCGGCGCCCACCGTGACCTTCACGCCCAGGCGGGTTTGCGCCTCGGCCTCGATGCGGCGGGCCAGCGCGTCGCCGTTGGGCAGCAGCGCGTGCACGGCCAGCCACGCGCCGCCCAGCAGGGCCGCGAGGGTGATGCCGGCCGCCAGGCCCAGGCGATGTGCGCGCTTCATGCCTGCCACGTTAACCCATGCCACACCGGCACGCTGTAGGCACGCAGGCCGATATAGTTGAGACTTCAAGCATTTCAGGAAGCACGCACCATGACCGTCTGGACAAAACCCATCTCCGTCGCCGAGCTCACCGCCATCCACAAGGACACGGCCGTAGCGCACCTGGGTATGGAGTTTCTGGAGGTGGGGGACGACTTCATCACCGCGCGCGTGCCGGTGGATGCGCGCACCAAGCAGCCCTATGGCCTGCTGCATGGCGGCGTGAGCGTGGTGCTGGCCGAGACGCTGGGCTCGTGCGGCGCGGCCTATTCATGCCCGCCGGGGCACCGCGCCGTGGGCCTGGACATCAACGCCAACCATCTGAAGGGCGCCACCAGCGGCTGGGTGACAGGCATCACGCGGCCAGTGCACATCGGGCGCACCACGCAGGTGTGGCAGATTGACCTGCGCAACGACGCAGGCGAATTGACCTGCGTGTCGCGCATCACGATGGCGGTGCTGGCGCCGCGCGCGTCGTAGCGGATTGAGCGCCGCCGGGCCGCCCCAAGGCGCGAAGGCCCCCTCGGGGGGCAGCGACCCACACGCAGTGGGAAGCGTGGGGGCCTATACGTTGGCGATGGCCACGCTGCGCACATTCAAATAGGCTTCGACAGCCTCCGGCCCACCTTCCGAGCCATAGCCCGAATCCTTGATGCCGCCGAACGGCATTTCGGCGCTGGGCATGGCGGGCATGTTCATCCACAGCATGCCCACTTCCACGCGGCGGGCCAGCAGGTCGGCGTTCTTCAGTGACTTGGTGAACGCATAACCGGCCAGGCCGAACGACAGGCGGTTGGCTTCGGCAATGGCTTCGTCCAGCGTGTTGAAGCCGCGGATGGCGGCCACCGGGCCAAAAGGTTCGTCGTTGAACACCTTGGCATTCAGCGGCACTTCGTCCAGCACCGTGGCCTGCCAGAAGTTGCCGGCGTCGCCAATGCGCTCACCGCCGGCCAGCACCTTGGCGCCCTTTTGCACGGCGTCGGCCTGGAATTCAGCCATGGCCGTCAGGCGGCGCGGGTTGGCCAGCGGGCCCATCTGCGTGCCTTCGGCCAGGCCGTCGCCCACCTTCAGGCCCTGCGCGTATTTGGCCAGGGTCTGGGCAAATTCGGCGCGGATGCTTTCGTGCACCAGAAAGCGCGTGGGCGAAATGCAGACCTGCCCCGCGTTGCGGAACTTGGCCGCACCGGCGGATTTGACGGCCAGCGCGATGTCGGCGTCCTCGCACACAATCACCGGGGCGTGGCCGCCCAGCTCCATGGTCACGCGCTTCATGTGCTGGCCGGCCAGCGCGGCCAGCTGCTTGCCCACCGGCGTGGAGCCGGTGAAGGTGATCTTGCGGATGATGGGGTGGGCGATCAGGTAGCTGCTGATTTCGGCCGGGTTGCCATACACCAGGCCCAGCACGCCATTGGGGATGCCCGCGTCCTGGAACGCGCGGATCAGCCCGGCCGGGCCGGCCGGGGTTTCCTCGGGCGCCTTGACCAGCATGGAACAACCTGCAGCCAGCGCCGCGCCGACCTTGCGCACCACCTGGTTGATGGGGAAGTTCCAGGGCGTGAAGGCTGCGACGGGACCGACCGGGTCTTTCAGCACCATCTGGCGCACGGCCAGGTTGCCGCGCGACGGCACGATGCGGCCGTAGATGCGAAAGCCTTCTTCGGCAAACCATTCAATGATGTCGGCGGCGGCCATGGCCTCGCCCTTGGCTTCGGCCAGGGGCTTGCCCTGCTCCTGCGTCAGCAGGCGGCCGATGTCGCCCGCGCGTTCGCGCATCAGGCCGGCCGCCTTGCGCATGATCTTGCTGCGCTCGGCGGCGGTCATGTCGCGCCAGGTTTCAAAGCCTTTTTGCGCGGCTTCCAGCGCGCGGTCCAGGTCGGGCTTGCTGGCATGCGCCACGCGGCCGATTTCCTTCCCGGTGGCGGGATTGAAAACCGCCAGCGACTTGCCGTCGGCGGCGTCTTGCCACTGGCCGTTGATGAAGAGCTGGGTGTTGGGGTAGGTCATGGTGCGTCTCGCATGGGTAGTCTGGGGGCAGCCGGACATGATACCCAGCGGGCGGGTTTGGTGCTGGGCGCGGTGCGGCAGCCACTACCATGGCAACCATGTCACCTGCCGCCACGCCCCTGCCCCGCCGCTTCATCCTGTTCCTGGGCCCGCTGGTGCTCACCAACGTGCTGCAGGCCCTGTCGGGGACGTTCAACAGCGTGTTCCTGGGCCAGATGCTGGGGCCGCAGGCGCTGGCCGCGGCCATCGCGTTCTTCCCCGTGTTCATGACGTTGTTCGCATTCGTCATCGGGCTGGGCACGGGCGCGTCCATCCTGGTGGGGCAGGCCTGGGGTGCGCAGCAGACCGACAAGGTGCGCGACATTGCAGGCACGGTGCTGCTGGGCGGTGCAGCGCTGGGCGTGGTGATCGCGCTGGCAGGCTGGTGGACGGTCCCGCCGCTGCTGCGCTGGCTGGGCACGCCGGCGGAAGTGTTGCCCGAAGCCATTGCCTATGCGCACGTGATGCTGCTGGCCATGCCGGTGCTGTTCCTGTCCATGCTGGCGGCAGCGTTGCTGCGCGGCATGGGCGACACGGTGACGCCGCTGGGCGTGCTGATCGTGACCTGTGCCGTGTCGGCCGTGCTGACGCCGCTGATCATTTCGGGCCGGCTGGGCCTGCCGCCGCAGGGCACGGCCAGCGCGGCCTGGGGCACGCTGGTGGCCACCGCGGTGGCGCTGCTGTGGCTGGGCTGGCGGCTGTCCAGGCGGCAGCACCTGCTGGCGCCGCAGGCCTTGCGCACGCGGCTGCGCTGGCGCGGCGACCTGCTGCGCCCGGTGGCCAGGCTGGGCGTGCCCACGGGGCTGTTCTTCATCACCGGTTCGCTGGCCGACGTGGGGCTGATGTCGCTGGTCAACCCGCATGGCGCGTCGTCCGTGGCGGCCTGGGGCGCGGCGCAGCACGTGACTTCGTACGTACAGTTCCCCGCCATGTCGATCGCGATCGCGTCGTCGGTCTTTGCCGCCCAGGCGATCGGCGCCGGGCACGCCGGGCAGGCGCACGAGGTCACGCGCGTGGGGCTCAAGCTGAACCTGCTGCTCACCGGCGGGCTGGCGGTGGTGGTGGCGGCGCTCGCGCCGCTGGCCATGCGCATCTTCACCAGCGACCAGGCCGTGGTGTCGCTCGGGGCGCAGCTGCTGCACATCAGCGTCTGGGGTGCCCTGCTGCTGGGTGTGGGCAGTGTGTTCAGCGGCGTCATGCGCGCAGCGGGCACGGTGCGCGCGCCCATGCTGATTTCGCTGGGATGCCTGGCGTGCCTGCAGTTCCCGGTGGGCTGGGCCATTGACCGGGCCGTCGGGCTGCCGGGCTTGTGGTTCACCTACCTGGTGACTTACGGCTGCGGCGCAGCGCTGCAGGCGGCGTATTACTTTGGCGTGTGGCGCAAGAAGCCGGTCCGCAAGCTGGTCTGACACCGCCTGTCGATTTCGGGGCAAGCTGTCCGTCGTGGCACTGAAACGCCCTTGTTTTGAACCTTTGCCCAGGAGACCCGCCATGCGATTCATGATTCTTGTCAAAGCCACCGCCGACAGCGAAGCCGGCATCCTGCCCACCGAGGCCGAATTTGCCGCCATGGGCCAGTTCAATGAGGAACTGGTCAAGGCGGGCGTGATGGAAGCCGGCGAAGGCCTGCACCCCAGCCGCAAGGGCGCGCGCGTGCAGTTCTCGGGCAAGGACCGCCGCGTGGTGGACGGCCCGTTTGCCGAGACCAAGGAGCTGGTCGCCGGCTTCTGGATCTGGAAATGCGCATCGCTGCAGGAAGCCATCGACTGGGTCAAACGCTGCCCCAACCCGATGCGCAGTGATTCAGAGATCGAAATCCGCCAGATCTACAGTGCCGAGGATTTTGGCGATGCATTGACGCCGGAGCTGAAGGCGCAGGAAGAGCGGTTGCGGGTTCAGGTGGAAGGCAAATCCGCCTGACCTCACTCGGAAGCTGCGTTCGCCATCCTGGCGCTTTTCCAGTACACGTCATCCCCGCCGTTCATCCGGTTGAGCACGCGCGCCAGCACGAACATCAAATCGCTCAGGCGGTTGAGGTACTGGCGCGGCGTGTCCTTCAGCGCCTCGGCCGCGCCCAGCGCCACCACGGCGCGCTCGGCCCGGCGGGCCACGGTGCGGCACACATGGGCCTGCGCCGCCGCGCGGTTGCCCGCGGGCAGGATGAATTCCTGCAGGCGCGGCAGCTGTTCGTTGTACGTGGCAAGCGCCTCGTCCAGCGCCAGCACGGCGTCGGCCTTGAGCAACTCGAAGCCGGGGATGGACAGCTCGCCGCCCAGGTTGAACAGCTGGTGCTGCACCTCCACCAGCAGGTCGCGCACGCCGCTGGGCATGTCTTCGCACAGCAGCAGGCCGATGTGGGAGTTGAGTTCATCCACGTCGCCCATGGCGTGCACGCGCAAGCTGTCCTTGGACACGCGCGTGTTGTCGCCCAGGCCGGTGGTGCCGTTGTCGCCGGTGCGGGTGGCGATTTGTGTAAGTCTGTTGCCCATGCCGGGCATTGTGCTGCATCCGGCCATTTCAAGGCCCGTGCGCGGTAGCGGGATGTATCGGCGGCAACAGCGGGCAAAAGCGCTGGCCCTGCCGCGCATGCTGCGGTGCAATGAAGCTTCATTGAACGAAAGGACGCATCCGATGACCGCGAAGAAACGACGCCTGATCCCCAACTTTGAAGCGCGCAGCGCGGCGCTGTTTGCCACGCTGAGCCTGGGCACGGTGATGGCGCTGCATGCGCAGCCCCCGGCCCAGCAGCCCATCCCACCCAACAGGAACAACTGGACGACCGCCCAGATTGCCGAGGCCTTCAAGCGCCTGGACGCCAATGGCGACGGCCTGATCAGCCGCGAAGAGGCCGCCCCGGCGCGCGGCGTGGCCAAGCACTTTGACCAGGCCGACACCAACCGCGACGGCATGCTGTCCGCGCCCGAGTTCGAGGCGGCGATGAAGCAGGCCTCGTAACGCCCTCCTCGCCTCCTGATAAACCTTTCGCCTGCCTTGTCCGGGCGCGGCGCCGGGTGCTATCGTCATTGCAGGAGACACCAGCCATGTTCGATACAGTGATCCGCGGCGCCACCGTGGTGGACGGCAGCGGCAGCGCGCCGTTCACCGGCGATGTCGCCATTCAGGACGGCCGCATCGCCGCAGTGGGCGGCAAGCTCGGCGCCGCGCGGCGCGACATGGACGCCAGCGGCGCCATCGTCACCCCCGGCTGGGTGGACGTACACACCCACTATGACGGCCAGGTTACCTGGGACCCTTACCTTTCCCCTTCCACCCACCACGGCGTGACCACCGCCGTCATGGGCAACTGCGGCGTGGGCTTTGCGCCCGTGAAGCCCGAGCGGCGCGAATGGCTGATCAGCGTGATGGAGGGTGTGGAAGACATCCCCGGCACGGTGCTGAGCGAAGGCATCCAGTGGGAATGGGAGACCTTCCCGCAGTACCTGGACGCGCTGGCGGCCAAGCCCCGCGCGCTGGACGTGGGCGCGCAGGTGCCGCATAGCGCGGTACGCACCTATGTGATGGGCGAACGCGGCATCACGCACGACGAAGCCACGGCGGATGACATCCGCGCCATGTGCGCCATCGTGGGCGAGGGACTGAAAGCCGGCGCCCTGGGCTTTTCCACCAGCCGCACGCTGATCCACAAATACCAGCAGCACAAATACCCGCCGGGCACGTTCTCGTCGCCCGAAGAGATCCTGGGGATTGCGCGCGCCATGAAGGCCGCGGGCCATGGTGTGTTCCAGATGACAGCCAACCATGTGAGCATGGAAGGCGAGCTGTGGTGGCTCACGCAGATCGCGCGCGAGAACGCACTGCCCGTGGCGTTTGCGCTGGTGCAGACCGACCAGACGCCCGACACCTGGCGGCGCCTGCTGGCCCATCTGGACGCCACGCATGCCGACGGCGTGCCGCTGTACGGCAGCGTCAGCGGCCGCGCCACCAGCATGGTCATGGGCTTTGAAGGCTCGCTGCACCCGTTTGTGCTGCACCCGCTGTGGCAGCAGATCGCCCCGCTGCCGTGGGACCAGAAGCTTGCGCGGTTGCGCGACCCGCAGGTACGCGCCGCGCTGACCGACATGAAGGTGGTGGAGATGGCCGCGCAGGTCAACCAGGAGGCGGCGTTCTTCCTGCGCGGGCTGCCCCGCCTGTTTGTGCTGGACGCCACCGCCAACGGCAGTGTCGACTACGAGCCGCTGCTGTCTGACAGCGTGGTGGCGCGCGCCAAGGCCACCGGCGACAACCCGCTGGCCGTGGCCTACGACGCCATGCTGGCCAACCACGGCAAGCACGATGGCAAGGGCCTGCTGTACTTCCCGGTCTTCAACTACAGCTACGGCGACCTGTCGCAGCTGCACACCCAGCTGCAGCACCCGCGCACCATGATGAGCCTGGCCGACGGCGGCGCGCACGTGGGCTATGTGTGCGACGTGTCCATGCCCACTTTCATGCTCACGCACTGGGCGCGCGACCGCGCGCGCGGGCCGAAGCTGCCCTTGGAAATGCTGGTGAAGAAGCAGACGCGCGACACCGCGCAGGTCTATGGCCTGCACGACCGCGGCCTGCTGGCGCCGGGCATGAAGGCCGACGTGAACATCATCGACTTTGACCGCCTGCAGCTGGATTTGCCGCATTTCGTGTTTGACCTGCCCGCGGGCGGCCGGCGCCTGACGCAATCAGCCCAGGGCTACATCGCCACGCTGGTGGCCGGCGAGGCCATCATGGAGAACGGCGCGCCCACCGGGGCCATGCCGGGTGCGCTGGTGCGTGGGCCGCAGGGCTGATGCCTGCTGCGGGTCAGTAGTGAAACCGCAGCTGCGCAATCAGCAGCGCGTCGTTTTCCACCCGGTACACCATGCGATGCTCATCCGTGATGCGGCGTGACCAGAAGCCCGACAGCGCATGCTTCAAGGGCTCGGGCTTGCCCACGCCAGCAAACGGCTCACGCTGGACTTCACGGATGAGTTTGTTGATCCGCTCGACCATCTTGCGGTCGTGCTTTTGCCAGTAGAGATAGTCGTCCCACGCCTCGTCGGCAAACACCAGCTTCACTGGGCGAGGTCCCTCTTGACGCCTTTGCCTGCAGCCAGCTGCGCCGTGGCCGAGAGCAGCCGCCGCGCATTGGTGGGGTTGCGCAGCAGGTATGCCGTCTCTTCAAGCGCCTTGTAATCTTCCAGCGAGAGCATCACCACGGACTGCTCGCTGTTGCGCGTGATGATGAGCGGCTCGTGGTCCTCGCAGACACGGGTCATGGTGGAAGCCAGGTTGGCGCGGGCAGCGGAATAGGTGATGGCATCCATGATGAGTTCAGTAAAGCTGTACGTTTTATTGTACATCAAGCATGCTTTTTCACTCATTCCACATGCTGCTGCTGGAAGGGCATCCGGCGTAAACTGCGCCTTCACCCGACGGAGACACGCCATGAACGCCCCCACCCAAGTCGCCCACCTCGTCCCCGAAATCCACCAGCGCAACGTGCCTGATGCGCTGATTGATGCGCTCAAGGCGCGCTTCGGTGCCAACTGCTCCACGGCCATGGCGGTGCGCGAGCAGCACGGGCGGGACGAGTCGTCGTTTGAAGCCCCGCCACCGGCTGCTGTCGTATTTGCCGAAAGCACAGCCGACGTGGCCGACGCCGTGAAGCTGGCCAGCGAGCACAGCGTGCCGGTGATTCCGTTCGGCGTGGGCTCGTCGCTGGAGGGCCACCTGCTGGCCGTGCAAGGCGGCATCAGCATCGACGTGGGCCGCATGAACAAGGTACTCAGCATCAACGCCGAGGACCTGACCGTCACCGTGCAGGCGGGCGTGACGCGCAAGGCGCTGAACGAAGAGATCAAGTCCACCGGCCTGTTCTTCCCCATCGACCCGGGCGCCGACGCGACCATCGGCGGCATGAGCGCCACGCGCGCCAGCGGCACCAACGCCGTGCGCTACGGCACCATGCGCGAGAACGTGCTGGGCCTGGAGGTGGTGACGGCCAGCGGCGACGTCATCCGCACCGGCACGCGCGCCAAGAAATCATCCGCCGGCTACGACCTCACGCGCCTGATGGTGGGCAGCGAGGGCACGCTGGGCGTGATCACTGAAATCACGCTGCGCATCTACCCATTGCCCGAGGCCATCAGCGCCGCAATCTGCTCGTTCCCCAGCATTGAGGCCGCCGTGCGCACCGTGATCCAGGTGATCCAGCTGGGCGTGCCGATTGCGCGCGTGGAGCTGATTGACCACAACACCGTGCGCATGGTCAACGCGCACAGCAAGCTGGGCCTGCGAGAAGAGCCCATGCTGCTGATGGAGTTCCACGGCTCACCTGCGGGCGTGAAGGAGCAGGCCGAGACCGTGCAGGAGATCGCCAGCGAATTTGGCGGCAATGCGTTTGAGTGGGCGGTAACGCCCGAGGAGCGCACGCGCCTGTGGACCGCCCGGCACAACGCCTACTTTGCCGCCATCCAGAGCCGCCCCGGCTGCCGCGCGATCAGCACCGACACCTGCGTGCCGATCAGCCGCCTGGCCGACTGCCTGCTCGACTCGGTGGCCGAGGCCGACGCCAGCGGCATCCCGTACTTCCTGGTGGGCCACGTGGGCGACGGCAACTTCCACTTCGGCTACCTGCTGGACCCCAACGACCCCAGGGAGCGCGAGACGGCCGAGGAACTCAACCACAAGCTCGTGGCGCGCGCGCTGGCGCTGGAAGGCACCTGCACCGGCGAGCACGGCGTGGGCCTGCACAAGATGGGCTTTCTGGTGACCGAGGCCGGCGCCGGCGCGGTGGACATGATGCGCACGATCAAGCGCGCGCTGGACCCGAAGAACATCATGAACCCGGGGAAGATTTTCTCGCTGTAAGCGGCCGGGAATTCAATCTATCCATCCCCGCTATGCGCGATTTCAGTGCGGAATACGCGCAAAGGGACTGATATGCTTCAGCAGTCACGGAGCGCAATGGGATGACCAAGAAAATTTTGCAGTTGGTAGTACGGGATTCGACGGCACCGACCAAGAAGTCCTCACCTCCAATAGAGCGGGAACCGCAGTTCCTCAAACGATTGCTTGAAGAGGGCATGGTCCACGGCGACGCCGAAGCGCTGCTGCCGCGTTTGCCTCGGGAAAGCGTCGACCTGTTTTTTACCAGCCCCCCCCTATGCGGACGCTCGCGCCTACAGCCGTATCCATCCTGATCGCTATGTGGAATGGTTTTTGCCCTTTGCCCGCGCCATGTTGGAGGCCACAAAGGTATCGGGCAGCCTTGTTCTGAATATCAAGAACCGCGTGGCGAAAGACGGACCCCTCAAAGGCCAGCGGCACCCGTACGTCTACCAATTGGTTCTTGCGTTGCAGAACATGGGTTGGCGCTGGGTGGAAACCTACGTATGGGCTAAACCCAATGCCGTCCCCGGCAAATTCGGTCCACGGACGAAGAACAGCTTCGAATACGTCTATCACTTCGCAAAAGGGCACGCACCTTATTTCGATTTGAACGCCATCCGAGTTCCTTACAAGGCGGATCGCAGTGAAATCGAACGGCGCAAGCGAGACACTCTCGGTCGGCGAAGCACCGCTGCAGGCTTTGGGCGTGACAGAACGAAGACTTATCTGCTGGGTGGCGCCGACCCAGGCAACGTCGTGAGCGTTGCCCAGACCTACAACCAGTACAAAGGGGTCGCTCACACGGCAGCGATGCCTGAGGGGCTAGCAGAGTTCTTTGTCAAGGCAGCCTCCCCTCAAGGTGGCGTTGTGGTCGATCCCTTCGCCGGTGGCGGCACCACGGTAGTGGTGGCCCGCCGGCTGGGCCGGCATTCCGGTGGATTCGAGCTGCACCAGGAGTTCGTTGCCGAAGGCCTGCGTCGCATCGCTCACGACGAAGCGGACGATATCCCTGGACGGCTTGCCGTCGCGTAGTCTTTCATGACGGCCATTGATGAAACGGTCCAGCGCGTCGCGAGCGCGCAAGGGTGGAACCAGAGAGTCGCTCAGATCCGCTTGGTCCCGCAACGCCACGGCACGGCTGAACATCCGGCCATTTATGCGGGTATTGCACGCAGTCTGTATCTGGAGCATCTTGCTCCAGACTTCGCGTATGTGCACGAGGCCACCTTTTATGAGCGTGAACATTTCAATGCCGCCTACGCTGTCGCCAGCGCGCAAACTCAGGGCTTCGAACGCGTCGACGAAGATACCTTGACACGTTTGCTAGTGATCTCTCCAAAGACACTCTTGGTTTTTCGGACCATGCTGGGCTTGACGAAGGAGGAGTTTGCTCATTCGACGCTGCTGGCAGCAGCACCTCTCGAACTCGCCGCGCTGAGTGCAGGCAAGATCGATTCCATGGAACGCAAGGGAACCGCCACGCATGCCGATCAAGCTCGCGTGGCTGCGTTGACTATCGCCGCCGTTATGGACGGAACGTTGTTCGGTGAACCGCCAACAGGGCTTAAAAGTAAACAGGAAAAACCGGATACCCACGAGGGGTGGGCGACCGTTAGAGACTACGCGCGCCGAGGCGTTCCATACGACGTTTTTCTTCATCAGCGGCACTATGGCGGCGCATTCCGTCAGCTGTTGGACGCAACATCAACACGGCGGGGAGATTTGATCGAAGACGCCGTGGAGGCGTTGTTTCGCGAGCACCGGGTCCCGCACATTCGTACCGGTGCCCATAACCAAGAGGACATCGCCCGCCGTTCGAAGTCCGTGTCACCCCTGCGCCCGATTTCGTCGTGTTCGACGGTTCTGGCGCGCTACGCGCGATGCTGGAGTGCAAAGGCACGAATAACGGTGGCACCGCGAGAGACAAGGCGTTGCGCTTTGAGCGGCTGCGCGACGAAGCAGTCCGCTTGGGCGGCGTGCCCCTCGTGGCTGTGCTTGGTGGCATCGGATGGGCGCGTGTGAACGATGCACTGGGTCCAGTGGTACGGGATACCGAAGGACGTGTTTTCACCTTGGCCACCCTTGCGTCCATGCTTGAGGTAGCGCCTTTTCCCGGCCTTGTGGGAACAGCACCTGCTTCACCTTAAGGTGGACCTGACGCGCACGATCAAGCGCGCGCTGAACCCGAAAACATCATGGGCCCTGCGCCACGCCGCCATCCTGGCGCGCCACCTGCCTGCGCAGCATCTGCGCAAAAGCCTGGGCCGCGGGCGGCATCGCCCGGTCGCGCAGCGACAGCAGGCACAGTTCGCGCTGCACGGCCGGCTCCACCAGCGGGCGCAGCTGCAGGCGCTGCGGCCCGCCCACGCTGCGGATGTACGACGGCAGCACGCTCACCCCCATGCCGCCCTCCACCAACGCCACGGCGGTGGCGATGGACGACACCTCGCAATGCACCGGCAGCGCCAGCCCCAGCGCGTCGGCCGTGCCGTTGACGAGCTGCTGCAGCGCGTTGTCCGAGGCGAAGCCGATCAGCGGGTGGCCTGCCAGCGCGCGCCAGGGCACGGCGGCGTCGCGGGCCAGTGCATGGCCGACCGGGCAGGCCAGCACCAGGCCGTCGTGCATGAGCACCTCCACCACCAGCAGTTCGGCCTGCGCGCGGTTGACCGGGCCGATGCCCAGGTCCACTTCGCCGTCCTGGACCAGCCGCTGGATGCGCGCGGGCGTGGCGTCGTCGCGCAGCACCAGCTGCACCTGCGGATGCTCACGCTGGTACGCCGCCAGGATGGACGGCAGCCGCGTGACGGCAAAGGTCGGCGTCACCGCGATCACTAGGCGTCCGCTGGCCCGCGCCGCGCGTGAGCGCGTCTGCGCCACCGCGTGGTGCAGGTCCACCAGCAACTGCTCGGCCTGCGGCAGGAAGTCGCGCCCGGCGTCGGTCAGCTTGACCTGGCGCGTGGTGCGCTCGAACAGCTGCACGCCCAGGTCGGCTTCCAGCCCCCGCACCAGCATGCTCAGTGCCGACTGGGTCAGGTGCAGCCGCTGGGCGGCCGCCGAAAAGCTGCCCATCTGGGCCACGGCCACGAAGCCGCGCAGGTGCCGCAGGGTGAGGTTCATGTCGGACGAATCATCAGCAGAATTGATAAAACAATCAATATTAATCAATTGTTTTTCGCCTCCTGCCGGGCCACACTGCGGCGCTTCCCTGACCAACCTTGACTGCCTGACATGCTCTCCCCCTCCAATCTCATCAACGACACCTTCGACGTGCTGGTGGCCGGCGCCGGCGTGACCGGCATCTGCGCGGCCCTGGCCGCCGCCCGCCAGGGCGCGCGCACCGTGCTGCTGGAGCCGCGCCCCTTCATCGGCGGCAACGCGGCCACGGGCCTGTGCATCCACACCTACAAGACGCGCTACGGCAAGCAGGTGGTCTATGGCCTGGCGCAGGAGATCGTGGACCGCCTGGTCGAGCAGGGCGGCGCCGTGGGCCATGTGCCGCTGCCCAGCGGCTATGTGCATTCGGTGACGCCGGTGGACGCCGACCTGTTCCGCATGGAGACCACCGCCATGCTGGCCGAGGCTGGCGTCACCATCCTGTACAACACCGCGCTGGTGGACGCCGACGCGCAGGGCGGCCACGTGCGCCGCGTGCTGGTGTGCAGCAAGAGCAAGCTCGGCTACATCCAGGCGCGCAGCTTCGTGGACGCCACCGGCGATGCCGACCTGGCCGTGATGGCGGGCGCGCCCGCGCGCACCGGCTGGCCCGGCAGCGGCGCCATGCAGCCGGTGTCGATGATGATGCGCGCCGTGTCGGTGGACACGCGCCGCGCCTGCGAGGCGCTGTCGGAGTTCGAGGCCGCCTGGGCCACCAAGCGCGGCGTGGACGGCCCGTTCCCCGTGTATTTCCACGGCACGTTCACGCGCTGGAACCAGGAGCTGCGCGACCTGGGCGTATACGACCACGACAACCACCAGTTCTGGACCAACACCGTGTGGCCGGACCAGCTCAACATCAACGGCAGCCGCCTGGCGAACATCGACGGCAACGACCCGCTCGCGCTGTCGCGCGCCACCGTGGAACTGACGGCGCAGCTGCAGAAGCTGGCGGCGTTCATGCGCGCGCGCGTGCCGGGCTTCGAGCACGCGTCGTTCATGCCCAACGCCTTCGTGGGCGTTCGCGAGACGCGCAACGTGCAAGGCCTGTACGAACTGAACGAAGAGGACATCCGCGTGGGCGCGCGCTTTGACGACGCCATCGGCCAGGGCTGCTTCCCGGTGGACATCCACCACCCCGACGGCAAGTCGCAGGAGCACATCGACGTGGGCGGCGACGGCGCGTACGACATTCCCTACCGCTGCCTGGTGCCGCAGAAGACCGAGAACGTCTGGGTCGCGGGCCGCTGCATTTCGGTCAGCCAGTACGCGCATGGCGCCACGCGCAACATGGCGCCGTGCATGACCACCGGCGAAGCCGCCGGCATCGCCGCCGCCCTGTGCGCCAAAACCGGCACGGCCGCCGCCGGGCTGCCCATGGCCACGCTGCAGCCCGCGCTGCGCGAGGCCGGCGTGTTCCTTGAAACGCAGGCCGCCACCGCCTGACGCGCCGGCCGCGCTGCCTTCCCACAATTCCTAATCAAGAGACGAAAGGTGATGACATGAGTGATTCCAACCGCCGTACCCTGGTCCGCAGCCTGGCCGCGCTGCCCCTGGCTGGCGTGCTGCCGGCTTTTGCGCAGGCGCCCGCCTATCCCACGAAGGCCGTGCGCTTTGTCGTGCCCTACCCGCCCGGCGGCGCGTCCGACGTGACCGCGCGCCTGCTGGCCGACAAGCTGTCCGAGGCCTACGGCCAGCCGTTCCTGGTGGACAACAAGCCGGGCGCCAACGGCATCGTGGCGCTGGATCTGGTGGCCAAGTCCCCGGCCGACGGTTACACCATCCTCATGGGCAACGTGGGCCCCAACGCCATCAACGCGGGCCTGTACCCCAAGATGCCGTTCGACCCGATCAAGAGCTTTGCGCCCGTCACGCTGACCACCACGGTGCCCATCGTGCTGCTGGTCAACGCCAGCTCGCCGTGGCGCACCACGCAGGAGCTGATCGCCCATGCCAAGGCCAACCCCAAGGCGGTCAAGTTCGCCTCCGGCGGGCCCGGCTCGGCCACGCACCTGACGGCGGAGCTGTTCAAGGACATGGCCGGCATCGACATCGTGCACGTGCCGTACAAGGGTGACGTGCCGGCCATGACGGACCTGATCGGCGGCCACGTGACCATGACGTTCGCCACGTCGATCGCGGCCACCGCCAACATCGCCGGCGGCCGGCTGCGCGTGCTGGGCACGGCGTCCAGGACGCGGCCGAAGTCGCTGGCCCAGTACCCCACGGTGGCCGAGGCCGTGCCGGGCTTTGAGTCCACGTCGTGGGGCGGCGTGCTGGCCCCGGCCGGTACGCCCGCGCCCATCGTCGCGTCGCTGCACGCGGCCATCTCGAAGATCCTGGCCGTGCCCGACGTGCGCGACCGCCTGGGCAAACTGGGCGCCGACGTGGTGGCCGGCGGGCCCGCCGAGTTCTCGGACTACCTGCAGGCCGAGATCGTGAAGTGGACCAAGGTGATCAAGGCCGCGGGCGTGACCGTGGAGTCCTGACGCGGCGGCGCAGGCGCGCCGCTATTTCTTCAGCTCGTAGCGCGGCGCCTCGCCCGGCAGGGCGAGGTAGTCGATGGTGCCCATCACGTCGTCCACCAGCATGACGGCCTGGTGCAGGGCATCGGCCTGCTCGCGTGAATTGACGCAGCCGGCCAGCCACACCAGCCGCCGCTCACCCACGACCCACAGGCTGGTGTCGTTGAAGCGGCCGTCCGCGCGGATGTACTGCACCACGCGCGGGATCAGCTCGGCGTCATAAAGGTACGAGTTGGGCAGCCGGCACCGGCCCGAGCGGTAACAGCTCGTGCCGTGGTGCGAGCGCACGTGCGCCGCGTCGCGCGCCTCCTGCGCGGTGTACAGCGGCCCGGCGGGCACGGGGCAATTCGCGATGGCGCGCGTGACCTGCTCGAACGGGTCGTTGAAGGCGTTGGTGCGGTCCTGGGCAGTGGCAGGAAGCACGGCCAGGAGCAACACGACCAGCGCGCTTCGCATGCTCAGCCCCGGAGCTTTTCGATCAACCCGTTCAGTTCGTCCAGCGAGCCGAAGTGGATCGCGAGTTCGCCCATCTCCTCGGTGCGGCCGTGGCGCTTGACGCGCTTTTTCACACGGACCTCGACCTCGGCCGTGAGCAGGTCGGACAGCTCTTCTTCCACGCGCTTGAGGTCGCGGGATTTTTCTTTCTTGGGCTTGGGCGAGACCAGGTTGAATTCGGCGCCGAGCTTCTTGACCAGGCTCTCGGCTTCGCGCACCGACATTTTTTTGGCGGCGATCTGGTTGGCCGCCGTGATCTGCGCCGCGCGGTCCAGCGCCAGCAGCGCGCGCGCGTGGCCCATGTCCAGGTCGCCGGCCATCAGCATGGTCTGCACCGGGTCGGCCAGGTTGAGCAGGCGCAGCAGGTTGCTGGCGGCGCTGCGCGAGCGGCCCACGGCCTGCGCGGCCAGCTCGTGCGTGAGGCCAAATTCCTTGACCAGCCGCTGCAGGCCCTGCGCCTCTTCGAGCGGGTTCAGGTCCTCGCGCTGGATGTTCTCGATCAGCGCCATGGCGGCGGCGGCTTCGTTGGGCACGTCGCGCACCAGCACCGGCACGCTGTCCAGCCCCGCGAGTTTCGCCGCGCGGAAACGCCGCTCGCCCGCGATGATTTCGTACTTGCCGGCGTTGTTGCCCTGCGCGTCGCCGTTGACGAGCTGGCGCACCAGGATGGGCTGCATGATGCCTTGCGCCTTGATGCTCTCGGCCAGCTCGTACAGCGCGCCTTCGTCCATGCGGGTGCGCGGCTGGTACATGCCGGGCACCATGTCCGCCAGCCGCAGCGATGCGGGCAAGCCAGGGTTGGACGGCTGGTTGTCCGTGGAGGACTCCTCGACCTTGGGGCCCAGCAGGGCTTCGAGTCCGCGGCCGAGGCCTTTGGGTTTCTTGGTAACCATCTTCTTTTAATCTTTCATCAAATCCTGCAAAAGCACATGACCTTCTGGCCAGCTGCCCAGGCCGGAGTCGGCATTGATGTGGCCGCAGTCGCCGTAGTCCATGAACTGCGAGCCCCAGCAATGCGCAAACAGGCGCGAACGCTCGATCGCGCAATACGGGTCGGTGCGGCTGCCCAGCAGCACGCTGGTGAACGGCAGGCGCCCCAGCTCCACCGGCACCCAGCTGTGCAGCGCGGCGCGCAGTTCCTCGCGTTCCGGGTCCCCCGGCGCCACCAGCAGCGCGCCCTTGACGCGGTGGGTGTTCTGGCTGATGGCGGCCCAGGCCGCTGTGAGCATGCAGCCCAGGCTGTGGGCCACCAGCACCACGGGCTCGTCATGCGAGAGCACCACTTCCTCCAGACGCGTGACCCAGTCACCGCGCAGCGGGTGGTCCCAGTCGTGCTGGTCCACCCGCACATAGCCGTGCCTGCTTTCCCACAGGCTTTGCCAGTGCTGCGGGCCGCTGTTTTGCCAACCCGGCAGGATCAGGACGTTGGAAGGCTTCATTGCTATTTTTTTGATAGCAAATCAATTCGCATGGGCATCACATCTTGCGGATGCGCTCGACCATCTCGGCCGCGAAATCCACGAACGCCTGGCTGCCGCGCGCGGCCGGGTCAAACACCACGCCGGGCAGGCCATAGCTGGGCGCCTCGGCCAGGCGCACGTTGCGCGGGATCACGGTGTTGAACACCTTGTCGCCAAAGTGGGCCTTGAGCTGTTCGCTGACCTGCTGCTGCAGGGTGATGCGCGGGTCGAACATGACGCGCAACAGGCCGATGATCTGCAGGTCGGGGTTGAGGTTGGCATGCACCTGCTTGATGGTGTTGACCAGGTCGGTCAGCCCCTCGAGCGCGAAGTACTCGCACTGCATGGGCACGATCACGCCATGCGCGCAGCACAGGCCGTTGAGGGTGAGCATGCTCAGGGAAGGCGGGCAGTCGATCAGCACGAAGTCGTAGTCGGTGGCGACCTCGGCCAGCGCCTGCTTGAGGCGCTTGTCGCGGCGGTCCAGCTCGACCAGCTCGACCTCGGCCCCGGCCAGTTCGCGGTTGGCGCCCAGCACGTGGTAGCCGCACTTGTCCGAGAAGACGGCGGCTTCCTTGACGGACGCCGATTCAAGCAGCACGTCGTAGACCGTGAGTTCGAGCTTGCGCTTGTCCACGCCCGAGCCCATGGTGGCGTTGCCCTGCGGGTCCAGGTCGACCATGAGCACGCGCTGGCCGATCTTGGCCAGCCCGGCGGCGAGGTTGACGGTGGTGGTGGTCTTGCCGACGCCGCCCTTCTGGTTGGCAACGCAAAAAATTTTGGCCATCTGGATTTACTTGGTCAGGGCGAGCTTGACGCCAAACCCGATGAGGAACACCCCGGCCAATTTTTCCAGCACACGCCCCACCACCGGGTTGGCGCGCATGCGCTCGGCCAGAAAGTGCGTGAGCAGCGTGGCGCCCAGGCCATAGGCAAAGGTCAGCACCGCGATCGTCAGCGCCATGACGCCGAAGGTCAGCAGCCCCTGGTGGCGGGCCGGGTCCACGAACAGCGGGAAGAACGCCATGTAGAACACGATGGCCTTGGGGTTGAGCAGGGTGATGAACAGCGCCTGCTTGAAGTAGTGGCGCGGCTCGAAGTTGAGCACCGGCGCGTCGCCGGGCTTGGCGACGAGCATCTTGAACCCCAGCCAGGCCAGGTAGGCGGCGCCCAGCCACTGCACGGCATGGAAGGCTGCGGGGTAGGCGGTCAGCAATGCCGCAACGCCACCCACCGCCATCCACATCAGGACCTGGTCCCCGGCGATCACCCCGAAGGTGGCCGCCAGGCCGCCCGGCATACCGCCTTTGCTCGTCGAGGTCACCAGGGCCAGGTTGCCGGGACCCGGAATCGCCAGGAAAACGATGATGGCGACGACGAATGCGCCGTAATCTGCAATGCCGAACATGGGAACCCTCTTGGTGAAGGACGGCGGGATAGCCGTCGCGAGAGACCGAGTTTACGTTACGTGCGCCGCAACCAGACGATGCAGCGGTCGGCGCCCAAGCCCGGAACGGACAGTTGTTCCACGTGAAACACGCCGACGCCGGCCGGCAGGGCCGCGATTTCGTCGGCGGGGTGCTTGCCCTTCATGGCCAACCAGACACCGCCCTGCCCCAGCGCCCCGTCCGACCAGTTCACGAAGTCGGCCAGCGAGGCAAAGGCGCGGGAGCTGACCACGTCGAATGGGCCGGTCAGGTTCTCGACGCGGGCATGGACACCACGCAGGTTCGGCAGCTTCAGGCTCACGGCCACCTGCTGGATGAAGGCCGCCTTTTTGGCCACGGTGTCCACACAGCTGACGTCCACCTCCGGACAGCAGATGGCAAAAACAGCGCCGGGCAGGCCGGCACCGGAGCCAACATCCAACAGCCGGACGGGTTGCCCGCCGGTCTGCCGCCGCAGCGGCGCGACCGCCGCCAGGCTGTCCAGCAGGTGATGCGTCAGCATTTCCTGCGGGTCGCGCACGGCGGTCAGGTTGTAGACCTGGGTCCATTTCTGGATCAGGGCCTGGTATGCGAGCAGCTGCGCAACCTGCGCGTCGGTCAGCGCCAGGCCCAACTCGGCCGCCCCGGCGCGCAGGCCCTCCTCCAACTCCCCCGCCATCAGGCTGCCACCTTGGTGGTGTCATTGGCGGGCGGGCTATCGAAACCCTTGAACCGGCTTTTTTTCAGGTGCACCAGCAGCAGCGAAATAGCCGCCGGGGTCACGCCCGAGATGCGCGACGCCAGGCCCAGCGTCTCGGGCCGGTGTTTGCCCAGCTTCTGCCGGACCTCAAAGCTCAGCGCCGTGACCTGGCTGTAGTCCAGGTCGACGGGCAGCTTCAGGTTTTCGTAGTAGGCGGCGCGCTCCACCTCGCCCTTTTGGCGGTCGATGTAGCCCGAATACTTGGCCGCGATTTCGATCTGCTCCACCACGGCATCCCGCAGCTCACCCAATGTTTCACGTGAAACAACAGGATCCGCATACTTGCCGCCATCCAGGCTCATGAGCATTTCGTAACCCACATCGGGGCGGCGCAGCAGATCGGCCAGGTTGTACTCATGCGCGATCGTGGTGCCCAGCACCCGCTCGGCCTCGGCCGCCGGCAGGGTGCGCGGATTCACCCAGACCGACTTGAGCCGCTCTGTTTCACGTGAAACAGCGTCCCGCTTGCGGCTGAACGCGTCCCAGCGGGCGTCGTCCACCAGCCCCATGCGGCGCCCGGCGTCGGTCAGGCGCATATCGGCGTTGTCCTCACGCAACTGCAGGCGGAACTCGGCCCGGCTGGTGAACATGCGGTACGGCTCGGTCACGCCCTTGGTAATCAGGTCATCCACCAGCACGCCCAGGTAGGCTTCGTCGCGCCGCGGCAGCCAGGCGTCTTCACCACGGCATTGCAGCGCGGCATTGATGCCGGCGAACAGCCCCTGCGCCGCCGCCTCTTCATAGCCCGTCGTGCCATTGATCTGTCCGGCAAAGAACAGGCCGTTGATCTGCTTCGTCTCAAAGCTGCTCTTGAGCGAGCGCGGGTCAAAGTAGTCGTACTCGATCGCGTAGCCGGGCCGCAGGATGTGGGCGTTCTCCAGCCCCTTCATCGAGCGCACCAGCTGGTACTGGATGTCAAACGGCAAGCTGGTGCTGATGCCGTTGGGGTAGTACTCGTTGGTGGTCAGGCCTTCGGGTTCCAGGAAGATCTGGTGGCTGTCCTTGTCGGCAAAGCGGTTGATCTTGTCTTCCACGCTGGGGCAGTAGCGCGGCCCCACGCCTTCAATCTTGCCGGTAAACATGGGACTGCGGTCAAAGCCGGAGCGGATGATCTCGTGCGTGCGTTCGTTGGTGTGGGTGATCCAGCAGGGCATTTGCTGCGGATGCATGGTGGTGCTGCCCATGAAGCTGAACACCGGGATGCTGCCCGGCAGCCCTCCGGGCATGCCGTCGCCGGGCTGCTCGGTGCATTTTGAGAAGTCGATGGTGCGGCCATCCAGCCGCGGCGGCGTGCCGGTCTTGAGGCGGCCTTGCGGCAACTTCAGCTCCTTGAGCCGCGCGCTCAGCGACACGGCGGGCGGGTCCCCTGCCCGGCCGGCGGCGTAGTTGTTCAGGCCCACATGGATCTTGCCGTCCAGGAAAGTGCCCGCCGTCAGCACCACCGTGCGCGAACGGAAGCGGATGCCGACCTGCGTCACCGCGCCCACCACCCGCTCACCTGTCCCGGTTGCCTGCACCATCAGGTCGTCCACCGCCTGCTGGAACAGCGTGAGGTTGGGCTGGTTTTCCAGCCGGCGGCGGATCGCGGCCTTGTACAGAATGCGGTCGGCCTGCGCCCGGGTGGCGCGCACCGCCGGCCCCTTGGAGCTGTTGAGAATGCGGAACTGGATGCCCGCCTCGTCCGTGGCAATGCCCATGGCGCCGCCCAGCGCGTCCACCTCTTTGACCAGGTGGCCCTTGCCGATGCCGCCAATGCTGGGGTTGCAGCTCATCTGGCCCAGGGTTTCGATGTTGTGCGACAGCAGCAGGGTCTTCGCACCCATGCGCGCGGCGGCCAGCGCCGCCTCGGTGCCGGCGTGGCCGCCGCCGACCACGATCACGTCAAATTCTTCGGGGTAGTTCATATCGTCACCACAGTTGCGCCCGGCATCGGGTCACCGTTTACCAGCTCGGTCGGCAGGCCCAGCCCGCGGGCCACCTGGGCCTGACGGCGGTCCGCCGTCACAAAAAGATCCACGCGCGCCACCAGGGCGCTGCCGATGTGCAGCGCATCCATGCCGCGCAGCGGGCCATGCTCCATGGCCGCAAACGCAAACCGCTCCACATGCTCGTCCAGCGGCACGCGCGTCATGTCGGCCACGTCACGCTGGGCCGCGCCCCAGACCCGGTCGAACTCGTCCTGCGGCAGCACGCCCTCACGGCGCCGGCGCAGCAGGGCCGACGCCACCTCCGTCTGGCAATGGGCCGCGACCATGAGCTCGTCAGCCGCGCCAAATAACGCAAGTATGCGCTCACGCCCAGGTTCGTCCGCATAACGCTTGGTCAGGGCCGAAGCGTCAAACATCATTCGCAGCCCACCGTCGCGCGCGGTCACACGCGTGGCCATGCCGCCGGCGGCATAGCGCACAGGCCGGGCGTCGGCGCGTGCGGTCACCATGTGGCCTCGTCGCGCTCATCCAGCACCGCCTGCGACAGCGAGGCATGCGGCGGCAGCTGCACCGGATCAAAGGGCTGCTTCCAGCTGGGCTGGCGCAGGGGCTGCTCATCGCGCACCGGCACCAGGTCGGCCACCGGCTTGCCGTGGCGCATGATGCGCACGGTTTCGCCCTGCGCGACCAGGTCGAGCATGGCGGACGCATTGGCGCGGAATTCACTCAAAGGCAGGACATGCATTCTGTACAAATATGGAGTTTTGTACATTTTAACCGCCACCCGAAAAACACAGCAGGAATCCTGCGCCACCCTGTGTTGCAATCAGGGGCATGAAACTCCTCGTCTTTGCGGGCAGCACCCGCCAGAACTCCTTCAACCGCCGCCTGGCCAGGGCCACCGCCGCCATGGCCCAGGCATCGGGCGCCACCGTCACCCACATCGAACTGGCCGACTTTGACGTGCCCATGTACAACGCGGACCTCGAAGCGCAGGGCACGCCGGCCGGCGTGATGCGCCTGAAGCAGCTGATGCACGACCACCCCGCGTGGATCATCTGCACGCCCGAATACAACGCCAGCTACCCTGCCCTGCTCAAGAACACGCTGGACTGGGTGTCCAGCCCCGTCAAGAGCGACCCCGCCTGGACGGACGGCTTCAAGTCCACGCGCGGCAAGGTGGTGGGCATGCTCAGCGCATCCCCCGGCGCCCTGGGCGGCCTGCGCTCGCAAAGCCACCTGGCGCCCCTGCTCATCAACCTGGAATGCTGGCTGGCCCCCAAAAACTTTGCGCTGGGCCGCGCGGGCGAGGCCTTTGACGAACAGGGCCACCTGAAAGACGAACGCGCCCAAAAGAGCGTCCAGGCCGTGATCGACCAGGTGCTCTGGGCCGCTGGCCGCCTGGGCACGGCCTGAGCCTGCCCACCATGGACTGCCGCCCCGGCTGCGGCGCCTGCTGCATCGCGCCGTCCATCAGCTCGCCCATTCCTGGCATGCCGCACGGCAAGCCGGCCGGGGTCCGCTGCATTCAGCTGGACGACGCCAACCGCTGCCGCATTTTTGGGCAGGCGGCGCGGCCGGCAGTGTGCTCGCAACTGATGCCGACGGCGGACATGTGCGGCGACAGCGCCGCGCACGCCATGCAGTTCCTCACGACTCTCGAACAGCTCACAGCGCCATGATGGATGCCGGGTCAGGCCCGGCATGACCGGCTGGCTTAGAACGGATAGTGCCGCGGCGTCGTCTGCACGGTCACCCAGCGCAGTTCGGTGAATTCGGCAATGCCGGCCTTGCCGCCAAAGCGGCCCAGGCCCGAGCCTTTCACGCCACCAAACGGCATCTGCGCCTCGTCATGCACCGTGGGTGCGTTCACATGGCAAATGCCGCTGTCGATCTTGCGCGCCACGTTGAAGGCGCGCGCAATGTCCTTGCCGAACACCGCCGCCGACAGGCCGTATTCATTGTCGTTCGCGCAGGCAATGGCTTCCTCGGTGTTGCGCACGCGCACGATGGCCTTCACCGGGCCAAAGGTTTCCTCGTGGTAGATGCGCATGGCCGGCGTCACATGGTCCAGCAGCGTGGCCGGCATCAGCGTGGTGTCGCTCTTGCCGCCGCACAGCAGCTTGGCCCCCTTGGCCAGCGCGTCGTCGATCAACGCGTTGCAGTGCTCCACCGTGTTCATGCCGATCACGCTGCCCAGCACCACTGGGTCGGGCTTGCGCGGGTCGCCCACGGGCAGGTTGCGGGCCTTGTCGGCAAAGCGTTTCACGAATTCGTCCGCGATCTTCTGGTCCACGATGATGCGCTCGGTGCTCATGCAGATCTGCCCGCTGTTGGCAAAGCAGCCAAACGCCGCGCCGTTGACCGCGTCGTCAATGTCGGCGTCGTCCAGCACCACCAGCGGCGCCTTGCCACCCAGCTCCAGCACCACGGGCTTCAGGTACTTCGCGCAGGTCATGGCGATGATCTTGCCCACCTTGGTGGAGCCGGTGAAGTTCACGCGCCGCACGGCCGGGTGGGCGACGATCGCCTCCACCACGGCGCCCGCGTCGGCCGGGGCGTTGGTGATGTAGTTGACCACGCCCGCGGGCAGGCCGGCCTCCTGGAAGGCTTCCACGATCAGCTGGTGCGTGCGCGGGCAGTTCTCGCTGCCCTTGAAGATCACCGTGTTGCCGCAGGCCAGCGGCGTGGCAATGGCGCGCACGCCCAGGATGATGGGCGCGTTCCACGGCGCAATGCCCAGCACCACGCCCGCGGGCTGGCGGATGCCCATGGCCAGCGAGCCCGGCACATCGGACGGGATCACCTCGCCCGCCACCTGCGTGGTCATGGACGCGGCCTCGCGGATCATGCCGGCGGCCAGCATCACATTGAAGCCGGCCCACATGCCCGTCGCGCCGGTCTCCGCGGCCACGGCGTCAATGAACTGCGGCAGCTTGGCCTCCAGCTTGTCGGCGGCCTTCAGCAGCAGCGCGCGGCGCTCGTTGGGGCCGGTCTCGCTCCAGGTGCGAAAGGCCTCGGCGGCGGCTTCCACCGCCATCACCGCGTCGGCCGGCGAGGCCGCGGGCGCGCGCGTGGCGACAGTGCCGTCCAGCGGGTTGCGCCGCTCGAAAGTGGCGTTCTTGTCGGCCGTGACTTTCAGGCCGTTGATGAGCATGGACAGGTCAGACATGGGCAGACTCCTTGACAGTTTGTTGGACGGCCCGGGCGGCCGTGGTGGTTTCGCTGCTGGCCGCGCCCAGATAGGCCTCGCGCACGACGGTGGAGCGCGCCAGCAGCTTCGCGGGCCCGCTGGCCACCAGCGCGCCGCGCTCCAGCACATAGCCGCGGTCGGCCACGGCCAGGGCTTTCTTGACGTTTTGCTCCACCATCAGCACGGTGGTGCCCGCGTCGGCAATGCGCCGCGCGATGGACAGCAACTCGTCCACCATCCTGGGCGCCAGGCCCAGCGACGGCTCGTCGAGCATCAGCAGGCGCGGCGCGCACATCATGGCGCGCGCCACGGCCACCATCTGCTGCTCGCCGCCGCTCATGGTGCCGGCCAGCTGCTGCGCGCGTTCGCGCAGTTTGGGGAAATCGTTGAACGCCTGCTCGATGCGGCGCGGCCGCTCGGCCTTGGGCACGAGCCAGGCGCCCAGCTCCAGGTTCTCGGTCACCGTCATCTGCGGGAACAGCTGGCGGCCCTCGGCCACCAGCGCCACGCCGGCCTTCACGATCTCATGTGTTTTTTCGGGCAGGTCATCACCGTCCAGCAGCACCTCGCCACCCCGCGGGATCAGGCCGTTCAGCGCGCGCAGCAGGGTCGTCTTGCCCGCGCCGTTGGGGCCCAGGATCACGGTGAGGCCGGGCTTGACCTCCAGCGTGATGCCGCGCAGCACCAGCATGGGCCCGTAGCCCGCGCTCAGGTTGCGCACCTTGAGGTGGGCTTCGCGCGCGCCACCCAGCGTGAATCCGGGGCGGTGCCACATCATGCGGCCACCTCTTCGGTCTCTGTCATTTCGTCACCCAGGTAAGCCTCCACCACCTCGGCGTTGCGCACCACCTCGGCCGGCGGGCCGTCGGCGATCTTGCGGCCCTGGTGCAGCACGATCACGCGCTCCACATGGCGCAGCAGCGTGGTCACGGCATGCTCGATCCACACCACGGTCAGATCAAGCTCGTCGCGCAGGCGGCGGATCAGCCGCGCCATGTCCTCGATTTCGGATTCGGTCAGGCCCGCGGCCACTTCGTCCAGCAGCAGCATGCGCGGCCGCGTGGCCAGCGCCATGCCGATCTCCAGCAGCCGCTGCTGCGACGGCGTCAGCGCCGACGCGGGCCACGCGGCCTGTTCCGTGAGGCCGATCAGCGTGAGGATGCCCGCCGCATCGCGCAGCGCCCAGGGCACGCCCTGCTCGTCGCCCCACAGCCAGTACTTGCGCGGGCGCCGCCCGGCAAACTTCAGGCCGAATTCAATGTTGGCCTGCACCGGCATGTCGGCAAAGGTGCGCGGCGTCTGGAAGGTGCGCGCCAGCCCCAGCGCGGCAAAGCGGTGCGGCCGCTGGCCCGCCAGGCTGCGGCCTTCCAGCACCAGCTTGCCGGCCGTGGGCACCTGCACGCCCGAGATGGCATTGAAGAACGTCGTCTTGCCCGCGCCATTGGGGCCGATGATGCCCACCAGCTCGCCAGCGGTGAAGGTGGCGCTCACCGCGTCCACCGCCACCAGGCCGCCGAAACGGACGGTGATGTCCTGTGCGTCGAGCAGCACCTGTTTGGAATCAGACAAGGTACTGCTCCTTGGCGCGTTTCTTGAGCCGGGCTTCCTCACGGGCCTTCTCGCCGCTGAGCTCACGCTTGAGGTCCTTGGCCCAATCCCGCGTGTCGCGCCACCAGCCCTTGAATGTCTCCGCGCGCAAGGACGCCAGGCCACCCGGCAGATACAGCACGCTCAGGATCAGCAGCAACCCCAGCGACATCATGTACACCTGCGGCGCCTTCAGGCGCAGCGTCTCGGCCAGCAGGCTGAACACCACCGCCGCAATCAGCGGCCCCCACAGCGTGATGGCGCCGCCAATCAGCGCGATCAGCACCGTCTGGAAGCCGATGAACGGATTGAACACCGTGTGCGGGTCGATGTAGGTCCAGCGCACCGACATGGCCGCGCCCACCGCGCCGGCCACCGCCGCCGTCATGGCAAAGCCGGCAATCTTGATCAGCCGCGTGTTCACGCCCAGCGTCTGCGCGCGCTGCTCGTCCGCGCCGATGCCCATCAGCGCCAGGCCAAAGCGCGTGCGCCGCACACCAATGGACAGCGCCACCGTGCCGGCGGCCAGCACCAGCACGGTCAGGTAGATCGTGTCACGCTCGGGCACCACCGTCAGCACGCGGCCCACGGTGCCGGTGACCTGCTTTTCAAAATAGGTGATGGCATGGCGGATCAGCTCGGTCATGCCGAAGGTCAGCACCGCAAAGTAGGTGCCGCGCAGGTGCAGCACGGCCGCGCCCATCACCACCGCCACCACGGTGGCAATGCCGGCGACCATGGCAATCGACTGCACCCAGCCAAACTTTTCCAGCGACAGCGCGCTGGTGTAGGCGCCAATGCCAAAGAACGCCGACGTGGCCAGAGACAGGTAGCGCGTGCTGCCGCAAAACAGCCCCCAGCTGGACGACAGCGCCACATACATCAGGCAGGTCAGCGCCATGGACACCATGAATTCGCTGCCGTAATAGGGCAGCGACAGCGCCCAGCCTGTCAGGCCAAAAAGGACCAGCAGGTCTCTGATGAGGAGTTGTCGTTCGGTCATTTGTTGTTGTTCTGTTGTGGCACTCGCGGGCTTGTCAGCGGGCCCCGGACCCGGGTACACCACCGTTGGCGCGCCAATAATTCGTCTACAAAGCTGCGCCTGCGGGCACACCGGCCTGGGGGCGCCTCTGTGGCGCTGAGCAGCACAGGGGTGAGTGTCGGCGCGCGTAAGCGCGCTTCGTGCTCTGACTCGCCGAAGCTGTTTGAGCGGAGCGCGCAGCGCGTAGCGAGTTCTTCGGCGCGACCGAACCCCGAGCAGCGCAAGGCAGTCGCCGAAGGCGACCGCCACAGTGAAGCCCCCAGGCCGGTGTGCCCGCAGGCGCAGCTTTGCCAGGAGGTAGACGAACGAAGACGCAACGTCATGCCTTACGAGTCCTACGAGCAAACAACCCCTCAGGCCGCAGCACCAACACGCCGATGAACACGACGTACGACAGCAGCGCCTTCAACGAAGGATTGGTGAAATGCATGCCAACCGCCTCAACAACACCCAGCAGCAAACCACCCGCCAGCGCCCCGCCCATGCTGCCAAAGCCGCCCAGCGTGATGACGATCAGCGCGGTCACGGTGTAGGGCTCGCCCATTGACGGGCTGATCGTGTAGGCCATCGACAGCAGGCACCCCGCCACACCCGACAGGCCCAGCCCGATGCCGAACATCAGCGGATGCAGCCGTTTGGTGTCAATGCCCACCAGCTGCGCGCCCACGGGCGACTGCATCAGCGCGCGCACACCCTTGCCCAGCAGCGTCATGCGCAGCAATGCAATCAGTGCACCGGCAAACACCAGCGCCAGCGCAAACACCAGCAGCTTGTTGCCCGCAAACTGCGCGCCGCCCAGCTTGACCGGGTCGGTCAGGAAGTCATAGCCGCGCAGGTCGCCGCCCCACACATAGCTCACCAGGTTCTGCACCAGGAACATCAGGCCGAAGGCCACCATCAGGCCCCGCGCTTCAAAGATGTCCAGGTTGGGCGACGTGGCCGTGAGCCGGCGGAAACACAGCCAGTGGATCACCCACCCCAGCACCATCAGCATGGCAAACGACACCGGCACCATCAACAGCGGGTTCACGCCAAACTGCGTCTGCACCATCCACGTCAGGTACGCGCCCAGCATCAGGAACTCGCCATGCGCGATGTTCAGGATGCGCATCAGCCCGTACTGCAGGTTCAGGCCCAGCGCCACCAGCGCGTAGATGCCCCCGGTGATGAGGCCGGAGGCGATCAGTTCAATCCAGGCACCGAATGACATAAGCGTGGCCCGTCATGCCGGGCTTGACCCGGCATCCATGCTGGCGCGCTTGCGGATGGGCAGGCGCAGATGGATTGCGGGTCAAGCCCGCAATGACAACGGCTTTCCTTTCCTTACTTCCAGGCCGCTTTGGCGGGATTGAGCTTGGCCGTGGCCAGCTTGGGCGGCCACACCACTTCAAACTCGCCGTTCTGCCACTGGCTCACCGTGCCCGGCGTGCCGATGTTCTCGCTGCCCTGGAACTTGATGTCGCCCAGGATGGTCTTGTGCGTGGTGTTGGCCACGTAGTCGCGGATGGCCTTCCTGTCCAGGCCCTGCGCCTTCACGGCATTGGTCAGGATCTCCAGCCCCGCCCATGCGGCGCCGCTGGCCCAGCGGTCGGGCTCCTTGCCGCCAAACTTCTTGGTGTGCGCGTCAAAGTAGGCCTTGGCGCCGGGGCTGGTCTTGCTGTTCCAGCTGCCCATGCCCAGCACGCCTTCGGCGCCGGCGGGCGTCATCACGTTCTTGTACAGCTGGAAGGCCGTGCCCACCGACGCATAGAAGAACTTCGGGTTCAGGCCCACTTCCTTGGCCTGCTTGCTGGCCAGGATGGTGTCGGGCGGGTAGGTGAAGCCCACGAAGGCATCGGGGTTCTTGTCCTTGATGGAGCGCAGCACCGGCGACAGGTCCTTCACGCCGCCGGGGTAGCTCTTGTCTTCCACCATCTGGATGCCGCTGCCCTGCAGCGCCACCTTCAGCGCGGCAAAGTTCTCCAGGCCGAACAGGTCGTCCACATAGATGCAGGCCAGCGTCTTGCAGCCGTTGGCCTTGAGCATGTCCACCAGCGCATTGGTCATGGGCGCGGGCTGCTGCAGCAGCAGGAAGAAATACGGCAGCTTCATCTCGATCAGCCGCTTGCTCAATGCCGTGGGCGCCAGGAACGGGTAGCCAAAGCGGTTGGCCAGCGGTGCCACGGCAAAGTTGGCATTGCTGCCCCAGGGCGGCAGCACCAGGTCCACCTTGTCGCTGCCCATGAGCTTTTCGTAGGTGCGCACCACGGTCTCGGTGTCGCTGCGGTCGTCGCTGCTGATCAGCTCGATCTTGCGTTTGACGCCCTTCACATCCAGGCCGCCCGCGGCGTTCTGCTGCTCGGCCCACAGCAGGTAGTTGGGCTCCTGGCTGACCTGCGCGCCGCCCGTCCAGGGACCGGTGCGGGCCATGGCGTAGCCCACGCGCACCGGCGCGGCCTGCGCCATGAGGCCGGGGGCGAAAGACATGGCGCCGACCGCCGCGGCGGCGCCCTGGATGATCTGGCGGCGGGATTTCTGAACAGGCTTGAAAGGGGTCGGCTGGGCCATGGTTGTCTCCTTGAAGCGCGCAGGAATGCGCACAGCCCCGAAGCTTAAAAAAGCGAACTTCCTGCCGCTTTGCTGCCCGCGCACAAAGCGTTTGCGCAGCTGTGCATGCGGTATCGGGTTTACCCTGAACCCCAATGCGCGTGCGGCGTCCCCGCGCCCATAATGGGCCGCAACCCAGCCGCAAGCCCCATGTCCGCCCAGCCCATCACCCTGAACACCGACGCCGTCGCCCCGCGCGACCGCGCGCCGCAATGGCGTGAATGGGTGTGGCAGCACTTTGGCGGGCTGGAGTCCGACTTTTACGGCGACATGCAGTTTGACGGCCACATGGCCGCCTCGCGCGCGGGCGATGTGATCCTCACCCGGCTGGAGGCCAACCGCCACCGCGTGCTGCGCACGCCCGGCATGGCGCGCACCAGCGACACCGCCTACCTGAAGATCGTGGCGCCCTGGCAGGGCGGCGCTACCGTGCAGCAGCAGGGGCGCGAGGCCAGCGCCCGCTCGGGCGCGTGGATCATCTACGACACCACCCAGCCCTACGAGATCGCCAACCCCGAAAGCGTGGACCACCTGATCGTGATGGTGCCCAAGGACGAGGTGGTCGAGCGCAGCCTGCGCCTGGGCGGCACCATGGCGCGCCACCTGGGCGCCAGCGGCATCTCGCGCGTGGCGCTGGAAGCCATGCGCAACACCTGGCAGGAGCTGCCCCACATGAGCGAGGCCGCCGCTCAGGGCGCGGGCCAGCTCATCAAGCAGCTGGTACACCTGTCGCTGCTGGAGCTGTCGGGCCAGGAGACCGCCACCACGCAGCGCGAAGCCCTGCGCGACCGCATCCGCGCCCATGTGGCGCAGCACCTGGGCGACCCGGCGCTCAGCGTGGACGGCATTGCCCGCGCGCTCAACTGCAGCCGCCGCCACCTGTACAACGCCTTCGCGGGCGAGGGCGAATCCATTGCCGCCTACATCCAGCGCATGCGCCTGCAGGCCTGCGTGCGCGACCTGCAGGCCGCCGGCCCGCATGGCCGCCCCATTACCGACATCGCCATGACCTGGGGTTTTGGCAACCTGTCGCACTTCAGCCGCGTGTTCCGCGAGCACACAGGCGCCAGCCCCAGCGAGTTCCGCAACACGTCACAGGCGGGACAGCCCTCGCACTGAAAAACGGGTGTGATGGGCGTCCGCAAAGGAGACAAGCACCATGCACATCCCATCCCTCAAAGAAGTCGTGAGCGCCGAAGAATGGGCGCTGCGCGTGGACCTGGCCGCCGCCTACCGGCTGGTGGCGCTGTACGGCTGGAGCGACCTGGTCTTCACCCACATCAGCGCACGCGTGCCCGGCCCGGAACACCACTTCCTGATCAACCCCTACGGCCTGATGTTCGACGAGATCACCGCGTCCAGCCTGGTCAAGGTGGACCAGGCCTGCAACAAGCTCATTGACTCGCCGTTCCCCGTCAACCCGGCCGGCTTCACCATCCACAGCTGCATCCACCAGGTGCGCGAAGACGCCGGCTGCGTGCTGCACACCCACAGCCGCGCGGGCGTGGCCGTCAGCGCACAGAAAAACGGCGTGCTGCCCATCAGCCAACAAAGCACCTTCGTGCTGGCGTCCCTGGCCTACCACGACTACGAGGGCGTGGCCCTGCGCGACGACGAACGCCCGCGCCTGCAGGCCGACATCGGCAACAAGAACTTCCTGATGCTGCGCAACCACGGCCTGCTGACCGTGGGCAAGACCATCGCCGATGCGTTCCTGTCGATGTACACCTTCGAGAACACCTGCCGCATCCAGATCGATGCGCAGTCCGGCGGCAGCGAGCTCACGCTGATCGACCCGCGCATCCTGCAGGGCCTGGCCGAAGTCATGAAGACCGTCACTGCCGGGCAAGGCGCCAACATTGCCTGGCCCGCGCTGCTGCGCAAGCTGGACAAGACCGATCCTTCTTACAAGACCTGATGAGCAAGTTGGTCGGCGCGGCTCGCGACAGGCGGTCCCCGGCGGGGGCTCACACTGTGGCGGTCTACGCTTCGCTTCGACTGCGCTGTGGTGCTCGATTCGGGGTCGCGCCGCAGAACTCACTGCGTGCGCTTTGCGCACTCCGTTCGAACAGCCGCGGCGAGCCAGAAACGAAGCGCGCTGTGCGCGCCGACCCCGAATCTGCGCTCCTCGCCGCCACAGAGATCGCCCCCACCGGGGACCGCCTGTCGCGAGCCAGGGGGTGGGCGTGCCTGCCCTGCTTCGCCTCCAACCCCTCTGCAAAGGCGGGTGCGGGCCGGCTGCGGCGCGCCTCTGGGACGCCGAGCAGCACAGGGCTTGCGGCCACGCGCGAAGCGCGCTCGTTGACTGACTCGCCGCGGCTGTCCGAGCGAAGCGCGCCAGCGCGTAGCGAGTTCTGCGGCGGGCCGCAAGACCGAGCAGCGCAGGGGAGTCACCGCAGCGCGGTGACCGTTCCAGTGAAGCGCCGCAGCCGGCCCGCACCCGCCTTTGCGGCGCCAGCAACACGCTGCATCAGACAAAACAATGGAGACAACACGTCATGAACTTCATCCAGCTGCTCCCCACCCTGTTGCTCATCTCCCTCGCGCTGGTGATGTTTGGCCTGGGCCTGTCGCTCAGCGTGGCGGATTTCCAGCGCCTGCTGAAGTACCCCAAGGCCGTGGTCGTGGCGCTGGCGCTGCAGGTGGTGGCGCTGCCGCTGGCGTGCTGGGCGCTGGTGGTGGCGCTGGGCCTGCCGCCGGTGTTTGCCGTGGGGCTGATGCTGCTGGCCGCGTCGCCCGGCGGCGTGTCGGCCAACCTGTTCAGCCACCTGTTTGGCGGCAACGTGGCCATGAACATCTCGCTCACGGCCATCAACACCCTCCTGTCCATCGTGACGATGCCGCTGATCGCCAACTGGGCCATCCACACCTTCGCCAAGACAGGACAGGTCGTGCCGCTGCAGCTGGGCAAGGTCGCCGAGGTGATCGCGGTGGTGCTGGTGCCGGTGGTGATCGGCATGGTGGTGGCCGCGCGCCGCCCCGGTTTTGCCCAGCGCATGGAAAAGCCGTTCAAGATATTCAGCGCGCTGGTGCTCGCCGCGTTCGCGCTCATTGCCATCGGCAAGGAATGGAACGCGCTGGTCACCTCGTTTGCCAGCGTGGGCCCGGCCGTGGTGGCGTTCAACCTGGTGAGCCTGCTGGCGGGCTACTACCTCAGCCGCGCGGCCGGCATGGACAAGCCGCTGTCCACCGCCATCAGCTTCGAGATCGGCATCCACAACTCCACGCTGGCGATCTACATCGCCCTGAGCGTGCTGGACAACTTCCAGCTTGCGCTGCCTGCGGCGATCTATTCGGTCAGCATGTACATCACGGCCACCCTGTTCGGCATGGGGGTGCTGCGCCGCGCGGGCTGAAGCGCCCGCGTCGCAACCGGCGCAACCGGCGCACCCCGCGGATCACGCGTCCTCGGCGGCCAGCTCGGCTTCGATGCGCAGCTGCATGTCGCGCCCACCCTCGTCCACACGCACTTCCTTGCGCGTCATCTGCACCGCGCCAAACAGCGTGCTGAAGGCCACGTCCTTGGCGTCGCGCCCGGTGCCGGTGCGCACCAGCTTTTCGGGCGGGGCCATGCCGGTGGCGTCAAACAGCACCCAGCGCCCGCCCAGCCAGGCCTCGAAGATCGCGTGAAAGTCCTGCGGCGGCTCGTCAAACCACACATAGCCCACCACCAGCCGCGCCGGGATGTTCAGCGCCCGGCACAGGGTAATGCCCAGGTGGGCAAAGTCGCGGCACACGCCGGCACGCTGCACGAACACGTCCTGCGCGGTGGTGGTGGACACGGTGCTGCCCGGCAGGTAGGTGATGGCGTCATGGATCCACTGCGTGACGGCGCGCACGCGGCCAATGCCCGGCGGCAAGTCGCCAAACATCTGCTGCGCGGCGCGGGCCAGCACGTCGGATTCACAGTACCGCGTGGGCATCAGGTAATGCAGCACCTCGTCGGGCAGCTGGCCCACGGGCACCTCGGCCAGGTCATCGGGCACGGGCTCGACGTCCAGCACCACGTCGGCCTGGTAATTCACCATCAGCGGTCCCACGGGCGCGTCAAACCGGATGAAGCGGTTGCCGCTGGACGGGTCGGTGAAGCTGCGCACCGACACGCCCGAGGACACCGCCAGGCGTTCGCCCAGCAGCGCCTGGCCGGGGCGCAGGGCGGCCTCGATGTTGAAACAGAAATGCGCGGGCGCCAGCACCTGGTACTCCAGCGCGGTTTCCACGGTGGAGCGGTGTTTCTTCGGTGCAGCCATCGGCATGGTGACTCTCCTGTGGAGGATGGAAGCACCGATGCTAGGCAGCGCCAGGGCCACGGGTGATCAGTCACCGGCGCGCCGTGCTGTAGGACAAGGCCATGACGGACGGCACCCTGCACGAATGGCCGGCAACCGCTAGCATGCGGGGCTGCGTTCGCCGCACACCCTTCACAAAACCACAGGAATCAACATGAAGCTTTATTACTCCCCCGGCGCCTGCTCGCTGTCCCCGCACATCGCGCTGCGCGAGGCCGGCATTGCGTTCGAGCCCGTCAAGGCCCCCACCAAGACCCACCAGCTGGACGACGGCACCGACTACTACACCATCAACCCGCTGGGCTATGTGCCGCTGCTGGAGCTGGACGACGGCACCCGCCTGCGCGAAGGCCCGGCCATCGTGCAGTACATCGCCGACCAGGCGCCGCTGAAGAACCTGGCCCCGGCCAACGGCACGCTGGCGCGCTACCGCCTGCAGGAATGGCTGACCTTCATCGGCATGGAAATCCACCGCGGCTTCGGCCCGCTGTTCAACCCGGCGTCCACCGACGAGGTGAAGGACGCCGCGCGCGACAGGCTCGCGAGCCGCCTGAAATGGGTGGACGGCGAACTGGCCGGCAAGCAGTACCTGATGGGTGACCAGTTCACCGTGGCCGACGGCTACCTGTTCACCACCACCAACTGGGCGAAAATGACCGGCGTGGACCTGTCGGGCTTTGCCAACCTGCTGGCCTACCGCGAGCGCGTCGGCGCCCGCCCCGCCGTGCAGGAAGCCATGCGCGCCGAAGGGCTGATGAAGTAAGGCCGTGGGGCGTTCAGGCCAGCGGCTTTTGCCGCCAGGCCAGAAGCGCCCCCACCCACAGCGCCAGCGCGGAAAACACCAGCCCCTTTTCCAGCCCGGCCAACCCACCAGGCCCGTCGGCAATCCAGCCCACGACCGTGGGCCCCACGATCTGCCCGGCCGCAAACACGATGGTGAAGGCGCTGATGCCGGCCGCCCACTGCGCGGGCGGCAGGTTGTGGCGCACCAGCGCCGTGGTGGACGCCACCACCGACAGGAACACCGCCCCAAACACCAGCCCCGACAGCAGCACCAGCGGCCAGGTGGCGGTGAGCGCGGGCAACAGCGTGGCGCAACCCAGCAGGCCGTTCAGCGTGGCCAGCGCGCCGCCCCCCTTCGCGCGGTCCAGCAGGCCCGCCCAGATGCGTGACGACGCCACCACCGCCACGCCCAGCAGCGCGTAGAACAGCGTGACGGCGCCCGGCCCCACGCCCTGCTCGCGCAGCAGCGCGATCACGAACGTCATGTAGCCGATGTAGCCCACGCCAAACATGGCATAGCCCGCCAGGCCGGGCGCGAAGGCACGCCAGGTAAAGCGCAGAGCCACCGCGCCAGCGGCCGCCGCTGCCGGCGGTGGCGCCAGCGCCTGCAGCGCGCGCGTCGGCCACACCAGCACCGCCGTGGCTGCAAGGCAGGCCACGGCCAGCGCCCACCAGGCCCAGGCCCAGCCATGCGCCATGTCAGGGCGCATTTGGGCCGCCGCCTGCAGCATGGCCGGCACCAGCAGCGCCGACAGCACAATGCCCAGCCCCGTGCCGCCGTAGTACAGGCCCAGCAGCAGGCCCATGCGCTGCGGCTGCAGCGCGCCCAGCCGGGCGGCCAGCAGGCCCCCCGCAATGAACACGAACGCACTGGCCACACCGGCCAGCAGCCGCTGCGCCAGCAGCGCCGTGGCGTCTGTGAAAAACCCGCTCAGGCCCATGAACACGCTGGCCAGCAGCGCACCGCCCAGCAGCAGCCGGGACGGCCCCAGGCGCGCCATCAGCCGCGGCGTGACCAGCGCGCCCAGCAGGTAGCCCAGGGCGTTGGCCGTGTTCATGGCGCCCGCCAGGGTGTAGGACCACTGCAGGTCCGCGCGCATGGGCGGCAGCAGCAGGCCATAGGCAAAGCGCGTGACGCCCAGCGAAATGGCCGCGCCCAGCGACAGCGCGACGGCAAGACCCAGCAATGAACGCGGCATTGACCTACCTTAAAAAGCGTGCGCGTGCTGGCCACAGGGCCATTGATTCGCGGCTAACCTGAGCCGCAGTATCCATTCACCGGAGTATCCACGCATGGCTTCCCTGTTCGACCCCCTGCAAGTTGGCGCTTTGCGCCTGCCCAACCGCATCGTCATGGCGCCGCTCACGCGCAACCGCGCGCCCGGCGCCGTGCCCACGCCGCTGATGGCGGAGTACTACCGCCAGCGCGCCAGCGCCGGCCTGCTGATCACCGAGGCCACGGCCATCAGCCACCAGGGCCAGGGCTATGCCGACGTGCCCGGCCTGTACGGCACCGAGCAGCTGGACGGCTGGAAAAAGGTGACGGATGCGGTGCACGCCGCCGGCGGGCGCATCGTCACGCAGCTGTGGCACGTGGGCCGCGTGTCGCATGTGGACCTGCAGCCCGGTGGCGCGGCACCGGTAGCGCCATCGGCCATCGCCGCCAGGACCAAGACCTACCTCATCAAGGACGGCGTGGGCAGCTTCGTGGAAACGTCCGTGCCGCGCGCGCTGGACGCCGCCGAGCTGCCCGGCATCGTGCAGGACTTCCGCCATGCGGCGCGCCATGCCGTCAGCACCGCCGGCTTTGACGGCGTGGAAGTGCACGGCGCCAACGGCTACCTGCTGGACCAGTTCCTGAAAACCGGCAGCAACCACCGCCGCGACGATTACGGCGGCAGCATCGAAAACCGCGCCCGGCTGCTGCTGGAAGTGATGCGCGCCGTGACGGACGAAATCGGCGGCGGGCGCACCGGCCTGCGCCTGTCGCCGGTCACGCCCGCCAACGACGTGGTGACCGATGACGCGCAGGCGCTGTTTGAATACGTGCTGCGCCAGCTCGCACCGCTGAAGCTGGCCTACATCCACATCATCGAAGGCGCCACCGGCGGCCCGCGCGAGATCGCCGACCGGCCGTTTGACTACGGCGCGCTCAAGACCGCCTACCGCACCGCCGGCGGCCAGGGCGCGTGGATGGTCAACAACGGCTACGACAAGGCCCTGGCAGAACAGGCCGTGGCCGCGGGCGCGGACCTGGTGGCCTTTGGCAAGCTGTACATCGCCAACCCCGACCTGGTGCGCCGCCTGCACGACAACGCGCCGCTGAACACGCCCGACAAGGCCACGTTCTACGGCGGCGGCGCAAAGGGCTACACCGACTACCCCACGCTGGCCTGAGCGGCCAGGGGCGCTTCAGCCCACGCCGATGGGCGCGGGCGCCTTGAGCACGATGCGGGTGAACAGGCGGTCCCAGGCCGGGTCGCGCGCGCCGTCGCTGGCCAGCGGATCGCGGTGCGCCGCGAAGGCCGCGTCCAGCGCCGCCCAATCCTGTGCGTCCAGCGCGCGCTCGGCGGCCGGCAGCACCTGCTGCTCCTCGATCTGCATGTGCTCCAGGTAAAAGCCCACGTAACGCGCGGCAGCCTCGGCAAATGCCGCGCGGCGCGGCTCGCCCAGCAGCTCCCAGGCCAGCAACAGGTGCTGCAGCGCGCGCACCGCCTGCTCGCCGCCCATGTGGTCGCGCTCCAGCCGCTCGATCACCGGCATCAGCGACGGCACGCGCAGCGCGATCTTGGGGAACAGCAGATCGGACTCCTTGGGGTGGTGCAGCCGCTCGGGGAATTCGTCGATATAGAACAGCATCGCGCGCACCACGTCAAAGAACCGCTCGGGCTCGTCGCCGGGGCCGCGCTCCAGCATGGCCATGAGCGAGCGCAACACGGCCGACACGGCGCGGTGCTCGTCCAGGATGATGCGGATGCTGGGGTGGGTCATGTGGCGAGCTTCCCACGCAGGCGCACCACCCGCGTTGATGTACGTCAATCCCTCAAGCCGCCACGCCCGCGCTTGCCTACACTGGCACCCATGCGCACCCTTCTTGCCCTCAGCCTGGCCGTGCTTGCGGCCACCCCCGCCCTGGCGGGCCGCCCCCTGACCGTGGACGACGCCAGCGTCAATGACGCGGGCGCAGGCCATGTGGAAGCGTGGTACGCGCGCCAGCCCGGCCGCCTGCACACCTGGACGGTGGCGCCCGCGTATGCGCCGGTCAACGGGCTGGAGCTGGGTGCGGCATTCACCCGCGACCGCACCACGCCGCAAAGCAGCGCCGCCGTTCAGGCCAAGTGGCGCATCACCCCGGTGCAGGACGACGGCTGCAACGCCGGCGCCGTGCTGGGCGTGACGCAGGCGCGCGGCGCGGGCCGCATGCCGTACGTCAACGGCCTGTTCACCTGCAACAGCGCCTGGGGCGCCACCCACTTCAACCTGGGCGCCAACCGCGCCAGCGGCGGCCCCACGCTGGGCACCTGGGGCGTGGCGCATGAGCGCGAATTCGGCGCCGTCACCGCCCATGTGGAAGCCTTCGGCCAGCGCCTGGCCAAGCCCACCTTCCAGATCGGCGCCCGCAAGGAGATCGCCAAAGGCCTGCAGCTGGACGGCACCCTGGGCCGCAGCAACCGCGAAACGCTGGTCAGCGTGGGGTTGAAGGTAGGGTTCTAGGCGCCTGCGCGGGTCGCTTTGCCGCCCTACCCGGGGCGGCAAAGTGTGTATGGTGTGTACAATCACGCCATGAAGAGCGGGGAACTCATCAAAGCGCTGAAGCGCGCCGGCTGGCACGAAGTTGCCGTCAAGGGCAGCCATCACCAGTTCAAGCACCCCGCCAAACCAGGACGAGTGACCGTTCCCCATCCCAAAAAGGATTTGCCTCTTGGGACAGTCAAAGCCATCCTGAAACAGGCCGGCCTGTCCCACTGAAAGGAATCACGCCATGCGTTATCCCGTTGCGATTGATGCCGGAGATGCCCAACACGCCTGGGGCGTCATCGTGCCCGACCTGCCCGGATGCTTTTCGGCAGGCGACACGCTCGAAGAGGCGCTGGACCAGGCGCGTGAAGCCATCCTTTTTCACATCGAGGGCCTGATCGACGAGGGCCAGCCCGTACCCGCTGCCCAGCCCATCGAAAAGCACCGCAACCGCCGCGAACACAAAAACCGCATCTGGGCGCTGGTTGAGGTGGACCTCGCGCAGCTTGAAGACGTGACCGAGCGGGTCAACATCACCCTGCCCCGGCGTGTGCTTCACAAGCTGGACGCCGCCGCGCAAGCGGCGGGCGAGTCACGCTCCGGTTACATCGCGCACCTGGCGTTGTCCAGCCGCTGAGGCCGGGCGCCAGCGCCTGAGCAGCAGCGCGTTGGTCATCACGCTCACGCTGCTCAGGGCCATGGCGGCGCCGGCTACCACCGGGCTCAAGTAGCCCAAAGCCGCCAGCGGGATGCCGGCCACGTTGTAGGCAAAGGCCCAGAACAGGTTCTGGCGGATCTTCATCACTGTGCGGTGCGAGATGTCCAGCGCGCCCGCCACCAGCCCCACGTCACCGCGCATCAGCGTCACGCCGGCCGCGTGCATGGCCACGTCAGTGCCAGTGCCCATGGCCATGCCCACGTCGGCCGCGGCCAGGGCCGGCGCGTCATTCACGCCATCGCCCACCATCACGACTGTGTGCCCGCCTTCCTTCAGCGCAGCGACCTTGGCCGCCTTGTCGCCGGGCAGCACCTCGGCCATCACTTCGTCCGGTTGCAGCCCCAGCCGCGCGCCCATGGCCAGCGCTGCGCCACGGTTATCCCCGGAGATCATGACGATGCGGATGCCACGTGCGCGCAGGATATCCAGCGCCTCGCGCGCGCCGGGCTTGGGCTCGTCGGCAAAGGCCATCAACGCGCGCAGCGTCAGGCCCGCCGTCGTGCGCTCCACCAGCGCCGACAGCGTGGCGCCCTCGGCCTGCAGGCGGTCGGCTTCATCGCGCAGCGCGCCCAGGCCCACCTGCAGCTCGTCCATCCAGCGCAGGCTGCCAATCAGCCAGCTCGTCACGCCCACTTCGCCTTCGCTGCCGCGCCCTGGCACCGCGCGCACGCTGTCAGGCTCGGGCACGGCCAGGCCGCGCTCCCTGGCAGCCGCCACCACGGCACGCGCCAGCGGGTGTTCGCTGCCGCTTTGCAGGCTGGCGGCAGCGGTCAGGGCCGCTGTGTCGTCGGCATCGGCCGCCGCCACAAAGGCAACCAGCCTGGGCTGCCCCACGGTCAGCGTGCCGGTCTTGTCAAACGCCACGGTGTCCACCCGGTGCGCCAGCTCCAGTGCCTGCGCGTCCTTGATCAGGATGCCGTGCTTCGCCGCCACGCCGGTGCCGGCCATGATGGCCGCCGGCGTGGCCAGGCCCAGCGCACAGGGGCAGGCAATGACCAGCACGGCCACGGCATGGATCAGCGCGGCCTCCAGGCCCGCGCCCGTCCAGAGCCAGCCGGCCAGCGTCAGCAGGGCGATCAACAGCACCACCGGCACGAACACGGCCGACACCTGGTCCACCAGCCGCTGGATGGGTGCCTTGGCGGCCTGCGCGTCTTCCACCAGCCGGATGATCTGCGACAGCACGCTTTCATGGCCCGTGGCGGTCACGCGCACCACGATGCGCCCGTCGCCATTGATGCTGCCGCCCGTCACGCGCGCGCCCACGGCCTTGGCCACGGGCAGCGGCTCGCCGGTCAGCATGGACTCGTCCACCTGCGTGTCGCCTTGCACCAGTTCGCCGTCAGCCGGAATGCGCTCGCCGGGCCGAACGACCAGCTGGTCATTCACCAGCACCTCCGCCATGGGCACATCAATCTCGCCGCCCGCGCGCTGCAATACGTGCGCGATGTCGGGCCGCAGCGAATGCAGCGCCCGGATCGCCGCCGTGGTCTGGCGCTTGGCGCGGGCCTCCAGCCATTTGCCCAGCAACACCAGCGTCACCACCACGGCGGACGCTTCAAAGTACAAGTGCGGCACCATGCCGTGCGCCGCATGGGCCTGGCCCTGCGGGCCCAGCCACAGCCACATCGACAAGCCCCAGCCCGCGCTGGTGCCGACAGCCACCAGCAGGTCCATGTTGCCGGTCAGCGCCTTCAGCGCATGCCAGCCGGCCCTGTAGAAGCGCGCACCCAGGATGAACTGCACCGGCGTGGCCAGCGCGAACTGCGCCCAGGGCGGCAGCATCCAGTGCTGGCCGAACAGGTCGCCCACCATGGGCAGCACCAGCGGCGCCGACAGCAGCAGGCCGATGGCCACCGGCCAGAAGCCGGCCCAGGGCGACAGGTCTTCCTGCATCGCGGCTTCGGCGCTGCGCGGCTCGTAGCCGGCGTCGCGCACCGCACGGCGCAGCATCGCCTCGGCCTGCGCCGACGCGGCATAGGTGATGCGGGCCGACTCGGTCGCCAGGTTGACCGTGGCGTCCTGCACGCCGGGCACTTTCTTCAGGGCGCGCTCGACGCGCGACACGCATGACGCGCAGGTCATGCCGCCCACGCCCAGGTCGAGCGTGGCGGATTCGGGGGAGGCGGAAGTGTTCATGGGCTGCACTGTGAACCTTGCCACCATGGCAAGGTCAAGGGTTGACGCAGATCAACCGCGCCGCGATCAGGGTTATGGCGCAACAGCGCTTGACCTTACCATGGTGGCAAGGTTGAACATACCTTCTTTCCCAACCGAAAGGACATCACCATGAACCAGACCTTCAACGTACAAGGCATGACCTGCGGCCACTGCGAACGCGCCGTCACCCAGGCCGTCAAGACCGTGGACCCGGCGGCTGAAGTCCGCATCGACCGCGCCGCGGGCAAGGTGGACGTGCAGTCCGACCAGCCGCATGAGGCCATCGCCAAGGCCATTGCCGAAGAAGGCTACACGGTCGCGGCATGAAGATTACCCAATGAGCTTTCCGGTCAACATCGGCGAAGCAGCACGCCTGTCCGGCGTGTCGGCCAAGATGGTGCGCCACTATGAATCGCTGGGCCTGCTGCCGCGCGTGGGCCGCACCGGCAGCGGCTACCGGCAGTACAGCGAGGCCGAAGTCCACACCCTGCGGTTCATCAAGCGCAGCCGTGAGCTGGGCTTTTCGATGGACGAAATCGCCGAACTCGTGAGCCTGTGGCAGAACCGCCGCCGCACCAGCGCCGGCGTCAAGCGGGTGGCGCAGAAGCACGCCGATGAACTGGCCCAGCGCATTGAGGCCATGCAATCGATGCAGCGCACGCTGCACCACCTGATCCACTGCTGCCACGGCGACGACCGGCCCGACTGCCCGATCCTGGACGATCTGGCCGGCCACGGCCACGCGCCGCACTGATCCAGATCAACCGGGCCGCCGCCCGGCTACGGTGCAATAGACGGCGCAACAGACCCTTCCAACCCACGCAAGGAGTTCCCATGAAGACCAACATCGGCAACATTGAACGCGGCGTCCGCATCGTCGCTGGCCTGGTCCTGATCGGCCTGGCCGCCACCGGCACAGTAGGCTGGTGGGGCTGGCTGGGCGTGGTCCCGCTGGCCACCGGCGCCATCGGCTGGTGCCCGCCCTATGCCTTGCTGGGCATCAACACCTGCAAGACGCGCAGCAGCTGAGCCCCGCCGCCAACAGGGTTGCCCGGTTGGCGTTTTAATCGGGGGATGGACACCTCCACCACCACCTCCTCCACCGTCAGCCAGCCCCGCCGCGCCGAGCGGCTCGTCACCGGCCAGCCCACCAGCGACGGCGCGGGCGTCAAGCTCACGCGCGTGCTCACGCACGATTTGCAGCAGCGGCTGGACCCTTTCCTCATGCTGGACAACTTCGCCAGCGACGACCCTAACGACTACGGCGCGGGCTTTCCCAGCCATCCGCACCGCGGTTTCGAGACCGTGAGCTACATGCTCACCGGCAACATGCGCCACAAGGACAGCGCCGGCCATGAGGGCCTGATCACCGACGGCGGCGTGCAGTGGATGACCGCCGGGCGCGGCGTGATCCACAGCGAAATGCCCGAACAGAACGACGGCGTGATGGAGGGCTTCCAGCTCTGGCTGAACCTGCCGGGCAAGGACAAGATGTGCGCGCCCTGGTACCGCGACATCCAGAGCCCCGAAGTGCCGCAATACACGACCGCAGACGGCGTGACCGTGCGCGTGATCGCAGGCGAAAGCCACGGCACGGCCGGCGCCGTGCAGCGCGAGGCCACGCAGCCGCTGTACCTGGACATCATCTTCCCCGAAGGCGGCGGCCGCTTCAGCCAACCGCTGCCCGCCGGGCACAACGCCTTCACCTACGTGTACCGCGGCAGCGTGGACGTGGCCGGCACCGACGTGCAACGCAACCGCATGGCCATCCTGGCCAACGAAGGCGACGGCGTCACCCTGAGCGCCAGCGGCGCAGCCCGCGCGCTGCTGATCGCAGGCCAGCCCCTGCGCGAACCCATCGCGCAGTACGGCCCGTTCGTCATGAACACCCGCGACGAACTGATCCAGGCGGTGGAAGACTTCCAGAATGGGCGGCTGGCGTAGCCCCGCCGAAACGAAGCTTCAAGCAACTTTACACAGCAGCAGCCTGCGCATATCGCGGCGACACAAGCGGCATTCAGACTTGCCTTCAACCTGATGCCGATGTCCGGCTCAGGCTTGTCTTTGAAAGGAAGTCTCCATGACATTCGCTCCCAAACGCCTGCTGCTCACCGGCCTGATCGCCACCTTTGCGGCCGCCGCCATGGCCCAGACCACGCCCGCCCCGGCACCCGAGGGCAAGCCCGCCATGCAGCACCGCATGGGCAAGCACGACCCGGCCAAAATGAAGGAATTCATGGCCAAGCGCCAGGCCGAGCTCAAGCAGAAGCTGGCCATCACGCCCGCGCAGGAAAGCGCGTGGACCGCCTGGACGGCCGCGCTGCAGCCGCCGGTCACCCGCCCCGAGCGCCCGAACCGCGAAGAAATCGCCAAGCTGACCACGCCCGAGCGCATCGAGAAAATGCGCGCCCAGCGTGCCCAGCGCCAGTCGCTGATGGACAAGCGCGCCGATGCCACCAACACCTTCTACGCCACGCTGAGCGCCGAGCAGAAAAAGGTGTTTGACGCCGAGACGGTGCGCTTTGCCGGCGGCGGACGCCACGGCGGGCATGGCGGTGGCCATGGCGGCCACGGCATGCACCAGAAAAGCTAAGGACCAGCCGCCGCCGGGCCGCCCCAAGGCGGCTGCGGCCCCCTCGGGGGGCAGCGACCCACACGCAGTGGGGGAGCGTGGGGGCCTATAGCCTCGCTTGCGCGTCGTCCTCAGCCGGTGGCTGGGGTACGGCACGCGCCAAGGCCAGCCAAGCCGCAAAGGGCAGCCCTGCCTCGTGCGGCATGGCCCGCCGGGGCGCCGGGCGCACCACCTGCAAACGCAAGGCCCCGCTGGCAACACCGGGGCCCACACCGGAGCTTTGCGCCATCTGCATCACGCCGAACGCCGGCGGGATTTCGCTGGCATCGCCGATCTCGCGGCCCCTGGCGTCGCGCCCCAAGACATACCAGCACTCACTGCTCATGGCCAGGTAGGCGCCGCGCTTGGCGCGCGTGCGCGGCGTGTCGCGCAGCTCGCCCAGCAGGTCGGCGCGCCGCACCTTGACCTCATGCACCGCCGGCACCAGGTAGCCCGCCACCGTGGTGTGGCGGATGGAGAACACATCGGGCCGTGCCACCACCCAGCGGCGCAGCGCTTCGCCGGATTCACCCGGCTCATCCACCGCCGCGCGCAGGCTCAGGGCGGTGAACGCTGTGCGCCCGCCGCGCTGCATCTGGCGCACCACCAGCGCCACCAGCGCCTCGTGCTGGTCAAACGCCGCGCGATTGCGCTGCTGGGCCAGCGCCAGCGCGGCAATCCCGGCATCGCTCAGCCGCAGCGCCTCGCGCAGCACGCCGCCGGCGTCCGGCGTGGCCACGCGCTGCAGCAGCCCGGCGGCCAGCAAATCGACCTCGATCGCGTCCAGGCAGGGCCAGCCGGCCGAGCGGTACAGCTCGCGCAGGCGGCGCGCATGGGATCGGGGGATGACGGTAGGCGCTGGCATGGGAAGGCAAATTGTGCGCCCGCCGCTCGCGTGTTCCGCGTGCTTGATCCGAATCAACCGCAGCCTGCTGACACTGCCTAAACTGGGGTGACCATGATGACCCCATCCAGCCCCGCGCCACGCCCGCTGCCGGCCATCCGCACGCTTGAGCCGCTGCAGCCGCTGCAATGGCTGGCCCTGGCCTGGCGCGACATTGAGCGCGCGCCCGCGGTCGGCCTGGCCCATGGCGCGGCCCTGGCGCTGTTTGGTGCGGCCCTGCTGGCTGCCGCGCATGACCGCTTCTGGCTGCTGGCGGGTGCGCTGTCGGGCTTCCTGCTGGTGGCGCCGGTGCTGGCGGTGGGGCTGTATGCCGTCAGCCGCGCGCTGGAGCGCGGCGAGCCCGCGGGCTTCAGGCTGGTGCTGCGCACCTGGCTGAGCTGGCGCGGGCGGCCCGGCGACGGCCGGCATGACAGGCGGCATGACTGGAGACTGGTGCGCTTTGGCCTGCTGCTGGCGGCCGCCGGCACGGGCTGGGTGCTGACTTCGGCCTCGCTCATCACCTGGCTGGCACCGCAGCCGGTGCAGCAGCCCATGGATTTTGTGCGCCACGTCATGCTGGCGCGCGACAGCCTGCTGTTCGAGGCCTGGCTGGCGCTGGGCGGCGTGCTGGCCGCGCCGGTGTTTGCCTCCAGCGTCATCACGCTGCCGCTGCTGCTGGACCGCCGCATCGGCGTGCTGGACGCCGTGCTGACCAGCTGGCGCGCCGTGCTGGCCAACCCGGCGCCGCTGGCGCTGTGGGCCGCCCTGGTCATGGGCTTCACGTTGCTGGGGCTGGGCTCGGCCCTGCTGGGCCTGGTGCTGGTGGTGCCGCTGCTGGGCCATGCCAGCTGGCATGCCTACCGCGACACGGTGGACGCGTCCGCATGGCCGCCGCGCGAGCCCCACGAGGAACGGGCGCCATGACAGCGCCCGGCACCCTGTTTGGCTTCACCGAAGCCCAGATCGCCCAGTTCGGGCTGACGTTCGGCATTGGCGCTTTCATGCTCTACATGCTGTTCATCATTGCCCAGTTGGCCTGGGAATCCAAGGCCGGCCGGTTCGGCACGTTCGTGCTGTTCCTCGGTCTGGCCTTCGGCATGGTGGGCTTCGCCGCGAAGTTCGTGATCCAGTGGTTCCTGGAACGCTGATGCGCTGAAGCGCAGCGGCGTGCTTACTTCGGCGTGCCAGCGCCGGCCTGCGGTGACGGGTTGCCCGCCGGCACGCCGGTGGACGTGCCCGAGGTGCTCATCGCGGCCAGGTTCTTGTCGGCCTTCTTCTGGGCCTTTTGCATCTGGCGCTCGGCCTTCAGCTCGGCGCGGGTCTTGCCGTCGGTGGGCTTGGCTTCCATGCCGGCTTGCTGCCCGGTCCTGTCCGTCGTGCCCACCGTCCCCTTGGAGGTCGTGCCGGCCTTGTTGGCGGCGCGCGCTTCGGCCTTCACGTCGGCGCGGGTGTTCTCGCCCACGGCCATGGGGGCGTTCTGGGCGTGGGCAAAACCGGCGGTGGCCAGCAGGCCGGCCAGCAGGGCAGAGGTCATGGTCTTGTTCATGTCGGCTTCCTTGGTGGTTGGTTGATGGGCCGCTGTGCATCGCAGCCGCCCAGTCAATTTACGTTCAGGGCCGCGGCCGGTGTGCCGGACAGCCGCGCCGCGGCCTGTAGGACGCCGGCCCGCTCAGAACATGCGCGCATACCGCAGCTGCAACGAATCCATGCCGGGGTTGGGCTTCTTCACATCGGCATTGGAGATGTGCACCACGCGCAGGCCCAGCTCATGCTCGCGCGCGGCGCCAAAGCTGTAGCCCACGCCGATCACGTCCACGAAATTGAACGTGGTGCTGAACTGCTTGTGCGCGCCGCGGTACACGTTGTCCGTCAGCGACACACCGATGCCGCCCTCCAGGAACCACCGCGAGCGCCCGCCATCGGCGCGGTTGCGCAACATCGGCACCAGCGCCAGGTGGGTGTAGGTCTCGTGGCCGCCGCGCGGGCCCGGCGCGCGCCAGTGGCCCAGCAGCGCCTCGGTGCTGTAGCCAAGCTGCCCGCCCCACCAGCCGTGACGCCAGCCGCTTTGCCACTGCAGGCCCAGCGTGGCCATGCGCGTGCCATCGCGCGACTCGCCCAGCTGGATGAAGGCGCCGCCCGGCACCCAGGCATGGGCAGGCGGTGTCTGCGCCCGCGCCGCCGGCGCGCTGGCCAGCATCGCCACCACCGCCGCGCAGGTGGCCGCCGCGCCCTGGCGGTGGCGAGAAGCTGCGCCATGAAATTGGGTTGCGGCCTTCGCGGCGGCAATCATGCGTCCTACACGGCGTGCAGGGGGTGGCAGGTACAAATCTTTCATGACCGATGATGCCATCTACCCGCCCCTGACGGTGATGACCGTGAACATTCACAAGGGCTTCACGGCGCTGAACCGCCGCTTCATCCTGCCCGAGCTGCGCGACGCCGTGCGCAAGGTGGGCGCGGACGTGGTGTTCCTGCAGGAGGTGCTGGGCAGCCACCAGCGGCACCAGCGCCGCTTCAACCATTTCCCGCCGGGGCCGCACTACGAATTCCTGGCCGACAGCATCTGGCCGCAGTACGCCTATGGCAAGAACGTGGCCTACCCCCATGGCGACCACGGCAACGCCGTGATGTCCAAGTACCCCATCCTGTACCACCGCAACCACGACGCCTCCGTCGTGGGCCCGGAAAAGCGCGGCCTGCTGCACTGCGTGCTGCACATTCCCGCGCGCAGCCTGGACGTGCACGTGATCTGCGTGCACCTGGGGCTGGCCGAATCGCACCGCGCCCGGCAGCTGGATCTGATCTGCCAGGTGGTGCGCGACGAGGTGCCGGCCGACGCGCCGCTGGTGGTGGCGGGCGACTTCAACGACTGGCGCCGCCGCGCGCATGACATCCTGGAGCAGGGCGCGGGCCTGCGCGAGGTGTTCGTGCAGGCCTATGGCGAAGCCGCGCGCACCTTCCCCGCACGCTGGCCGCTGCTGCCGCTGGACCGCATCTATGTGCGCAACGCCACGGCCCACCTGCCCGTGGTGCTGCCGCGCAAGCCCTGGTCCCACCTGTCCGACCACGCCCCCCTGGCCGCGGAGATTCACCTGTGAGCACGCCCGCCCTGCACGACCGCCGCCGCTGGACGGACGGCAACCACTTCGAGCTGCTGGAAAACGGCGAGGCCTTCTTTCCCGCCGTGTTCGAAGCCATCGCACGGGCGCAGACCGAGGTGCTGCTGGAGACCTTCATCCTGTTCGAGGACAAGGTGGGCCTGGCGCTGCATACGGCGCTGCTGGGCGCGGCGCGGCGCGGCGTGCGCGTGCATGTGATGATCGACGGCTACGGCTCGCCCGACCTGTCGCAGGACTTCATCGGCAGCCTGTGCGCCGCGGGCGTGCAGGTGCATGTGTTCGAGCCGGCGCCGCGCATCTTCGGCTGGCGGCCCAATGTGCTGCGCCGCATGCACCGCAAGATCGTGGTGGTCGACGCGCAGCTGGCGTTCGTGGGAGGCATCAACTATTCGGCCGACCACCTGGGCGACTTCGGCCCCGGGGCCAAGCAGGACTGGTCGGTGGCGGTGCGCGGCCCGGTGGTGGCGCACATCCACCGCTTCTGCCACGCGGCGCTGGCGGCGGGCCATGGCGGGCGGCTGGGCCGGCTCGGCCCGTTCGGCATCCGCCAGTGGTTTCGCGACCATGCGCCGCTGCGCCGCCGCCCCGCCGCGCTGCCGGCCTCGGGCGATGCGCAGGCGCTGTTCGTCACGCGCGACAACCACAACCACCCGAGCGACATCGAACACCATTACCTGCAGGCCGTGCGCGGCGCGCGCCAGCGCGTGGTGATCGCCAACGCGTATTTCTTCCCCGGCTGGCGCTTCATCCGCGAGCTGCGCCGCGCGGCCCGCCGCGGGGTGGACGTGCGCCTGATCCTGCAGGGCGAGCCCGACATGCCCATCGTCAAGACGGCGGCCAGCCTGCTGTACCACCACCTCACCCAGGCCGGCGTGCGCATCTACGAATACTGCGACCGTCCGCTGCACGGCAAGGTGGCCGTGGTGGACGGCGACTGGTCCACCGTGGGCTCCAGCAACCTGGACCCGTTGAGCCTGGCGCTGAACCTGGAGGCCAACGTCATCATCCGCGACCGCGCCTTCAACCATTTGCTGTCACAACGGCTGGAGCACCTGATGCGCCACAGCTGCAAGCAGGTGCGAACGGACGAGCTGGCTGAATCCAGCACCTGGCGGCTGGTGCGCAGCTATTTCGTGTTCCATGTGCTGCGCAGGTACCCGTCGTGGGCGCGGCTCCTGCCGCGCCACGCGGCACGCCTGTCGCCGGCCTTGGGCGAGGACGCCCTGACGCCGGTGTGCGCCACCTCCGGCGGCAAGGACGCACGATGAACGCCGCCGTGCCGCAGGCCCTGCCACACCGCCTGCGTGAGCGCCCCTGGTGGCCCTGGGCCATGCGCGGCCTGGCGGCGCTGTTTGTCGGCTTCATCGGCTGGATGCTCTACCAGTACGCGCGCGACATCGAATGGTCGCGCGTGGACGACGCCGTGCGTGCGCTGCCAGCCCCCGTGCTGGCGCTGGCCGCCGCCCTGGCCGCCTGCAGCCACCTGCTGTACAGCACGTTTGACCTGCTGGGGCGCCACTACACCGGGCACCGGCTGGCCGCGCCCACGGTCATGGGCGTCACCTTCACCAGCTATGCGTTCAACCTGAACCTGGGCTCCATCGTGGGCGGCGTGGGGCTGCGCTATCGCCTGTACTCGCGCCTGGGCCTGCGCGGCGGCGCCATCACCCGCGTGCTGAGCCTGAGCCTGTTGACCAACTGGCTGGGCTTCCTGCTGCTGGCGGGCGCGGTGTTCGCGCTGTTTCCGCTGCCGCTGCCCGCGCAGTGGCAGATCGGCAACGGCGCCCTGCGCGTCGCGGGCTTTGCGCTGCTGGGCGCCGCCGTGGCATGGGGTGCGCTGGTCACGCTGTCGGCGCGGCGCGAATTCACCTTGCTGGGCAAGCGCTTTGCCTTGCCGGGCCCGCGCATGACGCTGCTGCAGCTGGCGCTGTCGTGCACCAACTGGATGCTGATTGCGGGCGTGATCTGGGTGCTGCTGCAAGGCCAGGTGGCCTACACCACGGTGCTGGCCGTGTACCTGCTGGCCGCGATCGCGGGCGTGGTGACGTACATCCCCGCCGGGCTGGGCGTGCTGGAAGCCGTTTTCCTGATGCTGCTGGGCGAGCAGGTGGGCGAGCCCGAACTGCTGGGCGCGTTGCTGGCCTACCGCGCGGTGTACTACCTGGGCCCGTTGCTGGTGGCCGCGGTGATGTACGCCGTGATGGAGACGCGCGCGCGCCGCGCATGAGAGGGGCGCCGGCCATGAACCCCCGGCATGTGCCGCACATCCACCCTGCGCTTGCGCCCGCGCCGCGCATGCGGCCCCGCCTGCGCGACCGCGCCTGGTGGCCCTGGCTCACGCGCGGCACCCTGGTGCTGTTTGGCGCGTTCGTGCTGGGCCTGCTGCTGTGGCAGGCCATGCGGGTGGACTGGCCGGCCGTGTTTGCCGCCGTGGCCGCCACGCCGGCGCGGGTGCTGCTGGCCGCGGGCGCGGTGGCGCTGGCCGGCCACCTGCTGTACGGCACGTTTGACCTGCTGGGGCGCCACTACACCGGCCACCGCCTGGCGCCGCGGGCCACGATGCTGGTCACCTTCATCAGCTATGCGTTCAACCTGAACTTCGGCGCCATCGTGGGCAGCGCGGCCATGCGGCTGCGGCTGTACGCACGGCTGGGGCTGCGCACGCCGGTGATCCTGCGCGTGATGGGCCTGAGCATGTGGACCAACTGGTTTGGCTACCTGGCGCTGGCGGGGTTGGCCTTCGTCTCGCTGTCATTGCCGCTGCCCGTGGGCTGGCATGTGAGCGCGGCGGCGCAGCGCGCCACCGGCGGCGTGCTGCTGGCGCTGGCACTGGCATACCTGGTGGCCTGCGCGACGGTACGTCCGGGACGCATCTGGCGCATACGCCAGCACGAGGTGTGGCTGCCCACGCCGCGCCTGGCGCTGGTGCAGCTGGGCGTGGGCGCGGCCAACTGGCTGCTGATCGCCGCCGTGATCTGGGTGCTGCTGCAGGGGCGCGTGGCCTTCCCGGTGGTGGCGGGCGTGTTCCTGGTGGGCGTGGTGGCGGGCATCGCCACGCGCGTGCCGGCCGGCCTGGGCGTGCAGGAGGCGGTGTTCGTCACGCTGCTGGCCCCCCAGGTGAGCGAGGCGGACGTGCTGGCCGCCATGCTGACCTACCGCGCGCTGTACTACTGGGCGCCGCTGCTGCTGGCGGGGCTGGCCTATGCCGGGCTGGAGGCCACCGTGCCGCCGCGCGGCTCAGGCCGGCACCAGCCGCACCAGCGTGATCTCTGACGGCGCGCCAAAACGCTTGGGCGGGCCCCAGTAGCCCGTGCCCCGGCTGGTGTAGACCCACAGGTCCTTCAGCTTGTGCAGCCCGGCGGTAAAGGGCTGCTGCAACCGCACGAAATGGTTCCAGGGCCAGAACTGCCCGCCATGCGTGTGGCCCGACAGCTGCAGGTCAAAGCCCGCGTCGGCCGCGGCCATGGCGCTGCGCGGCTGGTGCGCCAGCAGCAGGCGCACGCGCGCATGGGCCGGCGCGCCGCGCAGCGCGGCCTGCGGGTCGCTCTTGTGTGCAGGGTCGAAATGGTGGGCGGTGTAATCGGCCACGCCAGCCACCAGCAGCGCCGCGCTGCCGTGCGGGCCGGCATGGTCCAGCACCACATGCTCATTGAGCAGCACGCGCACGCCCAGGCGGCGTAGCTCGGCCATCCAGGCCTGCGCGCCCGAGTAGTACTCGTGGTTGCCCGTCACAAAAAAGCTGCCGTGGCGCGAGCGCAGCTGCGACAGCGGCGCCACATGCGCGGCCAGATCGCTCACCTTGCCGTCCACCAGGTCGCCGGTGATGGCCACCATGTCGGCACCCAGCGCATTGACCCGCGCCACGATGGCCTGCAGGTAGCCGCGCCGGATGGTCGGGCCCACATGCACGTCGGTGATCTGTGCCACGGTAAAGCCATGCAGCGCCGCGGGCAGCCGGGCAATCGGCACGTCCACCCGCACCACGGCGGCCGTGCGCCGCGCGTTCCAGAAGCCGATCGCCGTGGCCAGCGCGGCCAGCAGCGGCACGGCCACGGCCGACCAGGTGGTCAGCGCCGCCACCGGCAGGGCCGCCGGCCGCCAGGCAAAGGCGATCACGGCCAGCAGCAACGCCACGTCGCGCAGCACCGTCAGCACAAACAGCGACGAAAACAGCCCCATGCCCACAAGCCCGGCCCAGGCCAGCCGGTCGGCCCAGGGGCCGCGCACATGGCGCCGCGCCATCAGCCCCAGTGGCAACAGCACGGTGGACGCCACCAGCACCAGGCCCAGCAGCGCCTGCGCCACAGGCCAGGCGCCCAGCGCGGGCACGATGCGCCAGCCCACATACAGGTGCAGCAGCGCGGACAGCAGGTAAATGGGCATGGCAGTGCGACAAGGGTGGACGGGCACGCAGGTGTGAGGCGAAGTGCGCCGGTTCAAGGCCGGCCAGCGCCAGCCCGCGCTGGGCTCACGCCCGCCTCATTCTGGCTGTTTCAACCGCACACAGGCATGACACGCCCGGCTGTTAAGATTCGCCGCGTTTTGCCGTGCCTTCGCGCACCCCTGATCCACCGCAGTACCCCTCAATGACCGTTGCCCTCGCAGGACGCGCACCTGCCGCGTTCGAGATCAAAAGCGCCAACCTCCCGCTGGTATCGCTGCTGCTCAAATCGCCCGACTTGGCCCTGCTGTCGCAGGAGCTGGCCGCCCGCTATGGCGACATCCCCGACTTCTTTGACAACGAGCCACTGGTGGTGGACCTGAGCCCGCTGCAGGCCACGCAGGCCGGCGCGGCGGTGGACTTTGCCGCGCTGCTGCCGCTGCTGCGCCAGTACCGCGTGCTGCCCCTGGCCGTGCGCGGCGGCAGTGAGGCGCAGATGGGCGCGGCCCTGGCCGCCGGCCTGGTGGCCGCACCCGACGCCGTGGCGCCGCGGGTGGCCGCCCGGGCAGAACCCTCGCCCGTTCAGGCTGAGCCCGTCGAAGCCCCCACCGGCGCGCTCATCATCGACAAGCCCATGCGCTCGGGCCAGCGCGTGTACGCGCGCGGGCGCGACCTGGTCGTACTGAGCATGGTCAACCCCGGCGCCGAAGTCATTGCCGACGGCAACATCCATGTGTATGCGCCGCTGCGTGGCAAGGCCATTGCCGGCGCGCGCGGCGACGTGCACGCGCGCATCTTCTCGCTGTGCCTGGAAGCCGAGCTGCTGTCCATCGCGGGCGTGTACCGCACCAGCGACGTGGCCCTGCCCGCCGATGTCTGGGGCAAGCCCACCCAGGTGCACCTGGACGGTGGCACCGAGGGCAAGCTCGTCATGACACCGATCAAGAACTGAATCTCTCAAAGGACATTTCACCCATGGCAAAAATCATCGTCGTGACCTCCGGCAAGGGCGGGGTGGGCAAAACCACCACCAGCGCCAGCTTTGCAACCGGCCTGGCCCTGCGCGGCCACAAGACGGCCGTGATCGACTTCGACGTGGGCCTGCGCAACCTGGACCTCATCATGGGCTGCGAACGCCGCGTGGTGTATGACCTCGTCAACGTGATCCAGGGCGAGGCCAACCTGAACCAGGCGCTCATCAAGGACAAGCAGTGCGACAACCTGTTCGTGCTGGCCGCGTCGCAGACGCGCGACAAGGAGGCCCTGACCAGGGACGGCGTGGAAAAGGTGCTGAACGACCTGGCCGCCATGGGCTTTGAATACATCGTGTGCGATTCGCCCGCGGGCATCGAGACCGGCGCGCTCATGGCCATGCACTTTGCCGACGAGGCGCTGGTGGTGACCAACCCCGAAGTGTCCAGCGTGCGCGACTCAGACCGCATCCTGGGCATGCTGGCCAGCAAGACCCGCCGCGCGATCGACGGCAAGGAGCCGGTGAAGGAGCACCTGCTCATCACCCGCTACAACCCCGGCCGCGTGGACCAGGGCCAGATGCTGTCGCTGGAAGACATCCAGGACATCCTGCGCATCAAGCTCATCGGCGTGATCCCGGAAAGCGACAGCGTGCTCACCGCGTCCAACCAGGGCTCGCCCGCCATCCACCTGAAAGGCACCGACGTGAGCGAGGCCTACAAGGACGTGATCGACCGCTTCCTGGGCGAAGACAAGCCCATGCGCTTCATCGACGCGCAGAAGGCCGGCTTCCTCAAGCGCCTGTTCGGGGGGAAATAAGCCATGGCATCGTTCCTGTCCTTCCTGCTGGGTGAAAAGAAAAAGACCGCCAGCGTCGCCAAGGAGCGGCTGCAGATCATCCTGGCGCACGAGCGCAGCGGCCGCAACGCCGCCGAGCCCGATTACCTGCCCGCGCTGCAGCGCGACCTGGTGGCCGTGATCAGCAAGTACATCAAGATCAACCCCGGTGACATCAAGGTCCAGATGGACCGCCAGGACAACCTGGAAGTGCTGGAAGTGAAGATCGAGCTGCCGGAAGCGCGCTGAGCGGCTACGCCAGCAAAGTCATCCCGCAGGATGACGCCGCCGCCTTGTCGAACGTCCAGGTTCGCGCGCAGCCTTCACTTTCAGCCAGCTGCGCGACCAGCGCATCAGCAAGGCCTGCCTTGGCAGGCCGACTGGACGTCAGGCGCCGCACAGCAGCCAGCACGACCTCGCGCCGCTCAAGCCGCAGCTGCGGGGTATTGGCCAGGTCCTGAACGGTATCAAGCAATTCGGCGGGCGTTGCGCCATACAGCCGCTTCAACACCCAGACCAGCTCCACCAGTACCACCAAGCTGACAAAACCCGGTTGGGTTGCACTCAACTGCTTTTCAATCAGTTGGGTGGCAAGCGCGGCTTGTCTGGCGTCATCCTGCGCCAGGTAACGCACCAGCACATTGGTGTCGAGGCCAACCATGCCGCTACCGCACCCGCGCGCCAGCTTCAGCGGCAATGGCCTCGTCCATCGCGGCCAGGCTGACCGGCTTTTTCGCGCGCCCTGCAAAGCGCCCTTTCAACGAGGCCACCTGGGTGTCCAGCGCCACGACCTTGAAGCCGTCCTTGGTGGGAACGAAGTCCACCTTGCTGCCGGCGTGCAAACCCAGCGCCGCCCTGACGGCCAGTGGCAAGGTGATTTGTCCTTTGGATGTGAGAGTCGCAGCAGGCATACAAGCTCCTTACGTCAGGTAAGGAATTATAGGCCGGCTGCCTGCACTGCCCTCAGCGCGCAATGAACGCCAGCACCGGCGCCAGCGTCCGCGCCGGTGCTTCCTCATGGGGCACGTGGCCCAGGTCGTCGAACATCACCAGCTTGCTGCCTGCAATGTCGCGCGCAAAGCGCTGCGCGCTGTCGGGCGGGATCAGCGCATCACGCCCGCCCCACAGGATCAGCGTGGGCACCTTCAGCGACGCAATGCGTGCGGCCGCCGCGTCGGCCTGGGCCTGCTCGCGCACGACCTGGTCCACCCGCAGGCCCAGGGCGCGGCGGTTGCCGGCGCGCTGCGCCATGTCGTAGTAATGGTCCACCAGGTCCGGCGTCACGCGCGACGGGTCGCCATAGACGCTGCGCACGCTTTGCTCGACCATGCCGCGCGGCAGGGTGTTGCGCACCAGCGGGCGCAGCGCCTCCACGCGCGCAATGCGAAAGCCCAGCGGCACGGCCCTGGGCGCCATGGCATAGCCGGCAGCGTCCACCAGCACCAGCTGATGCACGCGCTGCGGCTGGGCATGGGCAAATTCCCACGCCACCTGGCCGCCCAGCGAATTGCCGGCCAGCACAAAGCGCTGCACGCCCAGCTGGTCCAGCACGCCCGCCACAAAGCGCACATAGGCAGCCATGGAATAGTCGTCCTGCGGGTGCGGGCCAGTCAGGCCAAAGCCGGGCATGTCAAACCGGATCACGCGGCGCTGGGCCTTCAGCGTGCCGGCCCAACCCTGCCAGGTGTGCAGGCTGGCCGATGTGCCATGCAGCAGCACGACAGGCAGCACATCATCGCGCGGGCCCTCGTCGCGCACATGCACCTGCATGCCCTGCACGGCCAGGAACTGCGACGGCGGCTGGGCCCAGCGGGCCTTCAGCCCGTCCACCGGACGGTCGGGCGCCCAGGTCAGAAATACGCCCACCAGGGCAAAGAACACGACGGCGCCGGCCAGCAGCGCGAGGGAACGCAGGAGCAGTTTCATGGAAGCCTTTCAACCCTGTGCATCACCCAAACGGCCGTACCCCGATCAGCACCCCATGCGCCCACAGCGCAAAACCCAGCCACGCGGCCACGCCCACCACCACGGTGATGCCGGTACCAGCCAGCGAGCCCGCCGGGTAGTTGATGCCGGCGGCGCGGTCACGCGCGCGGGCGGCCTTGAAGCTGAACACGGCCCACAGCAAGAAGCTGCCAAACAGCAGCACATCGGCCAGCGAGCCATTGGCCAGCAGGTGGCCCAGCGCCCAGACCTTCACGGCCAGCACCATGGGGTGGTGCAGTCTGGCCTTGATGCTGTTGCGCGGCACATAGGTGGCGGCCAGCAGCACAAATGAAACCAGCGTCAGCAGCGACGCCGCGTGGCGCATGCCCAGGGGCGGCACCCACAGCATCACGGGCTGCTGGCGCGCCAGGCCATAGCCCCACACCAGCAGCGCAAAACCGGCGATGGACAGCAGCGAATACAAACCCTTCCACGCGAGCGCGCCGCGCTGCGCGATGAACTGCGTGCGCCAGCCATCGGCCACGATACGCACCGAATGCACGCCCAGAAAAATCACCAACCCCAGAATCAACATGCCCATGGCCCGCGCTCCTGCAAAGTGTGGGCCGATTATGGGCGGGCAACGGCCCACCAGCGACCAAAGCCCCTAAGCCGCCACACTGGGCGTGCCCAGATGCCGGCGCACCGCCGCATCCAGCGCATGGCGCTGGCAGGCCTGCACCGCCATCAGCAGGCTGTGGCTGGCCGCGGCCAGGCCAAAGCGGCTGCACAGGTCGGCCTGGATGCGCGCGAGCAGCGCGGCAGCCACCTCGGCATCGGCCAGCGCCCGGTGGGCGCGGCCAGCCGCGGGCAGCGCATGGAACGCCGCCAGCGTGCCCAGCTTGTGGCCCGGCGCCTGCGGGTACAGCCGGCGCGACAGCAGCATGGTGCAGGCAAAAGGGTTGTGCGCGGCCGGCGCATCGGGCCCCAGGCGGGCCAGCTCGGCCTGCCAGAAGCGGCGGTCAAACCCGGCGTTGTGCGCCACCAGCGGCGCGCTGCCCACAAAGCGCGCGGCCTCCGCCATCACCTGCGCGGCCGGCGGCGCGGCGGCCACCATGGCATTGCTGATGCCGGTGAACGACTCGATGAAGGACGAGATGCGCACGCCCGCATTCATCAGGCTCTGGAACCTGTCCACCACCCGCCCGCCCTGCACCAGCACCACGGCAACCTCGGTGGCGCGGTCGCCCTGGGCGGGCGACAGGCCGGTGGTTTCGAAGTCGATGACGGCGATGGGGCCGGTCATGGCATGTCCACCCCAGGCACGCGCCCCACCACCAGCTCCGCAAACCCCGTGGCCGCATCCAGCTGGCGGCTGAACTGCCAGCCCGGCAGCAGGGCCAGCACCACCTCGGCCGTGGTGCGCACGGTGCAGCCGGGCAACAGGTGGCCGCCACACACCGAGCCGTCTGCGCGCGACACGCTGGCGTGCAGGTGCGGCCCTTGGGCGCTGAACGTGCCCGACAGCGTCAGCAGCTCCAGCGGCCCGCTGATGCGCGTGCCGCCCGCCCCGGCGGCAAAGCGCAGCACCGCATCGTGCAGGCTGCCCACGGCAGACACCACACAGCTCGCCTGCACGCCGTGCGCGGTGGACAGCCCGGCCCAGGCCGCCTGAAGCGCCAGACGCAGATCGTCACCGGGGGACAGGCGCAGGGCTTCTATGTGCATGGGGGGGATTGTCCACGGACGGGGGAGCGGGTAGAGTCGCCCCAGCTTACGAAAAAGGTAAGCGGGGTTTGGCGACCCATTGACTCTTCGCGGCTTCAAGGCCGCTGATGACCGCGAGTTCTCTCAGCGGCCTTCGCATTCGTGCCCCCTTTAAGGCGGCCCGGATGGGAGGCCCGCGAGGGCCTGCCGGTTTCCGCGAGGAGTCCCGGTTCGCCAACCCGTTCGGGTCGCCGCCATCATTTGCGCGGCGGCAACAGCCAACGACACCAGGGAGGAACCCACATGTCGCACCCGCTTGACGCCATGGCCCCGGCCGCCGGCCACGCCACCGCCCACCACCAGCCCAGCCAGGCCATCCTGCTCAGCGTGCTGACGCTGGACCTGCCCGACCAGATCGCCAACATCCGCGAAGTGCAGCACGCCTATGAGCTGGTGCAACAGCTGCTGGACACGCGGGGCACCGCGCCGGCGGACCCCCTGGACCGCCGCCGCCTGGCCAGCCTGCTGCGCATACTGAATGTGGCGCTGGCGGCAGAGGTGGAGGCGGCTTCGGCGTTGGTGGGGGCGGCGAAGAAAGGGTGAGCTACACGTATCAACGACGCCCGTGCTCACGGTAACCCGAAATGCTGTGTCGGCCGGACGCAGCACCACAGCTTGGCGTTAATAGGCTTGCATCATTACTGCATCTTGGGCATCCTGCCCATAGCTCTCAAATTTCAAAAGAGAGTGAGGGGGCTGCATGTACTTCTCGGCGACTACAGTCGACGACTTATTTCGACGTGTCTTTTCTACTCTTTTAGACGCTAAGAACTGGGTAACACCAACGCGAGGCGACTCCCTCGAGATTACGGGAGTGATGCTACGTCTTACAAATCCACGAGCCCGTCTAAGTCGAACAGAGATGCGGGGGAAAATCTTTAGTTGTCTTGGCGAGTTTCTTTGGTATATGCGAGGCAGCAATGAGCTTTCCGTTATCAGCTACTACCTGCCCAAATACGAACAAGACGCCGAAAAAGACGGCACTTTATATGGCGCGTATGGACCTCGCTTGTTCGGGATGCGGGGGGTAAATCAGATCATTAACGTCGTCGAACGACTGCGCTCTAGCCCAAATTCCCGGCGGGCGGTGATCGAACTGTTTTCCGCTGAAGACTTGCAATCAGGAGCCCAAGAAATCCCTTGCACGTGTGTACTTCAGGTCGTTCTTCGAAAAAGAAGACTTCATATGATTGTCTATATGCGGTCAAACGATGCCTTCAAAGGGTTACCTCATGACATCTTCTCATTCACCATGCTTCAGGAGCTAATTGCCAGGTCTGTCAATGCTGAAATTGGCTCCTACAAGCATGTTGTCGGAAGTCTTCACCTCTACCGCGACGATGTGGCAAGTGCAAAAAGCTATCTGCAAGAAGGATGGCAATCAACGACAGCTATGCCAAAAATGCCTTCCGGAGACCCGTGGAAGTACATGGTCCGCCTGTTAGAGGCCGAAGAGAAATTTCGCCAGGGAAGCGACTACGATTTGGAGGATTTGCCTGACTACTGGGGCGATCTTGTCCGTTTATTAAAGGTCTTTTCTCTAGGCAAGAATAAGAAAACTCGAGAGATCGCAGCGGTAAAGCGCCAGATGAAAGAGAAGTTCTATAACTTGTATGTCGAGAAAAGGCTAAGGCGTCCTGTGAAATCAACGCAGTCCCCGCAATTCGATCTTCTTGCTGCAAAGGCCAACTAATGAGACCTGGTGATGTCGAACTCGCGATGCGCCTCAGCGCCGCTCTTGATTCTTTTGGAGCAACAGTCCATCAACTCCCGGGCATCGCTACGTTGCAACGTCGAAACTGCTTACTCGAACAGTTGGTCGAAAGTGAACGAAGAATCCGGTACTACCGAGTAATACAAAATCGCCCCATTTCTCCAGAGCGGTCTGCGCCAAGCTCCCTTTTCTTCGACCCCGTGAAAGCGGCGCTGCTATATCGAGATCAAGGTCAATTAGATGAGGCGTGCTGGATGGCGTTCTATGCCGTCCATTTCGGAAAGAATGCTAAAGGTGGTTGGCGATATGCGAAAGAAATTTATGGGGCATTTGGAGATCAACCCTATTGGACCTGGAACAGAGTCGCCCAACAGCCGCGTCAATTCAGGGAGTGGCTAGATCAAAACATTGATCGCCTACGGCGCCCCGGCGTCGCCGGGGGCTTCAGCAACCACAGAAAATACCAAAGCTTGGATGCTTACTCGGAAGCGGGAACAGGCTCAGCCTTCGAGACATATGTTAAATGGGTTGATCCGACCCGAGGCCATGCTGGATTGATTTCTGATTCTTTACAACGAGCAGAAGGGAGTCCTCGAAGGGCTTTTGACCTCCTCTATCGCGAAATGACCGTGGCATCATTCGGCCGCTTGGCACGATTCGACTATCTGACAATCCTTGGAAAGCTAGGACTCGCCCAAATTGAGCCGGGCTCAACATACATGCAAGGTGCTACAGGTCCCAAGGCTGGTGGAACACTGCTCTTGGGACAGGAATATGCGACCACTACGCTAGACAATCTACTAATTGAATTAGACCAATTCCTAGGGATTGGTATGCAAGCAATAGAAGATGCCTTATGCAACTGGCAAAAAAGCCCTGACTCTTATGTTGCATTTAGAGGCTAGTCAGAACCCTGCATATTTTCAACCCACTCGTAGCGCTTCTTATAGCGATTGAAGTGACTCGAAGAGACGATCCCCATGTGTTGAAGTTGGCCAATTAGAACTCCCGGCGATACGCCGATCATCTTTGCCAGTCTCAAAAACTCTTGCGGCTTCGAGGGCCTACTTTCTGCCAGAGCTTGCCGAAAATACGTGGGTACCAACACTTCTTCTGCAAACTCGTTGGCTTCCCCTTCTTCCACCGCCGTTTCGGTCACTTCATCACCCTCAAGAAACATGCGCTCAGGGCCATGCAAGATCAAGTGCCCGACCTCATGAAAGAATGAAAACCAGAACTGGTCATCTGTCCTGTAACGAAAACTCAAAAGGATGACGGGCTTGCCGTTAGGCAGGCTGAATACCGCTCCACTTACCTTGGATCCAGCCGGGGCCCGTGCTACAACTAGAGCGACTCCCGCTTCGGAGCACATCGCTTGAAGAGCCGGCAAAAAAACGTCCGCATCGTGCTCACGAGTTAGTTCTCGCATTCTGGAAATCATTTGCCGAAGTATCGGCGCATCCCACGATTTCAGATCGAACGTTTGAGCAATTAGTTCGCCTCTTCGCAGCCAACAAGTCAACGCAAGAGCCTTAGTGTTGGCGATCCCATGAGCCCTAAATCTTGCCTGCTTTAGCAAAGCTCCGTACCGTCGTTCCCATTCACTGATCTTGCTTACCCCAAAGAAACCAAATAGGGCGCTGATACGTTCCTGCCGACCACGACCATGAGATAACCATCCCCAGTCGCAAAGTTCTTTATACGCAAGCCCCTCTATCCAAGCATCGCCTTCCATTTCATGCGAAGAAGCCTCCTCAACGGACCGACGATATATTGCTTCTCTACGGAGCCAGAACTCCTTCGTTCCCCCAAGGGAAACCTCCAACCGTTCAGCAAGTTCGACATCTATCGGTTGCTGCCCTGTTAGCAACTTAAGCGTTCTTTCAGCCTCAATTTTAAGAAGAGAGGTAAGTTCGCTGGCGCTTATCTTGCGCTCGCGTAACAACGCACCAATCGACTCTCCAGGAGTCGAAATCCAATCAGCGCGTTGGCTATTCATTACTACCCTCGATTCTTTCCAGAATCACTCTCTTCACGTCACGTAGCTTTTGAGGAGGCCGACTACCTGTGCCCAATGCATTGAAGACTAACGCCGTTCCTGGCACGAGTTGAAGAGTAAAAGTTGATCTGTTTTCCTCAACCGTTAGGTTTGGACTACCAACAGGGATGTCATCAGCTGCATGTGCTGCCTCAAGATCGGACAACCTCGCTCGGAGTTCCCGCGCCCGCTCAGCCCCGAGCGCAAGTTCAGCCGAGGCAGCTACCTCGCAGAGCTGCCGCAGTTTTTTACTTGCAAACGCGACTTCCACTACCTCTCAAACGTCAATATTCGCCGCCCGCAGCGCATTCGTCTCAATAAAGTCCCGGCGCGGCTCCACCTCGTCGCCCATCAGCATGGTGAACACCTTGTCGGCTTCAATCGCGTCTTCAATCTGCACCTTCAGCAGGCGGCGCACCTGCGGGTCCATGGTCGTTTCCCACAGCTGTTCGGGGTTCATTTCGCCCAGGCCCTTGTAGCGCTGGCGCGCCGTGGCGTTTTCGGCCTGGCCGATCAGCCAGCGCATGGCCTGGCGGAAGTCGCTGACCTTTTCTTCCTTCTGCTTCTCGCCTTCGCCGCGCGTCACTTTCGCGCCTTCGCCCAGCAGGCCGCGGAAGGTGTTGGCCGCTTCGGCCAGCGCGGCATAGTCGGCGCCGTGCACAAAGTCCTGCGTGATCACGCTGCTCTTCACGTTGCCGTGGTGGCGGCGGCTGATGCGCAAAATGGGTTTGTCGGTGCGCACGTCAAATTCGCCCGCCACGTCCGCCGGCGCGCCGGTGGTGTTCAGCTCGCGCAGCTTGGCCTGCAGCGCCACGGCGGAGGCTTCTGCCTCGGCCACGCTGTCCAGGTTCAGGCTCACGCCGTCGGCAATGGCGCGCAGGGCTTCTGCGTCCATGAAGTTGCCCAGGCGCGCAATCACGGCCTCGGCCACCTGGTGCTTGCGGGCCAGCTCGCCCAGGGTGTCGCCGTTGATGGTGGTTCCCGTGCCGGTGTGTACGGCTGCGTCTTTCAGCGCCACGCGCAGCAAAAAGCCGTCCAGGTCGGTCTGGCCCTGCAGGTACAGCTCTTCCTTGCCGGCCTTCACCTTGTACAGCGGCGGCTGCGCAATGTAGATGTGCCCGCGCTCCACCAGCTCGGGCATCTGGCGGTAGAAGAACGTCAGCAGCAGGGTGCGGATGTGCGCGCCGTCCACGTCGGCGTCGGTCATGATGATGATGCGGTGGTAACGCAGCTTGGCCACGTTGAAGTCGTCCGCCCCGGCCGTGCCGCCCACGCCCGTGGCCTTGCCGATGCCGGTGCCCAGGGCGGTGATCAGCGTCAGGATTTCATTGCTGGTCAAAAGTTTTTCATAGCGGGCCTTCTCCACGTTCAGGATCTTGCCGCGCAGCGGCAGGATGGCCTGGAATTTGCGGTCGCGGCCCTGTTTGGCGCTGCCGCCGGCGGAGTCACCCTCGACGATGTAGATCTCGCATTCGGCCGGGTCTTTTTCCTGGCAGTCGGCCAGCTTGCCGGGCAGGCCCATGCCGTCCAGCACGCCCTTGCGGCGCGTCATCTCGCGCGCCTTGCGGGCGGCTTCGCGCGCGCGGGCCGCTTCCACGATCTTGCCGCAGATGATCTTGGCGTCGTTGGGCCGCTCGTCCAGGTATTCGGCCAGCAGCTTGCCCACGATGTCTTCCACCGGGCCGCGCACTTCGCTGGACACCAGCTTGTCCTTGGTCTGGCTGCTGAATTTCGGCTCGGGCACCTTCACGCTCAGCACGCAGCACAGGCCTTCGCGCATGTCGTCGCCGGTCACTTCCACCTTGGCCTTCTTGGCCAGCTCGTTGGCTTCGATGTATTTGCTGATCACCCGCGTCATGGCCGCGCGCAGGCCCGTCAGGTGGGTGCCGCCGTCACGCTGGGGGATGTTGTTGGTAAAGCAGAGCACCTGCTCGTTGTAGCCGCTGTTCCATTGCATGGCCACTTCCACGCCGATGTTGGTGCCCTGGTCGCTCTGGCGGTCGCCCATGGCATGGAACACATTGGGGTGCAGCACCTGCTTGCCCTTGTTGATGAAGTTCACAAAGCCCTGCACGCCGCCGGCGCCGGCAAAGTCGTCTTCCTTGCCGCTGCGTTCGTCAATCAGGCGGATGCGCACGCCGTTGTTCAGGAAGCTCAGCTCACGCAGCCGCTTGGAGAGGATTTCGTAATGGAAATCGTTGTTCTCCTTGAAGATGTCAGTGTCGGGCAGGAAGTGCACTTCGGTGCCGCGCTTTTCGGTTTCGCCCGTCACCTTCATGGGTGACACGTCCACGCCGTTCACCTGCTCCACCAGCCGGTTCTGCACAAAGCCGCGTGCAAATTCAATGCTGTGGATCTTGCCTTCACGCCGCACCGTCAGGCGCAGCCATTTGCTCAGGGCGTTCACGCAGCTCACGCCCACGCCGTGCAGGCCGCCAGACACCTTGTAGCTGTTCTGGTTGAATTTGCCGCCGGCATGCAGCTCGGTCAGCGCGATCTCGGCCGCGCTGCGCTTGGGCTCGTGCTTGTCGTCCATCTTCACCCCGGTGGGGATGCCGCGGCCGTTGTCCACCACGCTGATGGAGTTGTCGGTGTGGATGGTCACCACGATGTCGTCGCAATGGCCGGCCAGTGCTTCGTCAATGGAGTTGTCCACCACCTCAAACACCAGGTGGTGCAGGCCGGTGCCGTCTGACGTATCGCCGATGTACATGCCGGGGCGCTTGCGCACGGCCTCCAGCCCCTCCAGGATCTGGATCGCACCCTCGCCATAGCCTTCGCTCGCGCCGGCCTGGTTGGTGTCGATCTTGGGCTGGAAGTTGGAGCTGTCAGCGCCGGCAGCACCGGTGTTCACATTGTTTTCTTCAGACATAAACGACTTTTCATCAATCTCTTGAATGACCAAACCCGCGACGATCCGCGGGCTGTGGTCTTTTTCCTCTGGCTGTCATGCCGGACTTGATCCGGCATCCATCGTGGCGCACCACCGTGGATCCCGGGTCAAGCCCAGGATGACAGCGCGCGTCAAATCCGCATCGGCATCACCACGTATTTGAAGGTCGCGTTCTCGGGGATGGTCAGCAGCGCCGAGCTGTTGGCGTCGGCCAGTTCGATCTTCACCATCTCCTGGTCCATGTTGGCCAGCGCATCGATCAGGTAGGTCACGTTGAAGCCGATCTCGATGGCGTCGCCGCCGTAGTCGATGTCCAGCTCGTCCACGGCTTCTTCCTGCTCGGCGTTGTTGCTGGCTACGCGCAGCGTGCCCGGCTCGATGTTCAGGCGCACGCCCTTGAACTTCTCGCTGGTCAGGATGGCGGTGCGCTGCAGGCTGGCCAAAAGCGGCGCGCGGCCCAGCGTCACGGCGTTCTTGTGGTTCTTGGGGATCACGCGGTTGTAGTCGGGGAACTTGCCCTCGACCAGCTTGGTGACGAATTCCATGCCGCCAAAGCTGAACTTGGCCTGGTTGCTGGCGAACTGCATTTCAATCGCGCCTTCGGCGTCGCTCAGCAGGCGCTGCATTTCCAGCACGGTCTTGCGCGGCAGGATCACCTCCTGGCGCGGCACCTCCACGTCCAGCGTGGCGCCGGCAAAGGCCAGGCGGTGGCCGTCGGTGGCCACCAGGCTCAGCTGCTTGCCTTCGGCCACGAACAGGATGCCGTTGAGGTAGTAGCGGATGTCGTGCACCGCCATCGCAAAGCTCACCTGGTTCAGCAGGTCCTTGAGCACCTTTTGCGGCACGCTGAACACGGGGCCAAAGCTCGCGGCCTCCTGCACCAGGGGGAAGTCCTCCGCCGGCATGGACTGCAGCGTGAAGCGGCTCTTGCCGCCCTTGAGGATCAGCTTGGCCTGCTGCGATTCCAGGCTCACCGTCTGGTCCGCTGGCATGGTGCGCAGAATGTCGATCAGCTTGCGTGCGCCCACCGTGGTGGTGAAGTTGCCGCTGTCGCCGTCCATCTCCACCGTGGTGCGGATCTGGATTTCCAGGTCGCTGGTGGTCAGCTGCACCGCATTGCCCGTCTTGCGGATCAGCACGTTGGCCAGGATGGGCAGCGTGTGGCGCCGCTCCACGATCCCTGCCACCGACTGCAGCACGGCCAGGACTTTGTCTTGAGTTGCCTTCAGGACGATCATCTGTGAACTCCTCTTTAATTCTTTAATTCAAATTAGTAGTAGCTAGTAAAGGCCGCGCGTTTCTGTGGACATCCCCATTTTCGCCTTTTTTATCAACGACTTGCCCGCGGTAGAACCGTGTGTGTGGAGCCCTTTTGCCGCTGTCCGCGGACCATGAACAACTTTGGGCCCGGGGCCGCATCTGTGGATAAGCAGACACTTGTGCCAGAACTATCCCCAGACTTTTCCAGCAGGCACCGCGGAACCGGCTTTGCCGGGCCGCTGGTGTCGCCCCCTGGGGGGAGGCGGTCGAAGGCCGCTTCGGGGGGGTTGTCATGTCATCCTTTGAGGGTTTGTTCCAGCACATGCAATTGCTGGTTCAGCTCGGTCAGCTGCTGGCGCTCACCTGAAATCTTGCGCACCGCATGCAGCACGGTGGTGTGGTCGCGCCCGCCAAACAGCTCGCCGATCTCGGGCAGGCTTTTCTGGGTGAGCTCCTTGGCCAGGTACATGGCAATCTGGCGCGGCCGGGCAATGCTGGCCGGGCGCTTCTTGCTGTACATGTCAGCGACCTTGATCTTGTAATAGTCGGCCACGGTCTTCTGGATGTTCTCCACGCTGATCTGGCGGTTCTGGATCTGCAGCAGGTCGCGCAGCGCCTCGCGGGCCAGCAGGATGGAGATTTCCTTCTGGTTGAAGCGGCTGTAGGCCAGGATCTTGCGCAGGGCGCCTTCGAGCTCGCGCACGTTGGAACGCACGTTCTTGGCCACGAAGAAGGCCACCTCTTCCGGCATTTCGGTGCCTTCGGCGCGGGCCTTGTTGATCAGGATGGCCACGCGCATTTCCAGCTCGGGCGGCTCGATGGCCACCGTCAGGCCCGAATCAAAGCGCGACACCAGGCGTTCGTGGATGTCGGTCAGGCCCTTGGGATAGGTGTCGCTGGTCATGACGATGTGGCTCTTCTTGGCCAGCAACGCCTCGAACGCGTTGAAGAACTCTTCCTGGGTGCGGTCCTTGTTGGCAAAGAACTGCACGTCGTCGATCAGCAGCAGATCCAGGCTGTGGTAGCGCTCCTTGAACTCGTCAAAAGTCTTGCGCTGGTAAGCCTTAACCACATCTGAGACAAATTGTTCGGCGTGGATGTAGAGAACTTTGGCGCCGGGCCGGTCGGCCAGCAGCTTGTTGCCCACCGCATGCACCAGGTGCGTCTTGCCCAGGCCCACGCCGCCGTAGATGAACAGCGGGTTGTACAGCTGGCCCGGTGTGCCGGCCACATGCATGGCCGCGGCTCGGGCCATGCGGTTGGCTGTGCCCTCCACCAGGTTGTCAAAGGTCAGGGCGGTGTTCAGCCGGTTCTTGAAGACCGCGGGCGACGCGTCTTCGGCCATTTCGCCGGGCTCGGCCGCCAGGCCGGGCTCCTGAACGGCAGGCGATGCGTAAGTACGCACAACGGGTTCACGGGGAGCAAGCGCTAACTCAAGCTGTACAGGCTGGCCGTAGAGCTTTTCCAGCAGGCCGGCGATGCGGCTGGTGTACTGGGCACGCACCCAGTCGAGCTTGAAGCGGTTGGCCACGAAGATCGTGACCTTGGAGAAGTCGTCGGCCACCTGGGCCACCAGGGGCTTGATCCAGGTGTTGAACTGCTGTTCGGGCAGTTCCTGGGCCAGTTGGTCTACACAGGCCTGCCACAGACTGTCGCCTGCCCCGGACGCCAGGCCGGATGGGTGTCCCTCGCTCATTATTGGCTGTCGCCTCTGTGGATATTTTTCATTGTCAAAGCCGCCGGATTGTAATTTATCAAGGCGTTATCCACAAACCCGCGCCGGCGGGCCGGACTTCCAGCACCACCATGCAAAAACCGCGTAAAGCCTTGCCGGGATTCAGGAAATCCACGATAATCATGGGTTTCCCTGAGTGTCAGCCCGATACTCGCCTTCCAGCACCGTTACCGGACAAGCACCATGAAAAGAACTTACCAACCCTCCAAGACGCGCCGCGCCCGTACCCACGGCTTCCTGGTCCGCATGAAGACCCGCGGTGGCCGTGCCGTCATCAACGCACGCCGCGCCAAGGGCCGCAAGCGCCTGGCCGTCTGACGACAGCCCGCCTGCCTCGCCTGCCTGCTTGCCCCCGCATCACCGTGCAGCGGCTGAAAACGCGGGCGCAGTTCCAGGCGGTCATGGCAACAGGCACCACGGTTTCGCGCAGCGCGCATTTTGTGCTGCACCGCCTGAGCCTGGACGCCGCGGCACCGGCAGCCGCAAACCCCACAGGGCCTGAGTCCGAGCGACCGCAGGCCCTGTTTGCTGTGCGCGATGTCTGGCTGGGCGCCCTGGTGCCCAAGCGCTGGGCCAAACGCGCGGTGACGCGCAACGCCATCAAACGCCAGATCTACAACGTGAGCTCCGACTTCGAATCCCGCCTTCCCGCCGCCGCCCATGTGGTGCGGCTGCGCGCGGGGTTTGACCGCACGCAGTTCATCAGCGCCACGTCCGCGCTGCTCAAGCAGGCTGTGCGTGCCGAGCTGCAGCAGCTGTTTGCCAGGGCAGCCCCATGATGCGCGGCCTGCTGATCGGCGTCGTCAAGGGCTACCGCCTGCTGCTCAGCCCCTGGCTGGGTGCTTCATGCCGTTTCGAGCCCACCTGTTCGGTGTATGCCATCCAGGCGCTGGAGGCCCATGGCGCCGCTGCGGGCACCTACCTCACGGCGGCGCGCATCGCGCGCTGCAATCCCTGGTGCAACGGCGGGCACGATCCTGTGCCGCTTGAAAAGCCCCGCCTGTTCACCCACCTGCTTTCACCTTTTTCACAAAAGAAGTCTTCATGAATGACATTCGCCGCACCATCCTGTGGGTGATTTTTGGTTTTGCCATGGTGATGCTGTGGGACAAGTGGCAGGTCCATAACGGTAACCAGCCCACGTTCTTCCCGCCCGCGCCCGAAGCCACCGCCACCGCGCCCGCTGGTGCCCCCGCCTCTGCGCCGGGTGCTGCCGCGACCGGCGTGCCGCCAGCGGTGCCGGGTGCCGTGCCCGCCGCTGCCACGGGTGCCGCTGCCGTGCCTGGCACCGCTGTGCCGGGCGTGCCGCCCACGGCGGCCGCCGGCCCGGCCACGGCCGCGCCGCGTGAACGCATCACCGTCACCACCGACGTGCTGCGCCTGACCTTCGACACCGAAGGCGGCTCGCTGATCCGCAGCGAATTCCTCAAACACGCCGACCTGCAGGTCAAGAACAGCAACTTCGTGCTGCTTGAGGAAAGCCCGTCGCGTGTGTACGTGGCCCAGACGGGCCTGATTGGCGGTGCCTTCCCCACCCACAAGACGGCCATGACTTTCAGCGGTGAGCGCAGCCTCAAGGACGGCGCCAACGAGCTGGTGATCCGCTTCGAGTCGCCCGACACTGGCGGCGTCAGGCTCGTCAAGACCTGGACGCTCAAGCGCGGCGCTTATGACATCGCGGTGCGCCACGACGTGGTCAATACGGGCAGCGCGCCGGTATCCCCGCAGCTGTACCTGCAGCTGGTGCGCGACGGCAACAAGCCCGTGGGCGAATCGTCCTTCTACTTCACCTTCACCGGCCCGGCGGTCTATACCGAGGCCAAGAAGTTCCAGAAGGTCGAGTTCAGCGACATCGAAAAGAACAAGGCCGAGTTTGAAGCCAGCTCGCCCAATGGCTACGTGGCCATGGTGCAGCATTACTTCGCCAGCGCCTGGCTGCTGGCCGACGGCGTGCAGCGCAACCTGTTCATGCGCAAGGTCGACACCAACCTGTATTCCGCCGGCATGATCACGCCGCTGACCGACATCGCGCCCGGCGCCACCAAGACGGTGGAGGCCCGCTTCTTTGCCGGCCCGCAGGAAGAAAAGATGCTTGAAAAGCTGGCGCCTGGCCTGGACCTGGTCAAGGACTACGGCTGGCTGACCATCCTGGCCAAGCCGCTGTACTGGCTGCTGGAAAAGATCCACGGCGTGCTGGGCAACTGGGGCTGGGCCATCGTGGGCCTGGTGGTGCTGCTGAAGATCGCGTTCTACTGGCTCAACGCCAAGGCCTACGCCAGCATGGCCAAGATGAAAGCCATCAACCCCAAGGTCATGGCCATGCGCGAGCGCTACAAGGACAACCCGCAGCAGATGCAGCAGGAAATGATGCGCATCTACCGCGAGGAAAAGGTCAACCCGATGGGCGGCTGCTTCCCCATCCTGATCCAGATTCCGGTGTTCATTGCGCTGTACTGGGTGCTGCTGTCCAGCGTTGAAATGCGCAACGCACCCTGGACGCTGTGGATCCACGACCTGTCGGCGCCGGACCCGTATTTCATCCTGCCGCTGGTCATGACGCTCACCACGCTGCTGCAGACCGCGCTAAACCCGGCCCCGCCGGACCCGCTGCAGGCCAAGCTGATGTGGTTCATGCCGCTGGCCTTCAGCGTGATGTTCTTCTTCTTCCCGGCCGGCCTGGTGCTGTACTGGATCACGAACAACGTGCTGTCGATCGCGCAGCAGTGGGTGATCAACACGCGCATGGGCGTGCCTCCGCAGTTCAATCTCCCCAAGTTCAATTGACCCCCCCGAAGCGCCTTCGGCGCCTCCCCCCAGGGGGCGACACCAGCGGCCCGGCGAAGCCGGTTCCGCGGTGTCACTGGAATTAAGTCCCGTCTATGCGCCGAGAACCCATTGCCGCCATCGCCACCGCGCCGGGGCGCGGGGCGGTGGGGATCGTGCGGGTCTCGGGCGCGGACATCTCCGCCGTCATCCAGGGTGTCTGCGGGCGTACGCTGAAGGCTCGCGAGGCGACCTACCTTCCCTTTCGTGCCGCCGACGGCAGCCCCATCGACCAGGGGCTGGCGATCCATTTCCCTGCGCCGCATTCCTATACCGGCGAAGACGTGCTGGAGCTGCAGGCGCATGGCGGGCCCGTGGTGCTGCAGCTGTTGCTGGCGCGCTGCCTGGAGGCCGGCGCCGCCATTGGCGTGCGCGTGGCCCGCGCGGGCGAATTTACCGAGCGCGCGTTCCTCAACGACAAGATCGACCTGGCCCAGGCCGAGGCGATTGCCGACCTGATTGACGCCAGCACCGAGGCCGCGGCGCGCAGTGCCAGCCGATCGCTGTCGGGCGAGTTCTCAAACGAGGTGCATGCGCTGCGCGACGCGCTGGTGCACTTGCGCATGCTGGTGGAGGCCACGCTGGACTTTCCCGAAGAGGAAATCGACTTCCTGCAGAAAGCCGATGCGCAGGGCCAGCTCACGCGGCTGGGTGAATCGCTGGCGCGCGTGATGCAGCGTGCGCGCCAGGGCGTGCTGCTGCGCGAAGGCATCAAGGTCGTGATTGCCGGCCAGCCCAACGCGGGCAAAAGCTCGCTGCTCAATGCCCTGGCGGGCGCGGAGCTGGCCATCGTCACGCCGGTGGCCGGCACCACGCGCGACGTGGTGGCCCATTCCATCCAGATCGAAGGCGTGCCGCTGCACGTGATCGACACTGCCGGCCTGCGCGAGAGCGACGACGTGGTGGAAAAGATCGGCATTGAGCGCGCCTGGAGCCAGATTGAAGCCGCCGATGCCGTGCTGTTCCTGCACGACCTCACGCGCGCCGCGCAGGCGGATTACCAGGCCGCCGACGCCCGGATCGCCACCCTGTTGCGCGCGAAGCTGCCCGCCGCCGTGCCGGTGATCGACCTGTGGAACAAGCGCGACGCCGCGCCAGATGTAGCGTTGCCTGCAGACGCGCTGGGCCTGTCCGCCCGAACCGGCCATGGCCTGGACGCGCTGCGCCGCAAGCTGTTGGCCGTGGCCGGCTGGCAGGCCGCGCCCGAAGGCGTTTTCATTGCGCGCGAGCGCCACCTGGATGCCCTGCGACGGGTGGATGCCCACCTGCGCCAGGCAGATGCCCACCTGGCTGCGCGCGCCCAGGCGCTGGACCTGCTGGCCGAAGAGCTGCGCCTGGCGCAGAACGCGCTCAATGAAATAACCGGTGAATTCACGCCCGATGACTTGCTGGGCGTGATCTTTTCGAAGTTCTGCATCGGCAAGTAAGGCACAGTCGACGCGTATCAGGTGTAAGCGCCCGTTAACGCCTCTTGCCGCGTGCCGGGCCGCCCGCTACCGTGGGCGCACCATGAACGCCCCGCTTCGCTCCCCCCTCAAGTTCGACGTTCAAGGCCTGGTCCAGGCCATGGCGCACAACCAGACCAACGACCGCCTGAGTTGCTCGCTGGGCACGGTCCAGTGGGAAATGCTGGGCAGCTACATGCAGCCCTTTGCGCTGGCGCAGGGGCAGGTGCTGATCGAGCAGGGCGCGGCCGACCGCACCCTGTACCTGCTTGAATCCGGCTCGCTCAGCGTCCACTACGAAGACGACAAGGGCCGTGTGCGCCTGGCCATCGTGGCGCCGGGCTCGGCGGTGGGCGAAGGTGCTTTTTTCACCCACAGCCCGCGCAACGCCACAGTGCAGGCCGCCGCCCCCTGCAAGGTCTGGTGCCTTACGCCCATCCGCTTTGCCGAGCTGTCCAACCGCCACCCGACCATCGCCCTGGAGCTGGCCATGGCACTGGGCTCGCTGCTGGGCCGCCGGCTGGTGAACAAGCCCAAGCGGGTGGCCGTGACCTGAGCGGATTGACAACTATTTCACGGCAGATGCCGTTGCTGCGGTGAACGGCGCGTTTTCGCCGCCCGGCGGCAGCAAAACCCGAAGTTGGCGCCCCTACACTTTGGTATTCGTGACGGCGCAGGATTTCCGGGCTGTCGCACCCCCCTTTCGGACAAAGGCCCGCCATGTCATTGCTTACCTGGTTGTTCCCGCCGCAAAAGAAGGCGGCCAAAAGCGCGACGACCCAACCAGTTAGCTCGGGTCTGTCGCGCATGGAGGCCACCCGCCCGGTGTCCTCTACCCGCAACAGCGTACCCAGCGGCAAGCATCCCCCAGACAACGCCCAGCCCGGCAACCGCAAGTCCGAGCGCATGGCCCGGCGCGAACTGCTGTACACCGTGGTGCGCGAAGCCATGGTGCGTGCGGGCATGCTGTCGTCCAGCTACAAGTTCAAGGTGCTCTCGCTGGACGCGCGGGGCCGCCAGTTCCTGGTGATGATGGATCTGGCGCGCGAACACGGCGACGAAACCAGCCGCCTGGCCGAGATCGAGGCCCTGATCGCCCAGAGCGCCAAGTCGCGCCATGACATCGTGGTGACGGCGGTTTACTGGCGCCTGAACGAGCACGTGGCGGTGGGCCTGCCGCAAACGCGGCCCGCGGGCGCTCGCCCGTCCAGTCCGATGCCGCTGGAGCCCCTGGCCGCGGCGCCGGTCTCGCAGCCCGCGCCGCTGATTTCCCAGCCGATGCCGCTGCCTGCGACCCGTCCGGCGGCGGCCGGCGGTGGCCGGTACGACCCGATTGACGCCGATGAGGTGGCCGCCTTCAAGCAGGCGCTGGCCACCGGCGTCAGGACGCGGCCCGGCGCAGCCGGGCCGGCCGCGGTGGCGGCAACCGCCGGGGGTGCCACGGCCCGCGCGTTCACCGATGGTTCATCGCGCCATGGCCCGCAGAGCTACACCCTGCTCACCGGCTATGAAGACACCGAAATGCCGGATGACGCCCCGGCGCTCAGCGGCACCCAGTACGGCGCGCTCAATTGAACGTCCAGCAACTGATGCACGCGGTCGCGGCGCTGGACGCGCACGACGCACTGCCTTGCAAGCTCACCCTGGACGAATGGAAAAAGCTCGCGCCCTACCTGTCCATCCGCTTCCTGAAGGCGGGCGATGCGCTGATCCGCGAAGGCGAGTCCGACCGCGAGCTGTTCATCCTGGCCGAAGGGGAACTGCACGTCACCATCCACAACACCGTCCTGGCGCGCCTGGCGCCGGGCACGGTGGTGGGTGAAGGCACCTTCTTTTCGGGCCAGCCACGCAGCGCCACCGTGGTGTCGGCGGCACCGGGTGTGGCCTGGTCATTGAGCTGGGAGAAGTTCGAGACCCTGTCGCACAAGCAGCCGCGCCTGGCGGTGGATCTGGTCAAGGGCCTGGCGGCCGTGCTGGCCATCCGCATGCGCGAGGCGATCCTGGTGGGGCAGTTCACCTGAGGTGATCAGTGCCCGGCGTAGTCGACCAATGTAAAAAGCGGCAAGCCGCCTTCGGCCAGCCGTTTTGAGCCACCCAGCTCCGGCAGGTCCACGATGGCGGCGCCTTCCATGACGGTGGCGCCCAGCTTTTCCAGCAGCTTCTTGCCGGCCATCATGGTGCCGCCGGTGGCGATCAGGTCGTCGATCAGCAGCACCTGGTCGCCGGGCTTGACGGCGTCGGTGTGAAGCTCCACGGTGGCGCTGCCGTATTCCAGCTCGTAGGTTTCCGCCACCGTGGTGAAGGGCAGCTTGCCTTTCTTGCGGATCGGCACGAACCCCACGCCCAGCTCATAGGCCACCACCGAGCCCAGGATGAAGCCGCGCGCGTCCAGCCCGGCCACCACGTCGGGGCGGCGGTCCATGTAGCGGTGCACGAAGGCGTCGATCAGCACGCGAAACACCTTGGGGTCCTGCAGCAGCGGCGTGATGTCGCGAAACTGCACGCCCGGCGCCGGCCAGTCGGGCACGGTGCGGATGTGCCGGCGAAGGTAGGGACCAAAGTGGAAGGCGTCGTCGGAAACGGTATGGGGCATGGGCGCTTTCAGCCGAAGGTGCTGCGGGCCACCATTTTGCCCTGCGCATTCACTGCCAGCCCTTCGCCCATCACCATGCCTTCGCCGGTCAGCGCTGTCATGTTCACCTGGTGCGTGACCCACACCTCGAATTGCCCCGGCGGGATGCGCGCCAGCGCCGCGCGCAGCTGGGCGGTCTGCCCGGCCTGGGCGTCGCGGTTGCCGAAGGTGGAGTTCAGCGCCGGCCACACCACATGGCGGCCGAACGCCAGGTCGGCCGTGTCCTTGCAGCGGCACCAGGCGCTGGACTGCACCGCGCGGGGCTTGAACCCGCGCGCCTGGAACCACTGGCCGATGCGCCTGGCCTGGTTGCGGCCGTCGTCGCTCAGGTTGCGCTGGGTGCTGCACAGGTCCACCCGGAAGCCTTCGGGGTCGCCCACGCCGGCCACCGTCTGGGCATGGCGGATCAGCACCGCGCAGCCGCCCGCGCGCACGGCCGCAGCCATGGCATCCGGCGCCTGGGCCAGCACGCCGCGCGGCAGCAGCAGCGCCGCGGCCGCGCCCCCCGCCAGGGCGCGGCGCGACAGGCCTGCTGGCGCGTCAGGCCAGTGGCTTGAACTGGTAGCCATTGCCGGCGGCTTCAATGCTGCCAAACGCCGGGAACGGGAAGTGGAAGCCACCGGCCATCATCTTGTCCTTCACGATCATGTCAAAGATCTTGCGGCGCGTGGCGCGCGCCATTTCCTTGTCCATGTCAAAGGTGACCGACCAGTCGGGGCTGCGCGCGAACAGGCTGGGCACGTTGGTCAGGTCGGCCACATAGGCAAACGACTGGCCCTCGGACTTGACGGTGAACAGCGTGTGGCCCGGGGTGTGGCCAAACGCAGCCACCGAGGTGATGCCGGGGGCCACTTCCGCGCCGGGTTCAAAGCGCACCAGCTGGTCGGCGGGCAGGCCAGCCAGCACGCGGCGCACGTTCTGGAAGGCGCCCTTCATGGCCGGCGGGGCGGCTTCCATGCGGGCGTCGTCCATCCAGAACGCATGCTCGGGCGCGGGCACCATGATCCTGGCCTTGGGGAACACCAGCTGGCCCGCCTTGTTGCGGATGCCGTTGATGTGGTCGCCGTGGTAGTGGCTCAGGATGATGGTGTCGATATCGTCCGGCTTGAGGCCGGCCGCGGCCATGTTGGCCACCAGCTTGCCGGCGCTGGGCGGGCCGTTGTCCGCAAAGCCGGTGTCCATCAGGATGCGCCGGCCGCCAGCCACGATGACGAACGGCGTGAACGGGATGTCCACGTAGTCCGTCGGCAAACCCTGGGACGCCAGCAGCGCCTTGACCTGCTCCAGCGGCGCATTGGTCACGAATTCCTCGCCCAGCGGCCGGCGCAGCGCGCCGTCATTCAGGGCGATGACCTCCATGGCGCCCAGCTTCATGCGCTTGAAGCCGACTGCGGGCGCCGCCGGAGCGCCGAAATTGGGCGTGCTTTGCGACCACACGGACGAGAAGGTCAGCGCCGCAGCGCCTGCCATGCCGGCACCTAGAAAACCACGACGATCCATTGCTTGGCTCCTGGAAAGATGAAGAAAAAGACGCAACAGGCCAGATAATGACTCGGTCGTAAACATGCACACCACGCGGTCTCAATTGCCCGATGGCGTCCAGGGGTCTTGTGCGGGCGCGGGCCTCGCGGTTCAGCCGCGCAGCAGCTTCTGCTCGGCCATGGCCAGCACCTCGGGCTTGCCCGACAGCACCAGCGCGTCACCCTCCTGCAGCGCCGGGTCGTCCTCCAGCGGCGCGACGCGGCCGTTGGCACGGCGCAGGTTGACCACGCGCACCCCCATGGCGTGCAACGCCAGGTGGCCCAGCGGCTGGCCGATGGAGCGCGCACCCAGCGGCAGCGTGACGGTGCCCAGGCGCTCATGCTCGCGCTCGTTCACGGTGTCGTCGTCCGCGCCGTGGAAATAGCCGCGCAGCAGGTTGTAACGCGCGTCGCGCTGGTCCTGCACCACGCGGATCACCCGGCGCATGGGCACGCCCACCAGGGCCAGCGCGTGGCTGGCCAGCATGAGCGAGCCTTCGATGGCCTCGGGCACCACCTCGGTCGCGCCGGCGGCGCGCAGCTTTTCCAGGTCCAGGTCGTCCTGGGTGCGCACGATCACAGGCACCTGCGGCGCGTGCGCGCGCGTGTTGGCCAGCACCTTCAGCGCCCCGTGCGTGTCGATGTAGGTCACCACCACGGCGCTGGCGCGCGCCAGGCCCGCGGCCATCAGCGCCTGCAGCCGCGCCGCGTCGCCAAACACCACCGAGTCGCCCGCGGCGGCGGCCTGGCGCACGCGGTCCGGGTCCAGGTCCAGCGCCATGTAGGGGATGCCTTCGCGCTCCAGCATGCGGGCCATGTTCTGGCCGCTGCGGCCATAGCCGCAGATGATCACGTGCTTGGCTGTGTTGATGGACTTGCGCGCGATGGTGGTCATCTGCAGCGACTGCTGCAGCCATTCGCTGGCCACCAGTTTCATGACGATGCGGTTGCTGTACATGACGATGAACGGCGTGGCCAGCATCGACAGCACCATGCTCGCCAGGATCGGGTTGAGCAGCGCGGGGGGCACCAGGTCGTTTTGTGTGCTGAGCGACAACAGCACAAAGCCGAATTCACCGGCTTGCGCCAGATACAGCCCGGTGCGCAGCGACGTACCCATGGACGCGCCAAACGCCTTGGCCAGGGCGGTGATCGTGACCAGCTTGAACAGCACCGGCAGCGTCACCAGCATCAGCACCATCGGCCAGCGCTCCAGCACGAGGCGCCAGTCCAGGATCATGCCGATCGTGATGAAGAACAACCCCAGCAGCACATCATGGAACGGACGGATGTCGGTCTCCACCTGGTGCTTGTATTCGGTCTCTGAAACGAGCATACCCGCGATGAACGCGCCCAGCGCCAGGCTCAGGCCCGCCAGCTCCGTCAACCAGGCCAGGCCCAACGTGATCAGCAGCAGGTTCAGCACGAACAGCTCCTCGCTCTTGCGCCGAGCCACCAGCGTGAGCCACCAGCGCATCACCCGCTGGCCGCCCACCAGCAGCACGGTGATCAGCGCGGTGGCCTTCAGGCCCGCCAGCGCCAGCGCGGTGAACAGTGTCTCGGGCGGGCTGCCCAGCGCGGGTATCAGCACCAGCAGCGGCACCACGGCCAGATCCTGGAACAGCAGCACGCCCATCACACGCTTGCCGTGGTCGGACTCCATCTCCAGCCGCTCGGCCATGAGCTTGACGACAATGGCCGTGCTGCTCATGGCAAGCGCCCCCGACAGCGCCAGCGCCGTCTGCCAGCCCATCTTCCAGAGCGCGGGCGCCAGCATCGCCAGCACCAGCGAGCCGCCCGTGGCCAGCACGATGGTCAGGCCCACCTGGAACAGCCCCAGGCCAAACACATGGGCGCGCATGGCGCGCAGCTTGGGCAGATTGAACTCCAGGCCGATCACGAACATCAGGAACACCACGCCGAATTCACCCAGGTGCTTGATGCCCTCGGAGTTTTCCGCCAGCGCCAGCGCGTTGGGGCCGATCAGCACGCCCACCACCAGGTAGCCCAGCATGGGCGGCAGTTTGAGTGAACGGCACGCCACCACCCCCAGCACGGCGGCCAGCAGGTACAGCAGCGTCAGTTCCAGCGAGGTCATCCCCCCGATGCTAGCAAGCCATGTACCGGGGCCCTGCCCGCCAGCAGGCTGCGTCGATAGAATCCCGCCATGACTTTCGACGCCGCCCAGGCCCTGCGCCTGGCCCAGGAGACATTCGACATCGAGGCCGCCGCCGTCCTGGGCCTGAAGGCGCGCACCGGCGACGCCTTCGTCAAGGCGGTGCAGCTCATGCTGGACGTGCGCGGTCGCGTGGTCGTGATGGGCATGGGCAAGAGCGGCCACGTCGGGCGCAAGATCGCGGCCACGCTGGCCTCCACCGGCACGCCCGCCATGTTCGTGCACCCGGCTGAAGCCAGCCACGGGGACCTGGGCATGATCAAGCCGGTGGACGTGGTGCTGGCGATCTCCAACGGCGGCGAGAGCGAGGAAATCACCGCCATCCTGCCCGTGCTCAAGCGCCAGGGAGTGCCGCTGGTGGCCATGACGGGCAATGTGCGCTCGTCACTGGCGCGGCATGCCGACATCGTGCTGGACAGCGGCGTGGAAAAAGAGGCCTGCCCGCTGAACCTGGCGCCCACGGCCAGCACCACGGCGCAGCTGGCGCTGGGCGATGCGCTGGCGGTGGCCCTGCTGGACGCGCGCGGCTTCAAGGCCGAGGACTTTGCCCGCTCCCACCCCGGTGGCGCGCTGGGGCGCAAGCTGCTGACCCTGCTGCGCGACGTGATGCGCACCGGCGACGCCGTGCCGCAGGTTGGCCCGGACGCTCCCTTTGGCGAGCTGATGCGCGAGATGGGCGACAAGGGCATGGGCGCGGCGGCCGTGGTGGACGCCGAAGGCCGTGTGCTGGGCTTGTTCACTGCCGGCGACCTGCGCCGCCATGTGGAGCGGGGCGTGGACCTGCGCGCATCGCTGGCGCGCGACATCATGAACGCCAGCCCGCGCACCATCCGCGCCGACGTGCTGGCGGTGGAGGCAGTGGAACTGATGGAGCAATACCGCATCACCCTGGTGCTGGTGGTCGACGAAAGCGGCCGCCTGTGCGGCGCCGTGAACACCAATGACCTCCTGCGCTCAAAAGTCATTTGAATATGACGCCTGCACTCAACTTCCCGCCTGAACTGCTGCTCAAGGCGCAAGGCATGCGCGTGGCGTTCTTCGACATCGACGGCGTGCTGACGGATGGCGGGCTGTTCATGTCGGACCAGGGCGAGTCGCTCAAGCGGTTCAACATCCTGGACGGGCTCGGCATCAAGCTGCTGCAAAAGGCCGGCATCACGCCGGCCGTGATCACCGGGCGCGACTCCAAGGCCCTGCGCGGACGGCTGTCAGCACTGGGCGTCACGCACGCCCACTTCGGCACCGAAGACAAGCGCCCCGCGGCCGAGCAGACGCTCAAGACCCTGGGCCTGGACTGGCACCAGGCCGCCGCCATTGGCGATGACTGGCCCGACCTGCCGGTGCTCACGCGTTGCGCCTTCGCCGTGGCGCCCGCCAATGCCCACATCGAGGTGCGTGCACGCGCGGCCTATGTGACCCAGGCCGCCGGCGGCCATGGCGCCGCGCGCGAGTTCTGCGACCTGCTGCTGGTGGCCAGCGGCCATTACGCCGCGCTGCTGCGCGACGCCTGCGGCCCATGACCGCCGCCGCCAGGGCCATGCGCCTGGGCCTGCGCCTGTGGGACCAGCTGTCGATTTACCTGCCCATCATCCTCATGGGCCTGCTGGCCCTGGGCACCTACTGGCTGGTGCGCAACACGCCGCCGGCCGCGCCCGTGGCCGGTGACAAGCCCGTTTCCAGCGAGCCCGACTATTTCATGCGCGGCTTCTCGGTCAAGACCTTTGACGGCAACGGCCGCCTCAAGAGCGAGGTCATGGGCACCGAGGCGCGCCATTTCCCCGACAGCGACACGCTGGAGATCGACCAGCCGCGCATCCGCTCCATCAACGACAAGGGCCTGCTGACCGTGGCCACGGCCAACCGGGCGCTGAGCAATGGCGACGGCACCGAGGTGCAGCTGTTCGGCAATGCCGTGGTCACGCGCGACGCCGGTACCGACAGCGCGGGCAACCCTGTGCCGGCGCTGCAGTTCCGCGGCGAATTCCTGCACGCCTTCATGGACACCGAGCGCATCCGGTCAAACAAGCCGGTGACGCTGACCCGGGGTGGCGACCAGTTCACCGCCGACAGCATGGATTACGACAACATGGAGCGGGTGATGGACCTGCGCGGGCGCGTGCGCGGCGTGCTCACGCCACGCGCCGCTCCCTGACCTGCCCCGCCGCACCGGCCCCACCGCAAAGACCCCGACATGGCACCTCTTGTCTTCATCACCGGCGCGTCCAGCGGCATCGGCCAGGCCCTGGCCTGGCGCTTTTACCAGGCGGGCTGGCGGCTGGCGCTGGTGGCGCGGCGAACGGCTGAAATCGAACGCTGGGCGCTTGAAAAAAACCTGGAGGCCACGCGCTACGCGGTCTATGGTGCCGACGTGGCGCAGCCCCACAGCATCGTGGGCGCAGGCCAGGCCTGCATGGCCGCGCAAGGCGTGCCCGACGCGGTGATCGCCAATGCGGGCATCAGCATCGGCATGGATACCGCCGTGCGCGACGACATTGACGTGATGGCGCAGACCTTCGCCACCAACAACATTGGCCTGGCTGCCACCTTTCACCCGTTCATCGCGCCCATGCTGGCGCGCGGCAGCGGCACCCTGACCGGCATTGCCAGCGTGGCGGGCATCCGTGGCCTGCCCGGCCATGGCGCGTACTGTTCCAGCAAGGCCGCCGTCATCAGCTATTGCGAAAGCCTGCGCGGCGAGCTGCGCGCCGGCGGGGTGCGGGTGGTCACGATCTGCCCGGGGTACATTGACACGCCCCTGACCCGGCAAAACCGCTACAGCATGCCGTTCCTGATGCAGCCCGAAGACTTTGCCGACAAGGCCTTCGCGGCCATTGAAGCGGGTGCCAGCTACCGCGTCATTCCCTGGCAGATGGGTGTGGTGGCCGGCTTGCTGCGGCTGTTGCCCAATGCGGTTTTCGACCGGGCGCTGGCCGGGCGGCCGCGCAAGCACCGCCAGGGCGGGCAATAAGTCGCACTGGCATGGGCGCCGTGCAACGGCGCTGCAAACTCGAACGCACAAGGGCACACGCGTGCGCGCCGGGCGCTGGTGGCGTGGCGGTGCCGTTCCCACAATGGCAGGGTCATGCCCCGCCGTTCCCCATCCGCGCCCCAAGCCGGCGAACACGTCATGCAGCTGCTGTATTGCAGCCGCAAGACGCGCCCCATGGACGAAGCCGCGCTCACGGACCTGGCCGAACAGGCCGCGCGGCGCAATGCCCGCCACCGCATCAGCGGCACCTTGCTGGCCGGCTGCGGCCTGTACCTGCAGTTTCTGGAAGGGCCCGTGGCCGAGCTGGATGCCCTGTGGGACCAGCTGCAGCACGACCGGCGCCACACGCGGGTGCAGCTGCTGATGAAAAACCTGCGCGGCGCCGGGCGCCTGTACCCCGCGCCGCCCCTGGCCCTGCTGTACCCCGCTACCCCGCTGCAGTTCATGGCGCTGGCGCGTGATGTGCGCGCACATGCCAATGCCCATGCCAAATGGACGATGGACGCGCACGCGCTGGCGGCGCTGGTGGACCGCAGCGCCCGCCGGCGCGAACGTGCCGGGGCGGCCGCGGGCGGGTAAGCGCCAGGCGCCCAGCAAAAAGGCTCCCGCAGGAGCCTTTTCAATCAGGAGCCGGAGGCTGGATCAGTAGCCGCCGTTGCCACCCCGGCCGCCACCGCCGCCGTAGCTGCCGCCACCACCACCGCCACGCGGGCCGGAGCCGTAGGGGCTGCGGAAACCGCCGTCGCCGCCACCGCCGCCGCTGCGGCCACCGCCGCCGTAGCCGCCGCCACCGCCTTCACGGCGACCACCGCCGCCACCGCCGTAGCCGCCACCACCACCGCCGCCGCCGTAACCACCGCCACCACCACCGTAGCCGCCGCCACCGCTGCGGGGCGGGCGGGCTTCCATCGGGCGGGCTTCATTGACCACCACGCTGCGGCCGCCCAGGGGCTGGCCATTCATGCCATTGATGGCGGCTTGCGCCTCGGCATCACTGCCCATCTCCACAAAGCCGAAGCCTTTGGAGCGGCCGGTGTCGCGTTCCATCATGACCTTGGCGCTGGTCACCGCACCGAACTGGCCGAAAGCCTGTTCGAGATCGCTGTCGCGCACCGAGTAGGGCAGGTTGCCCACATACAGTTTATTGCCCATCAAGGGACTCCTCAAAAAACACGGATTGACCAGAAGCGATGGAGTCCCGAAAACGCATTCAACAAACCCTGCGAGACGCGAAAGTGACCTGTTCACCGCAAATTAGCGCCGCCCTGATGGGCAGGCGCGAATGCATTATTAACCAGATATCGCCACAGCAGGCAAGCCGCAAAGCCACGTCCAGCCCCGAAAAAACCCGCATGCGGCAGCAAAAAGGGCCCCGCAGGGCCCTTGTGAAAATGCACCGGTTTGATGCACTGCGTGGGATCCGTGATCAGTAGCGATCACGGCCACCGCCGCCGTAGCCGCCGCCACCACCACCGTAGCCGCCACCACCGCCGCCGCCGCCGTAGCCGCCGCTGCGCGGAGCACGCGGCTCCATCGGACGGGCTTCGTTGACCACCAGGCCACGGCCGCCGACCTGCTGGCCGTTCATGCCCTGGATGGCGGCCTGGGCTTCAGCGTCGCTGCCCATTTCGACAAAGCCGAAACCCTTGGAGCGGCCGGTGTCGCGCTCCATCATGACCTTGGCGCTGGAAACCGTGCCGAACTGGCTGAAAGCCTGTTCCATGTCGCTGTCACGGTAAGAGTAGGGCAGGTTGCCCACGTAAAGTTTGTTGCCCATGAAGGACTCCTGAGAAAAAACGCACAACGCGATGGAGTCCGCAAAACGCAATCAACAAACCAGAGAATTCAAAGACGCGAAACTGACCATTCACCGCTAACCTGTGCCGGCCCCGAAGGCCGGGCACCGGGGGATTATGGGCCACATTGTCCTAATTACCTAATCGGGCCCGGGCGCGGGCGGTTTTCGGGGCCCGCGGCCCCGTGTTACCAGTTGACTTCGCGGTCTGGCGTCGAACCGATCCGGTGGATGGACAGGTCGGCGCCGTCGTACTCTTCCTCGGGCGTCAGGCGCAGCGGCGTCATGGCCTTGATGAGGCCATAGACGGCAAACCCGCCTGCCACCGCCCAGGCCACGCCCATCAGCGTGCCGATGGCCTGGGCGCCGAAGCTCACGCCGCCCAGGCCGCCCAGCGCCTTGGCTCCAAAGATGCCGCAGGCCAGGCCGCCCCAGGCGCCGCACAGGCCGTGCAGCGGCCATACACCCAGTACGTCGTCGATCTTCCAGCGGTTCTGCGTGAGGGTGAACATCACCACGAAGATGCCGCCCGCGATGGCGCCCGTGACCAGCGCGCCCAGCGGGTGCATCAGGTCCGAACCCGCGCACACGGCCACCAGCCCGGCCAGCGGGCCGTTGTGCACGAAGCCGGGGTCGTTCCTGCCCAGCGCCAGCGCGGCCAGCGTGCCGCCCACCATGGCCATCAGCGAATTGACGGCCACCAGGCCCGAGATCTTGTCGATGGTCTGCGCGCTCATGACGTTGAAGCCGAACCAGCCCACCGTGAGGATCCAGGCGCCCAGCGCCAGGAACGGGATATTCGAGGGCGGGTGGGCTGAAATGGCGCCGTCCTTGCGATAGCGGTTGGCCCGCGCGCCCAGCAGGATGACGGCCGGCAGTGCCAGCCAGCCACCCACCGCGTGCACGACGATCGAGCCGGCAAAGTCGTGGAACTCCTCTCCCGCCATGGACTTGATCCAGGCCTGCACGCCAAAGCCCTGGTTCCAGACAATGCCCTCGAAGAACGGGTAGACGAAGCCCACGATGACGGCAGTGGCGACCAGCTGGGGCCAAAAGCGGGCCCGCTCGGCAATGCCGCCGGAGATGATGGCGGGAATCGCCGCCGCGAATGTGAGCAGGAAGAAGAACTTCACCAGGTCGTAGCCGTTCTTTTGCGCGAGCTGTTCGGCGCCCACGAAAAAGCTGGTGCCGTAGGCCACGCTGTAGCCGACCATGAAGTACACGACGGTGGACACGGAAAAGTCCACCAGGATCTTGACCAGCGCATTGACCTGGTTTTTCTTGCGCACGGTGCCCAGTTCAAGAAAGGCAAAACCGGCATGCATGGCCAGAACCATGATGCCGCCCAGCAGGATGAACAGCGCATCCGAGCCCTGTTTTAGTGCTTCCATAAGCTCCTCTTTGGATGAAATGCTTGTAGTTGGTGCGTTTGTGGCCTGTTTCGCCAAACCGCACCAAAAATAAGCAAAAAGTGCGCCAGAAGCGTGCGCCCCGCTTTGGGACAGGCGCCTGACAGGCGGGTGGCGTAGGATGCGCAGCCTTATGGAAGCTTTTCTGGTCTCGACGGGCATCGTCGCGCTCGCCGAAATGGGCGACAAAACCCAGCTGCTGTCGCTGGTGCTGGCGGCGCGTTTTCGCAAACCCTGGCCCATCGTGCTGGGCATCCTGGTGGCCACGCTGGCCAATCACGGCCTGGCCGGGGCGGCCGGTGCCTGGGTCACGACGCTGCTGGGCCCCGACGTGCTGCGATGGGTGCTGGGGGGTTCGTTCATCGCCATGGCGGTGTGGATGCTGATCCCCGACAAGCTGGACGAAGGCGATGGTGACGCCGCGCCGCGTTTTGGCGTGTTCGGCACCACGCTCATCGCGTTCTTTCTGGCCGAGATGGGCGACAAGACGCAGATCGCCACCGTGATGCTGGCCGCGCAGTACAACGCCTGGGGCGCGGTGGTGCTGGGCACCACGCTGGGCATGATGCTGGCCAACGCGCCGGTGGTGTGGTTTGGCGAGCGCATCACGCGGCGCGTGCCGATCCGGATCGTGCATGTGATTTCCGCCGTGATTTTTGCGGTGCTGGGCGTGATCGCCCTGCTGGGCTGGGGTTGATATACTGCGGGCTCAGCGCCGATTTGCTTCAGCTTGCGGGCGCTCAATAAATTCCGCTAAAGACACGACCCCCGTACCGACGGTACCCGGCCTCGCCTCTTTAGCGACGCCGGGTTTTTTGCTTTTATGGTCGTTACACCGCAGTTCATGGAATTTGTCGAACCGCTGGCGCTGCAAAGCGGCGCGTCGGTTCGCGGCTACACGCTGGCCTATGAAACCTATGGCACGCTCAACGCCGCGCGCTCCAACGCCGTGCTGGTGTGCCATGCGCTGAACGCGTCGCACCACGTGGCCGGCACCTACGCGGGCCAGGACAGGAGCGAAGGCTGGTGGGACAACATGATCGGACCGGGCAAGCCGGTGGACACGGACCGGTTCTTTGTCATCGGCATCAACAACCTGGGTTCGTGCTTTGGCTCCACCGGGCCCATGCACACCAACCCTGACACCGGCCGCGTCTATGGCGCGGACTTTCCCGTGGTAACGGTGGAAGACTGGGTGAACGCGCAGGCGCGGCTGCTGGATCGCCTGGGCATTGACACGCTGGCCGCCGTGATGGGCGGCAGCCTGGGCGGCATGCAGGCACTAGGCTGGGCGCTGCAGCATCCGCAGCGCGTGCGCCATGCGGTGGTGATTGCCAGCGCGCCCAACCTGAACGCGGAGAACATCGCCTTCAACGAAGTGGCCCGCCGCGCCATCGTGACCGACCCGGACTTTCATGGCGGGCATTTCTATGAGCACGGCGTGGTGCCCAAGCGCGGCCTGCGCATCGCGCGCATGATCGGCCACATCACGTACCTGAGCGACGACGTGATGAACGAAAAATTCGGCCGGCAGTTACGGGCCCCCACGCTCCCCGCTTCGCGTGGTTCGCTGCCCCCCGAGGGGGCCCCGGCGCCTTGGGGCGGCCCGGCGGCGCCGGACGCGTATCGCTATTCGACGCAAGAGGTCGAATTCCAGATCGAAAGCTACCTGCGCTACCAGGGCGACAAGTTCAGCGAATACTTTGACGCCAACACCTACCTGCTGATCACGCGCGCGCTCGATTACTTTGACCCCGCGCGGGCGTTCAACGGCAACCTGGCCCAGGCGCTGGCGCGCGCAACGGCCAGGTTCCTGCTCGTGAGCTTCACCACCGACTGGCGCTTCAGCCCCGCGCGCAGCCGCGAGATCGTCAAGGCCCTGCTGGACAACCGGCGCGACGTGGCCTACGCCGAGATCGACGCGCCGCACGGGCACGATGCCTTCCTGCTGGAGGATGCGCGCTATTTGAACGTGGTGCGCTCGTACTTCGAGAAGGTGGCGAGCGACGCCGGGCCGCCCCAAGGCGCGAGGGCCCCCTCGGGGGGCAGCGCAGTACACGAAGTGACAAGCGTGGGGGCAACATTCCCATGAGCGACAACGCCACCATGCAATCGATTGCCCGCCTGGTGCCGCAAGGCTCGCGCGTGCTCGACCTGGGTTGCGGCGACGGCGCACTGCTGGACCTGCTGCAACGCGAGCGCGGCTGCACCGGCTACGGCATCGAGCTCGCCGACGCCAACGTGCTGGCCTGCGTGCAGCGCGGCGTCAACGTGATCCAGCTCAACCTCGAAGAGGGGCTGGCCATGTTTGACGACAACTCGTTTGACGTGGTGCTGCAGATCGACACGCTGCAGCACCTGCACAACGCCGAGACCATGCTGCGCGAAACCGCGCGCGTGGGCCGCACCGGCATCGTGGCCTTTCCCAACTTTGCCCACTGGCCCAACCGCCTGAGCGTGCTGCGCGGGCGCATGCCCGTCACCAGGCGCCTGCCCTACCAGTGGTACGACACGCCCAACATCCGCGTGGGCACCTTCAAGGACTTCGAGGTGCTGGCCGGCAAGAACGCGCTGGACATCAAGGACGCGTTCGGCCTGCAGGACGGGCGCGAGGTGCGCTGGCTGCCCAACCTGCGCGCGGGCACGGCGGTGTTCTGCTTCAATGCGCAGGCCGGCCGGTGAGCCCCCGCCCCACCACCCATGCCGGCGTTCCCTTCGCCGAAGCCCTGCGTTTCTGGCTCAAGCTGGGCTTCATCAGCTTTGGCGGCCCCGCGGGGCAGATCGCCATCATGCACCGCGAGCTGGTGGAAGAGCGCCGCTGGATCAGCGAGAAGCGCTTCCTGCACGCCTTGAACTACTGCATGCTGCTGCCCGGGCCCGAGGCGCAGCAACTGGCTACCTACATCGGCTGGCTGATGCACCGCACCTGGGGTGGCGTGGTGGCGGGCGCGCTGTTTGTGCTGCCCTCGCTGTTCATCCTGATCGCGCTGAGCTGGGTGTACCTGGCGTTTGGCGACGTGCCGTTGGTCGCGGGGCTGTTCTATGGCATCAAGCCCGCGGTGGCGGCCATCGTGCTGCACGCGGTATGGCGCATTGGCAGCAAGACGCTCAGGAGCCCGCGGCGCACGCCGCTGCTGTGGGCGGTGGCGCTGGCAAGCTTCGTGGCCATTGCGGTGCTGAAAATTCCGTTCCCCTGGGTGGTGCTGGTGGCCGCCGTCACCGGCTGGCTGGGCGCGCGCTGGGTACCGGCGCAATTCGCGGGCGGTGGCGGGCACGGCAGCGCCGTGGCCAGCCATGGCCCGGCGCTGATTGACGACGACACGCCCACACCGGCCCATGCGCGCTTTTCCAGGAAGCGGCTGGCCCAGGTGGCGGTGGTGGGCGCGCTGCTGTGGCTGGTGCCCATGGGCGTGCTGGTGGCGGCCTGGGGCTGGCACGGCACGCTGGCCCAGATGGGCTGGTTCTTCACCAAGGCGGCGCTCATGACCTTTGGCGGCGCGTACGCCGTGCTGCCCTATGTGTACCAGGGCGCGGTGGAGCAGTTCCAGTGGCTGACCGGCCCGCAGATGATCGACGGGCTGGCCCTGGGCGAAACCACGCCGGGGCCGCTGATCATGGTGGTGGCCTTCGTGGGCTTTGTGGGCGGCTGGGCCAAGCAGGTGCTGGGGCCGGACATGCTGTTCCTGGGTGCGGCGCTGGCGGCCACGGTGGTGACCTGGTTCACCTTCCTGCCGTCGTTCCTGTTCATCCTGGCCGGTGGCCCGCTGGTCGAATCCACGCACGGCAGGCTGGGTTTTACCGCGCCGCTTTTTGCCATCACGGCCGCGGTGGTGGGCGTGATTGCCAGCCTGGCGGCGTTCTTCATCGCGCATGTGGGTTGGCCCGGCGGCACCGCCCGAGCCGATCTGATGGCGCTCGCGCTGACGGCGCTGGCGGCCGTGGCGCTGTTCAGGTTCAAGGCGGGGGTGATCCCGGTGATCGCGGGCTGCGCTATCCTCGGCGCTGCCTCGCGGTATCTTGTATGACAACTCCGGCATGACAACCCAGTTCCAGCCCGTGACCACTGGCGCCCGCCTGTCTGACCAGGTGGCGCAGCAGCTGGCCGCCGAAATCAAGGCGGGCCGGCTGGCCTCTGGCGCCAAGCTGCCACCCGAGGCCCGGCTGGTGGAGCAGTTTGCCGTGAGCCGCACCGTGGTGCGCGAGGCCGTGTCACGCCTCAAGTCGCTGGGTCTGGTGGATTCGCGCCAGGGCAGCGGCGTGTACGTGGCGGCCAGCCCGCCGTTTGAACCGCTGAACTTTGACGCAAGGAGCGCCGATTCGCAAAGCGCCGTGGCCCAGATGGTCGAGGTGCGCCGCGCGCTGGAGGCCGAGGCAGCGGCCCTGGCCGCGCAGCGCCGCACCGCCGCGGATGTGAAGCGCATCCAGCAGGCCGTGCAGGCGCTGGACAAGGCCGTGGCGGGCGGCGGCGACGGCGTGGAGGAAGACCTGCGCTTTCACCGCAGCATTGCGCAGGCCGCACACAACCCGTTCCTGATGGACACGCTGGACTACCTGGCCCAGTTCATGCGCGGCGCCATCAGCGTCACGCGCGCCAACGAGGCGCGCCGTGCCGACTTCACCACCCAGGTGCGCGGCGAACACGCCGCCATTGCCGATGCGATCGCCGCCGGCGACCCGGTCAAGGCCCGCGCGGCCGCGGGCCGCCACATGGCCAACGCGATCCGCCGCATCGAAAACGCCGACCCGGTGTTCTGGACGCAGGAAGGCGCGCGCCTGGCCCAGCCACTGGTGCAGAAGCTGCGCAAACGCTGAACGCCGGGGCGTGGCGCTGGCCCGGCTGCTTGGGCGCAAGCGGCCAAAGTTGTATGATAACAATATGAATTCAACACCCTTCACCGGCACCGCCGGCGTGATCGGCCTGGGGGCCATGGGCGCGGGCATGGCGCAGTCGCTGCGCCGCGCGGGCCATGCGCCGCATGTGCATGACATCCGCGCCGACGTGGCGCAGGCCTTTGCCGCGCAGGGCGGCACCGCCTGCGCATCGCCCGCCACCCTGGGCGCGGCCTGCGATGTGGTGGTGTCGGTGGTGGTCAATGCCGCGCAGACCGAGGCCGTGCTGTTCGGCGAGGACGGCTGCGCCGCCACCATGAAGCCGGGCAGCGTGTTCGTCATGTGCTCCACCGTGGACCCGAACTGGTCGGTCGCGCTGGAAGCGCGGTTGGCCGCCAAGGGCATCCTCTATATCGACGCGCCGATCTCCGGCGGCGCGGCCAAGGCCGCCAGCGGCCAGATGACCATGATGACGGCGGGCAGGCCCGAGGCCTATGCCGCGGCCGGGCCACTGCTGGACGCCATGGCGGCCAAGGTGTACCGGCTGGGCGACAAGGCCGGCGCGGGTAGCAAGGTCAAGATCATCAACCAGCTGCTGGCGGGCGTGCACATCGCGGCCGCCGCCGAAGCCATGGCCCTGGGCCTGCGTGAAGGCGTGGACCCGGCCGCGCTGTACGAGGTGATCACCCACAGCGCGGGCAACAGCTGGATGTTTGAAAACCGCATGGCCCATGTGCTGGCGGGCGACTACACGCCGCTGTCGGCCGTGGACATTTTCGTGAAAGACCTGGGCCTGGTGCTGGACGTGGCGCGCGCCAGCAAATTCCCGCTGCCGCTGTCCAGCACCGCGCACCAGATGTTCATGCAGGCGTCCACCGCGGGCTTTGCGCGCGAGGACGACAGCGCCGTGATCAAGATCTTCCCGGGCATTGAACTGCCCGCCAAACCATAAGGGCCCACACCATGCACATCCTCATCACCGGCGGCAGCGGCTTTCTGGGCGCGCGCCTTGCCCGCACCCTGCTCGCGCAGGGCAGCTTGTCGCTGCGCGGCGCGCCAGCGCGTGCCATTGAACGCATCACCCTGGCCGACCGCGTGGCGCCGCCGGATGATCTGCGCGCTGACGCGCGCGTGGCCTTCATCACCGGCGACCTGCTGGCGCTGATCGACGGCAAGCAGGTGCCCGCGGCGGGGACCGACGCGGTGTTTCACCTGGCCGCCGCCGTCAGCGGCGAATGCGAAGCCGACTTTGACCTCGGCATGCGCAGCAACCTGGAGGCCACCCACAAGCTGCTGGAAGGCTGCCGCGCCCTGAGTACACAGCCGGTGTTTGTGTTTGCCAGCTCGCTGGCCGTGTTTGGCAAGCAGCCCGGGCGGCCGCTGCCCGACCCGATCACCGACGACACGCTGCCCACGCCGCAGGGCAGCTACGGCATCCAGAAGTTCATCTGCGAACAGCTGGTGGCCGACTACAGCCGCAAGGGCTTCATTGCCGGGCGCAGCGTGCGGCCCATGACGGTCAGCGTGCGGCCCGGCAAGCCCAATGGCGCGGCGTCGGGCTTTTTCAGCGGCATGGTGCGCGAGCCGCTGGCGGGCATCCGCGCCCAGGTGCCTGTGCCGGCCACCACGCCGGTGGCGCTGGCGTCACCAGGCAACACCATCGCGGGCTTTGTGCGCGCGGCCGAGGTGAGCGACGCCCAGTGGGGCCCGCCCACGGCCATCAATTTGCCGTCATTCCGCTCCACGGTGGGCGACATGGCCAAGGCGCTGGAAAAGGTGGCGGGCGCGCAGGCCGCGGCCTTGCTGGACTGGACGCCCGACCCCGCGATTGAAAAGCTCGTGAGCACCTGGCCCGGCAACCTGGCCTGGGACCGCGCGCGGGGCATGGGGCTGCAGTCCGACACGGACTTTGAAGCGGTGATCCGCGACTATGTGCGCGAGAACCCGCAGGCGATCAAGCTGGCCGTGAAGTGATGGCGGCCCACAAGATCCTCTTAGGGTGCATCGCTGACGACTTCACGGGTGCTACTGACCTTGCCAACAACCTGGTGCGCAGCGGCATGCGCGTGGTGCAGGCCATCGGCGTGCCGGACGGTCCGCTGGATGTGGACGCCGACGCGGTGGTGGTGGCGCTGAAGTCCCGAACCATCGCTCCCGCCGACGCCATTGCGCAGTCGCTCGCCGCACTGAAATGGCTTCAGGCCCAGGGCGCGCAGCAGATCTACTTCAAGTACTGCTCGACCTTCGACAGCACGGCGCAAGGCAACATCGGGCCTGTCGCTGAAGCGCTGATGGACGCGCTGGGCACGGACTTCACCATCGCCACGCCCGCTTTCCCCGACAACGGCCGCACGGTGTTCAAGGGCCATCTGTTCGTGGGCGATGTGCTGCTGAGCGAAAGCGGCATGCAGAACCACCCGCTCACCCCCATGACCGACGCCAACCTGGTGCGCGTGCTGCAGGCGCAATGCCGCCGCAAGGTGGGGCTGATCGACCACAAGGCCGTGGCGCAGGGGGCGGACGCCATCCGCGCGCGCATCGCCGCGCTGCGCGCCGATGACGTGGGCCTGGCCGTGGTGGATGCCGTGTCCAACGACGACCTGCTGCGCCTGGGCCCGGCCCTGGGCGGCCTGCCGCTGGTGACGGCGGGTTCGGGCGTGGCCATTGGCCTGCCGCAGAACTGGGGGCTGCAGGCATCGTCGACCGCCAGCGCATTGCCTGCACCGCGCGGGCTGCAGGCCGTGGTGTCGGGCAGTTGCTCGCTGGCCACCAACCGGCAGGTCGCGGCCTTTATCGCCGGTGGCCGTCCGGCGCTGGCGATTGACCCGCTGCGCATCGCTGCAGGCGTGGACGTGGTGACAGAGGCACTGGCATGGGCTGCGCCATTGATCAAGAGGGGTCCCGTGCTGGTGTATTCCACCGCGGACAGCAGCACCGTCAAAACCATCCAGGGCCAGCTGGGCGTGGAGGAAGCGGGCGCCATGGTGGAGCGAACCATCGCTGCCATCGCGCGCGGGCTTGTGGGGCTGGGCGTGCGGCAACTGGTGGTGGCCGGCGGCGAAACCTCGGGCGCCTGCGTGCAGGCGCTGAACATCACGCAAATGAAAATCGGCCCGCAGATCGACCCGGGCGTGCCCTGGTGCCATGCGCAGTCTGACGCAGCGCAGGATGAAGGCCTGCACATCACGCTCAAGTCCGGCAATTTCGGCACCGACAGTTTCTTCACGCACGCGTTCACAATCCTGCAATGACAGAAACCTGGGCCCGAGAGGAAATCTGCCGCGTCGGCAAAAGCCTGTTTGACCGCGGCTACGTGCATGCCACGGCGGGCAACATCAGCGTGCGGCTGGACGACGGCTTTCTCATCACGCCCACCGACGCCTGCCTGGGCTTCCTGGACCCGGCCACGCTGGCCCGCGTGGACAGCACCGGCCAACAAACCAGCGGCGCGCCGGCCAGCAAGACGCTGGCCCTGCACCGCGCCATCTACGGTGCGGCCACGGCCTTTGACGCGGGCACGCGCTGCGTCATCCACACCCACAGCACGCATTGCGTGGCGCTCACGCTCAAGGCGCCGGGCGCGGAATTGCTCGCGCCCATCACGCCGTATTTCGTCATGAAGGTAGGGCATGTGCCGGTGATTGCCTACCATCGCCCTGGCGCCCCCGCCGCGGCCGACGAGGTGGCGCGCACCATCACGCGCCATGGCGCGCAGGGCACGCCCATCCGCGCCGTGATGCTGGAACGCCTGGGCCCCAATGTGTGGCACGACACACCAGCGGCCGCCATGGCCACGCTGGAAGAGCTGGAAGAAACCGCGCGCCTGGCCCTGCTGGCCGGTGACGGCGTGCAGCCGCTGGCGCCAGAACACATTGACGCGCTGCGCCAGGCCTTTGGCGCGCGCTGGTAACGACAGGAAGAGACATTCACCATGCCGCAATTCGCCGCCAACCTGTCCATGCTCTACCCCGAGCTGGATTTCCTGGACCGCTTTGATGCCGCCGCCCGGGACGGCTTCAAGGGGGTGGAATACCTGTTCCCGTACGCGTATGACAAGCAGGCGCTGGCCGCGCGGCTGAAAGCCAACGGCCTGCAGCAGGTGCTGTTCAACGGGCCTCCGGGAGGCACGGACAGCGCGTCCATCAGCCGCGCGTGGGACCGTGGCGACAAGGGCATCGCCTGCCTGCCGGGGCGCGAGGCCGAGTTCCGCGAAGGCATTGCGCTGGCGCTGGACTACGCCGCCGCGCTGGCCTGCCCGCGCATCCACGTCATGGCCGGGCTGCTGCCCGCCGGCGTGCCGCGCGAAGCCGCGCGCATGACCTACCTGGCCAACCTGCGCCACGCCGCCGCCGAAGCCGCAAAGCAGGGCGTGGACGTGCTGATCGAGCCCATCAATACGCGCGACATTCCCGGCTTCTTCCTCAACCGCCAGGACGACGCGCACGCCGTCGTGCAGGAGGTGGGCGCGGCCAACCTCAAGGTGCAGTTCGACCTGTACCACTGCCAGATCGTCGAGGGCGACGTGGCCATGAAGATCCGCCAGTACCTGCCCACCGGCCGCGTCGGCCACTTCCAGATCGCCGGCGTGCCCGAGCGCCACGAGCCCGACGTGGGCGAGATGAACTACCCCTACCTGTTCAAGGTGATCGACGAAGTGGCCGCGCAATGCGGCTGGCAGGGCTGGGTGGGCTGTGAATACCGCCCGGCGCGCGGGGCGCAGCCGGGGGGGACGACGGCGGGGCTGAGGTGGATGCGGGGCTGACACAATCCCCGCGTGCCCCACACCCTCGCCGCCCCCGTCCACAGCGACCTGCTTATCAAGAAAAGCCGTTTCATCGGCTGCGTCCAGCCCGTGGCTGACCGCGCCACGGCGCAGGCCGTGGTGGCTGGGTTGCGCGCGGCCCACCCGGGCGCGGCGCATGTGTGCTGGGCCTTGCTGGCGGGCGGCCAGTCGGCCGCGCATGACGACGGCGAGCCCGGTGGCACCGCCGGGCGGCCCATGCTGGAGGTGCTGCGCCGCCAGGACCTGGACGGTGTGCTGGCCACCGTGGTGCGCTACTTTGGCGGTGTCAAGCTGGGCGCGGGCGGGCTGGTGCGCGCCTACACCGACGCCGTGGCCCAGGCGATGCTGGGTGCCGACAAGGTGCCGGTGCAAAAGACCGTCACGCTGCACTGCAGCGTGCCTTATGCGCTGGAGGGCTGGCTGCGCCGCGAGCTTGCGGCCGCTGGCGCCACGCTGGTGCAGGCATCCCACGGCAGCGCGGTGGCGGTGATGTTCAGCGCGCCCGACGTCGTGGCCGCGGCCCTGCGCCGGCGCATCGATGACGCCGGCCAGGGCGCCGTGGGCTGGCTGGATGAAATGAGCGGCTGAAACGGGTGTTGTGGTGGCCGGGCGCACCCGGTCTGTACTACGATGGCTGCCAACATGTCCGGCCACGACGATTTCTCCACGCTGTTCGAGCTGCTGCCCGTGGGTGCCTACCGCACCAATGCGCAGGGCCAGCAGGTGCGCGCCAACCGGGCCATGGTGCGGCTGTTTGGCTACGAGGACGAGGCCACCATGCTGGCCGAGGTCAATGCGGCCGAGCGCGACTGGTATGTGCTGGCGGGCCGGCGGGCCGAGTTCCGCGCCCGGCTGGAGGCGCACGGCACGGTGCGCGAATTCGTGTCCGAGATGTGGCGCCGCGGCTCGGACGAGCGTATGTGGATCAGCGAGAACGCGCACCTGGTGCGCGCGCCCGACGGCGGCGTGCTCTATTACGAAGGCACGGTCGAGGACATCACCGAGCGCAAGCGGGCCGAGGAGGCCCTGCAGGTCACCCTGTCGCACATCGACCAGGGCATCATCCGCCTGGATGCGGATGGTCGCGTGGTGTTCTACAACCAGCGGGTGCTGTCGCTGCTGGATTTGCCCGAGCCGCTGCTGGCGGCCCGGCCCACGGCGCAGGAGCTCACGCGCTGGCAGTACGAGCGCGGCGACTTTGGCGCCAACATGGAGCTGCTGGACCGTGGCAACTCGCGCGAGAGCATTGACCGGCTGCTGCAGGTCAATGACCTGATCCACAACGGCCGCTACGAGCGGCGCACCCGCGACGGCCGCATGATGGAGGTGAAAACCGTGCGGCTGCCCGACGGCGGCGCGGTGCGCACCTACTCGGACGTCACGGACTATTTCAACGCGCAGCAGGCGCTGGCTGAAAAATCCCAGACGCTGCAGATCACCCTGGACAGCATGAGCCAGGGCATTGCCACGATCGACGCCCGTGGCCGGACCGTGACTTCCAACCGGCGCCACCAGGAGCTTTTGAACCTGCCTGAGAGCCTGATGGCAACGCAGCCGACGATGGAGCAGCTGGTGCGCTTCCAGATCGACCGGGGCGATTTCGGCGACGACTTCCAGTTCGTGGACGCGGTGGCGCGCGGCTATGTGTCGGTGGGTGACAAGGTGCCCGCCATCCAGGGGCCTGAAACCTACATGCGCAAGACGCGCGACGGCAAGACGCTGGAGGTGCGCACACGCCCCCTGCCCGAAGGCGGCGTGGTGCGCACCTTCACCGACATGACCGACTACGTCCGTGCGCAGGAGGCGCTGGCCCGCAAGGAGGCCGAGCTCAGCGCGGTGGTCAGCAACATCCCGGACCGCATCTGGCTCAAGGACTCCGACGGCGTGTACCGCCTGTCCAACCCCGCCCACTGGCGCGCCTTTGGCCTGACCGAGCAGGAGATCGTGGGCAAGACCGCGCACGAGCTGTTTGGCGACGAGATGGGCGAACACCAGCGGCGCACCGACCAGCAGGCCATGGCGCAGCAGGGACCGCTGTTCTACGAGGACAGGGTGGTCAGCCGCGTGACGGGCCGTATGGAGCACGTGGAGCTGGTCAAGGTGGCGCTGCGCGACGAGTCGGGGCAGGTCACCGGCCTGCTGGGCATCGCGCGTGACATCACCGCGCGCAAGGAGGCCCAGGCCATGCTGATTGCCGCCAAGGAGGCGGCCGAGGCCGGCGAGCGCGCCAAGGCCGAGTTCCTGGCCAACATGAGCCACGAGATCCGCACGCCCATGAACGCGGTGATTGGCATGAGCGACCTGCTGCTGGACACGCCGCTCACGGCCACGCAGCGCGAGTTCGCCGAGACCATCCGCACCAGCGGCGACGCGCTGCTGGTGCTGATCAATGACATCCTGGATTTCTCGAAGATCGAATCAGGCAACCTCACGCTGGAGCATGTGCCGGTGAACCTGGCCGAATGCGTGGAAAGCGCGCTGGACCTCACCAGCGGCCCGGCCGTGGCCAAGGGCCTGGACCTGCTTTACTGGATCGAGGACGACGTGCCGCGCGCCATCTATGGCGACATGACGCGGCTGCGCCAGGTGTTCATCAACCTCATCAACAACGCCGTGAAGTTCACCCAGCGCGGCGAGGTGGTGGTGATGCTGTCGCGGCGCAACGCCGCCGACGGCGCCGCGCTGCTGCACGGCTCGGTGCGCGACACGGGCATTGGCATTCCGGCGGACCGGCTGGGCCGGCTGTTCCAGGTGTTCAGCCAGGTGGACGCCTCCACCACGCGCCAGTACGGCGGCACCGGCCTGGGCCTGGCGATCTGCCGGCGCCTGGTCACGCTGATGGGCGGGCGCATCTGGGTGGAGTCCACGCCCGGCGAAGGCTCCACCTTCCAGTTTGAAATCCCGATGCAGACGGTGCCTTCCGGGCCCAGCGCCTGGATCAACCGCAAGGCGGTGAGCCTGTCGGGCAAGCGCATCCTGCTGGTGGACGACAACGCGACCAACCGCCACATCCTCACGCTGCAGACCGCGCGCTGGGGCATGCTTCCGCGCGCCGCGTCGTCGGGCCCGCAGGCGCTGGCCTGGCTGGATGCCGGCGAAGTGTTTGACGCCGCCGTGCTGGACGTGCAGATGCCCGGCATGGACGGCTACATGCTCGCCGCGCAGCTGCGCCGGCGTTTCAGCGCCGCCCAGCTGCCGCTGCTGGTGTTGACCTCGCTGGGCGACGACGGCGGCCAGCTGGCCGGCCTGGGCGTGGCCCAGACGCTGACCAAGCCCACCAAGGCCCAGGTGCTGTTCGAGGCCGTGTCCGGCCTGTTCGAGCGGCCCGCCGCGGCCCTCACCGCGCCTGCGGCGGCGCCCGGCGAGGCCGCGCCCAAAACCACCCGGCTGGCCGACGAGGTGCCGCTGCGCGTGCTGCTGGCCGAGGACAACGAAGTCAACCAGCGCGTGGCCTCGCTGATCCTGGGCGGGCTGGGCTATGACATCCGCGTGGTGGCCAACGGCCTGCTGGCGCTGGACGCGGTGGACGTGGCCGTGCAGGCTGGCGAGCCCTTCGACCTGGTGCTGATGGACGTGCAGATGCCCGAGCTGGACGGCCTGGAAGCCACCCGGCGCCTGTGCGAACGCTACCCGCTGGCGCAGCGCCCCTGGATCGTGGCCATGACCGCCAATGCCATGGAGGGCGACCGCGACGACTGCCTGGCCGCGGGCATGGACGACTACCTGAGCAAGCCCATCCGTGCGGCCGCCGTCAGCGACGCACTGCGCCGCGCAGGCGCGGGGCTGGCGGCGCGCCGATGACCTTTGACATCCGCACGCTGGCGCTGATCTCGGGCCTGGCCTGCCTGGTGTTTGCATTTGCCACCTGGACGGTGGCGCGGCTGCACCCGGCGCAGCGCCACCTGCGCGACTGGGCACGCGGCGCGGCCCTGGGCGTGCTGGGCAACCTGCTGCTGACCTTGCGCACCGCCATCCCCGACCTGCTGTCCATCGTGGTGGCCAATGCGGCGCTGCTCATGGGCACCGCCTACCTGTACCTGGCCACGCGCAGCCTGCTGGGCCTGTCGCGCACGGCCTGGTGGCCCTGGCTGGTGATGGCCCTGTCGGTGCCGCTGCAGCTGTGGTTCACCTATGTGCAGCCCAGCGTGCCGGCGCGCATCGTGGTGGTGTCGCTGCTGTTCATTCCCAGCATGCTGGCCGCAGGCTGGGCCTTCTGGCATTACGACCTGAAACTGGGGCCGGGACGGCTGCGCCCGGCCAACCGGCTGACCGCGGTGGTGTTCATCAGCGGCGCCGTGGTGTTTGGCATGCGCATCGGCCCGGCGCTGTCCAACCTGACCGACCCGCACTACACCATCACCTCCAGCGCCTTGCTGGCGGGGCCTTACCTGTGGGCGTTGCTGTTCTATGTGTGGCTGTCCATCCAGGTTGCGCTGACCGTGAGCGAACAGCTGGAGCGTGACCTGCTGCAGGCACGCGACCGGGCTGAGGCAGCCAGCGTGGCCAAGAGCCGGTTCCTGGCGACCATGAGCCATGAAATCCGCACGCCCATGAACGGCATCCTGGGCATGGCGCAGCTGCTGCAGCAGCCCGGCATGGCCGGGCGCGAACGCGAGGCGGCCGCGCAGACCATCCTGCAGTCAGGGCAGACGCTGCTTACGCTGCTCAATGACATCCTGGACCTGTCCAAGGTGGAGGCCGGCAAGTTCGAGATCAACGCGGCGCCGCTGGAACCCGCGCAGCTGCTGCGCGAGATCGAAACCCTGTTCAGCGAAAGCGCGCGTTCGCGCGGCCTGCAGCTGTCCGCGCACTGGCATGGCCCGGCGGGCCAGCATTACCTGGGCGACGCCATGCGGCTGCGCCAGATGCTGTCCAACCTGGTGGGCAACGCGCTGAAGTTCACGCCGCAAGGCAGCGTGCGCATCGAGGCGCGCGAAATCCCCGCGGGCGGCGCCGTGGCGCTGGAGTTTGCCGTCACCGACACCGGCATTGGCCTGAACGCGCAACAACGCGCCCAGGTGTTCCAGCCCTTCTCGCAGGCCGACAGCTCCATCACGCGCCAGTACGGCGGCAGCGGGCTGGGCCTGTCCATCGTGCAGAGCCTGGCCCAGCTGATGGGCGGCGAGGTGGGCGTGGACAGCGCGCCCGCACAGGGCTCGCGGTTCTGGTTCCGTGTGAATGCGCCGCGCACCGACACGCCGTCCGGGCGTGAGGTGCCGCCCACGCAACCGCTGCCCCCGGCCGATGGGGTGGCCCCGTCGGCTGCCGCGCCCGTGCTGGTGGTGGAAGACAACGCCACCAACCGCGCCGTGGTCACGGCCATGCTGCGCAAGCTGGGCCTGACCCCGGTGCTGGCCGAGGACGGCGAACAGGGCGTGCAGCGTGTGTGCGAAGGCGCGCCGCTGGCCGCCGTGCTGATGGACGTGCAGATGCCGGTGCTGGATGGCTACGCCGCCACGCGCCGCATCCGTGAGTGGGAGGCAGCGCGGGGCCACGCACGCGTGCCCATCATCGCGCTGACCGCCGATGCCTACGAAGAAGACCGCCAGCGTTGCCTGGACAGCGGCATGGACGACTTCCTGCCCAAGCCGGTGAGCTTCCGCCAGCTGCAGGACGTGCTGGGCAAGTGGGTGGCTGCCGCAGGCAGCTAGGGCATTTCCCGCGCGTGCGGGTCCGCGGGGCGCAGCGCGCGGTTCATGTGCGCCACCGCTTCCAGCAGCGGCAGCTGTGGCCCCAGCACGGCCAGCAGCGCCGCCAGGTCCTTTGGCAGGCAGGGCCCGCCAAAGCCGCACTGCCCGTCATGCCCGGGCACGGCCAGGTGCGACGCGCCGATGCGCGGGTCCAGCGCCAGCACCTGGGCAAACGCCGCATAGTCCACGCCCAGCGCGGCGCAGGCGTCGGCCATCTGGTTGGCAAAGCTCACCTTCAGCGCGAGGAAGGCATTGGTGGCGTATTTGGCAAGCTCGGCGGTGGTGGCATCCGTGACCACCACCGCGGCGCGCGGCGACAGCGCCCGCCCCACGGCGTGCAACCGTTGCAGCACGGCGCCGTCCGGCGCCGGCGTGGGCAGGCCCACGAGGATGCGGCTGGCCTGCGCCAGGTCGGCGGTGGCCGCATGCTGGCGCAGGAATTCAGGGCAAGCCACCAGGGGCAGCGGCGCATGCTGCCGCGCAAGAGCCTGCGTGGTGCCAGGCGGCACGGTGCTTTTGATGACCACCAGCGGCGCGCCGTCGCCGGGCGCCGCATGCGCGATCTGCGCGACCACCTCCTGCACGGCGGACACATCCGCCGCGCCCGAAGCGCCGCCGGGCGTGGGCACGCAAACGAACACCACCGTGCAGTCGCGCGCCAGCTGCGCGGTGCCGGGCGAACCGGGCAGTGCCGGATCGCAGTACACCACGCGAAAGTGCGGCTCCAGCGCCTGGGCCAGCGCGCGGCCCACATGGCCCAGGCCCACGATACCGATCACCAGGGGCGCGTCTGCCATGGCCTCAGCCCCCGAGCCCGAGCGGCGGCTCGCTGAAGCCGCGGCGCGGCGCGGATGACGGCACCAGCGAATCGCCGGCATTGACGGCAATGCCGCCGTGGCAATCCAGTACCTCCAGCCCCTGCTGGTGGCACAGCGCGCCCAGGGCCACGTCGCCGCCGTTGTGGCGCAGGGACGCTGGCGGCCAGTCAAACCGGCGCAGCAGCGCAAGCGGCGCCACGAACCAGCCGCCGGTGGCAAAGCGCGTGGCCGCGGGAAACGGCCGGCCGGTGTACCAGGGCTGGGCGCGTACCCATGCGCGCTCGGGTTCGGGCTGGGCGCGCAGGTAGGCCGCTCCCAGCATGCCGCGCGTGCCCTGCGCGGCACCGGCCACCGCCTGCAGCCAGCGCGGCACATCCGTGCCCGGCACCAGGCAGGAATCGTCGTCAAACCACATCAGGTGGGTGGCGTCGCCCGCGTAACCGTGCACCAGGCGGTGCATCATGGGGTACTTGTAGATCTGGGGGTCGGCGTGCAGGGCGTCCACGCCTGGCAGCGCGGCCCCGATCGCCGCGCGCGATGCCGCGCTCACCTCGTTCAGGCCGATGCGCAGGTCCACCGCGCCGGTGTCGCGCAGCGCGCGCAGCGACAGCGCACAGCGCTGCGCCAGCGCGGGGAAATCGCCATAGAACAGCGCACACACCAGGAACTTGACACCAGCCATGGGCGGATTTTGCTCCCAGGCCGGCCGGCGCCTTGGGCGCTGTGCGCAGCCGCCGGGCGGCTTATTGCGGTTCGATCTTCGCTTCGCGGATCGCCTTTTCCCACTTGACCGTCTCCACGCGGTTGCGCTCGGCCAGCGCGGCGGGCGTGCCCGGGTCAATGGCGAAGCCATTGGGCGCGAACTTGTCCTGCAGGTCCTTGGCATTGGCCGCGGCGTTCAGCGCGGCGTTGAGCTTGTTGATCACGTCAGCCGGCGTGCCGGCCGGCGCGAACGCGGCAAAGTACGCGGTCAGCTCGTAGTCCTTCAGGCCCAGGGCTTCGTTGACGGTGGGCAGTTCGGGTACGGCGGCCGAACGCTTGCTGCTGGTCACGGCCAGGCCGCGGATCTTGCCGCCCTTGTGCTGGGGCACGGTCACGGCAAAGTCGGCGGTGAACATCATCACCTGGCCGCCGATCAGGTCGGTCATGGCCGCAGGGCCGCTCTTGTACGGGATGCTGTTGAACGTCACGCCCGCCATGCTGGCCAGCATGGCCGAGGACACCAGCTGCGAGGTGCTGGCGCTGGCGGCGCTCACCTGGCCGGGCTTGGCCTTGGCCAGGTCGATGAATTCCTTGAGCGTCTTGGCCGGCACGTCGTTGTTGACAGCCACCATCAGCGGCACCGAGCCCATGAAGCCGATCGGCGTGAAGGCCGTGTCCTGGTTGTAGGGCAGCGACTTCATCAGGTACTTGAGCGCGGCGTTGGTGCTGTTGGTGCCGATCAGGATGGTGTAGCCGTCCGGCGCGGCCTTGGCCACCTCGGCGGCACCCAGCATGCCGTTCACGCCGGGCTTGTTTTCCACCACGATGGTCTGGCCGAGCGATTCGGACATCTTGGCGGCAAAGGCGCGGCCGATCTGGTCGGTGGCGCTGCCTGCGGCAAACGGCACGATGGCCTTGATCGGCTTGTTCGGGTAGGCCTGGGCCAGCACGGCGCTGCTGCCCAGGGTGGTGGCGGCCAGGACGGCCAGGGTGACCGCGCGGCGGGTGGGTGAACGCATGGGGTGAGTCTCCTTCAGGTTGAGTTGTATGACGAGTTGGTTGGCGAGTTGGTTGGCGAGTTTAAGGGGCCGAAGTGTCCAGTTCGATGTCCAGCACGGCCGCGCTCAGGGTCTTGCCATGCGCATCCAGCGCCAGCGAACGCGTGACGCCGCCGCCCAGGGCGTCATGCATCACGAAGTGCACCGCACCCAGGTGCGGCAGCGGGTAGCGCTCGACGCTGCCGTGGACCACGCCGCGGTAGTGCTCGCGCACGCGCTGCGCCGTCAGCGTGCGCTCCAGCAGCGGGTAGTGCGCCAGGTCGCGCGCGATGACGCTCAGCGTGGCGCGGTTGCCCTTGTCGCCGGATCGGGCCAGCGCGATGTCACGGACCTTCATGGCGCCAGCTCCAGGATGTGGCATTCGGTGGGCACCGCTTCGCGCGGGATCAGCGCCGACGCGGCCGCCACCACCTCGCGCACGCCTTGCGACACGCCGCCGCCGGCGGCCGGGCCGTTCAGGTAGAGGGCCTCCACCTCCAGCCCGGCCTGTTCGGCCAAGGCACGGGTAGGCGCGCGCAGCGCCAGGCGCAGGCGAACTTCGTAGGGCTCGTGCGCCGCGCCGCGGGAACTCGTGAAGGGCCCGTGCATGGCGTTCACGCCGATCAGCTCGGCGCGGTGCTCCAGGTGGTCCAGGCCCAGCGTCTTCAGGCGGTGTTCCAGCACGGCCAGCGCCAGCTCCCCGCGCGCGCGGGCGCCGGGGCCGGCGTAGGAGATCTGGCCTTCGCCGATGAAGCCTTCACGAAAGCCCAGCGTGGCCTTCAGGTGCGTGGGGCGGGCCTGGCCGGTGGCGCCTGATACCTCCACGCGGTCGGGCCCGGCTTCGCGCAGGCGCACATTGGAAAAGTCCGCCACCACATCGGGCTGTAAATAGTTCTGGGGGTCTTCCAGCTCGTACAGCAGCTGGGCGGTGCAGGTCAGGCGGTCCACCCGGCCGCCGGTGCCCGCCAGCTTGGTCACGGTGAAGCTGCCATCGGCATTCACCTCGGCCAGCGGAAAACCCACCGTGGCCAGGCCGGGAATGTCCACCTGGCCCGGGTCGGCGATGTAGCCGCCGCTGACCTGGGCCGCGCACTCCAGCAGATGGCCCACGCAGATGCCCTGGCCCATGCGCTGCCAGTCGTCCGGCTGCCAGCCAAAGTGGTGCATCAGCGGCGCCAGGAACAGCGCCGGGTCGGCCACGCGGCCGGTGATGACCACGTCCGCGCCCGAGCGCAGCGCGGGCAGCAGCGCATCGGCGCCCAGGTAGGCATTGGCGGAAATCAGCTGGCCGTCCAGGCTGCGCACGGTGGCGTCGCTGTCCATCAGCGGTGCGTCGTTGGCCTGCATCCAGGCCAGCACGTCGTCGCCTGTGACCACCGCCACGCGAAGAGGGCGTTTGAGCAAGGCTGGCAGGCCCAGCTCGCGCGCCACCTGCAGCACCGCATGGCCGGCCGCCAGCGGGTTGGCCGCGCCCATGTTGCTGATGATGGTGACGCCCTGGCGCGCGCAGGCGGGCAGCACGGCGCGCATGCGCGCGGCCAGCAGCGGGTCGTAGCCTGCCTGCGGGTCGTGGCTGCGGCGCAGCTGGGCCAGCGCGATGGTCCGCTCGGCCAGGCATTCGAACACCAGCGCGTTGAGCTCACCGCGCTCGGCCAGGTCCTGCGCCGGATCAATGCGGTCGCCCGAGTAGCCGGCGCCTGATCCGATGCGGTAGGGGTTCATGCGGCGCATTGTTGCACTGGGTGCCGCAATGCCCCTTTCGTATTTGGCGCAGGCTGCGGGCGCAAAATGCGTAGGTGGCCCGATCCGCCGGGCCAGCCGCCGTTCAGGCGATGCCCGCGCGGCGCAGCATGGTGTCGAAAATCAGCCGGTGGGTGTCACCGCTGCCCGCCACGCGTGTTTCGGGCACGGTGCGCAGCACTTCGGTGGGGATGGCGCGGTTGGGCCCTTGGCCGGCGTCAGACGCCAGCTGGATCTCGCAGGCGCGCTGCAGCGTCCACAGCCGGTTGAATGCGGTGGGGATGTTGGGCCCCGTCACCAGCAGGCCATGGTTGCGCAGGATCAGGTGGTTGGCCCGCCCCAGCGACGCCACCAGCCGCGGCTGCTCGTCCACGTTGGTGGTGACGCCTTCGTAGCCGTGGTATGCCACGTCGCCGTACAGCATGGCGCTGTAGAAGTTGTCGTGGCGCAGGCCCTCCTCCTTGCACGCCACCGCGCAGCCCGCGGTGGTGTGCACATGCATGATGCAGTGCGCGTCCTCGCGCGCGGCATGGATGGCGCTGTGGATCACGAAACCCGCGCGGTTCACGCGCGCATCGCCGCCATCCGTGCTCTGGCCGTCCAGGCCGATGCGCACCAGGTTGGCCGGCGTGACCTCGGCATAGTGCAGGCCAAAGGGGTTGATCAGGTACTCGGGCGCCTGGCCCGCGCGCTGCGGCACGCGCACGGTGATGTGGTTGAAGATCAGCTCGGTCCAGCCCAGCCAGTCAAACAGGCGGTAGCAGGCAGCCAGGTCGTGGCGCAGCTGGTCTTCGGTCTGAGGGGTGTCGTTGTGCACGGATAGCTTTCGGTCAATGCGGCGTAAGCGCGCCACGGATGCGGTCGATCAGGGCCAGCGGGTCGGCCGGCAGGGTGTTGCCGCGCCAGGCCACATGCTGGTCGGGGCGGGCCAGCAGCAGCGCCCGGTCGTGGTGGCCGGCGACGTCCCGCGCGGCCAAGTCCAGCAGCACCAGCGGTACGCCGCGCGTTGCGGCAGCGTCCAGCAGGGGTGTCACGTCCAGCCCGGGGTCGGAGCGCAGCAGCGTGAAGCCGTCGCCCAGGCGGTCATACAGCGAGCTGCCGTCGCCCAGCCACACATGGGGCAGCCGGCAACCCGGCACGGTGGACGGCGTGAAGCTGGCCATGCCGTAGGCAGGCGCGGCCTCGCCGTCATAGGCGATCAGGTGCGAGCCCTCGTAGTAATAGCCGAAGTTCAGCCCGCCGCAGCAGTACTGCTGCACGTTCAGGTCGTACAGGGCCTGGCCGAAGGCCTGGCGCGCGGCGGCGCCGGCCGCGTCGTCGGCCTCGATGTTGTCGGGAATGGCCTCGCGCCGCGCCTGCAGCGCCAGGGAATGGTTCATGGCGAACTGCGACACCTGCTCGGTGATGGGCTGGCGTTCGGCCTGGTAGCCGTCCAGCACCCGGTCGCCACCCCAGCCCTGCAGGCGCGCGGCCAGCTGCCATGACAGGTTCATCGCGTCGGCAATGCCGGCGTTCATGCCGTAGCCGGCCATCGGCACCCACAGGTGCGCGGCGTCGCCGCAGATGAAGGCGCGCCGGTCGCGGAAGCGGTCGGCCACCAGCCGGCGGCCAATCCAGTCTTCGTTGGACACCACCTCGTACTTGAAGTCTGCGTCCACGCCCAGGATCTGGCGGATGGCCCAGTCGCGGTCCACCGCGTCAAAGCCAGGCTCTTCGGTGCGCAGGTAGTTGTGCACCAGCCAGCGACGCTGGCCGTCAATGGCATAGACGTTGCCGCTTCGCCGCGGGTTGACCGAGAACGTGGCCCAGGCGGGCTTCAGCCCCGCGCCGATGTGCGCCAGCAAGTCCGGCGCGTCGATCAGCGTGGACTGCACGCGCGCCACCGTGTCCACGCCGGTGAACGTGGCGCCGATGGCCTTGCGCACCATGGAGCGTCCGCCGTCGCAGCCCACCACGTAGTCGCTGCGGATGCGCAGCCGCGCGCCGCTGTCCAGGTCTTCGGCCCAGGCGGTGACGCCAACTTCGTCCTGCTCGAACCGCGTGACCTGGGTGCGGCAGATGATGCGCAGGTTGGGCATACCTTCTGCATGCGCGAACAGGATCGGCTCGATGTAGATCTGGTTGATGCGGTGCGGTGGCTCCGGCGTGGGCCAGCCGGTGTCCGGCCCCTGTACCGACTTGTCGCGCCGCTCGGCGCGTGAAGGGATGCGGATGCGTGACAGCTCGGTACCGGTGAAGCTGGTGCGGTAGGCCACGTCGTGCGGGTAGTCGTGCGGCAGGCCGCTGTCACGCAGCGTATCGGCCACGCCCAGGCGGCGAAACACCTCCATGGAGCGCGCCGAGATGTGGTTGCACTTGACGGGCGGGGCTTCGCCGCGGTGGCGCAGCTCGGCCACCAGCACCTGGATGCCGCGCCGGGCCAGGTCCATGGCCAGCGTCAGGCCCACGGGGCCGCCGCCGATCACCAGGACCTGGGCGGCCATGTCCTGGGCCACGGGTTCAGCCTGCATCCTTGTCCTCCAGGCCGGCGATGTCCTCGCAAAACAGCAGGTCCTCCTCGCCGTCGGCCATGCGGGCCTTCAGCCAGATGCCATCGCCGATGTTTTCGGTCACTTCGGCGGTGCCGCCGCTTTTGAGCCGGACCACCTGTCCGGGTTCGATGGCCAACAGGTTCAGTATGGTCATGACGTTCTAGAAAAAGATCGACAGGTTCTTGGCCAGCAGCACGTTCTGGTGAATGCGGATCTCGCGCCGCGCCAGCTTCCAGCCATCGGCCGTGCGGCGCACGCGGTCAAAGCGGTCACCCACGAAGAAATACTGCTCGTATTCGCAGCGGTTCTGGTAGATCAGGAAGCGGCTGGTCACGTCCACTTCGGTTTCACCGTCCGCGTTGGTTTGCATCGCGGTGAGCTGCACGTTGCTGACCAGGCGGCACACGCGCGACAGCGGCTCCTCGGCCCAGTGCACGCCGGTCAGGATCTGCTCGGCGCGCTTGCCCAGCGACCATTTGCCTTCGTTGAACCAGCTCATCTGCTCCTCGCGCCGGGTCAACTCGCGCGTGGCGTGCTCGCCGAACTTCACGTTGTATTCCATGGGCATGAAGTAGCGCAGGTCCTCGGCCAGCGTGTCCAGCCATTCCCTGAAGCGGCGCTCGTCCAGCAGGTTGGCTTCGTCGTAGAGGAATTCCTCGATCTCGCGCTTGGTGTCGTAGTAGCGCGCGTCGCGCGCCAGGCGCGGGGTCGGGGGCGCGGGGGTGGTGGCGGGGGTGGCTTCTGCGGTCTCAGACATGTTGTTTTCTCCGAAAGGAATCTCAGGGCCGCGCCGGGATGGGCCCGCCCTGGTGCGCGAAGCAGCCCACATCGAGCACGGTGCCCGAAATCGTGGCGGCTTCTTCAGACAGGAGGAAGGCCACGGCGTTGGCCAGGTCGCGCCCGGTAGCCGGACGGCCGGCGGCCGTGCCCGGCGCGCCTTTGCGCGTGAAGGCATCAACGTCGCCGCCCATGCGGCCCACGCTCATGCCCGACACGATGCCGCCGCCACCGGGGATGGCGACGTTCACGCGCACATGGTCATGGAAATGGTCATAGGCCATGGCCATGCTCAGGGCGACGATGGCACCCTTGCTGGCCGCATAGGCGGCCATGTTGGGTTTGCCATAGCCGGCGCCCGAGCCGATGTTGACGATCGATCCGCCGCCGGCCCGGGCCAGGTGCGGGATGACCGCGCGGCTCATCAGGTACGTGCCCTTGACGTTGACGTCGAAGATCTTTTCAAACACCGCCTCGTCGGTGGTGAGCACCGTGCCCAGCGGGCCGATGGCGGCGTTGTTGACCAGGCCGTGGATCGCGCCGTGGCGCGACAGCGTGTGGTCCACCACGCGCTGCACGTCGGTGGCGTTTGACACGTCGGCTTCGAGCACGTCGGCTTGCAGACCGGCCTGCGCCAACTCTTCCCGGAGGGAATCGAACCCCCGAGCCGTGCTGGACACCTGGGCTTGCGATAAGCCAAACGCAACGACCTGGTGCCCGCGCCGTGCCAGCTCGACGGTAATGGACTGGCCCAAGCCGAACGTCCCGCCGGTAACGATGACAACGCCCATGCTTACTCCACGAAGCTGGCCGGCTGCGTGTCCTTGCGGCCCAGCAGCGTGTCCCAGTCGGCGCCGTTCATGTAGTCGCGCCAGCGGCGGTAGAACTGGCGCGGGTTTTCCTCGCTGACCTGCACGCTCACGTTGCCGGCCACCGGGCCGCTGGTGCTCACCTTGCCCAGCGACTGCGCGTAGTTGAACGGGTAGCGCCGCGCGATCACGCCGCGGCTGCCGGCGGTGGCGTAGTTCCAGTTTTCCATGTCGTCCTGCTCGGTCATGCCGGCCGGGCCCGAATAGCGCATGTAGTAGGTGCGCAGGAAGTCCTTCACCTCCTGCGGCGCGTCGGCGTCCACCAGGAAGAAGCGCCACGCCTCGGTCGATTCAGGCCCGTGCGGGTGCCACACGCACAGGTTGCGCGGCTGGTTGCCATGGAACGACACGTTGGGGTAGATGGTGCCCACGAAGGGGATCAGCCGCGCCTTTTCCTTGCCCAGCCGTTCCTGGCGCTTGGCATGCGCTTCACGGAAGTATTCCGCCACCACCGGGTTGTTCTGGTAGGTGTTCAGGAACTCCCAGCCTTCGGGCATCAGCGCGCTGTGCACGCCGTGCCCTGCGGGGAAGTTGGCCCATACGTGCTGGGCCTTTTCCATCTCGTTGTCGCGCCGGCCTTTCACGCCGGCCTCGGCGCTGGGGCCAATGCCGATCAGGTCCACCGAGCGGTGGCTCACGTTGTGGTACGTGTCGCCCAGGAAGTTCTCGGCGGCAAATTTCCAGTTGCACGGGATGATCCACTTGTGCACGCCCACCAGCACTTCGGAGCCGCCTTCGCGGCCGTCTCGGCAGTCCAGCGCCAGATCCAGGTGGATGCGGGCGTCCCCCAGATAGGTCATCAGGTCGGGCGCGTCCTTGTCCCAGCTGGCCCAGACGGTGCCCTTGTAGACCTCCATCTTCGGCGGCTCAATCAGCGACCATTCTTCTTTCTCCATGCAACCCTCGTACAGCTGCTTGAACTGCGGCACGCCGAACAGCTTGCCGTCGGTGGTGTAGCTCCAGCTGTGGTACGGGCAGGTAAAGAGCTGCGTGTTGCCATGGTCGTACTGGCAGACCTTCATGCCGCGGTGGCGGCATGAGTTCAGGAACACATGGACCTTCTTCTTCTTGTCGCGCGCCAGGATCACCGACTCCGCGCCCATGCGCGAGGTGAAGAAATCGCCCGGGTTGGGCACCTGGCTTTCATGGCCGACGAACAGCCAGGCACGCGTGAAGACTTTTTCGAGCTCTTCCTCGTAGATCTCCTTGTCGGAGAAGATTTCGCGGCTGATCTTGCCTTCGCGCAGCTTGACCATCGCGTTGTAGCGGGATTCGGTGGTGATCGGGATCATGCTTTTCTCTTGAAAGGTATCGGGGGTGGTTCAGGTGAAGCGTTCGCACAGCACATCGGCGCGCGGCAGCCCGGCGGCCTCGGCGGCCTTGCGGCCAGCCTCCACCATGGGCGGCGGGCCGCACAGGTAAACGCGGGTGGACGGGTCCAGGCCGAGCTGGTGGATCAGGTCGGTGGGGTAGCCCGCATGGCAGCCTTGCGCAGCATCCTGCTCGACGGCGATCCGCAGGTCAATGCCCTGCAGCTGCGCGCCCAGGCTCTGGAGCTCGTCCATGGCAAACAGGTGGCCAGGGGTGCGCGCGCCGATCACGAAGGTGGTGCGTTGCGCCGTTGGTTGCCTGGCCATGCTGCGCAACATCGACAGGAAGGGCGCCACGCCGGTGCCGCCCGCGACAAACAGGCGCGGGCGGTCTTCGTCGCGCAAAAAGAAGGTGCCGTGTGGCGCGCTGAGTTCCAGGGCGTCGCCCACCTTGGCGCCCGCCAGCCATTGCGAGAAGGCGCCGCCTGGCACGCTGCGGATGAAAAATTCCAGCCGGTTCACGCCCGGCGCATTGGCCATGGAATACGACCGCGAGACGTCCGTGCCCTCGGGCCGGATGCGCACATACTGGCCAGGCTCAAACACCACGTCGTCGGCTACCTGGACCTCCAGCCGGATGACCTCGCTGGCGACCTGCTCAATGGCGGTGACCTGCGCGGCCATCGGCGCAGGCTCCTCGCTGAGCGCCTCGGTGGAGTCGTACGGGAATTCAATGGCGCAGGGGGCGCTGACCTTGCACACGCAGGGCAGCACCGCGCCAGCCGCGCGATCGTCATCGGGCAGCACGGCGCTGTCGTAGTCATCCAGCTCCACGCTGCCCGACACCAGTTGGGCGGTGCAGGTGCCGCACTGGCCGTTGGAGCAGTCGGTCAGCAGGTTCAGGCCAGCCTCACGCGCGGCGTCCATCAGCTTGCCGCCGCAAGGCACGGCCAGGCGCTGCGAAACGCCGTCGGCGAACAGCAAGGTCACGGGAATGGTGGTGGACATGGCGTGTCTTCCTGAATTTGTTCAAATGTCCATCTAATGGACATGCAATCCATTATACGGACAAACTTTGATTCAGGTCAACGTGTCCGCGTGATGGACAATATGCGGATCAGCTGGCCCTCCATGGAGAAACACGAATGACGGCAACCGCAGAAAAAACCGACAACGTCCGCGCCGTGGGCCGTGCGCTGGAAATCCTGATGGCGTTTTCCGAGGACGCGCCGGAGCTGTCCGCGGGCGAGCTGCTCAAGCGGGTGGACCTGTCGCGCCCCACGCTGTACCGGCTGCTGTACACATTGGAGGAGCACGGCTTCCTGGTGTCGGTGGGCGAGCCCCAGCGCTTTCGCCTGGGGCCGGCCGTGGCGCGCCTGGCGCATGTGTGGAAGGGTTCGCTGGACCTGAAGGCGTTGGCCGAGCCGGTGCTGCGCCGCCTGTGGGAGGAAACGCGCGAGACAGTCGCCATGTTCGTGCCGCAGGGCAGCCTGCGCCTGTGCGTGGCCGAGCTGCCCAGCCCCCAGCCGCTGACCTTCAAGCGCGGCGTGGGCTACACCGAGCGCATCGTGCGGGGCGCCACGGGGCGCGTCATCCTGGCGTATTCGCACGTCACCAGCGACGAGCTGCAGGCTTACCTGCAAGGCACGGACCTCAAGCTGAAAGAGCTGGAGGCCGAGCTGGCCGCCACCCGTGCGCGCGGCTATTCCACCAGCCACAGCGAGCTGATCCCCGGTGCGGTGGCCGTGGCTGTACCCATCTTTGACCAGTCGGGCGCGGTCGCCGGCTCGGTGGGGGTTTACGGGCCCGAGGTGCGCCTGGGCTCTGCCCGCGTTCGGGAATTTGCCCAGCTGCTGGCCCGTGAAGGCGCCCGGCTGTCCGCCGCCCTGGGGTTTGAAGGCGCGATGCCGGGCGAGGCGCCTGAAGTCTAGGCTTGTCCGCCTGTCGGACAGGATGTACAAAAATTTGACTTGGATCAAACGAAATCCATAAAATGGACTTTGTATCCGTTGCATGGACATGCGCGGATTGAATCAGCCCACCCATTTCTCTGGAGACACCCATGTCCAAGCCTTTCAGTGGCGCACGCCGCCGGTCCCTTCACACCCTTGCAGCCTGCGCGGCCGTGGCCTGTGCCACGCTGGGGTCTGCCGGCGCGCTGGCGCAGGCCTACCCGGACCGTCCGGTGAAGATCGTCGTGGGGTTCGCGCCCGGCGGCACCAACGACATCCTGGCGCGCCTGATGGCGGTCAAGCTGGGCGACAAGCTCAAGCAGAGCTTCGTGGTCGAGAACAAGCCCGGCGCCAACTCCTCCATCGGTAACGACTTCGTGGCCAAGTCGAAGGCCGACGGCTATACCCTGCTGGTGTCGTCCAGCGGCGGACTCACGACCAACCCGGTGCTGATGAAGAACCTGCCTTACGACCCGGTGAAGGACTTCGAGCCCATCGCGCTGCTGGGCTCTTTTCCGCTGGTGGTCACGGTGCCGGCGTCGCTGCCGGTGAAGAACTTCGCCGAGCTGGTGCAGTACTCCAAGACCTCCAAGGACGGCAAGCTGGACCACGGCACGCCCACCACCTCGTTCGTGCTGGTGGCCGAAACGCTCACCTCCACCGCGGGCGTGAAGTTCAATCACATCCTGTACCGTGGCTCGGGCCCCGTGGTGGCCGGCCTGCTGGGTGGTGAAATCCAGGTCGGCGTGCTGGACAGCCCGGCCGTGGTGGCGCAGGTGAAGGCCGGCAAGCTCAAGGCGCTGGCCGTCACGACCGGCAAACGCTCCGCGGCGCTGCCCGATGTGCCCACCGTGGCGGAATCCGGCTTTGCCGGCTATGACATTCCGATCTGGACGGCGCTGATGGCGCCCAAGGGCACGCCTGAACCGGTGCTGGCCCGCCTGCGCACGGCCGTGGCCGAAATCCTGCAGGAAAAGGACACCGTGGACAAGCTGCATGCCCAGGGGATGGACCCTGGCAACGCCGACGCTCAGGCCCTGGCCAGGCGCATCGAGGGCGACATCGCCCGCTGGTCCGGCGTTGCCCGGGCCGCCAACATCAAGCCCGAATAACCCACCCCTTCGAAGGACACCTTATGTACAAGTCGCTCGCCCGGCTGGGCTGCGCCATGGCCGCCGCATTGACCCTGAGCGGTGCGGCCGCCCAGGCCTTTCCCGCCAAACCCCTGACCCTGATCGTGCCGTTTGCCCCCGGCGCTTCCGCCGACGGTATTGCCCGCATCGTGGGGCGTGAACTGTCCGCCGCGCTCGGCCAGCCCGTGGTGGTGGACAACAAGCCCGGCGCCGGTGGCGCCCTGGGTCTGATGATGGTGGCCAAGGCCCCCGCCGACGGCTACACCCTGGGCCTGGGCGCCACCGGCGCGATCGCCGTCAATCCCCATCTGCCTGACGCGCCACCGCTGAAGCCGCAGCAGGATCTGCTGCCGCTGGGCAAGCTGGCGGACATCCCGCTGGTGTTCGTCACGTCCGCCACCAGCGGCTATGGCAACCTGCAGGCGTTCATCAAAGCGTCGCGCAAAACGCCCGGTGGCGGCCTGTCGTATGCCAACGCGGGCCAGTACACCGCGCAGCATCTGTCGGGCGAATTGCTGGCCCACATGGCGGGCGTGCCGATGGTGGCCGTGCCCTACCGCGGCAGCGGCCCGGCGGTGACGGACCTGCTGGCCGGCCTGGTGCCCGCGGCCATGGTGGACCTGACCTCGGCCTATCCGCACATCAAGGCCGGCAAGCTGGTGTCGCTGGGCATTACCAACGCCACGCGCAGCAAAGTGGCGCCGGAGCTGCCCACCATCGCCGAAGAAGGCGTCACTGGTTATGCGGCCCCTGCCTGGATGGGGCTTTTCCTGCCGGCCAAAACACCGGCCGACGTGCGCGCGCGCCTGTCGCAGGCCATGCAAAAGGCCATGGCCAACTCGGCGGTGCAAAGCCAGATCCAGGCCCTGGCGGCCGAACCCGCCTACCTGGATGGCCCGGCCTTCGGCAACTTCATTGCCGTTGAATCAAAGAAGTGGGCCGACGTGATTGCGCGCATTCCCAAACCCGCCAAGTGAGGTGACACCATGCAGACCCGCCGCCTTCTGATTGCCGCCGCTGCCGTGTCCGTGGCCTGTGGGGCCATGGCTCAGCCATCCCAGGAGTGGGCGCCAACCAAGCCCATCAGAATCATCGTGCCCATCGTGGGCAGCACCAACGATGCGCTGGCACGCCTGGTGGCGCCCAAGCTGCAGGAATTGCTGGGCCAGCCGGTGGTGGTGGAAAACAAGCCGGGTGCCGGCGGCAACATCGGTGCGGAATATGTGGCCCGTGCGACGGCGGACGGCCATACGCTGCTGATCGGCTACAACGGGCCACTGGCCATCAACCCGTCGCTGTTTGACAAGCCGCCGATCGATCCCCAGAAAGACCTCGCGCCGATCACGCTGGCCGTCAAATCGCCGCAGTACCTGGTGGCGGGTCCGTCGGCGGACTTTTCGACGGTGAAGGAGTTCGTGGCCAGGGCCAAGGCGTCGCCGGGCAAGTACTCGTATGCGTCGGTGGCCATGGGCAGCGCATCGCACCTCACGATGGAGATGCTCAAGCGGTCCGCCGGCTTTCATGCCACGCACATCCCTTACCGTGGCGCCACGCCGGCCGTGACCGACCTGCTGGCGGGCAATGTGCATGCGGCCTTCATGGTGCCGGGCAACGTGCTGCAGTTTGCCCGGCAGGGCCGCCTGAAGCTGCTGGCCTCCAGCGGCGAAAAGCGCCACCCCGGAACCCCGGACGTGCCCACGCTGATCGAGCTGGGCTACCGTGACATGGAAGCCACCGGCTGGGTGGGCCTGCTGGCCCCGGGGGGCACGCCCCGGCCCATCATCGACCGCTACCACCGCGAAATGATGAAGGTGCTGCAGATGCCCGACGTGCGCGCCCGGCTGCATGACATGGAGTTCGACGTGATCGCCAGCACGCCGGAACAGTTTGCCGCGTGGATCCGCAGCGAATCGGGCAAGTGGGGCGCGGTGGTCAAGGCGACGGGCGCGAAGGCGGAGTAAGCCTGCGCGGCGCGCGGCACTTCAAGCCAGCGCCCGGGCCGCGGCGCCCAGCACGCTGCGCGTCAGCGCATCCAGCGCGGGCACGGGCAGCCGTGCCGACTGCCAGTACAGCGGCACGTCCAGCACCTTGCCCGGCACCAGCTCCACCAGCTGGCCCGCCTCCAGGTGCGGCTGCACCAGCGGCAGCGGGTTCATGCCCCAGCCAATGCCAGCCAGCGACGCCTGCACAAAGGCCTGCGGCGACGGCAGGCGGTGCATGGGCAGGGCCAGCGTGCGGCGCGTGACCTGGCGCACCCAGCGTTCCTGCAGGCGGTCCTTGCGGTTGAACAGCACGGCGGGCGCCTGGGCCAGCGTGCCTGCGTTGACGCCGCCGGCAAACCAGCGCCGCATGAAGCCGGGGCTGGCCGTGGCCGCGTAGCGCAGCACGCCCAGGCGCTGGCTGCGGCAGCCCTGCACCGCGCCAGCCAGCGAGGTCACGGCCGCCAGCACGTGGCCGCGGCGCAGCCAGTCGGCGGTGTGGTCCTGGTCATCGGTCACCACGTCCAGCAGCGCGCCGTGGCCCGCGCAGAAGTCCGCCATGGCGGCCATGAACCAGGTGCCCAGGCTGTCGGCGTTGACGGCCACGCGCAGCGTGGGCGCGGCGGCGAGGGGGTCGTCCTGCGCCAGCGCGGGCAGGTCGCGTCGCAGCTCGTCTTCCAGCAGCACGGCCAGCTCGTGGTGCCGGCACAGGCGCGCACCGGCCTCGGTGGGCATGCAGGGCTGGCCGCGCACGATCAGCACCGTGCCCAGGCGCTCTTCCAGCAGCCGGATGCGCTGCGACACGGCCGACGGCGTGACATGCAGCACCCGGGCGGCGCGCTCGAAGCTGCCCTCGCGGGAGACAGCCGCCACGGCGGCAACCAGGGATGGGTCCAGCATAAGATGAAGCGTTGCTGTTTGCGGATTAGCAAGTTTAAGTTCCCCCGGAGGCACGCGCGCGCCAGAATCGCCCGCATGCCAACGCCTGATGTCCACGCCGCCTTCGTTCAGGGCCTGCTGCTGAGCGCCTCGCTGATCATCGCCATCGGCGCGCAGAACCTGTTCGTGCTGCGCCAGGGGCTGCGGCGCGAGCATGTGGGCGCGGTGGTGGCGCTGTGCGCGGCGCTGGATGCGGCGCTGATCGCCGTGGGCGTGAGCGGCGTGGCCACGGCGCTGGGCCGTCACCGCGGCGCGCTGGACGCGCTGGCGCTGGCCGGCGCAGGTTTCCTGTCGGTGTACGGCGCGCTGGCCTTGCGGCGCGCGCTGGCGCCGTCGGCGCTGGTGGCCGCCGCCACGGGCAGCGGCCGGGGCGCGCAGGCCGTGCTGGGCCAGGCGCTGGCCATCACGCTGCTGAACCCGCATGTGTACCTGGACACGGTGCTGCTGTTGGGCGCGGCCGGCGCGCAGCACGCGCCGCAGGCCCAGCCGGCCTTTGTGCTCGGCGGTGCGCTGGCCAGCGCGGCCTGGTTCACCGCGCTGGGCTTTGGCGCGCGCTGGCTGGCGCCGGTGCTGGCGCGGCCCCAGGCCTGGCGGGTGCTGGACGCGCTGGTGGCCGCCGTGATGTTTGTGCTGGCGCTGTCGCTGGCGGCCGCGCCGGTGATGCGCCTGGCCGGGGGTTGAGCGGCCTCAGTGCGGGGCGTGGCCGGCTTGCTGGAGCGCGCGGCGCTTGGCGCGCGCGCGGATGTTCAGCGCCTCTACCGCCAGCGAGAACGCCATGGCGGCATAGATGTAGCCCTTGGGCACGTGCACGTCAAAGGCCTCGGCCGTCAGCGCCATGCCCACCATGATGAGGAAGGCCAGCGCCAGCACCTTGACCGAGGGGTGGCGGTCCACGAACTCACCAATCGGCTTGGCGGCCACCAGCATCACGCCCACCGAGGTGACGACCGCCGCGATCATCACGCCGATTTCATCCACCATGCCCACGGCGGTGATGACCGAGTCGAGCGAAAACACGATGTCGATCACCGCGATCTGGCCGATGATGGCCCAGAACAGCCGGCTGCCCGCGGCCTTCAGCGCCGCCGCGTCGGGCGCGGCGCCGGGTTGGCCTTCACCCGTGGCCTCGACTTCCACGAAGATTTCGTGCGACGCTTTCCACAGCAGGAACAGGCCGCCGAACAGCAGCACCAGGTCACGCCCGCTGATGCCCTGGCCCAGCACGTTGAACAGGTCCGCGGTCAGCCCCATCACCCAGCTCAGCGAAAACAGCAGCAGCAGGCGCGAGGCCATCGCAAAGCCCAGGCCCAGCCGGCGCGCCTTGTCGCGCATTTCGGGCGGCAGCCGGCCGACCAGGATGGAGATGAAGATGATGTTGTCCACGCCCAGGACGATTTCCAGGGCGGTAAGCATTGCGAACGCAATCCACAGATTGGGGTCGAGCAGGAAGTCCATCACGACCCATTCTAGGCAGGCTTGGCCGTCGAGTGTGCGGTTCAGTCGCGCGCCGGTATCGTGAGCCCGCGCGCCACGGCCGGGCGCGCCACGAATGCCGCCAGCACGCGCTGCACGTTGGTAAAGCTGTCAAAGCCCACCAGCTCGCCCGCGCCATAAAAGCCCACCAGGTTGCGTACCCACGGCAGGATGGCGATGTCGGCAATCGTGTAGTCGCGCCCCATGACCCAGTCGCGCCCGGCCAGGCGCTGGTCCAGCACCGCCAGCAGGCGCCTTGATTCCGCCACGTAGCGGTCGCGCGGGCGCTTGTCTTCATAGTCCTTGCCGGCAAACTTGTGGAAGAAGCCGAGCTGGCCGAACATGGGGCCGATGCCACCCATCTGGAACATCACCCATTGCAGGGTTTCGTACTTGCCGGCCACGTCTTTCGGCATGAAGCGGCCCGACTTGTCTGCCAGATAGACCAGGATCGCGCCCGATTCGAACAGCGCGAACGGCTGGCCGCCCGGACCGTTGGGGTCCAGGATGGCGGGGATCTTGTTATTGGGGTTGAGCGACAGGAACTCCGGCGACATCTGGTCGTTGGTGTCAAAGCGCACCAGGTGTGCCTCGTATGGCAGGCCGGTTTCCTCCAGCATGATCGATGCCTTCACGCCGTTGGGCGTGGGCAGCGAATACAGCTGGATGCGTTCGGGGTGGCGGGCGGGCCACTTGCGGGTGATCTGGAAAGCGGACAGGTCAGGACGGACGGCCATGCGGGTCTTTCAGCAAAAGGGTGTGCCGCAATTTGAACAGGCGCCTATCCCATTTGCGCGATCAGGGCCATTGCCGCCGCGGGCGCGCGCTCCTTGGCGCCGCTGATGAAGAACATGAACACATCGCGGGGCGTGGCCTTCTTGCCGGGCGGCTGCACACGCGGCACGTCATCGGGCTCGCCGCCCTGCGCCCAGGTGGCCGCGGCCTGGGCCCAGCGGGCCATGGCCCCGGGCGGGTAGCCGGTCTTGTATCTCGATTCGGTGCGCATCAGCCGCGCATAGACGAGCGGCCCCGTCACGTCGGCAAAGCTGGGGTAATCGTCACTGTCGGTAAACACCGTGGCGCATTGGTACTTTCGTGCCAGCGCCAGGTACTGCGGCGTCATGAAGCTCGCGTGCCGCACATCCAGTGCATGGCGCAGCGGCATACCGCCTGCCTCGGCGGGCAGCAGGTTCAGGAAGGCCTCGAAGTCGCCTGCGTCAAACGCCTTGGCCGGCATGAACTGCCAGACGATGGGCCCGAGCTTGTCGCCCAGTTCGGCAACGCCGCTGTCAATGAAGCGCTCGATGGATGGCCCGGCCTCGGCCAGTACCTTGCGGTTCGTGGCAAAGCGGTTGGCCTTGAGGCTGAAGACAAAGCCGTCCGGCGTCTCGTCGCGCCACTTGGCGAAGGTGGCCGGCTTGAAGGTGCTGTAGTACGTTCCATTGACTTCAATGGCCGTGAGCTGGCGGCTCGCGTAGCCCAGCTCCTTGCTGTGCGCCAGGCCTTGCGGATAGAAGTTGTTGCGCCAGGGCTCGTACGTCCAGCCGCCAATGCCGCAGCGGATGCGGGTTTGTGCTGCCATGGGCTGTCTCCTGCGTGATTCCTCGGGTAATGACGCACTCTAGCGCGGGAGGCCGCAGCGGCGTAGAGTGTCGGGCTGCCCTGCTGACACATTCAGGAACCCCCATGAACGCACCCCTTCACCGAGAAATGCCCGGCGGCACGCTCGACGCTGCCGCCGCCCTGTCCCATGCCACAAGCCAGTGGGACAGCGACATCGTCAAGCAACTGACCGACTACATCCAGATCCCGGCCAAGTCCCCCGGCTTTGACAAGGACTGGGCCGCCAATGGCTACATCGAGACCGTGCTGCGCAACGCCGCGCAGTGGGTCGAGGCGCAGAAGGTCGAGGGCCTGACGCTTGAGATCGTGCGCCTGCCGGGCCGCACGCCAGTGCTGTTCTTCGACATCCCTGCAACTCGGGCCGAATCCAGCCAGACCGTGTTGATGTACGGCCACATGGACAAGCAGCCGGAGTTCACCGGCTGGCGCAATGACCTCGGTCCCTGGACGCCCAAGTACGAAGACGGCAAGCTCTTTGGCCGCGGCGGCGCCGACGACGGCTATGCGGTGTACGCCAGCATTGCCGCGGTGCAGGCCCTGAAGGCGCAGAAGGTTGCGCACCCGCGCATCGTGGGCCTGATCGAAACCTGCGAGGAATCCGGCAGCTACGACCTGTTGCCCTACATCGACGCGCTGCGCCCGCGCCTGGGCGACGTGGCCCTGGTGATCTGCCTGGACAGCGGCGCGGGCAACTACGACCAGCTGTGGCTGACCACCAGCCTGCGTGGCATGGCCAGCGGTACGTTGAAGGTGGAGGTGCTGACCGAGGGCGTGCATTCCGGCGACGCATCCGGCCTGGTGCCCAGCAGCTTTCGCATCATGCGCCAGGTGCTGGACCGCCTGGAAGACAGCGCCACCGGCCGCCTGCTGCCCGCCAGCTTCCATTGCGAAGTGCCCGCCGAGCGGCTGGCGCAGGCCCAGGCCACGGCCGCCATCCTGGGCGACGAGGTTTACAAGCGCTTTCCCTGGGCGCACTATGACTGCGGCGGTAGCACCCAGTTCGCCTTGCCCACCACCACCGACCCGGTGCAGGCGCTGCTGAACCGCACCTGGACGCCCACGCTGAGCGTGACGGGCGCGGAAGGCTTCCCGGCTTTGAAGGACGCAGGCAATGTGCTGCGCCCCTACACCGCCTTCAAGCTCAGCCTGCGCCTGCCGCCGCTGGTGGACGCGGCCAGCGCGGTGGCCGAGATGAAGGCCCTGCTCGAAGACAACGCGCCCTATCAGGCCCGGGTCACGTTCGAAAGCAACGGCGGCGCCACCGGCTGGAACGCGCCGGGCACCGCGCCCTGGTTCGAGCAGGCGCTGAACGCGGCCAGCCAGGCGCACTTTGGATCGGGCGTGGGCTACATCGGCCAGGGCGGAACCATCCCGCTCATGAACATGCTGAGCGAAGGCTTTCCCAAGGCGCAGATGATGGTCTGCGGCGTGCTGGGCCCCAAGAGCAATGCGCACGGACCCAATGAGTTTCTGCATGTGCCGTATGCCAAGAAGCTCACGGCCGCCGTGGCGCAGGTGATGGCTTCGCTGCCCGCCTGAGCTGCCTGGACATGACGGACTCCATTCTGTCCACCTTCACCGCCAGCGATGGCGACAACATCGCGCTGCAGGAATGGCCGCTGCCTGACGATGCGCGCCCGCGCGGGGCCGTGGTGCTGGTGCACGGCCTGGGCGAGCACGCGGGCCGCTACGACCACGTCGCCCAGCGCCTGAACAGCTGGGGCTTTGCGGTGCGCGGCTATGACCAGTACGGCCATGGCGAATCGGGCGGACCGCGCGGCGGCCTGCCGAACGACGACCGGCTGCTGGTGGACCTGGCCGATGTGGTGGACGCCACGCGCCTGCGCCTGCCCGAGGGCGCGCCGTTGATCCTGCTGGGCCACAGCATGGGCGGGCTGGTGGCGGCGCGCTTCGTGGCGCTCAGGCGCCGACCGGTGGACGCGCTGGTGCTGTCATCGCCCGCGCTGGACCCGGGGCTGAGCGCGGTGCAGAAATTCCTGCTCGCGATCGTGCCGAACATCGCGCCCAACCTGCGCGTGGGCAACGGGCTGGATGCCAGCTACATCTCGCACGACCCGGCCACCGTGGCGGCCTACCGCGCCGACCCGCTGGTGCACGACCGCATCTGCGGCCGCCTGGCGAAGTTCATTGCCGACGGCGGCCCGGCGGTGGTGGCCCGCGCCGCCCAATGGACGGTGCCCACGCTGCTGATGTACGCCGGCGCGGACCGGCTGGTCAACCCGGCGGGTTCACGTGCTTTTGCGGCGGCGGCGCCCAAGGCGGTGGTCACGTCGCATTGCTTTGAAGAGCACTATCACGAGCTGTTCAACGAGCTGGACCGTGAGCCGGTGTTTGCGGTGCTCCAGCAATGGCTGGACGCGCGGTTTGCGCGCTGAGCCCCTTACTTCTGCTGCAGCAACCCGCCCAGCATGCCCAGCAGGTCACCCGCATTGCCCAGGCCGTTCTCGGGGGCCACGCCCTGGGGCGTGAGCTGGTCCACCAGCCCCGGCAGCATGTCGGCCAGCTGGCCTGAGGCCTGGGCCGGGTCCATGCCCAGCTGGCCGGCCAGCTTGCCCAGCAGATCGCTGCCCAGCACTTCCTTGAGCTGATCGGCACTGACGGGCAGGTTGTCGCCCTTGCCGATCCACGAGCCCACCACCTCGCCCAGGCCGGCCTCGTTGAATTTTTCCACCAGGCCACGCAGGCCGCCGCCCTGGCCGTCATTGGCCAGCAGTTCGCCCAGCACGGCGGCCACGCCACCTTGCTGCTGCACCTGGCCCATCACGGCCCCCATCACTGAATCGAGCAAGCCCATGTCGTGGTCCTTTCAGGTTGTGCGCTGATTCTGGGCGCGCTTCGTGACAACCGCAAGCCACAGCAAGGCGCCGGCCGTCAGCAGCACCACCGGCAGGGAGCCCCAGTTGAGCAGCGTCCACCCGCGGGTGGTGACCAGCACGCCGGATGCAAACGAGCTGAGCGCCAGCGTGGCAAACACAAAGAAGTTCAGCGCGCCCTGGGCGCGGTCCTTTTCCTCGGCCGTGTAGGCAGAAAGGGACAGCGTGGTGCTGCCCGTGAACACGAAATTCCAGCCCATGCCCAGCAGGAACAGCGCGATCAGGAACTGGTGCAGGTTCACGCCCGACAGCGCCACGGCAATGCAGCCCAGGTACAGCGCGATGCCCACGCCCATGATGGGCAGTGCGCCAAAGCGCTTGATCAGGTGGCCCGTAAAAAACCCAGGCGCAAACATGCCGATCACGTGCCATTCCAGCACCAGCGCCGCGTCAGAGAAAGGCAGGCCGCACATCTGCATGGCAATCGGCGTGGCGGCCATCAGCAGGTTCATGATGCCAAAGCTTAAAGCGCCCGTGGCCGCCGCGACGATGAACACCGGCTGGCGCATGATCTCGCGAAGTGGCCGGCCCTGCCGCCCGGCCTTTTTGGGGGGCACGGGCGGAAATGTGATGAACGACAGCGCCAGCATGCCCAGCAACGCCACGCCAGCCAGTGCGATGTAGGCCCCTGCGAACGGCACCTCAAACAGGTTGCGGGTGTATGCCGCGAGGTTGGGGCCGGCGACGGCGCCCAGCAGGCCGCCGGCCATCACCAGCGACACGGCTTTTTCCTGGGCGGTGGCGCCCGCCACCTCGGCCGCGGCAAAACGGTACAGCCCCGCGTTGGCGTTGTAGTAGCCCGCGACCACGGTGGCCGCACACAGCAGCCAGAAGTTCTTGCTGAAGGCGGCGTAGGCGCACAGCAGTGCCGACAGGAAGGCCACCACCAGCCCCAGCTGGAACGAGGCCTTGCGCCCAAAGCGCGACTGCGTGCGCGCCACCACGCCGGTGGACAGCGCGCCGCCCACCACGTAACCCATGACCGGCAGCGTGGCCATCCAGCCCAGCGGCGCCAGCGCCAGCCCGACCAGGCCATTGATGGCGATGAAGGTGACGTTGTTGGTGAGGAAAAGGCCCTGGCACAGGGCCAGCAGGCCGAGGTTTCTGTTCATCGGCCCAGTGTAAGTGGGCTCGCTGCGCGCTTACTTCCCGATATTCATCCGCGTCAGCAGATAGAACAGGTTGAAGCTCAGTGCCCGCACGGCGATGCGCTCCATGGCCGGGCGCGGGCCGCTGCGTGGGAACAGCGTGTCCAGGCCGTTGGTGCGCTCAATCGGCAGCGGCGTTTGCCAGACCGCATCGTCGTCGTCCAGGCTGCGCTCGATGGTCATGCCTGGCTGGGTCTCAAAGATGTCCGTGAGGATGTCGGTGGTGATGCGCTCAACGGCCCTCTTGTTCTTGTTGCGTGCGGCTATCACCAGCGCATCCAGCTTGGGGTTGAGCCGGTTCAGAGCGGCGGGGCGCATGGCTTTCCATTTGGGCCATTTCTGGATGTGCGCTTGCACCCGCGTGACGAATTCAGCGGCGTCCCAGGGGACCGGTGGGGTGATGGCGGGCACGAGGACATGGGTCCAGACCGTATTTTCTTCCTCAAGCTGGCGCAGGGCGTCGGCAACTGGACCAACGGATGGCCCGCCCCCGATGATCGGTGGATGCTTCACATAGCCCTGCATCTCGGCGAAGGCGATGCCGGGCAATTCAGGGCGGGAGATGCCAAAGCCGCCCTGTTGGGCACCGGGCTTCAGGCCATGATTGCTGTCATCCTTGGCGTCTGGAAGCCAGCCGAAGTTGACCTCGCCCGCTTTGAGATCAATGCTCCAGCGGCGGTCCCAACCGGGCGCGCTGAAAAGCATGCGATCGCGCAGCGATCTTTCCGCTTGCCCACGGATTTCTGTCAGGTCCCAAAGTTGCTGGCTGGTCAATGTCCGGACTTGATGGTCCGTCAACTCTGCCGGCAGCCCCTGCACAGTGAACCACCCTCTTAGCCAGATGTAGGCAATAGCCTGGTTTGCCTCCGCGGCATTGCGGATGCGATATCGATAATCAAACTCCTTTCCGTCAAAGCGCACGATGCTGCGCACGGACGGCTTGATTTTGTGGCGCGGCACATACCGCCAAACTGTGCTGCGCGTCTTGTCTTCGGGGTGGTAGAACTGGAACGTCCAGTCGCCTGTAACAGGATGGCGCGAGTAACTGTCCTGCGGGCTGCCAGTTTCAAAGGACCCAGTTTGAGCTGTTGCGCTAGCAGTCACCAGTGCGACCCATAGGAACAGCACGAAGCGGTGCACGCGTGAGAGTGTGACTTTCATGGTGACTCCTAGTAGCGGGCTTTAAAGCTGGCTTTCTGGCCCAGCAGGTAGATGTGGAAGTGCGCGGACGACCCGATGTCAGGGTTGTCGTTTTGATGCCAAAGCACTTGCGGCGCGGTGAATTGCTTCTCCTTGGCCATCGTGTCGTACGTCTTGTTGCGGATGTCTTGGGAAACGCCCGACGGCCTGTAGAACGAGATATCCACCTCGTCCCCCTCACGATGCCCGGCATGCGAACCGCCCCAGCGGCCGGCGATGTCAAAGCGGCCGCCCCACACCAGACTCGCATCGTTGATCCCTGGGTTGCTCCAATCTAACGATCTCATGGTGTCCGTAAGGCTCATCAGAGCTTTCAAACCAGTCGCGCTGAAATAGTGGCTCCGCGGATGAGTAGCTGTTTGACCAATCAATGTGTAGGCGGGCGGCTTCCTTGTACCTGCGGTCATTTCCACCAAATCCGGCACCCGCACCGCCACATCCAGCTTCGCGGTCCCGTCGCAGCCGTCGCACGACGCCTCAATGGTGTAGACGCCCGCAAACTCCGACGGCAGGTAGGGCGCCTTGTATTCCCCCGCGCCATTGGTCGCGCCGTTGGCTACGGACCCCGCTGGCTTGCTGGCCAGGTCGCCGTGCTCGTGGCCATCGGGCGCGGCCTTGGGGAGCAGCTTGAAAGTTACCGCCTTGCCGGATACGGGTGCGTTGTCCTGTGTGACCGTGGCCGTCAGCATCAGTTCGCGCCAGCCGCTGGTGCCGCGTGGCTTGGTTTCCGTGGGGCCACTCAGCACGATGGATGGTCCGGGCTTGGCGCGGCAGATGGCGGCGTTGTACGCCCAAGGCGAACTTTCGGCCCTCTCGAAGTCGTAAGGGTATTGCTTCACCGGGTCGCAAGACCGGATGCCCGCCAGGGATATGCGCCGGTATGAGGACATTTCAACGGCCCCATAAACATATCCGACCAGTCGGCCGTAAAGGTACAGCGGGTACTTGGATCCGTCCAGAGCCACGTCGTAGCTGCAATAGAGGGTGTTGACGTACACCACCTGCGCTCGGGCAACGTGCTTTGCCATAGCTTCGCCGGGCGTTGCGCCCCGGGGGTTCTGCTCGTCCAGAAAGTAACTATGGAAGCCGCCAAGGTTTTGGCCGCATGCGTAACAGACGACGCAGTCCATGGCCTCTTGTGCCGATCCTGCACCCCAGATCATCAGCCCGGCGATGAGCGTTGTCGCCTTGGCCGCCTTGAAAAATCGAACCATTTTGCCTCCATTTTGTGGCAAATGTATTCTTTAGATTTCAATTGGTCAACGCTGTCACCCCGTCAAAGTCGATGACTGCACATCTGATCAGACAAGCCGCGCCAGCACGGCCAGCGGCGCCGTTTCCGATCGCAGTACGCGAGGGCCCAGGTTCACAGGCACGAAGCCTGCCGCCAGTGCGGCCTGTTCTTCGGCGGGGCTCAGGCCGCCCTCGGGGCCGGACAGCAGCGTAACGGGGTCCTGGCCGGGGGCCGCCAGTGACAGAGGTTGGGCGCCGGGCTGTAAAGACAGAACCATGCGCACGCCCTGTGCGTGCTCCAGGGCGAGCCACTCCACCAGACCCATTGCCTCGTGCACGGCGGGCACGCGGTTGCGCCCGCACTGCTCGCACGCCGCCACGGCAATGCCCTGCCAGTGGGCGCGCTTTTTCTCGGCGCGTTCGCCCTTCAACTTGAGCACGCTGCGCTCGGCCACCACGGGCTGGATGCTGGCCACGCCCAGTTCGGTGGCCTTTTCCACCAGCCAGTCCATGCGCTCGTTGGCGGGCATGCCCACCAGCAGGTGCACGGCGCGCGGTGCTTCGCGCTCGATCGGGTGGTGGGCGCCGACCTGTACCTGCACATGGCTGCGGCCCATTTGCTGGACGGTGGCTTCAAATTCGCCGCCTTCGCCGTTGAACAGCGTCACCACTGCACCCGGCTGCAGCCGCAGCACCTGCACATGGCGCGCGGCATTGGGCGGCAGCCCGATGCTGTCGCCCGTGGTCAGCGGCAAAGGGCAGTGAAAGCGCGGCATCACATCCGGCCGAATGCGTAGCCGGTGGCGGCCTGCGTGCCTTCAATCTCGTCCACCAGTTTCAACAGCGGGCCCAGCGGCCGGTAGCGGTGGGCGGTCGCGCGGATGTACTGGATGAAGCGCGGCGCATCCGCCAGGTATTTGGGCTTGCCGTCGCGCAGCGTCAGGCGGGCAAAAATGCCCGCGACCTTCAGGTGGCGCTGCAGGCCCATCCATTCCACGCCGCGGAAGAATTCGCCAAAGTCGTCGCCCACCGGCAGCCCGGCCTTGCGGGCCTTTTCCCAGTAACGGATGGTCACGTCCAGCACAAAATCCTCGTCCCAGCTCAGGAAAGCATCGCGCATCAGGCTGGCGATGTCGTAGGTGATGGGGCCGTACACGGCGTCCTGGAAGTCCAACACGCCCAAGCGTGTTTCCTGTTCTTCGCCAAGGCGCGGCTCATTCACATCCCCAGGCATCATGAGGTTGCGTGGCATGAAGTCGCGGTGCACATACACCTGCGGCTGCGCCAGGTTGTGCGCCACGATCAGGCGAAACTGCTGGTCCAGCACCTCACGCTGCTTGTCCTGCAAAACCACGCCACGGTGTTTTCCAACGTACCAGTCGGGAAACAGCGCCAGTTCGCGCGACAGCAGCGCGTCGTCATAGGGCGGTAGCACGCCGGGTTTCGATGCCACCTGCCAGGCCACCAGGGCGTCGATGGCGCGCTGGTACAGCGGCAGGTTGGCGCCGGGGTTGGCGGCGTCCACCACCTCGATCATGGTCTGGTGGCCCAGGTCGTCCAGCAGCATGAAGCCTTGCGGCTCGTCCCAGGCCAGCACGCGGGGCACATGCAGGCCGGCCGCGGCCATCAGCTGGGCGACCTTGACGAAGGGGCGGCAGTCTTCCTTGTCAGGCGGCGCGTCCATGATGATGCGGCTGCCTGTGCCGGCGTCAATGCGCAGGTAGCGCCTGAAACTTGCGTCCGCCGACGCCGGGCGCACCGTGGCGGGCAGCAGCTGGTGCTGCGCCGCGATGCTGTCCAGCCATCGCCGGAACGCGGCCTCGCGCGCCGGATCGGTCCAGGTGACAACAGGGGGGGAAGACAGGGCGGATGTGGAGGGGGGGCTCATGGATAATCCATTCTACAAATGCAGTCCCGCCGCCCGTCTGGTACCCGCCCCCGTTCCCGCTTTGCCCTGACGCCTGTGGCGCTGGTGGCCTGCGCCCTGCTGCATCCGCTGATGGCGCGTGCGCAGACCTTGCCCGGCGAACCTGCGCTGCAGCTCAAGCCCAGCCCCATGTTGCGCGAAGACATTCCCGCCCCCACGCGCGAGGCCCTGCCCACCTATGTGTCAGGCGACCGGCTGTCCGGCCGCACCGATCTTGAAACCGTGATCGACGGCAACGCCGAGCTGCGCCGCGGCGACATGGTGATCCGCGCCGACCGGCTGGAGTACTACCAGCCCGATGACCTGGCCAAGGCCAGGGGCAATGTGCGCATCAACCGCGCGGGCAACACGTTTGAAGGCCCGCTGCTGGAACTGAAGGTGGACGCCTTCGAGGGCTTTTTCAACGAGCCGCGCTACCGTTTCCTGAAGAACGACGCCTACGGCGAGGCCGAGCGCGTCGATTTCCTGGACGACAAGCGCGCCATCATCCGCAACGCGACCTACACCACCTGCCAGCGCCGGCCCGGCCCCAGCTGGCTGCCCGACTGGGTCCTGAAGGCCACGAGCATCCGCATCGACAACGAGGAAGAAACCGGCCAGGCCGAGGGCGCGTCGCTCAATTTCATGGGCGTGCCGGTGCTGCCCATCCCGTCCATCAGTTTTCCGCTGTCGGACAAGCGCAAGTCGGGCTTTCTGCCGCCCACCATCGGGCTGGACAACCTCAACGGCGTGGAGCTGAGCGTGCCGTATTACTGGAACATCGCGCCCAACCGCGACGTGACGTTCTTTCCCGCCATCATGACCAAGCGCGGCATCGACCTGGGTGGCGAATTCCGCTACCTGGAGCGCGACTACAACGGCAAGCTGCGCGCCAACTACATGCCCGGCGACCGCCTGCGCGACCGCGACCGCTGGGGCTACGCCATCACCCATGACGGCCTGCTGCACAACGGCGTGACCAGCCCGCTGGGGCTGAACCTGAACCTCAACCGCGTGAGCGACGACAACTACTGGCGGGATTTCTCGCGCAGCGGCAGCTCGCTCACGCAGCGCCTGCTGGCCAACGACGCGCAGCTGCACTGGGGCCAGGGCAATTTCTCCATCACCGCGCGGTCCCTGACCTGGCAGACGCTGCAGGACGTGGGCTCGCCCATCGTGCCGCCCTACGACCGGGCGCCGCAGATCATTGGCCGCTATTCGCGTACCAACCTGCCCGGCGGCCTGGACGCCTCGGTGGAGACCGACTACACGCAGTTCAAGTCGGTGCGTGCGCTCACGCTGCAGCCCAATGCCAAACGCAGCTATGCGCTGGCCCAGATCAGCCGCCCCTGGCAGGCACCCGGCTGGTTCATCAACCCCAAGGTGCAGCTGCACTCGACGAGCTATGAATTCGACGGCACCCTGGCCAACGGGCGCAACACCGCCAGCCGGACGCTGCCCACCTTCAGCCTGGACAGTGGCCTGGTGTTCGAGCGTGATGCCAGCTACTTTGGCCGCAGCTTCCGCCAGACGCTGGAGCCGCGTGCGTTCTATGTGTACACGCCCTACCGCGACCAGAGCCTGCTGCCCAACTACGACTCGGCATCCAACGATTTCAATTTCGCCACGATCTATACCGAGAATGCGTTCGGTGGCCATGACCGCATCTCCGACAACAACCTGCTGACGCTGGGCGCCACCACCCGCCTGCTCGACCCGGACACGGGCGCCGAAGCCGCGCGCTTCGGCATTGCCCAGCGCCTGCGGTTCAAGGACCAGCTGGTCACGCTGCCTGGCGCCGCGCCCGTGAGCGAGCGCCTGAGCGACGTGCTGCTGGGCGCGTCGATCAACTGGGACCCGAAGTGGAGCTTTGACTCCACCGTGCAATACAACCCCAAGACCCGCCGCTCGATCCGCTCCACCATCGGCGGGCGCTACAGCCCCGGCGACTACCGCGTGGTCAGCGCCGCCTACCGGTTGCAGCGTGGCCTGAGCGAGCAGATCGACGTGGGCTGGCAGTGGCCCATCGGCAACCTGGGCGGCGAAGGCCGCTGGTACAGCGTGGGCCGGCTGAACTTCAGCCTGCAGGACCGCAAGCTGGTGGACTCGGTCATCGGGTTTGAATACGACGCCGGCTGCTGGCTGGGCCGCGTGGTGGTGGAACGGCTGCAAAGCAGCACCTCATCGTCGAACAAGCGCATCCTGTTCCAGCTGGAGTTCATCGGCTTCACGCGGCTGGGCTCCAACGCCCTGCAGACACTGAAGGACAATATCCCCCGTTACCAGTACCTGCGCGAGCAGGTGACGGTGCCCAGCCGCTTCAGCAACTACGAATAGACAAGACCATGCAACAACGCATTCCCGTACTGACGCTGGTTTCCAGGGCTGTCTTCCTGGTGGCCGCCCTGGCGCCGCTGGCCAGCCAGGCGCAGGGCTTGCGCGTGACGCCGCAGATCGGGGCCAGCCGCGCGGCGCAGCCGGCCGCGCCATCCGGCCCCCGGCAGGCCGACTACATCGTGGCGGTGGTCAATTCCGAGCCCATCACCAACAACGAAGTGCGCTCGCGCATGGTGCGCATCGAGCAGCAGATGGCCCAGCAAGGCGGCGCCCTGCCCCCGCGCGCGCAGCTGGCCCGCCAGGTGCTGGAGCGGCTGATCAGCGAAAAGGCGCAACTCCAGCTCGCGCGCGAGACCGGCATCAGGGTGGACGAGGCGACGGTGGACCAGGCAGAGCAGAACGTGGCCCGGCAAAACCAGATCGACGTGCCCGAGTTGCGCCGCCGGCTGGCGGCCGACGGCATGGCACTGGCGCAGTTCCGCGAAGAGCTGCGCAGCCAGCTGCTGCTCACGCGTGTGCGCGACCGCGAGGTCGAGCCGCGGGTCAAGGTTACTGACCTGGAAGTGGACCAGTTCATCCAGGAGCAGCAGGGCAACAACGACCTGTCCAGCATGGAGCTCAATCTCGGCCAGGTGCTGGTCGCGGTGCCCGAGACCGCCACCGCGGCCCAGGTCGCTGCCTTGCAGGCCAAGGCCGAACGCGCGCTGGCGCGCCTGCGCGCGGGCGAGGACTTTGCCCGCGTGGCGCGCGAGATGTCCGACGCGCCCGGCGCCGCCAATTCCGGCGGCCAGATGGGCCTGCGCCCGGTGGACCGCTATCCGCAGCTGTTCGTCAACGCGGTTCAGGCCTTGCCCGACGGTGGCATCAGTGGCGTGCTGCGTTCGGGCGCGGGCTTTCATGTGCTCAAGGTCATTGAAAAGCGCCAGGCCGGCATGCCGGGCATCAACGTCACCCAAAGCCGGGCGCGTCACATCCTGCTGCGCCCCACGGCACAGCTGAGCGAATCGGCAGCGCGCGAGCGGTTGGCAGATTTCCGCAAGCGCGTGCTGGCCGGCACCGCCGACTTTGCCCAGCTGGCCCGTGAAAATTCGCAGGACGCCAGCGCCCGTAACGGCGGCGACCTGGGCTGGGCCAACCCCGGCCTGTTTGTGCCGGAGTTCGAGGACGTGCTGAACGACCTGCAGCCCGGTGAAGTATCCGAGCCGCTGGTGTCGCGCTTTGGCGTGCACCTGATCCAGCTGCTGGAGCGGCGCCAGGCCACGCTGAGCCAGCGTGAGCAGCGCGAAATCGCGCGCAACCTGGTGCGCGAGAAAAAGCTGGAAGAGGCGTACACCACTTGGGTGCAAGAGGTTCGCGGCCGCGCCTACGTCGAGTTCCGCGAACCGCCACAATAATGTTGCCCCCACGCTCTCCCACTGCGTGTGGGTCGCTGCCCCCCGAGGGGGCCTTCGCGCCAGCGCTGCCAAAGGCTGCGCTGTGCTTGCCTGGCGGCCCGGCGGCGCTCAATTCACGCTACGTATGAAACACATCGCCCGCAAACGCTTCGGGCAGCACTTCCTGTCGGACGCGGGCATCATCGACGCGATCGTGCGCGAGATCGCGCCGCAGCCGGGCCAGCCCATGGTGGAGATCGGCCCCGGCCTGGCGGCGCTGACGCAGCCGCTGGTGGAGCGGCTGGGCCGGTTGACCGTCATCGAGCTGGACCGTGACCTGGCCGCGCGCCTGCGCAGCCACGGCCAGCTGAACGTGATCGAGTCCGACGTACTGAAGGTGGATTTTGCGCAGGTGGCAGCGTCGCTGGGCGTTCCCAAACTCCGGGTCGTGGGCAATCTGCCGTACAACATCTCCACGCCAATCCTGTTCCACCTGCTGGATTGTGTGGGGGTGATCGAAGACCAGCACTTCATGCTGCAAAAGGAAGTGATCGACCGCATGGTGGCCAGCCCCGCCACCAGCGAGTACAGCCGCCTGAGCGTCATGCTGCAGTGGCGCTACGCCATGGACAACGTGCTGTTCGTGCCGCCCGAATCATTCGACCCCCCGCCGCGCGTGGACAGCGCGGTGGTGCGCATGGTGCCGCTGGCCCAGCCGCCACAGGTCGATACCCGGCTGCTGAGCGAACTGGTGCAGGTGGCCTTCAGCCAGCGGCGCAAGCTGCTGCGCCATTCATTGGGCAAATGGCTGGAGGCGCGCCAGTTTGGCGGCGCGTTTGACCTGCAGCGCCGCGCCGAGGAGGTGCCGGTGCACGAGTACATCGCGCTCACACAGGCTGTGACGGCATAAGAAAAGCCCCATGAAAAAAGCCCGTCAGCGACGGGCTTTTTTGTCGGTACGCGGGGTCAGGCTGCTGCCAGCCAGTAACCCGCGTTAAAGGGGCTGCTCATGCGCAGCGCCAGGGGCGACACATCCACCAGCTTGTCGGTGGGCATCTTCTCGCCGGACTCGGTGGTCAGGTCGATGCCGGTGGGCGCCGCCGTGGCGGTCAGGCCTTCGGCCTTGGGAGCCTCGTTCGCCCGTTCTGCTTGGCTGTTTTGTGCAGAACGGGCTACAGAAAAGAATAGAAACACCGGAAAGGTATCTTCCGGTCTGCCCAGTAATCCGCCGTGTCGCGGAAGATGTCCAGCAGCTGTTCGCGCGCTTCCTTGTCGAACTTGGCGTTGGCAGGGATCTGCTCCAGCACCACGACAAAGCCGGGCTGCGGGCCCGATTTGTGCAGCGGGTCGGTCATGCAGTCGTACAAAGCGTCAAAGTTCTTGCCGAAGTGCGACGGGAAGGTGAACTGCTGGGCGATCATGTCCAGCACGTCCTGCTTGCTCTGGGCGTTGGCCAGGTTGGCATACAGGAAGTGCTGGCCGAGCGCCTGCGCGGCCTCGTGCAGGTCTTGCACCCGGAAGGCGCGGATCGACTGCACGATGTTGGTCCTCACGGTACGAAGTGGCGTATCCATCTCCGCTTCTCTTTCCATAGTCAAAAACAAATCCCGCTTCATTGGCTATTCCACAATCCTGCGAAAGCTCGCGTAATGGTCAGCGGTATAAAAACACGCATGTGGCGCCCGGCTGGGGCCCCCACACACAATGCGCCGGGCTCCCCGGTCGCGTGATCCTGGCGTCTTGACGGTGTATTCACGGTAATACCCGCGCTTTTCGGCCGGGAGCAAACGCTCGCGGTTGCCGAACACCGTGCCATCCTTGTCATACGGGAACGGTCCGCCCTGGCGGATCAGTTCATAGGTTTCCTGGCCTTGCCTGGGCAGCTCCGCCAAGCGAACTGTCGCCGAGCGGCTGTCTGCGAGCCCATCCGACGGGCCCTTGCCTTGCACCACCGTGGGGACGGTGAAAACCGCAGCCAACAATAGGCTAGTGAGTGCAAACTTGACAGCAGCGACGCGTGCCATGGCAAAAATTTTGGGGGACCTGTTGTTCTGGGGGCCTTCGAGAACCTCCGGGTAAACCCGGAAATTCAAGTGCGCTAGTTTGACTGATCCGCCCTGAAAACGCAAGCGGCTGCACAAATTTTGAGCAGCCGCGTAGGGGGATTCAAGGGCATTGCCCTTGAAATTTGTGGGTACTAACTTTTGGTTTATGCCTTATCGGCTCGCATTTGCGTCCGCCACGGTCAGGGCTGTCATGTTGACGATACGCCGCACGGTGGTGCTGGCGGTCAGCACATGCACCGGTTTGGCCGCCCCGAGCAGCACAGGCCCGACGGCGATATTGCCGCCCGCCGCCGTTTTGAGCAGGTTGTAAGAAATATTGGCTGCATCAATGTTGGGCAGCACCAGCAGGTTGGCGTCGCCGGCCAGGGTGCTGTGCGGCATGATGGCCGCGCGCGCGGTGCCGTCCAGGGCCACGTCGCCGTGCATTTCACCGTCCACTTCCAGCCAGGGCGCCTGCTCGCGCAGCAGCTCCAGCGTGCGGCGCATCTTCACGGCGCTGGGCTGGTTGCTGCTGCCGAAATTGGAATGGCTGAGTAGCGCTGCCTTGGGCTTGAGGCCGAAACGCATCATTTCCTCGGCGGCCATGACCGTGATTTCGGTCAGTTCCTCGGGCGTGGGGTCGTAGTTGACGTGCGTGTCCACCAGGAACACCTGCCGGCCCGGCAGCATCAGGCCGTTCATGCAGGCGTAGATCCGCACATCCTGCGCGGTGCTGGGGCTGCCGCCCGCGCGCTTGCCGATCACCTGGTCAATGTAGTGCAGGTGCATGGCCGTGGTGCCCCAGGTGCCGCAGATCATGCCGTCCACGTCGCCCTTGTGCAGCAGCATCGCGCTGATCAGCGTCAGGCGCCGGCGCATCTCGATCTTGGCCATCTGGGCGGTAACGCCCTTGCGCTCGGTCATGCGGTGGTAGGTCTGCCAGAAGTCGCGGTAGCGGCGGTCCTGTTCGACGTTGACCACGTCGTAGTCCAGTTCTTCCTTGAGGCGCAGGCCGAATTTTTCAATGCGCTGGGCAATGATGGCCGGCCGGCCGATCAGCGTGGGGCGGGCCAGGTTTTCGTCCACGACGATCTGGGCGGCGCGCAGCACGCGCTCTTCCTCGCCTTCGGCGTAGGCCACGCGTTTTTTCTGTGCGGCCTTGGCGGCCATGAAGATCGGCTTCATGGTCGTGCCCGACGCATACACAAAGCTCTGCAGCCGGTCGCGGTAGGCGTCCATGTCCTTGATGGGGCGCAGCGCCACGCCGCTGTCGGCCGCGGCCTGGGCCACGGCGGGGGCGATCTTCATCATGAGCCGCGGGTCAAACGGCTTGGGAATCAGGTATTCCGGACCAAACGCGAGCTTCTGGCCGGCGTAGGCCGCGGCCACCACTTCGCTCTGCTCGGCCTGGGCCAGCCCGGCAATGGCGTGTACCGCCGCGATTTCCATCTCGTCGGTGATGGTCGTGGCGCCGCTGTCCAGCGCGCCGCGGAAGATGTAGGGGAAGCACAGGACGTTGTTGACCTGGTTGGGGTAGTCGGTACGCCCGGTGGCCATGACCACGTCGGGGCGGACGGCGTGCGCGTCCTCGGGCGAGATCTCGGGGTTGGGGTTGGCCAGCGCGAAGATCACGGGCCGGGGCGCCATGCTGGCCACCATCGCCGGCTTGAGCACGCCGCCGGCCGACAGGCCCAGGAACACGTCGGCCCCCTTGATCACCTCGGCCAGCGTGCGGTCGCTGGTCTTCTGCGCGTACTGGATCTTGTCTTCGTCCATCAGCTCGGTGCGGCCCTCATAGACGACGCCGGCCAGGTCGGTCACAAAGACGTTCTCGCGCTTCAGCCCGACCTTGAGCAGCAGGTTCAGGCAGGCCAGCGCCGCCGCGCCCGCGCCGGAGGTGACCAGCTTCACCTGGGAAATGTCCTTGCCCACGACTTTCAGCCCGTTGAGCATGGCCGCCGCCACCGTGATGGCCGTGCCGTGCTGGTCGTCGTGAAAGACAGGAATGTTCATGCGCTTGCGCAGCTCGCGCTCGACGTAGAAGCAGTCCGGTGCCTTGATGTCTTCCAGGTTGATGGCGCCAAAGGTGGGCTCCAGCGCAGCAATCACCTCCACCAGCTTGGCCGGGTCCTTCTCGGCGATCTCGATGTCAAACACGTCAACGCCGGCGAACTTCTTGAACAACACGCCCTTGCCTTCCATGACCGGCTTGGACGCCAGCGGGCCGATGTCGCCCAGGCCCAGCACGGCCGTGCCGTTGGTGATCACGGCCACCAGGTTGCCGCGGCTGGTGTACTTGAAGGCATTGACCGGGTCCTTGACGATTTCTTCGCAGGGAGCGGCCACGCCGGGCGAATAGGCCAGCGCCAGGTCGTGCTGGTTGATCAGCTGCTTGGTGGCGGCAATGGCCACTTTGCCAGGGGTGGGGAACTCGTGGTATTCGAGGGCCGCACGGCGCAGCTCGGCGCGCTTGTCTTGCTGGTTCTGGGTATTCGCCGGGGTGGACGGGGGCATGTTGTCAGGTCTCCTGTAGCCGGCAAGCTTACGCCGTGAAACAGGCGCGCCGTCAGCTTTTGTAAGGGAAGGCGATTGTAGACGTGGGCGCGGGAAAACCCTAGTACGGGATTCTGCGTAAACGGGTGGACCGGTTTTGACTTTTTGGCAAAGCTGGCTGTAGGGATCCATAATTAGTGACGAAACGACAAACTTGCTCGAGGTATTGACCTGAAGTTGGGCGCCAAAACCTCGAGAAGGAGCTTCGAGCTGCAAATACCAGCAGGCCCCAAATGCGAATTGAAAGTCCGCGTTTCGGTAGTTCGATTCCGACCCAGGCCACCATATTTCTTTCTCAGTGGATCCCAAGTCAGCTCAAAAGTCCTTGTGAATCAGGGGCTTAGCCTGTAAGGGCGGCTCAAGCGGTGTCTCTGAATGGCGTATCGCATGCCAGTCAATCGTATTGACTTGTCCGACGGCGGCGTCGGAAACGGGCTGCGAAGCGGCGAGCGTGGGAATCTAGACCGTCTCGGGTGTTCGCAGACAGTGTTGGGATGATTCAGTACCAGGTCAGATAGCGATCTGAAGGTGGTAATGGCTGCCGCCCTTTCTTTAGGTTGCAAGCGCTGCAGAGTAATTGGATGTTGGTGACGTCATTGATGCCGTGCTGAGCGAGAGGCACGATGTGGTCGTAGTGGGAGTCTGGCTGGGAGTTGACAAGGCCGCTGATGTCTGCAGAGCACGAGGCACACAGCCCCTTGTCGCGGTACAGGATGGCCTTCTGTACCCATCTTGGAATCGACACTGAACCGCCCCGAGTTTCATGGAGGCCCGTTGGTTTAAGTCAGGCCTCCACCGTGGAGGGCTGACTGGCGAGTTGCCGGTAGTAGTTTGCCTCAGCTTCTGCCGGCGGGATATACCCAATGGGTTCGAGCAGTCGGTGATCGTTGAACCAGGCCACCCATTTCAGCGTGGCCAG